>Ga0228698_1000034_pt1 | contig 144796 bp, 140 predicted proteins | sample McNCre117_Aug_MG_FD_178015 | JGI IMG/M metagenome (GOLD analysis project Ga0228698, IMG submission 178015) | Freshwater microbial communities from McNutts Creek, Athens, Georgia, United States - 1-17_Aug_MG | ecosystem: Environmental > Aquatic > Freshwater > Creek | place: USA: Georgia... | reverse complement strand
TCTCAAGGATGTTCTGACGCGACTGCCTGGCCACATGAACAGCCGGATCGACGAGCTGTTACCCCACCGCTGGCAGCCGCAACCCTGAGTCGGCACAACGGTCAAGGTGCCGTGATCAGCCGCTTACAGTCCTCCCATGTCTTGCTCATGGGATTGGGGCTGACTTGCGTCAGCCTTGTGTGCTTGCGCACGGACTGTTTAACCGTAGCTCCGCACCCTCGGATTACTCCAAGTGCACGTACGGTTGAGGTCACGTCGTTCCAGACGTGGTTTTGGTGGAAAAACAAGACACAGAGAGCGGTGTCGCTCAGTTTTCAACGGGCGGCCTAATGCACGCTTTACTTTGTAAAGAAAAGTAAAGACGCATGAGGCGCACCTGAATGCGTCTCTTTTTGGCGACATTTGTACCCCTTGAGGGCGCAGAAATACATCCGCGCCCTCTTGGAGGACGTGTCTGTGTAGCCAAAAACAGCCTTTCGGCAACACAAGTTTTTGCCTCATTTAAGAGGCGGATTTAGCCCTCGTTGAGAGGAGAAAAATCTCTAGTTGAATGCTGTCACAGGGACAGCTATGAAGCGACTTCGAGTCGCACCATGGTGACAGTCTAGCGACACTTCATGAGCGCTGCCATCACCCCCGCGTCTTTGGGGGGCATGGCGTCAAATGGACCTGTGGCTTGGGCCACAATCGGTGGCCGATGTTTCCCGGAATGCCCCCCAGACCCATGACCTCCATCACCGCCCCTGCCGTCCAGGTCGTGCGTGGCGCTTACCCGCACGATTGCCCCGACACCTGCGCCTTGTTGACCACCGTGGAAAACGGGCGTGCGGTGCGTGTGCAGGGCAACCCCGCACATGCCCCAACCGATGGCGTCTTGTGCACCAAGGTCTCGCGCTATGCCGAGCGCACCTACCACCCCGAGCGTGTATTGCAGCCCCTGCGGCGCACCGGCCCCAAGGGCTCGGGCCAGTTTGAACCCGTGAGCTGGGACGAGGCGCTGGACGAGATCGCCAGCCGCCTGAAAACCATTGCGGCGCGTGACCCGCAAGCCATCTTGCCCTACAGCTATGCGGGCACCATGGGGCTGGTGCAAAGCGAGTCGATCGCGGCGCGGTTTTTTCACCAGTTGGGGGCTTCTTTGCTGGACCGTACGATTTGCGCATCCGCCGGGGCCGAGGGCTTGACGCAGACCCTGGGCAACAAAGTGGGCATGCCGGTGCGCATGTTCGCCGAGTCCAAACTGATCGTGATTTGGGGCAGCAATTCGGTGGGCAGCAACCTGCATTTTTGGCGCATTGCGCAAGAAGCCAAGCGGCTCGGGGCCAAGCTGGTGTGCATCGACCCGCGCAAGAGCGAAACGGCTGACAAGTGCCACGAACACATGGCGATCCGGCCCGGCACCGATGCGGCGCTGGCCCTGGCCCTGATGCACGAGTTGATCGCCAATGACTGGCTCGATCAGGACTACATTGACCGATACACCTTGGGTTGGGCGGGCTTGCGCGAACGCGCCCTGCAGTGGCCGCCCGAGCGGGCGGCCGAGGTGTGCGGGGTGCCCGCCGAGCAGATTCGGCAACTGGCGCGTGACTGGGGCACCACACCAGCGGCGGCCATTCGTCTGAACTACGGCATGCAGCGGGTGCGTGGTGGCGGCAATGCGGTGCGGGCTGTGGCCTGCCTGCCCGCGCTCACCGGGGCTTGGCGGCACCGGGGCGGAGGCTTGCTCATGAGCAGCTCGGGGCATTTTCCGGTGCGCCGTGCAGCGTTGCAGCGCCCTGATTTGTTGGGCGATCGCCGCCCCCGCACCATCAACATGTCCACCATCGGGGACGATTTGCTGCGCCCGGCATCGCCCGACTTTGGCCCGCAGATCGAAGCCTTGATCGTCTACAACAGCAACCCGGTGGCGGTGGCCCCCGAGTCGGGGAAGGTGGTGCAGGGCTTCGGCCGCGAAAACCTGTTCACGGTGGTGCTGGAGCACTTTCAGACCGACACGGCCGACTACGCCGACTTCATCTTGCCCGCCACCACGCAGCTGGAACATTGGGACATCCACACCAGCTATGGTCACACCGATGTGTTGCTCAACCGCCCGGCCATTGCACCGGTGGGGCAGGCACGGACCAACACCGATATCTTCAGGGCGCTGGCCCAGCGCATGGGGTTTGACGATCCGTGTTTCAGTGAAAATGACGAAAGCCTGTGCCGCAGTGCCATCGGCGATGCGGATGACTTCGAGCAGTTGCTGGCGCATGGCTTTGCGTCCTTGCCTGTGCCGGATGTGCCTTTTGTGGAAGGTGGATTTCCGACCCCCTCGGGACGATGCGAATTTTTCAGCCAACGGCTGGTGGACCAGGGGCTGGACGGCTGGCCTGACCATGTGCCCAATTACGAACTGGCCCAGGCGGGTAGCCGCTACCCACTGGCCATGATTTCGCCGCCCGCCCGCAACTTTTTGAATTCCACCTTTGTGAACGTCAAAAGCCTGCGTGACATCGAAGCCGAGCCGGTGCTGGAGATGCACCCGCAAGACGCCGCCGAGCGCGGCATTGCTGACGGCGCAGTGGTGCAGGTTTTCAACGACCGGGGGCAATACCACTGCAAGGCCCGCATCAACCAGCGGGCGCGTCCAGGCGTGGTCAATGGTCTGGGCGTTTGGTGGCGCAAATTGGGGCTGAACGGCACCAACGTCAACGAGCTGACCAGCCAGCACCTGACCGACCTGGGCCGCGCTCCGGTGTTTTACGACTGCTTGGTGCAGGTGGCCGTGCTGGATTTGGCGGCCCATTCGGCATAAAAAAGGGGCTGAAATTTCAGCCCCTGGGTGTGCGGTGGTCTCGCGGTGGTCTCAGGCGATCAGTCGACCAACTGCTCCAGCGCAAAGGTGTCGAAGGCCGATTCGCGTTGACGGATCAGGTGGGCCTTTGCGCCATCCACCAGGACTTCTGCGGCGCGGCCACGGGTGTTGTAGTTGCTCGACATGCTCATGCAGTAAGCGCCTGCGGACAGCACGGCGAGCGTGTCGCCTGCTTGCACCACCAACTGACGGTCGCGACCGATCCAGTCGCCGCTCTCGCACACGGGGCCCACGATGTCGTACACCACGCCGTCACCCGCCTTGGCCGACACCGGCACGATCTGGTGGAAGGCTTGGTACATGGCCGGGCGGGGCAGGTCGTTCATGGCGGCATCGACGATGCAAAAGTTCTTTTGCTCACCAGGCTTGAGGTACAGCACCTCGGTCAGGCACACGCCGGCGTTGCCCACCAGCGAGCGGCCTGGCTCGATCATCAGCTGGCGCTGGCCATAACCACGTGCGTCCAGCTTGGCCAGCAGCTGCGCCCACAGGGCATCGGCCTCGGGTGGGGTGTCGCCGTTGTAGTTGATGCCCAGACCGCCGCCAAAGTCGATGTGGTGGATCGCGATTCCTGCCGCCTCGATGTCGGCCACCAGGTCCAGCACGCGGTCCATCGCGTCCAGGTAAGGCGTCATTTCGGTGATTTGCGAGCCGATGTGGCAATCGATGCCGACCACCTTCAGGCCCGGCAGGCTGGCCGCATGGCGGTAGGCGCGCAAAGCGTCTTCGTGGGCGATGCCGAATTTGTTGCCCTTCAAACCGGTGGAGATGTAGGGGTGGGTTTTGGGGTCCACATTGGGGTTCACGCGCAGGCTCACGGGGGCTTGTTTGCCCAAGCTGACGGCCACGTCGCTCAGCACATCGAGTTCGGCTTCGCTTTCCACGTTGAAGCAGCCGATGCCCACTTTGAGGGCTTGCTGCATTTCGGCGCGGGTTTTGCCCACGCCCGAAAAAATCACTTTGGCCGGGTCGCCACCAGCGGCCAACACACGGGCCAGCTCGCCCGCCGACACGATGTCAAAGCCACAACCGGCGTTGGCAAAGACCTGCAGCACGGCCAAGCTGGAGTTGGCCTTCATGGCGTAGCAAATTTGGGCTTGGCGTCCGGCAAAGCCGCGCTGGTAAGCGGCCAGGGCTGACAGCATGGCCGCTTTGGAGTACACAAAAAGCGGGGTGCCATGTGCGCGGGCCAGATCGGACAGGCGCACGCCTTCGACCATGAGATCGCTGCCTTGGTAGGCGATGTGGGGTTGGCCTGGCAAGGCGTGGGCGTTGGAAGGTGCGGTCATGGTTTCAAAAAAGAGGCAGAAGGTGTGGTGTCGTTGTCCGCTTCGGTCAGAGGTGCTTGCTCAGCAGTGGGCGGGGCATCCCGTGCGGTGTCAGATGGTGGGGCTGGGCGTTGGGGGCGTGCAGGTGGGGCATGCCAAGGGTTCAAGCTTTGGGTCAAGGTGGCGCGCCCCTCGGAAGCCGGTGTGTTGGGCAATTTGAGGGTGCCTTTTTGGCCACAGGCGCACAGTGCAACCGTGCCCCCGACAAGGGCAAAGGTCCTGACTAGAATCCACGGTACTTTCAACATGCAGCGATTGTAATGACCGACCTTGAATTCATGGACCAAGCCGAACGCCTTTTGGCGGGCGTCGAGACGAGTTGCGATCGCCTGAACGACGACACCGATGCCGACATCGACAACCAGCGCGTAGGCGGCATGATCACTTTGACCTTTGCCAACCGCAGTCAGATCGTGATCAATTTGCAAAAGCCCCTGCACGAAGTGTGGCTGGCCGCACGTTGCGGCGGTTTTCACTACCGTTTTGATGGCCAAGCCTGGCAAGACACCAAAGGCCAGGGCGAGTTTTGGGCAAGCTTGTCGCGTTACGCGTCTGAACAATCGGGTCTGACGCTCGACTTCAAAGCCTGAATTTACGGCAGCCTCTTGTGGTCACAAGAGGCCCACCGTCAGTTACGGAACAGATCGAGGATTCGGCTCTTTTCTTCGCCTGCCGGCAAGGGTGCCGGCTTGGTGGCGGTGCTTTCAGCGCCTACGCCCAATGTCGTGATGCTGCCGTCTTTGGACAGTTCGTTGTACATCCAGTCACCGGCCACATTGACGAGTCCCTCGGGTACGGCGGGTTCTGACACCGGCACGTTACGTAAAGCCGTTTCCATGAAACTGATCCAGACGGGCAAGCTCAAGCCGCCACCCGTTTCGCGATCGCCCAGTTTGCGTGGGGTGTCGTAGCCTATCCAGACCACGGCCGCCAGGTTGGTTTGGTAGCCAGCGAACCAGGCGTCCATCGCATCATTGGTCGTTCCGGTTTTGCCATAAACATCAGGCCGTTTGAGAGTGGCCTGTGCCCGCGCTGCTGTACCCGAACGGGTCACTTCTTGCAGCAAGCTGCTCATCACATAGGCGTTGCGTGCCGGAATGGCGCGTTGGGCTTCATCGGGTTGTATAGGGGTGGGGCTGTCCACCAGCACGCGGTCTTTGTGGTCTGCAATGCGGGTGATCAGGTGGGGCTGCACGCGGTAGCCACCGTTGGCAAACACCGAGTAGCCGGTGGCCATTTGCATGGGCGTGACCGAGCCCGCGCCCAAAGCCATGGTCAGGTAGGCCGGGTGCTTGTCTTCGTCAAAACCAAAGCGACCGATCCACTCCTGAGCGTTGCGAGGACCGACCGATTGCAAGATGCGGATCGAGATCATGTTCTTGGATTTGGCCAGGCCTTTGCGCATCGTCATGGGGCCGTCAAAGGTACCGTCGTAGTTCTTGGGCTCCCAAGGCTGGCCGCCGGTCACGCCCGCATCAAAGAACAAGGGAGAGTCGTTGATGACGGTGGCTGGCGTGAAGCCTTTTTCAAGTGCAGCTGAGTAGATGAAAGGCTTGAAACTGGAGCCCGGCTGACGCCAAGCCTGAGTGACGTGGTTGAACTTGTTTTTGGCGAAGTCAAAACCGCCCACCAGGGCTCGAATGGCGCCTGTTTGGGGCGTGATGGCCACAAACGCACCTTCGACCTCGGGCAATTGGGTGATTTCCCAACTGCCTTTGGGCGTTTGCGCAATGCGGATCACGGCACCTTTGCGCAATTGTTTGGCCGGAGGGGCTTTTTCCGAGAGGCCAGATTGGGCGGGTTTGAGGCCCTCGCCAGTGATGCTGATTTGCTCACCGTTTTGGCGAACCACGACCACTTTGCGTGGGGTGGCTTCGAGTACTACTGCCGACATCACATCGCCGTTGTCGGGGTGGTCTTCGAGGGCCTCGTCGATGGCATCGTCCATTTTCTTGGGGTCTGAAGGCAAGTCCACAAACTTTTCCGGCCCACGGTAAATTTGACGACGTTCAAAGTCCATGATGCCTTGGCGCAGTGCTTTGTAAGCGGCCATTTGCTCGGTGGACTGCACCGTGGTGTAGACGTTCAGACCACGGGTGTAAGTCTCTTGTCCGTACTGAGCAAAGACCATCTGGCGCACAGTCTCGGCCACGTATTCCGCGTGCAATGTGCGCTTGTCGCCTGAAGTGCGCAAATTCAGGGGTTCTGCTTTGGCCGCTTTGGCTTGCGCGGCAGTGATGTAGCCGTTTTCTTCCATGCGCTCGATGATGTAGAGCTGTCGGGAACGAGCGCGTTTGGGGTTGCTGATCGGGTTGTATGCGGAAGGCGCTTTGGGCAGGCCCGCCAGCATGGCCGCTTCGGCAATGGTGATTTCTTTGAGCGATTTTCCAAAGTAGGTTTCGGCCGCTGAAGCGAAACCATAGGCGCGGTTGCCCAGAAAAATCTGGTTCATGTAGATCTCAAGGATCTGGTCCTTGCTCAACATGTGTTCGAGCTTGTAGGTCAGCAAAATTTCATAAATTTTGCGGGTGTAGGTTTTCTCGGACGACAGGTACACATTGCGAGCGACCTGCATGGTGATGGTCGAAGCGCCCTGGCTTTTGACGCGACCAATATTGGCCACACCAGCACGCAAGATGCCCAGGTAATCCACGCCACCATGCTGGTAAAAGCGGTTGTCTTCGATCGCCAGCACTGCGTTTTTCATGACATCGGGGATGTCTTTGATGGGGGTGAGGTTGCGGCGCTCTTCACCAAACTCGCCCATCAACTGACCATCTGCCGTGTAAATGCGCAGGGGCAGCTTGGGTTTGTAGTCGGCCAAGTCCGAGATGTCTGGCAAATTGGGATAAGCCACCACCATGGCCACACCGACCACCAGCATGATGGACAGTAGACCTGCCGCGGCAATGCCTGCACCCCACAGCAAGAGTTTCATTACCCAGGAAGGCACAGATGCGGAGGTCAGGGCGCGTTTGGCGCGATCGTTTGGGTCGGGGGTGTTGTCTTGAGATGGCATAAAGGGCATTGGCTGGGCAAGCCGGGCGGCCACCACAGCGCATTATAAAAATCTTGGCCCTGCTTGTGGGGCAGAATGTTTGGAAAATTGAATTCTTTGGAATTCAATAATGGTTGTCCAAACACGGCTTGCATGCTACAAAACACCCTTCAGAGGGCCAACCAGGCTCCATCAGGGAGGCAAGCGGTGCAAGCATGGGTGCGGCTTTGGCGAAAGATGGGGATCCGTTCCGTGCGGCAAGCCTGGGGCTTGGCGCCGGATGAGGGTTCGTGGGCGTTGGTGGGTTTGTCCCGAGCCGGGCCTGACTTGGTGCGCGTGCACACCAGTACCCTGTTGCGGCCGCCCTCGGCGGATATCGATGAAGCCCTTTGGCTGAGCGCGGCCCTGCAGGATGCGCATCGCGGCATGGGGCGAGGCCGCCACCCGCTTGCGATGGCGGTCACTGTGGCCGATTCGGTGTCGGGCACCTTGACGTGTCCTGTCGAATGGTCCGAGGAGACCTGGCCTGCTGAAGTTCAGCTGGAGGTGGCCAAGGCCTTGAACTTGCCGACCGATGAGGTCAATTTTGATTTTCAACTCGACGTTGGAGATTCAGGGCCGATTCCTCGGCTTCGCTGGGTCGGTTGCCCTAAGACTTTGATCAACGATTACCAACACTGGACCTCTGAGGCAGGCTGGCACTTGAGTAGCTTAGAGCCGGTCTGGGGCGCCGCAGAGCGGGCAGCTCGGGCGCTGGTGGGTGGTTTGCCCAGTTTGTTGCGCCAAGCGCCACAAGATTGGCAATTTCGCTTGCATCCGCGTCTTGAGCCGCATGCCTTGACGCCGGAGGAGGCCTTCGATGGGCGGCAAGACGCCCAGTTACAGGAGGCCTTGGCCTCGGCAGCGGGTCCTCGCTTGGTGGCCGCAGGCTTGGCTTTGAAAGCGTGGACCTGATGACTGATTTGAATTTGCTCCAGTTTCCAACACTGCAACGCCAACAAGCGCGGCAGCGGCAATGGCGCTGGGGCCTGTGGAGCGGATGCTGTGGTGCGGCCCTGACGGCGGTGATCACGGCCGCCGTGGCATGGCAGACCGACACTTGGCAAAGGCAGGCGCAAGCGATCGAGCAGCGCTTGGCGCAGCGCAAAACGGCCATGAAAAACCAGCAGCAGCGTGAGCAGCACAACCAGCAACTGCAACAAGAACTGACTCAGCTCAGCCGTTTGCAGTCGCATCAACAAGCTTGGGTATCGTTGCAAAACGACTTGCAAGAGGTGTTGGCGCAACAAGGCGTGCAAGTGCAGCGCCTGCAGATCGACAACGGACGCATCGATCTGCAGGGGTGGGCACCGGATGCTGCCGCCATGGGACGCGCCTCGCACACCTTGTCACTGCGCTGGGGGCAAACTTTGAATTTGCAAAGTCTGGAAGCCGAGGCCGCTGGACGATCGGGGCTGGCATTTGCCTGGGGTGCCCAATGGCCAGCATTGACCGATGGGCTCCAGTCCCAGAGCAAGGCCAAACCATGAGCGACCTGGGCCCTGCATTCATGCTGCGGTGGCAGGCTGCCCAGCGCCGCTTGTCGCGTTCATCTGCGTGCTGGGTCTCCGCATGGGTGGGGGCGGTGATGGGCGTGGGCTTGGTGCTCTTGCTGGCCAGCGAGGTGTGGCAAGCCCATGACCAGGCCCGGCAAGCCTTGGCGTTGGCGGAGTCGACATGGCAAGCGCAAGGCCAAGCCAAGCCAAGCCTTTGCCGCAGTTGCTTGACCCTGCGACGCACGGTGCGGGATCACTTTGGCGGCGTTTGCCCAGCCAAGTGCCCCCCGACTTGGCGACGGATTTGAGGCAATTCCTGATGAGCCGGGGTGTGCAGCTGGTGTCCTTGCGTGCCATGCCGGATGCCATGGCTGGATCCTTGCCCAGCAAAAGCCTGGCCCTGCGCGTGAATGGCCGCTATGCCGATTGGGCGCAGGCTTGGCAAAGCCTCACCGAGTCAGGCCCTGTGTTGTCGATGGAGCGCATGAGCGTGGTGCCACTGGCGCAGACGCCAGGCGTTCAGCTGGACGTGGTCTTGCGTGTATGGTTCAAGCCCAACGCCGCGCATGCCCTGACCTGGCCACCGGGTGAGCGCTGGGGCTTGCGCACTGCACAGGGGCCGCATGCCGGGGCCGAGGTCTTTGCCTTGACCGCGAGCCAGGAAGTGCGGCCATTGCCTGCTCCTGCTCCTGTGCCTTCTCCTATGTCTGTGGCCAACCCCGCGCTGAGCGATGACCCGTTGAGCTGGCCTGTCGAGCGCATCCGCTTGCTGGGCACTTGGCAGCAAGGGGTGCAGTGGCGAGCGGTGCTGGGTGTCGGTGCGCTGTGGGTGCCGGTGCAGGTGGGGCAGCGGGTTTCTCAGGAAGGTCACAAGGTCGCGGTCATCCGGCGAGAGGGGGTGATGCTGCGCACGCCACAGGGGCAACAAGTCGAACTCGGTTGGACAGGAGGCGGACGATGAAGCTCAGACATGGGACCCAGGCGAGCGCTGGCTTGGCGGCCCTCATGGTGTTCAGCGCGGCATGTGCGCAAGCGCCGCACCCGGTCATCCACCTCGACGGTGCCAGCCCGACTGTGCAATCGGCGGTCACGGCCGATGGCACGCCCATCAGCCTGAACTTTCAGAACATCGACGTCCGCGCCTTGTTGCAGGTGTTTGCCGAATTCACCGGACTGAACCTGGTGGTGTCCGACGCGGTCAGCGGCCAGTTGTCGGTGCGCTTGGTGGACGTGCCTTGGGTGCAGGCCCTGGGGGTGGTTCTGGAGTCCAAGGGCCTGGCTTCGCGCCGCGAGGGACGGGTGATGTGGGTGGCCCCGCGTGACGAATGGACCTTGCGCGAAAAAAAGCAGCTGGAAACCCAGTCGGCCCTCGAAGCAGTCAGCCCCTTGCAGATGTTGCCCTTGCAACTGAAATACGCTCGCGCCACCGAGGTGGTTCAGCGGCTGGTGGGCGGCGCTGGTGCGGGTGCGCCTGCATCGCGCTGGCTCAGCGCCCGTGGCACGGCGCTGGCCGAACCGCGCACCAACCAACTTTTCATCATGGACGTGCCCGCCCGTCTGGCCGAAGTGGGGCAGATGATCCAGAGGCTGGATGTGCCTGTGCGCCAAGTGCTGATCGAGGCGCAGATCGTCGAGGCCGATGACCAGTTTGGACAGTCGCTGGGCGTGCGCTGGGGTGTGGGTGCGGCCAGCAAAAATAGCCAGCTGGGGGCTACCAACGCCACGACCGGCGCAGGGGTTGTCACCGGCAACCAGGTTAATTTGCCAGCAGGCCAGGCCGGTCAACCGCTCAACGTGCCTTCGAGTTTTGCCGTGTCGCTGTTCAACGCAGCGGCAGACCGATTCATCAATTTGGAAATTTCCGCCCTGGAGGCCGATGGCCGGGGCAAGGTCGTCTCGCGCCCACGCGTCGTCACGGCCGACCAGACCAAGGCCTTGATTGAGCAAGGCACCGAGCTGCCCTATCAGACCTCGTCGGGGATTGGCGTGACGGCCATCACCTTCCGCAAGGCCAACCTCAAGCTGGAGGTCACCCCGCAAATCACACCCGAGGGGGCTGTGGTGCTCGATGTGGACGTCAACCGCGACAGCGTGGGGCAGCTGACACCCGCCGGATTTGCGATCAACACCAAGCACGTCAAAACCCAGGTGCAGGTGGACGATGGCGGCACGGTGGTGCTGGGCGGTATTTATGAAGACGCTGACCGCAACGACGAAGCCAAATTGCCCAGTCTGGGCGATGTGCCGGGCCTGGGGTGGTTGTTCAAAAACCGCAACCAGACCCGGCGCAAATCGGAGTTGCTCATTTTCTTGACGCCTCGGGTGGTGACCGATCTGGCCACCACGCCAGCGCGTTGAGCGCCGCAGGCGGCAGTGCTGGCCCGGTCGAATACACTTGAGGCCTCTTTCGGCTGGCCCATTTGTCGCTGCGGCAGGCCGAACTTCCAGTGTGAGATTTTCTTTTGAGCATCATCTTCGTGGGCCTTCCGGGCTCGGGCAAAACCACCATCGGCAGGCAGTTGGCACGCCGATTGGGCCTGCCTTTTGTGGATTCCGACCATGTGATTGAAGACCGTTTGGGTTGTTCGATCAGGGAATTTTTCGCCCGCGAAGGCGAGGACAGCTTCCGGGATGTCGAGCAGCAAGTGCTGGACGACCTGAGCCAACACCACCAAGGTGTTTTGGCCACCGGTGGCGGTTCAGTTTTGCGCGAAGTCAACCGCCGCCACTTGCACGAGCGCGGTCATGTGATCTACCTGCGCTCGGCCCCGGAAGACGTTTACCGCCGCGTGCGTCACGACACCGGCCGCCCCCTGCTGCAGGTGGACGACCCGATGGGGCGTTTGCGCGCCTTGTTTGAGGCCCGCGATCCGCTGTACCGCGAAACCGCCCACCATGTCATCGACACGGGTCGCCCATCGGTGGCCACCTTGGTCAACATGATCATCATGCAGCTCGAACTGTCGGGCCAGTTGCCCGTCAAGCCCGAGAGCCCCGCCCCCCAGGCGGCCAGCTGAGCGTCATGTCAAAGCCCTACACTTGAGGGCTATGCCAGAGATCACCCCTTCCCTTGAACAGGTCGCCATTTCGCTGGACGACCGCAGTTACGACATCCACATTGGCCAGGGCCTGATTGGCCGTGCCGAAACCTGGGCGGGCTTGCCCAAAGCCCAGGCGGCCATGATCGTGACCAACGACACCATCGCGCCGCTGTATGAAGCCGCTTTGCGCGCCGCGCTCAGCCCGCACTACAAACAGATCCATACCGTGGTGCTGCCCGATGGCGAGGCGCACAAGGACTGGCAGACCCTGAACCTGATTTTTGACGCGCTGTTGGCCAAAGGCTGCGACCGCAAGACGGTGCTGTTTGCGCTGGGCGGTGGGGTGATCGGCGACATGACCGGCTTTGCCGCCGCCAGCTACATGCGTGGCGTGCCCTTTGTGCAGGTGCCTACCACGCTGCTGTCGCAGGTGGACTCGTCGGTGGGCGGCAAAACCGCCATCAACCACCCGCTGGGCAAGAACATGATCGGTGCCTTCTACCAGCCGGTGCGCGTGGTGTGTGACCTGGACACCCTCAAGACCTTGCCTGAGCGCGAACTGAGCGCGGGCCTGGCCGAAGTCATCAAGTACGGCCCGATCGCCGACATGGATTTTTTGGTCTGGATCGAGGCGAACATCGCGGCGCTCATGGCGCGTGAACCGCAAGCGCTGGCGCACGCCGTCAAGCGCAGCTGCGAGATCAAGGCCTGGGTGGTCGGGCAGGACGAGCGCGAAGCGGGCTTGCGCGCCATCCTCAACTTTGGCCACACCTTCGGCCACGCCATCGAGGCGGGCTTGGGCTTTGGCGTCTGGCTGCACGGCGAAGCCGTGGGCTGCGGCATGGTCATGGCGGCCGAGCTGTCGCAGCGCCTGGGCAAAGTCGATGCGGCATTTGTGGCACGCCTCAAAGCGCTGATCGAGCGGGCGGGTTTGCCCGTGCGTGGCCCGGTCCTGCGTGCCGACGACAACGCGCTTGACTACATCGAACACATGCGCCTGGACAAAAAGGCCGTGGGCGGCGACATCCAATTCGTCGTCATTGACGGCCCCGGCCAGGCCGCAGTGCAAGGCGCACCCGACGCTATGGTGCGCGACGTGATCGACGCCTGCTGTGCCTGAGCCCATGGACAGGCTCACCTTGCTGTCGCCGCAGGCCGTTGCAGACACGGGCAGCTTGTCAGCGTTGGCATGCGATCCATTTAAAACCCGTGGCCGCCGCTTTGCCGAGCCACCTGCACCCACGCGCAACGCATTTCAGCGCGACCGCGACCGCATCGTCCATTCCACGGCTTTTCGCCGCCTGGTCTACAAGACGCAAGTGTTCCTGAACCACGAAGGTGATTTGTTTCGCACACGGCTCACGCACTCGCTTGAAGTCGCGCAACTGGGCCGCTCGATTGCGCGGGCCTTGGGTCTGAACGAAGACTTGGTGGAAGCCATTGCGCTGGCGCATGACCTGGGCCACACGCCTTTTGGCCATGCCGGGCAAGATGCTTTGCACGAATGCATGGCCGAGCATGGCGGCTTTGAGCACAACTTGCAAAGCCTGCGTGTGGTGGACACGCTGGAAGAGCGTTACCCCCAGTTCGATGGGCTGAACCTGAGTTTTGAGACCCGCGAAGGCATCCTCAAGCATTGCTCGCGCACGAACGCTGAGGCCATCGAAGCGCAAGAGCCCGGTGGCGTGGCACGACGCTTCATTGACCGCACCCAGCCCAGCCTGGAGGCGCAGCTGTGCAACTTGGCCGACGCGATCGCCTACAACGCGCACGACATCGATGACGGTGTGCGCTCGGGCTTGATCTCGCTGGACCAGATGCAAGAAGTGCCGCTGTTCGACCGCTACCGCTTGCAAGCGCTGGCCGAGCACCCGCAGCTCCAGGACAAACCGCGCCGCTGGCTTTACGAGAGCACGCGCCGCATGCTCAGTGATCAGGTCTACGACGTGATCGACACCACCCGTGCGGCCATTGCCGAAGCGGGCGTGCAAACCGCCGACGAAGCCCGGCTGGCCGGACCGCTGGTGCGCTTTTCTGACCAAATGAAAACCCGCTCGGGCGAGCTCAAGAAATTCCTGTTCGCCAGCCTGTACCGACACCCGCAGGTGATGCAGATGATGGGCCAGGCCCAACAGGCGGTGCATGAACTCTTTGCCGCCTACATCGCGCAACCGCAGGAGATGCGCGCCGAGTTCGCGGCCCGCGAGGACCGCCACCGCGCTGTGGCCGATTACATCGCTGGCATGACCGATCGCTTTGCCCTGCGCGAACACGAACGCCTCACGGGGCGCAAGCTGCTGTGAATGAGATTTTTGCAGGTCGGCACCTTCAGGTCCGACAAGCGCCAGGAACAGCCACCGATCGTTGCCGCTCCACCATCACATCTCACGGCCGATGCCATGACTGAACGCAGCCAATACCGCGCCGCCTGGATCGTCGTGTTGGCCGGCGGTGTGGCTGCACTGCAGGTGGGCAAGTTGCCGCCCGCTTTGCCCGCCTTGCAGGCCGAGCTGGGCCTCACCTTGGTGCAGTCGGGCTTTTTGTTGTCCACCGTGCAGGTCGCAGGCCTGAGCCTGGCCGTGTTCATGGGGCTGCTGGCCGACGGCATGGGGCTCAAGCGCAGCATGGTGCGTGGCCTGTGTCTGTTGGCGCTGGCCAGCGGCCTGGGGGGCTTTGCCACATCGGTCACGGCGCTGCTCGTATTGCGGGCCATCGAAGGCTTGGGCTTTTTGTTGGTGGCCTTGCCTGCGCCTGCCTTGATCCGCCGCTTGGTGCTACCTGCGCAGCTGCCCGGCATGTTGGGCGTGTGGGGCGCTTACATGCCCACGGGCACGGCCTTGGCCCTGTTGCTCGGGCCGCTGTTCATCCCGGCTTGGGGTTGGGGCGCTTGGTGGTGGCTGTTTGCGGTGGTGTCGCTGGCCATGGCGCTTTGGCTGTACCGCGCTGTGCCTGCTGACCCAGTTGTCCTTGCGGCCCATGCAGGGCAGGGCGCGTGGACGCGCTTGCGCCGGACCTTGCGCGCGCCCGGTCCCTGGCTGGTGGCACTGACCTTTGGCATGTATTCGGGCCAGTGGCTGGCGGTGGTGGGTTTTCTGCCTTCCATTTACGCGGCGGCGGGCGTGAGCGGTGCGCTGCTGGGCGTGCTCACGGCCCTGGCCGCTGCCGTCAACATGGCGGGCAACATGGCTTCGGGCCGCCTGCTGCAAGGCGGCTGGGCACCGCGCTCGACTTTGTGGCTGGGCTTTGGCGCCATGGCGCTGGGCAGCACGCTGGCCTTTGCTTCGTTCACTGAGAGCGCGCCGTGGCTGCGTTTTGCCGGCGTGTTGTTGTTCTCGGGTGTGGGCGGCTTGGTGCCGGGCACTTTGTTCAGCCTGGCGGTGCGACTGGCACCCGGTGACCAGCAAGTGGCCACCACCGTGGGCTGGGTGCAGCAGATGTCGGCATTGGGCCAGTTTGTGGGGCCGCCCGTGGTGGCCGCTGTGGCGGCGCGTGCGGGCGGTTGGCAGCTCACACCGCTGGTCACCGTGACTTGTTGCGCGGCGGGCGCGGTACTGGCCTGGCTGGCTGGGCGCTTGTTGGCGCGTTAAGGCGTTTGAGTAAGGTGTTTCGGTAAGGTGTCTGAGGGCTTGCGCCGCACAGGCACAATCGACACATGACCGAAATTTCTCCTCTTCCGATCGAGATCGCCGACACCGTGCGCTGGCTCGAACGCGCCGTGATTGGCCTGAACCTTTGCCCTTTTGCCAAAGCCCCGCATGTGAAGGGCCAGATCCATTACGCCGTGAGCGAGGCCAAGGGCCTCGAAGGACTGCGCGACGAGCTGATTGAACAATTGCAGGCGCTGGCCGCCTTGCCCGCCGAAGAGCGCGAGACCGTGTTGCTGATCGTGCCGCACATGCTGCGCGACTTTCTGGACTTCAACGACTTTCTGGACGAGGCCGACGGCGTCCTGCAGGAGCTGAACCTGGAAGGTGAATTCCAGATCGCGAGTTTTCACCCGGATTTCCAGTTCGCGGACACCGAGCCTGACGACATCACCAACCACACCAACCGCTCGCCGTACCCCACGCTGCACCTGATCCGCGAAGCCAGCATCGACCGGGCGGTGGAGGCTTTCCCTGAAGCCGAGATGATTTACGAGACCAATATGGCGACGATGGAAAAGCTGGGCTTGGACGGCTGGAACAAGTTGGATGTGGGAGCCACGCCATGAAGAAAAAAACACCGGTTGTGGACAGCCAGGCCTTGCCGCCCGAAGTGCGCCCCGGCCAGTCGGTCGAGTTGCTCAAGCAACTGCACATCCTCACCCGCGACGGCAAGCTCAACCAGGACTCGCGCCGCAAGCTCAAGCAGGTGTATCACCTGTTCCAGTTCATCGAAAAACTGTTGCTGGAGCTGCCCGCCAGCGACAGTGGGCCGACGTTGGCCGACCACGGCGCGGGCAAGTCGTACCTGGGCTTCATCATTTACGACCTGTTTTTCAAAGCACTGGGCCAAGGCACGATTTACGGCATCGAAACCCGCAGCGAACTGGTCGAGTCGTCCAAAGCGCTGGCCGAGCGGCTGCACTTTGAGCGCATGCGCTTTTTGAATGTGAGCGTGGCCGAATCCACCCAAAGCGCCGAGCTGCCCGAGCAGATCGACGTGGTCACCGCGCTGCACGCCTGCGACACCGCGACCGACGACGCCATCGCCTTCGGTCTGCAAAAGAAAGCCAAATACATGGTGCTGGTGCCCTGCTGCCAGGCCGAGCTGGCCCGGGCGCTCAACCAGAACAAGGCGCTGAACCTGCAGCGCACACCCTTGGCCGAACTTTGGCGTCATCCGCTGCACACCCGCGAAGTCGGCAGCCAACTCACCAACGTGCTGCGTTGCCTCTACCTGGAGTCACAGGGCTACGCGGTCACCGTGACCGAGCTGGTGGGCTGGGAGCACTCGATGAAAAACGAGCTGATTCTGGCCAAGTACACCGGCCAGAAAAAGCGTTCAGCGGCCGAGCGCTTGCAGGCGCTGCTCAAAGAGTTTGGCTTGGAAAAGCTGCTGTCGCACCGTTATCCAGCCCTCGATTTGACGCCTGCCTGAGCGGTTTTATTCCGCTTCGATTTTGGTGTCGCGAATCGCTTTGGCCCACTTGGCGGTTTCGGCCTTGTTGCGCTGGGCCAGCGCTTCGGGGCTGCCAGGCTGGGTTTCAAAGCCGATGGCTGAGAATTTTTCCTGAATATCTTTGTCGTTGGCGGCTGCGTTCAGGGCTTTGTTGAGCTTGGCGATCACATCGGCCGGTGTGCCTGAGGGCGCGAACATCGCAAAGTAGGCGATCAGTTCGTAGTCTTTCAAGCCCAAGGCTTCGTTGACGGTGGGCAATTCGGGGATGGCCTTGGAGCGCTGCAGGGAGGTGACGGCCAGGCCGCGGATCTTGCCGGCCTTGACCTGGGGCAAGGTGACGGCGAAGTCGGCGGTGAACAGATTGACCTGACCGCCGATCAGGTCGGTCATGGCGGCTGGACCGCTTTTGTAGGGGATGTGTGTCATCTGAATGTCCGTCATGCTCATCAGCACTTCGGTGGACACGCGCTGCGATGTGCTGGCGCTGGCGAACGTCAGCTGGGTGGGCTTGGCCTTGGCCGCCGCGACCAGCTCCTTGAGGTTCTTGACTGGCACATCGTTGTTGACAGCAATGATCAGGGGCACCGAGCCCAAGTAGCCGATGGGGGCAAAAGCCGTGTCCTGGTCGTAAGGCAGCTTTTTCATCAGGCTCTTGAGTGCGGCGTTGGTGCTGTTGGTGCCGACCATGAGGGTGTAGCCGTCGGGGGCAGACTTGGCCACGGCATCGGCACCCAGCATGCCGTTCACCCCGGCCTTGTTCTCGATGACGATGGGCTGGCCCAGTTGCTCGGACATTTTCTGCACAAAGGCGCGGCCAATCTGGTCGGTGGCGCTGCCGGCCGCAAAGGGCACGATGGCCTTGATGGGTTTGCTCGGGTAGCTTTGGGCGTGGGCTGCGGTGCTGACCGTCAGGGCCGTGGTCAACAAGGTGGCGAGGTGGATTTTTTTCATGGTGTGTACCTGATTCAACGATTCATTCAATCACAAGGCTCAGCAGTTTGGCACTCAGGCATTTCCCGTGGGCATCCAGGGCCAGCGATCGGGTCACGCCGCCGCCCAAGGCGTTGTGCATGACGAAGTTGAGCGCGCCCAGCTGGGGCAGGCTGTAGCGTTCGACCGGGCCGTGCACGATGCCCGCGTAGTGCTGCTGCACCCGCTCGGGCGTGAGTGCTTTTTCCAGTAGAGCAAAGTCTTTTTTGTCGTAGGCAATCACCGACAGGGTGGAGCGGTTGCCTTTGTCTCCGGTGCGGGTGTGTGCGATGTCGCGCAGCAGCATGTCAGTGTCCTTCAGCGTTGAGCAGCACGGTGCTGGTGTGCACCGCGTCACGCGGCATCAGTACCGCCGAAGCGGCAATGACCTCGCGTACCGCACGTGTGGCGCCACCGCCGCCTGCCGGGCCATTGAGGTAAAGCGCTTCGACTTCGTGCGCCACGTGCTGGGCCTGGCGCTGCGTGGGCACGCGCAGGGCCACGCGGGCGCGGACTTCGGTTGGCTCTGTGGGGGTGATGGGCTCGCCCGCGATGGCGTTGACGCCGATCAGGTCATAGCGGCCTTCATATTGTGCGTAGCCCGCATCGGCCAGCCGAGCCCGGACCAGATCGAGCGCCAGCTGCCCGCGTGCTTGCGCGCCGGGGCCTGCGTAAGAGATTTGCCCCTCACCTATGAAGCCATCGCGGTAACCCACGGTAACTTTGAGCGTGTCGGTGCGTGGGCTGCCGTGGCCGCCCGAGACCTGTACCCGGTCGGGGCCGATCTGCGTGAGCTGCACTTGCGAGAAATCGGCCACCACATCGGGCTGCAGATAGCGTGCGGGGTTTTCGATCTCGTAGAGCAGTTGTTCGGTGCAGGTGGCCACCGTGACGCAACCACCCGAGCCCGCCACCTTGGTGATGACGGCATCGCCCGAGGCGTTGACCTCGGCCAGCGGAAAGCCCAGACGCGCCATGTCGGGCACATCCTTGTAGCCCGGGTCGGCAAAGTAGCCACCCGTGATCTGCGCCGCACATTCGAGCAAATGTCCCACCAGCACGCCTTTGCCCAGCCGGTGCCAGTCGGCCAGCGCCCAGCCAAAGTGGTGGACCAAGGGCGCGAGAAACAGGGCAGGGTCCGCCACACGGCCGGTGATGATGACCTGTGCGTCGGTCTGCAATGCGGGCAGCAAGGCCTCTGCGCCCAAGTAGGCGTTGGCCGAGATCAGTTGCGGTTGCAGATCGGCCAGGGTCTGACTTGATTCGAGCACGGGCAGCGACAGATGCTGGGTTGTCAGCGTGGTCAGCACATCGTCGCCCAGCACCACGGCGACCTTGATCTGGGGCAGACCCAATTCGCGCGCGATGGCCAGCACCGCGTGCCCGGCCTGCAAAGGGTTGGCCGCCCCCATGTTGCTGATGATGCGGGTGCCCTGGTCCACGCAGGCTTTGAGCACGGCTCGCATGCGCTCGGCCAGCATGGGGTCAAAGCCACGCTCGGGCTGTTGAGTGCGTTCGAGCTGCGCCAGCGCAATCGTGCGCTCGGCCAGGCATTCAAAAACCAGGTAGTCCAACAGCCCCTTCTCGGCCAGCTCCACTGCGGGCGGGATGCGGTCGCCTGCATAACCTGCGCCGGTGCCGATGCGTAAAGTTGTTTTCATGGACCAAGCTTAAGCCCACGAGGCTGGGCAGTTTGTCGCATGGGAGCGGGGTCAGTAAAGTACCGCCACAGGCGTGCGTCCAACAGTGGGCAAACCCGCTTTGACCCATGCATTGATTCCGCCGCGGTACCAGATGACCTGTGTGTAACCCAGCTGACGTGCGCGCATCGCCGCATTCACAGAGAGCCAACATTCTGAACTTGCACAGTAAAAAACCACGGCTTGGTTCAAGTTGGGGGCTGCGGCCAGCAGCATGTGGCGAAAGCGTTCGGCGTAGGCGGCTTCTTGTTTAGCATCTTCAAAGGCGAGGCCACTGTGGATGAGGTTCAGCGCACCGGGAATCACTGGGCCGAAGGCCGCTGCATCGATGACAACAGGACGTTCGGTTTGCTTCAGTGCTTGGACCAGCGTGGCGGTGTCCCAGCGTTGAATGCCATCTAGCGCTTTGGGGGTCATGCCTGTGACGTGGTTGCCGGTGCGCAAGCGCGACGGGGTGTTGCTGCCCGGTTCATCGCGCTCTGCCTGGCTGAGCGCGGGTTCAGGTTCTTTCAGCGTGCCGAGCAATGCGGCGTTTTGAGTTTGATTTTCATCGTAAAGCTGAAGCAGTTCATGGTCATTGACTGCGACGAGGCGGCAGAGTTTGGGGTTGTTTTTCGCGTGGTTGCAGCTGTACAGCGCCCTCAGCATGGCTGTTCCCGGCTCGTCATCGCCCCAGCGCACACCGTAGCCTGTTTTGCCCCAACCGATGGCGAGGGCTTTGTTTTGGTGGGCACTGAGGTAGTTTTTAAAAGTGCGGCCCCCGATGGTTTTACACAGAAATTGGCCTTCGCACAAAGTGTCAATCAGCTGGTCTGCCCGTTCCTGAAAGTCCAGAGGCGGCGCGTCAAGGGGTTTGCCGAAAAAGCCAAGTTGGATTTTCATGCTTGCCGGCAATTGCAAGTCAACAGTTTCGGTTTGAGTGACCACACCCAACGAGTACGCGTCCTTGACTGTGTGCTGTTGGCACTGGTCGAAAGGCGTTTGACCTGTGGGGCAAAACCAGGGCGTACGGTCCTTTTCCTGTGTGCGTTGCAATTCGCGGATGCGCAGAAAACCAGACGCATCTTTGATGTCGTAAAGCGCTTGGTTGATGACTTGTGCATCGAACTTCTCGCCCATTTGTTGTTTGTACAAGGCATACATTTGCGGCATGGCTTGGTGGTTCACTTGCTTGCTGTCTTCGTGGTGCGCACCATGAATGCCAATCATGGTCACTCGTGGCAGGTGTCCCGAACCAAATGCGCGTTCTTGTCCGCCCATGAAAATCAACGAGCACGCCGACATGCAAGAGCCCGACACCACAGTTTTGACTTTGGCCTCCTGCACCATTCGGGCCACTTGCATGCCCGTCCAAAGATCGCCGCCTGGACCGTTCACCAAAATCAATCGCTGCACGTCACCTTTTGCAAAGGCCTCTTTGAAGTTTAAAAAGTCCTCACCGATCGTCGGACCCGTTGCATAAAGGTCATTGTTAACCCGTTCAAGGGTCATGGCTTGGCTGAGTGCTGGTAACCCCATCAACAGGATAAAAACGGCTGAGATGAACGTGTTCTTCATGAGATGCCTTGGGAGTGTTTGCTGCGTGCTCAACGGGAAAGATTGTTTTTACATCAAAAGAATTATATTTTTGATTTGCGTATTTGATTTAATTGGGGTCAGATCCTATTTAAACTGGGGTTTTCTTTCGGGAGTTTTTCATGGCCCGCCAGCCCCGCCTCACTGTTGCCGCTTACCCGCATCACGTCATTCAGCGCGGCAACGATCGGCAAGTCATCGTTCGCGATGACGCAGACCGTGAACGTTTGCTGGCGTTGTGGCAAGAACATGCGCAGTCGTTCAAGGTGGCCATTCATGCCTACGTGATCATGGACAACCACTTCCATTTGCTGGTCACACCTGAAACAGACGAGGGTTTGCCGCAGATGATGCAGGCGGTGGGCCGAGCCTATGTGCGCTATTTCAATTTGCGGCACCAGCGGACCGGCACCTTATGGGAAGGGCGCTACCGCAGCAATTTAATTGAAAGTGAGCGCTATCTTTTTGCGTGCATGGTCTACATCGATCTGAACCCCGTGCGTGCGGGCATGGTGGCCCAGCCGGCTGATTTCAAATGGTCCAGTCACAGGCACTGTATTGGGCAGGTGAGCGACAAATTGGTGACGCCGCATGCCCTGTTTTGGGGCTTGGGCAACACGCCGTTCGCCCGCGAGGCGGCCTATGCTGAGCTGGTGCAGACCGGATTGGTTCAGGCCGATAAGGAACAACTCACCCGCAGTGCCTTGTCGGGTTGGGCCCTGGGTTCGCCCGGTTTTGTGAGTGAGCTGCAGCAATCCACTACGCGACGCCTGCTGCCAGGCAAGGCAGGACGGCCTTTCAAAAAAGCGACCAATTGAATCTGTCCCCAATTAATCGGGCGGCTTGAGAAAAGAAAAATTAATTGGGATCTGACCCCAATTAATTGTCTTGGCATGGATGCTGCAGTGCATTAAACTCGACCCCCTGCGTAAAAACCCTAGGAGTGCGCCATGACCAAGGCTGCTGAAAAAGAACATTTCCAAACGACCGGTCTGTATGACCCGGCCAATGAGCACGATGCTTGCGGTGTCGGCTTTGTCGCCCACATCAAAGGTCAAAAGAGCCACGCCATCGTGACGCAGGCCCTCAAGATTCTTGAAAACCTGGACCACCGGGGTGCTGTGGGTGCCGACGCGCTCATGGGCGACGGTGCCGGTATCCTGATTCAGTTGCCCGACGCCCTGTACCGCGAAGAGATGGCCAAACAAGGCGTGAACCTGCCGCCATTCGGTGAATACGGTGTGGGCATCGTCTTTTTGCCCAAAGAGCATGCTTCGCGCATGGCTTGCGAGCAAGAGCTCGAGCGCGCCGTCAAGGCCGAAGGCCAAGTGGTGTTGGGCTGGCGCGATGTGCCCGTGAACCGCGACATGCCCATGTCGCCACGCGTGCGCGAAAAAGAGCCGGTCATGCGCCAGATCTTCATTGGCCGTGGTGCCGACGTGATCGTGCAGGACGCCTTGGAGCGCAAGCTGTACGTGATCCGCAAGACCGCCAGCGCCGCCATCCAGGCCCTGAACCTCACACACAGCAACGAGTACTACATCCCCAGCATGTCCAGCCGCACCGCGGTGTACAAGGGCTTGCTGTTGGCCGATCAAGTGGGCACCTATTATTTAGACCTGCAGGATGAGCGTTGCGTCTCGGCCTTGGGCCTGGTGCACCAGCGTTTCTCGACCAACACCTTCCCCGAGTGGCCACTGGCTCACCCTTACCGTTATGTCGCCCACAACGGCGAGATCAACACCGTCAAGGGCAACTACAACTGGATGAAGGCCCGCGAAGGCGTGATGTCTTCGCCCGTGTTGGCTGCCGACCTGCAAAAGCTGTACCCCATCAGCTTCGCCGGTCAGTCCGATACCGCCACCTTCGACAACTGCCTGGAACTGCTGACCATGGCGGGCTACCCCATCAGCCAGGCCGTGATGATGATGATCCCCGAGCCATGGGAACAGCACACCACCATGGACGAGCGCCGCAAGGCCTTCTACGAATACCACGCTGCGATGCTGGAGCCATGGGACGGTCCCGCCTCGATCGTGTTCACCGACGGCCGCCAGATCGGCGCCACGCTGGACCGCAACGGCCTGCGTCCTTCGCGCTACATCATCACCGACGACGACATGGTCATCATGGGGTCGGAAACCGGCGTGTTGCCGATCCCCGAAAGCAAGATCGTGCGCAAGTGGCGTTTGCAGCCCGGCAAGATGTTCCTGATCGATCTGGAACAAGGCCGCATGATCAACGACGAAGAGTTGAAGGCGGGTCTGGCCAGCGCCAAGCCCTACAAGCAGTGGATCGAGAACCTGCGCATCAAGCTCGACGACGTGGCCGAAGCCACTGTGGCTCCCGCCTCTGATGTGGCTTTGCTCGACCTGCAACAAGCCTTCGGCACCACGCAAGAAGACATCAAGTTCCTGCTGGCCCCCATGGCCTCGGCCGGTGAAGAAGCCATTGGCTCCATGGGCAACGACAGCCCGCTGGCCGTGCTGTCTGACAAGAACAAGCCGCTGTACAACTATTTCAAGCAGTTGTTCGCGCAAGTGACCAACCCCCCAATCGACCCGATCCGCGAAGCGATCGTGATGTCCTTGGTGTCCTTCATCGGCCCGAAGCCGAACCTGCTGGACATCAACCAGGTAAACCCACCGATGCGCCTCGAAGTGAGCCAGCCCGTGCTGGACTTCGCCGACATGGCCAAGCTGCGCAACATCGAGCAAGCCACCGAGGGCAAGTTCAAGAGCGCGACGCTGGACATCACCTACCCCGCCATGTGGGGCCGCGAAGGCGTGGAAGCCAAACTGGCTTCGCTGTGCGCAGAAGCCGTGGACGCCATCAAGGGTGGCCACAACATCCTGATCATCAGCGACCGTGGCGTGAACGCCACCCAAGTGGCCGTGCCCGCGCTGCTGGCGCTGTCGGCCATTCACCAGCACCTGGTGACCGAAGGCCTGCGCACAACGGCTGGCTTGGTGGTTGAAACCGGCACTGCACGCGAAGTGCACCACTTTGCGGTGTTGGCCGGATTTGGCGCGGAAGCCGTCCACCCCTACTTGGCGATGGAAACCCTGGCGGCCCTGCACAAAGAGCTGCCTGGCGACCTGTCAGCCGAGAAGGCCATCTACAACTACATCAAGGCGATCGGTAAGGGCCTGTCCAAGATCATGTCCAAGATGGGCGTGTCGACCTACATGTCTTACTGCGGTGCCCAGTTGTTTGAAGCCATCGGCATCAACACCGAGACCATCAACAAGTACTTCACCGGCACGCCCAGCCGCGTGGGCGGTATCGGCGTGTTCGAAATCGCCGAAGAAGCCTTCCGCATGCACACGGCCGCCTTCGGTGACGATCCCGTGCTGGCTACCATGCTGGACGCCGGCGGTGAATACGCTTGGCGCGCCCGTGGCGAAGAGCACATGTGGACGCCTGACGCGATTGCCAAGCTGCAGCACTCCACCCGTGCGGGCAACTTCAGCACCTACAAGGAATACGCGCAGATCATCAACGACCAGAGCAAGCGCCACATGACGCTGCGTGGCCTGTTCGAGTTCAAGATCGACCCGTCCAAGGCCATCCCGCTGGAGCAGGTCGAGCCAGCGGCCGAGATCGTCAAGCGTTTCGCCACCGGTGCGATGTCGCTGGGTTCGATCTCCACCGAAGCACACGCCACCTTGGCCGTGGCCATGAACCGCATCGGCGGCAAGAGCAACACCGGCGAAGGCGGCGAAGACGCCAACCGTTACCGCAACGAACTCAAGGGCATCCCGATCAAGCAGGGTGACTCCTTGAAGAGTGTGATCGGCGAAGCCAACGTCGAGGTCGATCTGCCTTTGCTGGCCGGTGACTCACTGCGTTCGCGCATCAAGCAAGTCGCATCAGGCCGCTTCGGTGTCACTGCCGAATACCTGTCGAGCGCCGACCAGATCCAGATCAAGATGGCCCAGGGTGCCAAGCCCGGTGAGGGCGGTCAGCTGCCTGGCGGCAAAGTGTCCGAGTACATCGGCAAGCTGCGCCACTCGGTGCCAGGTGTCGGTCTGATCTCGCCACCTCCGCACCACGACATCTACTCCATCGAGGACTTGGCCCAGCTGATCCACGACCTGAAGAACGTGGCCCCGCACAGCGACATCAGCGTCAAGCTCGTGTCCGAAATCGGCGTCGGCACGATTGCTGCCGGTGTGGCCAAGTGCAAGGCCGATCACGTCGTGATCGCCGGTCACGACGGCGGCACGGGCGCATCGCCCTGGTCCTCCGTCAAGCACGCAGGCTCGCCTTGGGAAATCGGTTTGGCCGAAACCCAGCAGACCCTGGTGCTCAACGGCCTGCGTGGCCGCATCCGTGTGCAGGCCGACGGTCAGATGAAGACCGGACGCGACGTCGCCATTGGCGCTTTGCTGGGCGCTGACGAGTTCGGCTTCGCCACCGCACCGCTGGTGGTCGAGGGCTGCATCATGATGCGCAAGTGCCACCTGAACACCTGCCCCGTGGGCGTGGCCACGCAAGACCCGACTCTGCGTGCCAAATTCACCGGCAAGCCAGAGCACGTCGTGAACTACTTCTTCTTTATTGCCGAAGAAGTGCGTCAAATCATGGCCCAGCTGGGCATCGCCAAGTTTGACGACCTGGTGGGCCGCGCTGACCTGCTCGACATGCGCGCTGGCGTGAGCCACTGGAAAGCCCGCGGTCTGGACTTCAGCCGCCTGCTGGCCGTGCCGCAAGTCACCATGGACGCTGACGTGCGCCACGTGCAAACCCAGGACCACGGTCTGGCCAAGGCCCTGGACAACGTGCTGATCGCCAAGAGCCGCGCTGCCATCGACAAGGGCGAAAAAGTGCAGTTCATGGAAGCGGCCCGCAACGTGAACCGCTCGGTCGGTGCCATGTTGTCCGGCGCGGTGACCAAGGTGCACCCCGAGGGTCTGCCTGACGACACCATCCGCATCCAACTGGAAGGCACGGGCGGTCAGTCGTTTGGCGCATTCTTGTGCAACGGCATCACGCTGTACCTGATCGGCGAAGCCAACGACTACACCGGCAAGGGTTTGTCGGGTGGCCGCGTGGTCGTGCGCCCAAGCCTGGACTTCCGAGGCGTGGCCTCGCAAAACATCATCGTGGGCAACACCGTCATGTACGGCGCAACCACGGGTGAAGCCTTCTTCGCTGGCGTGGCCGGCGAGCGTTTCGCGGTGCGCCTGTCGGGTGCGACAGCGGTCGTTGAAGGCACGGGCGACCACGGTTGCGAATACATGACCGGCGGCACCGTGGCGGTGCTGGGCAAGACTGGTCGCAACTTCGGCGCGGGCATGAGCGGTGGTATCGCCTATGTCTACGACGAAGACGGCGAGTTCGCTTCGCGCTGCAACACCGCCATGGTCAGCATGGAAAAGGTGTTGTCTGCTGCTGAGCAGGAAGCGCAAATTGACCGCAAGGTGTGGCACCGCGACCAGACTGATGAAGCACAACTCAAGAAGTTGCTGGAAGAGCACTTCAAGTGGACCGGCAGCCAGCGTGCCCGCGAGTTGCTGGACAACTGGGCCACGGCCCGTGCCAAGTTCGTGAAGGTGTTCCCGAACGAATACAAGCGTGCTCTGGGCGAAATCAACGCCAAGAAAGCTGCCCAGGCCGCCAAGCCTGTTGCCGCCTGAGCCCCAAGTCAAGAATCGAAGGAAACATCATGGGAAAAGTCACAGGCTTCATGGAATTTGAGCGCATCGAAGAGGGTTACAAGCCCGTCACCGAGCGCCTGAAAAACTACGGCGAATTCGTGATCGGTCTGACCGAAGAGCAAGCCAAAACCCAGGGCGCACGTTGCATGGACTGCGGCACACCGTTTTGCAACAACGGTTGCCCAGTCAACAACATCATCCCCGACTTCAACGACCTCGTGTACCACGGTGACTGGAAGAACGCGATCGAGGTGCTGCACAGCACCAACAACTTCCCCGAGTTCACCGGCCGCATCTGCCCCGCACCGTGCGAAGCCGCTTGCGTGGTGAACTTCAACGGCGACGCCGTGGGCATCAAGTCGATCGAGCACGCCATCATCGACCGCGCCTGGGCCGAAGGCTGGGTCACACCCCGTCCTGCCAAGGTCAAGACCGGTAAAAAAGTCGCTGTGATTGGTGCAGGCCCCGCAGGCTTGGCCGCTTCGCAGCAGCTGGCCCGCGCAGGCCACGATGTGACCCTGTTCGAGAAAAACGACCGCGTCGGTGGTTTGCTGCGCTACGGCATTCCTGACTTCAAGATGGAAAAGTCGCACATCGACCGCCGCGTCAAGCAGCTGGAAGCCGAAGGCGTGACCATCCGCACCAGCGTGCTGGTGGGCGAATGGCCCAAGGATTCCAAGGTCACCAACTGGGCCAAGGAAACCATCAGCGCCGAGCAGCTCAAGAAAGACTTTGACGCTGTGTTGCTCACCGGTGGTTCCGAGCAGTCGCGTGACCTGCCTGTGCCAGGTCGCGACCTGGACGGCATCCACTTTGCGATGGAGTTCCTGCCACAGCAAAACAAGATCAACGCTGGCGACAAGCTCAAGGGCCAATTGCGCGCTGACGGCAAAAACGTCATCGTGATCGGTGGCGGCGACACCGGCAGCGACTGCGTGGGCACCAGCACACGCCACGGCGCTGTCAGCGTGACCCAGTTCGAGGTGATGCCCGAGCCGCCCGAGAAAGAAAACAAGCTGATGGTCTGGCCTTACTGGCCCATGAAACTGCGCACCAGCTCCAGCCACGACGAGAGCGCCGAAAAAGGCCTGCTCAAACGCGAATTCGCCATCTCCACCAAGGAGTTCATCGGCGAAAAGGGCAAAGTCACAGGCCTCAAGACCGTGCATGTCGAGTTCAAGGACGGCAAGATGGTCGAGGTGCCTGGCACCGAGAAGGAGTACAAAGCCGACCTGGTCTTGTTGGCCATGGGCTTCACCAACCCGGTCGCCACTGTGCTCGACGCTTTTGGCATCGACAAGGACGCTCGAGGCAACGCCAAGGCGAGCACCGACTTCACAGGCGGCTACGCCACCAATGTGAACAAAGTGTTTGCGGCCGGTGACATGCGCCGTGGCCAGTCGCTGGTGGTGTGGGCAATCCGCGAAGGCCGCCAGGCCGCGCGTGCTGTGGACGAGTTCCTGATGGGCCAAAGCGACTTGCCGCGCTGATGTGGGTTCCGTTCTAGGTACAATCCCTAGAACACCAAGGTTTACATCGCGTTGACCTTGCTTCGATAAGATCACAAGAGCCGGCCTACCCGGCTCTTGTTTTTCATGAATACGCCCAATACATCTCCTCTCGTTGAACTGCGTGACCTGAGCTTCGGCTACGGTGAGCGTGCGATTTTGAAGAACCTCAGCTTCAAAATTCCACGCGGCCAAGTCACGGCCTTGATGGGGGTGTCCGGTGGTGGCAAGACCACGGTGCTGCGCCTGATTGGCGGTCAAATCCGTGCGCAGCAAGGGCAGATGCTGTTTGACGGTCACGATGTGACAGTCATGCAGCAAGCCGAGCTGTATGCCGCCCGACGTCGCATGGGCATGTTGTTTCAGTTTGGGGCCTTGTTCACCGACATGAGCGTGTTCGACAACGTGGCTTTCCCCTTGCGGGAGCACACGGCCTTGTCGGAAGACCTGATCCGGGACATCGTGCTCATGAAACTCGATGCGGTGGGCTTGCGCGGTGCGCGAGACCTCAAACCGTCCGAAATTTCCGGTGGCATGAGCCGCCGTGTGGCCCTGGCCCGCGCCATCGCGCTGGACCCCGAGCTGATCATGTACGACGAGCCGTTTGCCGGTCTGGACCCGATTTCTTTGGGCACGGCGGCGCGTTTGATTCGCCGCCTGAACGACAGCTTGGGCATCACCAGTGTGATCGTCTCGCACGATGTGACCGAAACCTTCGAGATTGCCGACCATGTGGTGATCCTCGCCAATGGCGGTCTGGCCGCTCAAGGCACGCCGGACGAGCTGCGGGCCAGCACCGATCCCTTGATCCATCAGTTTGTGCACGCGCTCAGCGATGGTCCGGTGCCTTTCCATTACCCAGCACCCACGGCCGATCAGGACTATGACCGGAGGACCGCATGAACGTGATCCACATGCTGGCCGCATTGGGCGCGGCCACACGGCAGGCGCTGGCTGACTGGGGCTTTGGTGCCCGTTTGTTTTTCAAGTTGCTCAAGATGTCGGGCGCGGCCCTTCGGCGTTTTGGCCTGGTGCGTGACCAGGTGCACTTTTTGGGCAATTACTCCTTGGCCATCATCACCGTGTCGGGCCTGTTTGTGGGTTTTGTGTTGGGCTTGCAGGGCTACTACACCTTGCAGCGTTATGGCTCGGCCGAGGCCTTGGGCTTGCTTGTGGCACTCAGTTTGGTGCGCGAGTTGGGGCCTGTGGTGGCTGCACTGCTTTATGCAGGTCGCGCCGGCGCTTCGCTCACGGCCGAAATCGGACTCATGCGTGCCGGTGAACAACTGACCGCGCTTGAAATGATGGCGGTGGACCCGATTCAGCGCATCTTGGCACCGCGTTTCATGGGCGGCGTGATCGCCTTGCCCTTGCTCACCGCGGTGTTCAGTGCGGTGGGCATTTTGGGTGGCTATGTGGTGGGCGTTTTACTCATCGGTGTCGATGCAGGCTCGTTCTGGAGCCAGATGCAAGGCGGCGTCGATGTGTTCAAGGATGTGGGCAACGGCATCATCAAAAGCATCGTGTTCGGTGTGGCGGTGACTTTCATCGCCTTGCTCCAAGGCTATGTGGCCAAGCCCACGCCCGAAGGGGTGGCCAGCGCGACCACCCGCAGTGTGGTGGTTTCTTCCTTGTCGGTTTTGGGTCTGGACTTCATCCTGACCGCGATGATGTTCAGCATTTGAAGGGGACGACATGCAACGTTCAAAAAATGATATTTGGGTAGGTTTGTTTGTCTTGCTCGGTGCTGTGGCCGTGCTGTTTCTGGCCCTCAAGTCCGCCAATTTGCTCACCTTGAATTTCAGCAAGGACTACGAAGTCACAGCCAAGTTCGACAACATCGGTGGCCTCAAGCCAGGTGCTGCCGTCAAAAGCGCGGGCGTGGTCGTTGGTCGAGTCAAGAACATTGCCTTTGACGGCGAGTCCTTCCAGGCCAAGGTGACTTTGGCGCTGCAATCGCAAAATCAGTTCCCGGCCGACAGCTCACTCAAGATCTTGACCAGCGGTTTGCTGGGCGAGCAATACCTGGACATCGCACCTGGTGCCGACGAGAAGAACCTGGTGGCTGGCGACAAGATTGGCTCGACCCAGTCGGCGGTGATTTTGGAAAACCTGATCAGCCAATTCCTCTACAGCAAGGCGGCAGAACCTGCTCCAGGTGCAGAGGGTAAAAAGCCGTGAAATCCATTGATCGTCGATGGTTAGGGCTGTGTCTGGCCGTGCTGTTCATGGCTTTGCAGGGCTGTGCAACGGTTCCAAATGCCGATGCGCGGGACCCTTGGGAGTCCATGAACCGCAGCGTTTACAACTTCAACGACGCGGTGGACACGATCGCCATCAAACCGGCTGCGCGTGTTTACGACAAAGTGGTTCCCAAATTCGTGCAAACGGGCGTCCACAATTTCTTGGGCAATCTGGGCGATGTCTGGTCCATGGCCAACAGTGCTTTGCAGCTCAAGGGCCAGCATGCCGTCGAGAGCTTCATGCGCGTGAGCGTGAACACGGTTTTTGGCTTGGGCGGTGTCTTGGACATTGCGACCGAGATGCGCCTGGAGCGGCACAAGGAAGATTTCGGGCAGACTTTGGGTTACTGGGGTGTCAAGCCCGGGCCCTACGTGGTGTTGCCGATCTTGGGACCATCGACTTTGCGTGACACCTTGGCTTATCCTGTCGACTACAAAGGCGATCCGATCCGCCAATTCAACGACCAGGCCACGCGCAACAGCCTGGTGGCTTTGCGCGTGACCGATGTGCGGGTGGGCTTGCTGCAAGCGGTCGACACCCTCAAGGAGGCTTCTCTGGATCCTTATACCTTCGTGCGCGATGCGTATTTGCAAAAGCGCGAAAACGATGTGTACGACGGCAATCCTCCCTCTGATTTTGATTACAGCGATCAAGACGCGCCCTGAGCCTCAGGCGACTCGTTACAGTTGCTCACAAGCACTCGTTCAATCGCATTTATAGTTTCCGCATGCATCACTCACTGTCCTTCTTTTCTTTGAACCGTCGCCAAATGTTGGGCGCCTGTCTGTCGGCTGCCGCCATGACCTCGATGGGTGCTGCATGGGCTGCTGACGAAGCGCCTGAGGTGTTCATCAAACGCATCACCACGGAAACGCTGGACACCATCAAAGCCGACAAAGCGCTGCGCAGCGGCGATGTGAACAAGCTCACCCAGTTGGTGGACGACAAGCTCATGCCGCATGTGAACTTCCGCCGCATGACGTCTCTGGCCACGGGCCCCGCCTGGCGCAAAGCCACGCCCGAGCAGCAAAAACGCTTGCAGGATGAGTTCAAGATCCTTTTGGTTCGTACCTACGCAGGCGCTTTGAGCCAAGTCAGCGATCAGGTGGTGGTGGTCAAGCCCTTGCGCTCCGGCCAGGAAGACAAGAACCTCGTGGTCAACACCGAAGTGCGTGGCAAAGGGGACCCGATTCAGTTGGACTACCGCCTCGAAAAGACGCCCGGCGAAGGTTCTGGCTGGATGATTTTTGACCTGAATGTGCTGGGCGTGTGGTTGATTGAAAACTACCGCACCCAATTCACCAAGGAAATCAATGCTGGCGGCATGGATGCCTTGATCGCCAGCTTGGCGGCGCGCAACAAATCCAACGCACGCAATTGATGACGTTGCAGACGGGAGTCCTGTCCATGAACGCTTTGAAGCTGCCCCCGACGCTGATGCACGAGCAGGCCGATGCTTGCTTGTCCCAATGGGTCAATGCGCTCCAAGGGGCTTTGCCTTCGGTTCAGCCCGAGCCTGTTCGGGTCGATGCGTCTGCGTTGAGCGACTTCGATTCGTCGGCCTTGGCGGTTTTGCTGGGCTTGCGTCGTGTGGCCAAAGCCCAGGGGCGTGCTGTTTTGGTGGAAGGCATGTCGGCCCGCTTGCGTGAATTGGCCACTTTGTACGGTGTGCTGGAGCTCTTGCAGCCCGTTTGAGTGCTTTTGGGGCCAAAAAGCCCGGTCTTTTTGCCTGCTTCCGGTCCGACAGGCACTTCGGCCATGGGCCAGCACTTAAAATAAAGCCCTCCCATGTCTGCGCTCTCATTCCAATCCGTCTCCAAAACCTATGCTGCCAAGCAGGCGGGCGCTGCCGCATTTCGTGCGCTCGACCAGGTCAGCTTTGAGGTGCAAGAGGGCGAGTTTTTTGGTTTGCTGGGCCCCAATGGCGCTGGCAAAACCACCTTGATCAGCATTCTGGCCGGATTGACACGGGCCAGCCAGGGCCAGGTGCTGGTCCATGGCCACAATGTGCAAAGCGATTACGCAGCCGCCAGACGTTTGTTGGGCGTGGTGCCGCAAGAGCTGGTTTTTGATCCTTTTTTCACGGTCCGTGAATCGCTCAAGATTCAGTCGGGTTATTTCGGTGTCAAGAAAAACGACGACTGGATCGATGAGCTGCTCGACAGTTTGGGCCTGACCGACAAAGCCCATGCCAACATGCGCCAGCTCTCTGGCGGCATGAAGCGCCGTGTGTTGGTGGCGCAGGCCTTGGTCCACAAACCGCGTGTCATTGTGCTCGACGAGCCCACAGCTGGCGTCGACGTTGAATTGCGTCAGACCCTTTGGCAGTTCATTGCCAAGCTCAACAAACAAGGCCACACGGTGTTGTTGACCACCCATTATCTGGAGGAGGCCGAGGCCTTGTGCGGTCGCATCGCCATGCTCAAGCGAGGCCAGATGGTGGCGCTTGAAAAAACATCGGTGCTGCTCAAGTCAGCCACCAGCCAGGTCTTGCGTTTCAAACTCGATGGTGAGCTTCCCTCCTCGGTGGCCCAGGTGGCGCGTGTCACCGGTCGCATCGTGCAGGTGCCCGTCAACAACGCGCTGGACATCGAAACGTGCCTCAACACCGTGCGCTCTGCGGGCTTGGTGGCCGAGGACGTCGAGATTCGTCAGGCGGACCTCGAAGATGTGTTCCTGGAAGTCATGAACCGCCAACAATCCAACGCGGGAGCCTTGGCATGACCGGCTGGCAAACCCTGCTGTACAAGGAAGTGCTGCGTTTTTGGAAGGTGGCCTTTCAGACCATTGCCGCACCGGTGCTGACTTCGGTTTTGTACATGCTGATCTTTGGCCATGTGCTGGAAGACCATGTCAAGGTGTATGACCAGGTGGCCTATACCTCGTTCTTGTTGCCGGGTCTGATCATGATGGGGGTGTTGCAAAACGCTTTTGCCAACAGTTCGTCCAGTCTGGTGCAAAGCAAGATCATGGGTAATCTGGTGTTCTTGCTGCTCACGCCTTTGTCGCACTGGAGCTGGTTTGTGGCCTATGTCGCTTCCTCGGTGGTGCGTGGCCTGGCCGTGGGTCTGGGCGTCTTCCTGATCACCGGTTGGATGGTGAACATCCATTTCATCTACCCCTTGTGGGTCTTGGCATTTGCCATCATGGGAGCCGCCATGATGGGGGCTCTGGGTGTGATTGCGGGCTTGTGGGCCGAGAAGTTCGACCAGATGGCGGCGTTTCAGAATTTCATCATCATGCCCATGACGTTCTTGTCGGGCGTGTTTTATTCCATCCACTCCTTGCCCGCTTTCTGGCAGCAACTGAGCCACTTGAACCCGTTTTTCTACATGATTGATGGCTTCCGTTACGGCTTCTTCGGTCAAAGCGACGTCTCGCCATGGGTCAGCTTGGGTGTGGTCGCCGCAGCCTTGGCCGTGGTGAGCAGTGTGACCCTTCACCTCTTGCGCACCGGCTACAAAATCCGGAGCTGAACAAACACCATGAACGCAGAACAACTTCGCTCCATCATCGCCGCAGGGTTGCCGTGCACGCACCTGGAAGTGGACGGTGATGGCCGCCACTGGAGTGCGGTGGTCGTGTCCGAGGCATTTGCCGGACTGCGCTTGATTGCCCGGCATCAAAAGGTTTATGCCACCTTGGGGCAAAAAATCCAGACCGACGAGGTGCATGCCTTGTCGATGAAAACATACACCCCTGCCGAATGGGCGGCACAGCCTCGTTGAACGCTTCAAGAACATGGACAAATTGAAAATTCGCGGCGGTCGTCGCCTCAATGGCACCTTGGATGTGTCGGGTGCCAAGAACGCCGCCTTGCCAGAGTTGTGCGCCGCTTTGCTCAGTGCAGACCCCGTGACATTGGCCAATGTGCCGCGTCTGCAGGACGTGGCCACCATGCTCAAGCTGATCCGCAACATGGGCGTGAGCGCTGAACACCACGAAGATGGCCGTGTCACGCTGGATGCCGGTGATTTGAACAACCCCGAAGCGCCTTATGAGCTGGTGAAAACCATGCGGGCCTCAGTGCTGGCGCTCGGCCCATTGCTGGCGCGTTTTGGCAAAGCCAAGGTGTCTTTGCCCGGTGGCTGCGCCATCGGTTCGCGTCCGGTGGACCAGCACATCAAGGGTCTGCAGACCATGGGGGCCGAGATCACAGTGGAGCACGGCTACATGCTGGCCAGTTTGCCCGCAGGTCGCACACGCCTGAAAGGCGCTCACATCACCACTGACATGGTGACCGTGACCGGCACAGAGAATTTCATGATGGCCGCAGCTTTGGCTGAGGGTGAGACTGTTCTGGAAAACGCCGCCCAGGAGCCAGAGATCACCGACCTGGCCGAGATGCTCATCAAGATGGGTGCGAAGATCGAGGGCCATGGCACCAGCAAGATCCGCATCCAGGGCGTGGAGCGTTTGCACGGTTGTGAACATCAGGTCGTGGCCGACCGCATTGAGGCCGGGACCTTCTTGTGCGCTGTGGCTGCCACAGGCGGCGATGTCGTTTTGCAGAACGGCCGTGCTGACCACTTGGATGCCGTCATCGACAAACTGCGCGATGCAGGAGCCACGATCGAAGCGGGTGAAGATTTCATCCGCGTGAAATCCGAAGGCCGCCTGAAAGCCCAGAGCTTTCGCACCACCGAATACCCTGGCTTTCCGACCGACATGCAGGCCCAGTTCATGGCGCTCAACTGCATCTCGCAAGGCGCTAGCAAAGTGACTGAGACCATTTTTGAAAACCGCTTCATGCACGTCAACGAACTGGTGCGCCTGGGCGCACACATCCAGATTGACGGCAAAGTGTCGGTGATCGAAGGGGTGGAAAAGCTGTCGGGTGCCACGGTCATGGCCACCGACCTGCGCGCATCCGCCAGCCTGGTGATTGCCGGGCTCGTGGCCGAAGGCGAAACCATCGTCGACCGCATTTACCACCTGGACCGCGGATATGACCGCATGGAAGCCAAACTCCGCGCTGTGGGCGCTGACATCGAAAGAGTGAAATGATCACGCTGGCCCTGTCCAAAGGACGCATCTTTGACGAAACCCTGCCGCTGCTCAAAGCCGCTGGCATCGAGGTGCTGGAAGACCCCGAAAAATCCCGCAAGCTGATCTTGCCCACCAACCAAGCCAATGTGCGCGTGGTGCTGGTGCGCGCCAGCGATGTGCCCACCTATGTGGAATACGGCGGCGCCGATTTGGGTGTGACGGGTTTGGACACCCTGATCGAGCACGGGGGGCAGGGCCTGTACCAGCCGCTGGACCTGAACATTGCCAAATGCCGCATGAGCGTGGCGGTGCGAGCGGACTACGACTACGCCAGTGCGGTGCGCACCGGCTCGCGTTTGAAAGTGGCGACCAAATACACCACGATTGCGCGTGACTTTTTTGCCACCAAAGGCGTGCACGTCGACCTGATCAAGCTCTACGGCAGCATGGAGCTGGCACCGCTCACGGGCCTGGCCGATGCCATCGTCGATCTGGTGTCCACCGGCAACACGCTCAAGGCCAACCACCTGGTTGAAGTCGAACGCATCATGGACATCAGCTCGCGTCTGGTCGTGAACCAGGCCGCGCTCAAACTCAAGCAAGCACCGATCCGCGCCATCATCGACGCCTTTGCGGGCGCGGTGAAGAAAGACTGAACAACATGGGCCTGCAAGCCAAACCATTGCAACTGAACACGGCCGATGCCGGTTTTGAAGCGGCCTTCGCGGCGCGCCTGCATTGGTCTGCCGACACCGACGCTGCCATCGAGCAGCGCGTGGCCGACATCCTGGCCGATGTGCAGCAGCGCGGCGACGCGGCCGTGCTGGAGTACACCCAGCGTTTTGATGGCCTGCAAGCTGCCGACGTGAAGGCGCTGGAGATCACCCAGGCTGAGTTGCAAGCTGCTTTGGACAGCCTGCCTGCCGTGCAGCGTGAAGCCTTGCAAGCGGCTGCTGCCCGGGTTCGCAAGTACCACGAAGCGCAAAAGAAAGCATCGGGCGAAAGCTGGTCTTACCGCGACGAATACGGCACTTTGCTGGGTCAAAAAGTCACGCCGCTCGACCGTGTGGGCATTTATGTGCCTGGCGGCAAAGCCGCTTACCCCTCGTCGGTGTTGATGAATGCGATCCCGGCCCATGTGGCGGGTGTACAAGAGATCATCATGGTGGTGCCCACACCGCAAGGCGTGCGCAACCCGCTGGTGCTGGCCGCCGCCTGTGTGGCGGGCGTGAGCCGCGCCTTCACGGTGGGCGGTGCGCAAGCCGTGGCAGCTCTGGCCTACGGCACCGCCACCATCCCCAAGGTGGACAAGATCACCGGCCCAGGCAACGCCTATGTGGCCAGTGCCAAAAAGCGCGTGTTTGGCACCGTGGGCATCGACATGATCGCGGGCCCCTCAGAAATTTTGGTCTTGGCCGACGGCAGCACGCCCGCCGAATGGGTGGCAATGGATTTGTTCAGCCAGGCCGAGCACGACGAGTTGGCTCAAAGCATTTTGTTGTGCCCCGATGCCGCCTACATCGCCGAGGTGCAGGCCGCCATTGACCGCCTGCTGCCCGAGATGCCACGCGCAGGCATCATCGCCAAATCGCTCAACGACCGTGGCGCTTTGATCCTGACCCGCGACATGGAAGAAGCCTGCGCCATCAGCAACCGCATCGCGCCTGAGCATTTGGAGGTGTCGAGCAATGAACCGCACCGCTGGGAGCCGCTGCTGCGCCACGCAGGCGCGATCTTTTTGGGCGCGTTCACCAGCGAATCGCTGGGCGACTACTGCGCTGGCCCCAACCACGTGCTGCCCACCAGTGGCACGGCACGCTTCTCGTCGCCGCTGGGCGTTTATGACTTTCAAAAACGCAGCAGCCTGATCGAGGTGAGCGAAGCCGGTGCCCAGCCACTGGGCCGCATTGCCGCCGAGCTGGCCTATGGCGAAGGCCTGCAAGCCCACGCCCGCGCTGCCGAACTCCGTTTGAACCCTGTGCCTCCGATGCGAGACCCGAAATGAGCCACGTCAGTCCCCAACTCATGCAACGCATCCGCCAAGACGTGCAGTCCATGCACGCCTACGCCATCCAGGATTCGGTGGGCATGGTCAAGCTTGACGCGATGGAGAACCCGCACAGTCTGCCTCCTGAGCTGCAAAAGGCCTTGGGCGCGCGCTTGGGCGCTTTGGCCCTGAACCGTTATCCCAATGGCCGTGTTGACGACTTGCGCCAAGCATTGGCCAGCTATGCGGGTATGCCCGAAGGCTTTGACATCATGCTGGGCAATGGCTCAGACGAGTTGATCTCTTTGTTGGCCATGGCCTGCGATGTGCCGGGTGCGTCCATCCTGGCCCCGCTGCCTGGCTTTGTGATGTACGCCATGAGCGCCCAGTTGCAAGGCCTGGCTTTCCACGGTGTGCCGCTCGCGGCCGACTTTGAACTCGACGAAGCCGCCATGCTGGCCGCCATTGCCGAACACAAGCCGTCCATCGTCTACTTGGCGTATCCCAACAACCCCACCGGCAACCTCTGGAGTGACGACACGATCGAAAAAATCGTGCTAGCCCAGGGTGCGCAAGGTGGCCTGGTGGTCATGGACGAGGCCTACCAGCCATTTGCCAGCAAGACCTACATGGACCGCATCACGCGTCATGCGCATGTTTTGCTCATGCGCACGCTCAGCAAGTTTGGCCTGGCCGGGGTGCGCTTGGGCTACATGGTGGGCCCCAAGGCCTTGGTGGCCGAGATCGACAAAGTGCGCCCGCCCTACAACATCAGCGTGCTCAATTACGAGTGCGCCTTGTTCGCGCTGGAGCACGCCGAAGTGTTTGCTGCGCAAGCCAAAGACCTGCGCGAGCAACGTGCCCGCCTCTTGAAAGAGCTGGCCTCCTTGCCCGGCGTGCAGCCTTTCCCCAGCGAAGCCAACATGATCCTGGCCCGCGTACCCGACGCCGTCAAAACCTTTGACGGTCTGAAGGCGCACAAAGTGCTGATCAAGAACGTTTCTAAAATGCACCCATTGCTGGCCAACTGCTTGCGCCTGACGGTGGGCACCGCCGCAGAAAACGACCAACTCCTCGCCGCTTTGAAAGTCTCTTTATGAACCGCTCAGCAAACGTCACCCGCAAGACGGCCGAGACGAACATCCGCGTCGCCCTCAACCTGGACGGCACGGGCCAGGCCAAGCTGGCCAGTGGCATCGGTTTTCTGGACCACATGCTCGACCAGATCGCCCGTCATGGCTTGATCGACCTGGACATCGCTTGCGAAGGTGACCTGCACATCGATGGTCACCACACGGTCGAAGACATCGGCATCACGCTGGGTCAGGCCTTTGCGCAGGCGATTGGTGACAAAAAAGGCATCCGCCGTTATGGCCACGCCTATGTGCCGCTCGACGAGGCCTTGAGCCGCGTGGTGGTCGATTTTTCGGGTCGCCCCGGTTTGCACATGGACGTGAAGTTCACCTCCGGCTCGCTGGGCACGCTCGACACCCAGCTGGTGTACGAATTCTTTCAGGGCTTTGTGAACCACGCGCTGTGCACCTTGCACATCGACAACCTCAAAGGTGTGAATGCGCACCACCAGTGCGAAACCATCTTCAAGGCATTTGCCCGCGCTGTGCGTGCGGCGCTCGAACTCGACCCACGCTCGGCCGGTGTGATCCCCTCTACCAAAGGCAGCCTCTGACATGAGCGTCAATCGCGTTGCAGTGGTGGATTACGGCATGGGCAACCTGCGCTCGGTGGCGCAGGCGGTCATGCATGCCGCGTCCAGCGTCGACCATGCCGAAGTGACGGTCACGTCCGACCCGCAAGTCGTGCGCGATGCGCACCGCGTGGTCTTGCCGGGGCAGGGCGCCATGCCCGACTGCATGCGCGAGCTGCGCGAGTCGGGCCTGATGGATGCCGTGCTCGAAGCCGCTGCCAGCAAACCGCTGTTTGGCGTGTGTGTGGGCATGCAGATGTTGCTCGACCACAGCGCTGAGGGCGATACACCCGGTTTGGGTTTGATCCCCGGTGATGTCATCAAATTTGATCTGGCAGGCCGCACCCAGCCTGATGGCTCCCGCTACAAGGTGCCACAGATGGGCTGGAACCAGGTCTGGCAAGACACACCACGCCACGCTTTGTGGAACGGCATCGAGGACGGCAGCTGGTACTATTTTGTGCACAGCTTTTATGCCAAGGTCAGCAACCCGGCGCACAGCGCTGCACAGACCGATTACGGCGGCCGCTTTGCCTGTGCGATTGCCCGTGACAATATTTTTGCCACCCAGTTTCACCCTGAAAAAAGTGCGGATCAAGGGCTGGCCCTGTTTCGCAATTTCCTCCACTGGCAGCCTTGAGAAGTTTTCACTGCCGTTCTTTTTCTTCCACCTGCATTTAACTTGCCATGATTCTGATCCCCGCCATTGACCTCAAAGACGGCCACTGCGTTCGCCTCAAGCAGGGCGATATGGACCAAGCCACCACCTTTGGGGAAGACCCCGCAGCCATGGCGCGTACTTGGCTGGAAAAGGGCGCTCGCCGATTGCACTTGGTGGATCTGAACGGTGCGTTTGCAGGAAAGCCCCAGAACTTTGCTGCGATCAAAGCCATCCTCAAAGAAGTCGGCAGCGACATCCCGGTGCAATTGGGCGGCGGCATCCGTGATCTGGACACGATCGAGAAATACATCGACAGTGGTCTGCAGTACGTGATCATTGGCACCGCTGCCGTGAAGAACCCCGGTTTCCTGAAAGACGCTTGCACCGCGTTTGGTGGTCACATCATTGTGGGCCTGGACGCCAAGGATGGCAAAGTCGCCACCGACGGCTGGAGCAAGATGACCGGCCACGAAGTGGTGGATCTGGGCAAGAAATACCAGGACTGGGGTGTCGAGTCCATCATCTACACCGACATCGGCCGCGACGGCATGCTCAGCGGCATCAACATCGACGCCACTGTCAAGCTGGCGCAGGCCTTGACCATTCCCGTGATCGCATCGGGCGGTCTGTCCAACATGGCCGACATCGAGCAGCTGTGCGCTGTGGAGGACGAGGGTGTTGAGGGTGTGATCTGTGGCCGCGCCGTGTACTCCGGTGACCTGGACTTTGCCCAGGCGCAGCAACGCGCCGACGAGCTGAACGGCTGAACATGAGCACAGGCGCCACCAGCCGCGAGGTGCTGTTTGCGGGACTGCCTGCCACCGAGTTGCAACTGCCCAACGGTGATCGGCTGGTCGTGGCGCACCACGGTGCCCATGTGTTGTCCTGGGTGGCAGGCGGCCGTGAGCGTCTGTACCTGAGTCCTCAAAGCGTGATGGATGGCCAGGCGGCCATTCGCGGTGGCATTCCTGTGTGCTTCCCCCAATTCAACCAACGCGGTGATTTGCCCAAGCATGGTTTTGCGCGCAATCAATCATGGACGGTCAAACCCGTGCGACTGGAAGATGACCAGGCCCATCTGGTGCTGGCGTTGAACGACAGCGCCGCCACACGCCAATGGTGGGACCAGTCCTTTGAGGCGATGCTTTTGATCGAATTGACGCCCGGTGCGCTGCAGGTGGAACTGGCGGTGCGCAACACCGACACCAAGCCACTCAGTTTCACCGGTGCACTGCACACCTATTTCGCAGTCAGCGACGTGGCGCAGGCCCGATTGTTTGGCCTGGGTGGTCAGGCCGAATGGGATGCGGTCAAAGACCGACATGCCACCGCAGCACCTGAGCTGCGCTTTGTGGGCGAGTTTGACCGTGTCTACGCCGCTGCCCCGCAAGGCTACGAACTGCAAGATGGCCCACACACCCTGTCGATTGAGCAAGACATGGATTGGGCCCAGACCGTGGTCTGGAACCCGGGTGCCGCCAAATGCGCCGCACTGGCCGACATGCCTGCCGACGGCTGGCAACACATGCTGTGTGTCGAGGCGGCACAGGTGTACGAACCTGTGCACATTGCGCCGGGTGATTTCTGGCAGGGCGCACAACGCCTGCGTGTGCTCTGATTTTTTGAAAAGATAGCTTTCCATGCTGGCCAAACGCATCATTCCCTGCCTTGACGTGACCGGTGGTCGCGTGGTCAAGGGCGTCAACTTTGTCGAACTGCGCGATGCCGGAGACCCGGTCGAAATCGCCGCCCGTTACAACGAGCAGGGCGCTGACGAACTCACATTCCTCGACATCACAGCCACCAGCGATGGTCGCGACGTGATCCTGCACATCATTGAAGCCGTGGCCAGCCAAGTCTTCATTCCGCTCACCGTGGGTGGCGGAGTCCGCACCGTTGAAGATGTGCGCCGTTTGCTCAACGCGGGTGCCGACAAAACCAGCTTCAACTCGGCCGCGATTGCCAACCCGCAAGTCATCCGTGATGCATCGGCCAAATACGGCGCGCAGTGCATTGTCGTCGCCATCGACGCCAAGCGCCGCACTGCCGAGGACGAGCAACGCATCGACACCCATGGCTTGCCCATGGGGCCCGGCTGGGACGTGTATAGCCACGGCGGCCGCAAAAATGTGGGCCTGGACGCGGTGGCCTGGGCCACGCAAATGGCCGAATACGGCGCAGGTGAAATTTTGCTCACCAGCATGGACCGCGACGGCACCAAGAGCGGCTTTGACCTGCAACTGACCCGTGCCGTGAGCGACGCCGTGAACGTGCCTGTGATCGCGTCTGGCGGCGTGGGCAACCTCGACCACCTGGCCGACGGCGTGAGCATCGGCGGGGCAGATGCCGTGTTGGCGGCCAGCATCTTTCACTACGGTGAATACACCGTTCAACAAGCCAAGCAACGCATGCGCGAGCGCGGCATAACGGTCAGGTTGTGAACATGAACTGGCTCGATCAAATCCAATGGGACGACAAAGGCTTGGTGCCTGTGATCGCCCAAGAAAAAGATACTGGCGATGTGCTGATGTTCGCCTGGATGAACCGCGAGGCGCTGCAAAAGACGGCTGAGCTCAAGCGGGCGGTGTATTTCAGCCGTTCGCGCAACAAGCTGTGGTTCAAGGGCGAAGAATCCGGCCATGTGCAGACGGTGCACGACATCCGCATCGATTGCGACAGCGATGTGGTGCTCCTCAAAGTCACCCAGCTGGGCCATGAGCCTGGCATTGCCTGTCACACGGGCCGCCACAGCTGCTTTTTCCAGAGTTTGCAGCCGGACGGCTGGCAGGCTGTGGACCCGGTCCTGAAGGACCCCGAAACCATTTACAAGTGAACACGATGAGTTCTACCGATACCCTGGCCCCGTCCTCTGAAGACACGCTCGCGCGTCTGGCCGCCGTCATCGAAAGCCGCAAAGTGGCCAACGGTGGTGACCCCGAAAAAAGCTACGTGGCCCGTCTGCTGCACAAAGGCCCAGACGCCTTTTTGAAGAAGATTGGCGAAGAGGCTACCGAGACCGTGATGGCCGCCAAAGATGTGGACCATGGCGGCGATGCGTCCAAGCTGGTGTACGAAGTGGCTGATCTGTGGTTCCACAGCATGATCGCGCTGGCGCACTACGGCCTAACGCCTGCCGATGTGGTCAACGAGCTGGCCCGCCGTGAAGGCTTGAGCGGGCTGGAAGAAAAAGCCTTGCGCAAAGCGCAAGCACGCGAAGCCGCAGGCGAGTAAGCACCCACCATGAACGCACCTGCCAACGACGACAGCAACCTCACGGTCAGCTGGGTCAGTTACATCCTGCACTTGATCGTGGCGGTCAGCGCCGTCGCGCCAGGCGGCCAAATGGGGCCTGCCTTGCTGGTGGTGGCTTTGATCATCGACCTGGTCAAAAAAGGCGATGTCAGCGGTTGGGAGGCGACGCACTTCAGCTTTCGCATCCGCACGGTGCTCTGGGCTGCAGTCCTTTACTTGATCACTTTGCCGTTGTGGTTTTTCTTTTTGTTCCCGGGCTGGCTGGCTTGGGGGCTGATTTCCATTTGGTTTTTGTACCGGATTGTCTTGGGCATGGTGCGCCTGAATGCGCAGCGACCCGTGACCGAATGATCCCGAAGGTGTCTGAACGATGAGCGATTTGAACTGTATTTTTTGCAAAATCATCGCGGGCCAGATTCCCTCGCGCAAAGTGCATGAAGATGAACATGTGTTTGCCTTTCATGACATTTCGCCATGGGCTCCTGTGCATTTCTTGATCATCCCCAAGCTGCATGTGCCATCGATGGCGCACCTGACGCCTGCCCATGAGGGCCTGATGGGCCACATGATGACGTTGGCGCCCAAGCTGGCTTTGCAAGAAGGCTGCAAACCTTATCCGGAGGGTGGCTTTCGGATTGTGCTCAACACCGGGGCCGAAGGCGGGCAGGAAGTCCATCACCTGCACATGCATGTGATGGGTGGTCCGCGGCCCTGGCTCAAGGGTTGAACTCGGGGCCAAGGCTCTCAAGTCCTTGCGCTGTCAAGGCCGTTCCACTCAGGGGTGTCTCACCCCTTAGAATCCCCACATCATTAGGAGATTTCCATGGGTTCTTTTTCCATTTGGCACTGGTTGATCGTTTTGCTCATCGTGGTCATGGTCTTTGGCACGAAAAAGCTCAAAAACATCGGCTCTGACCTGGGCGGTGCCGTCAAAGGCTTCAAAGACGGCATGAAAGATGGCGGCGCTTCGGCGGACGACAAAGCTGCTGGTCAAGTGGCAGCCCCTGCGGCTGAAAAAACCACCATCGATGTTGAAGCCAAGACCAAGTCTTGATCGCTTGAACCGTTGAATGAGTTGCTGTGCTTGATTTAGGCATTTCCAAAATGGCGCTGATCGGCGTCGTGGCGTTGATCGTCATCGGCCCTGAAAAGCTGCCCAAAGTCGCCCGCACGCTGGGCACCTTGATCGGCAAAGCGCAGCGCTATGTGGCCGATGTCAAGGCCGAGGTCAACCGGTCGATGGACCTGGAAGAGCTCAAAAAAATGAAGGAAACCATGGAAACGGCGGCCCGCGATGTCGAGCAGTCGGTCCAAACCACGGCTTCCGAGTTTGAAAAAGACTGGGCACAAACCACAGCGGGCATGACGGCCAGTACGTCCAGCTGGGAACCTGAGCCGCCGAGCTACAAGCATCCGGACAAGAATTGGCGGCTCAAGCGGGGCGCGACGCCACAGTGGTACAAGGCCCGTGCAGGCGTGCGCACCAAGGCGCTGTCGGGTGCTGCCCGCGTGGCACGGTATCGGCCCAAGTCCCTCAACACCTGATGGTTGGGCGCTGCGTGCGCCGGCTGTTCAACCTGTTTCCCTATGTCCGACTCCAATCCCCAAGACGAACTCGCCGGCTCCGAGCAGCCTTTTGTCGCCCATCTGATCGAGCTGCGAGACCGTTTGATCCGTGCGGTGGCGGCCATTGGCATTGCCGCAGCCGTCCTGGCCATCTTTCCGGGGCCGGGCGAGCTGTATGACATCCTGGCCCAGCCTTTGGTGGCGCATCTGCCCAAAGGGGCCACTTTGATCGCCACATCGGTGATCTCGCCTTTCATGGTGCCCTTGAAGATTTTGATGATGGCCGCATTCTTGCTGGCGTTGCCGGTGGTGCTCTATCAAGTGTGGGCTTTTGTGGCACCGGGTCTGTATTCCCATGAGAAAAAACTGGTCTTGCCCTTGGTGGTGTCCAGCACCGTGCTGTTTTTCATGGGTGTGGCGTTTTGTTATTTCTTTGTCTTTGGGCAGGTGTTCAAGTTCATTCAGGGCTTTGCCCCCAAGAGCATCACGGCTGCGCCAGACATCGAGGCCTACTTGAGTTTTGTGCTCACGATGTTCCTGGCCTTCGGTTTGGCCTTTGAGGTGCCCGTGGCGGTGGTGGTGCTGGCCCGCATGGGGGTGGTCAGCGTGCAAAAACTCAAGGATTTCCGGGGCTATTTTGTGGTGTTGGCTTTTGTCATCGCCGCCGTGGTCACCCCCCCCGATGTGGTCTCGCAGTTGGCTTTGGCCATCCCCATGTGCTTGCTCTATGAGCTGGGCATCTGGGCAGCGCAGATTTTCATTCGGCACACACAAGCGCCCGATGCATCTGACGATTGAGTCGACCGGAACCCATTGAAAAAGGGAGCGAAAGCTCCCTTTTTTTGTGCGCGATTCCCGCTTCAGCGGTTGCTCTTTCGGACGCTGGGCCGCTCTGTCGGGGTCAGGGTTAAATTCAATTCCCCTTGACGACGCCAGACTTTCACCTGAGTGGGGTTGCCGGGCTTGAGGCCAGCCACCTGGGTCAGCAGTTCAGACACATTGCCCACGGGCTGGCTGGCTACTTGAAGGATCACATCTCCGGGCCGAATGCCGGCCTTGGCCGCTGGACCGTTTTGCAAAACGCCGGTGATGACCACGCCTTGAGGCAGGCCTTTTTTGTTGGCTGTTGGCAGCTGGAAGCTCTCGGCCAATTCAGGCGTCAGGTCTTGTGGCTCCACACCGATCCAGCCGCGTGAAACTTTGCCGTTTTTGAGCAGGTCCTGCGTGACCTGTTGTGCGGTCGACACAGGAATGGCGAAACCGATGCCCATATTGCCGCCTGAGCGTGAATAGATGGCGGTGTTGATGCCCATCAGGTGGCCGTGCACATCCACCAGCGCACCGCCTGAATTGCCGGGGTTGATGGCGGCATCGGTCTGGATGAAGTTTTCAAACGTGTTGATGCCCAAATGGCTGCGTCCCAAGGCACTGACGATGCCCGAAGTCACCGTTTGGCCCACGCCGAATGGATTGCCAATGGCCAGCACCACATCGCCGACCTGCAGGTCCTGGGGTTGCCCCAGCACAATCACAGGTAATTTGTCGAGCTGGATTTTTAGCAGTGCCAAATCCGTGTCGGGATCGGTGCCGATGACTTTGGCGGCAGCGCGGCGGCCATCGGTCAAGACCACTTCGATGTCGTCGGCGTCTTCCACCACATGGTTGTTGGTCAGGATGTGGCCCTCGGGGCTGACGATCACGCCACTGCCCAGGCCACCAGTGTTTTCTTCAGGCTCGCCCTCAAAAAAACGCGACCAGGGGTCGGTGCTGGGGGCAGAGCGGTTCTTGCTGGTGTTGATGCTCACCACGGCCGGCGAGGCTTTGAGGGCAGGGGCGCTCAGGCTGCCTGCAGGGCGGTTCAACAGCGAGCCTGCGGGGGCTTGCAACAGTGTCATGCCGTCGGCAGAACGTTGGGCGCTGCGGATCCATTCGGGCTTGAGTGTGGCCACGACAAACCAGGCCGCGAGCAAAACGGTGACCCATTGAGAGAAAAAAAGCCAATAGCGTTTCATGGCCTCGATTGTCCTTGATCTCATGGGCTTGTGTGCACGCCGTGGGGTGGGGCGCAGGCCTTGGGCCACAATACGCGCATTGCCCCTAAAAAGCTTTTTATGACCGATGCCAAAACGCTGGGCCAGGCGCTGGATGCGCTGCTGCAGCCCGACAAGTTCAAAGACTACGGCCCCAATGGCTTGCAGGTGGAAGGGGACCGTGAGGTGCATTTGCTCGTCAGCGCTGTGACCGCCAGCCGGGCCTTGATTGAAGCCGCCATCGAAGCGAATGCCGACGCCATCCTGGTTCACCATGGTTTGTTTTGGCGCGGGCAAGATGGCCGCGTGACCGGCTGGATGCGTGAACGCTTGCGCTTGCTTTTGACGCACGGTATCCATTTGTTTGCCTACCATTTGCCACTGGATGCGCACCCTGAGCTGGGCAACAACGCTCAACTGGGCCGTGTGCTGGGTTTGCGGACCGAGGGGCGTTTTGGTGAGCAGGATTTGGCTTGTGTGGGGCAGAGCCTGAGCGGTGGCTGGTCTTCACCCCAAGGGCTGGCCGACCATGTGGCCGGTGCGCTGGGGCGTCAGGTCACTTGTGTGGGCGATTCGGCAAGGCCGGTGCGTCGCGTGGCGTGGTGCACCGGTGGCGCGCAAGGCTATTTTGAAGCTGCCATTGCAGCAGGTGCCGATGCGTTCATCACGGGTGAAATTTCCGAACCGCAAGCCCATCTGGCGCGTGAAACGGGCGTGGCTTTTTTGGCCTGCGGTCACCATGCCAGCGAGCGTTATGGGGCCCCTGCCGTCGGCGCACGCATCGCACAAGACCTGGGTTTTGTGCACCGTTTCATTGAGATCGACAACCCCGCCTGATGGGTGCGCCACACATGACATCGATTGCTTTGCCTTTGGCCATCACCCCTGGCGATCCTTGCGGGATTGGCCCGGAAATCATGGCCCGGGCCTGGCGTGACGCGCCTGATGTCACACGCCATTGTTTTGTGGCGGGTGATGTGGGCGTGATGCGCCGCGCCATGGCTTTGGTGCAGGCTTCGCCCGCTTTTCCGGTGTGTGAAATCGCCACCCCGCTTGAGGCGTTGACCGTGCCTGCGCGTTGCCTGCCGGTCTTGCAGGTGGTGCCGCCAGCGCCGGTGCTGCCCTGGGGGCAGGTGGATGCACGGGCTGGCCAGTTGGCCGGAGAGGCGGTTTTGTGGGCCACACGGGCGGCTTTGCGAGGCGAGGTGGCAGGACTGGTGACCGCACCTTTGCACAAGGAGGCCTTGCACGCTGCAGGCGCGCCGTATGACCAATACCCGGGGCACACCGAGTTGCTGCAGGCCGAGGCGGCTTTGCATGCGGGCGTGTCCCTGGCGCAGATGCCGGTGCGCATGATGCTGGCCAATGATGAGTTGCGCACCGTGCTGGTCAGCATCCACGTCTCCTTGCGTGAAGCGCTCGATGCGATCACTCTTGAGCGCGTGCTGCAGACTTTGCGCATCACCCATGCGTCTTTGTCGCGCGTCTTGCGGCGTGCACCGCGCATGGCCGTGGCGGGTGTCAATCCGCACGCAGGCGAGGGCGGTTTGTTTGGTCGTGAAGAGATCGACATCTTGCAGCCCGCTTTGGCGCAAGCGCGTCAAGAGGGACTGGATGTGCATGGCCCCTACGCGCCGGACACGGTGTTCATGCGGGCACGGCGCAAAGCCGATGGTCAGCGCGAATTCGACGTGGTGATCGCGATGTACCACGACCAAGGCTTGATCCCGGTCAAGTACCTCGGGGTGGAGCAGGGCGTGAACGTGACCCTGGGTTTGCCGCTGGTCAGAACCAGCCCCGACCACGGTACCGCCATGGACCTGGCCGGGCAAGGGGTGGCAGACGCCAGCAGCATGGTCCAGGCCATTCGCATGGCCTGGCAGCTGGTCAGTGGTGGGCACTGACCGCTGTGAACCTCAGGCTTTGTTTTTGAGGCTGTCGCGGATTTCGCGCAAGAGCAAAACGTCTTCTGGTGTGATCGCTTCAGCGGGTGCAGCATCAGCTGGAGCTTCTGCCACCAATTTGTTCATCTGGCGGATCATCACAAAAATGATGAAGGCCAAGATGATGAAGTTCAGTGCCACGGTGATGAAGCTGCCGTAGGCAAAGACGGCCCCCAGCTTTTTGGCCTCCACCAGCGACAGGCCTGCCGCCTGGCCAGCCAAGCCCAGGTAGTAATTGGAAAAGTCCAGGCCACCAAAAGCTTTGCTCACCAGCGGCATGATCAGGTCGCCCACGGCGGAGTCGACGATTTTGCCGAAGGCTCCGCCGATGATCACGCCGACCGCCAGGTCCATGACGTTGCCTTTGACGGCAAAAGATTTGAATTCTTGGAGAAATGACATGAGAACGCTCCTTTTGAGGATGTGAATCATAAAGTTTATTATTTCTCGGTGTGAATCATGCGGCCTCAAGCTTTGTAAGTCGGTTGTCTGTTTCACTCCGCTACAATCCCCGGTTGACCCCGATAACGACTCGCTAGAGGATTCTCATGAGTGACACCCCAGTCGACAGCAGCAAGCGGACGTGGCTGATTGCCTCCACTTGCGCAGGCGCCGTAGGCGCAGGCTTTGTGGCCACCCCCTTCGTCAGCAGCTTCCAACCTTCCGAACGTGCCAAAGCCGCAGGCGCAGCCGTTGAAGTGGACATCTCCGCCCTCAAGGCCGGCGAGAAGCTCACTGTCGAGTGGCGCGGTAAGCCGGTTTGGATCATGAAGCGCACACCAGAGCAGATTGAATCCTTGAAGAAAGTGGAAGGCCAACTGGCTGACCCTGCTTCCAATCGCACGGCCTACCCGATTCCGGAATACGCCAAGAACGGTCACCGTTCGATCAAACCTGAAATCATGGTGGCTGTGGGCATCTGCACCCACTTGGGTTGCTCGCCTGGCGACAAGTTCGCTGCAGGTCCCCAGCCTTCGCTGCCCGACGACTGGCAAGGTGGTTTCTTGTGCGCATGCCACGGCTCGACTTTCGATCTGGCTGGCCGCGTGTTCAAGAACAAGCCCGCACCCGATAACCTCGAAGTGCCGCCTCACATGTACCTGTCTGACACCAAGCTCCTCATTGGTGAAGACAAGAAGGCTTGATGGAGAACGACATGGCTGAATTCAAAGAAATTTCTCCGAACGCCCCCGTGGGCGAAAAGCTCATGAACTGGGTGGACAACCGTTTCCCCGCTTCCAAGCTCTACAAAGAGCACATGAGCGAATACTACGCACCGAAGAACTTCAACTTCTGGTACATCTTCGGTTCCTTGTCGCTGTTGGTCTTGGTCATCCAGATCGTCACCGGCATCTTTCTGGTCATGCACTACAAGCCAGACGCCAACGTGGCGTTCGCTTCGGTGGAATACATCATGCGTGATGTGCCCTGGGGCTGGCTGATCCGTTACATGCACTCGACAGGCGCCTCGGCCTTCTTCATCGTGGTGTACCTGCACATGTTCCGTGGCCTGATGTACGGCAGCTACCGCAAGCCGCGCGAGCTGGTCTGGATCTTCGGTTGCGCGATCTTCCTGTGCCTGATGGCCGAAGCCTTCATGGGCTACCTGTTGCCTTGGGGCCAAATGTCCTACTGGGGCGCTCAGGTGATCGTGAACCTGTTCTCAGCCATTCCTTTCATCGGTCCTGATCTGGCTTTGCTGATCCGTGGTGACTTCGTGGTGGGCGACGCCACCCTGAACCGCTTCTTCAGCTTCCACGTGATCGCTGTGCCTTTGGTCTTGCTGGGCTTGGTTGTTGCACACATCATTGCTTTGCATGAAGTGGGCTCCAACAACCCCGATGGCGTGGAAATCAAAGGTCCCAATGCCCCCAAAGATGCCCAAGGTCATCCTCTGGACGGTATTCCTTTCCACCCCTACTACTCTGTGCATGACATCTTCGGCGTGAGCATCTTCCTGATGGCTTTCACCGCCATCGTGTTCTTCGCGCCTGAGTTCGGTGGTTACTTCCTCGAGTACAACAACTTCATCCCGGCCGATCCGCTGACCACACCGTTGCACATTGCACCCGTTTGGTACTTCACGCCGTTCTACTCCATGCTGCGTGCCATCACCAGCGAGATGATGTACGCCTTGATCGCTTGCGTGGTCATCGGTGCTGTCTTGGCTGTGGCCAAGGGCAAACTGCCTCAGTTGCTCAAGGGTGCTGTGATCGGTGCGGCTGTGGTGGTTTCCGCCATGATGCTGGCCATCGATGCCAAGTTCTGGGGTGTGGTGGTCATGGGTGGCGCTGTCGTCATCTTGTTCTTCCTGCCATGGCTGGACAACAGCCCTGTCAAGTCGATCCGCTACCGTCCTGACTGGCACAAATACCTGTACGCCGTGTTCGTGATCAACTTCCTGATCCTGGGCTACTTGGGTGTGCAACCTCCTTCCCCGATCGGTGAGCGCGTCTCCCAAGTCGGTTCCCTGTTCTACTTCGGCTTCTTCCTGTTGATGCCTTGGTGGAGCAAGCTGGGCACGCCCAAGCAGGTTCCTGACCGTGTGACTTTCACGCCTCACTGAGATCCGGAGATTCAAGAACATGAAAAACCTCAAGAAACTCGCTCTGGGCTTGGTGATGGCCCTCGGTCTCCTGTCCGGTGCCCACGCGTCCAGCGGTGGCGGCATCGCCTGGGACAAGGCCCCATCCAAGACCAATGACCTGGCTGCCTTGCAAAACGGTGCCAAGCTGTTTGTCAACTACTGCCTGAACTGCCACTCTGCTGCTTTCATGCGTTACAACCGCCTGAAAGACATCGGTTTGACCGAACAGCAAATCAAGGACAACCTGTTGTTCGCATCGACCAAGGTCGGCGACACCATGAAGGCCGCGATCGATCCGCTGCAAGCCAAGGAATGGTTCGGCAAGAACCCCCCTGACTTGACCTTGATGGCACGTTCGCGCTCTGGTCATGGCGGCACCGGTGCAGATTACCTCTACACCTACCTGCGCAGCTACCACCGCGACGAGACCAAGCCCACGGGCTGGAACAACCTGGCTTTCCCGAACGTGGGCATGCCCAACGTCTTGTGGCAACTGCAAGGCGAGCGCGAGCCCGTCTATGAAGAGCACGAAGAACACGGCCATGCCGTGCAAGTCTTCAAAGGCTGGAAGCAAGTCAAGCCTGGCACCATGACATCTCAGCAGTACGATGCTGCTGTGGGTGACTTGGTCAGCTACATGCAGTGGATGGCCGAGCCAGCACAAAACAGCCGCGTGCGCATTGGCGTGTGGGTCCTGTTGTTCCTGGCAGGTTTCACATTCATCGCTTGGCGTTTGAATGCCGCCTATTGGAAAGACGTCAAGTAATTGATCTTTCACCCGGCGTTTGAGCCGGGTCTTGTGGAGTGGTGGGCCTTTGTGGCCTCCCACTCTTTTTGATTTTTTGAGGAGCCTCCCGCCATGATGGTGCTTTATTCCGGAACCACTTGCCCTTTTTCACACCGTTGCCGCTTTGTGCTGTTTGAAAAAGGCATGGACTTCGAGATCCGTGATGTGGACCTCTACAACAAGCCCGAAGACATCAACGTGATGAACCCTTACGGTCAGGTGCCTATCCTGGTCGAACGTGACCTCATCCTGTACGAGTCGAACATCATCAACGAGTACATCGACGAGCGCTTCCCGCATCCTCAGTTGATGCCTGGGGACCCGGTCGATCGCGCACGTGTTCGCTTGTTCTTGCTGAACTTTGAGAAAGAACTCTTTGCCCATGTCGTGACGCTGGAAAACCGCACGCTCAAAGGCAACGACAAGGCTTTGGAAAAAGCACGTGCCCACATCCGTGACCGCTTGACCCAATTGGCCCCTGTGTTCTTGAAGAACAAGTTCATGCTCGGCGACAACTTCTCGATGCTCGATGTGGCCATTGCGCCGCTGCTGTGGCGTCTGGATTACTATGGCATCGAGCTGAGCAAGAACGCAGCACCTTTGCTCAAGTACGCAGAGCGCATCTTCTCGCGCCCAGCCTACATTGAAGCACTGACCCCATCCGAGAAAGTCATGCGCAAGTAATTGCCTGTGAGGAGCGACATGTTCAGCGACACCGAACTGCCATCGACACGCCCTTATCTGATTCGGGCTTTGTACGAGTGGTGCACCGAAAACGGCTTCACGCCTTATGTGGCGGTGAAAGTCGATGGCTCGGTGCAGGTGCCGCGTGAATATGTCCAAGGTGGCGAAATCGTTCTGAACGTGAGCATGGACGCCACCAGTTCGCTGAAGCTGGGCAATGAGTTCATAGAATTCAAAGCCCGCTTTGGCGGCAAGCCCCGCGACATCATGGTGCCCATTGAACGTGTGATGGCCATCTATGCCCGCGAGAACGGACAAGGCATGGCCTTTCCTGTCAGTGATGTGCATTCCGATGCTGCGCCAGGCCTGTCGGCTGTGGACAGCCCTGTGGTCGACGATGCAGAGGGCGAGCCCACACCGCCGCCGCCAACTTCGGGACGTCCGGCCCTGACACGTGTGAAGTAAAAAAATACAGGCATCGGCTCAAACTGAGCTGACTTGCACGTTAGAATCTAGCCCGTGCCGCTTTAGCTCAGTTGGTAGAGCACCCGCCTTGTAAGCGGTAGGTCGTCAGTTCGAATCCGACAAGCGGCACCAAAAATCAAAAAGCCCCTGATCGCAAGATCAGGGGCTTTTTCTTTGGCGAAAGTCAGTGCCTCAAAGCGTGCGCCCCTGCACCTTGATGCGGATCGCGGTCACGGGCATTCCTTTTTGGTTCAAATGGGTTTGCAAAGCCGGCGTCAACTGGCGCAGCTTGGCGGCCACTGCGTTGGAGCTCACCAGCAGGCACCAAGCACCATCTTCGATGGGGCCCGCCTGCACACTGGCACGCAAAGGCGCAGGCAGCAGGCCCCGAATGGCCTGCAGTCGCTCGGACGATTGACGCACCCGACTGGCCAGCAGGGCAAAAGTCGGCGACTCTTGAACGGCTTGCTGAAGGGGGATGGCGTGGTGGCGTCTTTGCATGGGCTGGCAGGGGTGATGGATTATCACGCAGCCAAGACGCCACACGAGGGCGGTGGCCGAGAAAGCGCAGCTCCAAGGGCTAAAATGAGCCTTTGGTCCGACATGGCCACGCCGGGATGCTGCAAGACTTGTTTTTGGGCAGTCCGGCTTCAAATGAACCTTTTAACTTGACAGGATAGACGGTCTGTTTTTCAGCCTGGCGCTGAAGGTGGATCTCGTAGACATGGCCATCCCATTCCTCACCAAAATTTTCGGCAGCCGCAACGATCGACTGCTCAAGCAATACCGCAAGACGGTGGAGCGCATCAATGCCCTGGAGGCGGGGCTGGAAGGCCTGAGCGACGACGAGCTGCGTGCCAAGACCGAGAGCTTCAAGCAACGTGTGGCCGCTGGCGAAACGCTGGACGCCTTGTTGCCCGAAGCCTTTGCCGTCGTGCGTGAAGGCTCCAAGCGTGTCATGAAGATGCGCCACTTCGATGTGCAGCTGGTGGGCGGTATCGCCCTGCACAACGGCAAGATCGCCGAAATGCGCACCGGTGAAGGCAAGACCCTCACATCGACTTTGCCAGCGTACCTGAACGCGCTGTCTGGCAAGGGCGTGCATGTGGTGACGGTGAACGATTACTTGGCCAACCGCGATGCGCAGTGGATGGGCAAGTTGTTCAACTTCCTGGGCCTCACGGTGGGCATCAACCTGCCGCAAATGGCGCGCGAAGAAAAACAAGCCGCCTACAACTCGGACATCACCTACGGCACCAACAACGAATACGGTTTCGACTACCTGCGCGACAACATGGTCTATGAAGCGCAAGACCGTGTGCAGCGCCCACTCAACTACGCCATCGTGGACGAGGTGGACTCGATCCTGATCGACGAGGCCCGCACCCCGCTGATCATCAGCGGTCAAGCCGAAGACCACACCGCCACCTATGTGGCAATGAAGCAGGTCATTCCGATGCTGACCTTGCAAGTTGGCGAAGCCGATCCCCGCACGGGCGAGGGCATCATCACGCCCGGTGACTTCACCGTGGATGAAAAATCGCACCAGGTGTTCTTGACCGAAGCCGGTCACGAAAAAGCCGAAGCGGTGCTGGCGCAGTTGGGCCTGATCCCGGAGGGTGCGAGCCTGTACGACCCGGCCAACATCACCTTGATGCACCACCTGAACGCCGCCTTGCGTGCGCAGCATCTGTACCACCGCGACCAGCACTATGTGGTGCAAGACGGCGAAGTGGTCATCGTGGACGAGTTCACTGGTCGCCTGATGAGTGGCCGCCGCTGGAGCGATGGCCTGCACCAGGCCGTCGAAGCCAAGGAAGGTGTGCAGATCCAGGCCGAGAACCAGACCATGGCCTCGATCACCTTCCAGAACTACTTCCGCCTGTACAACAAGATCGGCGGCATGACCGGTACGGCCGACACCGAGGCCTACGAATTCCAGGAGATCTACGGTCTGGAGACCGTGGTGATCCCGCCCCACCGCAAGAGCCAGCGCGACGACCAACTCGACCGTGTCTACAAGACTTCCGAAGAGCGTTACACCGCCGCAATTGCCGACATCCGTGAATGCCATGAGCGCGGTCAGCCCGTGCTGGTGGGCACCACTTCGATTGAAAATTCGGAATTGATCTCCCAATTGCTCACGCAAGCGAAGTTGCCGCACCAGGTGCTCAACGCCAAGCAGCATGCACGCGAAGCCGACATCGTGGCGCAAGCCGGACGGCCTGCCATGATCACCATTGCCACCAACATGGCCGGTCGCGGCACCGACATCGTGCTGGGTGGCAACATCGAAAAAGACGTGCAGGCCATCGAAGCCGACGAGTCGCTGTCCGAAGCCGATCGCCAAGCCAAAGTCGCCGCCTTGCGCGAACAATGGAAACAAACCCACGAGCAGGTCAAAGCCAACGGCGGCTTGCGCATCATCGCCACCGAACGCCACGAGTCACGCCGCATCGACAACCAGTTGCGTGGCCGTTCGGGCCGCCAGGGTGACCCCGGTTCATCGCGCTTCTATTTGAGCCTGGACGATCCTTTGATGCGCATCTTTGCGGGCGACCGCGTGCGCGCCATCATGGACCGCTTGAAGATGCCCGAAGGCGAAGCCATCGAAGCGGGCATCGTGACCCGCAGCATCGAAAGCGCCCAGCGCAAGGTCGAGTCGCGCAACTTCGACATCCGCAAGCAATTGCTCGAATACGACGACGTCTCGAACGACCAGCGCAAGGTGATCTACCAGCAGCGCAACGACATCCTCGATGCACAAGACATGGAAAGCCAAATCGCGTCTTTGCGCGAAGGGTGCTTCACCGATCTGGTGCGTCAGTACGTGCCCGCAGAAACGGTGGAAGAGCAGTGGGACCTGGCCAGCTTGGAAAAAGTGCTGGCCGATGAATGGCAGCTGCCTTTGAACCTGCGTGAAAAAGTGCAGGCCTCCAACGCCATCACCGACGAAGAGATTCTGGAGACCGTGGTGGCTGCGGCCCATGCCCAGTTCCAAGCCAAGCTCGACCAGGTGGGCGCGGTCAACTTCACGCCGTTTGAACGCATGGTCTTGCTGCAAAGCATCGACACCCACTGGCGCGAACACCTGAGTGCGCTGGACTACCTGCGCCAAGGTATCCACCTGCGCGGCTATGCCCAAAAGCAACCCAAGCAGGAATACAAGCGCGAAGCCTTCGAACTGTTTGGTCAATTGCTGGACTCGGTCAAAAACGAAGTCACCCGCACCCTGATGCTGGTGCGCATCGAGTCCGAAGCCCAGATCGAACAAGCAGCGCACGACATTGAAGAGCGTGCCGAGCACATCAGCAACGTGACCTACAGCGCGCCCGACGAATCGGGCGAACCGCAAACCGTCGCCGCTGGCGGTCAGCAGGACTGGGGCCTGGTGGGCCGCAACGACCCTTGCCCTTGCGGCAGTGGCAAAAAATACAAGCAATGCCACGGCAAGCTGGCCTGAGCATGTCTTGAGCGAATGAAACGGGCTTCGGCCCGTTTTGTTTGTGGACTTTGAATTCATCTCCATTTTTGAAAGATCACCATGCCCGTGAATCTGCCCCAGATCGATCCCGCCCAATTGCACGCCGTTGCCGGTGTGCGTTGGGGCATTGCCGAAGTCGGCGTGCGCAAAGCCCATCGCAAAGACCTGAGCGTCATGCTGCTGGACGCAGGCGCCAGCGTGGCCGGGGTCTTCACCAGCAACCGCTATTGCGCGGCACCCGTGCAGGTGTGCCGTGAGCATTTGGCGCAAGGCAGTGACGTGCGCGCTTTGGTCATCAACACCGGCAATGCCAACGCCGGCACCGGGGCTCCGGGCCTGGCCCATGCGCGTCAGACCTGCGAGGCTTTGGCCAGCTTGTTGCAATGCGCGCCCGCACAGATCCTGCCGTTTTCCACCGGCGTGATCATGGAGCCGCTGCCGGTGGACCGCATCGTGGCCGGTTTGCCCGCTGCGCTGGCCAACGCGCAAGCAGCCCATTGGGCTCAGGCAGCCGAAGGCATCATGACCACCGACACTCAGCCCAAGGCGGCCAGCGTGCAGGTGCAAGTGGGCGGCAAAACCGTCAACATCACCGGCATCAGCAAGGGCGCGGGCATGATCCGCCCGAACATGGCGACCATGTTGGGCTTTGTGGCCACCGATGCGAACATCGATCCGGCCTTGTTGCCCGCCTTGGTCAAGACCTTGGCCGATGGGTCCTTCAACCGCATCACCATCGATGGCGACACTTCGACCAACGACTCCTTCATGCTGATCGCCACGCACCAGGCCGGTCACGCGCAGATCACCTCGCTGGACAGCGCCGATGGCCAGGCCTTGTTCAAAGGCTTGATGCAAGTGGCCCGCCAGTTGGCCCATGCCATCGTGCGCGATGGCGAAGGCGCCACCAAATTCATCACCGTGCAGGTCGAAGGCGGGCGCACGGGCGAAGAGTGCCGCCTGGTGGCTTATGCCATCGCGCATTCGCCCTTGGTCAAAACCGCTTTCTTTGCCAGCGATCCCAATCTGGGCCGCATTCTGGCGGCGGTCGGTTATGCCGGTATCACCGATTTGGACCAGGGCCTGATCGAGTTGCACCTGGACGATGTGCATGTGGTCTCGCAAGGCGGTCGCCGCCCCGAGTACCGCGAGGAAGACGGCCAGCGCGTCATGAAGGGCAGCGAGATCACCGTGCGTGTGGGCTTGGGCCGCGGCACCGCCACCGACACCGTCTGGACCTGCGACCTGAGCCACGAGTACGTCACCATCAACGCGGATTACCGGTCATGAGCCAAACGCTGGAACAACTGCTGGCCAAAGTCAGCCAACTGGTGGACCGCATCGAATCGGTCTTGCCCCAACCTTTGACCGCACCCGATTGGTCGCAAGCGATTGCCTGGCGTTACCGCAAGCGCTCGTCCGGCCACGGCGTGCTGGAGCCGGTGCGACACGTGGCGGCGATGACGCTCGATGACCTCAAGGAAATCGACCAGCAAAAGGAAAAACTCCAGCGCAACACCGAGCAGTTTGTCAACGGTCGCCCGGCCAACAACGTGCTGCTCACCGGTGCGCGTGGCACCGGCAAATCCTCGCTCATCAAGGCGTGTTTGAATTCGTACGCATCGCAAGGCTTGCGCCTGATCGAGGTGGACAAGGCCGACCTGACCGACTTGCCCGACATCATCGAAGTGGTCGCTTCGCGCCCGGAAAAGTTCATGGTCTATTGCGATGACCTGAGCTTCGAAGACGGCGAGCCTGGCTACAAAGCGCTCAAATCCATCCTGGACGGCACTGTGGCGGCGTCCACTCCCAATGTGCTGATCTGCGCCACCAGCAACCGCCGCCACTTGCTGCCCGAGTACATGAGCGAGAACCTCACCTACAAGCACACCGAAGACGGCGAAGTGCATCCTGGTGAAGGCGTGGAAGAAAAAATCTCCTTGTCCGAGCGCTTCGGTTTGTGGATCAGTTTCTACCCCTTCTCGCAAGACGAGTACCTGCACATCGCCGCGCAATGGCTGGGCAACTTGGGTGCCACTTCTGCCCAAATCGAAGCAGCCCGTGCCGACGCTTTGTTGTGGGCCTTGGAGCGCGGCTCGCGCAGCGGCCGTGTGGCCTACCAGTTTGCCCGTGACTACATGGGCCGTCAGGCGGCCGCATGAGCGGTTTGTTGGTGGCCGACGGCGAGCGCCAGCGCGAAGGCGGTGCGGACCGCCCCGTGGTGGATGTGGCCGTCGGCGTGCTCATGCAAGCCGATGGCCAGTTCTTGTTGACCTCGCGCCCCGAAGGCAAGGTCTATGCGGGCTACTGGGAATTCCCCGGCGGCAAGCTCGAAGCCGGTGAAACGGTCGAAGAGGCCTTGCGCCGCGAGTTGCAAGAAGAGCTGGGCATCGTGATCGGTGCCGCGCAGATCTGGAAAACCCAGATGGTGGACTACCCGCACGCCTTGGTGCGTCTGCACTTTTGCAAAGTGTGGGACTGGCAGGGCGACTTGCAAATGCGCGAAGCACAAACCCACGCTTGGCAGCAGTTGCCAGTGGATGTGGTGCCGGTGTTGCCGGGCACCATCCCTGTGCTGACTTGGCTGGCCGACGAGCGCCAGTTCAGCGGCGCTACGCACCGCTGAAACATCAGTCCTTGGTCGCGTGCCTTTGCACGCAGTCGATGTAGGCCGCGCCATTGGGCATGCGACCGGCGCGTTGGCTTTCATAGACCATGCGGCCCAGGCATTCCATGGCCTGGTGGTGTGCGTCGTGCAGTGAGTTGAGTTTGTGCGTCAGCAGCTCCACCGCTTGGCGAATGCCGCGCGGTTGGTCGATGCTGCATTGCTCGCTGATCGACAGGTGCATGGACAAATGCAAAAACGGGTTTTCCTTGTTGGGGTCCACTTTGAGCATGCTGGCCAGCGCCGCATCCACGTCCGCCAGCTCGGCATGGTATTCCGGGTGCTCATCGATCCATTGGCTCACCAGCATTTCCATCGGCTCCAGCGGGGCCGCTGTTTTGGCCTTGGCGTAAACGCCACAAAAAAATCGCCGCACATCGGCTTGTGAAGGTTGAATCAGCATGGGGTGGATTGTCCTTCATGTTGGCCCTGGTGGGCTGGTGACTTGGGGTCAGGGGCCGGGGTTCAGAGGCGCTTCGCTTTGCCACATCACCCCAGCCCCTGACCCCAAGTCACCGGCATGGGCAAGGGGCATATCCAGCCTGCGATCAAGCAAGGGGCTTGTGTGGCGCTGTTCGGGTGATGTGGCAAAGCGAAGCGCCTCTGAGCCCGGGCAGCGCCGCACAGGCCCCTTGCGGATTCAAGCCCTAGAATGACTTCAGCACACGCATCAAACATGCAATAAAATGCATGCAACATTCATTTGGAGACACAAAACATGAACCAAGCCTACATTTGCGACGCCATCCGTACCCCCTTCGGCCGTTACGGCGGGGCCCTCTCCAGCGTGCGCACCGACGACCTGGGCGCTGTGCCCCTGCGCGCCTTGATGGCCCGCAACCCCAATGTGGACTGGGCCGCCGTGACCGACGTGCTGTACGGCAACGCCAACCAAGCCGGGGAAGACAACCGCAACGTGGCCCACATGAGCAGTTTGCTGGCCGGTTTGCCCATCGACGTGCCCGGTGCCACCCTCAACCGCCTGTGCGGCTCGGGCCTGGACGCCGTGGGCACCGCAGCCCGCGCCATCAAGGCCGGTGAAGCCGGTCTGATGATTGCAGGTGGCGTCGAAAGCATGAGCCGCGCCCCCTTTGTGATGCCCAAGCCCGAGAGCGCCTTCAGCCGCGCCAACGCGGTGTACGACACGACGATTGGCTGGCGCTTTGTGAACAAGCTGATGAAGGCGCAATACGGTGTGGACTCCATGCCCGAGACTGCCGAAAACGTGGCGACCGATTTCAAGATCGAGCGCGAAGCGCAAGACCTGATGGCCTACAACAGCCAGCTGCGCGCCGTGGCTGCCATCCAGGCCGGTCACTTGGCCCGCGAAATTGTGGGCGTGAGCATTCCCCAGAAGAAGGGCGATGCCATCCTTGTGGACACCGACGAACACCCCCGCGCCACCAGCCTCGAAGCGCTGGCCAAACTCAAAGGCGTGGTGCGTCCGGACGGCACCGTGACTGCGGGCAATGCCTCGGGCGTGAACGATGGCGCTTGTGCCTTGCTGCTGGCCGATGAAGCCAGCGCCGCCAAAAATGGTTTGACGCCCAAAGCGCGTGTGGTCGGCATGGCCACCGCCGGCGTGGCCCCGCGCATCATGGGCATTGGCCCAGCGCCTGCCACGCTCAAGGTGCTGGCCCAGACGGGCCTGACGCTGGACCAAATCGACGTGATCGAGCTGAACGAAGCCTTCGCCGCACAAGGCCTGGCCGTGCTGCGCATGCTGGGCTTGAAAGACGACGACGCCCGCGTGAACGCCTGGGGTGGTGCGATTGCACTGGGTCACCCGCTGGGTGCTTCGGGTGCGCGCTTGGCCACCACCGCCATCAACCGCCTGCACAGCACCGGCGGCCGTTACGCGCTGTGCACCATGTGCATTGGCGTGGGTCAGGGCATTGCGCTGATCCTTGAGCGCGTCTGAGTCATGGACCCCGGATCAAGTCCGGGGTGACAGTTTGCTCATATCCGGGGTGACCATTTGTTCAAGTCCTGGGTGACGCCTCCGGCCACCAGCCCCTTCGGGGGCTTTTTTGTGTCTGCTCGAATTCTTCGGCACTGAGCTCGATCTCCATGCGCAAGAGCGCAGCGCCCATGGCCTTGCCCAAGTTGTCCAGCCTCAGGTTGCGAGCACCGCCGCCTTGCAGTGCACCGTGCAGCACCAGCTTGATGGCCAGGATATTGGGCAGCGGCCAGACATCCACTTGGCCTGGCAGCCAGGGCGCGAAATGCGCCTGCACTTTGGCCGCCGTCACCTCGCGTTCGAGGATGCGGTAACCCGCTTCGTTCCAGGCGAACAGGCCACAGTCCACCCAGTCGGCTTTGTCGCCGCTGCGGGCGTGGGCCAGTTGCACCAGCGGGATGCGCAGTGTCTGGTTCATGTTTGCACCTCCAGCATTTGCACATGTTCATGCACACGTTCACGCGCCATCAAGGTTGGCCAGATGCCCAGCAACTCGCTGGTGTTGTTCAGGCCCTGGAAGCCGCAGGTGTAGGCCGGGCCACTCAAGGCCATCCACGGAAAGAGTCGGCCAAAGCCATCGGCGGCTGCTTTGCTCGGTGTGCGCAGCACCATGCGCACCCAGATCTCGTGGCGTTCGTTCAGCTCGGCTGCAGGGGGCATGGGGGCCAAAGCGCCGTGCGCTGAATTCAGACCGGGGTATTCCACAAACAATTCGTCGAAGGGGATTTTTCGCTCGCGCAGTTGGTCGCGCACGATGCGCTCGGCCGCTTGCACTTTGTCCCAAGCATCGGGCCATGAAAAGCCCCAGGTGATGTCGGCCTTGAAGCCGTCCTTGAAGCCCGCGACCACCTTGAGTTGATCGGTGGGGGGCGTGCCCAGTGCGCCGGTCAATCGCACGCGGTTGTGGCCTTCGTCGTGCAACTGGATCTGCCCCATGTCGAGCACCACATCGGGCGAGTAATACGCATGCGGGTTGTGCACCTCGTAGAGCAATTGCTGGCGCACGGTGTCAAAGTTCACCAACCCGCCGGTGTCCGGCGCTTTGGTGATGATGGCGGTGCCATCGGCCAGCACTTCGGCAATCGGGTAGCCGATGTGGCCCAGATCCGGGATGCTTTGCCAGTGGCCCTGATCGCCAAAATTGCCGCCGCTGCCCTGGCCCGAGCATTCCAGCAAATGCCCCACGGTCAGGCCCTGAGCCAGTCGGTTGAAGTCTTCTGGTGTTTGGGCATCCGAGAGCTTCCAGCCCAGGCCATGCACCAAGGGGCCCAGAAACAAGGCCGCATCGGCCACGCGCCCCGTGATCACGATCTCAGCGCCTTGCGCCAAAGCTTCCACGATGGGCTGTGCACCCAGGTAGGCATTGCCAAACACCAGGCGCTCGCGCACATCGGCCACATCGCGGCCATTCATCATGTGGTCAAAACGCGCTTGTGCAGCCTGCAGCAAATGCAGCACATCGTCGCCCGACACCACCGCGATGCGCGGGTGCCAGCCTTTGCCTGCCAAGGCCGTGCGCACCGCTTGCGCGCAGCCCATGGGGTTGAGCCCGCCTGCGTTGCACACGAACTTCACGCCTCGTGTTTGCATCAAAGGCCACAGCCGCATCAGCATGGGGATCACGTCCCGCGCATAGCCCAGCGCGGGATCGCGTTGCCGGTCTTTTTGCAAGATGGCCAGGGTCAGTTCGGCCAGGTGGTCACTGGCGATGTACTGCACATCGCCGCGCTCAATGCTGGCTGCCACAGGCTCCCAGTTGTCGCCGTAAAAACCCAGGCCCGAACCAATGCGTATGGATGCTCTCATGCGTTGATCTTGATGCCCCGCACGTGACTGTGGATGGGGGACAACCCCTAGGGTCAGTCTCGTGAAAGACAGACACAATCGCACGACCGTTCGCAAATGAACGGTTCGCGTACATACAGGCCCAAGCGCCTGAATGTTCGACGACAGAAGTACAAAGAAGGAGACAAGCGTGCAAGTGCTGCAACTGCTCATCAGCGGTGTGGCTCAGGGCTGTATCTATGGACTCATTGCCCTGGGTTTCGTGCTGATTTACAAGGCCACCGAAACGGTGAGCTTTGCCCAAGGCGACCTGATGATGGTCGGCGCCTTCGCGGGTCTGGCCGCCATGACCTGGCTGGGCTTACCCTTCTGGGTCTCCGTGCCCGCAGCCATCGTGGCCATGGGCGTGTTCGGGGTGTTGCTGGAGCGCCTGGTCATTCGCCCCATCCTGGGTCAACCCGCTTTCTCCATCGTCATGCTCACCATCGGGGTGGGTTATGTTTTGCGTGGCCTGATCACGATGATTCCCGATGTGGGCACCGACACCCACACCATGCCTGTGCCCTATGCCGGACAGGTCTTGCAAATGGGTGCTTTGGTGGTGGCGGCCGAGCAGCTGGTGGTGATCGCTTTCACCACGGTGCTGTGCCTGGGTTTGTTTGCCATGTTCAAGTACAGCAAGCTGGGCATCGCCATGCAGGCGTCTTCGCAAAACCAGCTGGCGGCTTATTACATGGGCATCCCGGTGCAAAGCCTCAACGGTCTGGTCTGGGGCTTGGCGGCCGGTGTGGCGGCGGTAGCGGGTTTGCTGTTGGCCCCCATCACCTTTGTGCACGCCAACATGGGCTTCATTGGCCTGAAGGCTTTTCCTGCTGCGGTGGTGGGCGGCTTTGGCAGCTTGCCCGGTGCCATTGTGGGTGGACTGGTCATCGGCATCGTCGAGTCGCTTGCAGGTTTTTATCTGCCTGAAGGCGTCAAGGACATTGCCCCTTACATCGTGGTCTTGCTCATGCTGGTGCTCAAGCCCAATGGCTTGTTCGGCGAGAAGCTGCGCAAGAAAGTCTGAGGCCCGATCATGCGATTCATTTTCAAGACCCAATACAACCAGGACATTGCGCTGGCCAAGCACGGTGGCCATGTCTTTTGGTACAGCTTGCTGGCGCTGTTTTTGGTGGCTGCGCCCTGGGTGCTGGCCGAGTACTGGCTGGCGCAATTGACCTTTGTGCTGATCTACGCGGTGGTGGGCCTGGGCCTGATGCTGCTGGCCGGGTTCACCGGTTTGTTCTCCATGGGGCATGCCGCATTCTTGGGCGTGGGGGCCTATACCGAAGCGGTGATGGTCAACGCTGGTGTGCCCTTTCCGCTGGCGCTGGTGTGTGCTGGCCTGTTCTCGGCCATCGCAGGTGTGGTGGTCGGCTTGCCTGCGCTGCGCGTCAAGGGCATTTACCTCGGCATGGCCACACTGTCCTTTGGCTTCATCGTCGAAGAGGGCATTGCCCGTTGGGAGCACATGACCGGTGGCAACGCCGGTTTGAGCGTCAACCCGCCCGCCATGATGGGCTGGACGCTGGACAGCACCGAGTCCTTTTATTTCCTGTGCCTGGTGGTGGCGGTGGGGGCCACGCTGGCCATCCTCAATTTGCTGCGCTCGTCCACAGGCCGGGCTTTTGTCGCCATCCGCGATTCCGAAATTTCGGCGCAAAGCATGGGCATCCACCTGGCCCGCTACAAGACCTTGTCGTTTGCCTTGTCGGCGGCGCTGGCAGGCATTGGCGGCGCTTTGTATGCACACAAGATCCAGTTCCTCTCGCCCGACCAGTTCAACATCATCCAGTCGATCGACTTGCTCTTAATGGTGGTCATCGGTGGCTTGGGCTCGGTGCATGGTGCGTTTTTGGGCGCGATCTTTTTGATCGTCATGCCGCAGCTGATTGCCATGGGCAAAGACTTTTTGCCAGCGGCCATTGGCGGTGCCACTGGCCTGCAAGGCACCGTCTACGGCATCGTGCTGATCGCTTTCGTCTTGTTTGAACCGCTGGGTCTGTACGGCCGCTGGCTCAAGGTGCGCACCTGGTTCCAGCTCTTCCCGTTCTACCGCCGCGGCATGTTCAAGCGCCAGAAATCCTTCCAGAAGTCGGACCGCCTCAAATGAACGACGACATCCTCCTTTCCGCTCAAAACCTGAGCGTGCGCTTTGGCGGCGTGCTGGCCGTCAACAACGTGAGCTTCGACGTCAAGCGCGGCGAAGTCTTCACCCTGATCGGCCCCAATGGCGCAGGCAAGACCACGGTGTTCAACCTCATCAGCCGCATCTACACGCCCACCACCGGCACGATCGGTTACGCAGGCCCTAATGGCACGCTGCGCCTGACCGATCAGCCCGCGCACAACATTGCAGGCTTGGGCATTGCCCGCACTTTCCAGAACATCGAGTTGTTCGAGCACGCCACCGTGCTGCAAAACCTGTTGATCGGTCGTCACACCCACCGCAAAACCGGTTTGTGGAGCGAGATGTTTTTCAGCAGCAAAACCCGTGCAGCCGAAATCGAAGCGCGTGAAAAGGTTGAAGAAGTCATCGACTTTTTGGACCTGCAACACCACCGCGATTCGATGGTGGCGGGCTTGCCTTACGGCGTGCGCAAAGTGGTGGAGCTGGCCCGTGCCCTGTGCACCGAGCCCAAGCTCTTGTTGCTGGACGAACCTTCGTCAGGTTTGAACGTTGAAGAAACCGAAGACATGGCCTTCTGGATCTCCGACATCCAGCACGAGCTGGGCATTTCGGTTTTGATGGTCGAGCACGACATGGGCCTGGTGTCCAAAGTGTCTGACCGCGTGCTGGCCATGAGCCAAGGTCAGGAATTGGCCACCGGCACGCCCGCTCAAGTGCAAAGCGATCCGGGTGTGATCGAGGCCTATCTGGGCACGGTGGACGATGTGTCCAGCCTGCGCCGAGACAACCACACAGCGGAGGCCGCATGAACACCGCCGTGAACGACGACAACATCGTCCTCAAACTCCTCAACGTTGAAAGCGCCTACGGCCCAATCAAGGCCATTCGGGGTGTGAGTCTGCAGGTCAAAAAAGGCGAGATCGCCACCGTGCTCGGCTCCAACGGGGCGGGCAAAACCACCATCCTCAAAACCATCAGCGGCATCATCGATCCGCGCAAGGGCTCGGTCGAATTCAAAGGCCAGAACATCACCGCGATGGACCCCGCACTCATCGTGCAGCGTGGCCTGATGCATGTGCCCGAAGGCCGTGAGGTGTTCCCGCTGCTGTCGATCCGCGACAACTTGCTCATGGGCGCCTTCACCCGCAACGACCGCGATGGCGTGGCCCGCGACATGGAAGCGGTGTTCAACTACTTCCCCATCTTGCGTGAGCGTGCCGCACAAGATGCCGGTCTGCTCTCGGGTGGCCAGCAGCAGATGCTGGCGATCAGCCGCGCCTTGATGGCCAACCCCGATTTGATCTTGCTCGATGAACCCAGCTTGGGCCTTTCTCCGAAGCTGACCAAAGAGATCTTCGAGATCGTGGTGCGCATCAACCGCGAGCGCGGCACCACCATCTTGCTGGTCGAGCAAAACGCCAACATGGCCCTCAATGCCTCGGACTACGGTTATGTGCTCGAAAACGGCCGCATCGTGATGGAAGACAGCTGTGCCCGCCTGCGTGAAAAGGACGACATCAAGGAGTTCTACCTGGGCATGAAGGAAGAGGGCGTGCGTGCCGACCGCCGCTGGAAAAAGAAGAAAACCTGGAGATAAGAGATGAGCAACCTCTGGGACGCCTCGCGTATTCAGCCCAACCCCAACATCGTCATGCCCGGGGAGACCATCCCCGCGATTTTCTGGAACGCCGTGGCCGCACGCGGCCCGCAGGTGTGGCTTCGCCAAAAAGAGCTGGGCATCTGGCGCAGCTGGACTTGGGACCAAACCGCCCAAGCTGTGTGCGAGATCGGCCATGGCCTGATGTCGCTGGGCTTTGAGGCTCACCACACCGCCTCGATTTTGTCGAACACCAACATCGAATGGGTGCTGTGCGACCTGGCCGTGCTCAGCGCCGGTGGCGTGTCCAACGGCATTTACCCCACCGATGCCGCCGATCAGGTGCATTACCTGAGCGAAGACTCCGGCACGTCCGTGTTGTTTGTCGAAGACGACGAGCAGCTCGACAAAGCCTTGGCCGTTCGCGATAAATTGCCGCTGTTGCAAAAGATTGTCGTGTTTGACATGGACGGCCTGCGCGAGTTCCATGACCCGCAGGTGATCAGCCTGGACGATTTGCGCGCCTTGGGTCGCACGCATCTGGCCGCGCACCCCGACTTGCTGGCGCAGCGCACGCAGGCTTGCCAGCCCGAAGACCTGGCCATTTTGGTCTACACCTCGGGCACCACCGGCAAGCCCAAAGGGGCCATGCACAACCACCAGGGCCTGGTCTATAGCGTGCGCGGCTACAACACCCTGATCGCGCGTGACGAGACCGACGAGTGCATGTGCTTCTTGCCGCTGTGCCACATTGCCGAGCGCATGGGCGGCGAGTATTTTTCGCTCTACACCGGAGCCAAACTGAACTTTGTCGAGAACCCCGAAACCGTGCCCGAAAACGTGCGCGAGATCGCGCCCACCGTGTTCACCGGTGTGCCGCGTGTGTGGGAGAAGTTTTATTCCGGCGTGATGATCGCCCTCAAAGAGGCCGGGCGCTTTCAGCAAGCGGTGTATGCCTGGGCCATTGGCGTGGGCCAACAGGTGGCCGAGTTGGTGTTGGCGCGCAAGCCCGTGCCGATGCATTTGAAACTGCGCTTTCATGTGGCCCGCTGGTTGGCGCTCAACAATGTGCGCAAACTGATCGGCATCCACAAAGCCCGTTTCCTGGTCACGGGTGCGGCCCCCATCTCGCCCGATCTGGTGCGCTGGTATTTGGCTCTGGGTCTGCCCATGCTGGAAGTCTGGGGCATGACTGAGACCTGTGGCGCGGCCACGGGTGTGCCGGCGGATCAGATCAAACCCGGCTCGATTGGCCCGGCCGCCATGTTCAACGAAGTGCGCCTGGACCCGGTGACCAGCGAGATTTTGGTGCGCGGCACCAATGTGTTCATGGGCTACCTCAACTTGCCCGAAAAAACCGCCGAGACCATCGACGCAGACGGCTGGTTGCACACGGGTGATGTGGGTGTCGTGGACGAGGAAGGGTTTTTCCGCATCACCGATCGGATGAAAGACATCATCATCACGGCAGGGGGCAAAAACATCACCCCCAGCGAGCTGGAAAACGAACTGAAATTCTCGCCCTACATCACCGATGCGGTGGTGATCGGTGACAAACGGCCTTACCTCACAGTGATCATCATGATCGATCAGGAAAACGTGGAGAAATTCGCACAGGACAACGATGTGCCTTTCTCCAACTACGCCAGCCTGACCCGTGCAGCCGAGGTGCAAGACCTGATCCAGAACGAGCTGGAGCGTGTGAACAAGAAGTTTGCGCGTGTCGAGCAGATCAAGAAATTCTGGCTGCTCGAAACGCAGCTGAGCGCAGAAGACGAAGAGCTGACGCCCACCATGAAGCTCAAGCGCAAACTGGTTCAACAAAAGTACGCGCCTCAAATCGAAGCGATGTACGTCTGAGCGATTCCACCTTTACTACAACAGGAGACAAGCCCCATGAAAATCCAACTCAGTCTGATCGCTGCAGCGATGGCGCTGACCTCAGGCAGCGCCTCGGCGCAAACACAAGGCGTGACGAAAAACGAAATCGTCATCGGCTCCATCCAGGACTTGTCCGGCCCCTTGGCCGGCTTTGGCAAGCAAGTGCGCCTGGGCATGATGTTGCGGGTGGACGAAGTCAATGAGCAAGGCGGCGTCAATGGCCGCAAGATCAAGCTGCTGGTGGAAGACTCGGGCTACGACCCACGCCGCGCCGTGCTGGCTGCTCAAAAGCTGGTCAACCAGGACAAGATTTTTGCCATGGTGGCCCATATTGGCACTGCGCAGAACATGGCCGCCATGCCGGTGCAGTTCCAAAAGAACGTGGTCAACTTCTTCCCCGTGACCGCGGCGCGTGAAATGTACGAGCCCTTCCACAAGCTCAAGTACTCGTTCGCCGCCACTTACTTCGACCAGATGCGCCAAGCTGTGCCCGCCTTGGTCAAAGAGAAAGGTGCCAAGCAGATTTGCACCATGTACCAGGACGATGAATTCGGTCTGGAAGTCTTCCGTGGCGCAGAAGCGGGCTTGAAAGACGCTGGCATGCAGTTCGCTGAAGTCACCACCTACAAGCGCGGCGCGACCGACTTTGCCTCGCAGATGCAAAAGCTGGCCTCGGCCAAGTGCGACTTCGTGGTCATGGGCACCATCATCCGCGAAACGATCGGCGGTATTGCCACGGCGCGTCGTTTGGGCTTTAACCCCACCTTCGTCGGTTCGAGTGCGGCTTACACCGACTTGATCCACAAGCTCGGCGGCCCCGCCATGAACGGCTTTTATGCCACCATGACGTCGCAGCACCCTTATCTGGACGAGGCTTCGCAGCCGATTCGTTTCTGGGCCAACAAGTACAAAACCATGTTCAACGAAGACCCCACCGTCTTCTCGGCCTATGGTTATGGCGCGGTGGACTCGTACCTGCGTGCCGTGGAAAAAGCAGGTGCCAATCTGACCACCGAGACCTTCATCAAGGCCATGGACACCATGAAGATCCCACCCGACATCTTTGGCAGCCCCGAGATGACCTTCAGCCCCACCAAGCGTTTGGGCAACAACATCTCGCGCATGTCGCAGATCCAGGACGGCCGCTGGAAAGTCGTCTCCGACTATCCGAAAGCCAAGTGATCCCTGCAGCTACGGTTGCATGAAAAAACCGCCAGCGCCCGCAAGGGCCTGGCGGTTTTTTTATGGCGTGTTTCAAATGCCCAATTGCTTGGCCGCCAGCTCCTTCATGATCTCTTCGGCCCCGCCGCCAATCATCATCACCTTGACTTCGCGGTAGACCCGCTCGCTCACGGTGCCGCGCATGAAGCCCATGCCGCCCAACAGTTGCACGGCGGCATCGGCGCAATACTGCATGGTTTGCGTGGCGTGGTTTTTCAAGAGGCACACCTGCGCCACCCATTCAGGGCCGGTCTGCCCCGCATCGGCTTGCTGCGTCACGGCATCCACCCAAGCTTGTGTGGACGAGATGCGCATCTGCATGTCCATCAGTTTGTGGCGGATCACTTGCCGCTCGATCAGGGCCGCGCCAAAGGTCTGGCGCTGGCGAGACCAATCCAAAGCTTCGTCAAAGCAAGCCTGCGCAAAGCCCAGCGCCATGGCCGACATGGCGAGGCGCTCGCCGTTGAAGTTGCCCATGATCATCCTGAAGCCCGCGCCTTCTTCGCCCAGGCGGTAACGCTGGGGCACGCGCACGCCGTCAAAGCGCAGCTGCGCCGTGTCCGAGCTGTGCCAGCCCATCTTGTGCAAGCGTGTGCGCGAGATGCCGGGCGTGTCTCCCGGCACCACCACCATCGAGATGCCGCTGGCCCCCTTGCTGGCGGAGTCGGTGCGCACGGCCAGCGTGATCCAGTCGGCCCGCAGGCCCGAGGTGATGAAAACCTTTTCACCGTCGATCACGTAGTCGGCCCCATCGGCACGCGCCGTGGTCCGCAAGCTGGCCACGTCCGAGCCGCCGCCGGGCTCGGTGATGGCCAGTGCCGCGATGCGTTCGCCGCGCAAAACGGGCGGCACCACCTCGGCTTGCAATTCGGCGCTGCCATGCGCCATGACCGGCGGCAAACCGATGTTGTGAGAAAACAAGCTGGCCATCACGCCGCCGCTGCCCCCGTATCGCGCCAGGGTTTGCGACATGGCATTGCGTGCACGCCAGGGCGCGGGCGTGCCGCCCAGGTGTTCGGGGTAGCCCAGGCCCAGCAGGCCCAGCTCGGCGGCTTGTTTGTAGAGGCTGCGGTCGAATTGACCGGCTTCTTCCCATGCGGGCACATGGGGTGCGATGGCTTGTTTGGCAAAACGCTCCACGGTGGCTTGCAGGCTTTGAAGGTCCTCTGCGGTGAAGTCAGGTGTGGCATTGGCGGTGTTCATGCGGCATCCTTCCATTGCACCAGCACCTGGCCGGGGCCCACTTGCTGGCCTGGCGTGACCGTGACGCTGTGAACCACCGCATCGCGCGGTGCATTCAAAACGTGTTCGAGCTTCATCGACTCGATCACCAGCACCGCATCGCCTTGCTTGACCGATTGGCCTTCTTGCACATGCAGTGCAATCAACTTGCCGTTGAAGGGGGCACGCAAGGACTGCGCCGCTTGTGCGCTGGCCCCTGTGCTGGGGGCGCTGTGGCTTTGGTCGGTGAGCCACAGCTCCAGGCATTCGGGGCCTTGCAGTTGCACGTGCCAGCTTTTGGACACGCCAATGCAGGCTGCTGCGCGGGCTTGCCAGTGGCTGCCGTTCAGCGTGATGTGCAGCAGTTCAGCGCTGTGCTGCACGCTGGCCTCGTGTGTGGCCCCGTCGGTTTGAATCCGCACCTGTCCATGCCCCCGTTCTTGCAGGTTCAGTGAGAAAGCGTCTGCACCCCAGCCCATGCGCACAGGTCGTGTGAACGGGCTGGCCATGGCTTGTGCGGGTGTTTGGTGGGCATAGAGCACGGACAAAGCGGCCACGGTGCGTGCATCGCCTTGTGCCTGCAGGCTTTGGCGCAAACCGTCGGCGTGCTCGGCCAAAAACGGGATCAAGGCCTCACCCGCGCGGAACACCGGGTGCGCCAAGCAAGCGGCCAAAAACGCCCGGTTGGTGGGCAAGCCCAGCAGTGTGGTTTGGTTCAGGCCTGCAGACAATTTGTCGATCGCTTCACGGCGTGTTGGCGCGTGCGCGATCAGTTTTCCCAGCATCGCGTCGTAGTGGGGCGTGACCACCGCACCCGCATGCAGTGCATGGTCAAAGCGCAAGCCTTGGGGTTCTGTAAAGGCCTGAACCGTGCCGGTCTGCGGCGTGAAGTGTTCGTCTTCGGCGCACAGCCGTACCTCAATGGCATGGCCTTGCAAGCGCACATCGGCTTGCGCCAGCGGCAGCGGCTCGCCGCGTGCGATGCGCAGCTGCCACTCCACCAGGTCAAGTCCTGTGAGCAACTCGGTCACCGGATGCTCCACCTGCAAGCGGGTGTTCATCTCCATCAAATAAAAAGGCTTGTTGGCCTGAGCTTCGTCCAGCAAAAACTCCACCGTGCCCGCGCCCGCATAGTCGGCCGATTGGGCCAGCGCAATCGCCGCTTGCCCGAGTTGCGCGCGGAGTGCCGCATCCACCGCAGGGCTGGGCGATTCTTCGATGATCTTTTGATGGCGGCGTTGCACCGAGCAATCGCGCTCGCCCAGGTGGATGCAGTGGCCAAGTTGGTCGGCCATGATCTGCACCTCGATGTGGCGGGGGCGCAGCAAAGCGCGTTCCATCAGCAAGTCGCCATTGCCAAACCCGGCCAGCGCTTCAGATCGGGCGCTGTGCACGGCCGGCAGCAGCTGCGCCATTTCGGTCACCAGCCGCATGCCGCGCCCGCCGCCCCCGGCCACGGCTTTCACCATCAGCGGCAAGCCCAGCTGCTTGGCTTGTGCGGTGAATGTGGCGTCGCTCTGGTCCGTGCCCAAGTAGCCCGGCAAGCAAGGCACGCCGTGTGTCAGTGCCAGTGCTTTGGCGGCCGACTTGCTGCCCAGCGCACGGATGGCGGCAGGCGGTGGGCCCACCCAAGTCAGACCCGCATCGATCACGGCCTGTGCAAACTCGGCGTTCTCGCTCAAAAAACCATAACCCGGGTGCACCGCATCGGCCCCGGTGGCATGGGCTGCCGCCAGCAGTTTGTCGATGCGCAAATAGGAGTCGGCCGACAGCGTGCCACCCAATGCGACCGCCGTGTCGGCTTCGTGCACATGCAGCGCGTCGCGGTCGGCGTCGGAATAAACGGCCACCGTCTGGATGCCCATGTGGCGGGCCGTGCGGATCACGCGGCGGGCGATCTCGCCCCGATTGGCGATCAGCAAGCGTGTGACTTGGGAGCGAGCGGTGGTGGGCAAAGTGGATGTCATGCAGGGTCCTTGCCAGAAAGTGTCCAAGGCGCAGGCTGTTTGCGTGCAAACGCAGCCAGACCTTGCGCGGCTTCCGCGCTGCGCAGGCCTTGTGCAAATGCTTGTGCCGCAGCATCGCGCAGGTCAGGCACCGGGCCGCGCAGCTGCCGCAATAGTTGCTTGGTGCTGGCCACCGCACCGGGCGCAGCGCGCATGAGGCGCGTCAGTGTTTTTTGCCAAGCCTCATCGCTGTCTTGGTCCACTACCTCGTTCACCAGCCCCACTTGCAGCGCCTGCGCTGCTGTGTAGCTCAGGCCTTGCAGCAGGCACTGGCGTGCGGCGCTCTCGCCCAAGCGTTGCCACACAAAAGGCGCAATCTGCGCAGGCGGCAGGCCCAGCGTGACCTCAGGCGTGCCCAGCACCGAGCGGGCTGTGGCCACCACATGGTCGGCGCAGCACACCAGGCCAAAGCCGCCGCCCATGGCCGCGCCATCGACACGGCACACCAGCAGCTGGGGCAGGGCGCTCAGCGCATGCAGCAGGTCACCAAAGCTGCGGTTCATGGCCAGCAGCGGATCGGTTTCACCCGTCTGCAAGGGCTGGCCAATCAGGCTGGCAAAGCCGCCCAAACTGCCACCCGCGCAAAAGGCCCCACCCGCACCGGTCAGCACCACGATGCGCAGCATGGGGTCCTGCGCTGCTCGCGAACAGGCTTGCAGCAAACCGTCCACCACCGCGTCGCTCAAGGCGTTGCGCGTGGCCGGGTCGTTCATCGTCCAGGTCTCGACCGCGCCCTGGCGCTCGATCAACAAAGTGCTCATGGGCGTGTTCATTTTTGGGGCCGCTTGGCAATGCCCATCATCTTGGACAGGATGCCCAGCATCACTTCGTCGGCTCCGCCGCCAATCGAGGCCAGACGCCCGTCGCGGTACATGCGCGAGACTTTGTTTTCCCAAGTGAAGCCCATGCCGCCCCAAAACTGCAGGCAGGTGTCCGGCACGGTGCGGTTCAAACGGCCCGCTTTGAGCTTGGCCATGGTGGCCCACTCGGTCACGTCTTCACCCGCGATGTAATGCTCGCAAGCCTGGTAGGTCAGGGCACGCAGGCACTCCACCTCGGCCTTGAGTTCGGCCAGCTTGAACTGCACCCACTGCTGGTCGGCCAGTGTGCTGCCAAACAGCTTGCGGTCTTGTGCCCACTCCACCGTCCACTGGATGCAATTGCTCAGCGACTGCAAGGTGCTGGCCGCGCACCACAAGCGCTCTTCCTGGAATTGCTGCATTTGGTACATGAAGCCCTGGCCCTCGGCTCCAATGCGGTAGCGCTGGGGCACGCGCACTTCGTCAAAATAAATCAAGCCGGTGTCGCTGCTGTTCATGCCGATCTTTTTGATTTTTTTGCCCACTTCGATGCCGGGCAAGAGCTTGCCGTTTTCGCGCATGGGCACCATGACCAGGCTTTTGTTTTTGTGGATCGGTCCTTCGCCGGTGTTGACCAGCATGCACATCCAGTCGGCCTGCAGGCTGTTGGTGATCCACATTTTTTGGCCGCTGATCACGTAGTCGTCACCGTCCTTGAGCGCCACGGTTTTGATGCCCGCCACATCGCTGCCCGCACCCGGCTCGCTCACGCCAATGCAACCTACCATGTCGCCCGCAATGGCTGGGGCCAAAAACTGCGCTCGCAATTCGTCGCTGCCAAAGCGCGCCAGCGCGGGCGTGGCCATGTCGGTCTGCACGCCAATCGCCATGGGAATGCCACCGCAGTCGATGTGGCCCAGCGCCTCGGCCATGGCCATGCTGTAGGAATAGTCCAGCCCCGCACCGCCAAAGGCCTCGGGCTTGGTCAGGCCCAAGAGGCCCAAGTTGCCCATCTTTTTGAAGACCTCGTGCGCCGGGAAAATCTCAGCCGCTTCCCACTCGTCCACATGGGGGTTGATCTCGGCCTCGATGAAACGCTTGAGCGTGTTCTGGATCTCGCGGTGTTCGTGGGTGTATTGCATGGCTTGTCTCCGTGGGGGTTGTTTTTTACATGCGGGCCACGCCAAAGCTCGTGGCGCGGGGTTGGCGATCTGCTGCCTCGGCGCAGGTATCGAGGCAAAAGCTCAGCACGCTGCGCGTGTCGCGTGGGTCGATCACGCCGTCGTCCAGCACCAGGCCGCTGGTGTAGAAAGCATCGGCCTGCGCTTCAAACAGGGCCACGATCTTGTCGAACTGGGCCTGCATCTTGTCGGGGTCGGGCGTGATGCCTTTGCGGGCCATGCCGGCTTCGGCCACGATCTGCATGGTGCGGGCGGCTTGCTCGCCACCCATCACCGCTGTCTTGGCCCCCGGCCAGCTGAACAAAAAGCGCGGCGCATAACCCCGCCCGCACATGCCGTAGTTGCCCGCGCCAAACGAGGCCCCGCACTGGATGGTGATCTGCGGCACGGTGGCGCTGGTCACGGCCTGGATCATTTTGGAGCCGTGCTTGATCATGCCGCCTTGCTCGCTGTCTTTGCCCACCATGTAGCCGGTGGTGTTTTGCAGATACACGATGGGGTGGCCCAGCTGGCACATCCACTGGATGAAGTGCGTGGCCTTGTTGGCCCCGGCCACATCAATCGGCCCGTTGTTGCTGATGATGCCCACCGCATGGCCGCCGATGCGCGCCTGCGCACACACCGTGGCCTCGCCAAACAGCGGTTTGAACTCCAAAAAGTCCGAATCGTCCACCAAGCGCAAGATGACCTCGCGCATGTCGATGGGTTCGCGGTGTTGCGCGGGCATCAGGCCCAGCAGTTCTTCGGCGTCGAGGCGCGGGGGCTTGGCGTCACGCCGCGAGCTGTGCGCAGGCCAGTCCCAACGCGCCACCACATCGCGGGCCGTGCCCAGCGCGTGGCGGTCGTCTTCGCACAGGTATTCGCCCAGGCCCGACACGCAGGTGTGCATCTCGGCCCCGCCCAGCTCTTCTTCGGTCGCCACTTCGCCCGTGGCGGCTTTGAGCAAAGGCGGCCCCGCCAGAAAGGCCCGCGACCGGCCGCGCACCATGATCACGGTGTCACTCAACCCCGGCATGTAGGCCCCGCCGGCGGTGCCCGAGCCGTGTTGCACGGTGAGCACCGGCAAGCCCGCTGCCGACAGGCGGGCGAGGTTTCGGAACAGGCTGCCCCCCAGCACAAAGCCCTCGACCTTGTATTGCATCAGGTTGGCCCCGGCGCTTTCGACCAAGTGCACAAAAGGTAGTTTGTTTTCAAGGGCGAGTTCTTGCACGCGCAAAATCTTTTCAAGACCACGCGCTTGAATGGCCCCGGCCTCTATGCCCGAGTCGCTGGCCACCACCATGCAGCGCACACCGCTGACAAAACCGATGCCCGCGATCATGCCGCCGCCGGGCACCGATTTGGCAGGGTCCGGCGTGTCCTGCATGAAGCCCGCCAACGCACACAGCGGCAAGAAGGGCGCACCCGGGTCCAGCAGCAAGGCCACGCGTTCACGCGGCAGCAACTGCCCGCGTTTGTCGAACACGGGTTTGGATTGGGCCGAGGCCTGTGCGGCCCGATCTTGCAGGGCCTGCCACTGCGCCAAGCGGGCCAGTGCGGCTTCCCGCCGCTTCTGGGTCACAGGGCTGTGCGGGTTCCAAGTGGATTCAAAAGTCATTGGAATACCTTGGGGGTCACGGCGCGGTGAAAGCCGTCAAAGGGTTTGACCGCATCGCGTTCTTGCACATCGGGCTTGGCCACGGCCTGCTGCCAGCCCATGCGCATTTGCGGGCGGGCACCGTCCACGCGCAGCACGGTGCCGTTGACAAAGCTGGCAGCGGGCGAGAGCAAAAAAACAATCGCTGCGGATGTTTCGGCTTCGGTGCCAAAGCGGCCTTGCGGCACGGTGTTGCGCATTTCGCGCAACATGGGGCCAGCCTCGGGCGGGTAGTGGTCCATGCCGCTGCTGGCGATGTAGCCCGGTGCCACGGCGTTCACGCGCACGCCCTGTGCGGCCCACTCCAGCGCTGCGGTTTCTGTGAAGCTGACCATGCCCGCGCGCGCCGCACCGCTGTGGCCCATGCCCGGCATCGATCCCCACATGTCGGCCACGATGTTGACCACCGCGCCGCCGTGCGCTTGCATGCTTTGGTTGAAGCACTCACGCGCCACCAAAAATCCGCCGGTGAGGTTGGTGTCGATCACAGCTTGCCAGCCTTTGGTGCTGGTCTTGGCCAAGGGCGAGATGTACTGCCCGCCCGCGTTGTTGACCAGGCCGTGAATGCGCCCGTGCTGCTGAACCACCTGCGCGACCATGGCCTGGACATCGCCCTCGCGCCGGATGTCGCAGCTGTGCCAACTGGCTTGTCCGCCATCGCCCGTGATCTCTTGCGCAGTGGCTGTCAGCTTGTCGGGGTTGCGGCCTACCAGCACCACATGCGCGCCCAGGCTGGCCAGCTCGTGCGCGGTGCAGCGGCCAATGCCCGAGCCGCCGCCAGTGACCATGATGACTTGCCCCGTCAGCAGGCCGGGCGTGAAAACCGAACGGTAATGGGCTGCAGGGGGCGAGGTGTTCATGTGGCGTCTCGTAAAAATAGTTGCAAGGCGGTGTCGGTCAAATCGTCCAGCGAGGCGCGTGTGGCTTTGCTGTTTTTGCGGGCGGGTTCGTACCACTGCACCGACCAATTCAGGGCCCCAAAAATCATCAGCCGCGCCAGGCCGACAGGGGCTTGCAATTGGCCGCTGTCGTGCAAGGCTTGTAGCACCGGTATCCAGGCGGCTTCGTAATCGTCTTTGAGTTCGGTGATGGCCTTGCGTTGAGCGGGTGCCAGCGAACGCCATTCGTAGAGCATCACCGGAATGAAGTCACTGTCCGGGCCCAGCAGCACATCGAAGTGGTGACGGATCAGGCTGCGCAGCCGCTCGCGTGCGCTTTGTGTGGGTGTGGCTTGTCCGCAAGCGGCCAGCTGGCGGGCAATGGCTTGCTTCATGCCCTCCACCATCACGGCCAGCAAGAGGTCTTGCTTGTTGCCAAAGTGGTAGAAGGGCGAGCCCGATTGCATGCCCACCTTGGCCGCAATTTCGCGTGTGCTGGTGGCGTCGTAGCCCTGCAGCTTGAACAGCTGCGCCGCTGCCGAGATCAGCGCCTGACGCCGGTTGCCGTCGTCGCGCTCGTCCTCGGTCTTGCGCGGCCTGCCGCGTGCGCGTTTGGGTTCGGCCAGTTCGCTCATGCGTTCAGCGCCCCGCCAATCCCATGCTGCGCGAGATCACTTCTTTCATGATCTCGTTGGTGCCGCCGTAGATGCGTTGCACGCGGGCGTCGGCATAGGCGCGGGTGATGGGGTATTCCCACATGTAGCCGTAGCCGCCATGCAGCTGCACGCATTCGTCCATCACCTTGCATTGCAGGTCCGAGCACCAGTACTTGGCCATGCTGGCCGTCGCGGTGTCGAGCTTGTCTTGCAGCAGCAGTTCGCTGCATTTGTCCACAAACACACGCGCCACCTGCACCTCGGTTTGCAGCTCGGCCAGGGTGTAGCGGGTGTTCTGGTAATTGCCCACGGCCTGGCCAAACACCTTGCGGTCTTTGACGTATTGCACCGTCCAGTCGATGGCCGCTTGCGCTGCGGCAATGCCGCCAATCGCGATCTGCAGGCGCTCCCAGGGCAGCTGCTCCATCAGGCAAATGAAGCCCTTGCCCTGCATGGCCGTGCCGCCCAGCAACTGGTCGGCGCTGACCTTGACGTTGTCAAAAAATAGCTCGGAGGTGTCTTGCGCTTTGAGGCCCAGCTTCTTCAAACGTTTGCCTTTTTCAAAGCCGGGCATGCCGCGCTCAATGAGGAACAAGCTGGTCCCTTTGGCCCCGGCAGCCGGGTCGGTCTTGGCCACCAAAATCACCAGATCGGCGTGCCAGCCGTTGGTGATGAAGGTCTTGCTGCCGTTGATGAGGTAAGTGCCATCCGGCTGCAAGAGCGCGGTGGTTTTGACGCCTTGCAAGTCCGAGCCCGCTGCCGGTTCGCTCATGGCAATCGCGCCCACCATCTCGCCGCTGGCCAGCTTGGGCAGGTACTTTTGCTTTTGCGCTTCGGTGCCGTAATGCAGGATGTAGGGGGCCACGATCTCGCTGTGCAGGCCGTAGCCGATGCCGCTGAACCCGGCGCGTGAGAGTTCCTCCATCTGCACCACCGAATACAGCTTGTCGGCGTCCGAGCCGCCATAGGCCTCGGGGAGTGTCATGCACAAAAAGCCGTTTTCACCGGCCTTGTCCCAGACGGCGCGGTCCACATAGCCTTGCTCTTCCCAGGCTTCGTGGTGGGGGGCGATTTCCTTGTCCATGAAGCGGCGAAAGCTGTCGCGGAAGGCTTCGTGGTCGGCGGTAAAAAGTGTGCGTTCGATCATGGGTGTCACCTGTTGGACTGAAGAGTGAATATTTATACAAAGCGTTTGCTTGGTAAAAGTCTATACTGTTTGAAAACCCCCGCAACACAGGGCAAACCCCCTGATGACCCCCAGGAGACAGCATGAGCGAAGCATTTGTTTATGACGCCATACGCACACCGCGTGGCAAGGGCAAAAAAGACGGCAGCCTGCACGAAGTCAAGCCCATCAGCTTGCTCTCGGGCGTGCTGCGCGAGCTGCAAAGCCGCAACCAGTTCGACACCGCTGCGGTGGACGATGTGGTCATGGGCGTGGTTTCGCCCATTGGCGAGCAAGGCTCGGTCATCCCCAAGGTAGCGGCGCTGGCCGCAGGCTGGGACTGGCGCTGCTCGGGCGTGCAGCTCAACCGCTTTTGCGCCTCGGGTTTAGAGGCCGTCAACATGGCCGCCATGAAAGTGCGCAGCGGCTGGGAGGACCTGGTTGTGGCCGGCGGCGTTGAGAGCATGAGCCGCGTGCCGATTGGCTCGGACGGCGGTGCCTGGGCGCAAGACCCCGAGACCAACAGCGCCACGCTGTTCGTGCCGCAGGGCATTGGCGCTGATTTGATCGCCACCATGAGCGGTTTCAGCCGCCACGATGTGGACGCCTTCGCGGTCGAATCGCAAAAGCGCGCCACGGCTGCGCGTGCGGCGGGTTACTTCGATGGCTCGGTCGTGCCGGTCAAAGACAAGCTCGGCCAGGTCATCCTGGCGCAAGACGAATTCATCAAGTCCGGCACCACGGTCGAAACACTGGGCGGCCTCAAAGCCTCGTTTGAGCAACTCGGCGCGATGGGTTTTGACGCGGTGGCTTTGCAGCGCTACCCGCAGGTCGAGCGCATCCACCATGTGCACCACGCCGGCAACTCCTCCGGCATCGTGGACGGCGCAGCGGCGGTGTTGATCGGCTCTGAAGCCGCAGGCAAAACCCACGGCCTCACGCCGCGTGCGCGCATCGTGGCGGCGGCCTTGTCGGGCGCTGACCCGACCATCATGCTCACAGGCCCCATGCCTGCCGCCCGCAAGGCGCTGGCCAAGGCGGGTCTGACGATCGACCAGATCGATTTGTTCGAGATCAACGAGGCCTTTGCCGCCGTGCCCATGAAGTTCATGCAAGAGATGCACGTGCCCCACGACAAGGTCAACGTCAACGGCGGCGCGATCGCCATGGGCCACCCGCTGGGGGCCACGGGCGCGATGATTTTGGGCATCCTGATCGACGAGCTGCACCGCCGCCAATTGCGTTACGGCATGGCCACTTTGTGTGTGGGCGGCGGCATGGGCATTGCCACCATCGTTGAACGCGTTTGATCGGGGAAAGAGCACCATGAGCAACATCATTTTGAAAACACTGCGCTACGAACTGGCGGACGGCATTGCCACCATCACCTTTGACGAGCAGGGCTCGCCGGTCAACACCATGTGCCTGCAATGGCAGGCCGACCTGACACAGGCGGCCGAGCAGGTGGCCAAAGACAAGGCATCGTTGAAAGGGATCATCCTGGCCTCGGCCAAGTCCACTTTCTTTGCAGGGGCCGACCTCAAAGGCGTGATGCGCTCGCAAGCCTCGGACGGCCCGCGTGTCTTTGCCGAGATCGAAGGCATCAAAAAAGCTTTTCGCACCATCGAGACGCTGGGCGTGCCCGTGGTCAGCTGTCTCAACGGCTCGGCGCTGGGCGGCGGCTGGGAAGTGGCTTTGATCGGCCACCACCGCATCGCCACGGCCAACCCTAAAACACAATTCGGTCTGCCCGAAGTCACGCTGGGCTTGATTCCCGGTGGCGGTGGCATCACCAAGATGACGCGCCAACTCGGCCTGTTGGCCGCGCAGCCCTATGTGTTGGAGAGCAAACTCTTTGGCCCCGAAGAAGCGCAAAAGCTGGGCCTGGTGCACGAGATCGTGGCCAGCGATGAGCAGCTGCGCCCCCGCGCGTTGGCACACATCGCCGCAAGCCAAGGCCAGCCCGAAGCCGCCCAACACCTGTGGGACCGCAAGGACTACAAAATGCCCGGCGGCACGCCCAGCAACCCCAAGATCGCGGGCATGCTGAGCGTGGCACCGGCCGTGCTCAAGCAAAAAACACGCGGCCTGTACCCCGCCCCCGAAGCGGCGCTGGCCGCCATGGTCGAAGGCGCGATGGTGGACTTTGACACCGCCATGCGCATCGAAAGCCGTTACCTCGCAGGTCTCATGACCAGCCAGGTGGCGCGCAACATGATCAACACCTTCTTCTTCAACATGAACAGCATCAAGGGTGGCCAAAGCCGCCCCAAGGCTGCGCCGCGCTACAAGCCACAAAAGGTGGGCATTTTGGGTGCGGGCATGATGGGCTCGGGCATCGCGTATGCACAAGCCAGCCGGGGCATTGCCACTGTGCTCAAAGACGTGAGCGTTGAGGCCGCTGAAAAAGGCAAGGCCTACAGCCACAAGCTCACGCAAAAGCGCGTGGACAAAGGCCGTATGGCCGCCGACAAACAAGAGGCCTTGTTGTCATTGATCCAGCCCACCGCCAGCGCCGCAGACTTGAAGGGCTGCGACCTGATCATCGAGGCCGTGTTTGAAAACCGCGAACTCAAAGCCCGCGTCACGCAAGAGGCCGAGCCCATGCTCGCCGAAGGTGGTTTCTTTGCCAGCAACACCTCCACCTTGCCCATCAGTGGCTTGGCCACGGCCAGCGCCAATCCAAGCAAGTTTGTCGGCATCCATTTCTTCAGCCCTGTCGACAAGATGAAGCTGGTGGAGATCATTCGCGGCGCGCAGACCAACGACGAAACCATCGCCCGTGCGTATGACTACGTGCAGGCGCTGGGCAAGCTGCCGATTGTGGTGAACGACTCGCGCGGCTTTTACACCAGCCGCACCTTTGGCACCTTTGTGATGGAAGGCGCAGCCATGCTGGGCGAGGGCATCCCCGCCCCCGTGATCGAAAACCTGGCCATGCAAGTGGGCATGCCGGTGGGCCCGCTGGCCGTGCTGGACGAAACGGCGCTGTCGCTGTCGGTGCATGTGCTGGACCAAACGCGTGAAGACTTTGCTAAAGAAGGCAAGACTTACACTGCCACGCCCGGCGAGTTGTTCGTCGAGCGCATGGTCAAAGAACTCAAACGCCCCGGCCGCGCCGCAGGCGGTGGTTTTTACGATTACCCCGCTGGCCAGAAAAAAGTGCTGTGGCCTGAGCTGAAAACCCGCTTTGAAAAAGCCGACGTGGTATACAGCCTGCAAGACATCAAAGACCGCCTGCTGTATCGCCAAGCCGTGGAGACCGCCCGCTGCCTGCAAGAAGGCGTGCTGACCTCGGTGCACGACGGCAACATCGGCTCCATCTTCGGCATCGGCTTTCCGGCCTGGACGGGCGGCGCGTTGCAGTTCATCTATGGCCAGGGTGTGGATGCGTTTGCCAAGCGCTGCGCTGAACTGGCCGCGAAGTATGGCGCGGGCTTTGCGCTGACGGCGGAAATGATTGCCAGCTTGAAGCAGCATCAGCCGGTGTATTGAGGGGTAGGCCCGTGAGGGCTTGAAAGAAAAAACGCAGCGTTTCGGGGGACTGGAGGCTGCGTTTTTTGATGAGAATTTCTGTGAAGGTGGTTGTGGATGCTTCGGGCGAAGAGAAGCTTTTAAAAAGTGATGTGGTTCGTCGGGTTTAGGCTGGGCAGAGTCACTCGCGGTAAGCGGTCGTTATGGCTGCGGCGATCATGACCGGTGATTCAACAGGGAGAGGCTCATAAGGCGGCTGTATTGCCGAGACCGGGCGCTCGATGTGCTGCGCAGGTGATCCGTATTGAGCGAACATGAACGACCGGTCTGGTGCTGGCTGTAGAGACACTCCTGATCCAAATAGATCAGTGAAAACACTATCGTGGATTCATGCTACTTGCGGGAGCTGCCGTCATTGGGTTTTGATGACGACCTTTCCTTTTGCGCGTCCTGACTCGACGTAAGCCATCGCTTCATTCGTGGAAGCAAAAGGAAAGACTTTGTCGATCACGGGCTGAATGGCACCCGCTTCAATCAGTCGCGTGATCTCGCCCAATTGGCTGCCGTTGGCTTTCATAAAGAGAAAGGAGAAGTCGATACCCAAGGCACGTGCCCTGCGGCGGACACCCGCACTGAGCAAACGTATGATGAACTTGACCAGCGCCGGTGCTCCAATCTGCTGCCCGAACGCAGGATCGGCAGGCCCGGAGATGGAGACGAGTTTGCCGCCACGTTTGAGTACGCGCAGGGATTTTTCGAGGGCCTTGCTGTCCTGGCTGTGCAAGACCAGGTCGTAGTTCCGTAGGACGTCTTCAAAATCTTGCGTCTTGTAGTCGATCACGACATCGGCATCCAGTCGTTTCACCAGTGCCACATTGGTCGTACTGGTCGTGGTGGCCACGGTGGCACCCAGGTGCTTGGCCAGCTGGATGGCAAATGTGCCCACACCACCCGAGCCGGCCTGGATGAAAACCTTCTGGCCTTTTTGTAGCTTGGCGACTTCGACCAGCGCCTGCCAGGCTGTCAGGCCTACAAGCGGAATGGAAGCGGCCTCTTCCATGGTGAGGCCCTCGGGTTTGAGCGCCAGTGAGGCTTCCTTGACCGGAACAAATTCGGCAAAGGTTCCGATGCGGAAGTCATCGACCCGCGCATAGACCGCATCGCCGGTTTTAAACTGCCGCACGAGCGGGCCTACCTTCACGATGACGCCAGCCACATCGTGACCCAGGACCAGCGGCATACGGTACGGCAAGATGAGCTTGAACTCACCATCGCGGAGCTTGGAGTCCAGAAGGTTGACGCCTGCGGCATGCACCTGCACCAGCACTTCGTCGTCACGCAACTCCGGGGTTGGCATGTCGGCCAGGCGCAGGGCGCGCTTTTTGCCATAGCCATCGAGAACAAATGCTTTCATGGTGTTTCCTTGTGCTTAGGAGGGAAGACGCAGGTCCTTGCGCACGCCGGCATCGAGCACGCTGGCAGGGGCAAAGCGGCGCAAGAGTTGCATGCGCCTGGCCAGACCGGGGGTGTAATGCAACTTCGGGCTATTGGCCTGCGCGGCCTGGACCACCATCTTGGCCACCACCTCGGGGCCATCGGCGGTGACCAACACTTCCTTCACCCGCTTTTCGATGCCCTCACAGATGGCGCGGTACAGGCCCAGCGGTGCGTCGGCTTGCATCTGATTCGCATCGAAAGGGGAATTGATGTAGGCAGGCGCTACCACCGAGACGCGGATACCCAATGTGCGCAGTTCATGGTCCAGCGCCTCCGAGTAACCGGCTACCGCGTGCTTGGTGGCTGAGTACAGCGCCATGTAGGGCATGGGCAGAAAGCCCAGCACTGAACCCATGTTGATGATTCGGCCGCTGCCCTGTTGCCGCATGTGTGGCACCACGGTGCGTGTCATGCGGACGATGCCAAAGAAGTTGGTGTCGAAGATGGCCCGCGCTTGGTCGAGCGAACTCTCTTCCGCAGCAGCGGGTGCGACGCCGAAGCCCGCGTTGTTGACGAGCAGGTCGATGCGGCCCTCGCGCTGAATCAGTTGCTGGACGGCGGCGTCGACCGATGCGTCGCTGTTCACATCCAGAGACAGCATCGAATATGACCCGTCTTTAGCGGTTCCTCCGCGTCGGCTGGTGCCATACACCTGATAGCCAGCCTGCGCAAGTTGCTGGGCAGTGGCCTCGCCTATGCCGGATGAGGCGCCAGTGATCAGCGCGATTTTTTTCTTCATCGTCATGGTTTTTTCCTTGTGTGTGGAGAGGTGGTGAGTTGGTTGAAATTCATTTCACATGATGTTCATCATATGTAAATGCGAAAAAAAATGATGTCCACGGACGTGCCTTGCATGTATCAGTTGCTTGCGGTGAGCAAATGCTGGAGTGCGGCTTCGCGCAGGCTGTCGGACAGCGCCGAATCGTCCACCGCGCGCGCCAGCAACAAAGCGCCGACCATGGTGGCCACGGTCACCAGTGCGCGCTCGTGCGCGACGGGCTGGCCCCAGTCGGAGGACTGCCGAGCAGCGAGATCCACCATTTCCTTGATGTGTCGGGTGGTCACCCGGCGCACGTCTGTTGCCTGCCGTGCAGTTTCGGAACCCAAGGCAGCCAGGGGGCAGCCCACCTCGGTGTTTTCCTGGTGCTCCTTGGACAAATAAGCCCGCAGCATGGCCTCCAGGGTTTTGCCTGCTGGCACGCCACTGACCACCTCAGCAACGGCAGCAACCGACTCGGCGCAGGCCTGACTCGCTGCTTCGGCCAGCATGGCCTCGCGGGAGTCGAAATGCGCATAAAACGCGCCGTGCGTTAGACCCGCCTCTTTCATGATGTCGGCAACGGCGGTGCCGTCATAGCCGCTTCGCCGGATAGCGCGGGCAGCAGCTTGCACGATGCGCTCGTGCGATGCCTCTTTGGCGGCGGTTCGGGCATTGGTGGAATTTCGCATGATGGGCATCATATATTAATTCGGAGCGTTGTGCTGCCGTTGATTCAAACTCGCCAAAGGGGCTGCGGGTAGTCTCTATGGGCTGACCGGCCGGTGGATGACGGCGCGTTCCAGCCCACCGTTGCGGGTGGGCCAGCCCAGCCGGATGTAGATGCATTTGGACACTTTTGGAGCAGCATCAGCCGATGTATTGGGGCACATGCCTGATCACCCATACGGCTGTTTGGCGGCCATCTTGAGGGTAAACACCGATATCTGTACCGATTCGTACATTAATAAAATCTTGATGTACCAAAACGTACATTAAACATTTTCAAAGGATATCGGGTGTTCAAAGTCGTACTTCAACGATTGCTCATGTCGGTGCCGTTGGTGATCGTGGTCACGCTGCTGACCTTTGTGCTCAACAGTCTGGCACCGGGCGATATGGCCATGACCATACTGGGTGCCGATGGCACCCGCGAGCAATACGAAGCCCTGCGCACCGAACTCGGGCTGGACCGGCCTTTGCTCTTGCAGTACCTGTCTTGGCTGGGTCAGGCAGTGCAGGGCGATTTGGGCGTTTCACACTTCACCAAAGAAAGCGTGACCTCACTGCTCAACCCACGTCTGGGCGTGTCGGTCTCCATCATGATCGGGGTGCTGGTGGTCTGCTTGAGCGTGGGTCTTGCGCTGGGGGTGGCCAGCGCACTGCGGGGGGGATGGGTCGGCCGCGCCATCGATGCCTTTTCTCTGGTCGGCCTGATCTTTCCGTCCTTTTGGTTGGCCTTGGTGCTGATCTCGGTCTTTGCGGTGACCTTGCGCTGGCTGCCTGCCACGGGTTACGTGTTTTTCAGCGAGAGCCCCAAAGATTGGGCATTGAGCCTCGTCTTGCCGATCTTCTCGGTGGCCATGTACTCCATCACCAGCATCGCCAAACAAACCCGCGATGCCATGAACGATGTCATGGGCCGTGACTTCATCCGTGCCTTGCGCGCCTGCGGCTTGCCCGAGCGCAGTGTGATCTGGAAGCATGCCCTGCGTAACGCGGCCTTGCCGGTGGTCACCGTGCTGGGCTTGGTGATGATCGGTGCCATCAGTGGCACGGTCTTCGTCGAGCGCGTGTTCGTGCTGCCCGGCCTGGGCAGTCTGGCCGTCAGCGCCGCCTTGAACAAAGACATCTTGCTGCTGCAAGGCGTCACCCTGTATTTCACCTTGATGACTGTGGCCATCAATTTGATGGTGGACCTGAGCTATGGCTGGCTCAACCCCAAAGTGAGGCTGTCATGAGTGCCCTTGCATCCCATCCCCCGAGCTTTATCCGGCGCTTATTGGGGCGTCCACTGGCCGTATTGGCTTTGCTGTGGCTGTTGCTGCTTTTTGTGCTGTCGGTCAGCGCACCGCTGTTCGCCCCCATAGACCCATTGGAGCAAGACCTGCTGGCGCTCAAACAGTGGCCCAGCGCCGAACACTGGCTGGGCACCGATGCACTGGGTCGCGATGTGTTCAGCCGCATGGTGCATGGTGTCTCGATCACCATAGCGGGCGTGATCGAAGCCGTGGTCATGGCCAGTCTGCTGGGCTTGAGCCTGGGCGTGAGTGCCGGATATTTCGGCGGCCTGTGGGACCGCTGTGTTCAGCAATACGTGAGCCTGGTTCAGTCCTTGCCCACCATGCTGATCATGCTGGCTGTACTGGCCGTGTTCGGTCAGGCCATGTTGCCCGCCATGGTCACGCTCGGCGTGATGGGTTCGGCCGGGGTCTCGCGCGTGCTGCGCAGCGTGACGCTGGCCGTGCGCGAAGAACTGTACATCGCGGCCGCCCGCATCTCGGGTCTGAGCGACGCACACATCATCGTGCGCCATGTGTTGCCCCGCATTGCTGGGCCGGTGATCGTGCAGATGTCCTTGTTTGCCGCCATTGCCGTCATCGTGCAAACGGGCATCAGCTTTTTGGGCTTGGGCGTGGCCCCACCCGCACCCACTTGGGGCAGCATGATTTTTGAAGCCTCGGCCAGCCTGAACGATTTCCCTTGGTTGTTGGTGCCTTCGGGTGGCGTGGTGGCGATCACCGTTCTCTCATTTGGCCTGCTGGGCGACAGCCTGCGCGATACATCCACCGAATCCTGGTCACGTCCGGCGGTGCGTCAGGGCGTCAAGGCCCGCTTGGCGGTCAAGCCGCAAGACTTGCCCGAAGGCGGCTTGCTGTCCATGCGCGATGTGACCATCGTCACCGGCTCGGGCCAGGCGCAGCGCACCTTGGTCAAAGGCGTGAATTTCGACCTGAAGCAAGGTGAAACCCTGGGCATCGTGGGCGAATCGGGCAGTGGCAAAACACTCACCAGCTTGTCGCTCATGGGCCTGCTGCCGCCCGGTGTGCATGTGAGCGCAGGCACGGCGGTCATCCAGGGCGAAGTCATCGATTTGTCCAACGAAAAGCGCCTGACCCAGCTGCGCGGTGCCACCGTGGGCATGATCTTTCAGGAGCCCATGGCGGCATTGGACACTTGCTTCACCATCGGCCACCAATTGGCCGAAGTCATCCGCTTGCAAGGCCTGGGTGCAGCGCAAGTCCAGGCCAAGGTCATCGAATTGCTGGAACAGGTCAAGATCCCCAACCCCCAGGATGTGGCCCAGCGTTACCCTCACCAAATTTCGGGCGGCATGGCCCAGCGCGTGGGCATCGCACGTGCGCTGGCCAGTGAGCCCAAAATCTTGCTGGCCGATGAGCCCACCACCGCGCTGGACGTGACGGTGCAGGCCGAAATCCTGGCCTTGCTGCGCAGCTTGAGCCAATCGCGCCAGATGGCGGTGGTGCTGGTCACGCACGATTGGGGCGTGGTGGCCGACATCTGTGACCGCGCCATGGTGCTGCGCCATGGTCAGGTGCTCGAATCGGCCACCGTGGTCGACCTGTTCCACCGTCCACAACACCCCTACACCCAGGCTTTGCTGGCCGCCAACCCGCACAGCGCCCAGCCGGGCGAAGTGCTCCCGACCGTGGACGACAAACTGATGGACATCACGGGAGCTGCAGCATGAACGCCACACCTCTTTTGCAGGTCAAGGACCTGAGGGTCGATTTCGCTCAAGGCAAAGGCAAAGTCTTTCAAGCGCTCAAAGGCGTGAGCCTGAACATCCACCCCGGCGAGACCGTGGGCCTGGTGGGCGAGTCTGGCTCAGGCAAAACCACTGTGGGCCGTGTGATCCTGGGGCTGACCGAGGCCACCAGTGGCCAGGTCATCTTTGACGGCGAAGACATCACCCAAGCCAGCCGCGCACGCCGACGCGCTTTGGGGCGCGACATCCAGGTCGTGTTCCAGGACCCGTATGGCTCGCTCAACCCCGCACGCACCGTGGGTGACACGCTGGCCGAACCTTTGCTGAGCGACAAAAGCCTGAGCCCCACAGACATTCAGCAGCGCATCGCCGAGGTCTTGCAACGCGTGGGCATGCCCACGGACACCGCGCAGCGCTACCCCGGTCAGTTCTCGGGCGGTCAGCGCCAGCGCATCGCCATTGCCCGCGCCGTCATCGCCAAGCCGCGCCTGATCGTCTGCGACGAGCCGGTCAGCGCGCTGGACCTGTCGGTGCAAGCCCAAGTGTTGAACCTGCTCAAGGAGCTGCAGCAAAGCATGGGTCTGGCCATGCTCTTCATCTCGCACGATTTGACGGTCGTCAGGCATGTGTCACACCGCACCGTGGTGCTGTACCGGGGCGACATCGTCGAGCAGGGCGACGCCGCTCAAGTGCACGAGCATCCGCAGCACCCCTACACCCGAGCCCTGCTGGCAGCAGCGTCTGTGCCCGATCCGTTGATCCAGCGCGAACGCCGCGCCCAGTTCGAGCAGGCACGCCAGGCGCTGGCCGCAGCGACTTGAATCCGTTTTCCAATCGCCGTTCACACTTTTTTCAACAACACCGACAGGAGACATGCATGAACACACCGAACACCTTTCGCCGCCATCTGCTGAGCACCAGCATGCTGAGCGCCTGCGCCCTCAGCCTGGGCCTGCTGAACGCCCCCGTCATGGCGCAAACCAATGCCAAGGTGCTGAGCATCGGCATGCCCTTCTCGCCATTGAGCATGGACCCCTCCATCAGCGGCAACGGCCGTGCCGGCGTGCATTTGTCGCCCGCATATGAGCCTTTGATCCGCACGCAGGCCGACGGAAAATTCGCGCCTGGCCTGGCCACCGCCTGGCAGTTGTCGGCGGACAGCAAGGAAGTGACCTTCACACTGCGCCAGAACGCCAAGTTCAGCGACGGCGAACCTGTGACGGCCGAAGCGGTCAAAAAGTCCATCGAGTATTTCGTTGGCAAGAAGGGGCCTTTCTCGGCCAACTTGTCGACCATGACCGGCATCGAGATCCTCGACAAGTTCAAGCTCAAGATCAAACTCTCGGCCCCGCAGCCCGCGCTGTTGTCGCTGTTTGACGCTTACTTCAACAGCGGCGACATCATCAGCCCCAACGGTGTGGCCAAACCTGACCAACTGGGCGCAGCCACCTTTGGCGCAGGCCCCTACAAACTGGACCCTTCAGCCACCATCACCGGCAAGAGCTACACCTATGTGCCCAACGAGCACTACTACGACAAGAGCCGCATCCAGTGGGACAAGGTCGTTGTTCAAGTGTTTGAAGACCAGAACGCCGGCATTCAGGCCATGAAAGCCGGCCAATTGAAGGTTTTGGTGAGCGACCCTTTCACCGGCAACGCCAACGCGGCCAATCTGCCCAAAGACCTGCGCATCGTCTCTGACCCGGTGCAGTGGACTGGTCTGATCTTGGCCGACCGCGAGGGCGTGTTCCAGCCCGAACTCAAAGACGTGCGTGTGCGCCAAGCCATCAACTACGCGCTGGACCGCAAACTGATCGCCACCGCCTTGTTTGGCAAACTGGCCGAGCCCTCTGCGCAACTGCAAAGCAAAGGCTTTCTGGGCTACGACCCCGAGATTGAAAAGCGTTACCCCTACGACCCCGCCAAGGCCAAAGCCTTGCTGGCCGAAGCCGGCTACCCCAACGGCTTTGAGCTGAAACTGCAATATGTCAACAACACGCTCAGCCGCTTTTTGACCATGGCCATTGCGGGTCAACTCAAGAAAGTCGGCATCCGCCCCGTGACCGAAGAGTTCCAGAACTTTGGTGCCATGATCGCTGCCGAGCGCAGCAAAAAGATTGGCGCACTGATGTTCAACAGCAACTCGGGTGTGCCCAACCTGGCTCGCTTTCAGACCTTGGGCAAGGGCAGCCTGAACTTCTACAAATCGGAAGACGCCACCCTGACCAAACTGATGGACGAAGCCGCTGCTTTGCCACTGGACAAGGCTGAAGGCGCCTGGAAGAAAGTCTATGCCCACGCCGCCGAGATCGCCTGGTTCGCGCCTGTGGTGGCCAGCCACACGGTCTACTTTGTCTCCAACAGCGTGAAGGCGCCTCGCATTGGCCAATCGGTCGTGATCGACGCCATCGACTTCGTGCCCGCCAAATAAGTCATCCCATGCCTCACAACACCCCTACCTTGCCCCTGGATCCGGCGATTGTCGAGATCGACCGCCGCTGGAAAGCCGCTGGCATCCCCGACCTCTATGAAGGGGGCAACGGCCCCGTGAGCCGCGAACGTGCCCGCAATGTGCGTGCGCTGCTTTACCCCAAGCCCAAGCTCCCTGAAGGCCGCATCGAGTCCCGCACGATTCCTGGCCCTGCCGGGAACATGGCTGTACGCGTGATCTATCCCTTGTCCGGCGAGATCACCGGCACCTTGGTGTATCTGCATGGTGGCGGCTGGGTGGTAGGCGATCTGGAGTCGCATGAAGCCCATGCCATTCGCCTGGCCAACCGTGCCGGTGTGGTTGTTCTGAATGTGGACTACCGCTTGGCCCCAGAGCATCCCTTTCCTGCGGCTGCGGACGATACGGAAGCCGCGCTGCAGTGGGCCAGCACCCATTTGGACGAGCTCGGGGGCAAAGACAAACCGCTGGCCGTGGGCGGCGACAGCGCCGGGGGCAACCTGGCCGCTGTGGCGGCGCTCTACTGCCGCGACCACGGCATTGCGCTGGCTTGCCAGCTGCTGCTGTATCCGGCCACCAACCTGTCTGGCCGGGGTGGCCCTGAAAAGTCTTACCTGGGCGACAACGCCGAAGCCAAGGCGCTGGACCCACGCGTGTCCCCCCTGAAGGCGTCAACGCTGGCAGGTCTGGCCCCCGCCATCATCGGCGTGGGCGTGCATGACTTTTTGTACCAGGACAACCTGGCCTACGCGGCCGCACTCAAAGGCGCAGGCGTGCCGCTGCTGATGCGTGTACACGGCGACTTGAACCACGGCTTTTTCAGTTACACCGCGGTGTCGCCCGCAAGCGCCGTTGCAGCGGACCAGCTGTGTGACGACTTGCGCCAGCACATGCTGGCCTGATCGTTAAACTTTGGCCTCTATGGATCCGGTCAAACGCAACATTCTGGAAGTCGCACTGGCGGAGTTCGCAAACTACGGGCTGGAGGGCAGCCGCATCGAATCGATCGCGGCGGGCACCCACACCAGCAAGCGGATGATCTACTACCACTTTGGCAGCAAGGAAGGCCTGTATGCCGCCGTGCTGGAGTTCGCCTACTGGATCGTGCGCGAAGACCACATCGACCCGCCAGTCGACCTGCCGGCTTTGCAAGCTTTGGCCCGATTCGCCGGGTACGCCTTTGATAACTTCAGCAAATACCCGGACTTCATCCGACTGAGCTTGCAAGAAAACCTGCAAGGTGCACGCTTTCTGAAAGCATCGTCCACCATCATCGAGATGAATCACGCCACATTGACCGTGGTGAAGGACATCGTGAAACGCGGCCAGGCCGAGGGGACGATCCGTCAAAACGTCGATCCAATGAACGTCTACATCAATTTCATTGGTTTGTGTCACTACCACATCTCATCGCGGCACAACTACCGGGTGCTGTTCGATTACGACACCAGCACGCCTGAAAACAGCCAGTCACGTCGCGAGTCGATCTGCGATGCCATCGTGCGCTATGTGCAGGCCTGAATGCTCACCGCAACACAGACATCTTCATGACCTCGTTTGAATCCACCGTGCAAACCCATCCTCTGCAAGCGCCATCGAGCGTGCTGGCCTGGCAAGCTGTGGTGCAGGTCTCGCCCCGACAAGACCTGGGCATGTCACCTGCGGGTGAGCGCTTCATCATCCCGATTGTGGGCGGCCAATTTGCGGGTGGCATCGATGGCCATGTCTTGCGCGGGCGCGTCCTGCCCGGCGGTGCCGACCGGCAACTGCTGCGGCCCGATGGCATCAAGGAACTGGACGCACTGTACGAAATGCAGCACGACGACGGCACGGTGCTGACCATCCACAACCACGTGACCATCGATGCTCCCACCGATGGGTCGCGCTATGCCTTCTCGCATGTGAAAGTCACAGCCCCTGAAGGACCACACGCATGGCTCAATCGCCGGGTCTTTGTGGGCACCTTGCATGGCTTGCCGCCGGAGCAACAAGCTGTCTTGATCCGGGTCTGGATGCTGCGCTGAAGCTCAGTTGCAAGCCAATGGGTTCGGCCAGGTACACCGCACCTGCGGTGCGCACCACAAAGTCGGGTGAATAGAAAGCGGGCAGGCCGTCGAGCAGCGTCCCACATGCTGCAATGAGGGCGTGGGCTTTGGGGATCAATGCAGCGCTCCGAGTGATCGTCCTCCGTAGACTGCCCATTGCGGCGTTCGTTGATCGCGCAATCGCCCAAAATAAGGCGGCTGGAATGCCTCTGTCCCCATATTGCAGGGCTTGAGCGGGTTAGCATTGACGGGTAGCTCAAAAGCTGGGCGGTGGTTGAACCATGATTCAGCGCAGTCGCCAGCCTTCTCCATTTTGAAAATGATTCGCCATGAAGTTTCTCCCCCATACATCCAGGGGCACAGCCATCGCCTTGATGGTTTGCGTGGCCACAGGGCTGACCGCGTGTTCGGCCCCGGGCACCGGCGCTACACAGGCGGCGTTGTTGAAAGCCCCAGCCTTGGGTTTGCCAGAGGTCCGCACCGCTGAGGTGACCGATGCCTGGTGGCAAAGCTGGAACGACCCGCAGCTCGATGCCCTGATGCGTCAGAGCCTGCAAGACAACCCATCGCTTGCGGTGGCGCAGGCCCGGGTGCGGCGCATGCAGGCCCTGGCGGGTGTGGTCGATGCGGCCAGTTTGCCGCAGGGCACGTTGGGTGCTGATTTCAGCCATCAGCGCTACAGTGCCAACGGGCTTTTCCCCAAGCCCATTGCAGGCAATGTTTGGGACAACGACACCCTTCAGCTGGGTGTGGGCTGGTCGCCTGATCTGTGGGGGCAACGCGCGGCCGAACTGGCTTCGGCCCTGGGGCAGACCCGCGCAGCGCAGGCCGATGCTGCGATGGCTTCCAACGCTTTGGCCAGCCAGGTGGCGCATGGCTACGTGGCGCTGGCCCGTTGGCTGGCGCAACTGGCCGTGGCCGAGCGCACGCAGCAGCAGCGCCAGCAGATCCAGCAGCTGGTGGCCGAGCGCCGCGAAGCCGGTCTGGACACACGGCAGGACCAGGCCCAGTCGGACAGCAGTCTGGCCGATGCTCAGGCGCAGGTCGAGGGTCTGAAGGAACAAGTGGCGCTGACACGCCACCAGCTGGCCGTGCTGAGCGGCCAGGCACCCCATGCGCTGGACGACCTGCGCCCGCAGTTGAGCGCACTCCGGCTGGAAAACTTGCCCGCCAGCATCGGGGCCGATTTGCTGGGTCGCCGCCCCGATGTGGTGGCCGCCCTGTGGCGGGTCGAGGCGGCTCAACAAGACGTGCAGCAAGCCCGCACGCAGTTTTATCCCAACATCAACTTGAGCGCCTTTGTCGGTTTCAATGCGCTGGGTTTGAACCAGCTGCTCGATTCGGGCAGCCGCCAATACGGCGTGACCCCGGCTTTGCGCTTGCCGCTGTTTGACGGCGGGCGCTTGCGTGCGCAGTTGTCGGGCAGGCAGGCTGAGCGTGACGTGGCGATTGCCCAATACAACAGCGTGGTGCTCGAAGCTGTCAAGGAAACCACCGACGCGATCAGCTCCAGCCAGTCGGTGGACCGCCAGCAAGCCCAGCAAGCGCAGGCGCTGGCTGGTGCCCAGAGCGCTCATGCCTTGGCACAGCAGCGTTATCAGGCGGGTTTGGGCAATCGGCTGGCCGTGTTGTCGGCCGAGACCGCCGTGCTGGCGCAGCGCCGCGCGGCAGCCGACCTGCTGGCCCGCCAGCTCGACACGCGCGTGAACCTGTTGCGTGCTTTGGGCGGCGGCTGGCGTGATGACACGTCGGCCCCCGAAGCCCGCACAACAGCCTCTGGCGCATCGACGGGCCGCTGAGCAGGCCTGCACGACAAGACACATTTTTCAAAGCATCACCATGACTTCATTGACTCCGACCGAATCCAGTACCGCCCGCCGCAGAGGCCTGACCCTGATTGCTGCCACCGTGGGGGTGTGCGGCTTGTTGTGGGGCGGCTGGCATTGGTTCAACGGGCGGCACTACCAGAGCACCGACAACGCGTATGTGGCTGGCAACGTGGTGCAAATCACGCCGCAAATGGGCGGCACGGTGGTGGCCATCGGGGCCGATGACACCGACTTTGTCAAAGCCGGCCAGGTGCTGGTCAAGCTCGATGCGGCAGACGCCCAAGTGGCATTGGCCCAAGCTGAAGCCCAACTGGCGCAGACGGTGCGCGAAGTGCGCACCCTGTTTGCCAACACCGGCACATTGCAGGCGCAGGTGCAAGCCCGCGAAGCAGACTTGCGCCGCATCCAGACCGATCTGGCCCGTGCCGAAGCCGATGCCCAGCGTCGTGCGCCCTTGGTGGCCAGCGGTGCCATTGGCAAAGAAGAATTCCAACACGCCACGGCCCAGGTGACGGGTGCCCAAAGTGCGGTGATGGCCGCGCAGTCGGCGGTGCAGGCGGCCAAAGAGCAGCTGGCAGCCAGCCAGGCCCAGACCGATGGCACCAGCGTGGCAGAACACCCCGGCGTGTTGCGTGCGGCCGCCAAAGTGCAAGAGGCTTATCTGGCCCGCCAGCGCGTGCAGCTGCTGGCCCCCATGGATGGCCACATCGCCAAACGCGGTGTGCAACTGGGCCAGCGGGTGCAGGCGGGTGCGCCCTTGATGACCTTGGTCGCTTTGGACCAGTTGTGGGTCGATGCCAACTTCAAAGAAGGCCAGTTGCAAAGCCTGCGCATTGGCCAGCCTGCCGAAATGGAAGCCGATGTGTATGGCCAGAAAGTGGTCTACCACGGCAAGGTGTTGGGTTTGGGGGCAGGCACCGGCGCGGCCTTTGCCTTGCTGCCTGCGCAAAACGCCACAGGCAATTGGATCAAGGTGGTGCAGCGCGTGCCGGTGCGCATCGCGATTGACCCCAAAAACTTGGCCGAGCACCCTTTGCGCGTGGGCTTGTCGATGGATGTGACCGTCGACACCCAAGACAGCAGCGGCAAGTCGCTGGCCGATGCGCCGCGCGTTGCGGCAGCGGCCAGCACAGCGGTTTTTGATGCACAGCAACAAGGTGCTGAGCAGCGCGTCAAGCAGATCATTGCGGCCAATCTGGGCCGTCCCATCGGCCAAGTGCACTGATCGGATGAACCTCGCATGAGTTCAACCGACACTGTGCCCACATCGCCTGGCATGGCCGCGCCTGCGACTGCACCGGCTCCCACTGCGCCGCCAGCACCCCTTGCGCCTTTGCAAGGCTCAGCTTTGTTGATGGGCACTTTGGCGCTGTCTTTGGCCACTTTCATGAACGTGCTGGACTCGTCGATTGCCAACGTGTCCATTCCAGCCATTGCGGGTGACCTGGGCGTGAGCCCCGGGCAAGGCACTTGGGTGATCACCAGTTTTGGCGTGGCCAATGCGATTTCGGTGCCCTTGACGGGTTGGTTGACGCAGCGCTTTGGCGCGGTGCGGCTGTTTTGCATGAGCATCTTGCTTTTTGTGCTGGCCAGTTGGCTGTGTGGCTTTGCACCTTCGCTGGAAATGCTGGTTTTTTTCCGGGTGCTCCAAGGCTTGGTGGCCGGGCCCATGATTCCGCTGTCGCAAACTTTGCTGCTCAGCAGCTACCCGCCTGCCAAGGCCGGCATGGCGCTGGCGGTGTGGGGCATGACCACGCTGGTCGCGCCCGTGGTCGGGCCCCTGTTGGGGGGCTGGATCACCGACAACATTTCGTGGCCGTGGATTTTTTACATCAATGTGCCCGTTGGCTTGTTGGCCGCAGGCATGGCCTGGAGTCTTTACAAACACCGTGAAACACCCATCCGCAAACTGCCGATTGACAGTGTGGGCTTGACCTTGCTGGTGCTGTGGGTGGGGGCCTTGCAGCTCATGCTCGACAAAGGCAAGGAGCTGGACTGGTTCGCTTCAGCCCAGATCCTGACGCTGGGCTTGGTGGCCCTGATTTCGTTTGCCGTTTTTGTGGTCTGGGAGTTGACCGACGCGCACCCGGTGGTGGACTTGCGTTTGTTCAAGCGGCGCAATTTCTCTTTTGGCGCACTGTCGCTGTCTGTGGCCTATGCCTTGTTCTTTGGCAACGTGGTGCTCTTGCCGCTGTGGCTGCAGCAGTGGATGGGCTACACCGCCACATCGGCCGGCATGGCGCTGGCCCCTGTGGGTTTGCTGGCGATTTTGCTGACGCCTGTGGTGGGCAAAAAGATCGCAGTCTGGGACCCTCGGCGCATTGCCACCGTGGCCTTCATGGGGTTTGCGGTCGTGTTGTGGATGCGTTCGCAGTTCACCACCCAGACCGACATGGTGCACATTTTGGTGCCCACTTTGCTGCAAGGCGCGGCCATGGCGGCGTTTTTTATCCCGCTGACCACCTTGACGCTGGCAGGGATCGAGCCTGCACGCATCCCTTCAGCCGCTGGGCTCTCCAATTTCACCCGCATCACGGCGGGGGCCATGGGCACATCGATCGTGACCACGCTGTGGGACAGCCGCGCCGCGATGCACCATGCCCATCTGACCGAAACCCTGGTGCAAGGGCAAGGCGTTTTTGGCGTGACTGTGTCATCTTTGCAAGCCTCGGGCTTGAGCACCGAACAGGCCTTGCTGCAAATCAACCGCTTGATCGACCAGCAGGCATACACGCGTGCGGCCGATGACATTTTCATGGCATCGGCATGGATATTCCTGGGGCTGATCAGCATGATCTGGCTGACCCGCAGACCAGCCGCACGCGGTGCAGCTGGCGGCGCAGCAGATGCGGGTGGCGCGCATTGAGCCTGTATTCAAGCCAGGCCTTGGGATGAGCCTGTAGGCGTTCGCGCAACACAAACTTGCTTCATAGCCTGCCAGCTCAAGCCCGCTGGCCGTCTGTGCCGACAGCTTCTTTCATCGCTTGGCCCAGGGCCTCGAAATGCGCCATGGCGCCTGGCGTCAGCACCAGGTATTTGGTCCGGTGGTCTTGCTCTGGGTGTTCAACGGCCAGCAAGTCCAGCGCTTTCAGACGCATGATGCGTTTGTGCAGGGTGGACGGCGATGCCAGTTGTTTCAGGTCGATGGCCTCGGTGACCGTCAAAGGCTTCTTGTCCATGTTGCGCAGGAACACCTCTTGCAGCAGCAACGACTCCAGCGGGTGCAGCGCCACACCCGCAGGAAGGGCCTGAGCCGACTGTGCGTTTTTGAGGAAGCGCCCATACAGCGTTTGATTCGGGCTGGGTGTCATGCGCTCTGCTCGGGGCTGGTGGGGGCGTGAGTGGCCTCGCGTTCGGCCAGCAAGTCGGCCACGCTCACATTGAGGTAGTTGGCCAGTTTCAGCAAGGTGTCCAGGCTCGGATTGGTCTTGGCGCGTTCAATTTTGCTCATCATGGTTCTGTCGATGCCCGCCTCCCACGCGCAGCGTTCCTGCGATAGGGGCTTGGCGGGTGGCGGCGCTTTTAGTGCGCGGTAATGCCGCACATTGGCTGCGAGGTCTTCTCTCAGGCTTTGGGTGGTTTTGCTGCGAACAACTGACATGGTGTGAGTGTTCTTTTTAGTAGGCTCAAAAGCTACAGTCCATACACCCACGGATATATAAGACACGGTGTTTGATCTGTGTCATTTGATTCAACGGTTCAAAAGCTTCAATTTTGCGCAGGTGTTCTGGGGCACAGTGCAAACAGATCGGTGTCGCTATAAGTCTAAAGTTGGCGAGCGCGTGAGGTCCAGCGTGCTTCAAGTGGCATGGCGCTGTCAGCGGCTTGGCATCAGTCGGTGGTGCCTTCTGTTGGGGGTTGAGATGAAAAAATTCGGGATGCTCGCGCTGTGTTGCGTGATGGGTACAAGCCATGCTTATGACGGCGTGAGCAGTGAGTTGAGTCACGCCGCAGGGGGCGCACTGCTGGCCGGTGCGGTGACCCGTTTTTACAGCGAGTCTGACAACCGCGCATGGATCGGGTTCGCGGTCAGCACGGCGGGCATCGTGATCTCAGAGAGCTATCAGATCGCCCACGGCGCAAAGCGTTCCAGCTCTTTGCTGGACGTGGCCTCTCATGCGGCGGGCTCGGCCTTGGGGGCTTGGTGGACGGACAAGTACTACCTGATGCCGGTGATCGGGCCCAAATCGGTGGGTTTGGTGTTCACGCGCCAGTTTTGACGAGGCCACTGCTCCATCGATCAATCCGGTTTGACACGCACCCCGGCAATCACCCCGACCACCAGCAAGCCGATGCCAATCAGCGTGAGCGGCTCTGGCCATTGACCTCGCAGCACAAAGGCGTAGGCCAGCGCCGAGAGGGTTTCGAACACGATGAGTTGACCGGCCAGTGCGGTGGGCAGGCGTTGGCTGGCGGCGTTCCAGCACAGCGTGCCCAGCCAGGAGGCAAAGAGGCCAATGGCCATCATCAGGCCTGCAAATTCGAATGGGCGCGGACCCAAAGGCATGGCAAACGCCGCCCCCGTGAGTGACTGACAAACCCAGAACAGGCCATAGCCCAGCAAGGCCAAAGGCAAGGTGGCCAGGCCTTGTGCGGTGGCCCACACACGCGGGTTGCGCTCGGAGTGGCCGCGCAGCCAGTCGGCGTTTTTCAGGGGGTACCAAGTCCAGCACACCACCGCGCCCACGGCCAGCAGTGCACCGCTGATGTAGCGGCCGGTGTCGGCGTGCGGCTGGTGCAGCAGGGCGGTCCATTCCACATGGTTGACGCAGGCAATGCCCAGCAGAATCAGCCCCAGCGCAGGCAAGAGTTGCCGCCAGGCCAGGCGGCCATCGCGCTGGTGGTTGAGCACATTGGCTGATACCGCGATCACCACCGGCAAGGTGCCGATGATCATGGTGGGCAAGGCACAGCCTGCACGCTGGATGGCGCTGGCCAGAAAGAGGTAATACAGCACATTGCCGATCGCCGCCAGGCGCAAGGCGGCCAGCCAGTCGGGGCGCGTCAGGCGGCGCAACTCGTGGCGGTCCACCAAGGCCAGGGGCAGCGCGATCAGGCCGAAAGCCAGATAACGGCCAAAGGTGTGCAAGGCAGCGGGGTACTCGGGCAGCATCAGCGGGCCTACGAACACCAGGCCCCACATCATGCCGGCGGCCAGAGAGAAAAAAATGCCTGCGCCCATGCTTGTGCAGATCAGGTGCGCCAGGCCGGCAAGCGCCAGTTGCGCCAGACGGCCAGTACGCGCAAGCCCACGGTGACGGCCAGGCAAGCCAGCAGGGCCAGCCAGCCGGGTGCATCGACATGCCACAGGGCCAGATAGACCCAGCCCCCTGCAAAGGCGCAGACGGCATAAGGGCGGTGGTCTTTGAATGCGGTGGGGATTTCGTTGCACACCATGTCGCGCAGCACGCCGCCAAACACGCCGGTGATCAGGCCCATGAGCACGGCCACCACACCGGGCATGAGCGCTTGCAGGGCATGGTGCACGCCGGTGGCGGTGAACAGGCCCAGGCCCAGCGCGTCGGGCCAGAGGATGGCTTTTTCGGTGACTTCAAAGTGACGCTGGCGCATGAACAGCATGGCCAGCACGCACAAGGCCATGACACCCCAGAGCACCTCCACATGCTGCACCCAGAAAAAAGGCCGCTGGTCCAGCAGCAAGTCGCGCAAGGTGCCGCCGCCGAATGCGGCCAGAAAGGCCACCACGCACACGCCCACGGCGTCCAGTTGTTTGCGTGCGGCCTCCATCAGACCCGACAGGGCAAAGGCCGCAGTGGCCGCCAGCTCGACCAGCAAGAGCAGGGTTGAGCCCCAAGCTTGAATTCCATCCATCGGCAAGATTATCGATGAGCCGTCTTGTGCCGCGCGTGCGGTACAGACCGTGCAGTGGATACCGGTTGATGTGTCCTCTCTACCCAAAGATGCATGGTGTGCCGGGCCGAGCCGCCTTAGCATGCAGTTGTGAAATACCCCAGCACTGACTTCAACACGAACTCGCCCCATCTGCCCGGTCCTGGTCTGGACCGCTGGACGCATGCGCAGCTTTCACCCTGGACCATGGGGGTGTCCACCGCTTCGCTGCGCATGGCCTTTGACGATTGGCTCACGCATCTGACGTTCAACCCGGCCGAGCAACTGGAGTTGTGGCAACAAGCCCTGCAAGGTGCGCAGCAATTGGCGCTGTATGCCTCACGGGCTCATGAGCGTTCGTGTTCGCCGTGCATTGAACCTGTTTGGCATGACACGCGTTTTGCGCACCCGAGCTGGAAGACTTGGCCCTTCAACCTGATGAGTCAGGCCTTTTTGCTGACCCAGCACTGGTGGCACAGTGCAAGCACCGGTGTGCGCGGGGTAGAGCCACACCACGAGGCGGTGGTCAACTTCACTGTGCGGCAAATCCTGGACATGGTGTCGCCGGCCAATTTTGTGTTGAGCAACCCCGAGGTGCTGGACCGCACCGTCAACACCCTCGGGGGCAATTTGCGCCAGGGTTTCCAAAATTGGCTGGAAGACCTGCAGGCCTTGCGCACCCACAGCCCGCCCAAGGGCACCGAGGCCTACCGCGTTGGGCACGAAGTGGCCCGCACACCGGGGCAGGTGATTTACCGCAACCGGCTGATCGAGCTGATCCAGTACACGCTTACCACGGCGAAGGTCCGGCCCGAGCCGGTGCTGGTGGTGCCGTCTTGGATCATGAAGTACTACGTGCTGGATTTGTCGGCGCACAACTCCCTGATCCAGTACCTGGTGGATCAAGGCTTCACGGTGTTTGCCATGTCCTGGGTCAATCCGAAGGCGCAAGACCGAGACCTCAACATGGACGACTATTTGCACATGGGCCTGATGGACGCGCTGGAAGTGGTCAGCACCGTGGTGCCCCAGGCCCGCGTGCATGCGCTGGGGTATTGTTTGGGCGGCACCTTGCTGACCATTGCGGCGGCGGCCATGGCGCGTGACGGGGACGACCGGCTGGCCACCATCACCTTGCTGGCTGCGCAAACCGACTTCACCGAGCCGGGCGAGCTGCAACTGTTCATTGACGACAGCCAGGTGGCGCACCTGGAAGACACCATGTGGGACAAAGGCTATCTGGACAGTGCAGAGATGGCGGGGGCATTTCAGTGGATGAACTCCACCGACCTGATCTGGTCGCGCGTGCTCAAGGAATACCTGCTGGGCGAGCGCGCCCCTGTGAGCGATCTGATGGCCTGGAACGCCGATGGCACGCGGTTGCCCTACCGCATGCACACCGAATACCTGCGCCGCATGTTTTTGCACAACGACCTGGCCAGCGGTCGCTACCCGGTGCGTGGCAAGACGGTCGCCTTGACCGCGATCCAAAGCCCCATCTATGCGGTGGGCACCGTGCGTGACCATGTGGCCCCTTGGCGCTCGGTGCACAAGCTGCACCTGCTGACCAATGTGGACACCACATTTGTGTTGACCTCCGGCGGGCACAACGTGGGCATCGTCAATCCGCCGGGTGTGGAGGGCCGCAGTTTCCAGGCTTTGCTGCGCTTGCACGATGGCCCCTATCTGGACCCTGATGCGTGGCAGCAAAAGGCCCCCCATCACACCGGGTCATGGTGGCCGCATTGGGTGAAGTGGTTGAACAGCCATTCGCGGCCAGGGTGTGCGCCACCGCGCATGGGCTGCCCCGAGGCCGGACTGACGCCTTTGTGCGATGCGCCCGGGACTTATGTCTTGCAAACCTGAAAGGATGCCCCATGGATGAGCCCAACCACCCGTTTCATACCTTGTTTGCCCAGCTGGGCTTGCCCTGCGATGCCCAGGGCATCGCGGTGTTTTTGCAAGCGCACCGGCCTTTGGCCGGCCATGTGGCTTTGCCCGATGCGCCATTTTGGTCGCCTGCTCAGGCGTGTTTTTTGCGCGAAGCCTTGGTCCAGGACAACGACTGGGCGCAGCAGGTGGACCAGCTACAATGGTCTGGTGCACAAAAATTCTGTCATCGCTGGCATTCGGCAAGGGGTCGTGATCGTCCTCATGGCCCTGCTCGCCTTGGCCCCTTTTTTGCACGGCCACTTGGGAGCCTCCCATGTGAGCGGCTTTCATGTCGACGGCATGGACCTGGGGCACAACATCCAAGCCGGTTCGTCGCAGACCGTTTGGACGGCGCACCAGGCTTCTGAAGAAGAATCGCCGGCCTTGGGCGTGTCGGTGTCCCTGCCCCTGCCCAAGGCGGGCGACGAAGCCCAGCTCGTGCTGGCCCTGCTCGTGACGTGTCTGTGCGCCTGGCTGGCGCTTGCCACCTTGGCACGCCGTGCGCGCAGACCCAGTCCGGCACCCTGCGTGGTGCCGCGCAGCTATGCCTGGGGCTGGCCGCCGCCGGCCTTGGCCCCACCCCTTTGACCCTGTCCTGAATTTTTGGCCCTTGCGCCGATGTGGCTCATCGCAGGCCGGTGGGCTGGTCATTTTGCTTTTTCAGGAGAGACGGTCATGCCCAGACTGCTCCACACCTTCGTTTTCACCGTGCTGAGTGCTTCGGCCGTTGCTTGGGCGCAAGCTGTGCCCTCCGAGTTGTTGCTGGACGCCGCGCAAAAAGCCGCCTTGGGCGTGCGCGTGGCCCCAGTGCTCACGGCCTCGTCGGGCGTGATGCTGGCCACGGCCACGGTCTCGGTGCCACCGGGCCGCGAGGTCACGGTGGCGGCACCTTATGCGGGTGTGATCACCCGCATCGATGCGGGCTTGGGTGACCCGGTCAAAGCCGGTGCGCCCCTGGCCCAGTGGAGCAGTCCTGCACTGGCCGATGCCCGTCGCCAATTGCGCGAAGCCCAGCTGGAGTTGCAAAACGCCCAAGCGGCTTTGGCGCGTGACCAGGCCATGCTGGCCGACGGCATCATCCCGGCGGCGCGGCTGCAAATCAGCCAGAACAAATTCCATGCGGCGCAGTCGGTGCTGCAGGCCAAAGAAGCCGAGCTGCGCTCGTCGGGGGCAAGCAGCGGCGGTACTGATTACGCCGCAGCCGGTTTGACCTCACCCTTGAATGGCCGCCTGGTGCAAAGCATGGTGAGCGTCGGCCAGCGGGTGGAGGCGGGTGCGCCCTTGTTCAAGGTGGCCGATACGCGCCAGCTGCAGCTCGATGTGCTGCTCTCGCCCGAGAAGGCGGCGCAGCTGCAGGTGGGCGACACCGTGAGCGTGCCCTCGCGCAGTGCCCGCGCGGTGCTCATCGGGATCAGCCGTGCGGTCGATGCATCGCAGCAGGCGCAAGCCCGTGCGCGGGTCACGCAGCCCGGCTCGCTGAGCGCTGGTGAAGTATTGCCGGTGCAATTGCATCCGGCCCGCAGCAACGCAACAGCGGCTTGGCAGGTGCCCGCCCGCGCTGTCATCACGCACCAGATGCAAAGCTGGGTGATGGTGGCCAGCGCCAAGGGCTTTGTGCCCACGCCGGTGAAAGTCCTCACCAGCAACGATGACCAGTCGGTGGTGACAGGGGCTTTGAGTGAGAAAAACCAGGTGGCCGTGACCGGCCTGGCCTCGCTGCGCGCTCTGCTGCAAAAGGATGAATGAGCATGGACGCCATCATTCGCTGGGCGCTGCGTTACCGCCACCTGAGCTTGCTGCTGGCCGCTGTCTTGTTGCTGGCGGGCTTGCAGGCCTGGCAGCAGCTGCCGATTGACGCCTTCCCCGACATCTCGCCGACCCAGGCCAAGATCATCCTGAAGATCCCGGGCATGACGCCCGAAGAGGTTGAGCAGCGCGTGGTCAAGCCGATCGAGCAAGAGCTTTTGAGCATCCCGAAAAAGCGCATGGTGCGCTCGGTCTCCAAATACGGCATCGCCGACATCACCCTCGACTTTGACGAAGGCGTGGACATTTACTGGGCGCGCCAACAGGTGTCTGAACGCTTGAACGGCGTGATGGCCGATTTGCCTGCGGGCGTGAGCGGCGGGCTGGCACCCATCACCACGCCGCTGTCTGAGCTGTACATGTTCACGGTGGAGGGCGAGAACTTTTCGCTGGCCGACAAGCGCCGCGTGCTGGACTGGACCATCCGCCCTGAGCTGCGCACGATTGCGGGTGTGGCCGAGGTCAACGCCTTGGGTGGCGAGGTGCAGACCTTTGAGGTGCTGCCCAAAACCGAACGCATGGCCGCACTGGGTGTGAGCATGGCCAGCCTGCGCGAAGCGCTGGCGGACAACAACAGCAACGACGGCGCAGGCCGCATGACGGCGGGCGAAGAGTCGCTGGTGGTGCGCGTCGAAGGCGCGGTGCAGACGCTGGACGACTTGCGGGCCATCCGCATCGAGCAGCCGCGCTCGGGCCAAAAAATCTTGCTCGACGATGTGGCCGTGGTGCGCCACGGCGCGCTCACCCGCTATGGCGCGGTGACACAAGACGGGCGCGGCGAAGCGGTCGAGGGCCTGGTGCTGGGCCTGCGCGGCGTCAATGCCCGTGAGCTGGTCGATGCGATCGACCTGAAGATCCGCGATCTGCAAAAACGCTTGCCCGAGGGCATGAGCATCAAAACCTTCTACAACCGGGGCGACCTGGTCTCGCGGGCAGCCAACACCGTGATCAAAGCCTTGGCCGAAGCGGCGGTGCTGGTCTGTGTGGTGCTCTATGTGTTCCTGGGCGGCTTGCGGCCTGCGCTGGTGGTGGCGGTGTCGCTGCCCCTGTCGCTGCTGGCCACTTTTTTGCTGATGCGTTCCACCGGCATCACCGCCAACCTGATGAGCCTGGGCGGTTTGGCGATTGCGCTGGGCATGCTGGTCGATGCCTCGGTGGTGGTGGTGGAAAACGTGGAAACCCAGCTGGCCCATGCGCCCAAGGGCCACGATGTCACCGTCACTGAACGCGTGCTGCACGCGGTGCGCGAGGTGATCAAGCCGGTGGGTGCAGGTGTGCTCATCATCGGCGTGGTGTTTTTACCGCTGCTGACCTTGCAGGGGCTAGAGGGCAAGTTGTTTTCACCGGTCGCGCTGACCATCATCATGGCTTTGTCGGCCTCATTGCTGTTGGCCTTCACGGTGGTGCCTGCGCTGGCCTCGCTGGTGCTCAAGCCGCAAGCCGCGCACGAGCCTGCCTTGATGGTCAAGCTGCTGCGCACCTATGTGAAGTGGCGCGACGCCAGTTGGCGGCATCCGCGCTGGCTGTGGGGTGTGGCGCTGGCTTCGTTGGTGCTGGCCGCAGGCCTGTACAGCCAGATCGGCAAGACCTTCATGCCCACGTTGGACGAAGGCGACATCCTGGTGCAGTTGCAAAAAACGGCATCGATCTCGCTGGAGGCCTCGCTGGAGATCGACACCCGCGTGCAGCAAGCGATTTTGGCCAAGGTGCCCGAGGTCAAGTCGGTCATTGCGCGGGTGGGCTCGGACGAGTTGGGTCTGGACCCGATGGGCCTGAACGAGACCGACACCTTTTTGGTGCTCCAACCCAAAAGCACCTGGCGCGGCAGCAAGGAAGACATCATCGCCGCGCTGCGCGAAGTGCTCGAAGGCTTTCCGGGGCTGGTCTATGGCTTCACACAACCGATCGAGATGCGGATCTCGGAGATGCTGACCGGCACGCGGGGCGATGTCGCGATCAAGCTGTTTGGCGCGGACCTGGACCAGCTGTCCAAAACCGCGCAACAAGTGGCCGAGTCCGTGCGCAAAACGCCGGGTGCTGCTGAGGTGATCGCGCCCAAGGCCGAAGGCATGCAGTACCTGAGCGTGCGCATGAACCGCCACACGGTGGGACAGGCGGGCATGAGTGTGGCGCAGGTGCAGCAGGCGCTGCGCCAACAGCTCGAAGGCGAGACCGTGGGTCATGTGCTGGATCGCGGTATTCGCACCGCGCTGACCTTGCGCGGCAACGACACGGTGCGCAGCAGCCCCGAGGCCTTGCGCAACCTGCCCATCACCGCACCCGACGGCAAGGCCTGGCCGACCAGTGCGCTGGCCGACATCCGGGCGGTGGACGGCCCGATCCGCATCGACCATGAACTGAGCCAACGGCTGACGACGATTCAAGTTTCGGTCGAAGGCCGCGACTTGACCGGCTTTGTGGCGGACGCCCAGCAGGCGGTGGCCGCGCTGGGCCTGCCCAAAGACATCCAGGTGGTGTGGGGCGGCCAGTTTGAAAACCAGCAACGCGCAGCGGCCCGTTTGGGTGTGGTCATCCCGGCGGCCATGGGCCTGATCTTTTTGATCCTCACCTTCACCTTTGGCTCGGTGGTGCAGGCGGGCATCATCTTTTTGAACATCCCGTTTGCGCTGGTGGGCGGTGTGGTGGCGCTGGCCGTTTCGGGCCAATACCTGTCGGTGCCGGCTTCGGTAGGCTTCATCGCGCTGCTGGGCATTGCGGTGCTCAACGGGGTGGTCATGGTCACGCATTTCAACGAGCGACTGAACAAGGGCGAAGCCATGGCCCAAGTGGTGCGCCTGGGTGCGGAGCGCCGCTTGCGGCCGGTGTTGATGACGGCGCTCATCACCGCGCTGGGCATGATCCCGCTGCTGTTTGCCACGGGGCCGGGCTCCGAGATCCAAAAACCTTTGGCCATTGTGGTCACCGGCGGTTTGGTCAGTGCCACGGCTTTGACCTTGTTGCTCTTGCCTTGGATCTTTGAGCGCTGGGGGGCCTTGGGCAGCCTGGCCGAAGTCTGGGCGCAGATTCGCCAGCCTCAGCACAGGAGTGCGTCATGAAAAAACTTTGTTTGTCGCTCGTGCTGGGCGCGGTGTTCGGCGGGGCTCAGGCACAAGATGAGCTGAAGGCGTGGTTGCCCGCGAGCGAGCAGGTGCAGGCCATCGTCAAGACCAGCCATGGCATCTTGGCCGCGCAATCGCAACAAGCGGCCCAAGTGCAAAGGGCTCGGGCCACCGAACTGGGGCCGGCTGAATTCAACCTGCGCATGAGCCAGCAACAGCGCAAGTCCTTCGATCCGAGCAGCCGTTTTCAGGAACAGCTGGTGAGCCTGGAGCGCCCGGTGCGCTGGTGGGGCAAGGCGGGGCTGGATGCAGGCCTGGCCGAGCAGGGCCGTCAGGTGGCCCGCATCGCCTATGCCGATGCCTTGCACGAAGCCAGCCGCGAGCTGATGCGCCAATGGTTTGCGCTGCACCAGCTGGCGCTGGCCCGCGACGGTGCCACAGCGCAGGCCGCTTTGTCGCAAGAGCTGCATCGCCAGGCGCAGCTGCGCTTGAAGCAAGGCGACATTTCGCAACTGGACGCGAGCCTGGCGCAAGCCGAGCTGCAACGTGCCCAGGCGGCGCAGGCCGTGGCGCAGGCGCAGTGGACGGCCGCGTGGGCTCAGGCGCAAAAGCGCTACCCCGGTTTGCCCGAGCCGGTCTGGCCTCAAGCGCAAGGCCATGTGCCGGACTTGCCTGCCTTGCCGCCGATGTTGCAAGAGTTCTTGCAAAACCACCACGAACTGAATTTGCGGCGTGCCGAAGTGCAGCGCCTGCGCTTGCAGGCCGAGCGCCTGGACCGGGACCGTTGGCCCGATCCGGTGCTGGGGGTCTATGCGGCGCGTGAACGCGCAGGTGCAGAAAACATCATGGGCGTGTCGGTGGCCTTTGCCTTGCCTGGCTCAGCCCGGCAGGCCCATGCGGCTGCCGCCTTGGCCGAAGCGAACCAGTTGGAAGAGCAGCTGCAGCAGATGACGTTGGAATTGGGTGCGGCGTTTGAAGCGCGATGGCTGAGCTTGCAGATGCAAAGGCAAGCCCTGAGCGGTTTGCAGGCCGCCGCACGCACGCAAACGCAGGCGGTAGAGCAGTCGGCCAAGGCTTTTGCCATGGGCGAGCACAGCATGACGGAGCTGATCCAGAACCGGCGTCTGGCGCAAGAGAGTTTGCGCGAGAGCCATAAGCTGCAACTTGAACTGGTCGAGAGTTGGGCCCTGATGAACCTTGACCTGCACCGGATCTGGGACTTTGACGAGTGAGCATTCAGGCAGGTGCTTGGGCACCTGCCCATCTCGTCAGCCTCGCTCGTACCAGCCTTTGGTCTGGTTGACCACGCGCACCACCAGCAGCATGACGGGCACCTCGATCAGCACGCCCACCACCGTGGCCAGTGCCGCGCCCGAGTGGAAACCAAACAGGCTGATGGCGGCGGCCACCGCCAGCTCGAAAAAGTTGGACGCCCCGATCAGCGCCGAGGGGCAGGCGATCTCGTGCTTTTCGCCCAATGCGCGGTTCAGTCCATAGGCCAGCGCTGAGTTGAACAGCACCTGGATCAGGATGGGCACCGCCAGCAACGCGATCACCAGCGGCTGCTGCAAGATGGCCTCGCCCTGAAAAGCGAACAGCAAAACCAGCGTGGCCAGCAAGGCCGCGATGGACCAGGGGCCGATGCGCTGCATCGCCGCGTCAAATGCGGCTTGGCCATGGCGGAGCAGTTGGCGACGCCAGACTTGTGCCAGCAGCACCGGGATCACGATGTACAGCAGCACCGAGGTCAGCAAGGTGTCCCAAGGCACCGTGATGGCCGACATGCCCAGCAGCAGCCCCACCAGCGGTGCAAAAGCGAACACCATGATGCTGTCGTTCAGCGCCACTTGCGACAATGTGAACAGCGGGTTGCCGTTGGTCAGGCGACTCCACACAAACACCATGGCCGTGCAAGGCGCAGCAGCCAGCAAGATCAGGCCCGCGATGTAGCTGTCCAGCTGGTCGGCGGGCAAGTAGGGCGCAAAGAGGTGGCGGATGAAAATCCAGCCCAAAAGCGCCATCGAGAACGGCTTGACCAGCCAGTTGACGAACAAGGTCACGCCGATGCCGCGCACATGCTGGCGCACTTGCCCCAGGGCGGCAAAGTCCACCTTGACGAGCATGGGGATGACCATCACCCAAATCAGCAAGCCCACGGGCAGGTTGACTTGCGCGAACTCCATGCCGCCAATCGCCTGAAACAGCGTTGGAAAAAGCTGGCCAAGCGCAATGCCGACCACGATGCACAGAAATACCCAGAGGGTGAGAAAGCGTTCAAAAACGTTCATGGTGCGGCTTTCAGTTGGCGCAGATGCGGTTCAGTTCCGCCTGCAGCTGCGCGGCGGGCAGTGTGTCCAGCGGCAATTGCAGCAGCTGCAGCATGCGGTAGCCAATGGCCTGGCGCGTCAGCTCAAAGGCCTGGCGTTTGCCCTCGTCGCCCCCCAAGGCGTTGGACGGATCGGGGTAGCCCCAATGCACCTTGACCGGGCTGCCGGGCCAGTAGGGGCAGGTCTCGGCGGCAGCGCTGTCGCACACGGTGATGACGATGTGCATCTCGGGTGCACCGGGCGCGGTGAACTCATCCCAGCTCTTGCTGCGGTAGCCGCTGGTGTCGATGCCTGCTTGGTTCAAGGCATCGAGTGCAAAGGGGTTGAGTCGACCGCTGGGCGCACTGCCTGCGCTGAACGCGCGGACATCTTGGCCCAGTTGCCGGGCCCAATGGTTGAGCATGCCTTCAGACAGCACGCTGCGGGCGGAGTTGTGGGTGCACAAAATGAGGACGTTGGTGGTCATGGGGTTGATCTTTACAGTTGTCCGATGTGTTGGGCTTGGGTTTGCAGGGAAAGTCGATCCAAGCGATCAAATGGCAAAGCCATGAACAGCTCAATTCTTCGCTTCAGTGTGTAGGCTGCATCGCGAAAATTTTTGGCAATTTCCTCGGGGCTTTGTGCTGGCATATCGCCCGGATCGGCAACGCCCCAGTGGGCGCTGACGGGCTGACCTGGCCACACAGGACAGATTTCGCCTGCTGCGCGGTCGCACACCGTGAAGATGAAATCGAGCACAGGTGAATTGGGCTGACTGAACTCCGACCAGCTCTTGCTGCGCACGCCATGTGCAGGCACATCCAGGCTCGTCAAAGTGGCCAGAGCCTGCGAGTTGACTTGGCCGTTGGGCATGCTGCCTGCAGAAAAGGCCCTGAAGCGCCCAGCGCCCAAATGGTTCATCAGACATTCAGCCATCACCGAGCGCACAGAGTTACCTGTGCAAACAAAAAGAACGTTGTAAACAGGATGTGTCATGGCGCTCAGCAGCAAGATTTGGAGGCTGGACCGCAGCATGCCGATGCGTTCGCAGGGGCAGGGCTTGTCGTGGGTGAGCAGCAGGCACTGGCCTGTGCTGGGTTTGGATCGGTGTGAAAGATCGGGATGTCACCCAAAGTGTGGAAGTGTTCCCACGCAATACCTTGCGGATCGGTGATCCAGTGTTTCTCGCTTTGCGCGTAGCAGCAGCTTGTTTCACCCTCATCGATCAGCGTCATGTTTGCGCTTTGGGCCTGGGCCTTGAGTAAGTGCAGTTCATCGGCCGTGTCGGTTTGAAATCCCAAGTGGTCCAACCCCGACTGTCCACCGCGCGTGGAAATCGCAAAGTTCACCCGTGGATCGTCCAACATCCATTTGGCATAGTCGGATTCTGAGCGGGTAGGCGGTGCAGAGAACAGTCGGGTGTAAAACGCAATGCTCGCTTGGAGGTCATTGACACGGATGTGCACATGGAATCGTTTCATGGTGTTTCCTTTTAGCAGTGACAGGCGGAGGCTTCCTCGGCAAGGCAAGCCTCACCTTGGCAGCAGTTTTGGGTCAGGTAGGCGAGTACGCCGTTCATGTGCGTGTATTGCGCACGGTAAATCAGGTTGCGGCCGCTGCGCTCTTGCGAGATCAGTTCGGCGTTGAGTAATTCTTTCAGATGGAATGACAAGGTGGCTGCTGGCAGGCCTAAGCCCTCGGCCATGACGGCAGGCGTCAGGCCCGGCGCACCGGTGACCACCAAGGCTCGGAAAATTTGCAAGCGGTGCGGCTGAGCCAGCGCGGCCAAGGCTTTGATGACGGTTTTTTCTTCCATAATTCGACTTTATTGGAAATGTGTGTCAATTGTATGACTCAGACCAGAAGCAGTGGCTAAGATGCTGCATCTCTGAAAGATTTGCCGTGGACTTGCCTTTAAACAACGACCCTTTCTTTTATCTGGTCTCTGTGCCTGCAGTGCTGTTACTCGGCATCAGCAAAAGCGGATTCGGAGCAGGCCTGGGCTCGCTGGCGGTGCCGATGATGGCCCTGTCGGTCACGGTGCCGCAGGCAGCGGCGATCCTGATGCCGGTGCTTTTTGTCATGGATGTGCTGGGCATGGCCGCTTTCAGGAAAGACCTGGACAAGCGCTTGCTGCGTTTCATGTTGCCCTTTGCCCTGTGCGGCATCTTGATTGGCACCTTGCTTTTCAAATACCTGGACGCGCATCTGGTGGCGGGCATTGTGGGCGTTTTCACCTTGCTGTTCCTGGCTCAACGGCTCTTGTTTCCGCCCAAGCCAGGCGGTGCTCCGCCGCCGCGCTGGCTCGGGGCTTTGCTGCTCACCACTTCGGGCTTCACCAGCTTCATCGCGCATGCCGGCGGGCCGCCATTGAACGCGTATGTGATTCCGCTCAAACTCAAGCCCGTGGGGTTCACCGGCACCATGGCGTTTTTGTTCTTCTTTGTGAACATGGCCAAGTGGGTGCCTTACGCATGGCTGGGCTTGCTGGACATGCGCAACTTTGCAACCTCCTTGGTGCTCTTGCCCTTGGCACCCTTGGGTGTGTGGATGGGCGTGCGCATCGCGAGGCGTATTGAGCCTGCCCTGTTTTACAGGCTGGTGTATGTCGGCATGTTCCTCACGGGCTGCAAGCTTTTGTGGGATGGAGTGCATTGACTCCATCGCGCTGTCCTTGATTGTAAGAATCGATAAGCATCTTCTCATGCTGGACGCAGATGAAAGCTTGATGAATTCCGCTTTATTAACCCTATAAACAACGCCTCGGAATTTTCGAGGATTGGTCATTTTTCGTTGTTTCAATCATGTCACTTCCAATCAGGAAGTTGGAATGAATGCACAGGAATTTGCATGACAAATTCATTCGGGCATTCAGCATCTGAAACAACTGGAAATATTGATCATGGAAAAATCTCTCTTGGCCTTGGCTGTTCTGGCCGCCACCACAGCTCAAGCTCAAAGCTCTGTGACCTTGTACGGTATCGCTGACGTGGCATACAACAATTCTGTTGTCACCAGCAGCGCTGGCGTCAAAACCGAAACCAACGATTTCATCACCAACGGGCTGTCTGCCAGCCGTGTGGGCTTCAAAGGCGATCGTGAGATTGCTACCGGCTTGAAAGCCAATTTCGTGATGGAATTCGAAGTCGATCCCAGCACGGAAACACAAACCATCAAGACACGCACAGGCATTGTGGGCCTGAGCGGAGACTGGGGTGGCGCAACATTCGGTCGTCGTTACACATTGATCAGAGACATCGAATACACCTTCGATGCCAACATGGACCCCACCGCTGCGGGTTACTTGGGTAACTATGCTCGTGACTCTCGTCGCGATGACGTGGTGACTTACACAACACCTTTGTTCAATGGCTTCTCTGCTGATATGCAAATTGGCTTTGGTTCCACACCCAAAGAAACCAGCGCAGCAGGCGTCGTCTCCACGACCAATAATGGCAAGACTGGCGATGCAACATCTTTTGGCTTGAACTACAGCAATGGTCCATTGACTGTGAAGTTTGGTACTGAAACCGTCAAGAACACTGTCAAGGACATCAAGGTTGCTGGATACACTGTGGCCAAAGCCACCGCTGTTGACGATTTCAAAAATGATGCGCTGGGCGCTTCTTACGATCTGGGCATGGCCAAACTGTTCTTCGTGAACACCAAGTCCAAGCAAGGCACTGAAGCGACCAAAGTTACATTCGATAGCAACAACTTCGGGGTTCGCGTGCCTATGGGTAATTTCACGTTCAACGCCAATGTGAGCGAAGGCAAGGCTAAATTGACAAACAATGACACCAAGGCCGATATGAGCGGTGTTCAGTTGAGCGTTTGGTATGCCTTGAACAAAGACACTACCATTTATGGCGTCTACGGTAACGAGAAGATCAAGCACTCTACTTTGACCACATCGCCTGAACAAAAGAGCATGTTGATCGGTATGCGTTACACCTTCTGATCAAGCGTTTCTCCAAGGTGAAAGGGCCCCTGACAAGCGGGCCCTTTTTTCTGTGAGCGTAAAATTTTTTAAAAGCCTAGTCCCCCAGCCAGAGCCAGGCAAGCATCATCTGTGAACTCGCCAGCTTGCATCCGCATCACGGTCTCACGGGGTGTCAAACGTAAAAACTCTTGCACTTCGCCATCTTTGTTAGCGGGCAGTCTTGCTTCAGGCAGAGTCAAGTTGTAAATCAGTAATTTTTCGTCGTGCCAGCCTTGACTCGATAACCGTTGAATGCGAATGGCTCCAGCCCAGAAGAGTTCGGCATGGACTGCGTCAATGCCTGCCTCTTCTTGTAGTTCCCGAATGGCTGTAGTCATTGCAGTTTCACCAGTGGGCAAGCCACCGGCCGCCAGATTGTCAAGCATGCTTGGGTCAGTGGCTTTGTCATGTGCTCGCCGTCCACACCACAAGTCGCCATTGGGTAAAAAACCATTGATGTGTACGGCATGGCTCATCATTCCTAAGTGTCTGAATCCTGCACGTTCTACGCAAAAAAAAGGGGGATCGCTCGGATCGGGTGGACACGCAGGCTCTTCCCAAAAGCAAAAAAACTCATTACGCCACCCTGAAATGCGACTTTTAGAGGCTTGGGACTTCAAAAAATTCTGCAACTCCCTGCTGCGGTGCAGGCTGTTCTGCCCTGATGGCCACTTCAAATTCCCCCACCCGTGGCCACCCCAAATTCCCCCAGGCAGCGCGTTCAGATTATGACGCGTCAGCGTGGATGACCAAGCGTGCCGCCGCCTCCTTGAGCCTGTAACTCTTGCCCTCAAACTCCAGCATCACGCAGCGGTGCATCAACCGGTCCAGGATCGTGCTGGCCATCGTCACATCCCCCAGATATTTGCCCCAGTCCTGCACCACCCTGTTGGAGGTCACCACCATGGCGCGACGCAGTTTGTAGCGCTGGTGAACAATGGCTTGCAACACTTCGGCCGCCTCCGACGTGATTCGCCTGGCCAGAAACAAATCGTCCACGATCAGTAGATCCGGCCTAACCCACTCCTTGAGCAAATTCGCTCTGTCCTGGCTGCCAGCCAGCGCATACCGCGCAAACTCGGTGTCCGCCTCCAAATACCGCACGTCATAGCCCTGCAGCGTGGCCTGGTACGCCAGCGCCTTGGCTACATGGCTCTTGCCCGTGCCCGGTTTGCCCACAATCAACACATTGGCCCCTTCGGTGATGAACTTCAAGGTGTGCAACTCAAAGCACGCAGCGCGGGGTATCTTGGGGTTAAAGCGCCAGTCCAAGTCCGCCAACGAGGCCCTCTCATCGAGCCCCGAGCGCTTGTAGCGGCGATCGAGCAGCACCGATCTGCGCCGCTCCAACTCGTCTTGCAGCAACGCAGCAAAGGTCTCCAGGAACGACTCCTGGCTGGCCTGGGCCTGCATGGCGCGGGTGGTCAGCGTTTGCTGCATCCCTGACAGGCGCAGCTGACGCAAAGCGTTGTCGATCTCGGTCATGTTCATGCCCGACCTCCTTGGGCCGCATCCATGGCACGGCTCACGGCCGCACCGGCGAGCATGGCCGCATGGGTGAACAAATCCGCATACTCGTCGGCCTGGCGAATCAGATCATGCTGCTGGGCCAGAGGGTCATCATCGAGGGCACCGGCATCACCGACAACGCCATTGTTTGACCCCTCGTCCATGGCCGTCATGGCGTCGGCAAACAAACGCTCGGCCAAAGTCTTGACATGGTTGTAGCTGTAGACCCCTTGCTCCAAGGCCTGGGCGCAGGCGCTGTCAATGCAGACCGCCGGGTAGCGCTTGGTCAAACCCACGATGCCCCAGAGCTTGCGCTGGCCCACCCGGCCCTCGGCCGCAAACATCAGCGCACACAGTCGGCTCGCGTGCTGGCCAATTTGTTCGGCTTGACGCAAGATTTGCCGCGTCTCGCGTGACGGGTTGAACACCCGCTCATCCATGGGCAGCACCACCGAGCCGGGCCGCTCGGCCTTGGCGTGGGTGCGCAGCAAAGCGCCATGCAGATCCCGGATCTCGATGCGCCGCTCAAAGATGCGCACCAGCACTTTGGTGCCTATGGCCGCAGGGCGGGCTGCGTAGCTGCTGTGATCGACCCGCACGCAGCTGTCGTCGCACACGGTGCGCACCCCTTGGGTGAAGTACTGCATGCCCAGCAGGGGCAAGGGCTTGAGGTGCACGCGTTCGGCCTCGAACATGGCCTGCACCTGTTGGCGCTCGGTGCCGTGGATGCGTTTGGCGGCCCAATTCGTTTCCCAATGCTCCAGGAACTCGTTCTGGGCCTCGATCGATTCAAAGCGTTTGCCCTTCAAGGCGGTGGCCTGGGTGTGGCCGATGGCGTGTTCCACCGTGCCCTTGCGGTTGGGGTCACGCACGCGGGCCGGATCGGCCACCACGCCATAGTGCTCGAGCATGGCCGCATACACCGGGTTGAGTTCGCTCTCGTACAAATCGGGCTTGAGCACGCCCTCTTTGAGGTTGTCCAGCACGACGTATTGGGGGCAGCCACCGAAGTAGCGAAACGCCTGCTCGTGCAATTGGGCCCATACCTGCTGGCTGGACTTCCAGACCACCCGGCGGAAACTGCGCCGGGAGTGGCGCAGTGTGGCGACAAATAGGCGTGGCTTCTTGTAGCGATCGGTGCCGGGCACCAGGGTGGGAGCACCTTCGCCGTAATCGACCTGCATCTCTTCGCCGGGCAGGAAGGACAGGCGGTCAAACTGCTCGGGTGCCTTCTTGCGCAAGGCACGCACAAAGCGTTTGACACTGTTGTAGGCGGCGGTAAAGCCGTGGGCATCGACCAGGTCTTGGTGGATGGCCATGGCGTTGCGGCGCAAGAGCAGTTGGGCCTCAATGAACGCACGGTGGACTTCGCACAGGCTGGAGGAAGTGGAGGCAGGAGCCGGTGGCCAGGGTGGGGGAATTTGAGTGGCCGCGGCCTCAGAGCCGGTGGCCACCCTGGGGGAATTTGAAAGATCGGCAAGCCAGCGTTGGTGGTAGCTGCGAATGGTTTTGCGATCGATACCGGTGATGCGGGCGATCTCACGCTGTGGGGTGCGGCGCTCCAGTAGCGTGATGACGGTGGCGCGTTGGTTGGGTTTCAAGACATTCACTCCTTGGCCTTCCTTCGAGGAAAGCCAGAACATGCGTCCTGCCCACAGGTGCCGACGGTGTCGGCGTTGAGACCCTGTCCCCGATCAATTCAGGTGGGGGAGTTTGAAGTGGCCATAAGTGGGGGAGTTTGGGTGGCCATCAGGGTGTTCTGAAAAGGGCTTGACCAGTGCAAGTGGCCATGAACGATGGCGCAATGCGGCAAACCAGTAATGATTTGATCGACCCTTTCAGGCGATATCCATCCCAGAAAAACACCGTCGGCGTATAGTCTTAGCCAGTCTTGTGGAGGGTGATGTTGCGCATGGAATTTCCTGCTTTCTAGCCATGCCAAATCATCAAAATTCAGTCGCTGAATAAAGGCGCTGATGGCTTGGGCTGATGAAGGCATCGTGATCAGGGCGTTTCGCCATGCGCTATGCGTTGTTCAATGCGCTCGATCGCCCTGGGTAGGTCAGCCACGCTGTCAATGATTTCGTGTGCGCCAGATTTTTGAAGCAAAGCTACGGCAGGTAACAATGCAAGAGATTTCTCGCTGTCGCTGGCCTGTACCCAATCATCATAAGTCCACCCTAGCGCGTTACCGCTGGCAGCTACGCCGACGGTCCAACAGCCTGCAGCAAGACCTTCAGCCAGTCCGGGCGCAGTGTCATCCACTTTGATGACATGAGCAGCTTGTCCACTCAGTTGCATGGCATGGAGGCACTGCTCAACGCCCATAGGGTCAGGTCGGCTGCGAACAACATCATCACAACAAATCACCAGTGCAGGCTCAAAGCCTTGTTGGTAGGCTTTTTCAATCAAGGGGGTCATGATTTTTCGTGTGTAGCCAGTCGTGGTGGCAAAGCGCAAACCTTTCGCTTGCAGATTTTTGTAGACGTTCAAAAAACCCGGAATGAATTCACTGTGATCCATGGCCGCCTTGGCACTCATGGGTTCAAATTCCTGCAGGAGAATTTGTGCATCATTGCGCTCAAACGTACGGCCAAATTGTTGCTGCCATTGCAATGCGATGGCAGGTATCTGACCGAGAGCGGTAATGTGATCAATTTTTGGAAGACCCATGGGCCTACGAGCTTCATCGATGCTGATCTCGATGTGATGGCGGGCGAAGAGCTCCACAAATGCACCCATGGGCGCAAGACTTCCGAAATCGACAATGGTGCCGGCCCAATCGAGGATCACGCCTTTGATTTTTGTCATTTGGAAGTCCATTCTGAAATGATTTCTTCGGCCAAGCCGAACGATGTGCTCATGCCAGTGCCGCTGGTCACGCTGACGAGTTGAACGCCTGGCATCACTGCTTGCACCATGGCGTCTTGTGGGCCACTGGGGTAAATGCCAGTCCACCTTTCGGTGACCTGATAGTGGCCCAGGCAAAGCAAGCGTTGCATTTCATGAAGGATCAAGTCTTCCACATCGCGTGATGCAAAAGGACGCATGGCTTGGCCGTAATGGTGTGAGTCACCCACAACCAGTGATCCATCAGCACTTTGCACAATGATCAGGTGAACACCATGGTCCAACTCAGGTGCGCATTGCACACGCAATTGATCGTGTAGCAATTGCGCCCCTGGCAATTCGCTGTAGCCCCGGTAACGGACCAAACTCAAGTCGCTCATCACCCCGGCACCAAGTTGGTAGCCCATGGGCGGTTGAACACGGAGCATCTGCAGCTGACACAGCTGGGTGTTGCTTTGACTGAAGGCCTGCGGAAACAAACTGCGCGTATCGGGTCCTGGACAGACCAGGATTCGCTCGGCTTGCAGCCATTGATCACCAGCGAACACAGCGCCCGTGATCACTTGCTGAGCCGCTTGCCCCATGTGGAACTTCACGCCTTGCGAAGCCAACCAGAGCCGGAGTTTCTCAATGGCCAGTCGTGCCTCGATGCGCAGTTCGTGGGGGCTGTAAAGCGCACCACGAATGTTGGCATGGGCCAAGTGCGGTGCAGTTTTCTTCAGGGCTTGTGCATCGAACCATTGCAAATCTTGCCCTTCTGGGCGCTGGATCAGTTCCTCCAGAACTGTTTGCGCTTGCTGGCGTTGCGCCAAAACCCACAGGCCTTGATGTTCGACGGGGATGTCGGCCAGTGGAGCAATCTGGGCCCATACATCTTTGCTGCGCCGTGCGCGGCGCCAGGTCTCGCCACTGCCTTGGCCTGTGACGGTGACAAAGCCAAAGTTGCGAATGGAGGCCCCCACGCAAAAAGGGTCTCGGTCAATAACTTGAACGGTTTTGCCTTGTTGCAGGGCTGCCCACGCGCAGGCCAAGCCCACGATGCCGCTGCCGACGATGATCACATCTGATTTCATGACTTGCTTGCAATGAAGTTTTGCCCGCGCGGTGAAAGCAGGGCTTGTTGAAGTTGGGCTTGACCCGCTGTGCTGCTGCGCAGATCGCGGGGCTCAATGCCCAAATCCAGCAGCCATTGAGTGAGTTGATTCAAAGGTTGATTTCCTTTGGATACAAAAATCTGTTCAATGTCCGACTGGACTTGTGTGCTCTGTGAAGTGGCCAATGCCATGGTCATGGGCAGCCATATTGCGCAGGCTTGTCCGTGCGGTATTTTTTCGCGCAAGGTCAGTTCATAAGACAGGGCATGAGCCAGCGCTGTTTGTGTTTGCGACATGGCCAGACCTGCGAGCAGTGAGGCCTTACTCAGCAAACTGCGCAGTTGCAGGTCCGCTGGTTTATTCAGCACATCAGGCAAGGTTTGCAAAACGATTTGTGCTGCCTGGATGGCCAATGCACGCGTGAGGCTGTTGGCTTTGTGGTTCCAAATCGACTCCAACGCGTGCGCCAGCGTGTCAAGGGCCGTGTCGCGCGTCAGGTGTAGCGGGCAAGTCAAAGTCAAGCTGGGGTCGATCAGGGCGCGGTCTGCAAAACCCTGCTCAACGGACCAAGATCGCTTCAGGGGTGTTTCTGAATCGAGATCCCACAGTGTGGCCCAGGGTGTGACCTCGCTGCCCGTGCCAGAAGTGGTGGGGGCGCACCAGAGGGTGTGCCTATGGTATTGGTGAGGTAACTTGTTTGCACGCCATACAGCAGGTCCGGTCTCTGGATCTTGAAGTCGGAAACGCGCCAGTTTGGCCAGGTCGAGGGTGGTACCGCCGCCGATGGCCAGCAATGCCGCTTTGGGGCTCGCATCCCACAAGGGCCAGAGTTGCTGGCATACCTCCAACGCAGCATCGACATCGCTTTGAGCAGATTTTTGCCATATCCAATCTAGGCATTGTTCTGCCCAAGAGGCCCGCAGCAGAGTCTCTTGTGCCACTGAAATGGCTCCGGGGTCTGCCAGAACAAAAAAGGGTGTGTCGTCCTGCAAATTTCGCAACACGCCGACACCCCACTCAATGTCGACAGGGTTGAGCCATTTCAAATGAATCGCTGATGCAGCCATGAGGACATCAAATCGATGAAGGAGACAGTAACGATCAGCATGAGCAAGACAGCGCAGGTCTGTCCATATTCAAAACTTCGGATCACTTCAAAAAGAATCACGCCAATACCGCCTGCACCGACCATGCCCACCACCGAAGCTGAGCGCACATTCGATTCAAACCGATACAGCGAATACGACAGCCACAAGGGCATGACCTGGGGAATGACGCCATAAGCGATTTCAGCCAGTTTGTGTGCTCCCGTGGCACGGATGCCTTCTACGGGGCGTGGATCGATGGCTTCAACGGCCTCTGAAAAAAGCTTGGACAGGGTGCCAGTGGTGTGCACAAACAAAGCCAGCACCCCCGCAAATGGGCCTAGACCGACCGCCACGATGAACAGCATGGCAAACACCATCTCATTGGTGGCGCGGCAAGCGTCCATGAGGCGGCGAACCGGTTGGTAAATCCAGAGGGGTGCCACATTGGACGCCGAGAGCAAACCCATGGGTACAGCAGCAACGATGGCTAACAAAGTGCCCCACAGGGCAATTTGCAGTGTGACCACCATCTCACGCAGGTACAAAGACCAGTCTTTGAAATTGGGTGGAAAAAAATCAGCTGCAAAAGTGCGCATATTGGCCGCATCATGGATCAGTGCCAAGGGACGGATTTCAGCTCCTTCCCATGCCCAGGCCAACACAGCTGCAATCAACATCCAGACACCCGTGCTGAGCCAACTGTGTTTGTTGACAGCCGCCAAGGTGTGCAGTTTTTCCAACTCTGAGTCGGCTGTGCTCATGGACTTGACCTTACTTTTTCAGTGCAGCCAATTTCTGATCAATGTCGGCCAGGATCTTGGATTTTTCAGCCGCGTTCAATTTTTCATCACCCTCGGCCTTGCGACGGTCTTTGAATAATTCCAGTTGGCGTATCGGAATCAACTGATCGTTGTTGGACTCACGAAAGCCACCGTAGTTGTAGATGTTCTTCAGCACTGCCTTTTCGGATGGATCGGTTTTGGCATAGTTCAAAACAAAGCTTTTTATCTTGGCTTTGATGGCCGGGTCCATGTCCTTGCGCCAGACAAACGGATCGCTTGGAATCAAGGGACTTTTCCAGATCACGCGCAACTGCTCGAACAGCTCTGGCTTTGCGCTTTCAAGTTTGCCCATGTCTTCAGTGTTGTTGGTTGCCACGTCCAATTGCTTGGCCAAAACGGCTTGAATGTTGGCGCCATGGCTGGCATTGCGCACGGTCTTGAATGTGGTGCGAGGCTCGATGTTGCGTTGTGCAAAAACATAGTACGACGGCACCAGAAAACCCGAGGTGGAGTTGGGGTCGCCGATACCGAAGTTGATGTTCTTGCCGTTGTTGACCACATCGTCCAGATTCTTGTAAGGGCTGTCTTTGTGGGTGATCAACAAGGCGTGGTAACCGTAGCTGCCATCTGCATACATCAATTGCGCAAAGATTTCGCCATTGGCACGATCAACTGCTTCCATCGCTGCTTTGTTGCCATACCAAGCGACTTGAATTTTGTTGAAACGCATGGCTTCGATTACACCGGCGTAGTCAGGCGCGTAGAAAGACTGAACTTTCAATCCTGTCTTTTTTTCCATGTCGCGAAAAAAAGGCTCCCAGCGGTCTCTCTGGGCGGATGCGGAGTCCGTGGCGATGATGCCAAAACTGATGTCTTGTGCCCAAGCGCCCCATGCGCTGAGTGAGAGCAGACCAGTGGCCAAGATGTGTGAAATTTTCATGAAGATTTTTCCAAGTTGAAATGATCAATAAGCAAGGCTTCGAGGTGGTTGGATGGCGATCTCCGATGTTTGATCCATGAAGAGTTCATCGGAATGCGTGCCATACAGATCGCGTAATCTTTGGTTGTCCAAGCCCATGGGAGGGCCGTCATAGATCAGGTGACCCGCTCTGAGGGCAATGATCCGGTCGCAGTATTGGCGTGCCAAATTCACGTTGTGCAAACTGATGACCAGGGTCATGCCTTGTTCACGTTGCAATTGGCGCAGCAAATCCATGACTCTTCGAGTGGATTCGGGATCAAGGGATGCCACAGGCTCGTCGGCCAGTAAAATTTTGGCCCCTTGGACCAGCGCCCGTGCAATGGCGGCGCGTTGCTGCTGGCCTCCCGATAAGGTGGAGGCTCTTTGCAAAGCTTGATCAGATAAGCCTACGGCGCTTAAGGCTTGCAAGGCATGAAATCGTTCTTCGGCAGTGAATCTGCTCAGCAGGCTTCTGTGTAGAGGCACTTTGGGCAACAAGCCGGTCATCACATTGGTCAAGACATCCAGGCGTCCAATCAGGTTGAACTGCTGAAAAATGATGCCGATATGCCTGCGCAATTGGCGGATCTGCGGACTCAAGTGCCCCGACTTCTGAAGTGAGTCTCCCCAGAGTTGAATTTCATTGCGCTCGTCATCGAGTCTTTCGAGGGCGCAGAGACTGCGCAATAAAGTGGATTTGCCTGAGCCCGAAGCACCAAGTAGCCCGACGCATTCGCCTTGGGCAATACTCAGGTTGATGCCAACCAGCGCCTTGTGATTCTTTTTGAATGATTTGGACGCATTGAGAACGCTGATCGCAGGAGGTGTGACATGCATGCGAGAGATTTTGCAGATCACATGTGGCAGCCATTTGAAGTTTTCATGACGACTCAGTGGCAAACTTGGTTTTTGTCATGAAAACTTCAAGGTCGAGCTCCATGATGCGCGCATGCACGCATTACACAAAACCATTTTGGACCTCTATCGCGAAAACGGTGATCGCATGTATGCAGGTGAGCCGGTCACGCAACTGGAGCATGCATGGCAATGCGGCCGCTTGGCCGAAAAGTCGGGTGCAGATGCGTCACTGCAGTTGGCCAGTTGGCTACACGACCTTGGGCACCTTTGGGTCAACAGTCCAGGCACACCAACTTTGCGTGGCGAGAACGATTTGCATGAGGTGGTGGCGGCGGACCTTTTGGCTCCTGTGTTTGGCCCTGCTGTTGCAAAGCCTGTGCGTTTGCACGTGCAGGCCAAGCGTTATTTGGTGGCCAACAATACGGCCTATGCGGCCAAACTTTCGCAAGATTCCACCAGAAGTTTGAATTTGCAAGGCGGCCCCATGTCGCCGGAAGAATGTGCTGCTTTCGAGTCTCTGCCCTATTTTAAAGACGCCTTGAAGCTGCGTGTGTGGGATGACCTGAGTAAAAAACCAGCCTGGTTTGACGACAGCCGTGAAGACGCATTGCGCTATCTTGAAAAATTAATGTGCGCCGCATCGTCATGAAAATTTCATGCATTCGACTTTGAGGTGTCACGCGTCAATTTGATCATTCGGTAACTGATCAAAAGGAGTGTTCTCATGAAAGAGTTGCCCAGCCCCACCTTCGCACTGTCCCCGCTGAATTTGCCCAGGGGGTCACTTCATCCGGCGCAGTCCAACTCCGCTGTGGATTTCATGCCTCGCCGCGCCAAAGGCGCTATTGAGGTCAGTTGGGCAAAACATCAAGACGAGGTCCGTGAAGCGCAGCGACTGAGGTTCGACATCTTTGGCTCCGAGATGGGGGCTCGCTTGTCGAGCAAAGTTCCTGGACATGACATCGATTTGTTCGATGACTACTGCGAACATTTGTTGGTGCGCGCGTCTGAAACGGGCCAGGTGATCGGCACTTACCGCGTGCTGACGCCCGAACAGGCCAAGCGCGCAGGCAGCACCTACAGCGATACCGAGTTTGACCTGACCCGTTTGCGCAACATGCGCAGCCGCATGGTGGAGTTGGGCCGCAGCTGTGTGCATGCCGACCACAGACAAGGTGGCGTCATCATGGCCTTGTGGGGCGCGCTGTTCGAGTTCATGGAGCGCAACCGTCTGGACGTGATGATCGGTTGTGCCAGCATTCCCATGTTGCACAACGGCATCGTGACGGGCGACGCCGCAGCCAGCATTTGGCACCAATTGCGCGAAACGCATCTGGCACCGATTCAATACCATGTGCGTCCTCGTCTGCCGCTGCCGGTACATCAGCTGGAGAGGGTATTGCCCATCGAGCCACCTGCGCTGATCAAAGGCTATTTGCGTCTGGGGGCCAAGATTTTGGGCGCACCCGCCTGGGACCCGGATTTCAACACGGCAGACTTGCCCATGATGATGCAAACGGCGGACATCCCTGCACGTTATCGCCGCCACTTTGCCGGGAAAGCTTGATGCGCTCGCCCGCAGCAAACCTTCAAACGGCCTTGTTGTTTGAGGCACCCCCGGCGATCGCAGTGCCGATGGGCCATGCGCCCCAGACGGCAGTCGCCACGGCATCACAAGTCCCAGACGATGATGAAACGCCCCCAGGCCGCACGCGCTTGCGGGCGATTTTCATTTCAGACTTACACATTGGCACACCGGGTTTTCAGGCCGATGCCTTGCTGGATTTTTTGAAACACCACCCCTGCGACACTTTGTACTTGGTGGGAGACATCGTCGATGGCTGGCAATTGCGCAGGCGCTGGTTTTGGCCGCAAAGCCACAACGATGTGGTGCAAAAGCTGCTGCGCCGCGCACGCAAGGGTTGCCGGGTAATCTATGTGCCGGGCAATCACGACGAGTTCGCTCGCCATTTTGTGGGTCATGCTTTTGGTGGCGTAGAGGTGTTTCACGACACAGTGCACACCACAGCGACTGGTCTGAAGCTGTGGGTGATCCATGGTGACCATTTCGATGGGGTGATCCAGTGCGCCAAATGGTTGGCCTATGTGGGCGATTGGTTGTATGAATTGACCCTCAAGCTCAACCGCCACCTCAACAGCTGGCGCGCTCGCATGGGATTGGGTTACTGGTCTTTGTCGGCTTACCTCAAATTGAAGGTGAAGAAAGCCGTGAACTTCATCAGTGACTTTGAAGTAGCGGTGGCGCAAGAGGCGCAGCGCCGTGGTTATGACGGTGCTGTGTGCGGCCACATCCATCACGCCGAAATTCGTGACATCAACGGCATCTTGTATTGCAACGATGGCGACTGGGTCGAGAGCCGCACGGCCTTGGTCGAGCACATGGATGGTCGTTTGGAGATCATCCACTGGGGCGAAGGTGAGGCCGTCAAGCTTCGTGAGCGCAATGCTGTGGAGGTTCTGGCATGAAACTGGCACTGATCACCGATGCGTGGCACCCGCAAGTCAATGGGGTGGTCACGACACTGCACGAGTTGGTCGCGGCTTTGAAACCAATGGGGGTGGAGGTGGAGGTGATTCACCCAGGCCTTTTTCGCAACCGACCCTGTCCTGGGTACAAAGGCATTGACCTGGCCGTGCGCCCTGGCAAGCCATTGGCCCAGATCCTCGACAGTTTGCAGCCCGATGCCATCCATCTGGCCACGGAGGGTCCTTTGGGGTGGGCGGGACGGCGCTATTGCCTGAAGCACCAGTTGGCATTCACCACGGCGTTTCACACCAAGTTCCCAGAAATTTTGCATGCCGCTTTGCGTGTGCCTTTGTCCTGGGGTTATGCCTTGTTTCGTCATTTTCACAGGCCGTCTTCAGGCGTGATGGTGCCGACCCAAGGCGTGCTGGACATGCTCAAGAGCCGAGGCTTTGACAAGCTCAAACCCTGGACCCATGGTGTGGATCTGAATTTGTTTGAGTACCACGACAAGCCCTTGGATTTGCCCGGTTTGGCTTGTTTTCCGAGACCTTTTCATTTGTTCGTGGGGCGGGTGTCTTACGAGAAGAACATTGAAGCTTTTTTGTCCCTGGACTTGCCAGGGACACGAATTGTTTGCGGTGTGGGACCGCTTGAAGAGAGCTTGCGCAAACGTTATCCCGATGTCGTGTGGATGGGGGTCTTGCCGCGCCCGGAGTTGGCCCGCATTTACGCTGCCAGTGATGTGTTTGTGTTCCCTTCACGCAGTGAGACATTTGGCCTGGTCATGCTCGAAGCCATGGCTTGCGGCACGCCGGTGGCGGCTTATCCAGTCGATGGTCCTTTGCAGGTCTTGGGGGCCGATGGCACTGGTGTGATGGGCGGTGTCTTGAACGATGCATTGGATCAAGCGGTGGCGCAGGCTCTTCAGGTTACCCGTTCGGATGCGCGTCTTCGCGCCATGCATTTTGATTGGCCGCAAACGGCACGAAGCTTTACTTCTCATTTGGTTCATGTGCATCAGGGGAGGGCATTGCAGCCCGAGACATTCACATGAATGTCATCAAATTGACTTGAATTCTTCTTAGGATCAGATCGCAATGAAATGACAATTCAACATGAGTTCTGAATCCTTCAAACATCACAGCGAAAAAGCAGCATCTCCCTTGCTTGACCGTGACCTGAGCATTCTGGCTTTCAACGAGCGGGTGCTCGATTGGGCGCATCGCCCGGATGTGCCCTTGCTTGAGCGCTTACGCTACTTGTGCATCGTGTCGTCCAACTTGGACGAATTTTTTGAAGTGCGTGCTGAGCCCCATGTCATGGGTGCATTGCAAGGCTTGCGCACCGGGCCCTATACACAAGGCAGCTTGTCGGCCATCACCGAACACGCCAATGCCATGGTGGCCCGGCAGTACACCTTGTACAACGACGATTTGTTGCCTGCATTGGAGCGTGAGGGTTTTCGCATCCTCTCGCACGGGGAGCGCAACGCTGAGCAACGCCGCTGGGTGCGCAGCTATTTTCAGCGCGAAGTCCAACCGCTGCTGGTTCCTGTCGGGCTTGATCCTGCGCACCCCTTCCCGCAGGTGGCCAACAAGTCTTTGAACTTCATTGTTCAGCTCTCGGGCAAAGATGCATTCGGGCGATCCAACGAGATCGCCATCGTCAAAGTGCCACGCGTTTTGCCGCGTTTGATTCCGCTGCCAGCCAAGCTGTGTGGCGGTGCCACCTCATTTGTGTTGTTGTCCAGCGTGATCCGGGCGCATCTGGCCGAATTGTTCACGGGACGGGTCGTGGGGCAGTTTTCGCAGTTCCGCGTTACCCGTCATTCCGATTTGGCGGTGGACGAAGACGATGTGGGCAATCTGCGCACGGCATTGCGTCAGGGCTTGCAACACCGCAACTATGGCCAAGCCGTTCGCCTGGAGGTGTCGTCGGATTGCTCCTTGCGGCTGGCCGAGTTTTTGCGCAAAGAATTTCAGTTGCCCGAGTTGTCGGTGTTCCGTGTCAATGGGCCGGTGAATCTGGTGCGCTTGATGCAACTGATCGATCTGGCGCAAGCGCCCTCATTGCTGTTTCCGCCTTACAAGGCGAGCTTTCCACAACAACTGCCATCGAACGGTTCGATCCTGGCCCGGCTGCGCGAGGGCGATGTGCTCATTCATCAACCCTTTGAGAGCTTTGACGGTGTGTTGGCTTTCTTGCGCGAAGCAGTGTCCGACCCAAACGTGCTGGCCATCAAGCAAACCATTTACCGTACCGGCAGCGATCCGGCCATGATCGATTTGCTGCGCGAGGCGGTGCGCCAGGGCAAGGAAGTCACGGCGGTGGTCGAGCTCAAGGCCCGCTTTGACGAAGAAGCCAACATCAACTGGGCTGAACAACTCGAATCGATTGGTGCGCAGGTGGTGTATGGCGTGGTGGGCCTCAAGACCCACGCCAAGATGCTGTTGGTCACGCGCCGCGAAGGCCGCAGCTTGCGCCGGTATGGTCATTTGTCCACCGGCAATTACAACCCCCGCACAGCCAGGCTCTACACCGACATCAGTTACCTGACAGCCGACCCTGCCATCACCCTCGACATGGACCAGTTGTTCGGCCACCTGGCCAGCCAAAGCAGCTTGCCCAAGATGAAGCGCTTGCTGGTGGCACCCTTCACACTGCATGCCGACATGCTCTCGCGCATCCGCTCTGCAGGCGCAGCGGCGGCTGCTGGCCAAGGGGGTCGGATCGTCTTGAAGATGAACGCACTGACCGACGTGCCTTTGGTGGAAGCGCTGATGTCTGCGGGCCAACAAGGCGCGCAGATCGATTTGATCGTTCGCGGAGCCTGCATGTTGCCTGCTGGTGTGCCCGGCGTGAGCGAAAACATCCGGGTGCGCTCGGTCATTGGCCGCTTCCTCGAACATTCGCGCGTGTTTTATTTCCGCGCCGGTGAAACCGAGTCCCTGTACCTGTCGAGTGCCGATTGGATGAGCCGCAACATGATGCGCCGCGTCGAGCTGGCCTGGCCGGTGGATGACCCGGCCCTGCGCCAACGCATCATCGATGAATGCTTGTTGGCCTACTTGCACGACAGCAAAGATGCTTGGGACCTGGCACCTGATGGGCGCTACCACCGTGTGGGTCTGCATGCCCCCGGCCACAGTGCGCAAAACGCTTTGATGGCACGCTACAGCGCTGCCTCATCCCAGGAGTGAACAGAGAATGGACCTGATCTTGTGGCGACACGCAGAAGCCCACGATGCCGAGCCGGGCCAAGATGATTTGCAAAGGCGTTTGACTTCACGGGGCGAGAAGCAAGCGACCCGAATCGGGGTTTGGCTGGACCGTCAGTTGCCCGAGGGCGTACGCATCTTGAGCAGTCCCGCTGCGCGGTCTGAACAGACAGTCAAGGCTTTAGGGCGCAAATACAAAGTGCGCGATGCCCTGTCGCCCGGCGCTTGCGCCGATGATTTGCTCGAAGCAGCAAGCTGGCCCGATGCCAAATACCCCGTGATTCTGGTGGGCCACCAGCCCTCTTTGGGCGAGGTGGCCGCACGTCTGTTGAAGATGCCACAGGACTCGTGCGCCATCCGCAAGGGGGCTGTCTGGTGGTTGCGTAGCCGTCAGCGCGAGGGCCGCGATGAGACGGTGATCATGTCTGTCACCTCGCCCGACAGGCTTTGAGTCACTCAGCTTTTGCTGGGACGTCCCGTTTTGAGCGTGGGCACTGCCGACAAGGCTTTTTTGAAGCCAGCATCGCTCAGTGAAAAGATGGCCTGCAGACCTGCACGGATCAGCTCACTCTTTTTGATGTCCACACCCAAAGCCATGGCGCGTTTCTTCATGTCAGCGATTTGTGTGAATTCGGATTTGGGAATGGTGAAGCTGTCACGCACCACTTTGACTTTTTTCTCTTTGGCCGCTTTGGCTTTGGTGGACAGTGTTGCGTCTGTCACAGGTTGGGTGGGTTTTTTATCGACGGGTTTTTTGCTGGAAGCAATGGACTTGCCAGGCGCTTTGGCAGGTGCCGACTTGGGCGTGTTTTTCACTGTGATCGGCTCGGCTTTTTTGACGGTCGCAGGGCGCTTTTTGACAGAGGCTTTGCGCGGCGCTTGGCTTGCTTGAGCTGTTTTTTGAGTAACCCCATCGGTTTTGACGGGGGTGCTGATAGTGGTTTGGGCTTCGGACATGAAAGGCTCCTTTAAAAACGATGCATACAGTTTATACCGGTCATTTCTAAAAATCAATGTATCCGAATCAAACGCTTGGCAGCGTCGAGGTCAAGATGTCTCAAGCGATTTGGATTTTGAGCTCCCAGCCGGTCTTGAACCAGGCGACACTTTCTTCTCGCAGCAAGTGCGCTGACTGAGGCCATTGCTCCGCCCACTGTGCGTTCACTTTGAGTTTTGCCAGTTTGCGATTGGCATCCATGTTCAGTTCAAAAGAACCAAGGTCTGGATCGCGACGCGCATGACAAAGGATCACGGCCATGCGCAAAGCCATGAGCTGTTGCACAAAGAGTGGGTCTTGCAAGGGATCGTCAAGCTTTCGCAATTTGCCTCGGTGACCCAGAACCAGCAGGCTCAATCGGTGGAGTTCATCGATGGTGAATCCGGGCAAGTCGGTGTTGTCGAGAATGTAGGCACCGTGCTTGTGGTAATCGGTGTGCGAGATGCGCATGCCCACTTCGTGCAGTTGTGCTGCCCAGTGAACTTTGCGCAGATGGCGAGAGGCCTCGTCATCAGCCTTTTTGCCCATCATCAATGTCAGCAGGGTTTGAGCAGTGCGCGATACGCGCTCGGCTTGCATCAGGTCCGAGCCGAAACGGTGAGTGAGCCAAGACACCATTTGGCTGCGAACATCATCTTGTGGGCTTTCTCGGTCCAGAAGATCGTACAAAGCGCCATGACGCAATGCACCCTGCGCGGCATGCATTTCATCGATTTGGAGCAAATCAAATACAGCCCTCAATACAGCCAATCCGCCGCCGATGACCGGTCTGCGGTCTTCTTTGACGCCTTCGAGTTTGAGGGATTCCGGTTTTTGAGCTTTGAGCAGTTTTTCTTTCAGCCAGTCTAAGCCGCTGCGGGTGATCAGTCCCTCTGGCCAGCCTGCCAATGTCAGCACATCAGCGACTGCGCCGACAGTGCCCGATGAGCCGTAGCATGTGTCCCAGCTTTGGCGTGGGTAATGCATTTGGGCTTCATCTAAAACGGCTTTGGCAGCAATTTCAGCAGCTTTGAAAGCCGAATTGGACCAGACACCGTCTGGGAAATACTTCATCGACCACGCCACACTGCCGACGCGGTAGGACTCCAGTGTCTTGGCTTGGACGTTTTTGCCGAGGATCAATTCTGTGGAGCGGCCGCCAATGTCCACCACCAAGCGCCTTTCTGGTGATTGAGGCAACAGGTGCGACACACCCAGATAAATCAGACGAGCCTCTTCACGTCCAGTAATCACCTCGATGGGGTAACCGAGGATGGTTTTGGCTTTGATCAAAAAAACTTCGCGATTACGTGCTTCTCTCAAGGTCTGCGTGGCGACTGCACGAACTTGGCCCGGTTTGAATCCCGCAATTCTTTCGGCAAAGCGTGCCAAGCAATCCCAACCACGTTGCATGGCCTCAGGGCTGAGGTTGCGCTCAGCATCCAGGCCATTGCCTTGACGGACGGTTTCCTTGATGTATTCCACCCGCCGCAGGTGTCCCGCTTCGAGTTGACCAATTTCCAGACGAAAGCTGTTGGAGCCAAGGTCAATGGCGGCAAAGAGGGACTTGGTTTGCATGAGCGGTTCTGTGACAGGGTTGCCACGATTATGTGACGCTTATGTGTAAATTAAATGACGGTTAAGGCGCGTTCTTTTCATCCAGGTGCTCAAAGCGATGCGCGCCATGCCCGCGACAGGGCCGGAAACAAACCCGATGACTCGATCAAAGCCAGGGTGGCCCGTTGGTCTTGATCCTGGCCCATGGCGTTTTGAAATTCACGAGAGCGTTTCAGCCGCTTGCTCAGTGTGTGGCTGAGCGCATGGGTGGCCAAGCCTTCGATCACATACCTTTCTTGCTTGATCCAGAGGCGGCATACGTGTTGTCTGGAGGCTTTCGCAGTCTTGCGCCCTTGTTTGATTTTTTGGTGCAATTTATCCAATCGGTGACGGGTCTTGCGATGCCAAGCCTGTGCGCTCGGCCGCTTGGGGAACTTGGCAGCGCCTTTGAGCCATGCCTTCAATTCAAGCCATCCCGCCCGTGCTTCGGCGCGCGACAAGTTGTCTTGCAAGTCCCGGCGCGCAGTTCGTCGTTGGTTTTGCAGGTGGCGAATCAAGGCGGGCCATTCTTGTGGCGCGGTGTTTGGATGTTTCTGTCGCCAAACAGGCAAGGTGATGGTCAGGCTCACATCCAGATTCCGAAGCGCGCTGGTGCGTTGCCAGATGGCTTGAAGTGCACATTGATGTTGTTGTGCAGGCTTGGGCAGCATGGGGCGGTAAAACCGACTCAGACACTTGAAGCGCCGCCAGGCCACGCGGGCTTGGTGCAGGGCTTCAGGCTCGGGAGCGCCTACCCAGGTGTTGAGCCAACGCATGGCATCGTCCAGGGTGGTCCGCATCTGGCGCAACAGGAAAATTTGGGGATGCAGTGGGGCGCGCGCATGCACACCCAGGCTGTACTCAGGCTGCAGTTTTGAAGGCGCTTGCATGGCTCACTTCAACTTGAAATTGCTCATGTCCAGTGGGGTTCTGGGCATGCGCAGTGCCATGGATTGGAGGGTGTGCACCAAGAGTTCGGCCACCATCAAGTCGCGGTAGGGCTTGGAATCGGCGGGCACGACGTACCAGGGCGATGCATCGCTGCTGGTGGCCTGGATGGCTTGCGCATAGGCATGCATGTAGGCCCGCCAGTGCCTGCGGTCTTCAAAATCCGAGGCCTGTACTTTCCAGTGTTTCAGCGGGTCGTCCAGACGGGCTTGCAAACGCTTTTTCTGCTCACTCTTGGAGATGTGCAAATAACATTTGACGATGGCAATGCCGTTGTCCGACAGCAAGGACTCGAAGTGGCGGATGTGGTGGTACCTTTTTTCGCACATGGCGTGCTTGAGTTGCCTGTTGACGACGGGCACCAACACATCCTCGTAGTGACTTCGGTTGAAGATCACCATCTCGCCCAGGGCTGGCGTCTTGGCGTGGATGCGCCACAGGAAGTCGTGCCTTTGCTCCAGTGCTTGCGGTACGCCAAAGGCCTCGGCGCGTACCCCCAGGGGACTGATGTGCGCAAACACCGTGCGGATACAGCCATCCTTGCCCGAAGTGTCCATGCCTTGCAAGACCAGCAGCAAGCCGTGTGTTTTGCTGGCATACATCATGGCTTGCAGACGGTTGAGCTCTTGCGCCAGCACGGCCATGCGTGCAGGCCATTGCTGCTTGTCTGATTCCGAGGCGGATTTGGGCACGGTGGGCAGGCGGCTCAAGTCGAGGGCTTTGCCATCGGCGATGCGCCAGTCTGACCAGTTGATGGTGTTCATGGGTGTCGTTGGGGTGTCACAAGGCCAAGGCCGCGCTGGCCCAGGCACCCAGCCATACAGCAGTTATCACCAGCAGCAGGCCCGGCAGGATCAACAGTGCAAAGGATCGCCCCCCGGCACCGATGGAGACCGCCGACTTGCTCAAGGTGTTGGTGCTCACCGCCAGCGAGATGGCCATTTGGGCTTGCGACAGGGAAGCTTGGCCTTTGTTGACCAAGCTGCTCATGGAGGCCACGCTGGCGTGCGCATCCACCAGGCCAGCCAGCATGCTGGCGATCACCACGCCCAACTCGCCGATCCAATGGTTCAAGGCTGCGGTCATGACCGTCACGCTCAAGACCGCCAGACTCAGGATCAAGGTGGTTTTGTGTTCAAAGGCATGGCCTTTCAGTTCCAGTGGTGCCGTCACCGTGTCGGGCTGATGGTGCTGGAACAGCCAAGTGGTGTACAGGCCTGCCGCGCTGCAACCCAGGCCGATGGGCAGGCTCATCCAGGGCAAGATGCCGGGCAGCAGCATGGACACCAGCAAACCCAACTGGACCATGGTGGAGACGGTGGACAGCATGGCGCCCATCGCGGCTGCGGCCAGCATCTGCGGCTGCTGGCGAGCGGCTTGGCCCATGGCCAAAATGGTGGCGGTGCTGGAGATGAAGCCGCCCGCAAAACCGGTCAGTGCCATGCCTGCGCGCAGCCCTAGGGTTCTTTTGGCCATGTAAGCCACGGCGCTGATGCTCATGACCGCCACCACAAAACGGGCCAGGTCATGCGGATTGACCGCCTGGTAGGGGCCGGTGTAACGGTCGGGGCTCAGGGGCAAGAGGATCAAGGCCGCCGCCAGGCACACGATCACATCCTTGAGTTCCTGGGCTGTGATGACCTGTTGCACAAAGCGGTGCATTTCCTCGCGAGCGGCCAGCATGGCGGCCAAGGCGATGCCCATGATGGCGGCCAACTCGGGCGAGGGCAGGGCAAGTGCCCCCAGCAGGCAAGTCAGCAAGATCGCCACTTCCGAGGTCAGCCCGGGGTCGTGCTGCCTGGACTGTTGGTAAGCCGTGACCGTCAAGGCCCCCAGGGTCAGCACGCTGGCACTGAGCAAAAACGCGGACTGTAAGTTCTGCGCGGCAAAGCCCAGCAAGGAGGCCCCTGCGAAAGTGCGTATGCCAGCCGAGCGCCGGTTCGGGCCAAGGCCTTTGTGTCGTTCCCTTTCTGCGCCCACCAGCAGGCCAATGCCTATGGCGACAGACAGCGGAATCAGCGCTTCGGGATCAGCGAGCGTCAGCATGGCGCATATGGGCGTAGAAAAAGGGATGCATTTGCCTGTCGTGACTGTGAACCGAGGCGGCTGCGGTTACATGATCATGGCAGCACCAGGCCGAAGGCGCTGTGCGCTGCAACACATCAGTTTTTTATTTGACACATTCTTGTCACAATCGACCGTTAAATTCAGTTGCATGAATGAAGAGGCGGTCAGTCCTTGGCCTCCTGTCCTTTGATGACCCTGAACCAGGAGTTGATATGTTGAAGATGAAATCTGTCATTGCCGCTGTGGGCTTGAGCGTTTTGGCTGCCACCAGCTGGGCAGCTGACATCACTGGCGCTGGTGCCACTTTCCCCTATCCGATGTATGCCAAGTGGGCTGAAGCCTACAAGGCGGCCACCGGTACTGGCTTGAATTACCAGTCCATCGGATCTTCGGGTGGTTTGAAGCAAATCCGCGCCAAGACCGTGACTTTTGGTGCTTCTGATGCCCCGGTTTCGGGTGCTGACCTTGAAAAAGACGGCATGGTGCAGTTCCCAGCCATCATCGGCGGCACGGTGCCTGTGGTGAACCTGGAAGGTTTCAAGCCCGGTGAGCTGCGCGTCAGCGGCCCCGTGTTGGCCGACATTTACATGGGCACCGTCACCAAGTGGAACGACGCCAAGCTGGCGGCCTTGAACCCCGGCAAAAAACTGCCTGACCAAGCCATCACCGTGGTGCACCGCGCCGACGGCTCGGGCACCACGTTCAACTTCACCGACTACCTGAGTACGGTCAGCAAGGATTGGGCTGACAAAGTGGGCAAGGGTGCTGCCGTCAAGTGGCCTGCGGAATCGTCTGTGGGGGGTAAGGGCAATGAGGGTGTGGCCGCCAACGTCAACCGTGTCAAAGGCGCTGTGGGCTACGTGGAATACGCTTACGTCAAGAAAAACAACATGACGTTCCTGCAGTTGCTCAACGCATCTGGCAAATATGTGAGCCCTGATGATCTGACTTTTGCGGCAGCGGCTGCCGGTGCTGACTGGTTCAGCGTGCCCGGCATGGGCGTGTCCATGGTCAACGCTAAGGGCAATGACAGCTGGCCCATCAGCACCGCGTCGTTCATCTTGATGTACAAAAAGCCTGCCGACAAAGCCGCTTCGGATGAAGTCCTGAAGTTCTTCGACTGGGCATTCAAAAATGGCAAAAAGATGGCCTCCGATCTGGACTATGTGCCTCTGCCTGACGCTCTGACTCAGCAGATCCGCACCAAGGTCTGGTCTGAAATCAAGTGAAGTTTGAGCGAAGTCTTTCAAGGCTTCGTGGCCTCTCACCCGAAAGGGTGAGGGGTTTTTTTTAAAGTCATGCGTTGCTCACCATGCAGTTGTCACAAGGAATGAATATGGGATCGATCGAACAGGCCAGTCATGCGCCCGATCACAACATGCTGTCGGTGGTGAAGCGCCAGCGTATTCAGGACTTCTTTTTCCACAAGATCACCCTGAGCTTTTCTTTGCTGGTTTTGTTTGCCTTGCTGGGCATCATTATTTCTTTGTTGATCAATGCTTGGCCCGCTTTGGCCAAATTTGGTTTTCAGTTCATTTGGCGTGTGGAGTGGGACATCGTCAATGACGAGTTCGGCGCTGCCATCGCCATTTTCGGAACGCTGGTCAGTGCATTGATCGCCTTGGTGATTGCTGTGCCTTTGTCGTTTGGCATCGCTTTGTTTCTGACAGAAACGTGCCCAACCTATTTGCGCCGTCCTTTGGGTACCGCCATTGAGTTGTTGGCAGCGGTGCCGTCCATAATTTACGGCATGTTTGGCTTGTTCATTTTTGCGCCCTTGTTTGCCGAATATGGCCAGCCAGCTTTGCAATCGACCTTGGGGCAAATGCCGATCATTGGTGGCCTGTTCGGCGGGGCCATGAACGGCGTGGGCATTTTGGCCGCCGGCATTGTGCTGGCTTTCATGATCGTGCCCTTCATTGCGGCGGTCATGCGCGATGTGTTTGAAATCGTGCCGCCCATCTTGCGTGAATCGGCCTATGGCCTGGGATGCACCACTTGGGAAGTGGTGCGCAGCATCGTCTTGCCCTACACCCAAAAAGGCGTGATCGGTGGTGTCATGTTGGGCTTGGGCCGGGCATTGGGCGAGACCATGGCGGTGACCTTTGTCATCGGCAATTCGCAGCGCCTGAGTGCATCCTTGTTTTCGCCGGGCACCACCATTGCTTCAACCCTGGCCAACGAATTTGGCGAAGCGGCTGACTTTCATCTGTCCACCTTGTTCGCATTGGGCTTCTTGCTGTTCGTGATCACTTTCATCGTCTTGAGCCTGGCCAAGATCATGTTGATCCGCGCAGAAAAAGCCAAGGGCACCAAGACTTGATGCCCCGAACTGGAGAAATCACATGGATCTGAAAATTTACAAACGCAGGCAACTCGTCAACCGCATGGGGTTGACCTTGTCGATGTCGGCCATGGGTCTTGGCCTGTTCGTCTTGCTGTGGATCTTGTTTGTGCTGCTGTCCAACGGCCTGGCGGCTCTGGACTGGGCCATGTTCACCCAATCGACGCCTGCACCCGGATCTGAGGGCGGCGGTTTGGCCAATGCCATCGTGGGCAGCTTGATGATGGTGTTGGTCACGGCTTTTGTCAGCACACCGATTGGCATCTTTGCCGGGGTGTACCTGGCCGAATACGGTGACCAAAGCAAGACGGCCGAGCTGACCCGCTTTGTGACCGACATCATGTTGTCCGCACCTTCGATCGTCTTGGGCTTGTTTGTGTACGCGGTGCTGGTGGCTCAGGTGCAGCACTTCTCGGGCTGGGCGGGGTCTCTGGCTTTGTCTTTGATTGCCGTGCCCGTGGTCGTGCGCACCACCGAAAACATGCTGCGCCTGGTGCCTGGCAGCTTGCGTGAAGCGGCTTTTGCTCTGGGTGCGCCCCGCTGGAAAGTGGCCACCTTCATCACTTTGCGTGCGGCCAAATCGGGTGTGATGACCGGTTTGCTGCTGGCGCTGGCCCGCATCAGTGGCGAGACAGCGCCCTTGCTGTTCACCGCGCTCAACAACCAGTTCTTCTCGACCAACATGAACGCCCCGATGGCGAACCTGCCCGTGGTGATCTTCCAGTTTGCGATGAGCCCTTATGACAACTGGGTGCGCCTGGCCTGGGGCGGTGCCCTGCTGATCACCTTGACGGTGTTGATTCTGAACATCTTGGCCCGCGTGTTTTTCCGCGAAAAAGCCCAAGGCTAATCTTTTGAATGGATGGAATTTCCAATGCCTACAACGCAAAACCTGCCATTGAAAAACGCGATTGAAATTCGCAACCTGAATTTCTTTTACGGCACTTTCAAAGGCCTGAAGAACGTCAACCTCGACATCGCAGAAAACAAAGTCACCGCTTTCATCGGGCCCTCGGGTTGCGGCAAGTCGACTTTGTTGCGCACGCTCAACCGCATGTACAGCCTCTATCCCGGTCAACGGGCCGAGGGCGAGATCAATTTTTACGGCCAAAACATCCTGGACGGCAAACAGGACTTGAACTTGTTGCGCGCCCAAGTTGGCATGGTGTTTCAAAAGCCCACGCCTTTTCCGATGTCGATTTACGACAACATCGCTTTCGGCATTCGCTTGTACGAGAACCTGAGCCGATCTGAAATGGACGAGCGCGTGGAGTGGGCCCTGAGCAAAGCAGCGATCTGGACCGAAGTCAAAGACAAGTTGGGACAAAGCGGTTTGTCCCTGTCGGGCGGTCAGCAGCAGCGTCTGTGCATTGCGCGCACGGTGGCGGTCAAACCCAAAGTCATTTTGCTGGACGAGCCCACCTCGGCGCTCGATCCGATCTCGACCGCCAAGGTCGAAGAATTGGTGACCGAGTTGAAGAAAGACCACACCGTGGCCATCGTGACGCACAACATGCAGCAAGCCGCGCGTGTGTCCGATTTCACGGCCTACATGTACCTGGGTGAGTTGGTCGAGTTTGGCCAAACGGAGCAGATTTTCATGAAGCCTGCCCGCCAGGAAACGGAAGACTACATCACTGGCCGTTTCGGCTGATCAGGAGCAATACATGGATAAGCACATCTCTAGTCAATTCGATGCCGACCTGACCAACGTGTCCTCACGCGTGTTGGAGTTGGGTGGTCTGGTCGAGTCGCAAACCCGCCATGCGGTGTATGCCCTGGCTCAGTTCAGCGCTGAAGCGGCTGACCAGGTCATTGCCACTGAAAAACAAGTCAACACCTTGGAAGTGGAGATTGATGCTGAACTGGCCTCGATCATTGCCCGCCGCCAGCCCACAGCACGCGACTTGCGCTTGCTGATGGCGATCTCCAAGATCACTGGTAATCTGGAGCGCGCAGGCGACGAAGCTGAGCGCATTGCGCGCATGGTCAAAAAGATTTTGGAACAAGGCAGTCCCCGCAATTTGCCTTCTTCCGAGTTGCGCATTGCTTCTGATCTGGCTTCGGGTTTGCTGCGCAAGTCGCTCGATGCGTTTGCACGTCTGGATGTGAACACCGCCTTGGTGATCCTGAAAGAAGACGATTTGATCGACGCCGAGTTCAACGGCTTTGTGCGCAAACTGGTCACCTACATGATGGAAGATCCCCGCACGATTTCGGCCAGTCTGGATTTGTTGTTTGTGGCCAAAGCCATCGAGCGCATCGGTGACCATGCCAAGAACATTGCTGAATTCGTGATCTATGTGGTCAAGGGGGCCGATGTGCGCCACACCGCTTTGTCGGACATTGAACAAGCTGTCAAATGAGAAGCCTGCCTCGCATTCTGATTGTCGAAGACGAGTCATCCATCGCGGAGCTCATTTCGGTCAACTTGCGTCACAACGGGTTTCAACCCGTGTGGGCGATGGATGCCGAGTCTGCGCAAAGAGAACTCGATGAAATCTTGCCCGATGTGATTTTGCTGGACTGGATGCTGCCGGGTGAGAGTGGTCTTGCGCTGGCTCGCCGCTGGCGTGCTTCAGCGCGGACCAAAGCTGTACCGATCTTGATGTTGACAGCACGGGGGGATGAGTCGGATCGCGTGGCTGGTCTGGATGCCGGGGCTGACGACTACATCGTCAAGCCGTTTTCGCCGCGCGAGTTGTTGGCACGCATCCGCGCGGTCTTGCGCCGCCGTGTGCCTGAATCTGCTGGGGGCTTGGTGAAAATTGCGGAATTGCAATTGGACTCAGACACCTACCGTGTCAGTTGGCAAGACAAGCCCTTGAAGGTCGGTCCGACAGAGTTCAAGCTCTTGCAGTATTTGATGCGTCACCCGGAGCGCGTCCATACGCGAGGCATGTTGCTCGACAAAATTTGGGGTGATCATGTCTACATTGAAGAACGTACGGTGGATGTCCACGTCAAGCGCTTGCGTGAGTCTTTGGGCGAAGCAGGCACCATGATCGAGACGGTGCGTGGTGCCGGTTATCGTTTGACGGGTACGCCTGCGGTCTGACGGATACACAACGGCATGCTGTCATCGATTTTGGTTTTCAGCTTCTCGACGGTCTTGCTGGCGCTGGTGGGGTGGTGGTTGGCAGGACCTTTGCTGGCCCTGGGCCTGGCCTTGGCCTGCGCTCTGTTGGCGGCTTGGGTCATGGTCTGGAAGATCCATCGCCTGGAGCGCTGGGTGTCTGGACCAGACTTGCTGCGCGATGTGCCCTGGAAAGGCATATGGCTGGAAATCGTCCAGCGCATGCAGCGCTTGCTCAAGCAGCGCGACAAACAGGTCAAGGACCACGAAAACAGGCTGAATGATTTCTTGGCAGCGATCCAGGCTTCACCCAACGGGGTGACCTTGCTCGATGAGCAAGGCCGGATCGAGTGGTTCAACGATACGGCTGCGCTGCATTTGGGCTTGGACATCCGTCGTGACCGCCTGCAACATGTGGTTCATTTGGTGCGTGATCCGGTGTTTTCCAAATACTTTGCTCAAGAAAAGCATGGCAACGAGGTTGTCATTGATGGCCGTGCCTTGTCGCTTGCACACAGCACCAAACTGTCCGTGCAGCTGCACGCTTATGGTGAAGGTCGGCAGTTGCTGCTGACGCGCGACATCACTTTGATGACCATGTCCGAGGCGATGCGCCGCGATTTTGTGGCCAACGTTTCGCATGAAATCAGAACGCCCCTGACAGTGCTCAGTGGTTTTGTTGAAACCCTGCAGACGATTCCACTGGATGAGTTGGAGCGCAAGCAGTACCTCGATTTGATGGCCGTTCAGGCGAGCCGCATGCAGAGCCTCGTCGCTGATTTGTTGACTTTGTCACAGCTGGAGGGGCGTCTCCCGCCTGGGATGTCTGAGCGCGTGTCGGTCAAAGAACTGATGACCCAAGTGGCTTCAGATGCTTTTGCTTTGTCCGCCGTTTTGGGCGGTCAGGACCCCGATCAACGTCAGGCCGTCCATGTGATGGTCTTTGAGCCTGCACCTGCTTGGGTCATTTTGGGGGGGCGTTCTGAATTGCTCAGTGCGATTTCCAACCTGGTCAGCAACGCTGTTCGTTACACGCCGCCGGGCGGCCAAATCCATGTGTCCTGGTCCCGTGACGCTGAGCAGGTGATGTTGTCTGTCAAAGACACAGGGCCAGGCATTGCGCCCGAGCATTTGCCCCGCTTGTCCGAGCGCTTTTACCGCGTGGACCGCAGCCGTTCACGCGAGACCGGTGGTACAGGTTTGGGCCTGGCCATCACCAAACACGTGGCGCAACGCCATGGGGGTGAGTTGCGCATTGAAAGTCAGTTGGGCAAAGGTTCCAACTTCATGTTGGTGCTGCCCATTAGCCGAGTGGAGCCTTTGCTCAGCTGATTGCTGTCATCGGAATTTCTTTTCTTTGACTTCACAGTTTCATCGCTGCATTTGAAGATCGATCTCAACAGGAGGTTGATCCATGCGCATCACAGTCATTGGTTCCGGTTATGTGGGCTTGGTCACAGGCGCTTGCTTGTCTGACCTGGGTTTCAAAGTGGTTTGTCTGGACAAGGACGAGGAGAAAATCCGCGCCTTGCAAGAAGGTGAAGTGCCGATTTATGAGCCAGGCCTGAAGGAATTGTTGGTCCGAAACAGAGCCGACGGGCGCATCCGCTTCACCACCGACAGCAGCGATGCCATCGAGCATGGCGACATCCTTTTCATCGCAGTGGGTACACCCGCCAACGAAGACGGTTCCGCCGATTTGGGCCATGTGCTGTCGGTGGCTTCGATGATCGGTCGTCACCTCAAAGGTTTCAAACTGGTGGTCAATAAATCGACCGTCCCGGTAGGCACGGCTGACCGCGTGCGTTCGGCCATCGAACATGAACTGGCGCACCGCGGCATGCCGACCCATGTGTTCGATGTGGTCTCCAATCCGGAGTTCCTCAAGGAGGGCGCGGCCATCGACGACTTCATGCGCCCGGACCGCATTGTGGTGGGCGTGGATGAAGGCATTCACCAGACCAAGAGCCAACGCATGATGGGCGATTTGTATGCCAGTTTCAATCGCCACCACGCTCGTACCGTTTGGATGGATGTGCGCAGTGCCGAGCTGACCAAGTACGCCGCCAATGCAATGCTGGCCGCTCGTATTTCTTTCATGAACGAAATGGCCAATTTGGCCGATGTTCTGGGTGCCGACATCGATCACATCCGCCGCGGCATTGGTGCAGACAGCCGCATTGGCCACAGCTTTCTGTATGCAGGTTGTGGCTATGGTGGCAGTTGCTTTCCCAAAGACACACAAGCCTTGGTCAATACGGCCCAAGCGCATGGCCAATCCATGTCGGTGGTCCAGGCCACCGAGCAAGTCAACGAACGCCAAAAGCTGTTGTTGGTCGAGCGTTTGGTTAAAGTCATGGGACCAGATTTGATGGGGCGTCACATTGCCATTTGGGGTTTGGCCTTCAAACCCAACACCGATGACATGCGCGAAGCCCCGAGCCGCGTGGTGATTGAGAGTTTGCTGCAGCGTGGCGCACGCGTCACGGCTTATGACCCCATTGCCGGTCATGAGGCCATGAAGGCTTTGCGCCAGGACTTGGCGGGCCGTGAACACTTGCTGGAGCGCTTTGCATTGGCCGAGTCCGACATGCAGGCCATTGAAGGCGCCGATGCCCTGATGGTGCTGACCGAATGGAAAAATTTCCACAACCCTGACTTCGAAGGCATGAAGTCACTGATGCGAAAACCATTCATTTTGGATGGTCGCAATTTGTACAACCCCGAGGCCCTCAGCGAACTCGGAATTGCCTACCAGGGCATTGGCAGGCGCAACCATTTGGTGCCGCTATTGGCCTTTGATCCGGTGCTCGAATCGGCCCATGCCTAAAGGTTTTTATGCCTTGATCCTGGCGCAATTTGCCAGCGGTTTGGCCGATAACGCCCTGATGATTCTGGGCGTTTTCTTTTTGCAAGAGCAGGGCTATCCAGCTTGGTGGGCGCCCTTGCTGAAGTTTTCATTCACCTTGTCCTATGTGCTGTTGGCCAGTTCTGTTGGACCATTGTCAGACGCCTTTCCCAAAGGGCGTGTGATGGCCATCATGAACACGGTCAAGCTCGTCGGCGTGATCTTGTTGATGCTGGGGGCTCATCCAATGGCAGCCTTTGCGTTGATTGGCATGGCTGCTGCGGTGTATGCACCGGCCAAATATGGTTTGGTGACCGAGTCGGTACCTGCTTCGCATTTGGTCAGGGCCAACGCCTGGCTCGAGGTGTCGGTCGTGATGTCGGTGCTCTTGGGCGTGGCCCTGGGGGGGTATCTAATGGGCTGGAGCGGTCGCAGTGGCGTGTCTACTTTGGCGCTGATGATCGGCGATGTGGGTATCAGAACGCGAGCGCTGGATGCCTTTGCGCTGGTTTCCTTGGTCTATGTGATCTCAGCTTTGCTCAACGCGTGTCTGGGGTCTATGGGGTCAAGGAGCGTGCAACATCCGCTGCATTGGCGCGATGTGCGATGGACCGTTTTTTGGCGCAGCAACCTTCAGCTGTGGCGAGATCCTTTAGGGGGTGTCTCCTTGTATGTGACCACCCTGAGTTGGGGTGTGGGGGCGGTGCTGCAATTTGCGGTGCTGGCCTGGGCACAGGACATGGCTGGCTTGACCTTGCAGCAAGGCGCATATTTGCAAGCGTTGGTGGCCATTGGTGTGGTTTTAGGCGCATTGCGTGCCTCCAGGCGATTCCAGCTTTTCAATGCTCGCAAGGCAATAGCCTGGGCTTTGCTCCTCGCGGCATTGCTCCCCATGATGACAATGATCAGTTCCGCAGAGCTGGCCTTACCTGTGTTAATGGCCTCAGGATTTTCTGGCGGTATGCTGTTGGTGCCGATGAATGCCTTGCTGCAGTACCGGGGACAAAAAATTCTTAGTCCAGGTCGATCCATTGCCGTTCAAGGCTTCAATGAAAATTTGAGCGTATTGTTGATGCTTGCTGCCTACAGCGCATTTCTGGCAGGGGGGATGCACTTAGGTTGGATCATGCTGATGCTGACGCTGCCCTTGCTCTGTGTAGCCTGGCCTGGAGGATACAAAGTACGGAGGAAGTCAATTTCAAGTAGCGCTAAGGTTCAAAGGCCATGAAAACGCATTGAGAATTTTCGAGACCTCACTCAATGATTGGTGGGTGAATGCAAGTTGGCATGCATGACTGGTCATTGAGCCTCTGTTATGAATCCATAACTTTTTGAAATTGTGCAGCAAGCCATGGAAGTCCTCTTGGTTTTCTTGTTGTTGAGAGTTATGACATCAATGGTTTGCAAATTGGTGGAGGTCATGGGCTGAGTATCCACCTGTTCTTGAATTCTGTTGTTCTAACCCATTCAGGCGCTGCATTTTTGCGATCAGTTTTTGAACGGGTATCCAAGCCGCTGACGAATGCGGCATATTTTTTCGCGCCCATGATAAGGTAACAGATCAGCTTGATCATTGAGACAATTTGATCTTGAATCTATCCCTTGAAATCAAGCTTTTTAAAGTCTGAATATTTTCACGCTCTGTGTCAGTGCAATCGCCTCGTGATTCAAGCTTTCAGATGATGCTGCGCTTTCTTCTGCAAGTGCAGCATTGTGTTGCGTCATTTCATCGAGGCTGGAAATGGCCTTGTTGACCTCTGAGAAACCAATGGGGCGTGTCCGGAATTTTGTGTAAACGGGGCGGACATCAAATATCGGAGAGACGATCTCCGAACTCGATGGTAAACCGGGTCAATGCAGCCTTCCAATCTCGGATGGGCATCGACCACTTCAC
>Ga0228698_1000033_pt1 | contig 147902 bp, 140 predicted proteins | sample McNCre117_Aug_MG_FD_178015 | JGI IMG/M metagenome (GOLD analysis project Ga0228698, IMG submission 178015) | Freshwater microbial communities from McNutts Creek, Athens, Georgia, United States - 1-17_Aug_MG | ecosystem: Environmental > Aquatic > Freshwater > Creek | place: USA: Georgia... | reverse complement strand
ATCGGTGATCATGATACTCCTTTCGAGAGACTATCGGGTTTATTTTGATGTCTGCATGACCTGTTTGATGATATCTAACACCCCAGCGATATCACCATCGGCCACACACTTGAATTTTGCTTGCTGCTCGCACAGCCCCAGTAAGGTATGCTCATTGAGAACGATGGAAGAAGGTATCTGAGTGAGGGTGGCGTCAGCCAGTATCTCCTTAGAGGCTTTACTGTCCTTTAGAGACAGCTTCCATACATGTTGGGGATAGTTGCGCTCAAAATAAGTCAGAGACTGAGCCATCGCACTGGACTTGAATGTCTCTATGCACACATGAGAGCCGTCTTCCAAAGACCTGGCTGTGGCGTGGACATCCTCGTACATGGCCTCAACATCATCGCTCTTACAGATGATCGTCTTAAAGACAGCGGCTGTTTTATTCACCACCCTCTGAGCGATATAAGAGTCGTCTTCTAAGATCTTGACTCGGATATAGCCCTTGGGTTGCTCCTGACCATGCTCTAGGCGATCGAAACTGCCCTGAGCGATGATATTGCCCTGAGTGCGTGCAGTGTGCTCATGGCCAATGAATATCAACTTAGCGCGCTTGCTGTACTCCTCGGACTTGTGAGTGCCCGCGTGATGCGCAATGATGGGGTTTTGAAAATCAAAAGTCCCATGCATGACAGCCAAATCGAATCGATTCAGACCTCTGGAGTGCATGAGTTCATCGACTTGCTCCAGCGTAGACTGAGCAGGTCCCCACTCATCGGGGACATAGAGCACTTGCAAAGTGCGATTGGTGAACACCAAAGCCTCTACACTGAGCGTATCGAAGTACTCGATATCGGCCCTCACACCTACGGCATGATAAATATCATCTCGCTTGGTGATGAAGTGCCTACTCTGAGCGCGATCGTGAGAGGGAGTGCCCTCCAACACCCGCACACACACCTTGTGCTTGATGCTCAACAAGATCAGATGCTGCATCCATGACATCACCGATGTGCAGTGAGGTCTAGATAGGGCGATGTTGTTGTCAAACACGTCTCCTGCTAGGAACAGCACATCCAAGTCTTTAAACACCCGATCGTTGGTCAAATAGGTGTTTAAGTTTCGAATGATCAAGTCCGTGGGTGTGCGCTTACTCTCCAGGTGGATATCAGATACACAAGCCACGTGGATATACCCATCATGCTTGGGCTGTCGGCTATACTCAGTACTCATATTCGAGGTCATCGGGATCGCTGCCAGTCGGTGCTGCCGCAGTATCTACATCGATGCCGTAGCGCTTTAGAAATGTTGCCCATTGCTTTTCTTGCTGGCTTTTATCACCCTGCTTATACATCTGCTTTAGGCGCTGAGTCAGAGCAGCGTACATGTAATTCTCCCCCATGGGCATAGAGCCTTTGGTGGAAAGCTCGAGTTCATGGTGGATACCCACACGACGAGTGACGATGGGTACATACGCATCGACACTCACTACTGGAGGTACACGAGCGATGATCTGCCCAGCTGCATCGATCAGATCGACTGGGCGATCGAGTTCTCCTGCGATGGTGCCCCATGCATCGATCACTTCTTTGGTGACTGCCACCTTACCACTGAAGTAAGGTAAGAAGAACTTGATGAAGTTGGCCTCTGTGAGTGTGCGCACATTGACATACTTATTATCTTTGATGACTTCGAGCAACCCACTGTTGCGCTTATCCAAATTACGGCGATTGATATCGCGGATGGTATCGGCCATGTCTACCCTCATGTTTAGAGTCAAAAAGAAACATCACCTGACCTGAGGGAGTGTATCTCCTCAGGTCAGGTGCTATGTCATTTGCTCACAGTTTGCTTTTTCACTCTCCTCGATCCTACTGGAGCTGATCCACCACCTTGGTGAATTTCATCAGTCGTGGATCGTACACATACGACACCATGTCGGTGTAGCCAGTGTCGCTGAACTCAATCACAATAAAGACAGTAGCTTGACTGTCGGCTACTGTATCAGCATTGGTGGTGACTGAGACAGTCACACTGCTGAAGTATGGACTCATCAGTGTCTTGATGGAGTCAGCCATCGTATCCACAGCAGCGCTGGGCTTGTAGGAGCTCACAGCCAAGTCATACTGAGCAGACTTGATCACATCACGATGCAGTGCATCTTGGTCTCGCAGACTCGTGAAGTAATACGACAGCAGTCGATCGAGCTTGCTGGTGGGGTCATTGATCCATCCAGCAGTGCTCATCGATGGGACAGGTACATTGCGCATAACTCACTCTCAGTAAAAGACAGATCACTGTATTTAGATCTGCGCATTAGTGGGACTGGTGGGGTCGTACTGACCCTGCAGTAGGGCCTCTGCGTTGTCCCACACAGTGAGTACAGTCATATACTCAGCCATACTGAGCTTGGGAATATCTTCATCGGCGATGTGAGATACCGTGCCATCTTCCATGACCAGACCATCAGCGATTTGCTGGTGATAGGGATTGCTCCACAGTGGCATATCGATACAGGGATCGACGTATGTTTGATAGTATCCCTCGATTTGCTGAGAGGTGTACTTCTCATGCACAGCGGGGCACGCCATGATGTACTGCTGCATGAGCAGACTGGCGTTTTGGAAGTCGTCGATGTCTTGCAGCGGCAAGATGGTGCTGTTGCTGGCATAGCCAGACCCTAGATTCTCCATGACTAGGCGTTGCTTGCGCAGCTGAGCCTCTAGTCCGTAATTGGCCTCCATCGCAGCGCGTGCTTGTTGCAGGAATTGCTGCTGCACGGGATCGGTGATGGTGGAGATGTGTGCAAACTGGCTACGTAGATAATCCACATTGCTTTGCAGCATCGTGGGAAATAACAATGCATCGGCTAGTTCATCTGCAGGATTCATTTTTGAGATTCTCCTTTTCTCGCTCGTATGTGTGTGTGGGATAGATCAATCGTACAGAGCTTGCAAGAACTTCTCTTGCTCTGGTGTGCGATTGCGATCGGCATCGCGCCACCACTTAAAGACCGTGTACAGGAACGGTCGAGGCAGTGCGATCTGATTGCCGATCTTATTGACCTTATTGAGATCGGCCACAGAGTGATGCGGTCTGAGCCCAGCAGCCAGCCTGGCTTGGTACTTATCGAGCACTACACCTGTCATCTGGTCGCCGTCATAGTCGGCATTGAATGCAGCCACGTTGGTCGCTGGATGGCTGATGGTGTAGTCATCGATATCGGATTTGATCTGAGTGACCATCATCAGCTCACACGAGCCTCGATGCAGTGAGGGGTTTCGATTCCAGTAGAAAGGGATCTCACCGCCGTAGTCAGCCAAGATGGTATCGAAGATCTCCCGAATCAGCGGATCGTAGTGAAAGTGAGCACGGCTGATGCGCTCATGGATCTCGTTTTCCTGATAACCTCTGCGAAACAACTCGTTGGAGATGTGCAGATAGAACGTCACCAGACTGCGCCCCCACGGCAGATGCAACTCGTTGTACTTATGCGGCTTAGTCAGTGCGGTGATCACCGCTCGCATGGACATGTGCGTGCGAAAGCCATAGACTTGTCTGCGAAACGCGCCGCCCTTTTTCACCAAAGCCGTCGAGATGTAACTTGAATAGTATTCACTCAACTTCAGCAGTATCTTAGCCACTCGGTTCTCGCGCAGGCGCTGAGATTGATTCACAAACAGTGAAGTATCTATGCCTGTGACCATGTTGATGGCATCTTTGGCTGCCACGACGATGGGGTCGATGTATGTGCCTGTGGCCGTACTCTCGATGATCATCATGGACTTATTGGGCACTGCGATATATTGAGTGCGTACGGTATTGGCATCTTGGAGCATCAGCTCAGCCAGATCATCGATGGTCTGGTCGGCTTTCTCCAGGATATAGTTGGGATTGCGCTCACGCTTGCGCAACACGCCCCGATAGCGAAATAAAAACGTACGGATGGCTTGGATACACAACTCGAAGTTCTCGAAGAAGAAGTTGTATCCCCGTGAGACCCCCATCTCTTCGAAAGCCCTCAAGTTCAAATCCGCTACGTTCCTCGGATTATACGTGGTATCGATGAGCCACTGTACGATCTTGAATGTCTTGATCTTAAAGGTCGTCTGCATCAGAGTCAGTGCGTGTGGATTAATCAGTCCACTGACCTTCAAGGGAGTGCGGATCCACACCTTGGGCGTGAGGTCCTCACTGAGCAGATCCGTGACTTTGGTGTTACATTGCTCACACACCACGTCCATATAGACCACACCTTTGTACTTCCCGCACCCACAAGTGGGCACTACATCAAAGCTATCATCGTGAGCAAAGGTGATGCTGGTGAGTTTAGCTCCAGCTTCTCGATCGGATTCATTGGTCGTTGGGATGTCATTGAGGAAGATGACAGGTTCTTTGATGTGGTTGAAGATGTCACGCTCTTGATTGATCTGTACGATGCCGATTCCCATAGTAAGGGTACTCCTTTTGTTGATGACACTTACACAGCACTGCAAATAGATAATATATGTTTGAAACTTTCTGCAGTGACCACACCCATTGTATCTTATTGAGCTAGACTCTATTTTTTCAAACGTGACAAAAAAAAAAGAATAGTGAGTGTATGAGGGTCATCCCCTCATACACTCACTGTGCTATGACTAGTCACATCCGTGAAGATGTGACTGCGTCCCTTTTCAAATCACCTTACCAGCTCACGCCGCCCTGGTAGCTCGCAGCGCGCTGCTGCATACCACCACTCACGCCCACGACCGACAGGTCAAATGCCTGAGTGAACGACGGACGCATCTGGACATTGGTCATCGGGTTGGTGATATTGACGTTGAGCTTGATGGTGCAAGCCTGCACAGCTTGGCTCAGCGCGTCGATGAACTCACGAGTGAAGGTCACCAGACGCTCGACGTCATGGATCTCGATGGGGTAGCCGCCCGTGAGTTGATGAAGCAGCGCTTGCGTCTTGGCCAGACGTACGCGAGCCGGACCACTGGAGGTCATCTTGGTCTCGGTGTAGGCGCTCAAAGCACCTGCGCCTTGATCACCAGCTCGGCACATGAAGCCCACCACGTTGTCGATCTTGCCAGTGCTGTTCAGGCGCTGCTCGTTGTCGAGCCACGTGCCCACGGCCATGACATCGTCATTGCCGTTATCAGGACTGCCATTGACCACCACCGTGCGAGTGCCACGGAAGAATGTACCGAAGTGGCCTCCCGTCAGACGGTTGGCTGAGGCGATGATTTCCGCATTCGCATCAGCGTTACCGCGAGATGCAGCAACGAAGACCTCTTGCCCGATGGCCGTGATGGAGTAGCGCGGGATCGCCATCGAGTACACCATCGTCGGCTGGAACAGCTCACCGATGAGCTTGTACATGTCTTCGATGGTGACGTCTGCCGCCGTCGTATCCAGGGTCTTACCCGCGATAGACGGATCGCTCAGCAGCGCGCCGACGTTGAGCAGGGGGTGACGTCCCAGATACTGAGCAGCCCAAGCTTGTTGGTTACCCAGGCAAGTGGCTGCGGCCAGTCCCAGCAGATGCGACTCGATCGAGTTGCCTGCGTTGTTGCGACCTTGGCGCAAGATAGCGCGAGGGATATAGTGGGCAATCGGCGCACCTTGCACACCACCGCGAGGGCCCGGTGCCCAAGCTGCATCGACAAAGGCGTTGACCTCGACGATGGTGCGCTGAGCGGTGTCGTTGATGCGGTTCTTGCCACCGGCGGCTTGCTGCCCACCCGAGACCGTGATGGTGTGGGTGAAAAAGCGCGGCAGGCCATCCAGTCCGATCTCTTCACGCACTGCGGTGCTGGCGTTCACAGCCAGGAAGGATGCTGCACCATAGCGCGACAGATCCAGATCTTCGACTTGGTTGGCGCAGCGATAGATGATGGTGGCGGCTTGCACCACGTATGCAGCCATCGTCTCCTCGGTGATTTGCAGCACCCGCGGAGCCACCAGGTAGTTCAGAGTGAGAGCCTCACCCTTACCGAACATGTTGCCCAGGGTCTGACTGACGGTGATGGAGAACTGGCTATCGATGGAGTCCGCCGGAGTCACCGGCACGGAGATGACGCCATTGGGCACCGTCTCGTTGACCCAGGGCAGCGGGTTGTTCGAAGCCGCCAGCAAGATGACCACCGCGGCGCGCGAGATCTTGTCGACGATGGCCACGCTGCTGAAGTATAGTTGAGTCTGAGCGCGGTCGAGCCCGACCACAGCCAGATCCATCATCGGGATCTGGGGCTTGATGGCATTGATGCACTTGGTGATGGCATCGACTGCGACTTGGGTGGAACCCGAGACAGTACCCAGGCTGAGGATGGCGCCCGGCAGAGTCGTGGAGAACGAACGAGCGGTGTTCGAAGGGGTATTCATGGTCATGACCTTTCGCTGTAGAACAGGGGAAAAACAAACACTTAGAGGAAACACTTTTTCTGACGTCAGAGCAAGTAAGCTCGACCATCCCGTTTAAAGGACAGTTGTGATCTTGCTCACTATGATGATATGGGACTGTAATTTTTTAGATTACGTCATCTCCTATGGGTGAGGGGTGAGAAGGTGGTCATACTGTTCTTTGGAGTAATGGTACAAGAGCATGGTTTGTCCAGTTCAGAGGTGTTCACCACTCGCGATAGCTGATTCCGTATTGATCGAGCAGACTCAGGTGCGTGCGTCGATTTTCACCCCAGTGGTTCGCATCGATCCAGCAAGTGTACTTGTCATGAATCAGTCCGTGAAAGCTGCGCACCTCCCCATTGGGAAAGGTGACTTCATGATTGATATCCACCCATTCATCCTCCATACCAGCCTCATGGATCTGGTGTGTGGTCGTGACTGTACATCCGGCTTTCACCATGTCTTCGATGGTGATGTAGGCTTGAATTCCCATCATCTACTCTCCTGTTGATTGACTGAATCACTCTACACATGTAGGTGTCCAAGTAGATGATATAGGAGTGTACATTTCTGCAATACACCCGACATAACTACCTGACGTATGTGGTGTTTACGTCAGAAGCCCATATAGGCCCTGACGGCATACTCGGCTGTGACACCTCGTCTACATAAGATATATACATACTACCACTGTGACATGAATTGAGTAGCAAGGCCCCAAGAGCATACAAGGTTTAAACAGTCATGATCAATCTGTTCGAAAGCGTCAGCCCTGTGGCTGTAGCCATCCTCAAGCCCAGTCTCTGGGATTTAGTCAGTGGAAACATCCAGCACAACGTACGCACGGTACAAGCCTGGCAACGTCATCAGGTCAAGCCAGTCAAAGCCACTCATCCGTTTATCAGACTACTCAGTGAGCTGAATCTGGATGCACAAGCCCCGCTGCAAGCGTACATCACTAACATCAAACCTACCCTACTGAGGTATGCTGCTCAACTCGGGTGGAGCACCTCGGTGAGTTTTGGGCACACCAGCGCAGCTCACTTCTACGATCACCACATCACTGAGCTGTATATCGGCTACATCGGCAGCTTCGATGAACTCGATGCAGCCGAGCACTGGCAAGACCTCGACAGCACCACTGTGCTGACTCATCCTAAATCCGACATCTCTATCCCCATCCTCGATGGCAGAGACCACTCCAGTCAGTCGGGTATGGCAGTCATCGCAGTCGATTTGCTGAAACTGGCGATTCAGTATCACTGCTACTTGCAGATGCTCACAGTCGATCACAATCAAGACGCTACGGGTAAGCAGATCTTTCTATCTAGGTACGTCTTACCAAACATGATCCCCAGTCACATGGAGATCGCCCTGCTCAATCGCCTGTTTGATAAGTCCGATGGATCTATCTCCCACTATGAGATACTGAACCCGCCCCCGATGGCTCTGGTGGACTGTGAAGCCCAACTCGATCGAGTGCTCAGTCGCATCCTGTATAACCTCTCCAAGGTCAATGGGGAATACCATCACCTGCTGAGCAACATCCCCAGCCTATACTCACCCACGATGCATCACGCATTGATCTTACCTGAGATGCTCTACACCCAGCAGGTGATGTGGTCACTCGTACTCTCGCGTCTAGATCAATTCTATAAGCTCACCGAGCTGCGCCCTGAGGATGTAAAGATCTCCACCAACAAAATGAACCTCGCGGACTTTAAACGCAGTCTGACTCAGTATCATGTACCTGCTACTCTAGAGAGTAAACTCTATGGAGATCAACTCATCTCCACTCAGCTAAAGATCGCCGATCTACTGGCTATGTTGACAGAGTAAAACTAAAAGAACATACACTCATCCACCTCCCCTATGACAGGGAGGTGGATGAGTGCTATGATGCATCAAGTGGATTCTTGTAACAAGTCACTGGCCAGACGCCTGAGATCCTTCTGGTGGATATACACCCCCAGAGTCTCTAGGATCAGATAGAAGGATTTGCACAACTGAGAGGCGATCTTTCTGACATCGACCACACAGGCAATTTCCTTGGGCACTCCTGCCTTATCTAACACTTCCTCAGGAGCATAGAAGGTCAAGTATGATGTCTTGTTCTTCTTGAGGAGGTATGCTCGCAGTCTCTCAGCCAGAGCTTTGTCCTCCATCTCATCGAGCCACTTCTTGATCGACTGCGCGTTCTTCAGTGTCAGTGAGATCTTCGAAGTCTTATATGGAGGCGGTTTGATCACCCCATAGCTGCCCTGGAATGTCTGTTCCCAGAACAAATGGTTTTGGAACGGCGAATCCTCAGGATCGGCACTATAAGCTTCATCTGAATTGATGTTCAGCGACTTCAGATAGTGAGTCTCACCCTTGAGCACTGAGGCCATGATGCGCTGCTCGACAGCGGCGACCTCGCGGATATAGTCCAGCAGACGGATCTTCTTACCCGCTCGGACTGTCTCCATGATGCGCTCGATCATGTCACTGGTTTGCTCATTGATATCGGCTGGGTTGTTGCTGTTTTTGAGCATCACCCCCTTGATCTCGAGTTCATTGTGCTCGAACACAGCGCCTTCTTGACAGGCAATCGATGCAAAGTATGTTTTCGCCACCCCTGTGGGCACAAACACATCAAATCGGAATTCACTCTTCATCTGAATACGAAAGAGCTTATCTCTTTCCACTCCGATGTTCGCACTCATCATCGCCAGCAAGTGGGTGATTGCGCTGCTGGCCAGAAATGTCATGCCTGCTTGGATAGCAATCCCCTCAGGCGTAAAGTACTCACCCCCTGTATACCAAGAGATCCAGTCTTGCACCGTAAAGATCGTCGAGTCGGTATCGGAAGTGACTGCAGACCTGCGAGTGGAGTGAGGAAACTGCCCCACATTGGTGGGCATGTTTGGACTCACCATGATGACTTTGATAAAGTCAGCGTACTTCATCACCACCTGAGCGATGTTGTTCAGTGTGGCTGCGATGGTGGATAGCTCTGTATGACTCATCTTGTCATACTCCTTACCACGCCCCTTGACGCAGTCAGAGCAGATTTGATGAGCCAAGTTGATGTGACTATCCATAGCGGACTTGATGATATCGAGAGCACCCGGTAGATCATCGCAATCACAGCGCTTACACAGCTGAGCGAGAAACACCTTCATGAAATCCGGATTGAGTATCCTCACCTGGTGTAGATCACCCGTGTAGACAAATGCAGCACGCTGCAGTCCATTTAACTTCTGCACCAGTGTGCGGATTTGCTCTAACCACAGACTCGACTTCCAGTACAGATCTGTAGAGTAGGTGATACAGCTCATCACTTCATCCACAGTAGGGACGCGTAGAGCGTACTTATCCACCACAGCACTCAATGCCACGTAGTCAGTGTGCCCGATGATCGAGATGATGTTATTGATCACCAGATCGTGGCGATAGTAGTGGCGATTGCCACTGAGGAGCTTCTCGTTGTTAGCATTGCCGTAGCCGCTGGTGATGCGGCACGTGCTCGTCAGTGAGCTGTGAGACGTCTTATTCGCTAAAGGAGTACCTGTGGAGTTAGCAGCCCCGCTCAGTGAGTTGTTACTGCGCTTGCGCTGCGTTTGTTCGTTCTTGTAGAAGTTCGCATGGAAGGTATCGCCCTGAGCACGGGCTTTGAACATAGCCTTCTTAGCCACACTGCGCAGTCGGATCTTCTCATCCACGTCGATGGATAAGATAGAGCGCTTTCTCTTAGCAGGCATGTAGGTAGTAAACGTAGGGGCGATGATGTCTTCGCTTTTAATCGACTCACCGATGTACCTCAGTGCGCTCGACACCTTGCGCTCACGATCCCTACTCTCACCGCGCTCAAAGTACTCCACCTTCGGATCTTTGAACTCAAACTCACCACCCTTAGCGAGCATGCGCTCCACAGCCTGAGTGCAAGAGGCCTCATCATCCCCGCTGATGAGCATCAGGTACCTCACCGCATCTGCCTTGTAGTCACCCAGCGGGTTGATGCACCTGCGATACTGATCCACAGGCAGCACGAATGGATCTACGAATTTTGTCATGTTTAATCTTCCTTCACACACATCGCTTATATCGAAACACCTCATGGATCGACTCTATTTTTAAAGATAGAGAGCATAAAAAAGACCACGAGGACCGAAGTCCCCGTGGTATTAATAGCGAAAGGAAGAAAAGCATGAAAACGCCGACCATCCCCTAAGGGCCTTCAGCAACCAACCACCCTTGCCCGAATGTTTGGCCATACTATTAAGTAATAAAAAATAAATAAAGACACAGCTCTACAGTGCTGAGTATATACTCAGCACTGTAGAGAGTGTAAACATTTTTTCTGTTATCACACTGAGGTGATATATACCGTACCAAAGCCGTTGGCAGTGAGTAGCTCTCGGAGCAAAGGGATAGATCCCGCAGAGGCATTGGGGATCATGATGGAGATGGTCTTTCGCTCGATCAACTCAGGCTCTCGTGCAAGCCACTCCTTACAGATGACTCGGGTATCTACCGCAGTCTTGATGCGATAAAATTCCAGATCAGCCACGTTCATTGCAGTGCCTGCTGGCAGATCGGGCAATACAGCCTGATGGGTAAATGCCAGATCACTTTGCAGTGCGCGAGCGGTATCCCAGCCCAGGACTGCCAGCAGTGTGGCGTCGTACGATGCACCCAAGATCGCAGGCGATCTCATGGTGAATGTGTATTCAGAATTGATGGCCAGACTCATGATGTCACCTTTGGTTTAGACTCTCTACAGCACATGTGCTCTGTGTGATGTCAGTCATCGATACTGACATCGAAATCCGCTTCTATGGTCATCACGCCCAGGTAGTTGATATGAGCGCAGGCTAGGCGAGTATGACCTCCACACTCGATGAGTGAGGCCAATTTACAAGTCAGTCGATACACCAGAGTGAAGACATCGATGGCTTGCCAGCGATCACAACAAGGCATCTGCTCTAGGATATATGCCATCAGACTGACTTGTAGAGCATGCGCATCACTGCGGTGCTTTCTCAGCAGCTCCAAGTACTTGGAGAAACTCTCCTGACTCAGAGCATCGAATGCATACTCCAGTAAGATAGACTGAGTCTGATCATCGTAGCAGTCCAAGCTCAGTAGATATGATCGAGACCTGCAAAGAGATGGTGAAATTGTTTTCATTGGCTGTGGTCCCTACGATGACATATCGGCCGATAAATTTGTTCAGCCGATGAGTCATGTTACGTATAAAATTATCCAACTCCACGGACGGTGGAATGACCTTCTCCTCTAAGCTCAATTCCTCCAGGTCCCTCAGTCGTGGGCAAGCGTCTAAGCAGTGCGCTACGATCAGAGAGATATCCACCCCCTTGAGCACACTGTTCAAACTGTGGTACAGGATGGATTCAATATCGACCAAGTCGATGCGGGCATCGAGCAGCCTGTCGCACCACTCAATGTACTCACCATGGCTGTAGGCCAGGGTAAGATCGACTCGGTGTAGGGGTAGGTGCATCGGTGTTCTCCTGAGAGTGGAAATAGGCCTGGATCACGATTCGATCCCGATACCCGCTGGGCTCTAGGCAAGGTAGCTCTAAGCTCTTGTACGAGCGAGGGATACTCTCTCTCAAGACCGTGTAGATATATCGCGCCAGGGCCTCATACGCTCTCCACAGAGTGCCTGTGACGATGGCTTTTTCCAGCATGTCGGATCGACTATCGATGAAGCACACCCCCAATGCCTCATCGATGCAGACGCACTTGTTCGTGAGCTCATCGACAAATGTGTCGAAGTGATCGTATTGCAAATACCAATCCCCCTCATTGTAGCTCTGACAAGTCACCACCAGCAGCTCCACGATGTAGGGGAATAGATCATCACTCATGGTCATGATATCGCCCAAGCACATCTCGAAGTTGTGGCGATGTACATCTAGGAGTCCACTGTGCACTGCGTAGTGTCTAGTGATCATGCACTCACCCACTTGGTGAACGTTTCACTGGACATGTTGATGTAGACATACCCCAATCGGGTCACCCCCACCTCGCCGGTCTTCACATGAGTGAGTCCATCTTCGTAGGGATTAAAGCCTGGCAATCTCGCCCTCACATTGGTGATGATTCCCTCGAAAATCTCAGCAGCATCGTCTCGGTAGATGAAACCTTCTCCGAAATTGTCACAGATATAGCTCATCAGCAGATCTCTAGGGTCGAAATCAGTGGCGTTGCCTCGACAGACCAAACAACGCACGAACCAGGCCAACGCCTGAGCGCTGTCCTGGCCGTGTGTACAGTGTATCCTCAACTGATCCTGATAGTGACTCATATCGAAAGCGATGGTCACTCGACTAGACATAACTCACCTCCAATGCGATGCGATCGTTACTAAACAAACCGATGTACCTCAGCTGCCTGACTCGATCTATGTCTATAGGGATCGACTCCTGCAGAGACCGACTCAGCCTGGTGTGCAGCATATCCACCAACGCACTCAAAGGGAAGTTGGTGTATCCTGCATCGGCTAGAGTCTCATAGACAAAGCGCGTGTAATCACCCGCTACAGTACCAGGGGCGATCATCAGGCACAAGAAGTCTTTGACGAATGAGAGTAGTCCTCCCACCATCGCGTCTTCTTGTGCATCGTCGTCGGCTATGACCTCATTGAGCCTTAAGCTCTGGGTGAGCAAGAGGATACTGGAGTACACCTGCACACCCACGATCATCGTAGAGATCACTCCTGTAGTTGAGCTTGTAGTTGCAGCTGATGAGTTTCCCATGCGATAGCTCTCCAATCTGTTTTTTGCTCAATGAACAACTCAGCACCCTTGAAATTCACCGTGTAGATGTTATCCACGTGAGGGCCTACAAAGTCCAAGATGCGCTCGTAGACAGGTCGAGTGTGGCGACGAATCATCCCGATGACCCGCTCACCGATGTACTCACCGATGTTGACCGCTCCACTGCGAGACCATTTGGTTAATTTATCCAGATCCAGTCGAAGGACATCGCTTTGTCTGGCTACTGCTTCGAGCTGATCGACAGCCAGTAGTGTATCCCATACATCACCATTGTCGTCATATGCCCCATGACTGGTGATGTCTTGGATATACTCTCTACCGCAAGCCAGTATAGCGTACATGCCCCGGTAGGGTAGTGTCGGTATGGGGCTCCACATACGCCCAGGCGATTTAAGCATCTGGGGGGATACTATGGGTGTGCTGGGGTAGGAGAGCTGGCGATAGATTGATACAGCATCGGCTGGGAGATGGTCGATATGCTCCAGAGGCTTGACTTGCCCGGAGTCGGTCACGTAGACATACTGCTCACCTCGCACGATCACGGGGTTGAGTATCCCCTCATAGTACAGACCCTCAGGGGCTGGGGTGAGGAAGTGACCACACCTCATCTCGATGAGCTCGGCGATGGCATCGACGTTGATACACATCGACTTGTAGGTCTTCAACAGGTTGTTCATCTTCTTTGCGTCCTCGTTCGTTGGTAATTTTGATCACCGGTAGAGCTTTGTTATACAAACCCCTACCCCAGGATACATGATCACTTCGCACCAGATGGACGTATACGGTGATTTTTTATCATCGTCCATACCTAGATATACCTGTGTCATTTTAAATGGCTCCTATCAAATCGCCCCCGACCCGGCGGGCATGATCTGATAGGTTAATTCAGCCTGAAGTGATTCTCGTTAAGATAATGTAGGTCTTTAAATAGTTGGAGAATGTACACATGGATGCAATCCGTAAGGCCATTGCCGATGTACGAGCCCGTATCCCTAAAGCGCTGCTTGAGAAAGCATTCATCAATCGCTTCCAGGGATGGAACTCGCCCATTGATAACAACATCGATGCTCAGATCGAAAACCTCGTCGTCAAACAACGTGTCATGCCCGACTGTGATCTCCTGGGCGGCACACAAGTGGTCATCCCCCTCAGAGGCCTAGAGACATCTTACCCTGATGCGTACACCACAGTCATCCGAATCCCCAAGACCCTCACGCAAGGCAGGTCCATCACCTCAGTGGTGACGGTGGGCTTCATCAGCCCATCGTCACTGGGTGCTATGGCCTACGCAAATGGGGTCAGTGGCACCGCGATCTCCACCTACCCGACGCGCTCGACAGCCGTAGGTAACGCCATGAATGCGCTCATGAATGCATTCGATCGCATCCCGATCACCTCTACAGCCGGGGTGGAGCTCATCGCTGAGAACGTGATCGCCGTACGCGATAACCTGGCAGTCATCGGTGATAGCTTTTTGATGTGTGTGCTGTCTAACCAGGACAACATGGGCAACATCAACCCCCGCAGCATCCCAGCATTTTCAGAACTCGTGCTGCTAGCGACCAAAGCCTACATCTATAATACACTGGTCGTAGAGATGGATATGGCAGAGCTCGAAGGTGGCTTTCAAATCGGTGTGTTCAAATCCATCTTGGATACCTACTCCGATGCAGACGCCGCATACGTAGACTATCGAGATCACAAGTGGAAGAAGATCGCACTGATGAACGACAAGGTGCGCTGGCGCAACATCGTACGCATGAGTGTGGGCGGTAATCGCTAAGGACCATCCCCACCAACCAAACAAAAGGAAAAAGACCCCATGCAACAGCAATCCCAAGGTATACAAGAGCTCATCGTACAAGTCAGTCAAGGAGCTCTGGTAGTCGATGGTGGCTTATCCAAGCTGTGTACAGACGCACTGATCGAGCTCTACCCCCAGGAGCAAGATCAATCTCTGAGCATCACCCTGGAGTCCTACGAGGTCGATTTGGTCAACACTCTCGGAGTCTGGGATGGGCTCAGAGCAGCCAACAAAATCCCCAGTGATCCTCAAGAGCGCATCAACTACCTCTACGCGGCCAGGCAAGGTGACGTGACAATGTCCGATGTCCTAAGATTCGCATCCGCTTTGGATGCGATGGAGGATGCTCAAGCCACGTTGTATATGGCCGACGATGAGATCGGCCCTAACGTGATGGCCGCTGAGATGCTCAAGCTCGCCAAGAGCCGAGGTGTCAAAGTCATACACAATCTGCAAGAGCTCACTGAGCACTATCGTGGGGCAAAGTGATGTCATCGATTCGTGAGATCTACGAGGAAGAGAGTCCTAATCTCAGAGTCGATAAAGCATTCGCTGCACGACTGGCTGCCATGGAGTCGGGATTCGTCAATAAGTATCCCGACCATATTGAGTTCTTTGGCGGCAACCTCACTGGTGTACAGGTGGTGAGATTCACCACTGATGATTTTGATCGATTATACACAGACATCATCGATGCCGATGAGAGTCGATTGACCAGCCGTGTGCATAACTTGCCCGATATCAATCCAGAGTTTGCTGTCTCCAGTGATATCTTCGCCATCTCCTGCATCTGGGTGATGTACAAGATCGTGCAGTCTAAGTACCTCGATGACAAACAAAAGCATGGCGCTTTGATGTCCATCACGCTGTACCTGAACTACCGATACCTCACCAGCACACTGTTCAAGTATTTCAAGTACCCAGCAGATCCAGATGTAGCTCGTGCGACCTATGCACGTCTATCGTATCGCTTCGGTCTGAAAGCCGCTGGTAGCTGGAGTGCTCTGCTGAGGATACGCTCAGAGGCCATCATCGACCCTAAAGGCATCCTCTATCCGAAGTTCTCCAAGCTCGAGCACGACTACGATGTGGTGCTCATGCTCAACAGCATCAAAGGTGCGATCAACGACATCATCAAGAACATCTATGATGTCTTTATCACCACTCACCAGCAGGGCACTCGCATCTCCTCGAGCACAGCCATGGTGGAGATCGATGGAGAGGTGATTCTAAAAGATCGCACTCGCGGTCAAGCCAACTACGCCCACTACATCCACACGATCTTGCCAGACCCGGCTTCATTTGTGAAGCAGGAGTTACTCGATAACATCTGCAGAGTCGTACCTACTGCACCACCTAAGCAAGTCGAAGCGATGGTCAAGTGGGTGAGTGTGAACTATGTCCACATCAAAAATGGCTCTCTGGATAAGCTGATCGATTTGATACTGGAGCACGCATTCGCCTACCTCAGTGAGAATAAGGGGCTGCTTAAGAACAATCCCGATGTCATCGAGGTGATGTCTAAGATGCGAGGCACCTACACCAACTCCAGGCAGAGCTCACCGCTGCTCAACCAGATCAAAACCGATACGGAGAAACTCATCTCCAGTGCACTGGGCATCAAGGGGAAGACACTCGTGGCCAGTGTACGCACTGCATTTTGCCTTTACGTGATACTGCGTACGTTCACGATGGGCTACTACAAATCTCAATAACCAACTCCGGGGTAGAGTGTAATCGTGGATACGGACTGGACATTTCTCAATGAAAAATACCCCACTGGCCCTCCGGCGCATAAGTGGGGTAAGAGCTATCGCTATGTAGCACACCTCAAACACGGAGGCCGTCTGGTCATCCACTGTAGGGCTCTAGCATATACGGGCGTACACAACTACATCACGACCAAGCTGGGCATACGCAGTAGACTCTACAAGGTCTGGTGTACATTCGAAGCCAAAGAGGGCTATAAGCTCGCTGAGGTGTTCAAGCACCCTCGTTATGTGAAGTTAAGAACACCACCGCTGCTCAGTCGCACCAAATCCGCTAAGCGAGCAGTGGCACTGTATCTGGATATAGTCTATGAGGAGATCGTATTCTCCAACAAAGTACGCTCCATGTGGGGGGCTACACTGCGCTAAGGATATCATGTGACCTACACTACAGGGGAGCGTATCCCCTGTAGTGTAGGCTGTATTTGACGCATAAGGAAGAAGACGAGATCATGATCTTATTTTTAGAAGACTGGAAACGCCACCCTAGGGCAGTGCTCGATATGCAAACGAAAAACACTTCGTTCATCGAGATGGCCTATAAACTCAAGTCGGTGGTGAAGAATCACCACTTCATGCTGGCGCTGCATAACCCCGATCTCTTGGGGGTGGACCCTCACAGTGAAGAGCTGACTGCGGATCAAAAAGCAGCTATCTTGATCGAGTGTAGGCAAAACTTCTGGTATATCGTACGTAATGTGCTGCGAGCTCCTGCTCAGTCGGGTGACTATGGATCACCCATCATCGCTAATCGTGCTAACCTAGCACTGTGGTGGCTGTTCTTCAACCACATCACCACCATCTTAACTCAACCGCGACAGACCGGTAAGTCATTTAACACCGATGCACTGATGGTGGCGCTAAAGGGCTTCATCTGCAGAAACACCAAGATTAATTTGCTGACCAAAGATGATGGCCTGCGCACTGAGAACCTGATTCGATTAAAGGACATCTACTCAGAACTACCCCCCTATCTAAATTTCAAGACTCCCGATGATACTAATAGCAACGAGGCCATCACGATCAATGCCTTAGGCAATCGCTATAACGGACGAGTACCTTCTGCCTCCGTAGTGGGTGCTAACCGAGTCGGTCGTGGTGTGAGTACTGGCATCTTGCACATCGATGAGGCCCCCTTCCAGCCCAACATCGATATCGCCATGGAAGCCATCACCGGCTCTATGGGTGCTGTGATCGAATCGGCTCAGCGCAATAACGAGCCGTATGGTCTGATCCTGACTACCACTGCGGGTAAACTCGACGATAAGAGTGGGCGCTATGTGCACGAGTACGTCAGCGACAGCGCCCCGTGGACCGATTTGTTCTACGATGCTCAAGATGAGTTCGATTTGGGTAAGATGATTCGAGGCTATTCCAAGAAGGGATACTTGAGAGTCTACGCGGCGTTCAACCACAGGCAGCTCGGTAAGTCCGACGAGTGGCTGATGTCCCAGCTCGAGCGCAATAACTCCAGCCCAGATGCGGCTAACCGAGATTACTTCAACGTCTGGACAGCCGGTAACTCAGGCAACCCACTGCCCTCGGATATCCTCAACACCATCTCCAAGTCCATGACTCCAGAGACATGCACGAAGATCATGGGAGTGGGTAAATACATGGTGAGGTGGTATATCCCCGAGAGCGACATCGAGCACTACCTCAGTACGAGTAATTGTGTCTTGGCACTGGACTCCTCCGATGCAGTGGGCAACGATGGTATCGGCCTGCTCCTCACCGATAGTCGCACTGGAGCTACAGTAGCCGCTACCGATATCTATTTAACTAACCTGCACTCATTTGCTCAGTTCATCGGGGAATTCATGGTGCGATATCGCACAGTGGTGCTCATGCCTGAGCGCAGATCCTCTGCAGTGTCCATCATTGACTATCTGCTGCTTTACCTACCCGAGATGGGGATCGATCCATTTACCCGCATCTTCAATTGGGTGGTCAATGACCCGATGGAATACCCCCTCTTAGCCACTGAGATCAAACTGCCCCTGAGGCGCAGAGCCAGCGATGTCTACATCAAGGCCAAGCAAGCCAAAGTGTTTGGTTTTTCTACATCTGGCTCAGGTCAGACCAGTCGAGACTCTCTGTACTCGACCACGCTGATGAGTTCTCTCAAGCGCTGCGCCGATCGCATCTTGGATCGCACACTCATTGAGCAGTTCTTAGCCTTGACGACTCGAAACAATCGCATCGATCACTCCACCAGTGGACACGATGACTTGATCATTCCGTTCTTGATGACTCACTGGCTACTGGCCAATGGTAAGAATCTGTCTCACTACGGCATCGATGTCACCAACGTCTTTGTCGATGAGCGTGAGAAGACTCAAATCGAGCCAGAAAATCTACTGTTCAATAGAGAACAAAATGAGATCCGTCATCGCCTCAGTGAGCTCTATGAGACACTGCAATCAGAACGCGATCCCATGGTGATCGCTCGACTGGAGAATCAGTTCAGGACGCTATCGAGTCGCATCGTGCTACATGACAATGAGACTCTCGCACTGGACGCTATCTTGCAAGATCTGCAGAAAAAACGCAAGCTCAAGCGCTTCATGAATGAGTAAAAGACACAGCTCCCTCCTACTACAGGCACTATACCTGTAGTAGGAGGGAGCTGTACTATCTACATATTAAACGATGATTGCACCTTGAGAATTTACAAACCACAGTGGCAGACCTGCCACGCTCAGCTGCAGCATCTCCTGCCCCAGCTGTCGCATGAAGCGCACGTACACCGTAGCACCATTGGTCAAATTGCGATTGATGGTCAGTGCCTGATTCCACTGACTGATCGCATAGATGGTCTCGACGGTGTCGATCATCAAAGCGAAGTGAGTAGGTGCAGGCGCTGTAGACTCTGTGCTTGTATTATACAGGGGCTTAGTCTGGTAGTACAGCTTATCCAACCAGGCTGTCTGAGTAGCCTGAGCAAAGTCCACCCGCACTTCATACCGGGCTGTGTTGATGAACTTAGCACTGGCGTATACACCTTCGCCATAGCGGGGGTTTTGATTCGCAGTAAAGCCAATCATCCATGGCGTCAGTCGCTCAGTGCCCTGACGAGCCAGCACGATCTCCACAGTCTGAGTGTGGATATAGGGCTGGTAGATGCCGTTGACGGCACTCATGTTCACGCTCACACTGAGTGTTTGCACCTGACCATATGCAATCGGGTTGTACGGTGCATAGTCAGCATTGATGATCACATGGGAGGTGACATCATACCAGATGTTGCGAGACAGGTTCAGCAAGAACCAGCGCAGTCTCCAGCCGTTGACAAAGTCCACCCAGACTGGATATGGATAGAGTTTGACCCCGTAAGTCCCATCAGCGGACAGGGTCTTGATGCGATAGGCCTTGGTGATGGATTTTCCATCAGCAGCCGCAGAGACGATACTGCGCTCGGTGGAGTCAAGCGTGTACTTGAGTACGGGGTAGAGAATCTGACCACTCTGCGTGCTGACGTATTCATCGAGTCCATAGAGGGTGAACTTCACCCCATCGGCCGGATAACGTACGCTATCTCCATTGGAGTAATGCACGACCCCCACCATATCCAGACTGGCCACTGGTAGGTTATACGGTACCTCGATCAGTCCCTGATCGGTCGTAGACAGGAATGGGCTCTCTAAGGTGATGCCGACGATGGATTTCGTGGGAGCTCCCACGGGCTTGATGTAGCTGGTATTTTCCACCAGGAGCTGTCGATAGCTCACCACAGAGCTATTGGCTGCATAGACTACAGCTGTGACCAGCTCGTTGTTTTGTAAGTTGGCTGTGGTGTAGCCCTCGGCCACACTCTTGATGGCGATGTTACTCAAGTTCTCCATAGCCAGAGTACTCAAGCCCAGCGTGTCACCCGTGTAATTCCCACTGGCGTCATAGGTCTGGCTGATGACTTGGCCACTCGATGAGATGTCTGAGCCACGATAGATCTTCACCCCGGTGGCGTTGACCACACCGATGCGACAGCGCTCATCGACCAAGATGCGATGGGGCTGCACGCTCTTATCGATGAGCATTCGATAGGTGTCGCTGTACCGGGGTACACTCACACTGAGCAGGAGGTCCACATCGGGCATATCGCCAGACAGTGCTCCTTGGAGCTCCTCGTGCAGAGTAGGCACCAGTGTCGTGGGGTTGATATCGGTGACGATCTGACGGGTGATCTGAGCTCCTGCGATGGTGACCACCACATCGCCGATCTTGGGGACGTGTTTATTAGCACCGACTCCCCCGAGGTAGATGTCGTTGATGTTCCACTCTTGCCACAGGGCACTGGGGTTGTAGATGGGCTGCACATTATCGGTGCCGACCACACCTCCCACGTTGATGGGATTGAGCATATATACTCCTTCTTTAAGAGATCTGTACGTGATTGGACAATGTCACAAGATCTCCGGCCAGCAGACGGATGACCCGATTGACGAATGCGTATTGCCAGATGTTGACTGTGAGTACCGTGCTCAAGTGAGTGGGGTGGATATCCACCAATCCAGCAGTGAGTCTGTTGTTCGGATGGATGGGATCCAGTGCATACAAGTAGATGTATGGGGAGATCAGATCGAGCACTTGATTGTCACTGTACTGGGAGGTCATGATTGAGTTATCGATGACCTTGTTGACCACAGCGTTGAGCACCTTGGAGATCAGTGGACTGTACAGGAGATGATTGGCTTGCTTAGTGCCTACTGGTGGAGTAGGCGCTGCAGGCAAATGGACGCTGAGGTATTGGGAGATTTCTCTATCCAGAGCAGCCGAGCGATCCTTTAGCTTGAGTGTATCACTCAAGATCAGATCACTCAGTCGGATATAGATGTCTTTGGTGATATAGGGTTTACCATTGAGTGCGCTGTTGGGCACGTAGACTGCAGAGCTGTCTTCTTGGTAGGTGACATCGTCGCGTGTGCGCATACCCCCGCCGATGTAGATGGTGGTGGGTTTGTCATCTCGGGTGTCGAACTCGTTGTCGATGGATAACACCCCATCGACAACGAAGCCGTATTCACTGCTGTCTCTGAAATCCATATCGACATTGCAGACACCTTTCATGCGGACGACTACATGCTGATCTCCTGCGGTGGAGATGTACTGCTTGGCACAGATCGCCACCGCGTTGTCTTTGATGTGATAGTCTAGATTGCGGATGAGATATCGACCATTGAGCCAGATGTCGAGCTCACCTGGGGGGACTTCCAACTCTTTAGAGATGAGCTGTCCATCTACTACCACCTTGTGAGTCAGATTAAACGCCAGCAATCCATCTGTGATTGGTAGCGTATAGTCATTGATCACCACACCTCGAGTGCTGCGGATCAAAGTGTTATACATGGCACTTACTCCATTCCAGGTCATGGATGATCCAGTGATGGAGATGCGCGGATCACTCTGATCGAGCTGCCTCCACAGATGTTCCTGGGGATTGCTGGAAGCCTCGCGGATGAAGTACCGATAATCCCGATCACTGCGCAGTGTCAAGCCCGATACATTCAAGTACTCCTCAAATCGATCGGTGTACGCCTCTCGTACAAATTCCACATATCGCACTGAGTTGTCAACTTGTAGCGTCGTCACACCACTGTGATTGTGGTAGCTCAGCAAATACCCGTCTGCATCGTACCAGTATGAGGAGCATTCATCTTGATAGGCCGAAGGGATGTTAACGACAGTAGATCCACCCAGCAGCTTCTGAGAGGGCTTGGCCACATCGTTGGCTATCGCATTGTATCCGAGTGCATCGATCACCATAGCGTGTGTGATGTCTCGATAATCACTGGACATGATCTTAGCGTAGCTTCCGCTCTCTAGCGCATCTGCACTCCACGTAGAGACGGTGGAGTCCACGCCCTGCATGGCCTTTAAGATCTTATCATCGCTGAGGCGATAGAGCTCTTTGATGCGAGTGTGCTGATCTACCAGTGCACGCTCATAGCCACTCTTGCGAGCATACAGTCCAATCTTGGTGTTACTCGCGCTCCAACCAGAGCTAAAGCTCTGTAAGATAGAGCCGATCACATCCTCACGCAGGGCAAAGTCCTGATGGGTCAAGTTCCTCAGAGTCCATGTGGCATTTCTCGGGATCTGGATACCCACTGCACCATTTCTCATGACCAGCACCACATCGTCTTGGTAGATGATGCTGCTTTGATGTTCAGTCATATGCAAGATGTATTTACCTCGATTGTCCTGACTGGAGGTGAATGAGGGCAGATCTGCGATATAGCCCAGATCCTCGTATGTGGTCAGTGAGGCATCATAGACCCATTCGATCTGATCGCCTATACCGACATTGACCAGAGTCAGGCTAGGTACTTCGAAACCATTCTTGAAGAATAGACTCTTACCGAGTTTACTGGCATACGTGCTGATCTTGTTTTGCAAGGCTACGATGTCGTTGATGGTCTTGACCACCATACCTTCGACATAGACGGGATTGGTGATGTTCTGCTGAGCAGCTGTTTGATCCACGACCCAGCGAGTGCTGTTGTAATAGCTGTTCTTGTAGATTCTGATGTACAGATCATCGACTGGCAGACTCAACAGTCGATCATTGCCCATCACGCCCAGGATATTCAACTCCTGCACAGCCACCAGCAGCATGCGCTCTGTCGTGTAGGTGAAGTAACAATGACTCAATGGGATACGCACACCCAGTGCATTGTAGATATCTACGACTCGCCTGGTCTGAATGGCGCAGTCGCTGAACTTCACCCAGTGCTGAGGAAAGTTTATCATCGACAACAGATCCGGGTATGCTGCGCTCAGGCTGAACAAGTGAAAGCGAGTACCTATCACTGGGGGATTGATCGCAGTGGTCATCACCTCAGTGCGAGAGGAAAAACCCAGATAGCCAGTCTGCCTCTTCATCTTAAAGATATACTGTCCATCTTGAGCTGGAGTGCACCAGATATTTCGGATGGCTTGTGTGACGAAGTAGCTCATATAAGCTCGTACCTCTTGAAAGCGTTGCAAAATGACCCGAGTCAGACAGCCTCTATATAGAGCGCTGTCTGACTCTTATGTCTGCGACTTGGTTAGCGTGAGTAGGGCTCACCTGAGATGGCTTTGCTGACCTCTTCAGGATTGACCAGTGCATCGATGGCTCTGATGAAGCGCTCGCCTTCACCGGAGCGATCTTGCTGCTGCACGAGTTTAGCCAGAGGAGAGCGCATCGAAGTCGCATCACTCAGGCAGTGATAGCAAATAGCCAGCCACGTCGGAGGATGCTCTAAAGAGATGGCCATATTCTCTCTGCCATTGGGGCCAAACCAATTCCCACAAGTGATCTGCAGCAGCATAGCTGTGTTGAAATCCTTCAAGCGGATGTTGCCCACAAAGTCCTTGAGTCGATGGCAGAACTCCTCAATGGAATCAATAGCACCTAAGTCTTTGATGCGATCGAAGACCTTGGCAGTGGGCAAGTGAGTGGCTCGAGCGATCTTCACTGCCGTCTTCATCAAGTCGGTCTCATCGGCTACAGGTGCATCCTCGTACAGCCCCAGATAGAAGTAGCCTGCCAAGATGGCGATATTGACCTGATCGGCAGGCTCTAGATTATAGCGCCGAGTGATGGTCTGAGAGATCATCGCACTATAAGCTGACATAGGGATGGTGCTCAGATCTTGCAGTAGCTTAGGACCTTCTTCGATCCAGATACCATTAAGATATGCACGAGTCAGTGCCCAGCTCACCTCAGAGCCAGAGCGATACTTAAATGCCCCAGTGGCTTTATCGGTAGAGCCAAATTGCCTGACATCGAGCACCATCGCAGAGTTGTCATCGCGCTGCGTATAAATCACCACAGGGTGGTTGAACACAGGGCAGGTCTTGCTGTGTAGACCCGTGTCCATCAACAGCCACAGGTTGGTGACTTTACCCGTGGTATGGCATTCGTTGTTCTGCAGCTTGAGCTCATAACTTGCCATAGCCAACTGCAGTGTGCTGAGGATGGTTTTCAAGTTGTAAGGTGCACTGGACGTATCGTAGGCGGTATCGAAGATCATTTTGAGGTGTGCTCCATGTAAGTGGACTCTGGCCACAGATCGGTTGAGTGGGTGATCATAAGATCCGTCGGGTGTAGTGCATATATAAATAGAGATCCTGTGACTGTCAGATCAATGAGGTATCTATATATGGCACTGTGATAAAATACATCAATCGATTGATAGGGTTCTGCATGTGCTCATACGGGCGGTAATCATAATGATCCCCTTCATCTTTAAGAGGCTTTTTCTGAGCAATCAGTTCGTTTGAGACACTATTTTTCTCACATTCCAGTCCCCGAAACAAGGAGTCCTTCATGGCATCTACTCGTATCGTCAACGCCGCGCCGATGGTCATCGCGCGCGGTATCCAAGACCTGAGCACTCGCACGCCCGTGGTCGATGAAGTGGGTCTGCCTACCCACCTGGCCAAGGTCTACATCTACGCTGCATGGGGCCCCACCGACGCTCAACTCGTCGCGGGCGCCATGCGCACCAATATCTTTGGCCTGGACACGTTTGATCTGCGCAGCGAGTATGCGAATCACCAGACCGTGCTGAGCAACACCCTCTCGGCAGCTGGCAGTGCCCAGATGATCGAGCGCATCTTGCCTGCTGATGTGGGGCCTCGCTCTAACTTGCTGCTCAGCTTGGACATCGTGGCCAGCCGTCTGCCCGTGTATCAGCGCAACTCCGATGGCACCTATGCCCGTGACGCCATCACCGGCTTGCCTGTGCAAGCGACCACCGGTGGTGCTCCTCAATGGACTCAAGGTCATCTGGCCAAGTGGAGCCTGTCTAACGTCTCTGCCCTGAGCGATGAAGCCAATTTCGGTCAAGTGAGCTCTGGTGCTGGTACTCTGCTGAGCCTGGACGCCACGCCCGTGCAAGGTACCAAGTACCCGATCGCTGAGATCCGCGCTTCGTGCTACGGTAAGCGTGGCAACGATGCTGCACTGCGCCTGTGGGCGCCCACTGCCCTGTCGAACAACGCAATCAACTCCACCCTCATGGAGAAGGTGGGGGCTTACCCGTTCCGTCTGGCTGTGGCGCGTCGTGCCACCTCCAAGGATACGGCCAAGATTGTATCGACTCAAGGCGGCGATCAGTTTGTGGAATTCGTGCTCAAGCCAGGCGCGATTGACCCCACCACCAACGTCGAAGTGAGCCTGGGTAAGGTCTTCCCGGATTCGTATCGTAACATCGATAATGCCGCAGCTCCGATTAACTTCGGTGACTTCGGGGAGATGCATCTGTACACGGCCAACATCGAGCAGATCCTGCAAACGGTCTTTGCCGATGAGAGTGCGGCTGTGGCTGTGAGCTCCGAGCTCAAGGTAGCGGGCGCCACCAAGTACTTGGTCAACCTGCTCAGCGGCACTTACAGCACGGGTGAGCCCTATCACACCTTCCAGATCGATACCGCGTCGGCTGGCTCTATCTGGCCCAGCGAGAGCACCAACCTCTACGCAGCCGGTGGCTCTGACGGTACGATGAATGATACGGCTTTTGCCACTGCAGTGAGTGCTGCTGTGGCCGCCTACGCCGACCCCAATCACAAGTATCAAGACGATGCGATGTATCCCGAGTCGTTCCTCTACGACACGGGCTTCCCGCTGACGACCAAGCGTGCTCTGTGCCAATTCATCTCTGAGCGCAAGGACACGGCCGTGGTGCTGTCGACTTATACGGTCGGCGGACCTGAGCTTACTCGCTCTCAGGAGAGCTCGATTGCAGCTGTGCTGCTGGGCTATCTGCAGATGTATCCGGAGAGTGACTACTTCGGCACGAGCATCCGCCGTGGTGCAATCGTCGGTCGCTACGGTGAGCTCATTGGCTCTGCCTACAAGGGTAAGTTGCCCCTGACCATCGAAGTCGCCTCTATGGCTGCGAAGATGATGGGCGCTGGCAACGGTGTGTGGAAGTCCACTGCCCTGATGGACAGCTGGCCCAACACCCGTGTGACGATGTTTAAGAACATCAACAGCACGTTCATGCCCGCTCACATCCGCAACACCGACTGGGCTCTGGGGCTGAACTGGGTGCAAGCGTACGACACGCAAAACACCTTCTTCCCGGCCATCCACACGGTGTGTGATGATGACACCTCTATCTTCACCTCCTTCCTGACCATGGCTTGTGCTGTAGAGCTGCAGAAGGTGGGTCAGCGTGTGTGGCGTGAATTCACGGGCAAGACCAGTCTGACCGATGCCCAGTTCATCGAACGGGTGAATCAGCGCGTGCAAGAACGCACGATCGGACGCTTCTGTGATCTCTACAAGATCATCCCGGAGTGCCAGATCACCAACGCCGATGCACAGCGTGGCTACAGCTGGTCGCTTCCGATCACCCTGTATGCCAACAACATGAAGACGGTCATGACCCTGGATGTGCGCGGTCGTCGCATGAGCGATCTGGCTGCCTAAGCACTGAGATGAGTGCTGTAGAGTTACAGCACTCATCCACACCCTCACCACACGACTTTACTCATCGAAAGGAGAGTCTATATGGCTCGTCTACCCAACGCTCTGATGACCGACAAGGCCTATGCCTATGGTCGACAAGAACCCATCCTGGATCCACGCTTCGGTGGCCAGCATGGCACCGCTGTGGATCTGTCGCAACTGGTCAGCTCGACCAAGTATCGGCGCAATCACACTCGCCACATGGTCATGGAAGCCCCTCTGGGGTTTTCGCAACTGCCCAACAGTGAGTTTTATCTGGCGGCACTGAAGTCCCTCGTGGAGCTGCATGCCATCTCCTGGGAAGGCTTCAACAGCGGCCTGACTGTGGCTACCACTGAGTCCACCGTCGGTGGGGCTGGTGAGATCCTGGAGACGCCCACCAACGTCACCCGTGAGCGCACCAATCCGCAGTGCACAGTGGTCGATCTGTATGGTCGTCCTTTCCAGAACATGCTGCACGACTGGATCACCTATCTGATCATGGATCCGGAGACCAAGACTCCGATGATCAACACGGTCAGCGGTGTACCAGTGGGCCCCATGACGCTGGATATGTACTCCATGACCATCCTGAGCTGGGAGCCCGATCCGACCAACACCCAGGTCTCCAAAGCCTGGCTGACCGCTGGTATGTATCCAAAGGGCACCAATGATATCCTGGGCAAGCGTGACCTCACCAACGGGATGGAACATCTGGAGATCTCGATCCAATGGACCGGCGTGACTCAGACTGGTCGTGGTGTGGAGCTGCTGGCTCAGACCGTGATGAACAACATCTCCCAGCTCAACGCCAACCCGATGATGCGCAGTGCCTTCTTGAAGGGTATCCAAGCCGATATGGTCCAGCCTGACATGAATGGCCTGGCCAGCTCGACGGCGTCTCTGGCGGCTCAAGCCGTCATCGCTTCGTGATATTCTGAAAAAAAAAATAGATAGATGATCACCACCACACTGAGGAGTGATCCTCAGTGTGGTGGTGTATGCTCTGTTTGTCGACTGATCTTTCGATCAGCTGTTGTTGCCCTCGGGGGCTCCCCACACCGCAGCAGCTGCGGATTGCAGCTCCTTGCGAACGGCACGCACTTCCTTGAGCTTGTCCACGACTCGCACAGTGGTGTGACCATGCACGGTACGGGCTTCGCCACCGGGGGGAGTGAAGGAGTGTTCCTTCTTGTAGACCACCTCCAGGCTCTTGTGGCCGATCTCGGCAGCACCTTCGACCACTCCACTCTCACTGGCGCCGTTGACGATCAGGTCGTGCGCGGCGCTGCCGATGGCCAGAGTAGCTGCAGCCGCGTAGCGTCCGGTGTAGTTCTCGACGTGGTCGAGTGTCTGGCGACTCAGCCCCTCGTTGTTGCCGTGGACGTAGTACTGTTCGCCGTCGATGTTCAGCTTGCCGTCGACTTCCTTGACCTCGTCGCGCAGCTTGGCGGAGATGTCGGCCACGCTCACGTGACCTTCAGCGGTTTTCGTCTTGCTCATTGGGATTTTCCTTTCGTTGGTATTCAAATGTACGTGTGTATGCACTTTGATGTCCAGCCAGTTCCGTTTGTTTCTATACGAGAGCTGGTTTTGGTAAGCGAAAAACTCCAGTCATCTAGGAGTTGTAGTGGGTATAAGATCCCTTCCCGGACCGGAGGAGGGTATTTCCACTTACTGTGACATCAAGGTAGCTCTTCGATCAGCCCGAATCGTGTTTCATACACTCTCCTTGTGTGAGGTTTGAGTCTCGTAGATTTAGCCATCTACTACATACGACCAGTGGGTATTTTCTTACAATCCCCACTGGTGTGCGATCAGCATGCCAGCGCAGGCTGAGCAAAACGCGATGAACGGAAGGATCTTCCGGTAGATGTCCACCAGGTTCAGCTGATCGACACCGACGCAGCAGTGGTACTTTTGGATCAGCACACTCCCGATGTACATCGTGAACAAGAAGGTGATCACACCGATCATCGCGATCGAGAAGTGATCCAGTGACCAATTGAAAACAGATGAGAACATGATTGACCTCGCAATGGAAGTTGAAGATTCAGCGGTGTATTGGGTTTCGCTATCCCAATTCGTAGTGATGATATATGCTTGTATATTTCTGCAATACGCCCTATACAGGCGCATGGACATGGTATAGAGACGTTTAATTTGACTGGGGGTATACTACCCCTACCTCACCATCCATCGAGCCACATACCCCCTTTTATAAAGAGGCAGTCCCCATGAGCAACAACACCATCTCGTTTACCTGCACCACCCTCCCCGTCAATAAGAAGGGGGAACTCCCCGTCGATGCTGACGGCTACTACACTCACCCCGTCGGTGCACTCGATGCAGTCAATAGCGTGGGTGAGTACTACACTGCTGATAAAGCAGCACGGGACCTGTTCGAATCGAATAGCCTGTTCATGCGCCGTGTCAAGGCCAGTACTCTGTCGGGTGAATGCGGGCATCCCAAACCTCTGCCTGGGCAGTCGATGGAGTCGTATACGGAGCGATTTATGATGATCGAGGAGACTCGCATCTCTCACCACTTCGCTGAGCTCTGGTTAGACTTCGATGGCGTTAAAAAGCCCGATGGCAGTCCCCAGATAACCATCATGGCCAAGGTCAAGCCAGAAGGCCCCTACCAGCAAGCGCTCGAGAGTGCACTGAAGAATCCTCGCATGAACACGTGCTTTAGTCTGCGTGGTGCTACTGAGGATGTCAATATCGCAGGTGTGTGGAATCGCACCATCAAGCATGTGGTCACGTTTGATTGGGTGCAGCACAGCGGTATTGAATTCGCTAAGAAGTACTACTCTCCCACTCTGGAGAGTGATCGAGAGATCCAAGCGATGCAATTGAAGCCCGCGCACTTCAAGGGTGTGCTCAAGCCCGCTGTGCGCAATATCGCTACGGAGAGCATTCGCTCTCAAGGCATCGAGCTCTTCCAAGCTCTGGGGTGGCAGTTCACTGAGGACAATAAGCCTGAGTGGGCTCGTTGGTAAACAATAGAGAAAAAAGAAACAGATCCCCCTACACCACGGATACTACTCCGTGGTGTAGGGGACTGTTATGCCTTGACTAGATCAGTCAATCGATTCCAATGTATAATCCAGTCCAGCCAAGTCCTGCGGCGCCAAGATGAGTTGGGCAGGCGCAGGCGGTGCCTTAGAGAAATACTCGATGGCACTGGCCGCAGGTCGTCCGTAGATCAGACACATGCCTTTGATCAGGAAGACTCGAATCACCTCGATGACCAGCGTATTTTCCGGGGTGGATTTACTCACCCACAGCAAGCGCTTGGATACGAGGTAGTATTCATAATCAAAAGGAGGGATCGGCTTAGGTGAAGTCCACTGCACCTCGTTGATGAACTGATTGTAGTGTCCGATCAGCTCAGCCAGCTGCATGGCTTGCTCAGTGGAGAGCTTACCTTCCTCGCCTAGACTGGATAGGTGAGCGACTTGCTCGAGCAGCACCTTCAGGGGGTTGAAGATGTTTAGGATTTCTTGAGTGACCTGAAGCTCTTTTTCCTCATCGGTGAGCTCACGCTCGGGCGGCTCAGGGACTTCAGTGGCTTGCACGTCGATGACTTGCAGCTGCGGCTTGTCATCTGGGGCGTGATGATCTCGCATAGACTGATGCACTTCCTCCAGTGCATCTGTGAGATCGTTGTAGTTGATGTTACCATCGCTCTGGAGGAGAGTTTCATTTGTGCTCATGACTGACCTTTCGTTTAGGGAGTGTTTCTTGATCAATGAGTTGCGCTTCAGATCGCAACGACCTTGGTGAGCCAGTCCGGATACTCGTCGTTCGTGCACACCACTGCTGAACTCGCATTGCGATTGGAGAAGATGAGATTGATCTGAGTGCCCTCAGCACCTTGGGGTTGGATGATATACTGAGTGCAATGGTTTTGTGTCCTCAACGGATGGGATTTGATATGTTCGATCATCTCTCCACCTTGCTCGGAGGGCGGTTTACGGCAATTGGCTGCCACGTAGTAGAATCCATCATCGAAAAGCTTACAGATTGCTTCTCGAGTGTTCACGCCGGGGATGCGCGTTGAGTTTTTATCCAGATCGATGTACTCCAACCAAATCCAGTATGAATGGATCTCATTTCCATCACCATAAGTCACATCGAAGATATAACTGAAATCAACGATACCATCGGCCACAGTGGACATTTTGATGGCATGCTCGATCTGCTCGGGGGTGATGTGTTGCGTGGTCATGACTATGTTTCCTTTACTTTGAAGTGAAGTTGCTTACGTGGGGAGGGTCGGAGCCCTCTCGACCTCTAAGCCCAATCTCTCGAGGATGTCGTTGACATACGTGTCGAAGTCAAGGATATCCCCTTGAGGATTGCGGGCGACCCAGCGTCCATTAAATCTATTCCCGCCGGGAGTCCTGGTTATCCACTACCGTGCAATGGTGATTTCGTCATTGAAATAACAGTCACCATCTTCTTTGACGATTTTCTTGGTCATGATTCTTTTCTCCTGTCTTTCGTGTGAATGATCAACGAGTGTGGATATCAATATCCGCACTCACCTATTACCTCACCACCACCAGCTCCCCATGAAGTCGCTGTAGAGTTTGTTGGAGATGGATTGGTATTCTTCCATCCTGCGCAGACGGGATTTCTCCACTGCTCGAATTTGACGCTTTGCAATCTTTCGCAGGCTCTTAGGAGGATTCCTGCGAAGGTATGACTTGTTGGACCTGCTCATATACGCTCCGGAAGTTACGTATATGAGAACGGGTGACGTGAGACATGTGCATGATCAATCTCCTTGTTTGACCCAGATGTTGGTATATTCTCTTTCCCATTCGGGCCCTATTTGTGAGCAAGGAAGTCTTTCTTTTCAACCTCACTATATCGCGGATGTGAAGTCTCCATCTTTGAATCTTGTCTGACTTTGGTCAACGGTGTGTGGACATAGGACTCACCACTTGGCACTGTATGGTTGTGGTCGGTAGAGAAATACATCTGCACCAGCTTACCAATCAACGCCCGCGTGTAGGGGTCATCCATAGGCTTAGAACACCATTGCGCGAGCTTGATGGCACGCACCAGCTCCTCAGCAACAAGACTGGGCGAGTAGTCTCCCTCAAGGATCGTCAATTTCGGATCCACAGCTTGCACACTGGGGGGAGTAGGACAGACGGGTCGAGACTTCAGCTTGAACTCCCGACCGATGAGGGTTTCATTGACCGCGTTCATGAAGGTGACGGTCCAGGGAATGTCAGTTCCGTTCACCAGCGCACGCTCCAGGATCTTATCCAGGCTGTCAGTATTGCACACCCAAATCAGCATCATGAGACTAGCGCCCGATTGGGTCAGGGCACAACTGAATTGGTGAGAGAGCGAAGCGCGTTCGTTATTGATGCACGTCATTAATACGGTATGCACTGCCCGCACCAGTCTCGCGTTGGTCGGTTGGGAATAGTAGGTGGCGTTCGCACTGAGGGTCTCTTGTCCCATCCCCCAGTGAATGCCCAGCAGGCTGCAGACCCCGATGAAACTGGTGTTACCACTGTGAGTAGACATGATGGAAGTTCCTGCATGATGAATGATTTACTCGAAATTGCCGCGAGCCCAATGCTTCGGCGCTTTGTGGTCGATGTAATTCAGAGCAGCTCGTTTGGCCGCCGTCTTCAAGATGCGCAACGCGCCAGTGGGGTAGTCATCGACATTTGATCCCCATTTCAAGTCTGTTGGGACTGCAGACCCCTTATTCTTCATCTCTTCGATGACGATCTTGGCCTCCTCTTCCCAAAGACCGCGTTGTCTCAGGAAGAAGGTGATCTCTTTCTCAATAGTAGTCATGTTTGATTCTCCGGTAGGTTTGTACGTTGATAAACTAAATCTGCACTTTTATGCGACGCGATTAATCTCTAGTCGACAGAGTGTTGAATGCAGCGGCTCTAATTTATGATGTGCGATTGTAGTATTTTGCAATCGTGAGGGTGGGGAGAAAAAGATAGATGCACATAGACCCCAGTGCGACGATGCACTGGGGTCTATGTGTGACACTTTAGTTACGGATCTTATTCAACTTCAATCCGCATTGTTCCAAAACCAGTCCGATCAACTCCCTCGCACCTTCATAAACGCACGGTTTCAGATCCGTTTGACCTTCTTTGATCGTGTATCCGTGTTTCATGAGAATCTCTCGAATCAGGGAGTCTGGCACGACCACCCCATCGGTTTGGATCTTGTGAAAACTACTGGCCACGAATCTGGGACGATCAGTCGCAGTCGGCTGAGGAACTGCACCTTGACCACCGCCAGCCTCCCCGATCACCGCGAGAACCTGACCACCATCGCTAGGAATGGTGAAACGATAAATGTTAATGGTCTCCTTCTGAGCACCATCCTTGTCATGAGACGTATCTTTGGAACTCGACGTGTCCACAGATTTCTCTTGGACTGCCTTTTGAGCCGCCTCTCGCAACCGGTCATCAAGATCACGCCTGGATTTCTTATTGTACTCCAGAGCCTCTCTGGTCATATCGACCATATTTCCACATCGCTGACTATCACACCCACCAGCCGTAAGCATTTCTTGTTGTGTGCGCAGGCAACCCGAGCAAACTCGCACCATTTGATTTTCTTCAGTGGTGGGGGTGGTGTCGGTATTCGGTTTGACTGACGAGAACTTGGTGTAACAGCTTTCAATCAGCTTACGAGCAGCTTGTACAAATACACCAGCAACCAGCTCTCGGTTACCTTCGATCAGGTGCATGCCGCTGTCATTGAGGATATCCAAGATGACATTGTCGGAAAATGCCCTCAGCTCAGGTTGCTTATCCGTGATTAAAGTGCGCGCAGTAGCAAAGTTGGCTTTCATCATAGACAGCTCATGGGAATGAAAATCCGACCTTTGAATCCCGCGCCATTCGGGAACTTGCTGAGCAGGAGTGGAGCTTTGCGACGAGGGATCCTTACATTGGCAGGATCCACATTGGCCGGAGCAGGTCTTTTTCTGAGACTTAAGATCTTTGTCATTTACGTGGTCTTTTGCAGCCTGTTCGGAATGCATGACTCGCACAATCACATGCACTCCAGCGCCATTGATCGGATCGATGGCCATTAGTTCAAATGTAGGTGCTGTGCCGTATGTCAGTGGTCCGCTGTATTCGGAGTAACCATGATTGTGCAGTAGCACGGAAATCCTCGAAGTCATGCGTGTGCACCAATCTGGTATCGTGATGTCATTTCGCAGTCTAAGGTGCACATTCAGCTCGTATACAGTCAGATTATCATTATACGTCTTGGACAGCGACTGGATTCGTCCTACAGCAATCTTCGTTCCACCTTCGATGGTGTCGATGATCTTTTGTTCGAGTGTGTGGGTAGTCATGATCTTTGGTTCCTTTTTCGCTTGTTAGGGTCAGTTGGACAGGCTCTCGTAAAAGCCTACAGTTTCCTCTTCACTTCGACCTATGCGGTAGTCGAAGTCTTGCACTCCAGTGGCCACCACTGCCAGTGTACCATACCCGCATCTGCGGTATGCCCACTTGGTGAACGTATGGACTTCTGGATCCTTTTCGTCAGGTCTGCAAAATGCCAGACAGGCACTCACTGGTTTTTCATTCACATAAGTGATAGCCACTCGACTATCTGCGGTCTGCTCATCTCCATTCAAGATGGATGTACACACGTTGCCCATTATCCATCCAGGCATGCAGAGTCGATGATCCAAGATCACCTGAGCGCCTATATGTACAGTGCTGCCTCTATACAAAACAGTCTCCACCACCGGCAGTACGCTGCGCGCAACAGCTTGGCAGTGGAGAAGAGATTTGCGGATAAGAGATAACTCGTCCATGATAGGTCACACCTCCTGCACCATGACACTCAGATCGATATGCCCGACTCCATCTCTGGTATCGGAGTAGTCGATCATGCATATGGGGACAGAGCAGGCTCTGCGTCCATGGGGTTTGACTTCCCATACCGCATATTTCTTTCGGGGGACACCCGGACTGGCAGCTAACGCCAAACGGTAGTACAATTCATCTTTATCTACCGCATCTTCCACCCAAGGTAGCGCAACCAGATCCAAATCTCGGCATAGCGATCCATGAGGTAAGATACAGTAACCACATTCACGACCTGCTTTTATCAGTGCGTCCAGTCGGTGAATGTAGAACTGTTGCAATTCATACTCAGATGAGGCTGTGAACCAGTCACCGATGTCAGTGGCGTCGAGCTTCTTCTTAAATGCATTGTAAGCGTTTGTGAACATGGTGGTTTTCCATGTAGGTGTGGAGTGCCTTATTGTGAGCGGCTGACACGGTATCAGTTTTCCAGATAGTTCATGTGCAGCTCATGAGCTACTGCGTGTACACTTCGACTGTGTCGAAAGTCCTCGATCACTTTCATCAGCGCAGCATCGAAGTATTCATCGAAGAGTTGCACCTGAGCTTCGAACTCTATCGAGATCACCACGCTCTTTGGCTGGAATATCATGTCGAGCTTCTTGATGAAGCTGTTGGGTAGACGGTAGATGGAGTTCAGAATAGTCATCACCGACAGTGCAGGTACTGGGCCTTTTGCATCTTGCTCGACATCCGTAGAGATGATGATGGATTGCGCATCACAGTGGGTGATGAAAAAGCCCATGCCGATCATGCTCTTGCGAAATACTGACTGCTTCCAGGTTCGTTCGATGTCATTCATGTTGATCCCCTTTGGGTGAGTTGAAAAATACTCGTAACAGTATCCAAGTGGATAATATGTACCCATATTAAATTGCAACACTCGTGAAAAAAGAAAAAAAAAGAAAGAGTAGGACTGCATGGGTGAGATGTACTCACCCATGCAGCTGACGCGATCACTGCGTCAACAGATTCAGTCTCTGTTTGACAACATCGTACTGCTCAGACGCCATCTTGCACATCAGGAAGTCGATGTAGTCACCCAACTCGGGGCAGTCGATGCACTTGCACGTCTTGTAGCAGACATGAAGCTCATCGTTGACTTGGGCGTATTTGTATTGATTCAAATAGACCAAGGCCCACTCCAAGCAAATGACCACCCGTTCAACCAGGTACAGTTCATGCGTCGCCCCGACTAGGGAATCCTCCACTCGACGATTAATCTCCTGACGGTATTTTTGGATGGCGTGCACTTGACGGCGTGCGAAGAACAGGCCGATGGGGTTGTACAACTGCGCGAAGAACTTGGTGACGAATTCCATGACTTGCTCCTAAAGCTAAAAAAATGATGAGGCGAGCCTGTAGAGGTAGGGTGAAGCACCCTACCTCTACGAGCTTATTGAATACGCATGCGCAGCTCGAGAGCTGCGTGGATGCGTTCAACTTCCTTCGTCGCCTCGGTGATCTTGACTTGGTCGAGCAGCTCGATGGCGTCGCCGATGGCCTTGACATCAATGGTCATGCCGGCCAGCGCGGCGGCGGCACGAGCATTGCGCAGGCGCTTGATCGCGATGGTGCGGTCGCACATGGTGATCGCACACCAAGCACCCTGCAGCTGGGCATGGGTTTCGGACATCAGGGCGTGTCGGAAATGGTAGGCGACGCGCACGAAGTAGTTGCCATTGACACGGCGGGTGATGGATTCGCCAGTGGTGGAGGCGAACAGGGTGGTGCAAGAGGTGGTGATGGCGTTCATGGTGTACTCCTGTGAGAGTAAGATTGAGGATTGGGTTGCTTGGGTGAAGGAAGATTCAACTTCCTACTCAGATTAGTAATATATGACCATAAATTTTTGGAACTCGTAGTAAAAAAGAAAAAAAAAGACTCTACACCACTGAGGAGATGATCCTCAATGGTGTAGATTTTACTGTATCTATGTTGTTTCAATTGAGTACGATCGATTGCAAGCGGTGAGCCGCTCGATGATGCAGACCAATCATCAAATCCCGCTCGACTTGACCGATTACACACAGTGTATCTATATCGTCAACCAGCTTGAACAACTGATTGCTGATGTAGATGTCACGTTGCGCATGAGGCAAGTTGTTACTGAGAATATGCTCCAGAGCACTGCGAGCGTGAGACTGAGCGCGCTCGTACAAGGTGGGCTGCGCGAGCACCTGAGTCGCCACAGGGGCGCTGTCGAACAGGCGACGCAAAATGACAGTCAGGTCGATCATGGCGATACTCCTTCAGATAAGATAACGTTCAGCTCAACTCATCACACAGATTGACCAGTGCTTGATGGGCCATCTGATGCAAACCCCGAGAGACATCGTGACGGATCTCACTGGTGCGACTCCACAGCGTGATGTCTGCACAGACTTGCATGTTGAGCATGGCGATGTTCAGGTGATTGTAGGCGAGGAACGGGTTGGCCAGCACGCTATCGCGCGCGCAGATCAAATCCTTCACGTAGAAGGTCTTGAGCGGTTTGTTCATCTCACTCAGAGTCCGATGGTCATCGGCGGTCTCAGTGGGGGCGAAGTCACGAAACGATTCGATCATGGTGCTCTCTCCTAAAAAGAGTAAATGAAAGGGGGGAGTTGTCTAGGCTCCCCCGTATGATGGAGGTGGGTATCACTCATCCAGATCGAGCAAATGCTCGATCTGCACAATCAGGCTCACACAGGGGGAACCTGTGTTCAGGCTGCGTGCAGCTGCTTGGATGCGACTCTCCGCTTCCTTGCGCACGACGTGGTTGATCTGAGGGTTGCGCAACTCAGCTCGGCAAGCATTCAGGCGAACGCGGCAGAGTTCCTTTTGCAACTCAATGAATCGAGCACTCAATGCATCCATTTGTTCTTGGTGTGAAGTCATGATGTCATTCTCCTAGCGCTGGTGAGCGCGTTATGTGTGCAGGGGGGTCAGAGGTGCGATGAGATGCGCACAGTAAATGTACCGCCCGTTTCGCAGTTTTGGTAAACTGCCTCATACCCGTAGTAGTTCTCAGTGCTTTGAGGATTTCCTCTCCAGGGCTGTAGCACTTCACATCCATGGACTTTGAGCATCACTGTCGCTAGGTCCACGCAATCGTTCAAACACTTCTGGGTATGTGGCAGATGACTGGCCACCACATACAGGATCAGTGAGCATGAGTGACCCTTATGTTCCATGTAGTGTTGCAGTGCCGGGGCAACAATGCGCAATGCTGCGCAGATGTCATCATAGACCTTACGGATTTCTGATGCCATGTTTCATTCCCTTTCAAGGCGATGGATAAGACAGGTGAGGTGCGAGAGCACCTCACCTGTGGGGGATTCACTGGGGGATCAGATAGGTCAGAGACGATGTTTTACTGGTCGCATACTGCAGCGCCACATCGATACTCCAATATCGACCGTTATCTGACTTCTCCACGATACCAACCTCGATGGCCATCTCGATAGCCACCGGGTCATCAAAGAGTTTGTACAGCTGCTCGATGCCTGTACGAGCCGTGTGGGCATCGGTTGCTTCTTGGATGGACTTGATCAGATCTGCGTATTCTTGCATGATGTACTCCTGTGTAGAGTAAAGATAGGGTTGATTGGTTGATGAGGAAATTCCTCTCACTTAAGTAATATACGACTGTAGAAAAATGCATTACGTAGTAAGGAGAAAAATAAAAAAATAGATCAGTAGATACAGTGGACTGGGGAGTCCACTGTATCTATCCTTTACACCTTACTCCAGCTCTTTGATGGCTTTGGTGAAGATGACTGCACGTTCATCTTCACGGGATCCCCAGTGGGCTAGTGCTTGTTCTTTGGTCCAAGGACCTCTGCATCCTGCATAGAACATACCATCATCTCCTAGCCAGAGCATGTACCCGCTCTGAGCTAGGATACGACCCTTCACTCCGCCTAGAGTGGTGAGGGAGCTGTGTATCACCCAGGGGTGATCGAAGTGAGATAGAGCGTTGACCAGAGCTTTATCGTACACGGTCAAAGGGGATTGATCACTCAAATAGTGATCACTCAGCGTCTTGAGGTACTGCTGTCCAAACACTGGAGCGGTGTAGTCATTCCCATCGATCTCGAGTTGATTAATCCCCAACTCGTTATAGATCTTGGCTACACCTTTACTCAGACAGATGGCGCTGTCCACGTAAATGAACAGCAGCACTTGTAAGAACCTGTACGAGAGGCAACGTCGTGCATTGGCCACCTCGATGCGATCGAGTAAGCACAAGAAGGTGAGAGTGCCTTTTTCTCGCAGTATCTGCTCAAGACTCACTGGGTCTGGGTAGCCCAGATGAGTAGCTTGGCAGGTGAGCTGACCCAACGTGATCTTGTTTACTTCATTCATACCGGATTCTCCTTTTGTGCCAATTGGATCGATCTGATCGTACTCGAGTAGCTCGAGTACGATCAGACACGTATTAGAACTTCTTGACTTGGCCGCTATTGAGCCGCTCCAGCGCGCTCAGATCGAGCTTGTAGTAGCCCTTGGTGATGATGTGTGCTAGAGCACGTTCGGGCTCGACGATGCTGGCCAATTTCGCATCATCGAAGATCGTCATGCCGTTGACAAACCACTGCCCCAGACGAAGGGGCTGCATCGCTGCAGGACGATTCTCATAGAGCCTGCGGATGTGGTTGACTTTGATTTGGTCTTCACTCATGATTGCATTCTCCTGTGTGTTCGTTATGCTATCGAGTAGGTACTTGTTTATTTGTAGGTACCTACCTCGGTCTGACTGACGTTTAGAATACCCGAGTCACCTTTTCACTGACTGCGTCGGAGTCGTCGGATGCACCTTCATCGGACGGCAGAGCATCCACGGCTTTCTTCAGCGCTCGCATGAGCTCTTGGCGGAGTAGATTGACGTATTGTGAGGAGTTAGAGTTAGTCATGTCAGACATGGTAGGGTTCCTTTTCACAGTTTGTGGGAGTTAGGCTCAGATAGAGCCGATGGTGAGTGTGAGCGTCTTGTGATGGATCACCCGAAGGATCGATCGAGTGCGATCGATCCTGAAGATCTTCTTGAACATCTTCACACTGAGGACTTCCAGGTCCTGTCGATGATCGATCTTTTTGACAGGACCTGGAACTATGCTATAGTGCAGCAGCTCCAATTTCAAAAGCTCGTAGATGTGAGCGTAATTGTGAGGGTTGATCTCCCCTTCTGTCAGGGGGATCACTTGAGATAAATACTTACCCGCTGAGTAGGTGGAGCCATACTCAGTCATGGTTATACTGGCGAGCCACCAGGCGCAGAACTCATCGTGCTTGAGCTCGAACACGGTATGAGTCACATATTGGATAAGTCCGTGGAAGAACTTATTCCAGAGTTTATCGGACTCAGGAATAAATGATGCCAACTCCAACATCACCTCGGTGCTGAGGTATCTGTTTAACTCCCTGAGATGCACTTGGGTATCGGGCTTGAGCTTAGCCCTTGCAATTAACTCCGATAGCTCGTGATGGTATCCGTTATCGAAGAGGTAGTTATGCACTACCGATGTGGGAATAAGAAACATCTCTGTCTCCTGTGGATTGGTGTATGGGGTATATCCGTTCAGCAATCGGCTAACCACTGGATCACTTGAGCTTTAAAGACCACAATCTCGCCCGATATGGCGCTGATGGCTGCCTTGTTTTCATGAGCACGATCGATCGCGGCTCGAATGAACTGATCCACCTGAAGCGCCGCGACGTCGACAGCACCTCTGTAGATACACCCGCACATCTCCAGATATTGCACCTCCATTGCACCAAGCTGCTCGATGTACATCACACTGAGTTTTTTCATAATCTCGTAAAACTCAGCAAAGTTGATTTTACGAGAAGATAGCTCTACAGCCGACTCATAGAAGAGTTTTGAGTAACTCATCACAGCTTGATCGACATAAAGCCCCGGTGAGTGGATGATTTTAAAAGCCAATCCGAGAATGTGCTCCACTATCTCCTTATGGAACTGAACTCCAGATTTCATCAAAGGGCGATATTGCAGCGCACTAAAAAGTAGTGCGTTAAGCTCGGTGTGCGCAATCAGCTTGCAGACATCGTGGCACTCCATCGGTACATCAGACGTCAAGCCTTTGATGTTAAGTGCTGCGATGCGTGAGGGGGACAGTTTAGTGAAAGCCATGATGAGATTCTCCTGTGTGAGGTTGAAGGGGGGTGTTTAGTAATGGGAACTCCATGTGATAATATAGGGTCATAAATTTATGCAGTAGACATACACTCCCTCTACTGGTGCATTCAGTGCACCAGTAGAGGGAGTGTATATATCACAACATCGTCACCTACGCAGTATCGTCTCGATGCGCTCAGGTCTCTCAGTGGGGTTGTTCAATGCAGCCACCATACCCACTTCAAAATACGACCCACCCAGTCTATCGGTGGTGTTGCTCGGAGTAAACGATACGTTTCTCAGTGCCACAAATGTAGGGGGGTTACTCACCAGTTCACTGCGAGATTTAATCCCCTCTCGGTAGTATTTGGTCAGGTCATCTTTGCGCCTAGCCATCAGCGATACGATCAACTCAGTGACTTCTCTATTGGTGCCCACCACACTGCCAGCGTGTTTCTTAGCGGTATCAAAGAGTCTAGCCATGTCCTCATAGCCCAGATAGAAAGGGATCTTTCCCCCACTGAGCAACTCCACATACAACTGATAGACCACGTTAGCAGACTTCACCAGTGTGGTGTTCTTATATAGAGTACCGCCTTTGTTGAAGGTGAATTCATAGTAGTCTTCTACACCAATTTTGATTTTACGGTGTGAGACTGGATCGATGTTGATCATGGCGTTGATCATACTGACGGCATAAGCACCATCGTCGAGCACCATGGCAAACAGACCCACGATGGAGGTGTTTGTGCCGATGACGATCAGCCCCTTTTCCTCGTACCTGGCAGGCAAGATGATCTTGCATCCTGTCTTGGTGATGACACTGCCGTCTTCGAGCCTGACTCGTGTGGCCCTCACACGTTCAGGATCTCGGATCCATTTGAGTGATTGTATGGACATCTATTTTTCTCTCCTACACTTGGCTGTGTATCTCTATAGACACCGGCATACATGCCCGATGCATACAGCGGTCACTGCTGTATGCATCGGGGCACTATATGCTGTCTTTACCGAGTCGAATATGCATCGACCACGTTGACTTGATCGAAGACGTAGTCCACCACGTACTCGATGCGAGCCAGCAGATCGGCATCATCGCTGCTCAAGTCTCGGTTGAGCGCAAATGCATGCTCACGATACTCCAGGATGGACTTTGCATCGGTGAAGTAAAACACCGTATCGCACAGTACATCGCGAGAGAGCTTCCACAAGTCATCGAAGTCCACAGACTTCAGAGTCTGCACCTTCTCCTTGAGCAGCGCTTGAAAGCGCACATAGGGCTCGAGTTTGATATACGTGTTCTCATCTGGATTCCAAGCCGCATAGATCTGCTTGTAGTGATCGCGCACTTCAGTGTGCACCAGCAGACTCAGACGATCACGCAGCATCATGAAGCGTCGAGTGGCTACAGTGCTCGCACGCATAGATAAGTGACGAGCCCAATCGGTGGCGTACTTGACGCGGTTCTCAGCGATGACGTGGATGCTCGTAGGCACACGGGCTTGAACCGTAGCGCCCATGATTGAGGCGTTGTCCCCACCTTCATCGATCCAGCGCTTGTATAGCGGCTCATTGACCGTGATGGAGTCATCGCTGTAGTCGACGATCATATCGCCGAGCTGCACAGCCGCATCGTAGCGAGCCAATGCCGCACACAGATTGCGTCCGGCTTCGACGTGGATCTCGTTAGCAGTGGTGTTCCACTGAGACAGGGAGACTTCAGAGCCTTCACTGGGGTTATCCACCACTCGCCCGGCCAGGATATACACCAGCAGATCATAGTCGAGCGTGCGCTCATAACCAGTCCAGTTGCCACTGGCCATGAATCGCTCACTCCACACCGAAGAGATAAACGCATCATCGAGGGTGTTGACCCAGGCGGTGAGTTCTTCTTCCAGACCCGGGATGGCCTCTCGCACGGTCTCACGCAGATCACCAGCCTCCCGAGCCGAGCCCCGCAGACTCTTGCGATCATAGACACGGGCGTCTCGATAGCTCTGCAGGTGCTCTCGCAGACTGGCAGCTTTCAGCGGAGCTGGGATGGATTGCACCACGATCTTGAGATCGCGGCTGGCCTCTTGCATGAGTTCTTTTTGCACGAGCTCCAGAGCCACCACCAAGTCAGAGATCACAGGCATGACCACATTGCGCGCATATGACAGATGTGATTGCACGGCCTTGGCCACACTCGTCGCGGTCTTATCGAGCACTTGGATGAACGTCTCGTTAGAGGTGCCACCTTGCACGTTTTGAGCCAGCGAGGCGATATACTCGGGTGTGAGGTCTTGCTTTTCTTCGAGGACGCTCAGTCCCCCATAGAGCTTATTGGCCAGGATGGCCACGACTGAGCCATTCTGAGCTGAGAGCTTCAGGCCCTTGGCAGCGGCTTCACTGGCCAAGGTGTAGGCTTCTTTGGCCGCGTTGTAGCTGATCATATCACGCCCCTTGATTGAGCTTGGTGCTGCTGCTCAGACGCTGAGCAGCAGAGGTGGCCACCATCTGAGCCAGTATCGCCCCAGTGATGACATTACCCTGGAGCATATCGGAGAAATTCTCATCGCTGGTCTGTTCGATGATTTCTTGTGCCAGTGAGATGGCCACTGCGGCCACCACTGCACTGGTCTTGTCGATGGGAGTGCTCATGTTACAAAAGAACCTTTCTTGTGTGTCAAAACTATAGAGAATTTACTCATGAGTGAGTCAGTGGTCAAAGGATGCGGCTCCACATCACCAGCCGCATCCCTGCCACATACATGGATCAAGACGAGTAATATTCCTGCACCATCTTCTCAGCCAAGGCCTCTAGCACCATCGATGTAGAGCCTAGGATGTATGGGCTAAAGACGATGCGATCATCGATGCTCTTGTATCCAAAGATGGCGTCGATTTGACGACCGGACTTGGTCGTCATGGGCTGGCTCATGGTCGCGGAGATCACGCTCTTGAGCTGAGCGCCGAAGACGCCCTTATCGCCCACACCCATACCGACGTCTTGAGTGATGGTGATCTGTATGGCCGCATGATCGAGCGCCAATGGATCTCCATCGATGCGAAAACCAGAATCGACTTGTCCGGTATAGATGGATTTACCCAGTGCCTTGGCCTTATCTGCTAGTCGTTTATCGCTGGCCCTGGCCAGTGACTTCAGCGAGTCACTCATATCGTCTAAGTCACCGTGGTAGTAGATCTCGACATTGACCACTGTGCCCTTGACACCTGCTTTAGGAGACTGAGTAGATAACTCCGATAGGGAGTCCAGAGTCGTCTCATCAAACGCCCCCGAGGCGGCACTGACGCTGTCTTGCAGCACGCACACACTCGTGCCAAACTCCACCTCTTTGCCCACTGAAATCAATCGTGAGACCACTGTGTCAAAAGGTACGACCACTGTCTTGACCTTAGCAACCGTGGTGCGCATGCGCTTGGAAAACTCCACTGAGATGGATGAGGCGTCATCGTGAGTGTCCACCGACTCCCACAGCACTGTGGTCGCATCCATCGAGTTCTTCCAGACGATCTTTTTAGGATTGAAGAAGTCAGGCTCAAAAAACCCACTGTTGTAGATGATGGGGTCTCCCACCTCCAGCTTATCGCCCTTCTTCAATGGACAGACGATGCGGTGTGGGATAACCAAACCAGCGGCCTTTCCACAGCGAATACCTGTTTCATAGCCAAGTATTTCACCATCGTCGTAGGTGACGATGACTCCGTGCTCATTGATATCGGTGACACGACCTGGCTTCTTAGCCGTGATGGCATACATCGAGCCTGTGCGCTGAGGCACGATCTCCTCATAACCCGTGCGCACAGTCGACTGGTGATAGCCCGCACAGGCCACTGAATGAGCCTGCTGAATCGAGATGAATGCCACTCGACGCATATCGTCGTTGGTGCTGGCTGCACACACCAGTGCACTGCTCGACAGCGTAGAGGGCATGCCGTCTTTGTTATAATCGTACTTATCAATCATACCCAATGCATTTTTGAATTTTGCATTGGGTGACAAAAAGACGTTGATGCCAGTATCGGAGCTATCGACTGTGGCCTCTGAGATCACCCCCTGATGAGAGGGGTGCATGATGCGAGTGTCCTTGGTCATCGATCGGCGATTGCGCCCACCAGTGCCTGAGAACGTCACAGCTTCGATGCTCTTTAATTCCATCAGGGGGTTGATCTGTGACTCTTGCATCTTGACGGGGTCATCGACGATGCGAGTCCATACGGCGTGAGGATTCATCTCGATCTTGCGATTGCTCTTGCCGTATTGGGCGTTATGTACCCTCAGGGATTGCACGAGCTCAGCGTAGACGGCTCCAGCGATCAGCTCAGAGCCTTTGATGTTCATGTAGTTCAGATCCATCTCATCTGGATGCTGATCAGTGAGTAGCATCCGAGCCGACTCAAACAGTAACCCCTTGAGTGTCTGAGGCAGCTTTAGGGCCTTCAGCCTCATGAGAGTGATCGGGTCGATAAACATCTGCTCAATCAGATCCATCTCCCGCACATACCTCACGCTCATGGCGTTTGCCTCGAGGATGTTCAAGTAGACAGCCTTTTGATCGAAGGAGTAGACGCTATAGAGTTTCAAGATTTTAGCGTACAGATTGAATCCAGCCAGCACCATACTGGCCAGAGTGTTGTCCTTGGGAAAGACCAGCGTCTCATCACTGAAGGCCACAGCGTACTCGGTGAGCTCATCGAGTTTGACTCGAGTGCCAGCTGGCACTCTCCTCACATCGACCTTCAGAGTATCGATCAGTCCATTGAGTCCCATGTAGTACGCCAGCACAAACCCCAAGGGGATGTCCTTTCCGTAGATGCTCAGCTGAGCATACTCTACTGGGCAGCTGCTCTGACTGAGCCCCAGATAGCTCAGCATAGAGCCAATCAATGTAGGCTCAGCCTCCAGATGACTCGCAGGGATAGTGTACAAATTACCATACTCATCCATGAGGACGACTTCAGTGCGACTCATCCCACACAGCGTCATGCCAGCATGAGTGGTCTCCACGCCCAGAGTGTGACCATCGACTTCCTTAATCAGGCTGTCGCGATCGAAGATCAGTCGGTATTTATCGGTGAGGATCTCTCGAAATGAGTGAGCCGCAGCCGTATACAGTCGAGGTAGTTTGGGTAGATTGTCGAAGGTATACGCGGTCTTGATCTCCACGATGGGGGACTTATCCTCACTGTAGTACTTGGCCATGATCTCGTCATGCAGCCAAGCTGTGAGATCGTGAGATTTCTTCAGACCTCTGCGCACAAAGAGCTTGCCGTAGTAGCTGGTGAGCGCCACCTCATCGGGGCCGATCTTTCTCAGTGGGATATCTGAGAATTGCTTACGCAGTCGGTAATCGGTTCCATTGGCAGTAAACGTCCCGTCGTCATTTAAGTGGGGTACTCGAAAAGAGATGGTGCTCGGAGAGCCCTGGATAGGTGCTAAGCGCACCACATGCAAATCATACTTACCCAGTATGGACTCATTGCGCTCCACAGAGTAGTCGGTCACTGCCACGCCAGCGTGCTGTACACCGAGCGCCATAGCCACTGTGTGCTGCTTCAGAGCCTTTTGCCTATATGAGCTATCGAAGCTCTCCAGACTGCCCTTGAGCATGTTTTTATCCAGCACACTCTGGCTGTCTTTGAAGACTGGGGTATTGGCATCGACTGCCAGATCCTCATGCTTGACCTGGGTGTACTGATCCAGTGTCTTTTTAGGATCTGGTGAGGGCAGCTCCTTATATCGCTGGCTGAGCTTGTTAAAGCGGCTCATCTCAGCTGCGCTGATATTGCCCGTCTGAGCCAGGTGATTGAGGTGTACAGCAAACCCCTGCTCTGGAGTCGGGGCACTCTGGGAGAGTACGTGCTTGAGAGTGACTCCTGCAGAGACCTCACTTTCATCGACAGAGATGGCATTGAGTTGATTGAGCTTCTCATCGATTTGCTCATCTTCGAGCATCTTGAGCATCGCCTCATCACCCTCTCCCTCATCGAGGATCATGCGCTGATCGATGGGGGCATTGCTGTCACTGGGAGCATCTACTGTCACTGCAGCAGAGCTTTGAGGATCACTCGCCTCAGACCCAGGAGTGTCATCTTGATCATCGCCGATGGAGCCAGTTTGCTCCAGCTCTGTGATTTGCTTATCACTTAAGTTGGCCGTGACGGTGCGTGATTCCATGATGCGCATGAGGTACACCAGCACACGCTTTTGCAGCTGGATGGGAGATATTTTCTCCTCGATCGCACCAGGTACATCTTCAGCCTTCTGAGCTTTACTCTCCCCATCATCACGCACAGAGTCCAAGAACCCCAGATTCAACACCGACCAGACGCTGCCGTCTTGAACGATGAAGTTGATCAGGTGCAACTTCTCCTTGGGGATCAGTGAGAGGATGCTGGTGTGGCGATCCGCACTGAGCCACTTCCACAGGTCCAGCAGTGTATAGGCTCTCTCTTCGGTGAAGATCTTGAGCATAGAGGATTTGATCGGAGTGTCCTTAGCCGCTGTATTGAGCTGAGCCAGACTCGGCAGGATCTGAGGGATATTGATCTTCAAGAACTGGTGATGCTCACTGCTGTGGCTCACTCGTGCGATCTGAGAGATGATCTCAGTATACAAGTTACTCCACTTGGAGTAGCGCGTGTATAAGTTCTTCGTATATCGATAGCAGTGAGGGATAAAGTCGTAGTTGTACACCACCAGAGTTTGCGTGTCGTTATTCAAAGATGCGATGTCTTTGAGCGTGCGCAGTCTTCGGTTTTTCCCCCTCAGGTCTCTTTCCATGTCGGGGATGTTCACACTGACTCTGCGAGGAGCTCCCTCGTAGGAGTTGAGCATGTGGATATTGAAGATGTACACTGGCTTGTTGATGCCCGTGAAGATGGGGTCATCGGCCATGGGGCCGTATCCGATCCCATCCCAGCTGCAGTAGTGAAAGATGCTGTTGTACGGCAGAGCAAATGCGCTCGAGTTAGCCAGATGAGGCTGCGTGAGCTGGGAGGTGCGATAGATTCCGTACGCACGATAGAATCGGGTGTTGTCCAGACGTGAGAGCATGGTGAAGAGGTCCTTCTTCTGTAGGGAGTTTACATGGTCAAGTTGGTCACGACATAATTGATCGTGGAGGTATTACAGTTGGCGACCATCTTACCTTCGGGTCCCAGATAGAAGGATTTATCATGCATGACTGCATCGATTTCCTGCACAGCCTCTTGAGTCACCAAGCTGATCAATGATCCAGTATCACCGTCGTGGTCAGCGCCTAGATTCTCCAGTCGAGATGGGTGAGGTGATTGTGAATCGTAGGTGGGCTCACCCGTGATGGGAAAACGTGGGGCGATATCACCCTCGATGAGATTAAACTGAGCATCGAGCGCATGGCGCTTTTCTGTGCGCATCGTGCTCATGAGGTATGTGCTCGATGGATAGGTGCTGCGCCCTGTGGCGATCGGATAGCGCGTGACGATCTGAGGTACTGCAGCTGCCCAGCGATAGCACGCCACGTAGAACAAATCGTTGTAAGTGATCGGTGTGCAGTACTTGGCCATCTGAGGATCGGGTAGGTCATCGACGCCATGGATGAGTCGATAGGTGCTGTCCTCGCCCCTATAGACCAATCCCAAGTATTTACCTTCGACTGTGATGGGGTTGGAGCGAATGGACGACTCTCGGTAGCTGTTGATGACTTTTTCTAAGCCTTCATTGCTCATCCACTTGTCATAGGTGCGAGACTTCACAGTCACATGCACACTCTTGAGAGAGCGCATATCACACAAGACAGCAGGAGCCGATGCCGAGCTAAACACCTCAGAGAGAAAGCCTGTCTTTAAATAGTGCAGCGTCTTCAAACGAGCCGTCTTCATGAACTGCAGCAGTCCCACCATCGTATCGTTGAGCTTGGGTGCATAGGGATCATCCAAGTCCGTCATGGTGGTGTTCATGGCTGTGAGCACATTTCGAGTGGAGTCAAAGACTGCTCGACCTGCCCACTTACTCATCATGAGGTTGTTCTTGCCTCGGATGATATCGATGGCTTTTTGATACAGATCGTTAAATGTGTTTTGCAGCGATACGCGCTGGCGATCACAGTTCGACAGATCGTTTCTGACCACCAAAGCAGGGATGGTGTTGGCCACACTCAACAGTGAGTTGTAGAGCTCATTGATCTCATCGCTGGTGACTCGACCCGTATCGTCGATCTCCACATCCCGGTATCCAGCAGGCAAGACATAGATCTTGCTCATCAAAGCCTGGTCTTGTCGAGAGGTGACGAGCTTGATTTTCTCTTGCCTCTGTAGGCTCTCACTGGGGATGTGCTTGATCAGCCGGAAATGGTTGAGAAAAAACGTATAGCCGGTAGATCCTTCACTCGCATCGGACTCCACGAAGTCACACAGCAGCTCATCCCACTTGCCGTAGGCTTTTCCAGTGATGATGCCCTCGTAGAGCCCCTTCAGGGAGATCAGTGTCTTGTAGATGGCAGGATGCAAGATCTGGATCTTGGTGTCGATCCATGACTCCTTGAGAAACCTCCCGGGAGTGCCAGGTGTGCCAAAGATCTCCGTCGAGAACAGCCCAGCTGGGTGGAAATTGCGCGTGATGCCCTCGAAGACATCTTGACTGGTCACTGGCTTGACGGAGTTCGTCCACTGAGGGTTCTTATCAAGGTTGAGTAGACCGATATTAAAGGGGACATTCAAGTTGCTCATGAATAGACTCTCCTGCTGCAAAGGGGGAAGTAGAAGAAAAAATGATTCAAAGTAAAACCACAGACAAAAATACAGGCTCATCTCTCGCTCAGAGCTCACACCTCATGGCCCGTATCTGTCATTATTCAATGCATGTCCATCGAGTGAGCTTTATAGAGCCCCCTATGGGAGCGCAGAGCACACTCTAAGGTGTATGGGTATACTCTACCTATATAGACCATACGCATACACCCCTCCAAACGTAAGGAGCAAGTGATGACCAAGCCAAATAAGATCAAGAAAGAGAAAATCAACGACGGGTTTGATTTCGATGATGAACTGGATATGGGGGAATTGGATTTCGATTTCGATGCCCCTAAGAAAGATCGCTCTCCCGTCACCGACTTCAAAGAAGGTGTCATCGAGGGGATAAAGACTGGGCCTCGTGACGGGGCTTTCATCAAAGAGACCATGAAGGAGATACTGCCTCCTGGATATGGTCAGACCATCGATTTCACCAGCAATCTGGCTGGGCGTATCTCCTCGACGTATGAGCAGACTCTGCGAGAGATCAAGCCCGAGGTCAAGCTCATCAAAAAGGCTCTGTCCAAGACCATCCCCGAGGATGCTTGGTATATCCCCAAGAGCATCCAAGAGCGACTCGGTCAGTGGAGAAAAGACGAGGAATATGAGGATCGAGTAGCTGCTTCTGGTAACCAAGACAATCAAAGAGAAGAGTTTCTAGGCAGCACACTCACGGGCATCTTCCAAGCCCAGCTGCAACAAGAGCAGGCCAATCACGATCGCCAGAGCACTCAAGACGCGGTAGCTCAGGGCCTGGATATGCGCAAACACCGAGACACGATGGGTGTGCTCAGTGATGCAGCAGCTTCCATGGCCAGACTCGATCAGTACAATCGCACGATCAATCTGGAGTTTCAAAAGAAGTCTTTGGAAGTCTCCTACCGACAACTCTTCGGTATCCAAGACATCGTCAAGATCGCTCAGGCTACATTCGATCTGCACTCACAGGTGCTGCCTGCTATCCAAAAGAACACGGGCTTGCCTGACTACGTCAAGTTTCAAACCAGTGAATTCTTGCTGGAGTATAATAAGCGCCGCATGGCCAGCTTGATCGGCAATGGCCTATTCGGCCACAGCGGTCAGTACCTATCTAGAGCAGTCGCTGAAGTGGGCAATAAGCTCAAAGGTAAAGCCAAGGATGCGATGAGCTCTTTGGCCGATATGGCCACTCAGCTCCAAGACACCAAAGAGATGATGAGCAGTGCGGGCATGACGGTAGCGGGCATGGCTGGTGATCAGCTGGGCACTACCGTCTCCCAAGGCCTGGCTGGGCAAGCTGCTAAGTCCCTGGTGGACAATAAACTCGCTACGAATAAGAGCTTCGTGCGCTTGGGTCTAAAAGGAGCTAACCTGGTTCAAAACGCAGGGGCCCTAGCCTCAAGATTTCGAGACAATAACATCGGCAACTACGAAGGTGGTATCACTAATCATCTCAAGCGTTTCTTAGCAGAGATGATGCCTTCTCAAGACAGCGCTCACGAAATCGCTGACAGCAGTGCCACTCCAGGCTCTGCGTTCTCATCGGGCCCCGATGGTGAAGTCTCTCGCACGGAGAAGTCTCTCACCGAAATCATGCCAGGATACTTAGCCCGTATCTTGCAAGAGCTCCAGATCACTCGCACAGGCGACACCTCCACAGGTCTGACTGTGTTTGATATGCAGCGCTCTGAGTTTATCGCTAAGAAGGAGATGAGTAAGCGCGTACTGTCTAGAGTGTACGATCAAAACAAAGCCAATGCCTTACACTCTAAGTTAAATGAGATCATCACCAACTTAGAAAAAGATGGCTACAAACTCTCCGATGAAGCCAAAGAAGCTCTCAAGCACCGCATGGCATCGTCGAGCAAAGAGTATGCCGATGAGCAGACCTTGGGTGACGTTAACCGCTATGAGATCAAGGCTGGTGCAGAAGAAGCCGCTCGCGTCATGCGAGAGTTCTTCGAAAAAGTCCCTATACAAAAGCAGATGAATCTGCGAAATATCCACAGAAACCTAACCAGTGACTTGGGGGATACCACCACCAATATCCAACGACTGGCAGATCAAGGTCACAGCGATTTGCTCAGAGAGCATGGGATCGTATCTTCGCAAGAAGATGGCTACGAGGGGGGATTGAGTCGACGAGTCGACACCAAAGCCATGCTCGAGCACTATCTGAAGATGACTCCATCGGCTCAGAAGGCTGAGCCCAAGCGGCCCACCATGGCCGAAGAGCTCAAGAAAGCCATGAGTGAGTCTGAGACCGTCCAGAAGGCCAAAGCCAAATACGAGCAGACTAAAGAAAATCTCAGAGCTCGTGGCAAGAAAGCCAAGAAGGGAGCTTTTGCTCAAGCTCGCAAGATGGCCAAGTCCATGGGAGCTACCGGTCTGGAAAAGACCCTGGATGAGGGCTCGGAAGGTAAGCCCTCCGATATCCTCAAAGCTGCTATGGAAGATGCCTCTAAGAGTAAATCAGGTCAGGCTGCTAAAGCCAAACTCGACGAGGTCTCCAAAGCCATCAGCAAGGAAGTCTCTGGCAATGTCCATCTGAGTGCATTAGTCGATGCTGGCAAACAAGCCACTGAGACAGTAACTTCTAAGATCAAGAATGTCAATGCTCAAGCTGAGTCTATGCTCGAGCGCTGCACGGTCGACGGCGAGATCGACTATGAGCTCTTACTCAAGGAGCTCGCTGCACTGCCAGAGAAGATCCGAGTCGCAGTCATGCAGCGCATGATCAAAATCAAGGAAGGACTTCTTGAATCTTGGAAAGAGATCAAAGAGGCTGGTGAGAAAAAGGATGAGGACAGTCAAACCAAAACGCCTCCGACTGCCGCATCGCAAGCCGAAGACATCAAGCAAGAGCAATCTGTGCCCAATGTCGACAAGGGCAGTGAGCAGCCTGCATCGGGCTTAGGCCAGCAAGACGATCCAGCCACTAAGAAGTTCGCCAAAGGTGGCGTGTTCATCAACAAAATCTTGAGTAAGGCCACCAAGTTCAAGCTCTTTGGCAAGAAAGGTGTGCAAGAAGCAGTAGCTGGGGAAGATGGCAAAGAAGCCATCATGCCCATCGGAGACGGCGGTGTGCAGCTGCTCAATCCAGATGGATCTCGCAGATCCCTATTGCCTGTGGTCAGAGCCCCTGACGATAGGCTTAGTGTCATCATGGATCGGGGTCAGCGCTCGGGGTATACATCTAAGTATGACAACTCTCAAGCGCAAGACATCGAGGCTAAGACAGTCGAGCCACCCCCTGAGCACATCGATCGGCCATCACTGTCCACACTCAAAGACAAGCTCAAGATCGATCCTCAGTCTGTAGAGACCATGGTGGAGAAAGCCACTGCGGCTTTCACCGCTGCAGCTGAGCGCATCAGGCAAGTCAATATCCCCAGCTGGGATACATTGAAATCTAAATTCTCCGCTTCAGATAAGGCAGGTGCTACAGTATCGGCTCAGACTGCTCTGCCTGGAGAAGGTGTCCCTCAGCAACTCGATCGAATCAATGAGACTTTGAATAAGATCCTCGATCGAGTCGAGCACGTGGCTATCGCTGGCTTGGGTGGTAAACCCAAGCTGAGTATGACTAACCGCTCTCTCATTTGGGCTAAGGATAAAGCCATCGGTGGGGTATCCGGACTGATCAGTGGTACAGGTAGACTCTTCATGGGTAGTGCCAAGCTCAGTGGGAAGATCGCCAGTGGGATGTGGGATGTAGCCAAAGCCGCTGCAAGTATCCCGGGTAAGTTTAAAGAACAAACTCGTGATGTGTATGTCAAGGGGGAGAATAAACCTCGCCTGTATGGAGTACAAATCGATGCGGGTAAGTATCGTCGTCTACACAGCAAGGATGTGCTGAAGTCCCATAAAGACATCAATCAAGCCATCACCGATGAGAGTGGGAATATCCTCATCAAGGATGAGGAGCTCGATCAACTGGTGTGTCCAGATCCTCGTGGGATCATGGTCAGGCTCACCTCACTGGTGGGCAGGGGTTTGGCTTACGTCCCCAAGAAGATCGTCAAGGGCCTGGGCTGGCTAGCCACAGGTGGCGTGTCTGCCATGTGGAATCTGGAGATGACCATCCTCAAGTCTGCTCGATCGTTCATAGGCAGTGCACTCAAAGCAGGATACAACTTCCTAGGCAGGCCTGTGGATCTATACAGCCCAGGTGTAAAAGATCCTGTACTGCTGGCCAACCTCATGGTCAAGGGCTATTATACATCTAAGAGTACGGGCAAGGCTATTCGCTCCTACTCCGATATCGATGGACCTGTGCTCGATGGGGATGGTAATGAAGTCGTCACGCTCGAGATGCTCCAAAAAGGGCTGTACGATAACAAGGGCCGGCCCGTGCGCACTCGCCTGGGTAAGGTCTTTAATGCAGCTAAGTCCCTGGTCATGGGTGCTGGCAAACTCGCATACAAGGGCATGAAGCTGGGCTGGGAGGCCACTAAGAAAATCGCCACAGCCGGCATGAAGGGACTGGGCGCAGTGGGTAATCTACTCACTGGGGGTATCGGCGGACTCTTCGGTGGCAGCGATGCCATCACCTCTAAAAAGTCTCTGTCCGTACTCGAGGAGATCCGTGATATCTTGGATGATCGACTGCCTGCTACAGATGGATCGAGTGGGGAGACGCCCACTGCTGATAAATCTACAGATGGCTCTAAGTCCTCAGGAGTCTCTCCATTGAAGAGTCTGAAGTCTATCTTCAAGCGCAATCAAAAGCAATCGGCTGCGCAGCATCAAGAAGATGCTAAGGAGATCGAGAAAGCCAAAGAGTCTGTACAGAGTAAACTCCAGAAGAAAGACTCTACAGATAAAGACTCTGGTGGATTGCTGGGTAAGCTCAGCGATCTCATCGATGGTATCAAGAATCTGCTGTCTCTGGGCAAAGGCAGTATCGGTAAACTCATGGGCTGGGGAGCCGGTGCTCTGGGTCTAGGGGGAGCTGCTGCTACTGCTGCAGCAGCGACGACTGGTGCGACTGCAGCAGCAGGTACTGCCACTGCTGTAGGCGCTGCCAGTGCCACCACAGCTGCGGCTGGTGGTGCTGCTACTGCAGCAGCCACTGGAGGCGGTTTGATGGCTGCAGCTGGCACTGGTCTGGCTACACTGGGTACTGCGCTAGGGGCCTTCCTGGGCTCTCCTGTGGTCATCGGTGCGGCTGTGGCTGCTGCTGTGGGCTATGGGGCATGGAAAGTCTATCGTCACTACAAAGACAAGCTCGGCGATATCGACAAGCTGCGCCTGGTGCAGTATGGTTTTCATCCCGATGATGAAGTCAATTATGTCAAGGTGGTGAAGTTCGAGCGCATCTTACAAGATCGGGTGCAGTTTACCAATCAAGGCCCTGATATCATTGAGAGTAAGGTCAATCTCAAGGACATCATGTCCATCTTCGATCTCGACAGTCAGAGCAAAGAAGATGTCAATCGCTTCACCATGTGGTATCGTGCCAGGTTCAAGCCTGTGTTTTTGACACACGCTCTGGCTGTCAAGCAAGTCACTGGGAAATTCGATATCGATTCGATCAGCTCTCTGGAGGGTGCAGATCTGCAGTCGTATATGAGCTTAGCCTCCTACATGGATGGCCCTTACGGCTACGGGGTATTACCGCTGCATGACGCAGCGTATAAGGCCTGCTCATCGACAGATGTGAAGGCTGTCATCCAAGACATCCGACTCAAGTATAAGCTCGATGAGATCAAGTCTAAGCCTAATAAGGCTGCTGCAGATACCACCAAGCCCACTCGTGAGCAGCGTGGTATACAGCTCGTAGCCGATGCTCAAAAGCAGCAGCAAGATACGTTGACCAAGGCAGCACCTGAGCTGCCTAAGACCAACTTCTCCTTGGATGTGGAAAAGCCCCCCACTGCCACCAGCAGTGTGAGTGTAATTGACTCCAAGGTCAATCCCAGTGGCTTGAAGTTTGCCGATGGGCCACTCTTGGATGGTCGCAATGGCTATAGCCTTATCCGCCAGGATGGCAAGCTCAAGATGGATCAGGTCAACCCAGCACTCATGAAGAGCTTCTTCGGCGCTGTGGAGGAATACTACCAACTCACTGGTAAGCGCATCACCGTCACCGATGCCTATCGCAGCTATGAAGACCAAGTCGCTATGCGGCAGAAGTTTGGCACTAAAGCTGCTGTTCCTGGTCAGAGTCTACATGGCTACGGCTTAGCGCTGGATGCTGACTCTAAAGCCCTCGATGAGATGGATGATCTGGGGCTGCTGCGCAAGTATGGACTGATTCGACCTGTGGGAGGTGAGCCCTGGCACATCGAGCCAGTGGGCGTGCAGCTCGATATCGATCGCTATAAGCAGCAGCCTGAGCTGGCGATGAAAGCCATAGAAGAAGGCATCGGTCGAGGAGGTGGGGGCTTAGGCACTCAAAAGGGTGCCACCGATGGCTCTCGCAATCCAGAGCTTGCTCGCCAGATCCTTGCTGCCAGCATCCAGCCCAATGTGAAACTATCTGGCATCAATGCCGATGCTAAAGCCTCTGGTCCTCTGGAGAAGATCGATCCACTGGGGACTCAATCTAAGAAGCCTACACTGCAAACGGGTATCGTGGGGCCTGTATCTCAGCCAGGTAAAGCCCCACTGCAAGCGAGCAATCAGCCCAAGTTTGCTCCTCTGCCTGATGCGGAGAGTAAGCCCGCAGTGGCGTCTACCGATGCACCTAACAAGGCTCAATTCGGTGCTCTGCCAGAAAAACCCACCATAGGTGCTCTGACTAAAGTCCCTGAGCCCAAGAGCCGAGATAAGCAATCGGTCAAAGACACCATCACCGCAGCTGCTCAGGCGGTGGGTGTGGACCCTAAGGTGGCACTGGCTACTGCAGCTATGGAGTCTGGCTTTAACCCAGACGCCAGAGCTAAGCTCGGCAGTGCTGCCGGACTCAACGGTTTCACTCAAGCCACTTGGGAGGAAACTGTTTCTAAGTATGGCTCTAGATACGGCTATATGCCCGAGAGCACTTCAGTCTACGATGCTCGTGCTAACGCTCTCATGGGAGCACACCTCATCAAGGCCAACAGCGACGGTCAGACTCAGGATGTGACCAAAGCCTACATGGCTCACTTCCTGGGTAAGGCTGGAGCCAAGCGCCTGTATGAGGTGTACCAAAATGCCCCTCAGACTCCAGCTGCTCAGATCCTGCCTAAGGCAGCTGCTGCTAATGAAAGTATCTTCTACGACAATGGATCTCCCAGATCTGTACAGGCTCTGGTGGACTACATCGATGCTAAGCTCAGGAAGACTGCAGCTGCGTTTGGGATCGATTTAGGCAGTGATACTGTCCCTGTCGAGCGCACGCGAGTCTCTGCTGTACAAAATGCATCTCAGGATAGCTCTTGGAGGGCTTTAAAGGCCTCTACAAGGCCTCAAACCCCCTCGGGGGATACAGAGGTAGCCACAGCTACTCCCAAGCCCTCCAGAGCGGCTATAAAGTCAGACTTTGCTCGCGCTAGTCTGGGCTTAGACATGAGCAATCTCCAGCCCACTCGCATCGAACCCGCAGTCGATAACAGCCCAGGTGCCAACCTGATGTTTAAGACCGAAGGGATCTTGAGCGAGAGTCTGGTTGTACAAAAGCGCATGGAGCAACTACTGGCCATCATCGCTAATAAACCCAATATCCCTGCTGCTGTGGAGTCTATGCAGGCTAAGGACCCCTCAGCTAAACCCGAGACTGAATTGACTAATGATACTCCAGCTGTGAGGAGTAACTCCAAGCCAATGAGTGCTCGATATGATATCCCCGATCTTCCTGTGTCCATGAGACGCAGAGCATAAAAGCATACTCACTCACCACCCTGGCAATGCGCTAGGGTGGTGAGTGGGCTCTATGCTGTATCAACGCTTATCAGTCGGACTCATAAAGATATTCATGAGCTGACCTGGGAGCATATTCGCAAACTGCATACCCCACATAGCAGGAGATGCGATCTGTTTGATCTGAGCGATCTTGGTATCCATCTGCCTCTTGAGGATGGGTAGACGATCATGAGCGTCTGGCAGACTCGTGGCCGATAGCGCCATCATGTAATCTGTGAATTTATTCTCACTATCGAAGACGCCTTCTAGGGGCATGATGCTCATGCCTTCATGGATAGGCAGACTCACCACTGAGGAGAGATCCTTCACCGTAAACGACACATCGATGGCCATGGCGTTGCCGTTTCTATCCCAGGCCATATTCGACGTACCCCGAGTGATGGTGAGTGATGTGATCATACCTAAGCGAGTGATACTTCGCCCTCTGTCATAGAGCTGACACACGAATGGACTGGTGTACGACTGCTTACCGGTGGCTAAAGGTAGTGCTCCAGCTAGGAGCATACACAGCGGGATGTAGATGTGCATCATCTGCGAAACTACGTTTCCATAGGGGCTGATGAGTGTGGTGGTGTACGTAGAAGTCTCCCCCACACTAGCGGCGTGATCTGTCCAGTGCTCAGGGATATCTACAAATGCACGACCAGCAAACTGCACCAACCCCCCGATATGTAGCAAATCGGCCGTGTTGGTGAGGATGCTCACAGCCCCATCGAGTACACCTTTGACAAACCCCGCACTGTCTACATTACCTTCAGCAAAGCTGATGTGAGTCTCTCGTGCAGACTTAGAAGCGGAGTTGAGTTTATCCGCTAGAGAAGACGGGGAAGTAGAGTTAGAGAACGTCTCAGTGGTGGATCCCGTGTCGTCGACCCGAAACGATGCCCAAGAACTGCCGTCGGCAGCAGATGCCAAGAAGTATTCGAAAAATCCGTCGGAGACATTAGGCTCATAGGGCTGAGTCTTTAGATCTTCGAGTGTCTTACCTCCACTGGCAGTCGCTGCGTTGGCAGTGTCTTTTCGAGTGCGCAGATCCTGCTCGATGATGCCCTCAGTATCGCCTTTACTGAGCTCAGCTCCAGCGAAGAACTTTTCCCAGAATGTCTTTTGAGAAAACGGCATGGTCTCATGAGCATCGATTTGCTCCAGACCTGCATTTTCCTTATAGACTTTCCTGACCTTACCGTACCAACCCTCATCTCCTAAGGCACTCAGTTGCTTGAACATCTCCTTGCGGTGACGCTGCTCTAGGCGCTTAGCACGGTTAGCAATGGCATAGACGTCGATGATACCATCTTCAGCCATCTCTGGAAAGATTTGATGAAAGATGGTCTTTGTAGCGTTATCGAGTTTAGGTTTCTCACCAATGAACGATTCAAACACGCTGGACTGTGTATAAGTGATCAACTGACGATTGACCGCTAGCTGGTTGACTAAGTTGTTCACCACCTTCCAGTATGAGGTCATACCTTCTTTGAAATAGCAAAACTTACTAGCGGGTATTTTGAACATAAACCGAATCGCATTACCGATGGTCATGAACAAGATAGGGATGATCGTCAGAGGCAGTACCGCTAGATTAATCACACCAAAAGCTGTCTTCAAGAACATATCAATGAAGCCAGTGGTCGATCTACCCGTGCGAGCCAGCGTAGCCAGTGAGGGCGTGTAAAACCCTGTGAAGAACTGAGTCAGTGAGTTGTACGATACAAACCCAAAACTCAAGTGCACGATGCGATTGTTGTCATCGATGGCTTCACTGTAGTACCTGCCCATGCCTGTAAAGCCCGCTGAATAGGCGATGCCTTGATCCACTGCTTGACGACTCAGCCCCTTAACAGGGATATCCGCATAGGGTGTGAACTGAGGAGGTGGATTGATGCAGAAGTTCCCACCCACAGTAGAGTCGGTGTACTTAAACGATGCACTGGAGTAGCCTCTGTTTTCCTGATCCACTGGGTCTAGACTAGAAGCGGGTCCACCTGTGGAGCCTAGGGTGGGAGGCACCAAAAACGCCTGACGTATCCATAAGCGATCAGTGATCATTCCGTTGGGGCTGATCAGGCTGCGTTGAGCCAATCGAATCTGAGCGGCTTGCTCGATGGGGGAGGTGGTGGCCATAGGTGTTTTATTCCTCTTCGCAGGGTGTCTGATGCTGGCGCACTACTGAAGTGCATAGAGTAAAAATAGAGACAGTTATACACCACAGTAGTGCAGGTCATTGGATTGACCTGCACTACTGTGGGGGGTGTATGTATGTTTTATTTAAGAAAATGAAAGCTCTTGGCCATCTCAGCTCGCAGTAGGGCGTAGCCTTTCTTGGCGTCTTTTTGACGCCGCAGCATGCTCGCGTGATAGGTGAGCATGACGTACTGGCGGGTATCGAATGTGCTCCAGTCGTGAGTGGACTCACAGTGGCGAATCATAGCTCGAGAGCTGGGACAGTTGAGCATCTGAGCGTGACGCATCAGCTCAAACATATCATCACTGGCTTTATCAAATACATACGCATGGATGGCATGGATGTCTTTGTTGAGTTTAGAGACAAACCACATCGGATCGATCAGACCGAAGGCTCGGATGATCTTCTTCAAGTCATCTGCGAATGTGGATTGCTTAGCTCTCCAGAGTTCGGATGCAGAGCTGTATCCCAGCTGATACTTACAGACGTAGTTCCTAAAGAAATTAGGATCGCCCTCTAGGAGGAATCTGCCTCCACCATTCTCAGCGATCTCCAGCAGCAAGTCGTTGTTACATGTACCATACAGCGTCGAGCACATGGACTGCGTAACAGCCCGATGAGTATCCTCAGTGAATTTAGGGCAGCCTACGAAAGCCCCATATAGTCCAGTCAGCCCCAGTGTGGTGGCCTCATGCAGGAGTTTCTTCAATAAAAATCGAAGTGCTCCGATATCTTCTACGACGATATTGGGAAACAGTGGGCAGCCCTCGGCCATGGCCATGACCATGCCCATGATGGCTCGCACATCGTTGATTGGAGCTGACTTTAAAAACGACTGAGCAGCACCTTTGGTGACCTTGACTAGGCTGATGGCATCTTCAATGGCCGTGAAGGTCACTTTACGAGCATCCGACAGTGTCTGATAAGCCGACATCAACCCAGGCACGTCTCTCAATGCAGCTTTGAGCATCGCATCTGGATTGACCATGAGTTGGCCTTGATTGATCTTGAGTATAGAGTCTACAGAGATGCCATTGATGCTCAAGTCAGTGGCGGATTTGAACGTCCTATCCAGACTCTTGATATAACCTGCCGTATCGCGGATGGTGTTGATGACAGCCGCACCCGTTTGATTGTAGACGTCTACGGCTTGCAGTGCATCGCTCGCACCGGTTTGAAATGTAGATTGAGCCAGAGTCATGCCACGCACCTATGAGAGGGGGTTTTTATATGAGTAAATCATTGGATTGAAAAAAGTCGATATATGAAAAAAAAAATAAAAGAGCCCGAGTGGACCAGAAGGATGTGACTCCCTCTAGCACACTCAGACTCTTCATCGATCAGCGTTGCATTGATCAGTCGCGGCTGCGATTACCCCGATAGCCTTGGCGCTTGCTATAGCTCTGCCGCGGTGCGGGCAGGAGCGGCTCGTCGACCCCGATGGTGAACTCCGGATCCTCCACGTCGTTTTGCAAGTAAACGCGGCAGATCGAGTAGAGCTCGACCAGCCAGGCCTCATGTATGGAGCTCTTCTCCACACCTTGGTCATTGACGTAGAATGAGCGCAGTTGGATGCCACCCGACTCCTTGAGCATGTTGGCCATGACCGGATTGCTTTTCAGCACCAGCCAGAGCACATCACACATCACTCGCTTGAGCCCGGGCATCTCCACCAGTCGCAGCCCGTACGTGACGCCGTTAAGCGGTCCGGCGTAGGACGTGTGCAGCTCGTGCTGAGTCTCGTCACTCAAGGCAGCGGTATCATCGCTGCGATAGACACCCGCGATGGCATACAAGATGCCGGCCACTGTGACGAAGTTCCCCAAGTTGGGGATGGTCACTGGGGTGATTTCGACCTTGTCGGTGCTCGGGTTGAACGCCTTGAAGGGGGAGTAGATGTCGAACACCCTACCCATGGGGGTGGCGGATCGGGAGGAGAAGTTGATGAAGTCCACTCCTTCCTTCGGGGGTTGCCAGACATCCATGCCGCGCTGCTTCATCATGTCACCCAGCAGATCTGCTGAGCGAAACAGCGCAGCCACCTTCTTCGGAGGGGCTTCTTGGAAGTGGCGCTTAAGTTCACCTGCTGCGTGGACGGCTTCTTCACCATTGAGCACATGCGGCTCATCCACCCGGTGAGCCTTGCGATTCTTGTTCTTGTTCTTGCCCTTCTTGGTGTGCTTGGGCTCTTGGACATCGTCTTCGCTGGACTCGTAGTCGAACGTGACCTCGGGCACGCTCGGGGGCTCTTGCTGTTGCGTCTGGCTCAGTGCGTCGCCAGCGACAGTGTTCATCGGATCGGGAAGAGTGATGTCGGAGAAGTCGAAGCCTTCAGAGCCGATGGGCTGGAAGTTCACGGGCAGCTCCAGCGTGGTCAGTTCAGCCGATTCATAGACGATGGTCTCGACTTGGATAGCCGCTTCAGCTTGGGCTTCGATTTGGGCGCTGGTGTGGAGTTCGTTGTCAGACATGATGATTCCTTTGTGGGGGAAGAAAAGAGATTGAGGGAGAAAAAACGCGTTGTGGGGGAGTAACGAGCGATTGGTGCGTTGGCTCACGCAGGGGTCCTGTCCATCAGAGTCTTGATCTCCTTGAGAACGATCACCGATGGGCTAAACGACAGCAACAAGGCGAATTGCAAGAAGCGGTTGGCCAAGACAATGGTGATCAGCACGCTGGTGATTTGTTCATCACTCAACTTCGTCTCGACTTGGAGAGGTAGTCGCTCACCCAGCACTCGATCGATCATGGAGTGCAGACCCAGCACCGGCTCATCACCCACGGGTAAGGTGTAGTGCTCGTCGTGGCAGTTCAGTGCCCTGACGATGGCGATGAGCTGTTCGTCGTAGACGCTCTTGTCCAGCTGCACCTCACTGAGCATGCATACCCGCGATGCGAAACGTGCAAACTGCGTGAAGTTGCAATCGCTGCGAAACTGCTCGATGACCGGATCACTGAGCATGAGCTGCGGATGGATCTTCACCCATCGCAAGCAGGTGTCAATGATTGCTCGGATCTCCGGGCCTTCGAGCTCTGTCAGGCAGTAGCTCACGTTGTCACGAAATACCTCTAGGAGGGATTTCACTGGTTGACCTTCATGCATCTTCAGATTCTCCTGTTGATTCATCGCTGGGCTCGATGCTGACCTTACCCAGATTCATCGGGATGCTCACGCTGATCTTTCTGGGGGGATGACCATCTCTGGGCTTGAACTCCCCATCCAACGTGATCGTTAACTTCACCATGCCCAAGATCTTCAGCCCTTGAATCAACTTCTTAAAAGTCAACTCCTGATGCTGAGTCAAGGATCTCCTCAAGTTCGCTCGCAGCGTATGGATCTGATCGATCCTGCCGTTGGAGACTTTGGCACTGCCAGGTTGTGAAGCAGCAGCACCATACGTCTTGTGGACGTACTCGTTGAGCAAGGACTTGAAGCTGGTGAGGTCCAGCCCGACGGCGAAAAGCACACGCACCCAAAGCAGTTTGAGCGCACCGCCAGGGCCACAGTACTCTGTGAAGCCCCTGCGATCGCTGCCCATCCTTCGATGGTGTTCACTGTCATTGTCACGATTCATGCTTACCTCGTAAGTGGTAAAAGATAGTAGAGATCACTCCTTTTAAGTGGTTTGACTCAAGTAGATGATATAGGACTGTAATTTTTTCCAATGTACCCGATACTCGTGTATGCGCATGTAGTGAACGGATACATCTCACAAATCTTATTTGTGAGAGTACACTCCAGTAGCCACTTAACGCTTAAATGATACACGTCATATACGGAGAATGAATCATGGATGATGCAAATAAAGATCCACTGCTCATGGAGCTACAGCGCTCGCGCACGATCCGAGACGATCTGATCGATTTGCTACTCAAGGACAAAGACAAGCTGATCGAAGATGTCAAGATGCTGGGGGTTTTACAGAAATTCATCGCAGACAACGATAAGGTGAGCTTAGGTCGTATGCGAATGAAAGTCGATGAGAAGGCCAATGACATCAACGCTCAGACGGCTCGTCTGCTGGCTAACCTGGTCACGAGACCTGAGATCAAAAACATCGGAATCAGTGATACTCCAGTCGATCGAGCCCTACCGTGCCTGCCCGATGGCGTGGTGGAGGTATCCTACATCCCCGGGGAGATGGATCAAGGTGTGGTCACCGAGGACTGTGATACCTTCATGAAACGCATGCAAGAGAGCAACAAAGCCAAATGAATCCGACTACCAGACAGGTGCATGCACCTGTCTGGTAGTCTAGTGGATCTTTATGCCTTTTGCTTGAGCACATGCTCGAAGTAATGATTGCGATTCAAGATATCGATGTATCCTTCATAGGTGGGCTCTGCCTCTTGAGGCTCATCACCCACCACCGGGATTTGCATACGGGGAAATGAATCCACTGTGTTGATCAATAGCCACCTCTGCTCAGGTGTGAGTTTGCACAGAGTTTGTAAGATATAGTCACTATAGGGCCAGATGCGCCCTATAGCCAATTGGGTATTGAGGCTCACATAGTCACTCACGATGGGACAAGGCATGAGGCCATCGCCGATCACACGAGTACCTAGTAAAAACCCAATCACCAAAGGAGTATGCTCTCCAGTCACAGCGATGATTGGTTTATTCAAATAGCCATCGAGGTATCCCTTTACCCAGTCGTGCTGGGAGTGCAGTATCTCCTTGGCACTGGGTGTGTGGGTCTTTCTAGTAAACCATTTCAAGATGGACATCATCACGCCCAGAGGTGTTTACGGAATGTGTGATTGGGGTTGACTGGAGTATTAGCACTGACTGCTGCGATGGGGATGTACTCCATGCGGATGTAGGCTTTTACACTGTCACGAAATAGATCAAATAGGTCCACCACGCAGAGTTTATCGAGCTCTTCCCGCTCTGCGCTGGTGAGGTCTCGGATGTGGTTGATGCGAGGTGTGTACAGAGTCAATGAGCGGTATTGTCCTTTGAGGAACTCATCCTTATTAACCTCGATCCAATCGGCTGGGTTGTAGATGGCCAGGGCCATGTAGCGATCTTTGATATAGCCGGCTGTGATGCGCTCTGGGGGCAAGTTAACCACCTTGACCTCTACGCTGTAAGGTAGGAGGTTGTACTGCACTGCAGCACACAGCTCCTCACAGGACTTGTCATCGAGCGTGTAGGGGTGGATATTGATATCGATGATGCGAATCGGTGCGATGGGAGAAGCCATGGCCAGCTCTGTTTGCACCTTCAGCAGCTCTTGCAAGAAGCGAGTGAACGCGGTCATCACACTCAAACAGATGACCTCATCACCTGCAGCCGATAAAATACGCTTGATTGAAGCGGCCGATAGACGACCGAACTCAGCCAAGTCTAGCTCATCGCTTTCTCGCACATAGTAGCTCCCCATCTTACCCAGGCGCTCACTGTAGGTCTCATTGATCCAGTGGGCACAGGCCATGCGCATATCCAGCAGCATGGCGATGTCCACGAGGATGGAGTCGGCTTGGGCTGTCATACGAGATTGTTGCTCAGGTGAGCTGCTTTGAGGTAGTGACTCATCGCCTGTGTGGCTTTCACACCCGTGCGATAGGGTTCGATTTGCTCGATGCTGGCATAGCCCGTGCGCTCAATAAACGTAGACAGCGCCCGGTATCCACCAGCGTCTCCTGCTCGGATACTCATGAGCTCATTGAGTGTCTTATCCAGCCCCATACTGGCGAGCACCTTGACCTCAGGAGCCGATACCTTAGCACCTTTGGATTTACCAGTGGGCTGACCGGTGACGTGATCGACTGAGTTCACATCCTCGGGCAGGCTGATCTTCTTGGAGACCATCTGAGCTTGACGGCGCACTGGCATGGGCATGACCAAGTAAGGGATGGGGGTGAGGTACTTGCGAGCGCCTTGGGTAGCAGGTACCCAGACTTGCTCGAAGGGCTCTCGTCCGAGAGAGCGAGCGATCTCGAAATTGCGTCCGACATCGACTTTCTCTTTGGAGCCATTGGGCATGACCACCACGAGTCGGGTATTCTTGGCTTTCAAGTCAGCCATGAATGCATCGAATTGCTTATCGTCCATGTCCTCAAACTTCTTCTGATAGAGTTTGAGGTTATCTCCGTTGGGGAGCATCTTGGCGATGGTCTCCAGACAGAGTTTGGTCACTGCTTGACGTTTACTCATGATTGAAGTCCTTTTCTCTATCTCTATTACGCTGGGTCAAAGCCCACGTGGTGCTGCATCACCACGGGTAAGACGTACTTCTGAAAAGCCGATGCGTAGACTGCGATGTCATCGCCTCCCCAGCTCAGAGTAAATCTGGCTGCACTGGTGTCCTCAGAGCACTTGCACAGCAAGATCAACCAGATGTCTCGCACCGCATCGACTTGAGAGGAGGGATCTCTCTCAGCCAGAGTCTGAGCGGCATGCTCACTGATCCAGAATTGAGGCTGGGGATGACCTGCATCACGCAGGGATGAGGTGATCAGACTGACCAAATCTTCTTGAGTGGGGATGGAGGTCTCCCCCTGGTGGTGGTGCATATCGCACTCCTTTTTTAAGCTGATGCGGTATACTTCACATACTCGCTGGGTTTGAGGACGGTTTTGTTGTCAGCAGCCAACCAAAATGGATGGTAGCGCCCGACGCGCATTTTCATAAGATCCATCGTGCTGAGGTAGGGGATGGGTTGATCATAGTGATCGGCGCACCAATTACCTCGGCTGTTGAGGAGGATGTCCCAGTCGTAGCCTCGGGCTTTGATGCCCTCATAGAGCTGCTTGGGGTCGCAGTACAAGTCTTCGTCGAGGTAGTTGTACAGCAAGTTGATTTGCAGCAGCTCTGAGGTGATGCGGATGGCTCGACGCAGCTTGGCATCGGAGTCGATCTTCTCGCGCACTTTGGTGCGCGACAGTGCCACTGAGGGCAGCAGTGTCAGGCTGTAGTTTTGCAAGGAGCCTTCCAAGCCATAGCGGTCAGCACTCTTGATGTAGTGAAATTCACTGAGCGAGGGCAACACACCTTCTTGCTGAGAGACCACATGCTGGATCATGGCCCCTCCACTGGGGCCATTCTTATTGCGCAACGTAGATAGTGTCACTAGGTTCAAATCAGTCTCACCTTTGAAGCCACTGCCTTGCTCCTTGGGATACTCTGCAGCCTTGGTGCTGTCATTGAGCAAGACTGTACTGGATACTGTCTGCCAGCACACGGTGGTCAGGTACAAGAACTTAGACGACACACCTTTGATGACATCGCCGTTTTTCAGGTATTGGAGTTGCTTAGGGGGAGGCTGTCTCGGATCCATGCCGATGATTTGTCCGACGTGAGCGGACATGAGAAACGCTGTGTTACTCTCACTGGCTCTGCGAATCACATCGGACAAGAACCGTGTCTTAGCGGCACCTTGTCGCATGTGCATGGTGTTGGCTCCGCTGTCACCGAGCTCGTTCTCATCTTGCATTTGCTCCACATCATCGGTGACGAATTCACTGAGTGAGTCCACGCCTTGATAGGTGGGCAATGGGATCTGCAGGGGAATACCTGATTTGGTGGCAAAGGGTAGATCTATCAAGATGTCCTTGCGATGCTTTATCTTAGCGGCCATCTGCTCCTTGACCTTCTCATACCACTCAGTGGCTGAGAGTTGGGTCTTGTCGGTGATGCGCACCATCTTCTCAGCGATCAGATCGACATGTTTGAGTGCATCGATGTGCTTGGATAGTTGAGCCAGTCGCTGAGCAGTCTTGTTGATTTCAGTGTCATAGATGCCGTAGAACGTACCGGGGAATGCAGACATGGCAGACATGGCCATGTAGTCCATCTCAGCGGACTTGTACGTGTTGGGGCGACCTACGACACCTGTGAGCATGCCCACTCCACCATTGAGGATGGATTCTCCCATACGTCCAGGCAGATAGATGCCTGTGGGGATATCGAGCAGAGCACCTACGTTGTACAGATGTCTGACCTCAGGGATAACTTCGATGTCGGGCATGAAACTCAAAGAGATCTTAGCCATGGTTTATGTTTTCCTTCGCTTTGCCTAAGAGAGATAATCCAGTGAATGTATCGAGCCAATGCTTGCTCTAGTCACTACTTTGCCTGCCTGGCACACATCAGATAACCAAGCGCTGTAAGTTTTCTCTTTTTCTCTCTTACTTCCTATACACCTACACCGATAGAGGACTGGACTCATGCAACACATCGATGTCGCTGCCTATGAGCAGCATCAACTCGCCTTGGAGAACGTCGTCAGTGAATTCTTCGTACAGGGCTCTGCAGCTTTCAAGAGCTTCATGAGTCATATCACTGACACATTTAAATTCGCAGGCTCAGCAGCTGACTTACCCGATATCAAAGAGCTGCCTCAAGATCAACGCAACTTCATCAAAGTGCTCGATGGCGTCCCATATGCATCGATGACTCGTGTGCGCGCTTACACACCCCAAGGTCTGGTGGGGATGTATCTACCTTACGCCCATGCGCTGCTGAAGATGAGTGCACATGTGAAGATGGTGGAGAAGACTGTCATCGATCCTTATATCTTCTTCATGAGTCAAGTCGTCAGTGACCCCAAGGTCGCTGAGAGTGCACGAGATGATGCTTCGATGTTTACACGCCACACGCATGAGCGAGAAGCACTCTACAAAGAGATCTCTCACTATTTTGCTAAGGGTTGCACCAAGTCTGAATCCACCATCGGAGAAGTGATTTCTCGCCATGGAGACTGGCCTGCGGTGTTTAAGACTATACACCAGCTCATCTGCGATGTGCAAAGTGTGAACCGAGCTAACTTGAAGAGTAAAATCTCTCAAGGTGTAGATCTGGCTAACGTAATCGCCAGTCAATACGGACGTGAGGACTCCAAGCACCTGAGCAAGCAAACAGCTCACAAGCTCGGAGACTACACTTTCTATGTAGCTCAAGAGCTGCAAATGTACAGTGATGTACATTTTCGCATTCTGGCTCTGCAAGGCGCAGTGCAAAACACCATGCAAAGCATCAGCGAGATCTACAGCTAAGTACAGATAGACACACACTCCCCTCCACAGCCACTGTCATAGTAGGCTGTGGAGGGGAGTGTGTATGCATACATGCATCTCAGTGAGCAGCGCTCAGGCAAGGAAATTCAGTAAACAGCTGTGTAAAGTCATTGACCATATCATCCCGCTCGGTGTAGCGCAGACACTTAGGCAGTCGATCGACCACATATGCCGCATATGTGGCCAAGGTACTCTCATCGCGATTACTTCGCACACTCTCAATGATGGGTTGCATGATGGTATCATCGACCCATACCAGATGACTGACGTTCATCGGTAACTTCAATGCGTCTTCACTGCTGACTAAATCAAAGATGTTGTTTAAGCGATGTAGTACTTCCTTGTCATCGCTGCTGACATGAGCATAGCGCGTAGCGAATGAGCACAGCACCACAGCTCTTTGTAGCCACTTGGGCATACACATGAAGAATAATCGCATCAGGAATGATGGTTCAGGAGTCAGTGCTGTGGTGGGGTTCATGATCAGTTACTACGCGAGACAAAAAAGAAAACTTAGACCAAAAAGAAGACACGGTCGTGCTCAGTGCAGTGAGCGCTAAGTCTCATCAAGAGATGATTGGTTTTATCCACACTGAATTAGATACATGCGCTGCATAGACGCCATCTCCATCATCGGTGTGTACGTAGGTGGCGTAGCGAAAATGCTGATCGGTGAGTCTCCAGCACAACACTTGGATCTTGGGGTGTTTATCTTCGATGTGCTTGAGTGCATTTCTACTCAGGCAATCGTGTCCGAGTTGGATCTTCACACTCACTGACTGCTCTTTGGAGATGTCGATTTTGATCGTCAACTCCACCAGGCCTGAGCCAATCATGGGCTTGAGCATGGCTCCTTTCTTAGGGTGAGTCGAGTAGATCTCATCGGTGATGTCTTTGATGTAGAGATCTTTAGAGCCATCTTTGAGACTCAAGTAGATGCCTTTGAGCTCATTGAGTTGCTCTACTGCCCGATGGGCTAAGTAGGGGGGATGAAACTCAGTGACCACTGGCTCTTTATCGAGGTAGTTGAAGTTCAGCTGAGTGGGTTTGGATCGGTATAGTGCCCGATAGCCTCGCTCAGTGAGCATGACATACTCCTCTCGCTTGAAGAGTTTATTGAGTAAGATCTGGCACAGACTGATGTGATCGCTCTGGTGGGAGTAGACGTGTGTGCGCACAGACTCGATGGCTGGATCGGGCGTAGCCAAGCGCACATATCCAAAGCGTGCATCGGCTCCTTTGACACCGAGCATCTCATCGTCAGTGTGTGTGCCTATATAGTACTCCCCTTCTTGATTGGTCTTGGAGTCGGACAAGAAGTACAGAGCTTTCATGTCCATGAGCACTGGGCGCTCCACCTTCTTAGACCAGTAACCTTGAGCAGGGGTGAGATCGACCTCATGCTGCTGCTGGCCAGTCATGGCCATGAGTGTGCCCAGAGTGGCGAGTCGATCACTGGACTCATTGCCCAGATCTCCGTTGTGCCCCTTGATCCAGCGGTATTCGATGGAGGGTACTTTTTGCTGGAGTCGCTTCATCGACTCACTCAAATTGATCAGATACTGCTTATTAGCTACAGGCTCCCCATTAGACTTTACCCAGCCATTGTTCTCCCACTTCTGGATCCAGGAGGTCGCAGCTTCTACCACACCTTTATTGTCCGTGTAGAACTTCACATCGTGGATGTCCTGAGAGGCCACCCAGTCGATGGCTCTGGTCAGTCCTACGACTTCAGCCACGTTGTTGGTGGTGATGCCATCGACGGTGCCGAAGCCATTCACGTAGGACTGTACGTTGACCGATGAGGCTTTATCGGGAGCCTCACTGTTTTGCCCGGGTTTCTGAGTCTTGAGTGAGTAGCCTTGATCGGTGAGTATCCACTTGGTGTTGCCACTGCCCTTGGTGGTGGGCTCATTCGTATAGACGTAGCCATGGAAGCCATATCCTGCATAGCCCGGATTGGTGGGGCGCGCGCCCCCGTCGGTGTAGATTACAGCTGCAGTGGGGACGGTGGCGGGTTCACTCATGATGGGGTAGGGGGGAGAGTTGGTATGGAGGATGGGCGAGTCGTTTTCTACACTCTATGCCCATACTCAGTTTTTATTATCTGCATACACTCTCATACTCTTGTCTGAGGTCTTCCATAGAGCGAGCGTGATCCTTAATTAAGTTTCTAAGCTCTTTGATATGGGCGGTGAGCATAGAGGTGGCTGCTACTGGGTTGACACGCACCATGGCCTCATAGGCGGGGATATCGAGCTTAGGTAACTCTATAGGTGAGGGCCACTTGGTGAGTTCACAGTGCTTGAGGAGCTTGACTGAGTCATCTGCAGCAGGAGTCTGGATGTGGATGCGCACAGCGCAGCTGCCCAATAGAGGCAAGACAATTAGGCAAGCGCTGCTCAAGATGACCATCTGTCGGATATACGTGAACATTATTGCGAATCCTTGAGTTCTTTGACGACGGAGGAGTAATCATCCAGTCGCTGTCTGCGTGTGGTGGAGGTAGCTGGAGTCGGTGGTGTGGTCGTACACGTAGCCACCACTCTATCGTCCATGGTCGTGGTGACCGCAGGTGATGATGAACTGGGTTTAGCAGCAGTGGCTTTGTCGACCTTATCCTTGGTGAGCACTTGCTCGTACTTTCTGGTGATGGTCCACAGTCTTTCTACCAAGTAGACCACGCTCACCAGTGAGGCGCAGACTACCAAGATCAGAATCTTTTTGAGCGTCAGTAGTTTAGATTCAATATCGACTCGACTGCTCTTTTTAGGACCCCCGAATAACCACTCCTTGACAAATGGCAACAGCGATACGATGGTTTTTAATAAAATTTCTAGCATATTTCCCAGCTCTTTACTAATAGTTGCATTGTAGACCCATCGGTTGAGATGAGTGATCACTGGATTTCTCATCAATAATCTAACGGTATTTTCGATAGATAGGACTACACATGTATACGTTTAAAGGCTTTGTCGACATCCCCACATTGGTCAGTAACACCGACGGTGTCACGGCCGATGTGGGGGAACTTAGTCCCTATGGACATACCTTCTCCCGTGAGATCAAGACCTACAGCACAGCTGGATCGTCTGCGAGTGTGCTGTGCTTTAGCTCACGCTCGACTGTGGCCGATGCTCGCATCCCCCCACCGGGGGCTGTGGTCGATGTGGTCAAGTCTGTGGCTGCTTGGGTGCATCAGAGGCAAGGTGCTTTGGGTGCAGCTGAGTCAGTTAACGAGTTTAAACTGGCACTGACTGCTCAATACTCCTCTCAGATCACTGACATCATCGTGCCCACTATGTCAGTGAGTGTGACGGGACATACCTATCCGACTTCCATCTCGTTTACGTGTTCGAGCTATACCACGGAGACCAACTCAGTCAAGCTGTGGTTCAATAACACAGCGTTCATTCAAGAGTACGACGAGTATGAGCTCGTGGTGGTGCCACCTGTGGCAAACATCGATACGCTACAGACAGACTACACGGGTGCAGTGACTGCACTGAGTCAGGTCAATCCCTCTCAGACATACGCTCAGATCCAGGCAGCGCGAGGTGACTATCCAGAGTCGCTCATGGTCTCTCAGATGTACAGCTTGGTCAATAAGGCCAATCCCACCATCTCCACTCGCACATACTGGACAGTGCTGGTCTATGGCCCAGCTGGCAACAGCGAGGATTTGATCCGAGCCGCTGTGGTGGGGTATCTATCCTCTAACAGCACCAGTGCACTGTCGACTTGGAAAGCGATCTTCCCCGATATCTTCAGTGTCACTGAGTTCATGATCGTGCCTCTATGGTACAATTATGCGGTAGCCCCTCGCACGATCACGCCTGGCATCTACAGCCAAGCTTGCACAGTATCGAGTATGCTCGCCTATTTGAAGAAAGTCATCAAGGGCTATCCATCATCCCACATCGATGCATACGCTCAGACACTGCCTCATCCGTTTTACAACATCTTGCTCGCTTGTATCGGCAATGCTCAAAACCGATCCAGTAAGTACCTGATGACGGATTTTCATTCAGATATCTTGTCCGTAGGCAGTATGAGTACTGACTTCGGTCGCATGAGTGTGAGCACTCAGACGCTACTGAGGCACTTGAGTGCGATGTTGACCATCGCCCAAGACATGACCTCCACCACCGACATACCTAATACGTATAAGAAGAGTGTGAGAGACGGTGTACTCTATCTCACTTTGACCTATGAGGATGTGGTCTACCTCGTAGCCAGTAAGGCCTCTGTACCACAGAGCTAAGACACGGGTGAATCATGAGTAACTTGTTTGCTGAAGCTGGCATGAGGGGTACCTTTGAGGCACTGCCCCCGTATGACACGGTGATATTGGCTGGGGTGATCTACGAGTGCCTACAGGTGTCTACGCTGCGCGGATTGGTCGCCAGTGGGGAGGACCCCTACGAGCTGTACTACAAGCCCTATGGCGTGTCTAAAGAGATCTATGAGATCGATTACAGCAGTGATGTGCGCATCATCGCTTTGCAGTCCTATGCAGGGCAAGTCGTCAAAGTCCCCTCCAGCTATGTGAGGGGATTGCCCGATCCAGGTGGGGTCGTCTACTTGATGCGCGCTCTCAGCGTAGTGCTCAACGCACTACCGGCTGACATCGATTTACAAGCACTGAAGCAAGATATCTCAGATCTGATAGTATCTCGATTAGGCATCGAGTGCACCATACAGGAAGTGAGCTATGGTGCAGACATCACACTCACCGTAGATCAGCATCGTGCTTTGAGCACACATCGCTCTACGGTCGCTGCGCAGCCCAAGAACAATCTCGTCAGGCTCAATGAGTTGCAGCTGCTGTGCACCAATCAAGCCCAGACCATCTCTGAGCTACAAGCCTATATCACCAGTAAGCTCTAAGCGCAATCTCACCACCGTGTGTAGTAAGGGTGGCATCACCCTTACTACACAGCGGTTTATATGACTGAGACTGCACATGCGCCACACCAAACTTAAAGAAAGATACACCCACTATGACTGTACAGCTGATCAAACCACTGGACTTGACTGGACGAGACGCGGGTAGTCGTGTCTCTGGAGAAGTCCATGCACTATACCCTGCTGCGATTCGCATGTATATGCCCAACCTAGGGGCGTACCACACCGACTCCATGATGATCGTGCATGTGTACAACAACACCCGCACCACTTTGACTCGTGGGGTGGACTGGTTCGCTCTGGAGATGGATACAAAAGTCACACTTAAATGCGGCCATGAGATCCATCACGCATTGATGATCGTCACTGCTGATCTACAAGGTAGTGTGGAGTTAAACTATCAAGCTCTGGGCGGTGAGAGTAACATCGACTACGCTGCTCTAAATAGCAACGTAGCGAGCATCGTCCAGGGGCAACACACCTCTTGGTCTGTGATCGATCATCCCCAAGAACTCCCCCCTAAAGGGCATAAGCAAGACATCCGTGACCTATATGGGCTGGAGTACCTCACTGCAGGATTGAACCGCATCAGGGATGCTGTGCAGACGGCGCAATCTTTTCTACACATGGAGATCATCTCCGAGTATCTACCTAACAGCACTGTGCCTTTGTATGGGGTGCTGGAGAGCCATCCCCAGGATAAATCCGATACAGTGTACTTTCTATCGGATCTGGCTGAGAAAAACCTCATCGCTGAGGACTCTACGCTAGAGTGGATACACCAATCGATCCAGTCACTGACTCAGAGTGTGGATACTGTGGATGGACTCATTGACACCCAGGTGAGAAACAGCAATGGGGATATCAGTGCCTTGGCTATGGCTGCGATGTTTATCTCACAGTTGAGGCAAGATGGTACACTGATGGATATCCCTAAGTACATCGCAGGCTTGAGCGCTTGGGTAGATTTTAACGACATGGTCAAAGTCACTCAGACGGGCAATGTGCTCACCGTCATTGACAAGGCCAATACATCGCGCAAGTTCACCGGAGTGGGTGGTTCACTGGTCACTGTCAATAGACTGGCCAATACCCGGGGATGTGACTTATCCAAACAACCCGCTGGGCTCAATCTATCGTCAGGTCCCGAAATCTCCATCGGTGCGAGTCACACTGTGGTGGCAGTATACTGTCAGAGTGCTCCAACTACTGCTGAGGTCTTTACCTTACTGAGTAATGTTTCAGGTACAGATCGGCTGTATGTGGACAATGAAAACCTGATTCAGTTGGGCTATACGAGCTCCTATGGGGGATCGTATCAGGTCACTGGGATGATCTACGATGATGAGGACTCTCATCTATGCGCGAGCTCTATCCACCCCAGATTGGCTCAGTGTTTGAAATACTCGAGTCAGCCCAGTGAGCACTACCCCACCAGAAGCACTTACTTAAGAGAGGTCAATGTCAGTGGGGGAGCGTCACTGATGACCAAGATCGGTGGGGCTGGTAGCGTAGGATACCTGCAGGAGTTTTTGGTCTTTGACCACAACTTATCTCGCAGCGAGTTGGATGCGCTGGGCCTGTATTATAAATACAAGTACGGCTTGGAGTTTAACCATCTGGCCAATGGTAACTTCTGTAGCGGGATGAGTGGATTTACAAGTGACTACACGCAGTCCCTAGGGGCTGCCAATCCCGGTGAGATCGCTGTGATCTACAAGATCGCTTTGGGTACGCAGACGCTGGCCAATGACAATGATTTTTATTTGTTGCCTAACTTCAGCTACATCTTGAGGGTGATGGCCGATAACAACCGATTCTTGGCAGTAAACACCAGCAGTGATGTCAGTAAAGCATTCTGGAGGAGCAGTGTCAGACTGGTGCCTGGTGGAAAATATAAGCTCAAGCTCAGTGTGCTGTACAACCAGGAAAAACCCCCTCATCTGCAACTCAAGATCAATGGAGTGCCCACTGAGCACACACTGCCACTGAGCGGGCTGTATACCCGCAGTGAAGACATCGTCTTTGATGTGAGCAGCCCCACAGAAGCCACAACTTTGGAGTTGTACAATCTCAATATCGCTCAGAGCCCTAATGCTTTCGCACTCGATAGCATCACACTGACTCGCTATCTGGGTGATTGAGTAGACGACTTACCATTCTCTCACACGCAAACAGGAACCAACATGCCCAATACGTTAACTTTCGATCTGGATCTATCTGGGCAAAGCCCCTATAACCAAATCTCTGCAGAAGCAGTATCGCTGAGTGGATCTCGCACCTACCGCAGCTTTGCGCCGAAGTACGCACCTTACTTCTATGACTCGATTGTAGTCAGAGATGCACACACTCAACGCGTCTTGGTCAAGGACATCGAATACCAGTGTCAAGATCTGGCCCAGACAGCCACGGTCAATAGCGGCAGAGATGTCTATCGCTCAGTCGTGGTGCTTAACACCGCGGTGAGCAATGACATCTTAGTCGATTATCAGACCATCGGCGGTGAGTATGTCCAGGACTATACGGGTATCCAAGCGCTGGTGAATAACTTACTCGCTGATACTCGCCCTCTGGGCTGGCCTAACGTCGTGGGTAAGCCTCAGACGTTCGATCCGACCATGCACTTGCATAGCCTGGGCGATGTCACAGGCTTCGAGTACGTGATCAGTGCTATGGAGATGATCAGGCAGGCCATCTTGGGAGGCGATCAGATCCAGAGTGATGCGATTCTGAGATACATCGATGAGCGCATGGTCGAGCTGACGAATATGATCAGCTCGGGCAGTCGAGACTTGAGCTATAGCGCTATGCTCACGGCTCAGGCGGCTAAAAACGCAGCCGATGCTGTACAGGGTGATGTCACATTGAGGCAGCAGGAGTTGACTCAATTGAGTGCCACACTCAGGGAGTTGTTAAAACGTGTACAGTCCGTGGAAGATCGCAGTGCTCTGGCCCATAGTGAGCTGAGCTACTATCTGGGGACCTATCCGATCACCTATGGAAATGCTGCGTCTCCTGTGCTGACCAATCAGCTGCCTCAAGCAGCCACCACCCCCATCCAATACGGCGGTATGTTTCAAACCGTGATGCTCGATGATGATTATTATGTCTTAAGTAATACAGGGCAGACGTATATGAAGGTGGGTAATGTCTCATCGGACTATTATAGCAATGCGGCATTCAAAGTCAAATTACAAGCTTATAAAGAAGAGGGCACTGGGTATTTAAAACTGGTACTGAGTTTGAATGTACTCGATACCCGCTTAGCTAATTTGACAGGGGTGTACTGTAAGAGTATGACTGTGAAGGTGCAGCCATTTCAGTTTATCCGCGATGACGGCACACTCGGCTCGGTCAATGCTTGGTACAGTGATATCAATATCAACAATACCCGCATCGACCCGACTGTGAGTGTATTGAGCTATCGGGTCTACCCCTCTGCAACCGATACAATTGTATCGACTCAGAATAAGGCCAGTGTGGCTGAAGATATCAGAAAGTATCTACTCGACGCACGAGCGGACTATAATGTTAAGGGATATGGACAAGTGGATAATCGCTCAGCCATCTTGCTTAACATTCCTGTGGGTACTGAGGTGGTGATGAGTATGCGCCTGGCCGCTGTATCTGTAGGGGATGTGCAAAGGCAGATCTGTGTGAACTTTTCCCATGTGGGCGATATCACCAACGCAGTCATTCAAAACAATGCACTGATCGAGACTGTGGCGCAGGCTAACCCGCGCGGCAATCGGCCCACTTGTGTGGCGGTGAATGTGACATAAAGTCTCATGTAGGGTGAGGGGGTACCCCCTCACCCTACATGAGTGATTATGATGTCTGTATTAGAAACTGGCAACGACGCGCTGCTGACGCATCATACTACTTTCACCAGATGCACCTCCAGCGACCCAGACCGTGAAGTAGTTGCTGGTGCCAAAGGCTATATTGTAATTACTAAAGGGTAGGACTTGATATAGAGGAGGGTTATATGTCCAGCAGTTATACCCCTCTAGGGTAAAGCTGGCTCGGATGACTGTAGTTATCGAGTTTCCGGAGATGGGATAAGTCCCGATGAGTCGGTCACTATCGGTGCCTGTAGAGCCAAATCGGATATAAATAATTGAACGGTTACTGGCATCCACCGAATTTTGATCGATAGTGAACTCCAGGTCATACCTAACTGTATTTGTTACGGGTGATAGAAAATCCCCTGGGACGGTTAGTGTCAAATTTGAGTTTATCTTCATTGCGAGGAAGCTATAACCAGTCGTGGGGGTATCTTGCGAGCCGATATAGTCATAAATCACTGCACTGCCATTAAGCAAGGAGTAATAATAGGAACCGAGTGAGGAATAAGTGAGCACCATGTGAATGTAATTGTGGGCGGCCCTTCCCTTCACACCCACATCAGTGATGACTATGCGGTTACCCGGCAGTGGTATGTTGGTGCCGGGGCGGCCAGCCCAGGTACCCTGATACGCAATGACATCGGAGGAGTAACCGGGACCTAGAGCCAGGTTGGCTCTGGCTACAGCCACTGAGGTCGATGTCATCAGCGCAGCTCCTGTGAGCGTCACGCCATTGACCAGATATTGGTCCATGATACCACCTGCCTGACTGGGCTGCAGAGCCGTGTTGGCTTTGGTGCCCTGAGCGGCTGTGGCGAAATCTCCAACATTGTTCAAGGCCGCAGTACCTAGACCCAGTACACTGCGCATAGAGGCGGTATCGGCTGCAGTGATGAGTTGGGAGCCTGCCAGAGAAGTCGCTGACACCACTGTCTGAGTGAGGTTCGTACCGGGCTGCAATGCCGTGTTGGCTTTAGAGCCCTGCAGCGCAGTAGCAAAATCGGTAGTGGCCGATACCGCTGCAGTACCCAGGCCCAATTGAGTACGTCCCGAAGATGCACTATTGGCAGTCAGAAACGTACGAGACCACGCATTAGCATCACTGATCTGATTGATGGTGACTGTAGTCGATAGTGGCAATGCACCGGGCTGCAATGCAGTCCCAGCCAGTGTACCTTGTGCAGCTGTAGCGAATGCACTGGCTGCATATCCGGCAGCACTGCCCAGACCCAGAGCAGTCTGAGCGATGGCTGCAGTCGTAGCCGTCAACACACCTTTACCGATGGTGGAGGCATCACTGATATCAGCAGCTGCCAGTGTGACAGCGCCTGTCTTACCGGCTACAGAGGTCACTGGGGCAGTAGGATAGGACAGCTGAGTCCAGCTGCCGATCACCGTGGGCGTAGCACCCGTGATCACCCAGGTGGTGCCTAAGTCACTGCGGATACACCAGTCACCTTGCTGACCAGTCAGTGCCAGCATGGCGGTCTGGCTGGCTACTGATCCCAGATATTGAACGATGGCGATATCTGGGATGACTGAGCTACTGAGCTTACCACCTGACAGACCCGCTACGGTGACACCGATAGAAGATGGCTGCAAGGAGGTGTCAGCCAGTGCACCCTGAGCAGCTGTAGCGAATGCGGTAGAGTTTTGAGTCGCAGCTGTGCCCAGACCCAGATAGGATTGGGCCAGTGCAGCGGTGGCTGCTGTGAGGACTTGCCTGCCCAGGGCAGAGGCATTAGAGATTTGAGTCGATGCGATGGTGGTGCCCGCTGGCAATGCACCGGGCTGCAAAGCAGTGCTAGCCAATGAGCCCTGAGCAGCAGTAGCGAACGCACTGGCTGCGGTACCCGCTGCGCTACCGAGCCCCAACTGTGCCCATGCAGTTGCAGTATTAGATGCTGTTAGAAACGTACGAGACCACGCATTAGCATCACTGATCTGATTGATGGTGACTGTCGTATTCAGTGGCAATGCACCGGGTTGTAATGCAGTCGATGCGTTAGGTAGACCGATTGCAGCTTGAGCTGCTGTGGTGGATCCTGCAGCTAAGATGGCAGCACCGGTAGCTCCGGCATCACTAATCTGAGAAATGGTGACATTGGTGTTGGCAGCTACCCCCACCAGGGTCTTCAGATCGGCCTGTGTATTCACCGTCAGCAGACTGCGCCCCAATGAGGAGCTGTCACTGATCTGACTGGTGACTATGGTCGTGCCTGCTGGCAGCACTCCAGGCTGTAAGGCGGTATCGGCTTTGCCACCTTGAGTAGATGTAGCAAAAGCAGTCGATGCTTGAATGGCGGCGCTGCCCAAGCCCAGTTTAGTCTGAGCTGTGGCTGCACTGGTGGCAGTCAGGAAGTCTTTAGTGAACGCGCTGGCGTCACTGATCTGACTGGTGACTATGGTCGTGCCTGCTGGCAGTACTCCAGGCTGTAGAGCGGTATCGGCTTTGGTGCCCTGGATGGCCGTAGCGAATGCTGTGGTGTTTTGAGTCGCTGCCGTACCTAGGCCGATATAGCCACGAGCTGCAGTAGCTGATGCGCTACTCATCAGGGCTTTACCGATGGTGGACGCATCAGAGATTTGACTGATGGTAAAAGAAGTCGCTGCACCCACTCCCAGCAGAGTCTGAGCTTGTGTGGTGGAGGTGGCTTTGAGCAGACTCACCCCGAGTGAGGAGGCATCGCTGATCTGACTGACAGTGACGGAGCCGGTAGAGGCTACACCGTTTTGTAAGATGGAGGCCACGGTCGTGTCCATCGACCGGATCCAGTCATATACGGAGGTGGCAGAGGTATCCGAGGCTTTAACTTTGAGGGCCATTACCTTAGCCCCCTCATCACCGGAGATGTTCACTCCCTTGATCATCAAGCCAGTGGTGAAGTTAATAGGCGCTCCGTTCCTGGACGGAAAATCATTTTGCATAGTGAGGCTCCATGTGGATATGCGGTCAAATCACTAGATTAGGTAGAGTGTATGTGCAACATAGACCACTGTACATGGACGACATCGTCCATGTACAGTGGGTGTAGTGTTCATCAAATGTTGATTATTTTAGACACCCTTACGCCACTGGCAGACCTGCAGGTCTGGCGGTGGTACGGGTGATCTGACGATGAGATGCCACGTGGGTGGTCGATGATGGTGAGCGATAAATACCCGCCTTAGCATAGTGCATCTGTGCGGCTCCTGCGGTAGCATACTGCATGGTGGGGGTACTAGCCACCTTACATACCCGGGTATATACACTTCCTGGATTGCGGCGATACAGTTTCACATAGCCATCTGTACCTGTAGACCAGCGAATCTCGAAGCAAAAGTCCACCCAATTATCGAGCAGTAAATTGTTGTCAGTCAGCGGGTACATGACTGTATTTTTACTGGACATATTACCCACACACATACTCATGACATATACCCCTGTCTCCGTTTGTAGAGCCAAGCTGGGAGGGGCTATGTACGAGTCAGGTCCGTGAAACTGAATGGGAACTAGCCAACGTGAGACGCCATTGTACAGCCCGGGCTGACTCCAGGGGGAACTTAGCTTGACGGAAAACGTCCAATACTCTACATCGTTTTCCAGCCCAGTGACCTTGAATGCTGCTGAATTCGAACCCCCTCCTAAAATGATCTCTGTGCGCTCGCCGGAGGATGTTTGATATTGATCGCCTGGCTGACAAGTGAATGTGGCGAGCTGACCAGATGCATCGGAGGATATCACCAATCTTGAAGAGGAAAGCGCTTGTAGATCATAAGTGCCCACTGCTCCAGTAAACGGCTCAGTCGTAGTAAATCGCTTAGTGGGTTTGGTGTAATAAACCGACATATCAACCCCACACGTCGATGTTACACGACTCTAGTACGATGTTATCGGTAGCAGCACTGGAGTGTGTCAGAGAGATCTTGACGATCTGATCTACAGACGAGTCAATCGAAGTAGCTACAGGTGCGCTGGTGCTGGTGCCAGAGAAAGCAGATCCTGGGGTATACTGGCTGGTTAATTTACCCCGGTTTTGGATCACATACAGCGGCATACACAGCTGCAGCTGAGTGGTCATGGTAGAGGAGTTTAAGTTAGTGTCACCGTAGTAAATTTTGACGGTCTTGTTGCCTGCACTGTTGGTGCCTCCAGCGTAGTACTGGATGTGGATGCGTCCATTTACACCCATAGCACCACCAGTCACAGTGACGACCACTGCATCAATTTCAGTGGTGGGGCCTGTAAATGCACCGGGGCCGGCTGCAGAAATCGCAGTTGGCACAGCTACGATAGAGGGGAAGTTTGCACCTGGGGAATAGACGTTATTGTAGATGGTGCCTGTAGTTAGAGTGGTGAATTTTACATAGTAAAATCCAGCGATAGAGCTTGCAAATGCAGCTCCTGCTGGAAGATATACATAACTGTCACTGTAGATAACAGAGTTGGCTGTACCCAGCACCAATGCCCCGTTGGTGCTCACTGTGCCACTGCCTGGGATAATCAAAGGAATAGCACTGGGGTGCAGCGAGACCATCTCATTGAACACCCCCGCTACTGACGATTGAAACGCGGCTTTTTCTGCAGCAGAGCCACTATTAAAAGTAGCTTGCATCCCAGCCAAAGAGGTGATCGCCCCACTGGTGCCCAATAGTGCATTTTGAGTGGTGACATCTGCAGCTGTCAGTAAGGCTCGACCTGCTGCAGAAGAGTCTGAGATGTTAGCCGCAGTGATCGATATAGCTGGAGAGCCTGCGGGGTACTGAGCATAGTCCACACCCCCACTGAGATAATAGGTGCTGTTGTTGCTGGTGCCTGCAGTGCGAGTAATGCGCAGATGAGTAATCGCGCTCTCACCAGGCAGCATCGTATACTGGTAAATGTTGCTGACTGTGGTTGTATCATACACCACATAGTTAGCCCCGTTGTTCAGACTGTATTCTATTTGTAGAGTACATCCCGTATCAGGTGTGACGTTAAGTGTGTGTGGTGCACCCACCAACAGGTACGTAGCCAGGGGGATAACTACTGCTGTAGCACCTACTGTACCTGAGGTAAAATTGCGAGTCAGGACATTACCCGAGACATCAGGTGCCAGGCCATTGACCGATTGAACGATGTTTGTGGCGTTCAGCGTCGATGCGCTTCCCAGGCCGAGTTGGGATCTTTGTGCTGATGCAGAAGCGGCCTTTATGAGAGCCAAACCTGCAGTAGAGGGGAGTAGTTGATCAAAATACATAACGTTTCCTTACCAATAGAGAAAGGGATTTTACCCATGTGGATACGCATTCATTAGATTTAGACACACCCTACCTATACGGCTTACATGGGCCGTATAGGTAGGGTGTGTCTGTATACACTTATTTTACTTCATACCACCCAGTAGGTGCCGTCGCTGAAGTCCAGCCTCACTGGGGAGTTATTTTCATAGCTGTAGGAGACAATGGTCTTTCCACACAATTTAGTCTGGATATCATTGTAGGCTTTAGTACAACCATCCACATCGCCTCCCCAATTACCAGCTGTTCCTGTGGTGTTACCTGAGGTCCAGTGCCACGGCAATATGGATTTGATGCCCCAGGCGGCGCAGACCATGGCCACTCTACACCAGTAGGTGTATCGATCGGCTGCAGATTTTGCATACCATGCTGCCGAATTGAGTGCATCTGGGTCAAACCCTATCTCTCCGATGGTCAGAGGAAAGTTATACCCTTGAGTTCTCAGTGCAGTTACCTGCTCATACAGCCCAGTTAAGTTGGTTAAGATATCTCCATTTCCCACACCGGTAGTCTCCCCCGGTGGGGCTGCTGAATAGGTATGAAAAGAAAACTGATCAAACGTATCAGCACCTGTGGTGGAACTGTAAGTAGTGCCCTGACACGCTAAAAATGTTTGAGCATTGGCGTTAGTTGATGCAAAGCCAGGTGACCATATAACAATGGAGGAGTCTAATGACTTAATCAAATCGTACTGTAGTTTGCACAGGTCTACCAATTGGGTACTGCTACCCCACCAAAACTGTTTTCCCTTAGCTCCTACACCTGTGGAGTTTTGGTTTGAATCGGTATAATTCTCCGGCTCATTCCAAGTCTCCCAATAATCAATACCTTTCTTTCCCCCATTGGCTTCATACCAAGCACCTCCGGGTTTATTGAAATAATTGATCATGTATGTAACGAAGTTCACCACTGCAGTGGTGCTGGTGGGATTGGAGCACTCTCCAAGATATCCCCATGGCCCCAGGGTCTGTGCATCTGTATAAGTAGGATGCGGGGTAGTACCCGCATAAAAAGTAGGTGTGGCGTATAACCCCAGAGCTATCTTTCCCCCTTTGGCCTTGATGGCGGTGATTATAGCCCCGAGACTAGACAGTATAGTAGGGTTATATACCCCTGCAGCTGTCTCTATAGCAGCCCACATACTCACACGAGACTGATTCAGTCGATTTACCCCGACCTTACTGACCAGGGATAGGGCATTACCGCTATACCCCGGCTGCATGAGATTCATCCCCATGAAATCGGCAGGTACCGTGATAGGTAGAGTCGCTGGTGAGCGCAGAGCTCGACCTCCAGAAGGACCTGGATCGATCTCTAATCGCAGATTCTCAATGGTGATATAGTCATCTGGACCACCGCTATTTCCTTTCATGCGGAATGTCGGTTTACCGCCAGCAATGTCGTTGGATGCATTACCATGACCAGTGACATCGGTTTCACCACTCCACCCCTGGGCAGGGCTGAGTATAGAGTGACTGCCTCTAGCACTCCATCGGGTTCTCAGAACAAAACCCCCAGCTGTAGTGGACGACGGTCGCCCAGAACTGCTATTTCCATAGTACGGAATAACATATTTAGTTAGAGCTGATGTAGAGGCGGTGCCCGCTAGGGTGCAGATTACGTTTCCATTTGGCCCCACTGCTCCAAAAGGGATAGCTGTAGCCCCTCCAAAGAATACGTCCCCTGCAGCATGGGCTTGCTCACCCATAGCCGGTGATATGATACGTTGTGGTGTAGCCAATGGGAGGCGACCGAATCCGTTGTCTGGCGTGGTGTTGAAAGCAGTGCCTGTCATTGGGCTGCGCATCACCACCCAATAGGTGTCTGCAGCTGAGCCCGCATAGAGAGCACCTGCTTTGAAGTACATCCAGCAACCCAGAGCTGCACGAGCGACATTTGAGTAACCCGGATGGCCATACACTGCAGCTGTGCCATGGCCATAATACCAATTAGAATATGGTCCTACTGTACCCTTCAGGGCAGGTCCTGCTGTCAAGATACTGACTGTTACCACAGTAGTACTGGTGAAAGCTGTCACTTGAGCCCACTCACCTGTGGGCAGTGAAATGTACTTATTCACATCCACCGCGGCACTGGTGAAGAATGCTGCACTGGCTGTACATGTCACACCCGTGCCAGAGGTGGCAGAGAAAGTAATGGTAGTGCCAGAGACCAAAGTGCCAAATTGAATAGCGCCGTTAGCACCCACTTGCAGACGTGGAGGGATGATGACAGGTGCCTCTAGTGAAGAGAGGATATAATTCCTCCTGGCGACATCCATTCTATTTCGTACAGATATGCCATTGGCGTCGAGTAGGTCATCGCCTTGTGTGCGCAGGTGATGATCGATCCAATTAGACCCCTCTGCATATAAGATCCGATAGGGGCCAGTACCTACCAGAGCAAAAGATCCTGGCACTTTGGTGGGATTGACGGAGTCTGTCAAGGCTTTTTCGGTGGCAAAAGTACCGATATACACGCCCTTGAGTGATGGAGAGTAGCTCATAGATACCTTTAATTAAAAATACGCTAAATTGGTCGGCAGATCTGATCATTTCAGGCTCATACGCACCTCTACACAAGTAATAAAGGGCATTTTAGTGTAAAGTACTCGCATTAAAAAGGTGATCCCGCTAAAAGGTTCATTGGAAAAGAAATACGTAAACATCCATCACCACCAGCGGCCCCCGCAAAGCCTTTTCCCCCACCACCGCCACCGCTTCCAAGCAGCACTGAGTCATAGACGGCAGCAGCCGGTGAAGCACCACCCGCACCACCTACTGGACCGTTGCTACTTTGAATGACTACAAAGCCATTGTACGTTCCTGTCTTAGTAAAAATACCATCGCCACCAGTACCACCTGCACCAGCACCAGATCCTCCACTGGCATGCGTACCCAGACTTCTACCTCCACCTCCACCAGCAGTGGCGGTAGCACCCGCTCCGCCGCCGCCGTTACCACCGGCTATATACCCACGACCCATGGCGATGCCATAGATGTTGGCAGCACCAGCTGAACCATTACCGGCTCCGGTGCCACCAGTGCCACCAGTACCCCAAGTCGCATTGCCGCCACCAGTACCTCCGGCCCCGTTAGACGTACCAGCAGTGCCGTTATAACCTTCCCTTAGTCGAAGTAGGTAAGGTCCTGTATGACTGCCAGTGCGGATATAGGTTTCATCCCCAGAAGTGCCGTTGGCCCCAGCCACACCCCCAGGTCCACCGCGGCCTACTTGGATGTAAAGTGCAGTGGTATTAGGCGGTATGTAAAGGGGCATCAGTAGACAACCGATAGATCCTCCGCCTCCTCCGCCTCCCGTGTCGTTAGAACCTATGTTACTACCACCTCCACCTCCACCTCCACCTCCACATCCCTCTACCCAGATATATCCACCACCGGAGGTGATTCTGGGAAAGATAGAGGTGAGTCCAGTAGTGGTAGAGTCGATAGTGGTTTGAAGAGCAGTACCCTGTGTTGATGTAGGGTTTGTAGTAGCCCCCAACACGTAAGTCAGGGTCGCCATACCTAAATTAGGAGGTAGTCTCATATTACATCCAAATCCTCAAAAAGCCGTCACCACCAATTCCTCCAGACATGGTCTTACCACCGCCTCCACCGCCTCCACCGTAGGCGGTACAGGTAGTACCTGCAGTGGGGGAGGCTCCACCATCGCCACCTGTGCCAGGTGTGCCTAGATTCATAGACACTGGCACACCTGAGGAGTTCCCCCATGGCGCTGCACCCCCTCCACCTCCGGCTCCAGCACCAGATCCTCCACTGGCAGAAGGTCCTATACTGACACCACCTGATCCTCCACCTGTAGTGGCAGTAGCACCTGCTCCGCCACCACCCGCTCCGCCAGTATAACGAAATGGCACCCCGAAACAATCAATGCCATTATAAGTAGTCGATAACGGATAACCCACACCCCCATTAGCTGCACCCGTACCACCAGCACCGGTAGTCAATTCGTAGGATGAGCTTCCGGAACCATTACCCCCCTTGGTCAGCGTATTCTGAGCGGCGCCCCCTAGACCCACTGGTGATCTCCACAGATATACACCCGTATAGGAATCCCGTTTGATATAAGTCTCCACGCCGTTAACGCCAGCAGCAGCAAACGTAGAGCTACTACCACTGCTACCAGCACCACCTCGACCCACTTGGATATAGAGCGAAGGAAGCCCTGGCGGGATATACACTGGCCACATATAAGTAGCTACAGATCCCCCACCACCTCCACCACCGGAGTCATTAGATCCACCCGATCCACCACCTCCTCCAGAACACCCATCCACGTAGATATAGCCACCATTGGTTTGGATGTAAGGCGGTAAGTTCAACTGTGCAGTGGTGGTGGTATTTACACTACCAAATCCATTTTGACCTAAGACATAGGTGTATGCGGTTAGTGTATAGCCTACATTTAAAGTAGATTGCACAGATGCTGCAGTAGCAGCTGTAAACAACTGAGCTCCAGTAGCCCCTAATCCTAGATCAGCAGTAGCTACCGCCAGTGTGGTCTTTGGAGTGATGGAGCCTAGCAGTGTAGCTCCAGCCGCTGACATACCACTGGCTGCAGTCTGTGTGGAATACCCACCACCTGGCTGTAAAGAGGTGTCTGCTAATGCACCTTGAGCGCCTGTGGTGAATTGGCCCAGTGAGTAGTTCACCCAGGCTGAGCCCGTACTGATGTAGAGGGTATAAGGGGCTGAAGAGCCCACTACACCGAATGATCCAGGATAGGTAGCTGCTGGGTAGTTAGTCTGCAGTGTAGCAGCATCAATTACTGGACCCAGCAGTAGGGGGGTAGAAGTTAATGAAAACATACGTCAGCCTTTACCAACCGATGCGAAGAAAGCCATCACCACCATTGCCGCCGGCCATGGTCTTACCACCTCCACCACCACCGCCACCGTAGGCGGTACAGGTAGTACCTGCAGTGGGGGAGGCTCCACCATCGCCACCTGTGCCACCGGTACCTGACATTACCAATACCGGGGAGTTACTAGTCATACCCCATGGAGCGCCACCTCCCGCACCGCCAGCCCCCGCACCAGAGGCCTGGGTACCCCACGGGCCAATACCCCAACCGGATGCCCCCCCGATGGTACCGGTAGCACCAGCTCCGCCACCGCCAGCACCACCAGTATACATACGTCCTGGAAGTATGCTGTCTGCCGCAGCAGTAGTGTTTGGGGTTGGACCCCCACCACTACCATTACCTGCACCAGTACCGCCACCACCACCAGTATAGATGTAGTTCGCGTTGGTGCCACCGTCACCCGCCTTACCGCCAGCAGTGGCTATGGTACCACCCATCCCATTCAAGAGTCTGAGTATATAGGCTCCTGAATCACTACCGATCTTGATATAAGTGTCCCCGCCACTACCACCAGCAGCACTGTTACCAGCAGAGTTCCCTGCACTACCTAGACCCCCACCGCCGACTTGGATGTAGATGTTTGCATTTCCAGCAGGAATGAATATCGGCAACATGTAACAAGCTCGCGCTGCAGCACCTCCACCACCTCCGGTATCGGTGGATCCACCAGATCCACCACCACCAGCTCCTGAACCATCCACGTAGATGTAGCCTCCGTTGGTGGTGATCCAAGCAGGTAGTGCAAGTGTGGCTTTTGTACTCACGCCTACACTGCCAAAAGTAGTACCGTTAACGACTTGACCTAGGACATAGGTGGTGAACGTCAGTGCGTAAGACGAGCCAAGTGTAGTCAATGCCGCGGTGACATTGGCAGCTTGCATTAACGACCTACCAAAAGCTCCACTGTCGGTGATATCAGAAGAGGTCAATCCCAACAACGTCTTTTGCTGAGCCTGAGTCGCTGCAGAAAACAGCGACACTCCTGCCGTAGTAGAGTTATTGATATTTGCTTGGGTGAATGCACCACCTGGCTGCAAGGCAGTAGCAGCCAGTGCACCTTGAGCGGCTGTAGCCAGTGCAGAAGTGCCGTAGTTGTTCCAGGTGTTACCATCACTCCAATAGATCAAATATGGAGCTGATGCGCCCACCAATGCCAAAGATCCAGGGAATGCTGCTGCTGGGAATGCAGACTGTATCGCACTGGAGGTGGGGAAGACCCCCAAGAGTAGGGGAGTGTTTGCAGGAGAGTACATGTATCTACCTTTCTAGAAATAGGGAGTCAAACGGTATGAAAAAGTATAGTCGTCAAAAGATGCGAGAGCTACTGGGGGCTTTGCCCCCAGTAGCTCTGCTGCTTATGTTACACGTAATAAGTGCCTTGTAGAGTAATGACTCTCAAGGAGTTATCGGTCATGATGTCTACCTGAGTGATACCAGAGGCAAGGATTTTCATCATCTGCGCTATAGCGGTGCGGGCCTGACCACCTTCAGTGGTATTCTTGAAATAGTCGGAATTACTACCGCCCGTATCAAACCAAGTCATCTTCTCCACACCATAGATAGCAGCAATGACGGCATGACGTATCATAAATGCATATTCATCAGATCCGTTAGTCGGCATGTACATAATCTCACCGGCCCATAGGGGAAGACCGCCTACTCCAATGGACGTTAGATAATCCTTGAGCTTTATATAGTTGTTCTTACCATTGGCATCTGGAATGGCATTCAGATACGGCTGATCTCTGTTATCTGGGGCAGCGGTATAAGGATGAAACCCCAGATAATCCAACCAGTTTTTACCGAAGGTGCCTGCACCATCTCCAAATCCAGCATCGTATCCGGCAGCACTGGCTGTCATGTAAGGTCCGATACATATACTCAGTTTAGTGTCGTCAATATTACTAGATTCCGGTCCCATAATCTTGTTGTTAGGATCTATACTCTTGAGTATTTGATAGGCTAGGCGATTTAATACCGCCAGATCAGCGGCGGTGCCCACGTACTCATATGCAGGGTTTCCGGCAAACAAAGGTTCATTTGCAACCAACCAGTATTTAATTTTACCTTTGTAGCGAGTACCTACCTGAGTCACCCAATCGCAGAAGTACTGAGGTGCAGGAAACTCTTTACACATGTTGATATTTGCACCACTATAAATAAATTTAATCACATTGGTAGACGAAGGATTACCCCAAATTGGACAGGGTGCCCCCACGGAGTACAGTAGATCAACACCTCTACTGGCATGGTAATTCACCCACTGATCCATGTAGGTCCAGTCATAGGCCCCTTGTGTGCGATTGATGTACCCCCAGCTACAGCCCACGCTGGGTTGGCTAGCCGTTGCCACAAAACAGTACCGGTTATATGAGTAAAGGGACCTATCTATCTCTACTGGAAAAGTAGATGCCATCCATGGAAGGTACCATGCAGATATTCCAAGAAAAGACTTATCTCTATATACAGGAGCACCCGAGTACAATAGCTGCCGCGATACTCTGGAATCAGCACCCCCCGCGGTTGAAAATATGCGGGTCATAGGTATAGTACGTAGATAAACGAGGGCCCGCCACTGCCCCCGGCGGCATTACGACCACCTCCACCACCCCCAAAGCCATAGTTCGTAGCAGATACACCGGCTACACCATCGGCTCCACCATTACCCAGCACAGCTGCAGAAAAGTACGGATAGATTTTAGGCCAGCAAGACCCACCTGCACCACCTCCTCCACCCCCCACCACACCCGACGTGCTACCACCTGCGGCATAGGGCATAGAGCCGATCAATGCCCCACTATCACCTCCGGTATAAGCTGTAGTAGTAGATGAGTAAGTCCCACCAGCGCCCGGCATACCGAGTAAAAATGGAATAGCTGTCGATGCAATGAGGTTTTGAGCGGTGTATGAACCTATGGTCACACTACCACCTTTAGCGTCAGTGCTGCCAGTACCTCCGGAGATATAAAGATCCCCTGGCCCAGTCCCTCCATTACCACCTTTCGTAGCCGCCCCTACTGCACCACCGGCCCCCGCCGTACAGCGCATGAGGTAATATCCACCAGTTGATCTGTATAGATAGGTGTTAGCTGAGCCAGATCCACCAGCAGCGCCGGCAGCTCCAGCTGCACCCCACCCACCTACAGACCAAGCGAGTGTCTCTCCAGGTACAACTGGAATCTCCAGGCCGATGACTGCTTGACCACCAGAGCCACCACCACCCCCACCACCGGTGGCTCCAGCGTACCCCCCTCCACCACCCCCACCCGGGCCACAAGCCCAGACTTTAATTAGGTTGCAGCTAGCAGGTATCACCAATGATCCAGATACATCGGAAGCCCCACCCAACTGAAACAGCGAAGTGGGTTTACGAGATGCGATTACTGAAGTAGAATTTGGCATATGCTTTAGGTGTAATAAGAAACATGGAGGGTGGCTGCAGCAGACGTCTGGATAAACTGTAGACGACTAATGGAGCCGCTGTCAAATGTACGCTCAGTGCCTGCTGGCATCAGCATGCCATCTGTGGTCGTAGGGGCAGTGCCATCGGCACGCCAACGCACGTCACCGTTTTCACACTGAATCAGCGCATATTGGACATTCACTGGGATAGATGGTAAATTTACCGCTGTTGATAAAGCTGTCACTTTGACATAGCTATTGTAAGTGCCGTCTTGCGGCATGACTGGGTAACCTTGGGACATATCTCACCACACTTGTACAGTTAAGGATCCTGACGTCACATTCAGGCGCAGGTCTGCATTACTCATACCCAAGAACGGGTAAAGGATTTGATTGGTAGCACTGGTCAGGGTAGTGGTGTATACCGAGGTGGATATAGTACCAGCTACATCACGACCATCTAGGGTCAATGTACCTGTACCAGTGACTGCTAATCGAAACATCGATGGCACCCGATACCAGGTGCCTGTAGTGATGACACTGCCCAGTTGAGCAATCACTAAACCTTGACTGGTCGTTAAGAGATTAGACGAGTCCGTCTGCAATGCTGGTGGTTGCCATACCATCCCATCACTGCGATATGTAGCATAGGGGGTGGTAGACCCCACTAATGCGACAGCGCCTGGATAGAGAGTGGCGGGATATTTAGCCTGGAGTGCTGCAGCTGTAGCAAAGGGGCCAAACTGAATATTTTTAATGCCTGGAGTGTACATGGTTTAAATTGGTTGTTGAATTGGATAACCAGCGGGATAGGCGATGATGAGAAAGCCGTCGTTGCCATAGGCTCCAGACATACCTTTTCCTCCACCACCTCCACCTCCACCAAGAGCATTTGCATCTTTTGTGCCTGCAGTGGGGGAGACTCCACCAGCACCACCTGTTGGACCATTACCTCCGCTGGCGGTACAGGATATACATGGGGCGTTGTAATAGAAACTACCCCCCCCCCCCCCCCCCGCGCCCGCACCGGATCCCCCACCACCACCGTTACCAGTAGCACCGTTACCATTACCTCCGGATGCACCGGCGGTACCGCAACCCCCACCTCCGCCGCCACCGGGCAAAAACCCTTTCATATAGAATTCGCGCAGGTTACCGCCGGCAGCACCACCAGAGTCAGTAGTACCAGCGCCTCCCCCTGAATAAACCTGCTCTGGGACAACGTATAACCCTCCCGCATCGCCACCTTTCCCACCTGAAGCGCCCGCAGTGGCTGCCCCACCAGGGCGACCACCGCGTAACTTTAGTATATAAGGTCCAGTAGTATAATCGCTGAGTCTGATAAAAGTATCATCCCCAGGAGAGGCATCGATGCTGTTACCAGCAGAGTTACCGGCGCTGGAGGCCCCACCCTTACCGACTTGGATATATAAACTGGCGGTGCCTGCTGGGACGTAAACGCTCATATAGTTACATCCCTCACCCCCACCTCCGCCTCCTCCACCAGTATCGGTGGATCCCCCTGAGCCCCCACCACCTCCAGCCGAGGCAGTGACTAACACATAACCACCCGATACACTAAAGTAGCTAGGTAGTATCAATTGGGTCTGCAAAGTAGCACCCGCTGTAGTTCCACTGGTCACACCAAGAACGTAGCGGGTAGAGACCATACCTGATAAAATAGGTAGTCTGTCCATGATTTAAAACAGGATGCGAAGGAAACCGTCACCACCATTACCGCCGGCCATGGTCTTACCACCCCCACCACCACCGCCACCGAAAGTGTCGGTGGTTGCTGAGGCGCCAACTGTGGGGGAAGCGCCACCGGCACCACCTGCACCGGCAGTACCCATATAACCTATAAATGGAAGGTTGCTGCTGCGCCCCCAAGGGCCCGCACCGCCACCGCCGCCTGCGCCGGCACCGGCGCCACCTGCACCGTTCTGAGATACCGAGTATCCCCCGATACCTCCACCTGTAGTGGCTGTAGCACCCGCTCCACCCCCACCACCACCTCCAGTGAGCGTGCGACCAGAGACGACGTTATCACCACTGCTAAAAGCTCCCGCAATCGGGTTACCGGCACCGCCGTTACCTGCACCTGTACCGGCAGAACCCCCTACGAATAACTGAGATGCACTGGTGGCACCTGCACCGCCAGTGCCTGCAGTGGATGACCCACCACTACCACCGATACCCCCACCAAAACGGGCACAATAGGGCCCTGAGCTATTGGTGAGTTTGATATAGGTTTCTGTTCCAGCTGTACCAGCTGTACCAGCTCCTGCACTGCCACCAGTACCCCCTGCGCCACCCGCACCTACTTGGATAGCTACAGTAGAAATTCCCGCAGGTATATAAATAGGCACCATGCTGACACCGCGTGACCCACCGCCGCCACCGCCACCTGAATCGGTAGACCCACCTCCACCCGCACCGCCTCCGCCACAACCATCCACGTAGATGTAGCCTCCGTTGGTGGTGATATAAGCAGGTAGAGACAGTGATGCAGTTGTAGTAATCCCAACAGTACCAAAACTATTTTGACCCAATATATAGGTGGTCGTGCTCAGTGTAGAGCCCAGCCCGATCGCACTTTGAGCTGCTGCAGCGGTGGTGGCTTGCATCACAGCCGCACCGATGGAGGTGGTGTTATCGATGACAGTTTGAGGCACAGTGGCACTGGCCTTCAGATAGACGTTGGCATTAGCCGGATACTGAGCTACGGCAGCCCCCCCTGCTAACGAGTAAGTCGAAGCTGTGGAGCTACCCACTGTGCGAGTCAGTCGAATATGCGTGACCGCTGTCTCATTAGGCTGCACCGTATACTGATACCGTGCATAGCTGGTGATGGTGGAGTAAGTCGTATAAGTCGTGCCACTGTTGGTGCTGTACTCTACAGTGATCGTACATCCCGTATCGGGCGTGATCGTCAGAACGTGGGGTTGACCTGAGAGATTATAAGTAGCTACTGCGATGACTACAGCGGAAGCTCCGATAGCACCAGAGGCCGCTTGTGTCAGCGCGACGTTACCGGCACCATCAGGCGCAGTGGAGTTGATGGTCTTTACATAGGTCTGAGCTGTGACCCCAGTGACTCGACCCTTGGTATCCAAGGTGAGAGTGGGTGCGGCATAAGTGCCAGCGGTGATGCCAGTCGTAGCCAAAGTCAGAGCTGCGGTAGCGTCAGCACTACCGTTGAAAGACACTGTCCAGCTACCATCACCAGTCGCTGAGATATTACGAGCAGTGGTGAGGCTCGCGGCAGAACCAGTCGTATTCTGATTAAGCGTAGGGACATCTGCGGCTTGGATGGCAGACATCACCACGTTGGTGCCATTGCCACGGGGATATTGACCTGCAGTCACCGCACCAGCGATGGTGTTAAGTGCAGCTTGAGCGGTAGCGGACTTGACGATGGTCTGACCAACGGCTGTCGCATTTTGCAGGATGTCTGCACCGATGGAGCTGGTGCCAGTCACTACGGCCTGAGTGAGGTTGGTGCCCGGCTGTAACGCTGTGCCCGCCAACGTACCTTGTGCAGCACTGGCATAGGAGCCAGATGAGGCCGCGGTGACGCGACCCTTACCATCGACAGTGATGGTCGCTGCGGTGTACGATCCAGCAGTGACAGCGGTGTTAGCCAGAGTCAGTGCCATGGAGACGTTGGCACTGCCGTCGAATGTGGTAGAGCCAGTGGCATCGCCTGTGGCGGAGATGGTGCGAGCAGTCGTCAGCGTCGCAGCCGAGCCTGTCGTACTCTGGTTCAAAGTCGGTACATCAGAGGCTTGGATAGCCGACAGAGTGACGTTAGTGCCATCACCGCGCAGGAATCTGGCAGCTGTGACTGCTCCTGCGATGGTGTTAAGTGCAGCCTGAGCGGTGGCTGACTTCACCAGAGTTTGGCCGACAGCTGTCGCGTTCTGGAGGATATCTGCACCGATGGCAGTCGTGGCGGTGACGACAGCCTGAGTCAGATTAGTGCCTGCGGACAGACCCGTACCACCTGTGATACCCAACAGTGTCTTTTGTGCAGCCAGGTCAGTAGCGGTCAACAGTGCAGTGCCCGCTGCAGTGGCATTGTTGATGGTGGTTTGAGTGAAGTTGGTACTGGCAGACAGGTTACCAGTACCGCCAGAGGAGACGATGGTGCCAGACGGATACTGGGCATAGTCCACACCTCCACTGATGTAGTATAGGCTATTGACACTGGTGCCTACCGTGCGAGTGATGCGGATATGGGTGACAGGGTTCTCACCAGGCTGTACAGAATATCGATAGGAATTTTCGATCGTGATCGTATCGATCGTGCTGTAGGTAGTACCATTGTCGGTACTGGATTCGATCAAGATCGTACATCCCGTATCGGGAGACACCACCAGAGTGTGAGGAGCTCCCAACAGCAAGATGTTATTCAAGTTGATCAGCACTGCACTGGCGCCGACCTTGTTGGTCTCCCAGGTGCGAGTGACGACATTGCCATTGACATCCGGGGTGAGTGAATTCACCGTCTGGACGATGGAGGTGGCGTTCAGCGTAGAAGCAGTACCCAAGCCCAACTTGGTGCGACCTACTGCTTCAGTAGCTGCAGTGATCAGATCCTTACCCAGCTGAGAGGCATCGGTGATGCTATTGGACGATACAGTGTTAGCCACCGTACCGGCTGGGTATTGTGCAAAGTCCAAACCTGCACTGACCGAGTAGACGCTCGCAGTGGACGTACCCACTGTGCGAGTCAGTCGGATATGGGTGACTGCAGTCTCACCAGGCTGGAGCATGTACTGGTATGCGGCCATGCTCGTGGCTGTGGCATACGTGGTGTACGTAGTGCCACCGTTCGTGCTGGATTCGACTTGGATAGAGCATCCTGCATCGGGTGTCACACTGAGTGTGTGAGGTGCACCTACGAGCAGATAGAGCGACAGATCAATCACCACTGCAGTAGCACCGACCGATCCAGAAGTAAACGTACGGGTGTTGACATCACCCGATCCATCTGGGGTGCGGGAGTTGACAGTCTGCACCAGGGTGGTGGCATTGAGTGTAGCTGCACTACCCAGGCCCAGAGCAGTGCGCTGCAAGGTAGTCGTAGCCTGAGTGATTAGGTTAGCGCCAGCCGCGGATGTCGTGGCGGGCAGACCGGAGATCTTAGTAAAATCAGCAGGAGCCAGTAGACCAGAATTGGTGCCCGTGGCCAATGGCAACGTGGCAGAAGAGCCCGTAGAGCTGGTCAGCGTCAGTGTGGTGGCACTGGGCGTCGCACTCAGGTTGGTGGGCGATGCAAAGATCTTCCCATCGGTACCTGCTTTGGCGGTATTGCCACTATCGGCAGAGTAAGCCACCGACAAAGGCGTGGTAGCACCATCTCCAGTGATGGAGTTACCCACCGTCACTGGCAACAAAGCCGACACTGGCACACTGATCTTGGATGAATCAGACAGCGTGAAATCCAGCGCCTTCGTAGCAGCGTTATACACCCCACTGGTCACTCGCAGATCGGCTACTGCTGCGGTCACATCGATGGTGATGGTGCCACCACCGACCTTGGTGAGCACGAGGTTGTTACCCGTGAGCACACCTGAGGCGATATCGGCATTAGCCAAGGTAGTGCCCGTGGCCACCGGCACGAAATCGGTAGTGGCAGCCAGCGCAGCACTGCCCAGGCCCAGCTTGGTGCGCTGTATAGCCACAGAAGTGGCAGTCAGCAGATCTCGGCCAAAAGACGAAGCATCGGTGATGCTGCTGGCTGTCACAGTGCCAGATGAGCCCAGCGGGTTGTACAGCAAGTTTGCACGAGCTTGGGTCAAATACTGCCCGTGGGGGTCAGCAGCCGCCGTGTGGCTGAACATCACCGATGTGGAGGTGCCTGCCGGATCAAAAGACGTGGTACTAGACTGGGCAGCGCTGCCCAGTTCTAGCGTAGTACGTGCCGTAGCAGTATCAGCCGCGACGATCAGAGCTTTACCAACGGTGGTGGCATCAGAGATTTGAGCCGATGGGACGGTCGTGCCAGCAGGCACAGCTGTGCCTGCTACGACCGGATTGAGTTTCTTGATAGTGGTGAGTGAGAGCATAACGTCTATCCTCTTGGGCTTTTACGGTTGGATGTTTATCTATTTACGCCACAGTACTATAGGTGATACTGCGCAGAGACTGTATGCCTATCTGAGGGATGGAGTCGATATCTTGCACCTCAATCGTGTCTCCGATGGCTTTGGGGAAATTGATCGACAGTGCAGTACCATTGATGGAATAATCCCCTACGTTGGCATCTAAGATGAATACATCGTTGAGTCTGACTTCCAAGTCAGAGGGGTTGATGCCCTGCAGATCGGTCAGTGTATAGGACGTGGCTGTATTAGTCACAGCAAAGCTCTTGCTGTAACTGCGGGCATCACTGGCGCGACTCTTGAGCTGCTTGATTTTGATGCAAATGCTGTCACCCACCGATAGGGGGTAGTTGACCAGTAAGTTATTTCCATCGAGTTTGACATCGACTTCCCGCACGAGCTCACAGATGCTGTTGAGGATCACTCGGATCTTGACAGCACACTTGATCACTGCAGCAGTGATGGGGATGATGGTATCACCCAGAGCGTTTTTACTCTCAGTGCCCGTGATGGTGTAAGTCTGACTCACCCAGCTATCGCGCTTGGTGGCGTTGACCAGCATGAACTTGTCATACTCGAACGATCCAGACGTAGTAAACGGGGTTGTTCCTGTGCGTGCTGCGTACGTGTCACCATCGTAGGTGTAGAGTTGAGTGCTGTTACTCACCACCAGAGAGCCTGCATAAGTGATAGGTAGTTGATACCCCATCGCACTGAGCATGGTGGTCAGCTGATTCACCAAACAGGACCGTACACCCGCAGGAGTCACCAGCAAATTATCGGCCAGCCCAGCAGCAGCTTCGACACTGGTGGCGGTTCGGTAGTTGCTGACGTTACCTAAGCCCACCTCAGCAGCTGTAGGGATATAGACTGTATCGCCAGGTGTAGGTAAAAATGTCGGGCGCAGGTGGATAGACAAACCTGCTTCATCGAGCAGATCCACCATCTTTCGAAACTCTACACTACTGGCTCGTGTGTACGCATAATCCACCACCGGAAATACAGCCAGCGCATAGTTGCGGGCGGTGTTGACCATCTCCCAGCTGGTGATGGTGGGGTCTCTGGTCTCTCCAGTCAGGATGAGCGATACCTTGGTGTTGGTGATTTCATAGTCACCACCGAGGGTCTGTACGCTGTAGGTGATGGTGCCATTTGTAGATGGATCTACGAGTACGATGGCTCCATATATAGCCAGCTTACATGCATTACTCGCAGCGATATAGGGGTATCCCAGATAGTAGTCTACATCCTTAACCAGTGTACGGCGAGCTCCACTGACTGGGGTATATCTCACCACACAATCTTGCTCAAAAAACGGACCTGTCAGGGGGATCACTCGTTGATACCCGGATGCGATCGGCGTGACGCTTACGCTGTCACCGAGAATCTTATTCTCGATGGACGAACCCGTGACGTCCAGTGTATAAGTCATAGCGATTCCTTTTGTAGAAATGGGTATCACGGATGTGGAAACGCTCCATATCCACCCTAATGGTCAATAGCTCAAATGATTCGGCTATAAAAATACATACGTCTACACCGATACAGGGGCTTGCCTGTATCGGTGTAGAGCGCATATGCTTGGGTTATTGCTGCACGAACTGTCGCAGTGTCTCAGACCATCTGAAGGCGATTACTGCTCCTGCATATGCAGGTGTATAGTCCACCCCAGCAGTGAGTCTGAAGGTGTATACCCCTGTGGTAGAGTGAGCGATCTTGCAATTCGTATCAGCAAACTCGATGACCAGCTCACCGTTGCGCGCTGTATCGTTGCCATTGGGGTGATAGCATGTCCAGGTATTGCCGCCACTGCTAGCCAGCTGAGAGATCGATACTGTATAGGTACCCACTCCACCCGTGCCAGTGAGATAGCCACTCACATAAGTGTTAGCAGCAACTCCCGCACCTATGACGGCGGTGCCGATCATGATGGTGCCTGAAGTCAATGAGGTCACGTTCAGTGTCGTGCCGGCCACACCCACAGTACCATTGGTGATATCGCCTGTAAATTTCGCTACGATGGGTTTACCCGCTGCATCATACTCTGCATTAGATGCATCAATAAACGAAGCTTTACTGAGCTTAGATCCCGCAGCCCCACTGAGGAGGATTTTACTGTAACCCGTCACGTCCAGTGTAGCGGCGGTGCCTGAAATCGCCGCAGCCTTAGAGATGTAGCAATTGACCTGGATGTGGTTCACACGAGAAGTGAACCTGCTGATCTGATAAGCCGATCCAATATCGGAGCTGATGGTCGCACCAAAGGCTTCGATACTTTGCTGATAGGTGCCCTCATTAGTGACCACTGGTACATAACCAGATCGATCGATGACATGGGTATCGAAGGTGTTGCCGACGTTCTTCTTTTTGTTGATATACGCACTCTTAGCACCGGGCATATCAAACAGGGAACTAACAACCAAAGTCCCAGTGCCCATATTGAAAGTACTGGGGTTAAATGTTGATGTGACACCAGCAGAGACAGGGCCACAAGTGAAGATCATCGCCGCACCATAGCTGTCCGTGCGCAAGGTGCGATCAAACCCCCCACCGATGACATCGATGCGCCGCCACACCCCATCTACTACGATACCGGCATGAGCGAAGTTACTGATGAGACAATCGTTAAAGATGAAATCGGGACTGTCATTTAAATTAGAGAGTAAGTCACGTGAGTAATTCTTACTCAGAGGGTTAGAGCCCACGATGGCAAAAAACGTATTGGTCTTGGTCGTATCGACAGAGGTATCACCCTGACAGGCATTGAGTACACCTCGCCCATACAGTCTAAAGCCGGGCATAGATGAGGGGATGGCACCGACTTGGACTCTCCTCAATTCACTACCACCTTGCATATACAGCAAAGCAGGAGCCAGTGTCTTGCTGCTGAGTGAGCAGTTGTTGAGGATGGAGTTGGTGAAGTTAGGGCACGTGATGGCGTGCTCTACGCCATTGAGTGTCAGGTTTGTGAACGAGGAGTTCAAGATATACTGGGCAGTGCCCGAGACATCGATCGGCGATGGTCCACTGGTGGCTAAGAAGGTCGTACCACCCGGATAACTGTCTGTGGACGTGGCCATTTTGTTCGTGCGATAGGTACCCACTCCACCCGTGCCGGTGACAAACTCAGTGATGTAGATGTTTGTATAGTCACTCTCCACGGGGATGGACAGCCGTGCATTAACCGTCAAGGGTCCTGTGGGGGCGCTGGTGACCGTTAAGATGTTGCCGGAGATGCTGCCCGTAAACGACACCTGAGTCTGGTGATCGGTCGTATCGACTGTGAAGTCCTGTGCGTTGATGCTCAGATAGAGCTTGTTGGCTTTGAGCGCAAAGCCAGGTCCCTTGAGGATGGAATTCAGTGCCCCAGCACCCCTGATGTAATAATACTGCTTATTAAAGATGAGCTTGGTGTAGTGGCGAAAGATCCCATCTGGGAGTATGCCCACCTTACCAGCACCAGGGGTGTCGGTGCCGATGGCATCGAGCCAGGCCTGTAAAGCCACATCATCGGCAGAGCCATCCCCCTTAGCACCTTTGTCGTAGGGCGATATGCTGTCTACATGCTTACTGGTATAGGCATTCATCCAGTCATACAACGTAGTGGGCGCTACATCACTGGACTTGATCTTCATGGAGATGGCTTTAAAGCCCTGATCTCCAGACAGATCGATATCTTTGATTACTAAGCCATCGGTGAAGTTATAAGGCTGTCCATCTCTGGATTGAAAACGGTGCATCGTAGAGCTCCTAGTGTCTATGTCAATCGATTTAAAAGGAGTGGGAGAAAAAAGAAAAAAGTGAGAGCTTACACGACCATCTTCAGTCGTGTAAGCTCATGGTGACTGTATGGGAACTTACGGCCTCAAGTCCGTGATGAAGACGTCCTTGTAGAGTTGATCGATGATCTTACATTCATCTACAGATTGCTTAGCTCCATCAATGACTCTATTAAATAAAGTCAGTAGATCTGTCTGGCTGGGAGCTTCATCGGCTTTGGGCTCATAGTCGACCTTTACCCAATCACTGGTGGGACTGCCTTGTGCGTCGACAAAGACATCGACTTCCAGTGCTTGAGGCAATCCATCTACTCTAAATAGATAGCGCTTCTTGCGCATGCCCATACCGCCACTGGCCAGCAGCAGCATATGGAACATATCTGGCGACACCTGTACAGCCGTTTGTTTGGCTGCAGTGATTCCATCTTGAGTATCTTGATCGACTTTCACCGTCATCACGTAGTCGATGAAGTCACCTTGCTCGATGGTCTTTCTCACCCGCAAACGGGTATTCGTATCACCTTCGAGCTTGACTTGAAACTGCTCATGGTACTCGCTTTTATAGGCACGCTTGAGGACAGATGTATCTTTGAGTCGAGCGTAGTATACACGCTCACGCTCTACATTGAAAACCCCAGTGCTCTGCTCAGCCTCACTAGCTAAGCGCAAGCCGGATAATTCTAATAGATTCATGCACCAGCTCCTATGATCAGTTTGAGTGTGGAGAGGAAACTCGAAAAAATATCTTTACTGATATCGGTATTACTCGGGTGGTCACTGGTGACCATCAAGTAAATGTGAGCGATCACATACAGAAACAAAGACAAGCAAATCGTGGAGGTGAATAGTACCGATAAGATAAAACGGTAACGTTGTCTTTGCAGGGCTGTCTCTGTACTGGTGACGGGTTTTCGACGCGAGACCATGGGCGACCTTTGAACGTTTTTAAGTTATAGAGGGTGGCATACCCACCCACTCACTGGATTCGCGTCACCCTGTTACGTTTTCAGCTAGATTTGCTGACGATGCATGAGACTGTTGAGTCGTCGTTTGTTAGAGAAGATAGAAGCAGATAGTTGACGATTGTACGCGTCGATGTCATTGATCAGTGCCCCATACTCGATGATCTTTTGTCGATCGGTGGAGATCTGAGCTTCGAGTGCGGTCTTTTGTTGGATGAGTTGAGCATATTGCACGTCCAGCGCATGTGCTGCTGCGGTGTACTCACGCTGACTGTCTCGATTGGATTGACGATACTGGTGAGATGATAATCCCAGCAGCAGTGCCAGTGTCAGCCAGATGGCTAAGCTGTAGTAGAGTTTGGTTTTCATGAGGTGCTATCTTTGACTTTATTCATCTTAGCTTGTAGTGCTGAGATCTTTTGTTGCAGTTGCGTGGCTTGGTTGATCAGCTGTTGATTTTCTTGACCGATTGCATTGAGGTGTGCGATTTTGGTCTGTACTCTGAGCCCCACGATGTCTGAGAGATCTTGGGTGTCTTTAGCTTGTATGGCAGCTGTAGCCACTGCTGTGGTCTTGATGCCGATTGCTTGGGCTTGTTGACTGAGCTGAGTGTTTCGCTGAGTCATTAAGGTGTTGACTTGAGCAGCAAAGATCGACCCAGCCAGCATGACTTGCAAGAAAATGATCAAGTAGGCATACTGAGCCAGCCATGACAAAACACATTGAGCCATAACAGTTGCTTTCTGAGTGATTTGCTGCAGTGTGGTGGGCTCAGGTGTGTTCTCATCGATCTTTTTCTGAGCGCAGGCGGCTATGGCCTTATAGTAGGCGCTGTCTGGGTTATAGTAGCGAGGTACACTATCGGGAAAGACCCTCACGCCGCCACCATTGGCCAAGTCGACTTCATGGGGATTGATCGTCATATCCCCATAACGGTGGACGGGTTTTTGCTCAGGGCTCACGCTCGGCTCCTCTGGCTGCTGACGGTGGTGCTTGTCGTGCGTGGAGAGAAACGAGAAGAAAGAATAGTCAAAGGGTTTCATGCTGGGCTCCTAGGTGTTTATCTTTAGAGGTTATATAACCATCCTCCCTCTACACTACAGGTGCCTGTAGTGTAGAGGGGTCTATGCTGCGCATATAGTTCAATATTGAGGATTCGTGCGCAGTTGATTGAGTACATAGTAGGCCACTGCGATGGCATCCACACTGTGCTCATCGGGGCGAAACCCCCTGAGGGCTTGGGCTATCTCAGGTATGGCTTGCATGGCTGTCCATACTCCGTCTTTATCTGCACTGCTTTTGGCTTTGACTGCAGTCTTCACCAGCATAGGCGCCACGAGTCTAAAGACGGTCCTGACATCATAGGCGATCACGGCAGCTTGTACTGCACCGACGGCTTCGACCAGAGCCCCATAGGCCTGTGGGCGTCTGACATTGATAAAGGGGGCTTCACATCCCACATATAGGGGTCTGGATGACTCAAAGATGTGCCACAGGCTCTGCCTGAGTGCATCGAGTCTGGCCATCCGATCCCCATAGTGAGTCACTAGGCTGTCGCTGTGCGATAGCGTCTCTCCCACATAGGTGTGGGTGTAGATGGACTGTATCGCCAGTGTGTCGATATCCACCTCCAGCAGCGCGCAGCCCAGTGTGTTGGTGCCAGGGTCTATCCCACAGATCACCACTGTACGCTCAGACGGTGGTACGTATAGCATCACATTTGGAAGAGTTAAGCTTTAGTGATGTACAGCGGAGTCGACGCAGCGCTGTTGATCTGCTTGGTAAATCCCAGTGTGTTAAATGACATCGCACGGAAGTCTGAGATGAATGATACGGGCTGGACACAGATGGCCTCATTGAAGTTAAAGCTGCCTGCACCAGAGGTGATCGTGATGGTCTTATCATAGCCACTGCACATGGCCATCTCAGAGATGATCGCCTTGCTATCGTCCCCATAGAGCAGTCGAGTGGCATTGAGAAACTCAGTGGTCTCACCTGCCGTCATTCCCACCGACAGAGGAGCTGTGCAGCGCAGATACACATCAGCCAGTACGTTGACGTTGGTGGTGGACAGCAGCGTAGGGGTGGGTGAGAGGTTATCGGCTGTGGGTGTAAACGCAGTGATGGCGTTATTGGCACCTACATTTTGCAGTGAGATGGCCACAGCCGACATATCGATGCGGCGCAGGTAGTAGGCGATGTAGGCGCTACCTGCGATGGTGATTTCTTTTCGCAGTGCGTAGTTCGCGCGCATTGCTGGCGTGATGTCATCGCCTTGTGCGCGAATGACAAACGGCAGTTGAGAAAACAGCGATGCATCGGAGCTCGCGTGCTGATACAGGCTGGGCGTGGGGATCCCATCGGCTCCCGAGGTGAAGGAGTGTCCCCCATTGCCTACAGCAAAGTACTTCACACTGGGGTAGGATCCTGTGGGCTGAGCCACACCGGACTGCACACCCAGTTTTTCGTTGAGTGTGGTGTAAGGTAGTACCACGTAGGGCAGTTGATGAAATTGCGCAGTCTGCAAGTGCGCGCCATAGATCGTGGGGACCACATTTTCCATAAAAGACTCCGTGAGAGGGTGAGTAGATAAAGGCGATTATGCCCAGTAAGTGATTCAATAGATGCCGCTGAGCACTAATTTTTCGCTGTTAGACAATGCATTATATCGAGCCAGAATATCCTCATCACTGGAGAGTATCACGATGGATCGATTATAAGTATCCGATACATCACTGCTGACTCCATCGGTGGAGTATTGTAGCAAATGTTCATATAAAGCACTCTTATCACTGGCTTGAGTGGCAAACCCACTGGGGATGATGCGCTGCAGGGTCAGTGTATCCAAATCATCCCCATAAGAGCGAACGGTCGTAAGATCCATGACGGGGATCTCTGTGACTTCTTCGCTGACATCTAATCCCGGGTAAGGGAAACTCTTGATCAACTCGTTACCCGCGGTGGTCACTGGTAGGTAGGAGACATCATCGATAAACAAAGTACTGTATGCGCTGAGTCTGCTCAGTACGCCCAACATGGCTTTTTGGACGTCTTTGATCGATAGACTCTTGTAGAGACTGTAGCCCGTGATCTGATCAAATATACTCGAAGCTAATTCCAGATACTGGGACTTGCTCATATCCGAGAGGTTCAAGTTCTTCTCGTTGAGCCATTGAGTATAGGTCTTTGCAGGCGCTAGATCCAAGACACGATCCTCGAAACACAACAAACTGAGCATCTTCCCAGCTGTACTGTGATCGATTTGTTTCCAGTAGCTGTAGATCTTGTATTGGTCCAGCACAGCACTGTAGAGCCTGTGGGTGAAGCTGTAGAAGTCCGCTACATTGTAGACATTGACTTGAGTGGGGATCTTAGAGATAATGTCGGAGATATCCGTATCACTGAGATAGCGTCTCCAGTACTGTGCATCAATTTCTTGCCCAGTAGGTAAGGGGTATCTTAGACAGTGAGACACTACCACTGGCGTGATGCGATCGTCTGTGGACCCAGTGATGCGGTTGACACAGTAGTTAAATAAAATAGCGGTATCGCGAGCACTCAGTGCAGAAGCCAGTTGCACCCCGTTGATCGTAGGGGAGATGGTGGTGATATAGCGCCCATCATGCGCAGTGCTCATCCACTGGCTAAATAGCAGATCCTCTAGTCTATAGACGTGATCTTCACTCCAGTCCAGTGCGTTAGACTCCACGACCTTAGACAGTGTGACGTTGGATTTGGCTTGCTCGAATCTTTGCGTCAGATTGCGATCTCGGTACACTCGCATGAGTTGGTTGCCAGACGCAGCTGTATCGAGCTTGACTTGTAATCGAGGTAGATCGATGTCGAGTTTCAAGACGTCACTGTCTTGAAAATTAATTGCCGATCTCTTTAAGGTGATGCCTGGGGTCAATGAGAGGCGATTGGGGTTTTGTGCATCGGGCAGCTGTACATAGGTATCGTGTTTGATGGTGTACGAGTACAGTGGCAAGTCTCTGGCTGTCATGATGTTTTGCACCAGCCAATCAAAGACCTCTGCTCGCCCGACATTGTTTCTGATATAGGCTAAGTTTCTATACAGAAATAGAGCTTGCGCTCGAGTGAGGTAGTTCAGATAGATATCGAGTTGACCATTAGAGGCCAGGTACTGCTTGATGTGGTAGCTGTGCACCTGAGAGGTCTTACATAGACTGCGCCGAGTGACGATAATGGCAGGTACCAGATGCAAACTCAATTGAGCATACTGCATAGCTGGGTAGAGGTCATCGATAAGTGAGTAGCCTTGGTTGATCCACTTTCTGCAGTAGATGCTGACTCGCTCTTGTAGCTTGAGCATCAAAGACGGCTCAGTGTCTTCCACATACTTAGCTGGGTAGTACAAGATGGTGCCTGTATCGCAATCGCAGGCATACTGCAAAAACGATGCATCATCGGGCGCATAGAGTATGCCTAAGATCAATACTTTGTTTTGTGGATAGCGACTGATCAAATCGTTGTAGTAGGTGCTTCCGTGCTCATAGGCCTTTTTAGTCTGAGGGTGAGACCTCAGAGTGGACTTATCAAAAGTAATCGTGGATAGATCATCCAGTGATACGACAGTCATCACGGTATCAGTGGGGTGATATAACCCACTGATGTTGCGATAGTATTTCCAACTGGTGGGATCTGTGAGATCGATTGGATAAGTTGGGTAATTGGTCATGACTCCGATGTTGATGGCTTGTGCCAGATCGGAGAGTTTAATAACCATGGTCTTAGCTAACGCCAACACAGATTCAATGTACAGAGTGTAATAGTTGTTGATGCTGCGCATGTGTGGCCTCAAAGAAGTTCTTCGGACAATGGAAAGAAGGTCAAGATGAAAAGTTCAAAAGTACTGGCCAATGTGGATGCAGTCAAGGCTGTAGATCCTAAACTGCTGGCGATCCTATCGAAGCTCAATCCAGGTGGGGTCAATCAGCAACCCCACTTTAACAAAAGGGGTGAGCGAGATATCGCTGCCCCTAATGTCTCGTCATTTTATTCCCTCCTGACTGAGCGCGCGCGCAGGAATCGCGATTCGAAAAACATCTTAAAGATGCTACCGGATCAGGAGCTGAGTGTACAGATCTTGACATCTTCGATCATGTCTCCTGCAGATATGCTCACGGTGGAGCTGCACTATGAGCCCGACAGTGAGATCTTCACGAGTGATTTGACCGCTACTTTGGTGGAGTTGATTCGCAAGTACTTGGAGCAAGATTGCGAGATCAAGAAACAAATCCCTATCATCTTGAGAGACATCGTTGCAGAAAAAGGCTCCCACCCCGTAGCGGTGATTCCTGAGAACGCCATCGATGCGCTGATCAACGCCGATCGCTATCGCATCTCTGCTGAATCTCTGAAGACTCTGGTGATGGACGACGGGGTGACCCCCCGACCAGTAGGTCTGCTAGGCCCTGGTATCGATGCACCCACACCTTCGACTCGAGCTCGATTGACACTTGAAGCATTCAATACCACTCATGCGAATATCAATCGGCAAGTGGTGCTCGATAATAAGAACGGCATCATTTTTAAGGATGACTTTGTCAGCGTGACCGATAACGTCATGGTCTTGAAGTTCCCTAAGCTCTACGATAAGCTGCGTCGCACGAAGGTGCATGAGGCCATCAGTCAAGCCACTGGAGGCTTCTCCCTGGAATCGGTCAATACGGTCAAGTCCATCCGCCAGATCTCCGATCGCAGTATTTCTAATCAGCTCTTCACACCTCGTCATAACAACTCAGAGCCTATGGTGGCTCTGAAGAGGCCTCATGAACTCACTCGCAAGAGTGTGGGCAGACCTCTGATCATGAAGCTGCCCAGTGAATCGGTGCTGCCCGTATATGTGCCAGGTGACGTACATAAGCACATCGCATACTTCGTACTGCTCGATGAGGAGGGAAACCCCATCAGTGCAGAAAATAACGATGATTTTTATCGCACTGCTGCGGCTTCGTTTAATGCGAATAATCGCAACTCGATGGCCACCAATTTACTGCAGCGAGCAGGTACCAACTTTGGCTTTGACACCAATGCGTTCGATCCCGGAAAGCGCATGCATTTGGAGTTCATGGCCAAGGCCTACTCGGATATGCTCGAGCGCGATTTGATCGCACGTATTAAAAATGGCGTACACTCCAGCACAGTGCAGATCTCCCAGAGTGAAGAGGCCTATCGCCTCATGCTCAGCAGGTCTTTGAAGGGCAAGTACACTCAGCTGCTGTATATCCCTGCAGACTATCTGACCTATATCACGCTGGCCTACAACAGCGATGGCATAGGAGAGAGCTTGATTGACAGCAACAGCGTGATCAATACGCTGCGAGTCATGCTGATGTTCTCAGACGTCTTAGGTGCTGTGAAAAACTCCATCGGTCGCACTCGTGTGAATGTGACTCTGCCTGAGGAAGATCCCGATCCAGTAGCTACGATGGAGGAGGCTAAAGACGTCATCATCCGCTCGCGTAGTCTGGATCTGCCATTCGCTGGTGGCTGGAGTGCCAGTGACATCATGGACTTCTTGCAATCGGCCAGTTTTGAGTGGGGGATCGAAGGTGGAGACTTACCTGACTTGAAGTTTAATTTTGAGTCAGCTAACACCAACTACCCCAAGTCCGACAGTGATCTCACTGAGGGCTTGCGCAAACTCTCTATCATGGGGCTGGGGCTGTCTCCTGAGACGGTGGACAACAGCCAGGGCAGTGAATTCGCCACAGTGGCTCAGCAAAATAACTTACTGACCACCAAGCGCATCGTGCAGTATCAAGAAACTCTCAATCCGCTCTTGACCAGTCACTATCGCAAGATCTTGACTTTTTCTCAAGACATCGTCGAGCGGATGTACGACAAAGTCAATGAGAGCAAAGACTCCATCAAGTACACCGTAGGAGATGATGAACAAGAGCTCATCGCTCAGTATGGTGAAGAAGAATTTAAAAAGTATAAGGTCACTCGCGCATTGAGTGAATTCATCCAAAGACTCAACATCTGCTTGCCCAAACCCCCTAAGACTTCTCTGGGCAGTCAGGCTGAATTGGTCAAAGATTACTCTGACTTCTTGGACAGCGTACTCGAAGGCGCGTACATCAGTCAGTACATCGTCACAGATGCACTGAGTGCCAACGCTGATGCGATTCGCGCTCAGATCAAGGCTTACTTTATGCGCAAGTTTATGGCTGAGAAGGGAATCGGCACTGAGCTCAGCGCTTTGGTGGCCAGCACTGAGGATGGAGAGCCTCAGGTATCTCTGTTTATGGAGACGGCTAAGTTCTCCGAACTCATGACACGCTCTTGCGTCAAGGGTGTGGCTAAGCTCACTCCTGTGAACAATGCGGCTCAGGCTGACTTGGATAAGCTGGGAGCACCTACACCACCTGAGGACAACAGTGGCGGTGATGATAATGGCTCATCTGGAGATGACTTTGGTACAGGTGATGATAACTTCGATGATATGGGAGGTGGGGAAGATGCCACCTCCACTGATGAGTCTGGCACAGCAGATACTGGAGATCAGACTCAAGAGGGTGAAGAGCCTCCCACTACCCCTAATCTGTAAATAAATCAAAAAAAAAGAGTACAGCCCTACACCACCTGAGGTATCATCCTCAGGTGGTGTAGGTGCTGTGCTGTATGTCAGTGGATAGGCTCATGCGTCCATATCCGGTTAGTTATGTTGAGGTGGATCCCTCAGACTCTTTTGTAGTCTGAGGGGGTTGTATACTTTACTCCTATTCTGTACTTTAGGCGGGTTGTATGGGGATACTGACTTAGATGATATCGACCAAGCTGGCCATCCAGCGGGTCTGATCGCGTCCGACGTTGGTCATGGACGGATGGATGTTCAAACGGATGCACACACCATCGACGAGTGCGAGGTAGATGTCGAGTTTTTGCAGCGGCGTAGACATGTAATCCATGTCATACGCCTTGAGGATTTCATCGATTTGCTCGAGTACCACGCTGGTGAGTTCGTTGCACTGTTGTGGGATGGAACGAGCTTGTCCAGCTGTGTCGAGCTGGATATCCAGGTCTTGATAGCGAGCTGCCAGAGACAGCACGAGTGTGGAGCGCATGTACAGCACATCACCTTCATTGTGAGGGATGTCAGTGAACGCCTCATTTTGCTTAACGTAGTCTGAAGCTGGGATCAGATCAGCCATGAGCTGCTCGATGATGTCAGACTCGGTCTTAATCCAAGAAGCCGTGAGCGCTTCACTGGCTTCGAAGATCTCACTGCGCAGCTGCGCGATGTCTTCAACGTAGTTCACGACACTCAGACTCAGGCCGTACTGCTGGCGCAGAGCACGGTTGATGAGCTGAGTGACCATGGTGTTGAGCAGTGAGATGTATCGCAGGTTCTTGATATTGCGCTTCTCACTGTCACAGAGTTGGCCAAAGAGGCGAAACTTCTTATCGGATTGATTTGCAGCTGCTCGATCGGAGCATCCCTTCATCCACCGGCTGAACTCGATGGGGTCAATCGGGCCTGTAGCGATATCAGCTTCTTTACGTACCCAGGTGAGGAACTTGCCGAAATCTGCATCGCCCACGACTTTGTAGATGTCACACATCATCGCGCTCAGCGGATGATAGTAGCGATCTGCATCTGAATGATTGACAGTGGAGGTGAGATTTTCATCACTTTGCAGACCATAGACAGCTTGAGCGATGCTGGCGCACACCGGGATCTCGCTGGATTGATCGGATGATGGCGTGAATAGATAGCTGTAGGAGATATCGAGTCCGTTTTCCTGCGCGACTTGCTGCATGGCATCGATGTTGTCGGTACCTAATGCAGATATCTCATCAAACACAGGGCCAGAATCGACGACCTCTCCAGCGATATCCAAGATGGTCAGAGACACTGAGATATCAGGAGCACCGATCACACTGGCCCCCTCTGGATTGGCCTTCAAATTAGCAATGACCTCATCGGTGTTGACCTTGAGATCTTTAGCGAACGATGCAGCTGGGATGGTTTCACCTTCTTCACGGTCGACCACCAACCACATGCGGTTGCCATCACGGCGGGCCTTGACCAGTCGCAGACGCTGAGACCAGGGGATCGCCGGAGCTGGCAGTCCGATGCCACTGTGCTGCTTGAACACATCGTGCACACAGATCTGAAACTCGCTGTCGCCATCTCCTTCAATGGAGACATTCTCAGCGATATCCTCACCAAGGAACGTCTCACCATCGGCGATATCGACCTCGTCATCAACGACCGGTGCAGCGGAGCTGACAGGCTCGATGCTGATGGGGATAGCCACAGCGGGCAGATCCTCATCGGGGGATACATCACTCAACTTCACAGTGCTGGCGTTACTGCGATTATTGAGCAGATTATTGAGTCGAGTAGAGACATCCTTGACACCACCTCGTTGCACTGGCGCTTGCACAGGGGTGATCTCAGTGACTTCTTCCTTGACTTCATGGGTGGGTAGATCGGGGACTTCTCGATCGCACCAATACCTGGCGGCTCGATACTGGGTCTTCCAGCGCTCTTGTTGAGTGCGCGTAGCCCCATTGAACTTCCAAGTAAACGAGGAGCCATCTTTCAAGTAGCTCTTATAGCCGCAGAGCTGATCGAGAGTGATATCACGTTGAGTGATGTTATCGATGGCGACCACTGGGTTCTCAGCACCGCCATGCGCACTCACCCATTCGCGCTCGAGGTAGTAGCCTCGCTCGACTGGATCAGGGTAGTGTAGCGGGTGGCGATACTCATGCTCCTTGGGCTGGGTCACAGCAGCAGTGGGGGTCACTTCTTCGACCATCGCCACCTTCTCGGAAGCGAGTGTGCGAGGCTCCTCAGTGATCTCCACTTGAGTGGGTTGGAGATACTTCTTTGCCAGCGCCTTGGAGGGGCGAGTACCAGTGGATCCGATACAGACTTCCGTGTGGGTGTCGTCGATCATAAACACCGCGAGGCCATCATCGAACAAAGTCCCACTGGGGCTTTGCAAGAACTCTGTACGCGTCGATGCATATCGCCACTGGGTGGGTTTGCCTGCGGGTGCTTGAGCTGCCATATTCAGGTGATCACCGAAAGCAGGAGTCTGAGGCGTGGAGCGCAGACCCGTTGGGGCGTTATTGTATCCGCTGGCAAAAGCGGGTTGGCGATCGGGTAGGATGGGTGGCTGAGCACCAGTGGCGTAGCCATTGAAGGGAATTTGAGGCAGCAAGAAAGCGGGCACTTCTTCCCGATTGTTGCCGATCAGGGATTGCTGCAGTGAGGGATGACCGTCAATCTGAGGTGATACCATCATCACACTGGCCATTGGGCTGCCATCTGAGCTCAGGAAGATGTCGTTGAACAGTACATCGATGAAGCTGTTACTCAAGATGATCTTGAAGTAAGCACCTTGAGCAGCAAACTGACGCTGCTGCATCTTGAGCTGTTCGATGTATTGGGGCAAGATGTTGAGCTGGATGGGTTGTCCATCATGACTGTACAACACCAAGCTGGCGTAGCGATAGCGCAGGTGCGCTTGGCGCTGAGCATTGACTGCGGGCGATCCACCGAACAGCGCGTTGGAGGTGTTGCGAGCCCACTCGTTGGTAGTAGGAAATTGCGTGCCTTGAAAGTGTTGGTTCGGGTTCATGTTGAGATTCTCCTTTTCGCGTAACAATTCAATTCGGGTAGATCTGTCCGTTCAATGACATCTGACGATATCTCGCATAGATATCGTCAATTTGAGGATAAGCTGAATCTGGATCCCTCTGATGGATCAGATGTGGGGGTGTGCGGTGGGAGCCGGATTGAAACCTCAGTTGATCCTCATGGCTCACCATGCGTGGGGCCGAGCAGATGTACTTCACCCCTTCGATGGTGTAGCTCGGTAGCTCTTCAGCTCGAAGCGCATCCACTCTGGGTGTGCGCGCTGTGTTAATCAGCAGAGCAAGGTGCTGCGAATTCTTCAAGTATCCGATATCACATCCGGCTTGAGCCAGATCCTCTACACTGACGAGTGCTCCATTTACAGGTGAGTAGCCATAGACGAATCTGTCTTGGTAGTTTGCCACGACCGAGCTGACATCTCCCTTGGCTGCTTGTAACAGCCACCTCCACGCCATATTAAAATCCTCATGGAACAGCTCGTGCTCCATTTGGATTTGTTCTAGGGTGTTCGTATGGGAGATTAAAATCATCAGCTGAGGGTACACCCTTAGGTACTCGTGAGAAAACGCCGTATAGGCCGTATAAACGGCTCTGGAGGCTATCGCCTGAGAGCGCTTGTAATCATCACAACTGTTCACATAGCTCCCCCAGGTGTGGGGGTTACTCATGTAGTACATCCACATCAGAGCACTGAGCTCACAGATAAGGCGATGGTTATGTCCGGGCTGACTTTTGAGCCAGGATCTCATGATGCGATTGATGGGATAGGGGCAATTAACATCGGTGTACTTGTAGCGATCATACTGCTGCATGATGTACTCATCGTCGATTTGCCCGATGGCGATCTTGGTGGTCATCACGTTGACGATCATGTCACTGATGAGCTGTCGCAGGTGATGGGGCAAAGCCGCCAGTACACTGAGCTGAGGTGCACTGTGGCTATAGTGCGCATAGATGACGATGGGATGGGCCCATAGGGCCTCGTTGTGAAACTGTATGGAGAAATCAGACCAGCTCTGCAGTACGCGTGTGAAGGGATCTTGCATCTCACTGAGGGTCAGTGGGATGACCACCTCTGGGCCTCGGCACAGTGTCTCGCCTGTGGCCATATCGAACTGGTGTTGGGCTGTGAGTAGTTGATCGTGTTGAGACAGGGGCCTGTCCATGAGCAGATCTCTGGCAGATTGTACTGTGCTCAATCGGGGCCACTGACTGCTCACCCAGGCGAGGATACCTACCTCATCGACACATACACATGCGTCTTTGAATGTATAGGCAGGCGGTCCCATGACGGGGCTGTCGTGAGCTGACTGCAAAGATATGCACATCTGCTCAGCCAGTTGAGGATGATCACGTAAGAGCTTCTGGTATTTACTCACCAGGTAAGCTGCTACGGAGGTGATGCTGTCTTGTTGCTGCATGGTAGATACCTCTTTAAGTTGTGACTTACCTGATGATATATGACTGTGCTGTCGATGAATTAATCATCGATCTCCAGGCGGTCGTCTTCGTCATCGTCCTCATGAGGACGATAGGATTGAATTTGATTGTGAGCGAACATCTCTCCTGCATAATCCACCAGAGCAGCCAGATCTCGATTGCGATTGATGGTGCCGTCCTCGGAGATATTCAAAAAAGGATTGATGCGAGTCCCACCCATGGGTTCTGCCTTGGTCATACCAGCTACAGGGTAGACCTCCAGATGGGATTTATCCAATCTGCGAGCTGGATCTGTAGTCGGTGAGGATCTACCGCCCTGAGTGGCTTTGTGCTGGGGGGTGATGATGCTCGTGCATTTGAGCAGCATGTTAGAGCCCACATAGTCAGATACCCACACCTCACCATGTCCGCTCTTGAGGGCAAAGATGAGTCCAGGTTTGATCACCGCACGCAGCTGCTCGTTAATATGTCTTTCTGACAGTCCCGTGCGACGCTGCTGCTTTTCCAACTCAAACAGAAAGTGGAAGATCGCCGATGTGATATTGAAGTACAAGTTGTATAGAGTCGAGAACTCTTTCTTGTACAATGAACTGCTGGAGCTATCGCCCTCAATGATCCAAGCATCGATGCGATTTAAGATCAGGATGAACAGCTCGTAGATGTCTGTGATCTCGTAGCCAACCTTACGCAGGTTGTGGGTGGCGATCGCATCGACGTAGCGTCCCATGGATTTCAAATGATCATCAATGTCTGCCAGCAACGCACCTTCATTCTTATCACGCCCGAAGAGCAATACCCCAAGCATGACACGCCAGCGATCTTTGTTCTCGATGCGCATGTAATCGCGTCGATAGGTGAATCGATCGGTGACGTAGAAGATACCAGCGATCAGGGTCTTGACCAGATGGGTGTATTGACTGCGCAGTACTGCCACATGCAGTTCGTTGGGCTCTACGTGCTTGCGGCGTCTGCCACCGATTTGTACATTCGCACTGGTGCAGATGATCCACTTGTCTCGGGGGTAGTTACTCTCGTTGATTTGATTGGCATCTCCGTAGACCACATCAGCATCGGCAAAGCGCTTGAACGTCTCCTTGACTCCAAACTGAGCAAAGAGGTAATGGGCGATCGTGGAGTGTCCGTTGACCTTGGTGGCTCCAGTGGGCTTGTCCAGACTGCCGTTCCATATACGCCCCCACACCACAGGCATGATCTCTTGAGATTTACCTGGGTTGTTGGTGTTGTAGTAGTAGATGACTCGATGAAAAATGATCTTCGTTTGCAACAACTTGACGAAGATGCCGTTGCGGTTGACGCTGATGACACGGTCAGCCAAGATAGGGCTGTACTGATACAAAGATCCCGACAGATGAAACGACCCACCGGCGCCAAAGAAAGGCACTTGCAGATGCACAGGATCGAGCGGTGCACCATTATAGGTCAGATCAAACCTCACCATGCGCAAATCACAGCGAGCCAGATCGATCTGAGGTGGGCGAGAGCTCGTGCGACGTGTGCGCAAAGCAAACTCCTCCAAAGGAGTGAGCTCACGACAGCCCATGTACTTCAAGCCTGGTGGAAATGATTGAGCCACTTCACGCCAGACACTATCGAGGTAAGCCAGCCCTTGTTTGATGTGTGCGGTGATCAACCCGTTGCCGATGAGTGGATTGACCTGAGGGGTATCTTCAGCCACTGCAGCTCTGAGATCCTCATGAAACATGCGGTACTCCTTCGTGTTGTTGTTGCACAAAATATATGATTAGTGTGATTATTCACCCAGATGGACAGCTTAAACATCTGGGTGAATATACTCACTCACTCATTGATCACAATCGCTCCAGTGATCTGCTATGGTGGTGTGCCAAGTCCCCGAGAGCGGCGCGCGCCAGCTACGCAACTCAAAGTGAACTCGACAACCCTCCACAGTCTGCACCAGAGAGTGGCGATCTTCTTTTTCATTGGAAATCACAGTCCAGCCGTGCCCACTCAGAGTTTGGATGGCTTGAGACGTCTGCACTCGACTGAACGCCCCATTGACATCATAGCCCAGCATAAGCACTGCGGGGATACTGACCAATGTGAATGATGCGGCGATACCGAATTCACGGGAATACTGAGACAGGGTCTTGAACATGATGTGCACTCCTGAATGAAAACCCTAGGACTAGGGCATTGATTAAGGTGAGGTATCACTCACCGATGGGGGTTACCAAAACAGTGACAGAGCCAGGCCTACTAGAGATGACGCCTTAGGCAGGAGTTTGATGACCGCCACAGCGCCAGCTGCGACCAATCCAACTACTGCACCTACGAGCTTCAACCCCTCAGTCCAACTCTTACTCTCTTGAGTCTTTAACTTCAGACCTTCTTCCTTCAAGCTGTTGCGATGGACATCTTCGGCCATCTGCTTGCGAAGATCATTCATTTGCTTCTCGTGCTCACGAGCGGCTTGTTCGGCTTGCGCTTTCATCTTCAGCGCGTGCAGCTCCGAGACCTGCTTCTCACGAGCGAGCTCGGCTTCTAGCTTAGCCTTGGTCTCGTTGATGGCCCGAAGGTTTTCCTCGTAGCGGTTCTTCTCACGTTCGCGCTCAGCTGCCAGCTGCTGCAGCTGCACAGTGCGCTCATGGTCTCGCATGGAGTCCAAGTCACCTAAGCTCTTAGCGTGCTCTGGTGAGGTGAACAATATGCGTTTGTCCATGGCTTCTTTTAATGAGTAACGGTGTAGCAGCACGACGTCATTGTCGATTCCCACGGCTCGATAGGTAGCTCCATCGAGTACATAGCTCGATGCAGCGCGTACATGGATCTCCACATACTCATCGAGGATCTCTTCGCCCGCTACTGTCTCTTGCACCCTGGGTCTGGCTGAATCCACCACAGGCTTGACAGACTGGATGACGTCGTTGATGCGCTGGTAGAACTTATCCTCCGTGGCGGTCTTGACGACCACTCGCAGGACTTGACTTTGATTTTCGTCCACAGACTTGAGATAAGCCTTAACTACTTGACGAGTGCGTTTGATAATATGTCCGGGGTGGGAGTCTGCCGCCGCCGCGCTAGAATGAATACTAAATGTTAAATCTGTATTGGGATCATAGATGATCGGATGCTTCTTAAGATCCTTGAGCTCTATGACAAACTGAAGCGTGTACTTCACGGGGTTGAACCATGAAGCAACCATACGCTTATCCACATGCCGAGCGTGTAGTGCGGCTAAGAGTTTATTCTTCCAATCACACAAGCCCACGGCAGCTTTGAGGCGAGTCAGACTCGCATACTCTTGCTCCAGCGCATAGTTGGTGGAATACATCATCACCTTGCGGATGACCACAGCTTCGACCAAGCGGTTGCGCACGACACCACCTTGGAGCTGGTAATCGGGCTCATAGCACTGACCATCGCTGGAGCTGATGTACAACACCTTACCTGTAGCGTTGACCAGGCGATAGCCGTTGACGGTGATCTCGGAGAGCCGATCTCCTTCGACTTCACCTTCTTCGATGGAGCAGTGGCTGTGCAGATAAAATGGATCGTTGGGGCTGTTGAGTCGCTCATCGTCCTCGATGAATTTCTCAACAATTTGCTGAGCATCGTCTTCGGTCAACCCCATCTTGATCTTGGAGAGCCCGAGCTTATGCTTGGCTCGCATCTCAGCGAGCTCTTTGGCAGTGACAGTGCACTCCGATAAAAATCCATCGCTGCGAAAAGCTTGGACCATCTTGTCTGCAGGAACTTGACAAGAATCAAGTTCTACAGTCTCTTGAAAAAACATACATCACCTCCGTTTCATGTAAGGGGATTACATACTCGAATAGATAATGTACGACTGTAAATCTTTGGAAGAAAGAAAAAATAAAAAGCATAGAGCTACACCTACTGGAGAGTGATCTCCAGTAGGTGTAGTGTACTTTTACTCTAGCGCTCAGTAAGCACTGCGAAAGGTCTGCTTGCAGCCCTCAGGGATCTTGACTCCATAGCGGATACCGCCACGGGTGGTCAGGACTGTACCATCAGGATAGATCAGCTCCACGGTGTTGCGCCCCTCAGTGCGCACTGACTTGGTCTCGATCAGTGGCGGGATGATTTCCGGATCCTCGCGCACTGCAAGGGTGGTCAGGATGATGACTCCACCCACAGCCATACCCACCGCAGCTGGTACATAAGTGCTCGGGCGATGTCGGATGCGTCGAGTGGTGCGACGCACACGCTTGGTCACCTTCTCGATGCCCACAGCACAGCCGGAGGCCACTGACTTGACTGTCTCAGTCAGAGAGATCATGTTTCAATTCCCCAGTTGAGCTTTGTACGTCTCAGTGATATCGATATATGGGATACAGGGCGTATCCACGATCTTAACCACACCATCTGATCCATGGAAGCGAACTTCCTTGAGTTGAGCGGCTGTATAGTCGGGACTACCGAAGTCCTTGGCGTAGTTCACCTCCTGCTTCTTTTGCGGCTCAGGGGGTTTGGGCTTCTCAGCCGGGTGAAGCACCAGTCCGATCACAGCAGCACTCATCAAGAAGACTTTCGCTCTATTGGAGATGAGCGGGGGAGCCTTTGGCTTGGGTGGTCTGGGTGGTGGTGGGTCTTGCCTGCGGCACTGGAATGCCTCAGGGATGGGGCGGTCGTTGTATGGCATACTTGACTCTCCTTTCGTGACTGTGAGTGAAGTGAGGACGTGGGTGAATGCAGGTGAACTCATTACTGATCACACCCCACGAGGGGTTTTGACTTCGTTGAGCCATTGGTGAATCGGCGGGGTGAGAGCGATGATGCAGGTGGTGTCTTGCAAAAATTCGATGGATATCTCCACGCAGCGACCCTCTCCAGTATAGATGTTATTGTAGTCGGATGGATCCTGTCCCCGTCGCAGCACCAAAGGTGTACCTGTAACCGATGTATCTAAAGATGTCGATTCCAGAGTAAAACCCCCAGCACTGATGACATGGATGCGTGAGCACCCACAGACAGCGTCGTACAGATCCACTTCGCAGTCGATTGAGTCTTGAGCCCCTACACTGAGCACCCAAGTGGGTTTATTCAACCCATGGACCCAAGTCGATCCAGCTTTCTTGAACATCGGCTGAAGCTGATGCCAGTGGGGTACTTTGGTGATGAGGTCCAGTTTACTCAGAGCCAACTCTTCAAGCTCTGTGAGAGCCTTGTGTTGACGCAAGCGCAATACTGGGCCGACTGTCAAGGCTTTGTGGATTTTCAACAGCAGAAATGTCACAGTACCTCGCTGATGGGCAGTCATGTCACTGGGCCAACCATGCTCAGAGATAAACAATTTCACCATGCACATCTCATCGAACAGATCCACCCAGGTCTGAGGGGTGGTATAGTTGGGACAAGTTATGACTTTTGTTGTCATGGTAGTTCTCCTGGTTTCTTGGGACCTATGTAAGCATGTAAGATACTCTCGACTCGACCGAGTCTTTGAGTGATGACTTTGAGCTGGGCCTCTACCGACCCCGTCACCGGTGTGACTGCGGGGGTGGACGTGTCTACAGCCGTGGTCGTCTTGCTCTGCTGAGTCTGGGTGTTGACCAGTGTAGCAAAATACAGCGCTTTTCTAGACCAATGATCAGTGCGGACACTTTCTTCTGCTAGGCGTTTCTTGAGCAACTGCACTTCTAGCTCAGTGGCGTGTAACTTAGCCTCTACTTCACTGAGCCGCAGCAGCTCCTTAGCAGCCCTGCGAGGTACATCGTACCACCACCGTGCTCTGAGCTCGTTGGCTAGATCGATGAGGTATCGCTGACGAGCTGTTTTATCACGGGTGGTCATGCGCTATGCTCCTTTACTGCTAGAGCCGCGTGGAGTGTCATAACTCAGCCGCTAGGATGATCCTGCGCAACTTATCCACGGTGAACGGCACGTACATCAACGTACGTGAACTGGTGAGGACTTCGATCTCACGCAAGGTTGAGAGGATCTTCACTCGCGTGGATGGTGTGTACATGTTGTCTGGATGAGACAAGCTGTACTCGATATCAAAGCTCGCCATGTGGATGGGGTCGAGGTCTTCGATACCTTGAGCGATCATTTGCTGGATGTGACGCTCGATGTCATCGACTGCAGTGATCAGCTTACGCTTTTGAACACTGAGTTGATAAGCACTGAGTCGGCTGCCGATGTATTCGATGAGGTACATGGTGTTCACTCCTGGTCGATTGTAGTGGATTGGCGCATCCATCAGATTCAAGTAGATGCGTCAAAAGAAAAAGTAGAGATCTCCTATCTCTCCCTCCAGCAGTACCACCTCCAAGACGATGGGGGCGGGTACTACTGGAGGGGGATAGGTGGGTGTCAGAGCTTGACTTGCTCGAGCTCAGCCTGAGCGGTCTTGAGGGACTTGATGGTGGAGTTGATATACTGACAGGCTGTGACCCAATCAGACACCACTGCAGCACCCGCCAGATACATGTCACTGGCGATCCACCACAGACCCATCTTCTTCAGGCCCCACGCATTGATTTGCAGCAGGATCTGCACTTGCTTGGGGTCTTTGTGGTTGATCCACTGCTTGGCCAATTCGCAGTTGGCGATGCTCTTGGCCACGGACTTCTTGTAGCTGTTGAGCTTGTAGATGGCCACGAGGCGGCGAGCGTAATCGATGAACGACATGATGATACTCCAGTCAGAGTAAAGATAGAGGGTGTTGGGTGAGTAGATTTAACCTCCTACTCAGATTAGTAATATATGACCATAAATTTGTGCATTGTGTATATAGCCAGCATAACATCCACACCTACGAACATCATGTTCGTAGGTGTGGACTTTGTGCTCTAGACAGATATCACCCACACCTGAGTCAGTGCAGTCCTATGCTCAAGTATAGACTATACCCATCTATTCGTGTGCTTACTTGGACACGTTGACAGTGACCTTACCGGTCATGGCGCTGGTGATGTTAGCCACCGTGATGCGACCGATGACGGGCAGGTTGGAGATGTGACGGAAGCGCGGAGCGACGGTCAGCTCTTGGCTGATCGCGCCGTTGCGGGTCATCGGGATAGAGGTCACGACCTCAGGGCACCAGCCGTGCGTGCCAAAGTGCAGCGGGTGCGGCACGCCGCTACCGTAGGCCTCTTCCACACCGAAGGTGATGATGACCTTGCCGGTCATACGACGATCCAGAGTCGAGACGACCTTGAAATCGAAGTAGTCGGTCGACAGACGGGTGTCGCCGGTGATGGTCAGGTAGCGAGCCAGCGTCGGATCGGTACCGATGATCAGCAGGGGCTTGGCAGCCACACCACCATTGACCGATTGCAGAGCCACTTGCAGCGCCGAGCCAGTGAACAGGCGGAAGGCCATGTCACGGATGACGTTGACCAGCAGAGCCTGCATGTCTTCGACACGGCTGGACGAGGTCAGGCTGTCCAGATCGGTCGCAGCATCGATAGCAGCTTCCAGGTACTGGGCAGTCACCAGTTCACGAGCCACACCCAGCACAGCCGGGGTCTGCGTGATGGAGTCCACACTGTTGACATACTCCTTGATGCGGTCAGCCGCATCGAGCAGCTCAGTCACAGCATCGATGGAAGTACGACGATGGGTGGTGGTGATCAGAGCCTGGATGGCATCGTTGTCACCTTGATCGCCAGCACCGATGGGGCGCGGCGAGGTGATCGGGGGCAGCAGGGGGATCGAGTACACCTGACGGATATACTGCGTGTTCACCAGCTGACCGCGTTGACGACGGTTGCTGTTGGAGCGATAAGCCAGCACGTCCCAGCCGATCAGCGTAGCACCAGCGAAGATGGCAGCCAGGGTCGCACCGGTGCCGGTGCTGGTGTCGAGTTGCGTGCCCACCGAGTCAGTGACAGTAGCCACCGAGACCGGGCCCGGGGTCAGCTCAGTCAGACCGGTATCGAGCGTGATCGAACCGAACGCCGAGAACTTCAGACGCACGACCTTATCAGCCAGAGCACCCAGTTGCGTGATGGCAGCGCCCGTCACGTCAGTGGTGGTGGTGCGCACCACCGGAGCAGAGCTGCTCAGGTTGAGCTGCATCGTGCGGGTGTTGCCTTGCAGGGCTGGCGTGAAGGTAGCGCCAGGCAGCTTATCCACGGTGAACTTGATGACCTTGTTGCCACCGTTGGCACCGAGCTTGACGTAGATGGCCGCCAGGGTGATACCCGGGTCCAGGCTATCGGTATTGTCCTTGACGCCAGAGGCCACCAGCGAGTCAGGCTGAGACAGACCCATCAGGTCGATCTTGTCGCTGAACTTCAGAGGAGCCGTGGTGATGGACTCACCATTGATGACCACCGCATACGGGGCCACATCAGAAGAAGCCACGAAGTGGGCGGTCGAGTCGTTAGCACCACCAGAGCGCACCACCGGGACGATCTTCGTCGAGGTGTTGTCCAAGATGGTGGGATCGACAGCCGACTTCAGCACGTTGATGCGATTGAATTCAGTGGCCGCACCGCTGAGGGCACGACGCACTTCCTTCTCAACGTAGTTCAGGCGCAGGGTGATTTCCAGGCCGAGGTTGTCCGGCGGCACCATGACCGTGGGGAAGAACGCTTCAGCGAAGTCGTCCTGACGCGAGGCCAGCAGGTTATACGAAATCGAAGACGAGACGACATCACTGTTGTTGGTGTTGTCGTAGGCTTCCAGGGCCGGGCGGCTCGTGATGAAGTCACTGCCATTGAGCTCACCGACGACGAAGACACCTTCACCGGCTTGAGCGCTCAGGGCTTGACCGGTGACGACCTTCGAGGCCAGAGCACGACGCGGAGCCGAAGCCAGCACGCCAGCGGTGACCGCAGCAGCCTCGTTAGCCAGGCTCAGCTCGCCAGAGGCGCGCTCACCCTTTTGGCCGATGGGCGTGAAACGCAGACCGGCGGTGGTGGCAGCCGCACGCACAGTCGAGCGCAGCTGGGTCAGCGCACTCTTGAGCTCTTGGATACCTGACTGCGACATCGACTCAGCAGCCAGGGTGGACTTCACCACGTCTTCGGAAACGTAGCGGTTGCCCTGGGCCGAGGTGGCCTCATTGAGCTTTTGGACCAGGCCGTTCAGACCCAGTTCGGTCTGACCATGGCCAGCTTCAGTGAACACACTTTTCATTGGGAACTCCTTTTGTTAATGGAGACTGTGGTAGAGAGAGGGGAAAAGGGAAAAAACAAACCTTATAGCCGTAGCAGGTGTGCACACAAAACTGTACCGCCTACTCAACCTATGTCAGTCGACACAGGTGTGAGTGGGTGAATACGATGTGTGAGAGAAAAGAAAAAATAAAAGAGGTGCATAAAAACTCATCTACACTAAACCCCCTCCAAAAGAAGATAAAGTACGATGGTATAGATTTTCATCATTGTATTGATATTATTGTTAAGCCGCTCAGGCGTTGGCAAATCGCAGAGAATCTATGTACGTCAACTCCAGCATACTGATGCGATCACTCAGGTGGTAGCGATAGGCATACTGTTCGCGCATGAGATCGGTCAGGATCATCAGACGCAGCCTGTAGGCCTGAGCTGCTTGATTGCCTTCGACACCATTTCGGTAGAACGCTTTGGGCTTGATGATGACGAAGATGACATTATCACCATGCACGAATCTCCAGGGACGCTCTTCGCCATCGGCTGGGATGCGGCATTCACCTTCATCGGCTTGACGAAAGAACGCCTGATCGGCCTGAGGGATCACCAGCTTAGCCATAGCGCAGAGTTTATCGATGCCTTCATAGCCGCTATCGACCGACCACTTCTCGTAGAGGTGACTCCAACACTCTACCAGAGCTTGATCACCCAGATCAAGCTCCATCAACGAGTAGTTGACATTAGGTCGCTGGCCAAAGATCAAGTCACCGAAGGTCTTCCCCTCTAGGATATACTCTCTAGAGCAGGGATCGTTGAACAGCAGCAACTCAGCCATCGTCGCATTACTCAGGATCTGAGAGATGCGGCCATAATTCAAGACATCAGTGATCGTCCCACCATCGCGGCGGATTTGAGTCGCGATCCACTCGGGCACCACCACGACTGTTTTGGATGGGTTGTTCATATGAGATTCACCTTTTATCTGTGGCAAACAAGCCTACATGATTAGAAGTTGACCGATATATGGTATTGCTGTAAAAAACAAAAACTTAGACGCCATACTGTGCCTCAAGACAGAGCATGTGGGTGAGAGTTGGACATATACAAAAACCACACCGATTCCATCTATGGTGACTCTGCTCAGACATAATTAACAAACACACACACTCACCCTTAGCCCCTCATCATGGAAAACTTGCTCACACTGGTCAAGTGCATCACGCTACGATACCGAGAAAGTACGCAGCAAGAAAGTGATATCGATAGCAGTGAGATCGTCAGAGCCGCGCTGTCACAAGTCAAGGCGGCTGATACCACGCTCACGCTCGATGATACTGGCAATGTCCTCAACAGCTTGAGGGTGACTGCGCTGAGCCTGTGTGACAACAAGGAGATCGATAAGAACGATCTCCTGCTCAGACTGAAGGTGAACTGCTCTAACAACGAGCGCATCTACTCCATGCTTCAAGAAGGTATCGTACCTGACTTGGATGAGGTGGCTACTCGTCGCATGATCGCGAGCTTGCGCAAAGGCCTGAAAGAGTCCTCTCGTGAAAAGCAAGTACTCGATATCCTACACAAAGCCCATACGGATACGACTTATCGCCGCGGTAGTATTCGATCGATTAAGAACTATGTCGCCCAGCTCATGGGGCAGCTCGAACCCTTTCGAGCCGATGGCAGTGAGGATAAGGACCCTGCCATGGTCGGTGAGATCGATCTGGCTAACCCAGATAGTCTAAAATCCGTGATGGATGAGATGCAGTCTGTGGAGAACAACCACGGCATCTTAAGGACGGGTTGGCAGGGATTGAACGAAGCCCTACAGGGGGGATTTCGCCCAGGCGATGAATGGGTGATCCCTGCTTTGCAACACAGGTGGAAGACGGGCTTTACGCTGTCTTTGTTTAGACAGATTGCCACGTACAACACGCCTGTGCTGCTCGACCCTACTAAGAAACCTTTGCTGCTGCGCATTTCGTTCGAAGATAATCTACCGACGAACGTGCGTTTTCTCTATGAGTCAATTTGTTTCAACGAGACGGGTAATATGCCAGATATCCGCCAAATCCCTGTAGGGGATATGGCCAATATCATCACGCAGGCCATGGAGAAGAATGGGTTTCACATCAAGCTCTGGCGAGTCAACGCCTCTGCTTGGACGTTCAATGATCTACAAAACGCCATCATCAATCTAGAGACTCAGGGCTACGAGATCAAGATGTGCATGATCGATGCCCTATACAGTCTACCTACTACTGGCATGCAAGACGGCCCTCATGGAACAGGCCTCAATGATCTCTTTCACAGAGCTCGTAACTTTTTCTCTGCCCGCAAAGCAGTGCTGATCACCCCTCACCAGTTGAGCACTGATGCGAAGATGTTGATCCGTGAGGGCACTGCTGACTTTGTCAAACGAGTTTGTGGGAATGGCTACTATAAAGGCTCTAAGCAAATCGATCAAGAAGTCGACGGCGAGATCTATATCCACATTGAGAAAAGTGGGGGCAAGAGCTATCTGACTGTGCTCGTGGGTAAGCACAGAGGTGTGCCCGTGATCCATGAGGATAAGAAGTACTTGGTCTATCCGTTTCCTGATGTGGGGCCGATCCCCGATGATGTGGATAAACCTCGCATCGATGTCAAGCGAGTCGGTGCACTGTCTCACGATGAACAAGAGGCCCCGTTCTTTGCATTCTAATTAGTTATGCGCATGTATAGCATCACTGACCTAGGAGTAGCCATGACAGCTACTCCTAGGTCAGGCTATCTATGTTTACTTTTTTATCTACTCTACGCGTGGGTATGAGTGTTTAGTTGTGTATCTTATATCGCATCTGTGCTACGGGGGTGTATGAGTTCATCATGTGACTTAAAAACATACCCGGTTTTACTTGAGGGTTTTGTCTAGCATACAGCGCCTTGCGCGTAGAAAGGGCTCCACATGAATGTAACTACAATCCGCGGCAGGAATGGTAAACCCATCAGTCTTGAGCGGCTACTCATCGGCGGTGTCGATATCGGCACTCTACTGGCACAACTCAATGGGTCTGGCATGGCTACTGCTTCAAACATCGTCACTCTGACAGAGAAATACACCACCACTGCTGCGGGGGTGGGATATGCTGCAGGTCAAACCCTGCGGCGCACGGAGCTGGTGGACACCAGCACTGCTCCTCCGACCAGTACGGTCTACTGGTACAACTTCTCCACAGGCGCTACACTGACAGTGGCCCCTGACATGACCAGTCTGACGCTGGTGTCTCAGAGTGGATTGACCAACGTGGAGCTCAGAGCCACACCTGTCATCATCAAGACCGACCCGACTTCTGCGGATGTGGTGGCACTGGGAGATCCCAATGCACTCATGGCTGAGGTCGATGGCTCTGGTGCGGTGACTGTAGTGTCTGGCATCAAGCGCTTGATCTCTACGATGAACGTCATCTCCAATAAGCTTCCAGCCTCTCTGGGTCAGGCCACTGCTGCTCACTCTATCCCAGTGGTGATCAACAGTGATGAGTGGGTGGGAGCTGGCTACACGCTGGGCACCGATGGTAACTTGATCAGTGAGCGCCAGAGCAACGGCTCACAAATTCGCACTCGCACATGGACGACCACTGTGGCTGGTAATGGTCAATCCACCTCCACCCCCGGTGTGTGGGTCTATTCGTAAACGACCGGTCTACGAAATAGATAACTCATAAGGACACACACGCCATGGCTTCTTTTGCTACCATCCCTGAGGTCATCGGCCTCATCTCTGCTCGACTGACTGCTGTCACCAAACGCTTCACGGGTGCTACTGCAACCGTAGATGGTCTACCCGGTATCGTGCCTGCGCCGACTGCGGGTGTGAACATCCGAGCCCTCACCAGTGACGGCAACTGGACAACACTCAACACCACGCTGATCAACCCCAAAGCGTTTACCGCATGGGCCAGTGGTACATTGTACGACGTAGCGGGGTTGTTTCTATATCAAAATGAGCGACTCTTTCACGTCAAGCTTCCTCACACCTCCACTTTAATCGATAACGATCTGGTTAGTGGGCACTTAGAAGAGGTCACTGGCACTGATCTGGGTGCGACTGCTTGGGCCACTGGTACTGTGTATAAGAAGGCTCAAGTCGCCCTGTACAACGGCCAGTTGCTGGTGAGCAATATCGCTCACGTGAGTACGACTTTTATCAACGATTGCGCTCAGGGTCGATGGAAGTTTGTTGCTAATGCCGTTATCTCCTCATCTCCAGTAGGTGCTGCCAATTACTCATTTACTGGCCACGTCGTGGTCAAAGATGGGCTGATGTGGTCGTGCATCACGCCTCATGCTGTCAGCGCATGGGATGTCACGAAGTGGCTGTGTCTGACGCAAAACTTCACGGGGGCGACTTCATCGACCGATGGAGTGTCTGGCACAGTACCTGCGCCTTTGGCGGGACAGGAATCCTTCGTCTTAGGCGGCGATGGACACTGGAAGGACCTGATTGCTTTGCTGACCACTCTGGGATATACCGGAGGTGGTGGGGGTGGTGGGACAGTCATAGCTGACCCCATCTACAATATCAATACGGCCACCATCACGGGCACTGGTGCAGGCTCAGTCACTCTTAATAGCTCCCACCTGAAGAAGGTCACTCCAGTGAATACTGCCGGTGGCAGCACGCTGATCATCCTGCCTGGAAATCCCTCACCTGGGGATTTCTACACGCTCTTGGATGCGACCAACAGCTGGTCAGTCAACCCGGTCAATATCGCTCTAGCAAAATTCCAAGGTGTATCTGACTCACTGGTGCTTGATGCATCGGGGCAGATGGTGACCTTTATCTGGATCAATACTTCCATTGGGTGGTATCTGTCACTGCGTGGATGATAGAGCATAGTCACTACACCTCTATAGGGCATGCCCTATAGAGGTGTAGTCTATGATTGTTTTCTTCTAAACGATGTCGATTAGACACTGGCCAGCAGTTGTAGCCGAAGGGCTTCACGCTCTTGTTTACCGAGCATGGCCGAGCCATTGATCAGGCGGGTACATGCTAAGTAATCCCCAGCTCGTGCTTTCTCTTGCACACCTTGGGAGACCCAAAACCATGCAGCAGTCAGACATGCACCTTCAGGCTTAGCGACCAGATCGGGATTGGAGATAAAGTCCACTCCGATGGAAGCAGATGCTTTTTGATAGTTAGCACGCCCAGTGAGCTGGAAACATCCGCGACCACGAAAACGCCAGCCGTCATCGGCTGCGGTATTACCATTGACGCCAGCATAAGCGGCGTTAGCCAGTGCTACGGGGTTTTTTACCAGAGTGGCTATCTGACTATCCGGCAGGACTCTCAAGCGCCTGAAGACCAGTTTAATGCGGTCTGCTGAGGAGTAGCTCAATCCCTCTTCCAGGTGAGAGAGTTTATCAGACTCATGCAGCACTTGAGACAGAAAAGCACAGACCTCATTGACATCGGTGATGTTATATTTAGCCATGGCTGCGTTCAGATAAGGCGTGAACGCCTCAGCCAGATTGGATCGCACACCAACTTTGGTGAGCATAGAAGTAGTCACTTGCATCACTGTCTCCTATTAGGGCTTACTCAAATCGACCCGGATGGCTTCGTAGAGCTCTATGGCCTTGGTCAGTTTGCCACGGCAGAGGTCAGCTTCTTCAGCGTACGCTGAAGCGCGTCCTGCAAGTTCTGAGTACAGCTCGGATTGCACATCGCTGAGCGCTCCTGCGGATAGACCTCCTGGGGCAGAGGCGGGATCTGCGGAGAGATTGCCGGTTGGGGCTTGGGCGTGCAGGAGCACCCGCAGACGCTCAAGCAAAGCAGTATTGGAAGTAGAAAGCGCATGGACGGCTCCTTGCTGTTGGGTGAGTTCTTTGGATACTTGCATGGATCGAGCTTGAGCTTGCTGCAGCAGCTCATTGTTTTTAGCTTGCAGCTCGAGCGTGCGATGATCGTATTCGATCTTCATCTGCTCGAGCTTGATTTGAGCATCACGAGCACCGATGGCGCGTTCATGTTGCACGAACCACCATCCCACACTCATGGTGAGGACGATGGCTGCGAGGTACAGATAATCCCTGACAGGGATGCGTTTGAGCAACGCAAAAGCCATAGTCCACATGGTGCTCTACTCCTGTATAAGTGGGTGATGGGGGTTTACTTGACAGTAACAGTATTAACAGTCTCGGCAAACGCCGGGGGCTCTGTGCTCTCCTTGAGCTTGAGCATAGCACCTACACCAGCCATGAGGATGCCCACACCGGTGCCAAAGGCTTGGATATCAAACACCTTACCGAGCTTGACCACCGAGTAGACTTCCAGCGTGAAAGCGGTCATGAACGACAGGATCGCGATGTAGCGCCCCATGTCGTGCGTTTCATTGTCAGCCCCAGTGAGAATCTGGGTGAGTACTTTAATAAAGCCCATGATAGACTCCTTTTGTAACAAAAAAGAAAAGAGGTTTACTGCTGAGGGGGTGAAACCACCACATCATCACAATGGTTGCCACGAGGATCGAACAAGTCGAGGCTGCCGTGACAGATCCAAAATGCTCGCTTGTACTGCAGACTATCATGAGGCATGGTCTTGAGGTAGCGCTTCAGGCGCTGCGTGACCAGCCATTCACGAGGCCACTCCCACTGCATGGGCTTGTACCATACACTCTTCCACGGCGTGAACCAAAGCGGAGCAATGAAGATGTTACAAAACACATCGAGAATCGCACCCTTGAGCAGATGGTAAGCGCCGAAGAACTTATTGACCCCACGCAGGCGCACGGTGCCCTTGGCCTGATCTTCCAGGTAGATGCGCCACACACCCATGACCAGCACATATTGTCCCCAGAACTCACACAGGATCAAGAACATGAACAGTGCAAAAAGCACCACATGTCCAGGATAGTACTGCATCACCAGTTTCAAAAAAGTATCAAACATGCTGTGTTCCTTCACCAGAAAAATAGGAGAAGATAGAAGACTTTTCTATCACAATATACGAAAAAATAAAAAAAAGAGATACTCTCTGCACCTAGAAGGGATCATCCTTCTAGGTGCAGAGAGTGTGTACTCTAAGTGCTCATGTACAGATTCGTGTACATCTGGACTTGCTGCTCAGTGGGTGGAGATGGAGATCGTCTCAAGTTCTCCAAGCGACTGACTATACCATCGAGTTCTTTTCGTCTGACTTTCACGTCAGGATCGATTGTACCTACTTTGCGACCTTCTCGGATTTCTTGATTGACACGAGATAATCTTCTCCGGTATGCCAGTAAGACATTCTCTAGGTCGCCCTCTTCATGCAGCGATGAGTGTTTCACTGCACTCTCCATGGTGTAACCAGTGGGCAATCTCCTCGCGGATCTCCTCCATGTAGGCGGCTTTGCTGTAAATCAGAGTATCGCGATCGATGGATCGGTGAGACGTTTTCCTCAGCGAGATGCTGGGCAGTTTACCCAACCCACCACGGCAGCGGGTATAGTATTCTACGGTCAGACCGTTGCGGTCGATGATGTGGTGTACGAGATGTCCTTTTTGCACCACCTCCAGCATGAAGCTGTCACGCTTGGTGGGGTGAGGCTGTATGGCCACGGTGTCTTGGTACTGACAGCGCTGCAGCGATACTGCCAGCTTACGCAAATAACGAGTGACGTCGATGCGTACGGGTTTGCCTTGGTAGAGGACGATCATTTTAGGTTGATGACGTAGTGATGGAACCTTTGAGAGAAGACTTGCCAGCCATAGCCGCCACGCTTGCCGCGACCATTGCCTTTACCTTCTGTCCTCAAGCGAGTAAACGCCGCGAGGATGCTCAAAGGATTTCGATTGATTGCTCCTGTAGGGGTAACGAGTTCATTAAGGACGTGATCCTTTCCTACGAGTGTACAACGCTCACGCGTGAATGTATCCCACTGCTGATCAGTGAGTTCAGCTTGTGCGTAGATCAACGGACTGCCCAGTAGCTGCAAAGACAGCACACGGGTTTGTTTCTCATCTACCATATCCGCACTCCTATTGAAGCTGTCATAGACCCTCTGTCATGGCTAGAGGGTGGGGTGACCCTAGCCATGACAGAGATGATGACTATTAGCAATTACAGACGAGGCGTCACCACCCCGACTTGACCTTGATACTTCCCACCACGATCGGCGTAGCTGACTTCGCAAGGATGTTCACCTCGGAAGAACAGCACCTGAGCACAACCTTCATTGGCGTAGAATTTCACGGGAGAGGGCGATGAATTGCTGAATTCCAGCGTGATATGTCCCCCCCATCCAGGCTCTAGGGGTGTGACAAGGGTGTCAAGTGACGCTCGCGCGATGGTGCTCTTACCCACTACTACGGTGGTCACGTCAGGGGGGATCCTGAAATACTCCACTGAGCGAGTAAGCATAAAGCCATGTGGAGGGATGATGCAGTGATCACCTTCAACCGTCACAAAATTCTTATCATCGAAGTTCTTCGGATCGATCAGGGTCGTATTGACGTTGGTGAAGATCTTGAACTCCCCTGCTGCTCGGATATCATAGCCGTAGCTGCTGGTGCCGTAGCTGATGACTTTTTGACCATTAACCTCACGCACCTGAGAGGGCTCGTAGGGATTGATCATATCACGCTCTTTGCACAAGCGCACGATCTCGTTGTCATGGAGGATTCCAAACACCGATCCGCTGCGGCGGTCATTGTGATATAACACTCGATTGATGGGCGATACCATCTTCTCTGAACTACCACTTACGATACGGGTAGTGAGCTCTGTGGTGTTCACCCCCACGAAAGCTCGGTCGATGGGGATGTATGTGGAGGAGGTTTGACTCTCTTGCATGACTTTACTGTCCTTTGCTACTATTCTAGTCGACAATCGCGCTGTCTACCGTGTGGGTTGATTCACCTCCAGCCCACGGAAATGGGCCCAGTATTTCTTGCTGGGGTCTTTGGACTTATAGACCTCTACAGCGGCCATGCTCTCATAGAGCTTGGAGGGCATAAAGGTCACTTCGTCACCTCGACGGCGAGTGCAAGTCCACAGCATGCTGCACAGCTGATCTTTTTTCATCATCGCTTGGATGCCGTGATGCCCCAGCTGCACAGCCACCGTGTCGCCTCTGAATTCGGCTTCGAAGTGGATGTTGAAGTCTCGCATCTGTGCGAGTTCGTCGAGATTGTACTGATAACCTTCGATGGGTCCCATGTGTGTATGTTCTCCTGTAGTGCGGTAGCAGATTACACCATCTGAGTGGTTATGTGAGGGATGAAGATGTGACTGGCCGATTTGGCCGTGGCCATGTAGACGACCTTGCCGTCGAGGTCTTTACGCTTACGCACATCTACAAACGACAGGATCGATTCGTTGTTCTCAGCTCGGTACTTACAATGGATCTTGTTGAACAAGCCCACATATCGCCATCTCGTTATAGACAGGCCCGGTAAGAGCTGCCAGCGATCGATGCCCTCACGAGAAAAATCGATCGTGAGCTCATGGATGACGCCATCTTCATCCTTGTACTTGAACATGAGTGTCGCATACTCACTCAGATCGAATGAGCTCAGTTTTTGCATGGAGTAGCTGATTCCACGCCTGGGGTAGTTGAAATACATGATACACCTTAATTTTTCCGATCTTCGATCTTGACGTAAGTCTTGAATTCAAAACCGACTTCACTACCCTTGAGTTTTTCTGAGAGCAGTGGTGACTTCACGTAGAGCCGAAACTTGCCCGGATTGATCATAGGGGCAAAGCTCAGGCTATCACCCTCCTTGACATCGACATCGTAGTTGATGTCAGTGACCATCAGGGTGTCGCATACATCCTGATACTGCTGCAAGATGTCAGCCCCTCCGAGCAAATAGACCATCGGAGCTACGGTGTACATCATCACCAGAAATGTATGCAGGTCATAGATAGGGATAGCTCCATGACCCGGACAGTAGAGGTGGTCCTTGGTGAGAACGTAGTATGTACGACCACGTTTGTTGACCTTCATGGACTCGGGCAGTGACTCCCAAGTCTTTCTTCCCATGATGCAGTGATTGCCTTCAGTAGCCGATATGAACATCTTCATATCGGCTCTGAGCTTGATAGGGAGTTCCCCATTGACCCCCATGATTCGATCATTGCACTGGGAGTAGATGGCTGTAAGGGCTACACGTGTCATGATTACTTCTCCTTTTCGCAGAGTTAGTGAAATAAAGACCTTTGTTGAAATCTCAACTCAACTTGATGATATAGGTCTATATTTTTATCCAATGTACTCTATTAAAAAAAAAAAATAAAGACGTCAAAAAGGCAGGCTGAGGGAATTACCCCTCAGCCTGTCGTAAATGTCCCTTCGGGACCAGGAGAACCTCACAAGGAGGAAACCGTTTCACACACACACATGCACTTACTCACTACATCATGAGGTTCACGTGTATAATTTCAAATGATATCAGACTCATCACTGTCGCTAGGGTATCGCTCTCGATATCCTAGCGTCTGATCGTGTCGCTGGGCAGACTGCTTGGGGTAGAGACCTTTGTACTCTTTGGGTTTGGGAAACATATCGACGTCTGATGTCATCACAGCCAGCGCTAGCATGTCGGAAGATGAGTGCGCTTCTGGAGTGGGTCTAGCTCGAGCATAAGTGGAGTGAGTGGATTTCTCGTAGGGTTGGTCGTAGTGGATGTACTTGACGGACTTGACTAACTTAGCGTAGGAGCGATCTCCCCCACAATAGCGTCTGAGGCCGGCTACTTCACTGCCAGTTTGTTCGATGTACTCAGCTAAGACTTGCACGCCCACTTTGATGTTGGTGGCGATGTTGTAGGGGTCTTTACCTTTGAGTTTATCTCTGTGCCAGTAGGGGATGATCTGCATCAGACCTACTGCATTGTGATTGGACTTTGCTTTGGGGTTGTATCTGGACTCCACTCGCATGACTTTGAACACAGTCTGTGGGTTGACTCCATACTCTTGACTGTATTGGTGCACCAGATCGACGATTTGTTGAGCCTTGGTGGGGGAGACTGCGCCACGGCTTTCGTGCGTGATGAAGTTCGCATCAAAAGCCCAGCTGGCGGTGGGAGAGACTGCATTGAGCAACATGAAGATGATGAACAATGCGAAACGAAAGTACGACATGGTGGAACTCCTTCTCAGAAGGTGCGCCTCTTGCACTGGATCGATCGATCCAGTGCATCGGGAGCATTGGTGAGAAAGATATCTGCGTGTCGTAGCACGATGATCCCCCACGACCCGTGGAGTGCGCGCTCACAGATATCCTACAAGAATCCCCTGCACCTGCGCCTATAATCGGCGTGGTGTAGGGGGTAGACCCGCCATAACCCAGGTCTACAGTATGGGGGAGGGTTGTTATATTTACGCTGATATCTTGCGGGATTTACCGACTTGGTTTGGGTATATTTCCCTCTACGCACTACAGCGGCATCCTGTGACTGCTCGGCCGAGTGGTGTAATTAAAGAAAGTGTTCAGGTGAAGATTATGTTGTGGTCCCGTATCATCTATTTTCAACTGCAGCTGTGGGCAATGTTCATCAACCCGCTGTACATCCCACCCAAGATCAATAAGGTCTGAGACAAAGCACCACTACACTCTAGGAGGACATCACGTCCTCCTAGAGTGTAGTGGGCTATGTGCCGCATTTACTTGGGAACACCCTTGGCAGCACCTGCTTGGATGAGACGGTACAGCCTGCCGCCCTTATTGGTCAGTGCATTAAAACCCTCCTCCTGTCTGTGAATGACACGAGCCATGTAACCCTCTTCTACCAGGGTATCGCGGGACTGTTTAGATGGGATATCTCCGTCATACAGAGGTCCATATAGGAACGCCGCTTTGATGGTATCGATTTCACCACCACTGAGCCTCTGAGCCCGTTCGATGATCTGCTTGGCTTGAAACAGCTCAGTGCGAGTGCTAAGCTGAGGATCACAGTGCAGCACTTGCAAAAGTTCAGCATTCATTTCAAACTCTTTCTCTCCTCACTAGGGAGGTTAAATGGTTTCTTGTGAGCCAAGACCCAGTATTGACCTTCGATCAGTAGGGCTTTCTTGAGCCTAACTTCACCATCAGCACCACGCCAGCTATTGCCCCTGGCAGCACGCTCAGCTTCTTCCTTGGAGAGTCCGATACCCACCAATTTACCTTTTCCTTGGTCACTGACTGTGTTGGCGTAGTACGCCCAAACATCTACGATATCCATGACTCTTTCCTTTTTGCTAATTGACTGCAAAGCACACACCTAGGAGGAATCGATCCTCCTAGGTGTACCTATTGTTTATAGATTAGCCGCAGCTACCCGTGTAGCCGCAGGTATCACACTTCTCACAGCCATCTCGCTTGACCAGAGTCATGCTGTGGCATTCAGGGCACTTTTTGCCATTGACCAAAGCCTTCGGTACATCTTTCTTTTCAGTGACGGACTCAGTCACCTTTTGGACTGTTTGAGGCACACGCACTGCAGGGATATCGGCGTACTGTAGAGGCTCATAGGGGCGACGACTGGCCTGATTGACCATCAGCTCATCCACGCTGAGCATAGCGCCATCCTCGCCCAGATAACCATTGCGAATCAGCAGATCTTGGATGATCCAGGCGATGGCTGCAGTGTCACTGCTGTGGAAGATGGGCTTAGATTTACCATCTGCAGTGATGGTCTTACCACACTGGACTTGACCTCCAGCCCAGGTGATGTTGCGCATATCACTGAGCGCTTTGGCAAATTGAGCACCACCACGGGCCATCAAAGATAACATGCGCATGGAAGCAGTCACCCACTGAGGAGCACCATCGAGCTGAGACTGAGGAATGAAGAACTCCACAGGTCGATAGATGCTCACAGGCTGCCCTCGATGGATACCCGATACGCGTGCAAAGGATACGATCAGGTGCAGATTGTGGGAAACATAGTTCACCAGCATCTCTGTCTTGATCTTGATGGCTGGGAGATCCTGGTAAGGGAGCTTATTGAGCTCTAGAGTGCGTGGGTCGACATCATCAAGCGAAGATAGAATCTCAACCACCACATCCTGCTTTGGAGGAGTTACTTCTTCTTTCTTCTCCACTGGGGCAGTGAGGATACCGGGTCGCACTGGGTTGGGGCGATAAGTGGAGACACCTTTGAGACCACCCTTCCAGGCCTTCATGTAAATATCCTGAAAGTCTTCGAAAGGATAATCCTCAGGGCAATTGACGGTGTTATGGGAGACCACGCCATCGATAAGATAGTCGTGACTTTCCTCCACCTCAATGTCGTACACGTGAGCTTGACAACGCTCAATTGAGGTAATCTTGCGGTAAATAAACGGCTCTTGAGGGGAGTCTTCTCCCGTGAGATACTTTCTCACGGATTGCTCTCTGCTCACAGGTTGATTGCGAACTTCAATATTGCACATATATTTATAACCCTGACTATATGCAGAGAACATACCCCGGTTAACACCGAAGGGTAGTTTAATTAACTCATTCGGCTGCACGTGCTGGGTATTCTTGTGGTCTTGCAAACAACCCTCAAACCCATAGCACATGACCCCATATACGAGGTAGTCATAACCATTTACACGCTTGGTCATCCCTCGTGGGGCATACCCCAAAGCGTTGAGCAACGAGAAGCAATTGCCGGCAAGCTCTTTGGACCGCCCCATGTAAATTACAGTGGCTGAACTACCACCGGACAGGAAGTTTGCCCGGTATCCATCCAAGCTAACACCTGCCAAGAAAGCGCGCATTTCGTCTGGAGATCCCGACATCACCGCCTCAGGGGCATGCTTGTCAGCAGAGCGGTATCCGATCAGATTTTTGATCCAACGAACCACTGCCCTGGATGTAAATTGCCAATAATGCACACCGTTCCTGGGATCTATACGGTGCTTAATTTCGGCATTAAACAGCGTCTTGCAAAGGTCTGCAAAGAGAGCTCCTACTGATTGGTCATTCTTCGTTAAGGACACTAGACCTGCCTTCTCTTGCAGATGCCCATCTGCACAGATCATACCGAGAAACATCGCTAGTTCCGCAGACATCTTCTCCGGGATGGTGAAGTCCTTTGCATGACTTGCAAAGTCGATACCAGGTAGCTCTTTTCCACCTGGATAGTCCATACTCACATCGCGACGAATGCAAACATAGTCATGGTAATTGAGCTCACTCATCGGAGTCCACCCATATGGGGTCATGAGTTTATGAACTTCACTACCTTCAATTTCCTGCCCATTATCCAAGCGGATTTTAATGGTGGGTCGCACTCCACCGTAATAGTGCTTAGTGACCTTTCGCCACTGACCATCGGGACAGATGACCTTCAGATCAGCGATGGGTTCTGCAAATGTATCGGGATCTTCAGCCTCCCCAAGCTCTTCTACTTTCAGAAGACCTTGATTAGTCATGATGCGAGTACCTTCGGCCACACACTTGCTCAAGGCCGAGGACACATGCGGCTGAGTGGCAAACAAGATAGCCAGGTGAGCATCTACATCAATCTCTAAGGCTGTTACAAATGCATCTGGGAGAATCTCTTTGATCTTCTTACCAAGATATTCACTCTTACCTTCAGAAACGGCTTGAATAAAGCCAATGCAATACTCTTCAGATTCTTGCTTGGATAATACTTCCTTGATGTAAGTCTTGAAAGCATAGTCCATGACCTGATAGGTCTGGAATTGTCCATCGGGACCTATCTTGCGACGAGAATACACCCAGCTAAATGCAGGCTCGATTCCGTTACTGGCGTTATCAGCGAATGCCAGAGACACTGTTCCAGTAGGTGCAATTGACAATAAATGCGAATGGCGAATGCCTTTCTCGCGAATTGCGTCTTGGAGATGTTTAGGAAGACGCTGAATGAACGGCCCCGCCATAAACTTATCTACGTCGAACAGAGGGAAAGACCCCCGCTCGACAGCCAAATCAATCGAAGCTTCAAATGCGGCTTCATTCATCTGTTTAGCAATACTCCCAGCCAACAAAACAGCTCCGGCAGAGTCATATCGGATACCTAGCATAATCATTGCATCGCCAATGCCAGTATAGCCTACACCGATGCGACGCTTATTTGCAGCTTCGATACGCTGTTCATCCAAAGCCCACAGCGTGATATCAAGTACATTGTCCAGAATGCGAACCTGTGTCTTGACAGCCTGCACAAACCGATCCATATCGAAAGTAGCGTTTTCAGTGAAAGGATCTTTCACGAAACGGGGGAGAATCAGTGGACCGAGGTCGCAACAGCCGTATGGGGGGAGGGGCAACTCGCCGCATTGACCCGTAACCACTCCGTTAAAGATCACGCTATTGTGATCAGCTTGGGTGGTGTCATAAACGGCCTCATACCCAATAAATTCAATAGATTCAATCTCAGTCGTGTAGTCGAACTTCTGAGGATCGTTTACCTCTTCGTAGCGTCGACGAGCATACGCCTCATTTTCCGGATTATTCATCCCGACTCGATCCAGGTAGAGCCCTACTTGAGAACCCCGCATTTCAAGCTCATACCCACTACTTGTTTTCTCAATGCTGCTGAAGATTCCAAAGTTTGCCAGCAGCATTTGAATGGATTGCAGATGCTCTTTTTCAGTGCATTTGAAAACCAGAACAACTCCCGTATTCAGGAAATCAAATCTGAAGTCCCCATTAATGGAAAAAACGTGCTGAATGTACGTCTTGGTATCTTCCTGGCACAGGGAGAATGCTTCGTCGGGCACGCCGGCTGACAGATCACCGTACTGATTCATCAGCTCGGTTACCAGGGATTCATTTTGCAATGAATTAAATTGACCCATCTCAGATTGGACCAGGAAGCTATCGGAGATGGTCAGGTCTTTGAGCTTAATCTTACCGCGCTGAGTATAGAAGTCATGCCAATTGGTACCCTTCACGAAGTACCCGTCTTTGGAAGTGACTTTATAGACTGCGGCTCTCGATGACGTCATGAACGCTGGAACGGCGGGACGAGTAGTCACCCCAAACTCCTCAGAGTCCAGAGTGCGGTTATCTACAGTGACTATCAGATCACATTTAATATCGTAAAGATTCTTGATCTGCACCATCCCGTATTGCGTGTGTAGGCGAGTATCTCCCGTCACGCATGGATTGGTGGTCTTGATTTCTTCACAGTAGTAGACTGTATTTTCTCGATTGATTTTATCCAAGAAAAGAATGCCGGGTTCGGCATAGTCATATGTGGATTTGGTGATAGTATCAAACAGATCCCTTGCTTTTACGACCTGATAGACCCATAGCCCATCTTCGCGTTGATAGCATTCTTTTTGATATTTCGGGTGAGGTTGAGCCTTATGCTTAAGCTCCCAAATACCATCGTCTTGCACAGCTTGCATGAAGGCATCGGAACAAGCCACCGACACATTGAACCCAGACCAACGACCCGGCTCGCGCTTGGCTTGGACAAACTCATAGATGTCAGGGTGGTCAATATCCAGAGCACCTAATTGCGCACCCCGACGGTTTCCGGCACTTTCTACTGTCTTTCCAGCGATATCGAAGATATCGATAAAGCTACAAACGCCGGATGTGGTGGAAAGGGTTCCCTTGACCAACGATTTGCGTGGGCGAATGTTAGTGAAGTTATATCCGACCCCACCACCCTTGGACATAGTCTTGACTGCTTGAGCGACTGCTTGAATTATACCGGGGTGACCATCTTCATCGACGGGGTCAAACGTATCACCCACACCCTGACAAAAACAGTTCAGTAGGGCAGCCTGTACGTCAGTGCCGCATGCGGACATGATCCGACCAGCACCGACTCCGTAGTTCTGCAAGTGATGGTAGAAGATTTTCTCCCACTTGTCGCGATCTTGCGGCTTCTCAGCTTGAGCCAGTCCTTTGGCGACTCGAGCATAGACTTCATCGGCAGTGGTCTCACCATCCTTGCAGTACTTCTCGATGAGGACATCTTGAGAGATCTGTGCGGTTTGATCGAGCAGTTGTTGCAGTGTGATGGTTTGTTCGGTACTCATTGTAATGTTTCCTGCGTTTGTTGGTGACTATGTGACGACTTCACTTACTGACGATTGGGATTGCCACGTGTGATAGCTTTATCTCTATTTACCAGTTTGCTGGCAGTTTACAGTTACTGGGGGCGCCCTTGAACATCGGTGAGATATGGGAGTCGCCATAGCCGGCGCGACCGCATCCCACTGCAGTGACGTTGAACGTCAGGTGGGGGTTTTCTCGAGCGTACTTCAGGAAAGCCTGGACGTACTCGTTGATGCGCTCCAGAGTGAGCGTTTGGAGTTTCTCGTCTTTGGTGGGGATGGCGTAGGCATTACCAGTGCGCCCTACTCCCACGCCTGTCTTGGCCTTGTAGTGCTCTTTGGCGTATAGAGCAGCACCTGCCCCATGTCGACCTGCGAGATTGGAGCCAAAGACGAAGATTTCGTTAGACATAATGTTCCATGTTGGTTGAGTGTGTCTGTTGAATGAGGGTTCGTGAAGATAGGGCATAATACCCCTATAGGCCCCTATGGCGTCTAGAGCGCTTAGAGGGCCTATAGAGGGCTGTATGGACCTATGTGTGTAGGTAGATCAGTCCTATAAAACACGCTGCACTGATGAGCATGACTAGGACTACACCTGACTTAGAGTCGAGCTTGGTGCACACGATTAACCTACTGGTAGAATTTGAATTTCTGAGGTCATAGAGCCACTAATAGGCGATTAGAACACACGACTAGACTCAGGAAACATATATGCAATCTCATCATCCAAAACCTTTTGAATGTCTTTTTCGTCACGACACTTTAGGATGTTACACTTGAAAATTCTGAGATTATCATATGTCTCTTGCAGATTTCTATATGCCCTCACTTTACCGTTTATTTTGTACCAGTAAGGGAAGTGCTTTTTGATTTCAGCTATAAAATAGGAATATAGATCCTCATCCTCATACCTACCTTTTTCAAAGGGGCGAAGATCAATCTCTATCAAGTGAAAATCGGACTCGGTCGCCAATTTTCTCTTCTCTGAATCTAGGCGAATTCTTTTTCTAAACCCCTCTTCCCCGTTAAACAAACTGACCGGTCTGTAATGTTGAGGGCCATGTAGTTCAATAAGTATATTGCATCCAGATATTAAAATATCATACCTGTATGGGTGCAAAGGGATTTCAAACTCTGGCTCATAACTTACCTCAAAACTATCCAATAGGCTATAGATTTTCCGCTCTATTTTAGAAGCAGAGCATTTCGGACAACCCTGCCCGGTTAGGTGTTTACCTACCTCCTGAGTGAAAGTTCCATGATCCGGGCAGATTATCGCTACCTTATTATGTCGCCTAACTGTAAATTCATCGATATATTTATATTTTCCCTTATGCAGCTCCATGGCCCTTTTCTCAAAGTCATGGAAAGTATGGCGCTTCAGACCAACACAGGCCGGACACCCATGGCCACGTACATGGTTAGTTGCATATTGAGTAAAATCCCCATGTTCGGGGCAAGTTACTGTAACCAGTTTATTGTCTCCGTAATACACAGTTTTATCATAGTTGTACTTATTTTCACCATGGCATTTTTTAGCATTGTTAACAAACATTTCGGTAGTAAGCCTCGTTCGTTTTAAATGGCACTCTTTACAAATCTGCCCTTTTAGGTGAGCATCCGCCCTCTGATAAAACACCCCATGTTCTTTACAGACAATAGGGACCTTATACTTCCAGGAAGAAAACTCTTCTGGAATCAAACTGTAATCGTACTGGGTTTCCCTTTGAGGAAATTTATCAAATAAATTCTTTAAGAAGTCGACTTTCTTCATGGCTGTTGATCAAAGTTCATTACTTTGATACGTTACCTTTGATAAAAGCATTATGTTGATAATCCGAAAGCTCGAAGTTATCTGGTTCAACCAAGAAAAAATTCTCAGGGGTTGGGTCGATATTTTTAAACTGAGATAACGGTGCAGTGAAAGATGACTTTGTCATCTGCTCAGCTATCTGTGGAAGATGATCTTTGTAGATGTGTGCATCCGCTATGGAAATAATCAATTCACCGGGAACGAATCCATAACACGCAGATATCCACATCAGTAAAAAGGAATACCCTACGCAATTGAAGGGGTGCCCAAGGAATAGGTCATTACTTCTAATGGAGAGGTGTAAGTCCAGTACTTTGAAATGACCATGTTCATCAGTGGCTCTTTTCAAATAAGGGCTATTATTCTTTCCTATGTCATTTTTCTGACCGGGCTTTGCGATCAGCTGAAAAGCATGATGACAGGGCGCCAAAGAGAATAATCCATTTTTTGGATTATCTGTTGGATCGGTGTCTTCCGGAGGGAGGAATTGAGGATTCCATGCGCTGATGAGCAACCTCCTGGAGAAGGGGTTGTTTCTCAGTTCTGTTAATCGGTCATTGAGCTGATTTATTGATCCACCTTCCCCCCCACTACAGATCCAATTGACCCACTGACGACCATATAGATCCCCAATTGACCCAGTGTCCGGATCAGCAAATTTATCCCAAACTTTGGTTCCCATAAGGTTAAATTGTTTTACGTTGGTGTACCCCCGCATAAAACAAATCATTTCAGCGATAGCCGATCTGTAGAGAACCTGCTTTGTTGTAAGGATCGGGAACCCCTCCTTACAACTATACCTAACCGTATAACCGTGATAGGATATTGTCCCAGTACCTGTACGATCTGCTTTTATTCTCCCTTCTGAGAGAACCTCGTTTATCAGACCGGCATATGCAGAATCCGCTTGATTTTGTAGAAAAACGGTGGTCATTATTTATCCCCTTATTAATGAACCATCAAAATCTCAGTACTCGAACCCGTCTCGTCTGCAAACTTATCCCAGACATGGACATTACGGGCATGGTAGTCCGACAGATGAGTCTGCGCATTCAAGAAACACAGCATCTCATTGATGGCTGTCTTGGCATGGACTTTCTTGCTGGTGAACAAGGGGATGGAGTCACGCAAATCATACGTGATGGATTGACCATGCAAGGAGCGAGTACCTGTTCCTGTGCGATCATCCTTATTCACACCTTCGCTCAAGATGCGTCGCAAGAGATTACGGTATCCAATTTCATTGGTCTTTTGACTGGACTGAGGGATGTAGGTCTCAGCAAAAGTGAGGATATCACGGCGGATTCGGTCAGTGAACATGCTTTTCTCGGATGTAGTTTTGGATGCGGTTGATGTATTCCAACTTCATCTTCCGGACCGCTTCATTACTCTCGGCGGTGGTGTCGAATAATGGCAATTCCTCTTGCGTGTCCGTATAACGCAGCCTCAGGGCATGGCTGAGCTCCATGAAATCATGTCGAGCTTGAAACTGCTCTCGGCTCCCACATAAACAGATGATCGAATTGCGATCGTTCGTATCGACGACCACACGCAGCCCGATATCGTGAGCCAGATCCGACAACACGCAAAGGTCAATATCCAAAATACTGTTTTCGACCTTGCACACTGCTACTCGATCGTATCCGAGAGCATTGGTGATGTGAGCGCAAGTCGCGCCTTTGAAATACGTCAAGATGTTTGAGAAATTCATTTCACCAGACTCCTTTACCACGTGGGTAGATGGCTTTCAGGACATTCAGACGGATGCTGTAGTAACAGCCGATGTTGTCTTGACGCGACAGTAATCGCAGCAGCAGCTCATCGGCAGTCAAGTCTTGAAATTCACTGCGCTGCTTTTCTTTGATCTGAGCGAGTACTTCTTTGAGCTGATGACTCTCTCGATCGGTGTACATATCCGCATCGAGTAACTCGTCGATGTGATTACACACTCCTTGAGTGTGAAATTTGGGATGGTCATACATCTCGATGATGCGATCGACGAGATAGCCATCGAGCTGAATCACCTGGTTTTGTTCGTTTGACATGACTGAGTTCCTCTTCTATAAGAGTGGAGATTTCGGTAACTTTTCATCTTGAGGCAGCATAAGCCACCTGACGCACCAAAGGGATCAACCCTCGGTGCGTCAGGTACTTCTTTGGCTTATACCCATGTATCAGCAAAATAGGTGCTAAGTGCATGGGAAGTCGTGTATCACTCACAGCTCAAGTGAAGAAGGGTAAGGGTATGGGGGCGAGCGCGTCACGAGGGACGTCTGTCGCCTAGGAGTTCCCTATCCTTGAGCGGGAATGCACGACACGAGATGGGGTGTGCGGGTCTGGACCTCGTGAGTCAGAGTCAAATAACGACTCGACGCTCACACCACTTACACTCTCGCATACTATTAGTGAAAAAGTGATAAAAACTCATCTTCACTCAGTACAGGTATCCCTAGAGCTGTGGCTTTATTGAGCTTATCCCCAGCATGCTCTCCTGCTACGAGATAATCAACCTTATTAGATACTGTACCACTGACCTTACCACCATGGAGCTTGACGGTCTTGATGAAGACGTCTCTGGTCATCGTAGGTAATGTGCCTGTGGTGACGAATGTCTTACCGGTGAGTGCACCTTCGGTTAAGGAAGTATTGAGCCAAGATACTCCTGCATCTAGACACCGAATGATATTTTTGATGTGTTCATCCTGAGTGAAGTAGTCGCACACCAGCTTAGCGGTGATAGGGCCTATACCGGGGATATTCAACAAGTCACTCTCCTTACAGGAGATCAGTGCATCGAGCTGAGGATAGGCATTAGCCAGGACTTGAGCGGTCTCCTCACCTACTGAGGGGATGCCTAGAGCGTACAAAAAGTTCTCATACGTGGTGGACTTGGCTTTGTCGATAGATGCTAGGATGGTAGAGGCCACCAGAGGGGAGATACCCGCACTCATGAGGGATTCTTGAGTGAGGTAGAATACATCGCTGGATCGTTTAACCAGATCTTTACTCACTAGGAGTTCTGCGATCTTATCGCCGATACCTTGGATATCCATCATGCGTCTGGAGCAAAAATGAATGAGTGACTCCACACGTTGAGCCCGACAGGCCATGCCCGCAGTGCATCTCCAATCGGCCCCTACTTTGACGATAGGGGATTGGCAGGAGGGGCATACTCCGTTGAGCTTGTCGTAGATGGAGTATTGACTGGGCTGCGATTCATCTTCTTTGACACTGGCGATGATCTCGGGGATGACGTCACCTGCTCGTCTGACCACCACTGTGTCACCTATGGCTAGGTTGGTGCGTCTGATCTCATCTTCGTTGTGTAGATTCACACTGGAGACGATGACCCCACCCACAGCCACGGGTTCGATCTTACCTACTGGGGTGATACGCCCGGTGCGGCCCACTTGCAGATCGATCTCTTTGAGACGCGTGAGCTTCTCAGCGGGAGCGAACTTGTGAGCGATCGCCCACTTGGGCTCTCGTGAGTTGTAGCCGAGTGTGTCTTGCAGTGATCGGTCGTTGACCTTGTATACTACGCCATCGATTTCGAAATCCAAATCGTCTCGTTTTTGGTTGACCAACTCATGCCACTTACAGAGCATGAGGGGGTCACTGACGACTTGACGATTGGTGGGGCGAAAGCCCCAAGCAACGAGCGTGTCGAGTAACTCAGACTGCTTAGCAGGTGGTATGTAGCCCACACACTCACCTAGCGCGTAAGCAAAGATCTGTAGATTGGCTGAGCTCAGCAGTGCATCGTCACTACGACGGATGAGTCCAGCTACTGCGTTGCGGGCATTGGCATAGAGTTTGATGCCTTTGACACCTTTGTCGATGCGCTGCTGCTGACGCTCGTTGAGTGCATCGAAATCTTGCTTGAGGAAGATACACTCTGCACGGATCTCTACGAGCTCAGCAGGACTCTCCCACAGCAGAGTCTTTGGGAAACTCGTCAGTGAGGCGATGTTGGCTGTGACATCTTCCCCGATGTAGCCATCACCTCGTAGGTTAGCTGAGGTGAAGTGTCCATGACGATAGCGTAAGTTTACACTCATGCCATCGTACTTGAGCTCACAGCAGTACTCTACAGGCTCAGTCACTTGCAGCAGATCTTTGATGTAGGCGTCGAATGCCGCAGCGCTGGAGCTCTCACAGTCGGTGTGAGTCTTGATGCTGAGCATCGGTGTGGACATCTGGATGCTCTTGGATCCCTCCTGCATCGAGGAGCCTACTTTCTTAGTGGGGGAGTCTGTCTGAGCCCACTGGGGGTAGCGCTCTTCGAGCTCCTGGAGCTTGAGGTATTTAGCATCGTAGACATCATCGGGCACGAGCGATACTCCGAGGATGTGATACATGTGACACAGTCGCTTGAGCTCGGCTGTGAGCTCCTTGAGGATCTTCTCAGTAGGATGCATGGGGCAGTACCTGGATGTATGCGCAGATGACCCTACGCAGCCCATAGAGCTGCGTAGGGGGCACTGTGGCGCTTCACCTTAGGGTTTATACCACAGAGGAGAGATCATCCCTTTGAGGCGCTCACTCAGGGCCATAGCCACAGGTCGGATACCGTGCTCAAACCCCACACCGGTATACCAAGACGCGCTCAGTAAGACGATAGCAGCCATCACCACTGGGATGGCCATAGACAGTATCCAATACAGGGCATTGATGAATCCTACTTTGAGGATAGTGGTCATGGACATGGTACTTTCTTCCTTTCGTGTGTGTGTGAGTACTTAAGGGTTTTGCTTTGCAAGTGAAGGGTCTTCTGAGGGGACTTCTTCCTCCTCTTTATATGGAGCGATATCAGCTTTGATCTGAGTGATGTAGTTAGCGATCTCATTGGGGTAGATCTCTCGCTTACCATACTCAGATGTCTTGGCTAATTCTTCGATGACTTGGCCGATCAGGATGGATAGGTTATCACCCCGTTGACGGGATTTCCTCTTATCGTACCCGATCAAGCACTCTCCCATGAAATGCTCAAGGTTGGCTTGATTAGGCGCTGTGCGAGTGTTGAGTCGCTCAAAACCCCATCCCAGCTCCATCAAAGCACCTCGCATAAACTTACACCCGTATTGAAGCTCCGATGTGGTATAGGAGACATCAGTGAGGGCTAAAAGGATCGCTTGACAATCGGCATAAGCGCTCAATGTCACACAGCAAGCATGTATAACTTCATAGTCTCTGGGGATAGTACTATTTAAAAACTTCTCTTTATGGAGTCTGAGCACATTCTTGCAGACTCTGTACAGATGGTAGAGTAAATATAAAAAGAAGATGACATAGATAGCCAGGGCGATGTATGCGGGTTGCATGGGTGACTCCATCAATATAAGTGTGTGTGTGTTTCACCTAAAAAGTAAATGACATCGCTGCTGTAGTGAGGGATATCTCCTCACTACAGCAGCGTACATTCACTTAGATGCTTATGTCTGCGACATTTTTACCAGGTAGTGCTTCATGATGGGATTGGTGATGATCTTGGGTGTGGGTAGGGTGTGGTAGGTGACATCGACTTGGATGACCATCATCAGACCCGGCATGCGCGCTTTCACGATCAGTGGGTAGGTGGCCACATCACCTTCACAGATGGACATCCGTGACGAGGAGATTAAGACATCCATCGCATCGTACATGCGCAATTCATAAGCTCTCCAGCGATCTCCTTCGGTAGACATCTCTAGCTTTACAGCAGGTATCTGGATGGCATAGTGAGGCCCAAGATTTAACTTGTAAGCCAGCCACTGGGGCAATCCAGAAAGACTCGCGTACTGACTAGAGAGATCGGGC
>Ga0228698_1000032_pt1 | contig 148475 bp, 137 predicted proteins | sample McNCre117_Aug_MG_FD_178015 | JGI IMG/M metagenome (GOLD analysis project Ga0228698, IMG submission 178015) | Freshwater microbial communities from McNutts Creek, Athens, Georgia, United States - 1-17_Aug_MG | ecosystem: Environmental > Aquatic > Freshwater > Creek | place: USA: Georgia... | reverse complement strand
GCGCATTTCAAAGGCGCTGGTCGGACAACCTGTGGCCTTACGCCCCGTCAGCCACACAGACGGAAGATACGATGTTTACTTCTGCCATCAATATATCGACTCCATCTCATTGAGCCAGATGGATGACTTTTAACCTGTCACCCATGTCTGCGCACAAAGTGTTACCTATGTCTCCGGTCCATACACGGGGGGTAAGGGGCGGGGGGGGATGGGGGAGTTAAAAGGTCAGTGCCCAAGAATCTTGGACAAGAAATCCCGACTCCGCTCACTCTGCGGATTGTTGAAAAAGTCATGCGGATTGTTCTGCTCAACAATCTGCCCCTGGTCCATAAAGATCACGCGGTCCGCCACCGCTTTGGCAAAGCCCATCTCGTGCGTCACGCACAGCATGGTGATGCCCTGGTTGGCCATTTCGATCATCACGTCCAGCACTTCCTTGATCATCTCCGGGTCCAGCGCCGAGGTGGGCTCATCGAACAGCATGATCTTGGGCTTGAGGCACAGCGCCCGTGCAATGGCCACACGCTGCTGCTGGCCGCCTGAGAGCTGCAGTGGGTACTTGCCGGCCTGGTTGGCAATGCGCACGCGCTCCAGTTGGGCCATGGCACGGTCTTCGGCTTCTTTCTTGGGCATCTTGCCCACCCACATGGGTGACAGCGTCAGGTTTTCCAGCACGGTGAGATGCGGGAACAGGTTGAATTGTTGGAACACCATGCCGACTTTTTTGCGTACGTCGTCAATGGCTTTCACGTCATCGGTGAGTTCCACGCCGTCCACCGTGAGGTGGCCTTGCTGGTGTTCTTCCAGGCGGTTGATGCAGCGGATCAGCGTGGACTTGCCGGAGCCCGAGGGGCCGCAAACCACGATGCGTTCGCCGGTTTTGACTTGCAGGTCAATGTCGCGCAACACATGGAAACTGTTGCCGTACCACTTGTTGACTTTGTCGAAGGTAATGATGTGTTCTGACATGGCGAATCCTTAGCGCAGCTTGCTCTTGTTGACCTGCTTTTCAATCCAGATGCTGTAGCGCGACATGGAGAAGCAGAAAATGAAATAAATCAGGGCGATGAACAGATAGCCCTCAATCTTGAACGGTCGCCAGTTGGCATCCGAATTGAGCGCCAGGCTCATGGCACCGGTGAGCTCGTACAGGCTCACGATGGTCACGAGGGACGTGTCCTTGAAAGTGGAAATGAAGTTGTTCATGATGCCTGGCACCACCATGGCCAGCGCCTGGGGCAGCACGATCTTGCGCTGCGTCTGCCAGTAGCTCAGGCCCAGTGTGGCCGCGGCTTCGATCTGGCCCTTGGGCACGGCTTGCAGACCCCCACGAATCACCTCGGCCATATAGGCTGCGGCAAACAGGGTAATGCCTGCCAGCACCCGCACCAGCACGTCGATCGTGAAGCCCTGCGGCATCAACAAAGGGAACATGAAGGAGGCCATGAACAGCACCGAGATCAACGGCACACCGCGAATCAGTTCCACATAGATGGTGCACACGCTGCGAATGGCAGGCAACTTGGAGCGGCGCCCCAGTGCAACCACCAGCGCAATCGGGAAGGCCATGGACATGGACAGAGACGCCAACAACAGCGTGAGCGGCAAGCCACCCCAACGGTCGGTCTCCACACGCGACAGGCCCAGTGCGCCGCCGTACATCACGGTAAAGAAGAACGCCAGCACCGCAATCCACAGTGCGGCAAGCCAGGGCTTCCAGAAGGCGCGCATGCAGCTCACCACCAGCAGGCCCAAGAGTGCAATGCCAGATACCAGCGGGCGCCACTGCTCTTCAAACGGATAGCGGCCAAAGATGATGATGCGGTACTTCTCAGCCACCACGCCCCAGCAGGCCCCAGCGGCAGCGTGGCAGGCGTCATAGTCTTTGACCCAGACAGCGTTGACAAAAGCCCAGTTCAAAAAGCGTGGCAAAACTGCCAGCAAGACCAGGCCAATGGCAATGGTGCCCAGCGAAGTGGACAGATTGCCAAACAGGTTGGATTTGATCCATGCGACCAGGCCCTCGGTCTTGACCGGGGCAGGGCGCGCAGCAATAGGTTGAAAGGTGGTTGCGGTCATGGTGGGCCTTTAGCGTTCCTTGATGGCCGCGTGGTTGTTGTACCAGTTCATGCTGGTGGAGGTGAATAGCGAGGTACTTAGGTACACCAGCATGATCACGGCGATGCACTCCACGGCGCGGCCCGTCTGGTTGATGGCGGTGTTGGCAATCGACACCACATCCGGGTAGCCAATGGCCACGGCCAGAGATGAGTTCTTGGTGAGGTTCAAGAACTGGTTGGTCACTGGCGGGATGATCACGCGCAGCGCTTGCGGCAGCGTCACCAGACGCATGGTCTGGCCACGGCTCAGGCCCAAAGCCGCGGCGGCTTCCGACTGGCCCAGCGCCACCGACTGAATGCCGCCGCGCACCACCTCGGCCACAAAGGCGGCGGTGTACACGGTAAGGCCCAACAGCACCGACAAGAACTCGGGCGTGAGTGCACCACCGTTTTCGATGGCGAATTCACCCTTGATGGGCATGTTGAATTCCATCGGCGCACCGCCCACGATCCAGCCCACCACGCCAAAGCCGATGATGATGCCCACCGGTGCCCAGAACATGCTCTTGGGCACACCAGTGCGCTCAAACGACTGGATGGCATGGCGGCGGTAGAACAAGGCCACCACCACGGCAATCGCCATGCCAATGCCCGCAAACAACTGGCCCGTACCCCACACCGGCACCGGAAAGTTCAGGCCACCCTTGCTCAGAAACAGCGGGCCGAAAACCAGGGGATCGGCCGACTCCGGCAGCACCTCGGTAAACATCAGGTACCACATCAGAAGTTGCAACAGCACCGGGATGTTGCGGAAGAACTCCACGTAGCACAGGCACAAACCCCGCACCAGTGCGTTACGCGAGAAGCGCCCGACGCCAATCAGCGTTCCCAACACGGTGGTGAGGATGATGCCCAGCACCGCCACGCGCAGCGTGTTGGTAAAGCCGATCAGGTAGGCCTTCCAGTACGGTTCGGCCGAGTCAAAAGCAAACAGGCTCTCACCAATGTCAAAGCCTGCGCCGCTGAGCATGAAGTCCCAGCCGCTCTGAATGCCACGGGCATTCATATTGACTTTGGTGTTGTGCGCCAAGTAGAGCACGCTGGCCACGATGAGCGCGACCGTGACCAACTGGTAAATCAGGCCCCGGAATGCCTGGCTGCGCCAGGACCAGGGCTGCTTGGGTGGCTTGTGGGGTGTGGACATGAGGCGTTAAAAAAAGAGGTTCCAAATAACAAAGGGGCAGAGTCACATCTGTGGTTCTGCCCCTAGGGGATTTACAGCGGCCAGTGCCGGCCCTGTAAGGGTTGCACGCTAATTAACGTACGGGTGGTGCGTATTGCACGCCACCCTTGTTCCACAGGTTGTTCAAACCACGTGGCAGTTGCAATGCGGACTTGGGACCCACGTTGCGCTCGAAAATTTCGCCGTAGTTGCCGGTGGTCTTGACGGCGCGTGCCAGCCATTCCTTGTCCAGGCCCAGCAGCTTGCCGGTGTCTTCGGTGGAGCCCAGCAGGCGACCCACCACGGGGTCTTTGCTGTTGGCTTTTTGCTCATCCACATTGGCCGATGTCACGCCATATTCTTCGGCTTCCAGCAGACCGTAGATGGTCCATTTGACGATGGCAAACCACTCGTCATCACCACGGCGCACCATCGGGCCCAGGGGCTCTTTGGAAATCAGCTCGGGCAGGATGATGTGGTCGGCCGGGTTCTTGGCAACCTTGTTGCGGGTGGATGCCAGGCCGGATGCATCGGTGGTGTAGGCCACGCAACGGCCGGAGAAGTAGGCGCCTTCGGCAGCTTCCAGTTTTTCAAACACCACGGGCTTGATGCCCAGGCCGGCTGCCTTGGAGTAGTCGGTCAGGTTCTTCTCGGTGGTGGTGCCAGACTGCACGCACACGGTTTGGCCCTTGAGCTGCTTGGCGCTCTTGATCTTGTTCTTCACAGGGACCATAAAGCCCTGGCCGTCATAGTAGGTCACAGCGGTTTGGTTCAGGCCCAGCGACGCGTCGCGGGTCAGGGTGAAGGTGGTGTTGCGCGAGAGCACATCCACTTCGCCAGATTGCAGTGCGGTGAAACGGGCTTGGGCGTTCAGCGGAACGTACTTGACCTTTTCTCCATCGCCCAGAGTGGCAGCAGCCACAGCACGGCACACATCCACGTCCAGACCGGTCCACTTGCCGTTGGAGTCGGCAGCGCTAAAGCCAGCCAAGCCGGTGTTCACACCGCAGATGACCTGGCCACGTGCCTTGATGGCATCCAGCGTTTTGCCTGCGAATGCCGGGCTTGCGGCCAGGGTGCCCATGGTTGCGACGAGGGCTGCAACGATTTTTAGTGATTTGAGGGTCATGTAGCGATAACTCCGTTGATTGAAAAAATCCAGCGTAGTGCAGGGGTGTGCACCAACGCGGTGAATGTAGCGGCATGTTAGCGACACATTGCTCAGGGTTTACTCTTGAAAACTATGCAAAAACGTTATGAGCTAATTTGCCGGCCAGTTTCAATGACCTGTGCAAGCATGGTCCGTGCCACGATGGGCACCGGATGCTAGATAGCCACGTAACGGCCTTTGCGGTGGTTGAGCGCCAGCGTCTGGTTCATCACCACCGCGCCCAGCACCGACAAGGCGATGTGCCACCAGTCAGTTACTGCAAAGGCCAGCAACACAATGGTGCAGTCCAGGCCCATCTGGATCAGCCCGGCACGCCAGCCAAAGCGCTCCTGCAAATACAGCACCAGCACATTGAAGCCGCCCAAGCTGGCCCGGTGGCGAAACAGAATCAGCATGCCAGTGCCCATGAGCAAACCGCCCGCCACCGCCGCAAACACCGGGTGAATGGTGCCCAGCGAAATCAGCTGCGGCAGCAAATTGCTGATGCCCGCCAGTAGCGCCACCGATGCAAAGGTTTTGAGCGTGAACGCCTTGCCCATGCGCTGCAATGCCAGGCCGTAAAACGGCAGGTTGATACAGAAAAACACCAGGCCAAAGTTCCAGCCCGTGGCGTAGTGGATCAGGAATGCAATGCCCGCCGTGCCGCCCGTGAGCAGGCCGGTGCGGCCAAACATCACCACGCCCAGGGCCACGAACAGGGTGCCGGTGATCAGCGCCTGCACGTCCTCATAGGGGCGGTGGCGCAGGTCCGGCGCGGTGTCGTCAATCACGCGCTAGCGTCAGCGGCAGCCGGTGCATCGTGCGATGTGCCGCAGGTGCCACCACCGCAGCCGTGCAGTTGCTCGGTGGGCAGGGCTGCGGGTTGGGTGATTTCGCCGGTGACAGGGTCAAAGCCCGCGGATCGCAGGTGCAGCGCCAGGCCGTTGTCCATGCTTTGCACATGGTTGGCAAACCACAGGCCCAGCTCGTGTGCCATCTGGCGCACCAGGTCCAGCTCGCCGGTCAGGCCGCGTTTGCCGCCTTCGCGCATCACCTGCAGGATGATGCTGTGCTGCGTGGCGTGGCAGTTGCCTGCGGCAAAGCCGGTAGCTTCCATCCACTGGTCTTCGCGGTCAAAGTGGTCCTGGGTGTGGTCGATCAGCTCGGCCCAGCGCGACAGCAGGGTTTCGTCCGGTGCCTCCACAGCCGCAGCCAGCAAGGCAATGAATTCCTCGTGCGTGTCGTCCATCACCGGCATATCCAGTGCCAGGGTGGGGGTCCATTGCATAGCCTTGCGTTCCACTGCCGTTTGCATACGTGCTTCTCCAAATTTGAAGGCGTGAGCTTAATCGCTGGCGTATGCCATTGTCTTGATGCAGGTCACAGCCTCTGCAGGCTCATTAGGCAGGGCGGGGCGGATAATGGCCGCCCGCGATGCCGACTTTCTCTGCCTTGTTATGACGCTTTCCTTTCCCCCACCCGCTCTAGCCCACGCTACCGACCTCAACCCCACTTTGCAGCAGCAAGGCTTTGCGGTGCTAGGTACCGCACACGTGACGCAACTCAGCGGTGCGCCTTTGTCTGACTTGCTGGGCTGGTGCCCGGGCTGGAACGATTTGCCGCCTGACGCCTACTTGCGCGATGGCGGCCGCTACCGACGCCGCCGCCACAGCTGCTTTGTAGTGAACGGCGATACCGTGGAGCAAGTGCCGCACCGCCCGCACTGGCAGCCGGTGGAATACAACGCTTTGCACGGCGGCCTGGAGCGCCACTTCGAGCCCATGCTGCCCGCCTTGGTGCAGCAGCCTGCCTGGGCCCATCTCATGGCCTGGCTGGGGCGTGTGTGCTCGGACCTGAAGGGCACGCGGCCTTGGTTTGTAGAAGCCCACCAGTTCCGCATTGACACCACCGACGGCATTGGCCGCCCCACGCCTGAAGGCGCGCACCGCGACGGTGTGGACATGGTGGCCGTATTCATGGTGGCCCGCCAGGGAGTCAAGGGCGGCGAGACCCGCGTGTTTGATGCCGCAGGCCCTGCGGGACAACGCTTTACCTTGTCAGAGCCTTGGTCGGTACTGCTGCTGGACGATGCCCGTGTGATCCACGAAACCACTCCTATACAGCCGCAAGATGCGGGCGGCTATCGCGACACCTTGGTAATTACCCTGCGTGCGGGCGGCTTCCAGGCCGAGGCTTGACGCTAGACTGTAAGCAAGTGGTACGGATGCACGTTCAAAATTTCCGGCCACGAGAACCCCTTCCTCGCAATCATTTCAAACAACCTGGAGACAGTACATGAGCAAGCGTGACGTAGTAGTTTTGGGCGCAGCCCGTTCGGCCATCGGTACCTTTGGCGGTTCTTTGGCGGACATCGAGCCTTGCGAGTTGGCTGGCACCGTGATGAAAGAGGCTGTGGCCCGCTCCGGTGTGGATCCACAAGCCATCAACTACGTAACCGTGGGCAACACCATCCCCACCGAAAGCCGTTTCCCCTACGTGGCACGCGTGGCTTCCATCCAAGCTGGCCTGTCCAATGAATCGGTGGCCATGGCCCTGAACCGCCTGTGCTCGTCCGGCCTGCAAGCCATCGTCACTACCGCACAAAACATTCTGCTCAACGACTGCGACTACGGCATCGGCGGCGGTGTGGAAGTGATGAGCCGCGCTGGCTACCTGTCCACCGCCATGCGCAATGGCGCACGCATGGGCGACACCAAAATGATCGACACCATGGTGTCCACCCTCACCGACCCCTTCGGCGTAGGCCACATGGGCGTGACCGCTGAAAACCTAGTCACCAAGTGGGGCATCACCCGCGAAGAGCAGGACGCGCTGGCTGTGGAATCCCACCGCCGCGCCGCCGCTGCCATTGCAGAAGGCCGCTTCAAGTCGCAAATCGTCCCCATCACCAAGAAGACCCGCAAGGGTGAAGTGGTGTTTGACACCGACGAGCACTGCAAGCCCGAAACCACCATGGAATCCCTGGCCAAGCTCAAGCCCGCATTCAAGAAAGAAGGCGGCTCGGTGACTGCCGGTAACGCCTCCGGCATCAACGACGGCGCAGCCTTCTTTGTGTTGGCCGATGCCGCTGTGGCTGCTGCTGCAGGCCACAAGCCCATGGCTCGCCTGGTGTCTTACGCCATTGCTGGCGTGCCCAACGAAATCATGGGTGAAGGCCCCATCCCCGCATCCAAGCTGGCACTCAAGAAGGCTGGCCTGACGCTGGACCAGATGGATGTGATCGAAAGCAACGAAGCCTTCGCCGCCCAAGCCATCGCCGTGTCGCGCGGCCTGGGTCTGGACATGAGCAAGACCAACCCCAACGGCGGTGCTATCGCCCTGGGTCACCCCATCGGTTGCTCCGGCGCTTTCATTGCCACCAAGCTGATTTATGAACTGCAGCGCGTGGGCGGCAAGTACGGCCTGGTGACCATGTGCATTGGCGGTGGTCAGGGTATTGCGGTGGTGTTTGAGCGTCTGTAATTAGTTACGGACATCCGCGACGGGCTCGACTCCAAAGTCGGCCCTCGCTAGATAGGCCAGCAAGCGTTGTGCCGCGTCAAGCGGGCTGCTTAGCTGGCCTTTTTCATGGAGTGCTGCAAAACTACCTTGGTCGGGGAAGTGGCTGGCGTCGGCGCTGCGCAGTTGCACTTGCATGTCGGTGTCAATCACGCCGGGGGCCAGTGAGCACACTTTGGCGCCATGGGGCAGCAGCGCTTCTTCCAAAGCCACGCAGCGGGTGAAATGGTCCATGCCCGCCTTGGCGGCGCAGTAGGCCGACGACGAGGCCATGGCGCGGCGGCCCAGGCCGGAGGAAATATTCAGCACTTTGCGTTGCACTTGCGTCCAGCTGTGTGTGGCTTTTAGAAATGCGCTGGTTAACAGCATGGGTGCTTCCAGGCCCACACGCAGGGCGCGGGCCAGCTCATCTGCATCGCCGTCACGCAAAGGCGTGAGTGCAGAAATCACACCGGCGTTGTTGATGAGCGTGGCGCTGGCCAGCGTGTCTGGCTTGCAGGCCAGCAGCCAGTCCTGCAACTGCGCTACCACGGATGCAGGTTCGCTCAGGTCGGCCTGCCATTGCAGCAACTCGGCGCCACAGGCCAGGGCTTGTGCTTGCAGTGCTGCGTTGGTGTTGCGGGAAATGCAAAGCAACACCGCGTCGGGTGCGAGCAGTTGCTGGGCCAATGCCAGGCCCATGCCGCGCGAGGCGCCGGTCAGGATGGTGAGGTGTTTCTTCATGGAGCGTGCCTTGTGGATGCTTGATGCAGCGCATTTTGCCGTCTGGGGTGCGCTGGGATAATTGCGCCATGCCTACCAAGACCCCCGAACTCCTCGCCCCCGCTGGCTCGCTGTCCATGCTGGAAACTGCTTTTGCCTTTGGCGCCACCGCCGTGTATGCAGGCCAGCCGCGCTATTCGCTGCGCGTACGCAACAACGACTTTGGTGACCTTGCTACCTTGAAGCAAGGCATAGACACCGCGCACCGCCTGGGCAACAAGTTTTATCTGGTGTCCAACATCTACCCGCACGACAACAAGCTCAAGAGCTATGTGAACAACATGAACCCGGTGATTGCGCTCAAGCCCGACGCCATGATCATGTCCGACCCCGGCCTGATCATGATGGCGCGCGAAGCCTGGCCGGACATGGAAATCCACCTCTCGGTGCAGGCCAACACGGTCAACTCGGCGGCAGTGAAGTTCTGGAAGAGTGTGGGCATTGCCCGCGTCATCCTCTCGCGTGAACTCTCGCTGGACCAGGTGGCGCAGATCCGCCAGGAATGCCCCGACACCGAGCTGGAAGTGTTTGTGCACGGCGCGCTGTGCATTGCGTATTCGGGCCGCTGCCTGCTCTCGGGCTACTTCAACCACCGCGATGCCAATCAGGGCAGTTGCACCAACTCCTGCCGCTGGGACTACAAGACGCTGCAGGGCGTGGAAGACGCCTCGGGCGACATCCTCACACCAGCCGCCGCGCGTGCGCGGGAACAAGGCCTGCCGCTGCCCGCAGGCGAAGGAGTGCCCGCCATGCCAAGCAGTGGAGGTGGTTGTGGTTCGGGCGGATGTGGCTCTGGTGGCTGCGGAACGTCCGCTGGCAATGACTTGAGCGCCCATCCGAGCGGAACCTACCTCATCGAAGAAAGCCAGCGCCCCGGCAGCTACATGCCCATCGAAGAAGACGAGCACGGCACCTACGTGATGAACTCCAAGGACCTGCGCGCCATTGAGCACGTCAAGCGCCTGGTGGACATCGGCATCGACTCACTCAAGATTGAAGGCCGCACCAAGAGCCCGTACTACGTGTGCCGCACCGCACAGGCCTACCGCAAGGCGATTGACGATGCCGTGGCCGGTCGCGAGTTTTCGCCAGAGCTGCTGGGCCAGCTCGAAGGCCTGGCCAACCGGGGCTACACCAGCGGTTTCTTCCAGCGCCACACGCCTGAGGAAACGCAAAACTACCTGCGCGGCTACTCCGAGTCCGGCCGCAGCCTGTATGTAGGCGACGCCGTAGCCTTTGACGCGGTGCGCGGCATGGTGCAGGTGAACGCACGCAACAAGTTCTCGGTGGGCGACACTCTGGAAATCATCCACCCGACAGGCAACTTTGATGTGCAAGTTGCGCGCATGCAAAACGCCGATGGCGAAGCCGTGCAGTCCGCACTGGGCAGCGGGCACACGGTGTGGATTGACTTGCCCCAAGCAGCGGTGGGCGCGTTTGTTGCCCGCTATTTGCATGGCGCGGAGCAGGCCACCCCCGTGCCCTTGGCCGATTTGGTTGCAGGCTGAATGAATTCGGGGCATGTGCAGGGCGTTATGCTGCCTGCAGGAGAACCAAGATGATCGTTGCCCAGCAGTGCGTCCCCTTACAGCCAGATGCCCTTCGCCAGCAATTGGAGGCATGGCAAGCGCGCTGGCCTTCCTTGGGGGTGATGGCGCTGGTGCCCGAAGCCGAGCATGCGCAGGTGGCGGTTCTGCAGGCGACGGCCAACGCGCTGAATGTGGCCTTGGTGGGCGCGGTGTTTCCAGCCTTGGTGACGGACACGGGCTTTGCCACCAGCGGCGTGTGCCTGCTGTGTTTTGCGCAAGCGCCCGCGTATGTGCTGGTGGACCAACTGGAGCAACAGGGCGATGTGCGCTTGGCCCATGCGCTGCAAGACCTGTTGCGCGGCGATGCAGCGGAGCCCCTGACCCTGTTTACCGTGTTCGATGCCATGGTGCCCAACATCGGCTCCCTGATGGAAAGCGTGCATCTTGCGCTCGACGGCGAGCGCCACTACGTGGGCGTGAGCGCGGGCAGCGAGACCTTTCAGCCCATGTCCTGCCTGTTTGACAACCAGCGCTTGGTGGGCAATGGGGTGTTGGCCTTGCTATTGCCTGATGCGCCCAAGGCCGTGGTGCGCCATGGTTATGCCGTGTCCAAAAGCCTTTGCTCTGCCACTTCGGCGGTGGGCAACCGCATCGCCCTGATCGATGATCGGCCTGCGTTTTCGGTGTACCAGGAGGTCATTCGCCAGGAATACGGTGTGGCGTTGACCGCTGAAAACTTTTACGAGCTGGCGGTTCATTTCCCCTTTGGCGTGGTCACAGCCGTGGATGTTCTGGTGCGCATTCCCGTCAGCCTGGGGGAGGACGGCTCGCTGTATTGCGTGGGTGAAATCCCCGAACGCTCCATGTTGCGGCTGCTGAGCGCTCCTCGGTGGGAGCACAGCAGCTGTGTGGCCGACATTCAGGACGAACTGGCCGTCGCTGGCGTGCCGGGACAGCCCGCTTCGCTCCTGACCTTTTACTGCGCGGGCAGGCGCATGCACTTTGGCACGCATGCTGCAGATGAGCTGGCCCAGCTCCGCCAGGCCAGCGGCTGCAGCGCCATGTTTGGCGCACTGTCGCTTGGAGAGATGGATAGTCTGGAGGAATTCATGTTCCCCCGTTTCCACAACGCCGCGATCGTGTGCATGCCGCAACCGGCTGCGTGAGGCGCGTGGCCGTACGACTCAGGCTGGATTAGTGGGGCTTTGCGTATCGGCGTGTGCCAGGCGTATGGCTGCAATGTTGGGTAGCAGCCCCAGGAATATGTGCAGCAGTTGCGGATCGAAAGCCTTGCCGGATTGGCTCTGCATGTACTCGATGGCCTCGGCCACGCCCCAGGCCCGCTTGTAGGGGCGCTCGCTGGTGAGGGCGTCAAACACGTCCACGATGGCCACGATTCGCCCCTCCAGCGGAATGGACTCGCCTGCCAGCCCTTGCGGGTAGCCGCTGCCGTCCCATTTCTCGTGGTGCGCCAGCGCCACGCTGCGCGCCATGCGCAAGAGGTCGGACGCATGGTTGCCAATGATCTCCGCGCCCATGCGGGCGTGGGTTTTCATCAGCTCCCATTCGGTCGGGTCCAGCGGGCCGTTTTTGGTGAGCACGTGGTCGGGGATGCCGATCTTGCCAATGTCGTGCATGGGAGCGGCGTTGAGCAAGAGCTCGGCTTGTGAGGCGGGCAGGCCTGTTGCCAGTGCCAGCAGCTTGGCAGACTCGCCCACGCGGATGACGTGCATGCCGGTTTCGTTGTCTTTGTATTCCGCAGCGCGTCCCAGGCGCCGGATGATTTCGACGCGGGTGTCGTCCAGCTCCGCGGTGCGCTCCCGCACCAGGCGTTCCAGCGCCACTTTCTGGTTGCGGCTCTCCAGGTGCAGTTGCACGCGCAGGCGCACGATGGCGGGGTTGCAGGGTTTGTTCAGGTAATCCACCGCACCCAGCGACAGCCCGCGCATCTCGTCATACGACTCGCCCAGGGCGGTAACGAAGATGACAGGGATGTCGCGCGTAGCCATATTGGCCTTCAGGCGGCGGCAGACTTCGTGGCCGTCCATGTCCGGCATCATCACGTCCAGCAAGATCAGATCGACCGCTTCTTGCTGGACGATCTCCAGTGCGTCAGCACCGTTGGTTGCAAAGATCACGCGGTGTTGCCCGCGCAGTACGCCCGCCAGGGTGGTGATGTTTTCTGGCACATCGTCCACCACCAAAATGGTGCTTCGGGTTTCTGGTGTGGGGCTCATGGATGTGTTCCTCCATTCATTCGGGGCTGATGCGGGCAACGACGGCCTGCAGGTCCTTCAATGCGGCAGATGCTTCCTTGAAGTCGTAACGTTCTATGGCCGCAAACACGGCGTCCCAGCCCTTGCGATGGGCGGTGGGGAGAAATTGCTTGGACAGTTCCAGCGCAAATTCCAGCGCTTCGGTATCGCGCCGGTTCAGCAGTTCGGACAAATGCGCAAGCCCCTGCACACCAGCTTCTTCCACCTCCATGGGTGCTGGCGACGGCTCGCTGTCCACTGCCGCGTCTATTTCGGTCAGGCCCGCCAAGGCCTGGTTCAGGGTCCGCGTCACCTCGGCAAACAGCGCAGCGCAGCGCTGTGGGTCGTGGGCCTCGGCAGCCGCTTGCAAGGCCTGGGCTTGCGAGGACAGCGTGTGAGCGCCCAGGGTCTCGGTAATTCCCTTGAGCGAGTGGGCCAGGCGCACGCGGCCATCCCAGTTGTCCGCTGCCTGCGCCTGGGTAAACTGAGCCTCGAAGTTGCGTCCCTGGTTGTCACGGAATTGCTTGAGCACCCGCAACCACAAGGAGAGCTGCCCGTTCATGTGGACCAGACCTATGGCGGTATCAAAGCCGGGGAACTGGGCGTTCGCCGCATCCCTGGGCGCCACCAATGGTTCCGGGCTGCTCTGGGGCAGCAGTTTGGACTCGGGCAGGCACTGCACCATGCGCGCATACAGCGTTTCCATGCGGACGGGTTTGGGCACGTGTGCATTCATGCCCGCGGCAAAGCTTTTCTCCTGGTCGGCCAACATGGCATTGGCCGTGAGCGCGATGATGGGGAGCTTCTGGAATGCGGGCTGCTGGCGCAGGCGCCGCGTAGTTTCATAGCCGTCGAGCACCGGCATGTGGCAGTCCATCAGGATCAGGTCCGGGCATTTGCGGGCCACTTCCTGTAGAGCTTGCTCGCCGTTGTCTGCCACGCGCACGCTCAGCCCCACGCTGGCCAAGCGCTCGCAGATCACCTCCTGGTTGATGGGCTCGTCCTCCACCAGAAGAATGTCCACATGGCGAAAGCGTGACCACAGCAGCGCGCGTTCCTTGCGCCGGTCTTTTGACGGGTAAGGGGCCTCTGGCAGGCCCAGTCTTTGCTGCAGCTCCCGGTAGAGGTGCCGCACGCTAATGGGTTTGGCCAGCAGGCCATCCACCTCGCTGCGCACACCGTCCAGGTCATCGTGGTTACCGAATGCGGTAAACAACACCATGGGCGGAGACGCCTGATTGCGCCCGGCAAACAGTGCGCGCAACCTGCGTATGGTCTCCAGCCCATCCATCTCGGGCATACGCCAATCCACCAGACAGGCAAGGTAATGTCCGTCGGGATGGGCTTGCACCTGTGCCAGCGCCCGCGGACCGCTGCTGGCCGTCTCCAGCCGCAGCCCGAGCTTGGCGGTGATGTGCTGCAGGATATGCAGCGTCATGGGAGTGTCGTCCACCGCCAGCACCGGCAGGTGCGCCACAGGGGCCAGCGTGGCGGCCAGCTCGGCAATGCCTTGGCGGCGGTCGGGCCCAGCGGCCTTCATGTGAGCCGTGAAGAAGAATGTGCTGCCTTTGCCCAGTTCGCTGCGCACACCAATATCGCCGCCCATCATTTCCACAATGTGCCGGCAAATGGCCAGCCCCAGCCCGGTGCCGCCGTAGCGGCGGGTGGTGGATACGTCAGCTTGCGTGAAGGGGGTGAACAGCCCAGCAACCTGCTCCGGCGACATGCCAATGCCTTCGTCGCTGACAGAAAACCGCAGCTCCACGTCGGTGTCACCGCGCCGCTCCGATTCCACCCGCACCACCACGTTGCCCCCGGCGGAAAACTTCAGGGCGTTGCTCACCAGGTTGGACAGCACCTGCCCCAGGCGCATGGGGTCACCCAGCAGCAGCGTGGAGTCGTCTTCAATGTCGTAGGAAAGCTCAATGCCCTGGTTTTCTGCCCGCAAGGCCAGCAGGTCGGTGAGTTGGTCCAGCACCGTCTCCAGCACGAAGGGGATGCTCTCCATCTGCATCTTGCCTGCCTCCATCTTGGAGAAGTCCAGGATGTCGTTGATGATGCCGAGCAACGCGTCGGACGCGGTCTTGATTTTGCCCACGTAGTTGCGCTGCCGCTCATTGAGGTCGGTGGACAGGCACAGGTCCACCATACCCATGATGGCATTCATGGGCGTGCGGATCTCGTGGGACATATTGGCCAGAAACGCGCTCTTGGTTTCCGCAAATTGCAAGGCTTCGCTGCGCGCCTTGTCCAGCTCGCGCACCAGCGTGCGCACCTTGGTCACATCGCGGGCAATGCCCAGCACGCCAATCAGGCGCCCCTCGGTGCTGTGCACCGCCGTCTTGATGGTCTCCAGCAAGCGGGGCTGCGTGTCAGACCGGTAGGTCACGCTTTCTTCAAAGACCAAGGGCACCGAGCTGCGTGCGGCCTTCTGGTCTTGCTGTCGGAACGCCTCAATCACATGCGGCGGGAAAAAGTCGGAGTCCGACTTGCCAATGATCTGCCCTGGCTCGCTCCCTATGAGTTCCCCAAAGGCCGGGTTGCACGACAGGAAAACGCCGTCCGGGTCTTTCATCCAGACAAAGTCCGGAATGGCACTGAGCAAAGACTGCAACTGCCCGCGCTGGTGCTCGGCGCGGGCCAGCTCGTCCGTCACGGCCTGGGTGAGTTGTAGCACGCGGGCTTCGGCGCGGTGTTGTTCGGTCACGTCCAGAAAACTCCAGACGCGCCCTACCACCTCGGTGCCCAACTTCTGCGGGTGCGAGAAGCGCACAAACACCCGCCCGTCCACCAGTTTCAGCGTGTCCCGGAAGGTGGATGCTGGCCGGTTGCGGGCCTGCTGCACGCTCTTGAGAAAGCGTTGCGGCTCCACCAGTTGGCCCAGCACATGGTTCAGAAAGCGCTCGTCGTTCAGGTCCACCAGCAAGTCTTCACTGACGCCCCAAAGCGTGACGAAACGCTTGTTAACCAGGGTCACCCGATTGTTCAGGTCCACCACCAAAATGCCGTTGTCGGTTGCCTCCAGCGTGGCCTCCACCAAGGACAGCGCGTTGGCACTTTTTTGCAGTGCCGCCTCAGAATTTTGCAAAGACGTCTGGTTGGTGGCCAGCAGCTCCTGGTGCTCTATGCCTAAGCGGATGGAGTTGACCAAGGCGTCGTGCAGTATCTTTGAGTTGCTCAAAATGCCCACGGTAAAAATGGCAACGCCCACGGCCAGTACATAGTCCAACACATTGCGCTCGCCCAACACCAATGCGGCAATCAGAGGGGGCGCCAAAATGGCTGCAAACAAACTAGTCAGCCGCTTGTGGGCTGCCAGCGTGGGCACCGCACCGGTCACCAGACCGAGCACCACCACAATCATGAAATGGCGCTCGCTCTCGGTGGCACTGGGCATCACATAGGCAATGGCCACGCACCAGACCACAGCCATCAGCACCATGTACCGGGTGAATATGGGAAACAAGGTGGCAGTTTCTGAGGCTGATGGGTTGTACCGCACGTACCTCGCGGCCAACACATAGGCGTACAGATCCAGCGAGGCTCCACACACCAGCCAGGCCAGCGGAGCCAGCACCCCGTGGTGCCCGCCCGCTACCACCACTACGCACACCAGCGCGCTGAGCAGCGCGTTTTGCCAGTGCGCAGTCATCGCGTTCTTGTTCAGAAGCAGCAGGATTTCCCTCTGGATTTCTGCTTCGATGGACGGGGGCTGAATCGACATATTTATATGGGCTGGTACTGGCATCCATGGCACGCAAAGCTTCGGTGCGCGGTGGAGCGCCGGGCACCTATGCAAAACCGTTCCATTGTGGGTCAAAACAGCGGGTTTCCAGGCCCGCCGCACCTAAAATGCTGCAGTGCACTGCCTCGCACAACGAACTACATTCATCGCCATGTCACTCGAAATTACCTGGGAGAAGGTCGGAATCGTCCGCCATTTTTCCGGCACCGTCACCGCCACCGACCTGCGGCGATCGATAGAAGAAATCCACGCTGACCCCCGCTTTCCCGAATTGCGTTACAGCATCAACGACTTCAACGCAGTTACCGCCATCGACATAACCAAAGCCGCCATTGCCAGCGCCGCCCTGCGCACCATTGGCGATAGCAAAACAAACGACCACATCCTGGTAGCCATCGTCGCCACCGCCCCTGCAGTCCTGGAACTCGCCGCGTTCTACGCGTCGCCGTCTTACTTGCCGTATCCGGCCAAAGTGTTCGCTACTGTGGAGGAGGCGCGGGAGTGGATTGCGCTGGGTGTGGCTTAGCCGGGGCGGGCCGGTGAGGCAGCGGTATCCCGGCTACCCCTGCGCGCCCTCTACCAAAAACCGCACCCGCCTTACCCCATTCCACTCATCCGCATCCAGCCGAAACGCCAGCGTGATGCGCGGCGGCAACTGATCGGTGTGGCCGAACCAGATGCCATCCACCGGCTGGCCGTGGTGTTTGAGTTTGAGTTGCAGGTGTTTCTCTCCGACCAGGCGCTGCGACACCACTTCCACTTCTTCGCTGAAGGTGGGCGGGCCGAAGCCCTGGCCCCACACCTCTTTGTGCAGTGTGTCCACCACGTCCACACGCAGGTATTGCGGGTCTAGCGGGCCATCGGTTTCCAGGCGGCGCGTCAGCGTGGCGGCGTCCAGCCATTCTTCGGCGACTTCCGTCAGGCCTTGCTCGAAGGCGTCCAGGCCATCCTCGTGAATGGTGCAGCCTGCCGCCATGGCGTGGCCGCCAAAGCGCAGCAGCACGCCGGGGTAGCGCTTGGCCACCAGGTCCAGCGCGTCGCGCAAATGGAAGCCGGGGATGCTGCGGCCCGAGCCTTTGAGTTCGTGCTCTTTGCCCGGCGCTTGGCTTGCGGCAAACACAAAGCTGGGGCGGTGCAGCTTGTCCTTGAGGCGCGAGGCCACGATGCCCACCACGCCTTCGTGAAAGTCGGGGTCGAACACGCAGATGGCGGGTGGTGGCTCGTCGCCTTCGTCAAATAGCGATTCGGCAATGTCCATGGCCTGCGCGCGCATGTCGCCTTCGATCACGCGGCGCTCGCGGTTGATGCCGTCCAGCATCTTGGCCAGCTCGTCGGCGCGGGCTGCGTCGTCGGTGCTCAGGCATTCAATGCCCAGCGTCATGTCTGACAAGCGGCCCGCCGCGTTGATGCGCGGGCCCAGTGCAAAACCAAAGTCAAAGGTGGTGGCCGCGCGCGCGCTGCGGCCTGCGGCCACAAACAAGGCGCCCAGGCCCGCAGGCATGGCACCGGCGCGCACGCGCTTCAAGCCCTGCGCCACCAGGCGGCGGTTGTTGGCGTCGAGCTTGACCACGTCGGCAACGGTGCCCAGTGCCACCAAGGGAAGCAGGGCGTCCAGCTTGGGTTGGTTGCTGGCATCAAAAACACCGCGCGCGCGCAGCTCGCCACGCAAGGCCAGCAGCACATAAAACATCACGCCCACACCGGCCATGGACTTGCTCTCAAACGTGCAGCCGGGCTGGTTGGGGTTGACGATCACGTCCGCTGCAGGCACCTCAATCGCACCGGTCTTGCTGTTGGCGGCGGGCAAGTGGTGGTCGGTCACCAGCACCTGCAGGCCCAGCTTTTTGGCGTGCGCCACGCCGTCAAAGCTGGCAATGCCGTTGTCCACGGTGATCAGCACATCGGCGCCGCTGTCATACACGCGCTGCGATATGGGGGCGGTCAGGCCGTAGCCGTCCACCACGCGGTCGGGCACCAGGTAGCTCACGTTTTTGGCACCTAGCAGGCGCAGGCCGCGCAGGGCCACGGCGCAGGCGGTGGCGCCGTCGCAGTCGTAGTCGGCCACGATGCACAGGCGCTTGTTGGCTTGCATGGCATCGGCCAACAGCACCGCAGCCTCGGCGGCACCTTTCAGCGTGGCGGGCAGCAGCAGCTTGGCCAGTGCGTCGTCCAGCTCGTCGGTGCCTTTGACGCCGCGTGCCGCATACAGGCGTGCCAGCAGGGGGTGAATGCCAGCTTGCTCCAGCGTCCAGACGGTGCGCGGGGGGATGTCGCGGGTGGTGATTTGCATGGTTCCTATTTTTTTAAATGGCTTGCAGCACGGCAACGGCGTCGGTGCTGCCAAAGCGGTGGCGCATGCGCGACCACAGGCCTTGGGTTTGCAGGGAATAGGTGTGTGCGGAGTTTTCCGCGCACAGGGTGATTTCCACCAGGTTGTCGGTGCGAGCGTCTTGCAGCAGGGCGGCAATGGGGCCAGCGTCCAGCGCGTGCCAGGCCGCAGTCCACGCAGCTACGTCGTCGCGCAGTGCGGCGTCTTGCAGGCTGTCCAGCACGGTGTGGCTGCTGTGCGTGGGCAGTGCAAAGCCAGCGGGCAAGCTGCCGGTGCCGCTTACCCAAAATGAGTTGATGGGCAGCAAGCGGGCCGCCGCGCGCGCGTCGTTCACCGGGTGGCTGTAGAACAGCATTTGCATTTCGTTTTGCAGGCGGCGCAAGGGGCGGGCTTGTTCCTGGCGTGGCATCCAGTGGTCCACCGCGCCGCCCGATGCGCGGGCCAACGATGCCGTGGGCAGGTCCGCAAACGCAGCACCAGCCGCCAGCCAGTGGCCTTGGTGCCAGCCGTGTAGCGTGATGCCGTCCTCCGCAAAAAAGCCGCGCATGGCGTCCATCAGCGTGCGCGATTCGGCCTCGCTGATCTGCGAGTCGGTTGGGTCGGCCATGCGCACATGGTCGGTGTTGACTTGCCAGTGGCAGGGCGTGAGCCAGGCCCAGCCTTGGCCACTGTCAGCGGCGGGCAGTTGCAGAGCCTGTGCGTCCAGCGCAGCCCAAGGCACCAGGCCGTCTGCCGCGTTCAGGCCCAAGGCTTGTGCATGCAGCAGTTCGGGCAGCGGGGTGAGGGCATCTTCTTCGCCCGTCTGGCGCGCGCCGGGGGTGAGCAGATGCAGCAGTGCAGACAGCTTGGGCAACTGCAATTGGGGCAGGGCCTGCAGACAGTGGGGGCCGGTGGGCTTTGCGTAGGGAATCAGGGTGGGCATGGGGCTGTATTGTCTGTGAGATGCCACAATCTCCCCGTGAAACAAATTCCCTTTGAGTTGCTGATTGGCTGGCGCTACACGCGTGCTGGCCGCGCCGCCCGGCGCAATGGCTTTATCTCCTTTATTTCCGGTGTCTCCATGCTCGGCATTGCGCTCGGCGTGGCCGCACTCATCATCGTGTTGAGCGTGATGAATGGCTTTCAAAAAGAGGTGCGCGACCGCATGCTCAGCGTCGTATCGCACATCGAGGTGTACGCATCCAATGGCGCTGCTTTGCCGGACCTGGACACCACGCTCAAGGAAGTCAAAGCAAACCGCCAAGTGGTGGGTGCCGCGCCCTTTATTGCCGCACAGGCTTTGCTGGCGCGTGGCGAAGACATGAAGGGCGTGATGGTGCGCGGCATAGACCCGGCGCTGGAACATGAGGTGACCGACCTGGTGGCAGGCCCGCAAGCGGCGGTGCTGTCGCAGCTCAAGCCCGGAGACTTTGGCGTGGTGCTGGGGGCCGAGCTGGCGCGGTCCTTGGGCGTGCGTGCAGGCGACAAGGTGACCTTGGTGGCGCCGAGTGGCGAAGTGACACCAGCCGGCGTGGTGCCGCGCCTCAAGCAGATGACGGTGGCGGGCACTTTTGACTCCGGCCACTTTGAATACGACTCGGCCCTGCTGATGATGCATTGGCAGGACGCGGCCCGCATCTTCCGGCTGGAAGGCCCCACCGGCGTGCGCCTCAAGCTCAAGGATTTGCAGCAGGCCCGCAGCGTGGCCGCTGACCTCTCCCGCAGCCTCACGGGCGAGCTGTACATCCGCGACTGGACGCGCCAGAACCGCACCTGGTTTGCCGCGGTGCAAGTCGAGAAACGCATGATGTTCATCATCCTCACGCTCATCGTGGCAGTGGCCGCGTTCAACTTGGTGAGCACGCTGGTGATGACAGTGACCGATAAGCGCGCTGACATTGCCATCCTGCGCACGCTGGGCGCCAGCCCGGGCAGCATCATGGGCATTTTTGTGGTGCAGGGCGCCATGGTGGGGGTGATAGGCACCATCGCCGGGCTGCTGCTGGGCCTGGGCGTGGCCTTCAATATCGATGTGATCGTGCCCGCGCTGGAGCGGCTGTTGGGCGCCACCTTTTTGCCGCAAGACATTTACCTGATCAGCCGCATGCCCAGCGACCCGCAGATGAACGACATAGCGCCCATTGCCATCATCGCCTTGGTGCTGGCCTTTGCCGCCACCCTGTACCCCAGCTGGCGCGCCAGCCGGGTGAACCCTGCGGAGGCATTGCGGTATGAGTGAGGTTGATTTGTCCCTCGCGGCTAGTGGCGGCCCAGCGCCGCTCAAGGCTGCGGCCTCCATCTTGGCGTGTCAGGGGCTCACCAAACGCTTCGAAGAAGGCCGCCTGGATGTGACCGTACTGCAAGGCGTGGACCTGACGGTGCAGCGCGGTGAAACGCTGGCCATCGTTGGCGCCTCCGGCTCCGGCAAAAGTACTTTGCTGCATTTGCTGGGCGGCCTGGATGCGCCCAGCAGCGGCAGCGTCACTTTGTGCGGCCATGCGCTCGCCGGGCTGAACCCCGCAGAGCAAGGCAAGCTGCGCAACCAGCACCTGGGCTTTGTGTACCAGTTCCACCACCTGCTGCCCGAGTTCAGTGCCTTGGACAACGTGGCCATGCCGCTCACGATTCGCCGTGTGCCACGTGCCGAGGCTGTGCGGGCCGCCACCGACATGCTTACCAAAGTCGGCCTTCAAGGCCGCTTGCAGCACCGGCCTGCCGAGCTGTCAGGCGGTGAGCGCCAGCGTGTGGCCATTGCCCGCGCCTTGGTGACCAAGCCCGACTGCGTGCTGGCCGACGAACCCACCGGCAACCTGGACCGCAGCACCGCAGACGGCGTGTTTGCGCTGATGCTGGAACTGGCCCGCGCGCACGGCACGGCCTTTGTGCTGGTGACGCACGACGCGGCGCTGGCCGCGCGTTGCAACCGGCAGCTGTCCCTTGTGCAAGGCAAGCTGCAATCCCTGGCCTGATGTGCCATGCAATGGATAGACAGCCATTGCCACCTCGACGCGTTTGAGTTTTCGCATGACGCCTTGGCGGTGCGCGAGCAGGCGCGTGCGCGGGGTGTGGCGCATTGCGTCATCCCCGCGGTAGAGCGCGCCAACTGGGACGCGGTGCGGCTGCTGGCCCACCAGACGCAAGACAGCTACTGCCTGGGCATCCACCCGCTCTATGTGCCGCAGGCCAGCGAAGAAGATTTGTCGCAGCTGGAGGCGCAACTGCAAGCGCACCACGCAGATCCTCGCCTGGTGGCCGTGGGGGAAATCGGCCTGGACTACTTCGTGCCCGCCCTCACACAAAGTCCCTTACGCGAAAAGCAGGAGCACTTTTACCGCGCCCAACTCAAGCTGGCACGGCAGTTCGATTTGCCCGTGGTGCTGCATGTGCGCCGCTCGGCGGACAAACTGCTCAAGCACCTGCGCGACCTGAGCCACAAACCCTGGAGCGGCATTGCGCATGCCTTCAACGGCAGCGACATACAAGCGGCAGAGTTCATCAAGCTCGGTTTCAAACTCGGATTTGGCGGCGCAGTGACCTATGAGCGCGCCTTGCAACTGCGCCGTCTGGCCGCCAGCCTGCCGCTGAATGCACTGGTGCTGGAAACTGACGCGCCCGACATTCCGCCGCATTGGCTGTATGCCACCGCAGAGCAGCGTGCCGCCGGTGTGCCGCAAGGCCGCAATACGCCGGGAGAGTTGCCACGCATTGCGGCCGTTGTGGCGGGCTTGCGGGGCATGGCTGTGGCCGACTTGGCGCAGGCCAGCGTGGCCAATACCTGCGCTGCTTTGCCCCGCGTCAAGAACCTGTTGCTTGGCTGAGCAGCACTGCTTTTTTATGCGGCAGCAGGGCTAAGATGGACGCGCAGCGCCATGCCACTGCCATGGCCATGCTTCAAAAGTAAACCGTAGAGGACCTTTTCATGACCAAAGCCAGCGATTCCAAACCCCAGACTGCAGCCCCCGTCAAAGCCCGTGCCGCATCGGCCTCACGCGCAGTCACTGCCGTGCGTGCCGCAGCCAAGGGCGACCGTGCGCCTTCCACCGCCAAGGGTGCCTTGCTGAAGTTTGAAGCCACTGAGGCCACGCAGGCGGCCCAGGGCAAGTTGAATGAAGCGGCTTTGCAATTGCTGGAAGGCACCGGTGCATCGGCCCACCGTTCGCCCGAAGAGCGGGCCAAGTCCTTGCGTGCCCTGATTGAAGGTGCTGCACCAGACGATCGTCGTGCCTTGCGCGCAGCGCTGCTGGCGAACGATAAAAAGAGTGCGCCCGAAAAAATAAACCCGGATGAAATTTTGTCGGCCGACTGGCGCGATGGCGGCTACCCCTACAAAAACCTGCTGCGCCGCAGCGTCTATGAAAAGCAGAAGTTCAACCTGCAGACCGAGCTGCTCAAGCTGCAAGCCTGGGTCAAGGAAACCGGCCAGCGCGTGGTGATTTTGTTCGAAGGCCGTGACGCAGCAGGCAAGGGCGGCACCATCAAGCGCTTCATGGAACACCTGAATCCGCGCGGTGCGCGCGTGGTGGCTTTGGAAAAACCGTCCGAAACTGAGCAAGGCCAGTGGTACTTCCAGCGCTATGTGCAGCACCTGCCCACGCGCGGCGAAATCGTGCTGTTTGACCGCAGCTGGTACAACCGCGCTGGGGTGGAGCGCGTGATGGGCTTTTGCAGCGATGCCGAATACGCCGAGTTCATGAAACAAGCCCCCGACTTTGAGCGCCATCTGGTGCGCAGCGGCGTGTACGTCATCAAGTTCTGGTTCAGCGTGAGCCGCCACGAACAACGCCGCCGCTTCAAGGAGCGCGAGGGTCATCCGCTCAAGCAATGGAAGTTGAGCCCCATCGACCTGGCATCGCTGGACAAATGGGAGGACTACACCCGCGCCAAGGAAAGCATGTTCTTCGAGACCGACACCGCCGATGCGCCGTGGACCGTGATCAAGAGCGACTGCAAAAAGCGCGCGCGCTTGAATGCCATGCGCTATGTGCTGCACAAGCTGCCCTATGGGAACAAGGACCTGGAGCACATTGGCAAGCTGGACCCGCTGATCGTGGGCCGCGCACATGTGGTGTACGAACGCGGCGAAAAGGCCGGTACGGTTCTGTAAGAATGCCCCATGGCAAGAAAAGAAACAATCACACTCCCCGAAGTCAATTTTTCCGAAGAGGGGCCCATTCGCCACCTGCATCTGGGTAGCGAGTGGATTCAGGGCTCCATGCTGGTGGATGCACCCACCGTGCTGGTGCATGAATACATCCAGCGCATGATGGCCTGGCTCCTGTTCATGGACCCGTCCACCGTGGGCCAGCGCCGGGCCGTGCAGCTGGGCTTGGGGGCGGCCTCGCTCACCAAGTTTTGCCACAAGGTGCTGCGCATGAAAAACACCACCGCCATTGAACTCAACCCGCAGGTGCTGCATGCCTGCCGTGGCTGGTTCAACCTTCCCGCGGACAACGCGCGCATGCAGGTGGTGCTGGCCGATGCATCGCAAGAAATCAAAAAGCCCCAGTGGCTGGGCAGCGTTGACGCGCTGCAGGTAGACCTGTACGACGAAGAGGCCGCAGCCCCGGTGCTCGACAGCCCCGACTTCTATGCCGACTGCCGCGCCATGCTTACCGAAGAAGGCTGCATGACGGTGAACCTCTTTGGCCGCGTGTCCAGCTTTCAGGGCAGCGTGGACCGCATTGCCGAGGCCTTTGGTCTGGACGCCGTGTGGGCTTTCAAAGCCACGCGCGAAGGCAATACCGTGGTCATGGCGCAGCGCACGCCCTCGCGCCCCAAGCGCAATGTGCTGGCCGAGCGTGCCGACTTCATCGCCTCCACCTGGGGCCTGCCCGCCGACAAGTGGGTGCGCGTGTTCAAGCCGGTGGCCCCATGACACCGCACACCAGTTCCACCGCCGCGCCGCGCCCCCATGTGGGCCCGTTGGAGTGGCGCCAGTTGGTGCAGTGGCTGCACCGTGACGGCATCATTTCTGACGACGAGGCTGCGCGCACCATTGCCCGCTGCTCGCTCGCCGAAAGCGCGCAGCACCCTTTGTTGCGCCTTGCTGCCGTGTCGATGCGCCGCGCGGCCGATCAAAAGCCGTTGGATGTGGAGTTGCTGTCACAGTGGCTGGCCAAGCGCTGTGGCCTGGGCTATTTGCGCATAGACCCGCTCAAGGTGGAAGTGGGCAAGATTGCCGACTCCATGGGCGCAGCCTATGCCGAGCGCCACCGCATCTTGCCGGTGACGGTCACACCCTCTGAAATTACCGTGGCCACCAGCGAGCCCTTCATCACCGATTGGGTGGCCGAGGTGGAGCGCCAGTCGCGCCGTACGGTGCGCCGCGTGCTGGCCAGCCCGCTGGAAGTACAGCGCTACACGGCAGAGTTTTATGCGCTGGCCAAATCGGTCCGCGCGGCCACCAAGAGCGGCACCAACAATGGCGCCAGCTTCGAGCAGCTGGTGGAACTGGGGCGCAGCAACAAGCAGCTCGATGCCAACGACCAGGGCGTGGTGCAGGTGGTGGACTGGCTGTGGCAATACGCCTTTGACCAGCGCGCCAGCGACATCCACCTGGAGCCCCGGCGCGAGCAGGGCGTGATCCGCTTCCGCATCGATGGCGTGCTGCACCCGGTGTACCAAATGCCCATGGGCGTGCTCAACGCCATGACGGCGCGCATCAAACTCTTGGGCCGCATGGATGTGATTGAAAAACGCCGCCCGCAAGACGGCCGCATCAAGACGCGCAACCCGCGCGGCGACGAGATCGAAATGCGTATCTCCACGCTGCCCACCGCCTTTGGCGAAAAGATGGTGATGCGCATCTTTGACCCCGACAACGCCGTCAAAGACCTGGACGCCCTGGGCTTTAGTGCCCACGATGCGGCGCGCTGGGAGGCGCTGGTGAAGCGCCCGCACGGCATCATTTTGGTGACGGGCCCCACCGGCTCGGGCAAAACCACCACGCTGTATTCCACCCTCAAGCGCGTGGCCACCGAAGAGGTGAACGTGAGCACGGTGGAAGACCCGATTGAAATGATCGAACCGTCTTTCAACCAGACCCAGGTGCAGCCCCAGCTGGACTTTGGCTTTCCGCAAGGCCTGCGCGCCCTCATGCGGCAGGACCCGGACATCATCATGGTGGGCGAAATCCGCGACCTGGAAACCGCCGAAATGGCGGTGCAGGCCGCGCTCACCGGGCACCTGGTGTTCTCCACGCTGCACACCAACGATGCGCCGTCTGCCGTGACACGCTTGCTGGAGTTGGGTATTCCGTCGTACCTCATCAACGCCACGCTGTTGGGTGTGCTGGCACAGCGCTTGGTGCGCACCTTGTGCACCAAATGCCGCGTGCCCGATGAAGACAGCACCCGCGAAAAAATGGCCGAGCTGCTCAAACCCTGGAGCATCAGCGGTGCTTACAAAGCCTACAAGCCCGTGGGCTGTGTGGACTGCCGCATGACCGGCTTCATGGGCCGCATGGGTCTGTACGAGTTGCTGGAAGTGACCGAAAGCTTCAAGACCCGCGTAACCAAAGAGCCGGTGATCGACGCGCTGCGCCAGCAGGCGCTGGCAGACGGCATGCGCCCCTTGCGTCTGGCTGGTGCGTTGCGCGTGGCCGAGGGTGTGACGGTGATGGACGAAGTGCTGAGTTCCACGCCGCCCATGCAATAGGGCGCATCACCAGCGCGCGCGTGTGAATCTAAAAAACCAGAAGGACTTTTTCTCCGGCCTGCTGTTCATGGCCGCAGGCCTGTCGTTTGCCTGGAGTGCTCCCCGCTACACCGTGGGTACGGCGGCCGACATGGGGCCCGGCTATGTGTCTTTGCTGTTGGGCGCGGTGCTCACGCTCTTGGGCGGCGTGGTGGTGTTCAAGGCGCTGGTGTTTGAAACCGAAGACGGTGGCCGCATAGGCGCCTGGGCCTGGCAAACATTGGCTTGGGTGGTGTTGACCAATCTGGCTTTGGGATGGGTGCTCGACAGATGGGCACCTTTTGCCGGCCGGGATGTGGGCGCAGCATTCACCAAGCTCAAGCTGCTGCCCCTTTTGACGGGCATGCTGGGCGCGTTGGGTCCGGTGGAGGCAGTCGCGCTGATGGTGCTGTGCCTCATGGTGGCGGTGGTGCTGGCCTCGGGTACATGGCTCAAAGCCGTTGCCATGGGCGTGCTGGGGCTGCTGCTGGGGCTGGTTGGCACCAGCATGGCTTCGGACGCAGTGCGCTTTGCCTTGGACTTGCCGGAGCTGGCGGGGGGCATCGGGTTTGTGGCGCTGGCCATCGGTGTGCTGGGCTATGGCGACCGCATCCGCACCCTGGCGAGCCACCGGCGCATGCGCCAGACAGCTGGCGCCCGGCGGGTGGGGCGTTGGTTCTTTCCGGCCTTGGTGTTCTTGTATGCCGTGGGTGTGGGTGCCATCCGGGGCAGCACGTTTGACCTCTGGCTGTTGACCGGGTGTGCGCTGGTGGGCCATGTGTTTCGCCAGCTGGACATGCAGCCTGCGCCCTTGCTGCTCGGGTTTGTGCTGGGGCCGCTAATGGAAGACAAGCTGCGCAGCGCTTTGCAGTTTGCAGACGGCGACTGGAGCGTGTTTGTCTCGCGGCCACTGTCAGCAGGGCTGCTGCTGGGGGCTGTGGGCTTGCTACTACTGGCACCCATCGTGCGGTCGTGGCGCCCAACGACCTGGAAGCGCCGCTGATCAGGCGCTCACAAATTTGCTGATATCTACCGCGTCGATCTGCTCTGGCAGCAGGTATTTTTCGGCATAGCGCTGGTACACGCCCGAGGTCAGGAACAGGTCGAACAGGTCGCCGTCTATGTGTTTGTCTTTCTTGAAGAAGGACAAAATCTTGATGCACTCCGAGAGCGTCTTGGGCTTTTTGTAGGGCCGGTCGGATGCGGTCAGCGCTTCAAAAATATCGGCAATGGCCATGATGCGCATGGGCACGCTCAAGTCGTCAGCACCCAGCTTGCGCGGGTAGCCGCTGCCAATGAGGGTTTCGTGGTGGGTGCCTGCGTATTCGGGCACACGGCGCATGTTCTTCGGCAGGGGTAGCTGCTCCAGCATCATCAGGCTTTGCATCACGTGCTCGTTGATCTTGAAGCGTTCTTCTTCGGTCAGCGTGCCGCGGCCAATGCTCAGGTTGTAGACCTCGCCGTAGTTGTAGAGGTGTTCGGGCACCGTCACCTTGAATTCCCATTTCGGGTCCAGCACCGCTTTGCTGGTGCGCGGAATGATGTGGTGCGCCTTGTCGGACAGCAGCTGCTCGGTGGCGGGCAGCGGTGCGGGGGCGTCGGTGTAGCGCTTGAGTTCTTCATGGGCCAGGCCGGCGCGGTCGTCAAAGTGGCGCACCCAGGTTTCTTCGGCAATGCGCTTGAGGCGTTCCACCTTGTCGGGTGCCATGAATTCGCCGCCCTGGTTGCATTCGGCCACAAAGGCAAAGTCGTCTTGCAACTGGGCCACACGCGCATCAAACGCGGCTTGGGCTGCGGCTGCATCGCCGCCGCTGGCAATGGCTTCCAGCTGGGTGATGCGGGCATCGCGCCACAGCGCTTCAAAGCGCATCCGCACTTCGTGGATGCGGTTGTAAATGGTCTCCAGCTTGCAGGCCTTGTCCACCACATATTCGGGCGTGGTGACCTTGCCGCAGTCGTGCAGCCAGGCACCAATGCGGAACTCGCGCCACTCGTCTTCGGTCTCGAACTTGAAGCTGGCCAGTGGCCCTTCAGTCTGCTCGGTGGCGGCATGCGCCAGCATGATGCCCAGCTCAGGCACACGCTCGCAGTGGCCGCCGGTGTAGGGGCTCTTGGCGTCAATGGCGCCGGCTATCAGCTTGATCAAGGCGTCCATGAGCTGCTTTTGCGCTTCGATCAGGTTCTGGTTTTCGATGGCCACGGCAGACTGCGCGGCCAGCGCCTCCACAAACTCCACCAAGTCGGGCGGGAAGGGGATTACCGCGCCGGTTTTGGGGTCCAGCGCATTGAGCAGCTGGATCACCCCGATCACCTCGCCCTCGCGCGGGCTCAGGGGCACGGTCAGCATGGACACAGTTCTGAAGCCGCTCTCCTCGCTGAACTTCTTGGTGCCCGAGAGGTCAAAGCGCGTCTCGGTGTACACGTCGTCAATCACCACCGAGGCACCAGTGTTGGCCGCCGTCACCACCACAAAGTGGTTGTTGGGCTTACCCTCTGCATCGAACAACGGAATCTCGAACGAGGGCAGCGCATCGTCGCTGGTGCGTTGGGCAAAAGCGAGCGTGTTGTGCTCGGTTTTGAGGAACAGCGTTGCCGCTGCGCAGTGTGCAATTTCGCGTGCGCCAAACAGCGCTTGGCGCAGCAGCAGTGTGCGGTTTTGCTCGCGCGAGAGCTGGATGCCGGTCTCCACCAGGCGATGCAGTTTTTCTTGCGAGGTGTGCAGTTCATCAGTGCGTTTCTGGATGGCACCGTGCATCACGTACTGCGCATCGCCCAATGCCTGGATTTCGTAGAGCATGGAGGAGGTCTGGTGCGGCTCCTGCGAGAAGTCGAGCCTCTTGAGCCGCTCGGAGTCTGAAGCCATCGCGGACAGGTCCTTGGCAATTTGCCGTGAGCCCAAAAAGGCCAGTGGCACCAAGACCACCAGCACCGCCAGCGAGAGCAGCATTACGTCCCGTTGCGCTGTGTTGAACGCGGCGGTGAAGTCGGAAACCGGCGCCCAGACGGTGATGCGGAACGCCGCATCTTCGGCCACCCTCACTCGCTTGTGGTTGACCACAAAGCGCTGCTGGGTGGGGCCCACATCCATGATGCTGGAGGCCGCATCGTCTCCGGCTTTGAGCACCGACAACAAGGCGTTGTCCAGCTTGTCGGACTCGACCATGGGTGCGATCTTGATCGGATCAAACAGGCCGTTGCCGTGAAAGGCCAGCATATGGCCCTTGCTGTCTTGCACTGCAATAGCGCCGTTGGCCGGGAGCTTGATGTTGGCCAGAAAACCTTCGATGGCGCGCAAGCTGATGTCGGTGGCCAGTACGCCGTCGCCATCAGCCAAAGGCGCTGCGACGGTGAGGCCCAGCTCGCCCGTAGACGCAAATACATAGGGTTCCGTCACGACCAGACGCCCCTTGGCAAGGGCCTGCGTGTACCACGGACGCTCTGTTGGAACGAACTTGGCGGGCTGGCTGCGCCGGTACAGCAGCGTTTTTTCCTTGTTCAAAAAGTGGAATGTCTCGGTGCGTTGCCCTTGCTTGTCCTTGAGGATGCGGCGCACCACAAATTGAGTGGCTTCGGGCGCTTTGAGGGCCGCCTGTATGCGTGCATCTCCCCCGGTATCAATGACCTGCAAAAATTCGTCATTGGCCAGCGCAAAAAAGTGGGAATACACATTGGGGTCTGCTGCCACAGAGCCCAGAAAAGTGGGTACCACACCATCGGGGTTGAGTGCGCCGTTTTGCACATAGATGGAGCGCGATGCCCCTGCGCGCACCACCACCAGCTTGGCACTCTCTTGCACCAGGTTTTCCAACTGCAGCGAGGCCTGGTCGGCAATCAGCGAAAAGCGCTCCTGCGCGGACTCTTCGGAAATGCTGGTGAAAGTGCGAAACACCGTCACCAGAAAGGCAGCCGCCAGGCTGACCACCAACAACACCGTCATGCCCAGTACCCAGGACTGAAAGCGAATTCGTAGACGATCTTTCATGGCGGCCCCCTGCCTTGGTTGTTGGTTCATTCTAGGAGCTAGTGCTGCGCTCGCAAAATGACAGCGGAGCTTATCTTTGTATGGTGTAGATTCAACGTCATCTCATCCGACGACATCAAGCTCTGACCACCATGCACCATTCCACCACCCCGCATGACGAACATTGGCCGCCGGTAGGTACCGGTTTGTGGACCCGCTGGTGGGGCTACCTGACACGCTGGCTAATTTTTGGTTTGGCCGTGCATGTGTTTTTGCCGGTGCCCGAGGGGCAGCAGCCTTGGTGGCAGCTCAAGCTGGAGCAAGCGGCCGTGGGCCTGCTGTTTGGCCTGGTGTGCGCTGTGTTGTTTACCGTGACCGAAAACAGCTGGAACACGCCCCGGGTGAAGTGGAAGTCCTGGGCCCTGGTGGTGGGCACCTGGCTCGTGGTGAAGGTGGTGTTTGTGAGCGCCATTGCCATCATCGGCTGAGGCACTGCGCTCAGACGATCAGGGGCGGCGGTAGCTCACCTGCTGGCGGCTCCAGTACTTGCCCGCAATCTCGTCTAGCCGCACCACGCCGCCACTCGATGGCGCATGCACAAAGCGGCCTTCTCCCACATAGATGCCCGCATGGTTGGTGACGCCCTTTTGGGTGAACACCACCAGGTCACCGGTGCGCAGCGCGGCTGCGGGTATGGGCTGCCCCCAGTTGACCAAGGCCGCCACGGTGCGTGGCGGGACGATGGCGGCCTGGCTCTTGTACACATAGCCGATCAGGCCGCTGCAATCAAAACCGGAGTCGGGCGTGTTGCCACCCCAGCGGTAGGGCGTACCCACCAGGCTGATGGCGTGCAGGGTGACGTCGTTGGCCTGCTCTTGCGTGAGGCGGGCAGGCCATTCGATAGTGGCGGTGTCTTCGGCTGGGCGCGGTGGTGTGCTGGAGCAGCCGGCCAGCACGGCTAGCGCACACAAGGCTGCGCACAGCGCTGCACGCTGGGCGGCCTGCGGCAGTGCCAAGGGGGACCAAGTTGCCAGGGTTTTCATCACCTAGTCTTGTTGGGCAGCCACCAGTTGGGCTAGCGCCTGGTCCAGGTCAAAGGCGTCCATGGCTTCGGCAAAGGCGGTGGCGTGGGTGCCCAGTGCGTTTTCAATCATGGGACGGGCAGACTCCCACACGGCCACAGCAGTGAAGTCGTCATCCGACAGCAGCGCACGCATGTGCGCCAGCAACTGCTGGGTGCGCTCTGCGCTGAGTGCTTCGGGCTGCAGCAAGTTGGTGGGGCTGGCCTGCAGCGGAATGCGCGCCCAGAAGGTGCTGCCCTGACCCGGTGCGCTCACCACGCCGATGGTGCCGCCCATCATGGAGACCAGCATTTTGCAAATGGTCAGCCCCATGCCCACGCCGCCATAGGCGCGGGTGGAGGAGGCGTCCAGCTGTTCAAACAACTCAAATATCCGGCTCTGGTGCTCCTGGGCAATGCCGATGCCGGGGTCTTGTACTTCAAGGCACAGCGTAAAGCGTTCGCCCACGCGGGCCTCGGCGTTCACCCGCACCTGGATGCTGCCGTGCGACGAAAACTTGATGGCGTTGCCAATGAAGTTGGTCAGCACATTGCCAATGCGCACCGGGTCGCCAATCAGGTCGGTGGGCACGGCGGGGGCCATTGCCAGGTCCAGTTCCAGGCCCTTGGCAACCGCACGTGGCCTTGCCAGTTCCACGCTGGCCAGCAGCACGGTTTGCAGATTGAAGGGCACGTTCTGAATGGCCAACTGCTGCGTCTCAATGCGCGCCAAATCCAGAATGCCGCTGAGCAGGCCCAGCAGCCGGTTGCCCGATGTCGAAATCTTGCGAATCATCTCCGCCGTCTCGGCATCAGATACCCGTCTGGACGCCATGTGTGCCATGCCCAGCACCGCGTTCAGAGGGGTGCGGAACTCATGGCTCATATTGGCCAGCAGATTGGCCTTGGCCACCTGGGCAGCCTGGCTCTTGATGAGTGCATCGTTCAGGGCCTGGGTGCGTTCGGTTACGCGTTGCTCCAGTTCGGCATTGAGCTGGCGCACTTCACGCGAGCGTGCCAGGTGTTCCAGATGCAGGCGCACCCGCGCTTTGGCCACGGTGGGGTCGATAGGTTTGCTGATGAAGTCGGTGGCTCCGGCGTCGAGCGCGGCAGCCTCGCTGTGGGGATCGCTTTTGGCGGTCACAAAAATGACCGGGATGTCAGCGGTTTCTTCGTCCACCTGCAGCGCTGCGAACACCTCGTAGCCATTCATGCCGGGCATCATCACGTCCAGCAGCACCAGGTCGGGGCGTTGCGCCTGTGCAAGCTGCAGGCCCTCCTGGCCGGAAAGCGCAAAGCTCACATCCCCCAGGCTGGCAACCGCGTCGCCCAGCACTTCAATGTTGTCGGGGACGTCGTCAATGATGAGGATGCGTGGGTGGGGAGTCATGGTCTTCGGGTAACGGTGTCAGGAGGGAAAAACTTCTTGCTGCTGGAGGTCGTTGAGTGCATGCAGGGCGGCGTCAAAGTCCAGCTGCCGCACTTGCTCCAGTACGGCCTGGTAGGGGCCTGCGGCGATGGTGTGCACCAGCTGATCACCCAAGGCCTCTGCCACTTTGCGTGCGCGCAAATTGCGGATGAACAGCAGTTGTTTGAGTTCCAGAATCAGCGGTGTGGCAGCAGCCCAGTCCACCTCTTGCAGCGCGCTGGCCTGTGAGCCGGGGCTTGCCTGCGTGCCAGGTTTTGCCGGGGCAGTATCCGGTGCCGCCAATGCGAGGGCACTGCCAGGTGCAGAAGCGGCGTCTTGGCGCTGGTGGGGGTCCAGCGCAAAGCGCATGGTGAAGGTGAAGCGGCTACCTTGTCCGGGCACGCTTTGGGCGCTGATAGTGCCGCCCATCATCTCTACCAGTTCTTTGGTGATGGACAGCCCCAGGCCGGTGCCTCCGTACTTGCGGGTGATGGAGCTGTCGGCCTGCGAGAAAGGGGCAAACAGCTGGCTGATCTGTTGTGCGTCCATGCCAATGCCGCTGTCCTTGACGCTGAACTGCAGCCGCACATCGGTGGGGCTGCTTTGCACCACCTCAATGCCCAGCTCGATGCCACCCTCCGTAGTGAACTTGATGGCGTTGCCAATGAGGTTGATCAGCACCTGCTCCAGCCGCAAGGCGTCGCCCAGAAGGCGTGTGGGCACGTCGGGCGCCACCCACAGCTTCCAGCCCAATGATTTTTTCTGCAGCGACAGCTCAAACAGGCTCACCACGTTGGCAAGGGAAGCCGTGAGGTGAAAGGGAATGCTCTCCAGCTGCAGTTGCCCGGCGTTGAGCTTGGAGAAATCCAGAATGTCATTGAGGATGCGCAGCAACGAGTTGGCCGAGTTGTGGGCCTTTTGCAGATAGTCGCGTTGCAGGGCGCTGAGCTCGGTGTCCAGCACCATGCGCGTCATGCCGATGATGGAGTTCATGGGCGTGCGGATCTCGTGGCTCATATTGGCCAGAAACTGCCCTTTGCTCACCGTGGCCGCCTCGGCCTTCTGCCGGGCGTCGTCCAGCGCGCGTTCATGCTGCTTGCGCTCGGTAATGTCTTGAAGAATACCGCTCAGGCGAACCACCTTGCCCCCCGCGTAGGTGGCCTTGCCGGTAGCGCGCACATCAATGCGGTTGCCTTGCAGCGTCATCATTTCCAGCTCCATGTCGTAGCCGGTTCCATGCTCCATGGCGGCTTGCAGCGCGGCCTGCAGGCGCGCGCCGGACTCTGGCAGAAAGGCGGTTAGCGCATTGACCAGGTTGGGGGTGTATTCGTCGGGCGTGGTTTCATAAATGCGGTAGGTCTCTTGCGTCCAGTACACATGGCCGGTTTCCATATTGAATTTCCAGCCGCCCACCTTGGCCACGAGTTGGGACTCCTCCATCAGCGTGTTGCTCAGGTTCAAGGCTTCTTCTGCACGCTTGCGCCCGGTCATGTCCACGATTTGGGCAATCACAAACTGCGGGCTTCCGTCTGCCTCGCGCACGCAGGAGATGCTGGCCATGCCCCAGATTACCTGGCCGTCGCGGTGCAGGTAGCGTTTGGTGCGCTGGTACACCGGGATGTCGCCACGGAGCAGCCGCTGCACCTGCAGGTTGTCCATCTCCCATTCGTCGGGGTGGGTGAGTTCCCGGAATGTGAGCTCCTGCAGCTCGGCTTCGGTGTAGCCCAAAAACTCGCACATGGCCGGGTTGGCGCGCTGCCACTGACCCTTGGGCGACAGAAAGGCAATGCCGCTGGCCGCATTCTCGAAGGAGGCCACAAAGGTGGCTTCGCTGCGCCGCAGTTGTTCTTCGGCCTGGCGGCGTGAGGTGATGTCGGAGCGGATGGAAACGTACTTTTCCACCAGACCGTTGCTGTCCACATAGGGCGCCACCATGCTGTCTACCCAGTAAAGGCTGCCGTCTTTGGCGCGGTTGCAAATTTCACCGCGCCAGGGCTTGCCACTGGCCACCGTGTCCCAAAAGTCACTCCAGAACGCGGAGCTGTGCGCGCCGGAGTTGACGATGCGGTGGTCTTGTCCGATGAGCTCTTCGCGTGTGTAGCCGCTGATGCGGCAGAAGGCATCGTTTACTTCGATGATTTTTCCGAAGCGGTCGGCGGTGGAAACGATCGCGTGGGTGTGGATGGTGTTGAGCAGCGCGCGCGCATCCCGCAGGGCCGACTCCAGCGCGTGCTGGGCGCGCTTTTGCGCAGAAATATCGGTGCTGATTTTCATGAAGCCGATCAGCTGCTGCTGGGCGTTGAAGGTGGGCTGAATCTCGATGTCGGCCCAGTAGTGGTGCCCGTCCTTGGCCCGTTTGACCAGTTGCACGCGGCAGGACTCACCCTTGTCGGCAGCGTCGATCAGCGCTTGCACGGTTGCCGGATCGCTTTGCTCGGACGTCAGCAATTCGGAGGGTGTCTTGCCAACCGCCTCTTGCAGCGTGTAGCCGGTGATTTCGGTGAAACCTGCGTTGGCCCAGACGATTTTGCGTTGCTTGTCCATGATGGTGACGGCGCTGGCAGTGTGCTCAATCACCTGTGCCATTTGCCGCAGCTCCAAGGTCATGGCCTGGGCAATTTCCTGCGCACGCTGGCGGCCGGCGGCCAGTAGCCAGACGGCGGTGGTCAGCAACAGGCTGACCAGCAAACCGCCCACCGCAATAAGCACAAGGCCGGTTTCGTCTTGCGCGGCATTGAAGCGGGGTGTAGTGCTGGTGCGCAGCGTCATGGTGCGGCTGCCCACATTGAGGTAGCGATCGGCTATGTGGCGGCGGGTTTGGGCCTCGGGGGTGAGTCCGCCCGTAGGGGTGACGGACAGGGTGCCATCTGCATCCATGACGGCCATGTCTGGCAGCACCTCGGGGCCGTCGAAAAGCTCAAAGTCAATCTGGCCGTCGGTGATGTTGTTCACACCGGCAAACAGCTCGTGCACCACGATGGGGGTGTACACCAGGCACAGCAGATCGCGCATGCGCTCTGTGGATGTTTGCGGATGCGTGCCTTCTTTGTAGACCGGTAGGAAGTAGATGAAGCCCGGGGACTTTTTGGTGTCTTGCAGCAGTTCAATCTTGGCCAGCAGGGTGGGCTCCCCGGTGGCGACCGCGTACTCCAATGCGGCCCGGCGCCTGGGGTCCTGGCCCAGGTCGAAACCCAAGGCTGCTCGGTTGCTCTGCAGCGGCTCGATGTCTTCCACCACATACAGGTCGGCGTTGTTGCCGTTGGTCTTGACGGTGTAGTCGGGCACGCCGTCTGCGCGCTGGGCAGCCGTGTAAGCGTTCAAGTCGGGGCGCATCACTCGGCGAATCAGGCCAAAACCCCGGATACCGGGGAACTCATTGGGCAGGTCACGCGACTCCACGTAGGCACGGAAGTTGTCCCTCTTGAGGTGCGCATTGGCTGCCAGCGCACCGCGGGCGCCCCGCAGCCCGTACAAGGAGCGGTTCAGGCGCTGGACAATTTCTGCCTCGGTGCGGTCGGAGCCCGCCTCAAACCGGGCCTGGCTTTGCGTGCGCAGGTTGTCGGTTTGCCACCAGATGCCGCCTGCAGTGAGTGCCAGGCCCAGCAACTGGGTGGCCGCAGCCAAGGCCACGGCCGAGGTTGTTTTGCCAAAGCCCATATGCGCTGGCACCTGCGCAGTGCTTGCACCCCGCACGGCGGTGATAAAGCGCCAATAGACCACTGGTGCCGCGAGCATGAGCATCATGCCGGTGTCCAGCATGCCGGTTTGCACGGTGCCCAGGTACGGCGCGATGGCTGGCAGTATCAGCATCACGCAGGTTTCTGACAACGCAAAAATGCACAGCACTTCCAGCAGCAAGCGCTTGGGGTTGAACGCGGTCTTCATATTGGGCGGGCTTTGCCGTGGGGCCTTGTGCGGTGGCAGTGGGCACAAGGTTATCTGATGCGGCGCGGTTTAGCTGAAAAGGGCCTCAAAACCCAGCTCGGGCTCGAAGCGTTTGTTGCGGTAGCACAGCCGCGTGGGGCCAGGCATGGCGCGCGTCTTGACGCTGTGCCAGGGGTCGCTGGGGTAGGTGAGCACGCGTTCGCCGTTGGCATCAAAAGGCTCGGGCTGGATCAAGGCCGGGGCCTGGCTGCGGGCCCACTGCAGGGCACCGGCCACATCGGCAAAGCGCGACAGGTGGGCCAGCGTCATGATCTGTGGCGGCGCCATTTCAATGTCGCGTGCCCAGTACTGGGTGAGGGCGGCGCGCGGGGTGAGCCATACGCTTTGCGTGGTCTCCACATCGTCGTGGCGGGCCACCTGGTCGGTGGGGAGTGCCGCCACAAAAAAGCGGGTGTCAAAACGCTTGCTGGAAATGGAGGGCATCTTGGGCGTGACCCAGCGCGACCACGGGGCCACCGCCTGGGTTTGCAGGCGCAGCCCGGCTTCGGCCAGGGCCAGGTTGAACATGCGGCCGTCTTTGAGTTGTTGTGCCAACGCGGCGCTGTGGTCGGGCGTGGCGCCTTGGGCAAACAGCACGCCGCATTCTTCAAAGGCTTCCCGCAGGGCGGCCACAAACAGGCCTTTGGCAATCTGCGGGCTTAGCTCGGGCTCGCCCAACGCGGTGTGCAGTTGGTGCGCAGGCTGGTCCAGGTGCAGGGCTTCGTCGAGTTGTGCATCGCTGTCGTCGAGCTTGCCACCGGGGAACACATAAGCACCGCCCAACACGTCCGACAAGCCGTGGCGTTTGACCAGGAACACTTCAAGCCCTGCAGGCGCATCCCGCAGAATGATGACCGTAGCGGCATCGCGCGGCGGGGTGTGAATGATCTCGGAGCTGATTTCCATGGTTAAAGTTCCCTTGCAGCCCGCAGGCTGGCATTTCCTATTGCAACAAAGACGGAGAACACAATGACGGTTGATTTCAAAGGTCGCGTAGCGATTGTCACCGGAGCCGGTGGCGGCTTGGGTCGCCAACATGCCTTGGCCCTGGCCGCACGCGGAGCCAAAGTGCTGGTGAACGACTTGGGCGGCGCACGCGATGGCTCCGGAAGTTCGCTCACCGCGGCCGAGCATGTGGTGGAAGAAATCCGCGCGGCCGGTGGCGAGGCCATTGCCAACGGCGCCTCGGTAACCGACTGGGACGCCGTACAGGCCATGGTGCAGCAGGCCGTGGATGCCTGGGGCCGCATCGACATCGTGGTGAACAACGCGGGCATCTTGCGTGACAAGACCTTTGCCAAGATGGACCTGGCCGACTTCCGCACCGTGCTGGATGTGCACCTGATGGGCGCGGTGCATTGCACCAAGGCCGCCTGGCCGCACATGGTGGCGCAAAACTATGGCCGCATTTTGATGACCACTTCCAGCACCGGCCTGTATGGCAACTTTGGCCAAAGCAACTACGGCGCGGCCAAGCTGGCGCTGGTGGGCCTGATGCAGACACTGGGCCTGGAAGGCGCCAAGCACGGCATCCGGGTGAACTGCCTGGCACCCACCGCCGCCACCCGCATGACCGAAGGCCTGATGCCGCCCGAGGTGCTGGCCGCGCTCGAACCCCAAGCCGTCACCCCCGCCATGCTGGTGCTGGTGGCAGAAGACGCGCCCACGCGCACCGTGCTGTGTGCGGGCGCAGGCAGTGTGGAGGCGGCGCACATCACGCTCACGCAAGGGGCTTGGATCGGGCTGGATGGGCAGGCACCCGAGCGCTTGGCAGAGCAACTGGCCCAGGTGCGTGACCGCACTGACGAGATGGTGCCCGCCAGCGGCTCCGGCCAAGGCGCGCACGAAGTGGGCCGCGCCACGGCCATGCTCAAAAAGGCCTAGGCTGTAAAGGGGGCTGGGCTACAGCGGTGCGTGCTGTGTTTGCCCGGCCTGGCTGTAGTCGCGCTCGGCTTGCAGGGCGAGTTGCTCGGCCTGGTCAATCACTTCAGCAGGGTTGGCGTTGTCAGACTCCACTGTGACCGCGCCCAGGGTGAATTGCGGAACAAAAGCGTGCAGGGTGTCGTTGTTGCCAATCACATCCAGCGGTTCGTTCATCAACTCGCGCAGCCGCGCAGTCATGCTGGGAATGACCTTGGGCTGCGTTACCGCAGACAGCACTACTACAAAACAGCGCGGGTGGTACAGGCCCACCAGGCAGCGAAAGCCCATGGCCCGCCGGATGCGGGCGGCCATGGTGGCCAGAATTTGCTGGTCCACAGAATGGCCCGCCACATCACTGAGCGCATACAAATTGCGCAGGTGCAGGCAGATCACCACGCTGCGCGTGCCCAGGCGGTGGCTGCGCCAGAAGGCGTCGTCCACCTTGGACAGCAGCACCGAGCCGCGTGGCAAGCCAGTGGCAGGGTCCATGCCCTGTGCCAAACCAGCCAGTCGATGCAGGCGACGCAGTTGCCGGTTGCGACGCAGCCCAAGCGACACCATGATCATGAAAAACACCACCGTGCTGAACGAAGTGGCAATCCAGATGGGCAAGGCGGTGTTCTCGGGCATGAGCTGGTGGGCAAACAAGCCCGATAGCGATACGGCCAGTGCCAGACAGCCCAAGGTCATGGTGCGCGCAAGCTTGTCGCCCAGCTGGGCTGCGCGCACGGATGTGGCCGTGGCCAGCAACACCGCCACGGCATTGAACACAGCGGCAATCAGCAAAATTTCGGTGTGCCAGCTGTCAGCAAACAGCATGCACAGCACCGAGATGGCCACCGTTCCGGCCAAGAGGCTGATGGAGCCCCAGTTGATGGTGTGGTGCACAAAGCGGTCTTCCGCGGCCACGCCCAGCCATTGCTTGAGGTAGACCAGCACCATCACGCCGCTCAGCGGCCCCAGGCTGGCCTTGAGTGCCAGTACCGGTACCACCGGCAGGCCCGGAAATAGGTCTTCCGGCAAGCCCGACAGCAGCACGCAGCTGGTGCCAGTGACCCCCATGAACAGTAGTCCTCGCCAGGCCGCCAATGTGCGGCTCATAAAGACATCCACCACGGCCATGGTGCCCAGGGTGAGCAAGCCACCGAGCATCACAGACCACACAACAGTTTCCAAAGCGTCCATGGGCCTATTGTGAAGCCTGTATCCCGCCCCTATATGTCAGGCTGGCTAGGGCATTCCCTCGGACTGCATAAGTCATCGGTGTGTGTTAACTTCGCGCCCCGAAAGAAACAAAAGAAACTAAGGGCCACAGGTATGGACAATTTTTTGCAAGGCCCAGAGAAGGGTGTCTCCGCGCTATTGACAGGTATTCGGCGCGGTTTGGAGAAAGAAAGCCTGCGCTCCCAGGAAAACGGCCGCTTGGCCATGAGCCCCCACCCGAAGGCGCTGGGCTCTGCGCTCACCCACCCGCACATCACCACCGACTTCAGTGAATCGCAGGTGGAACTCATCACCAGCGTGCACGCCGATGCGCAGGCCTGCATAGACCAGCTCACCGATGTGCAGCAAAACACCATGCGCGCCTTGGGCGATGAGATGCTGTGGGTGTCCAGCATGCCCTGCGGCTTGCCGGCAGATGACGACATTCCGTTGGGCCAGTACGGCACGTCCAACGTGGGCCGCGCCAAGACGGTGTATCGCAGCGGCCTGGGCCACCGCTACGGGCGGCGCATGCAAACCATCTCGGGTATCCACTACAACTGGAGCGTGCCCGATGTGTCCAGCGATGCCTACTTCGGCTTGATCCGCAACTTCCGCCGCCAGGCGTTTTTGTTGCTGTATTTGTTTGGCGCCTCGCCCGCGGTGTGTTCCACCTTTGTGGCCGGGCGTGAGCACAAGCTGCAGCCGCTCAAGGACGGCACCATGTACCGGCCCTACGCAACGTCCTTGCGCATGGGCCGACTGGGTTACCAGAGCGATGCGCAGTCTTCGCTGGCGGTGAGCTACAACAGCCTCTCAGGTTATGCCGCCTCGCTGCAAAAAGCGCTGACCGAGCCGTACCCCGCATACGAGGCCATTGGTGTGCAGGGGACGGACGGCGAATACAAGCAGCTGCAAACCACGCTGCTGCAAATCGAAAACGAGTTCTACGGCACCATCCGCCCCAAGCGGGTGATCTTCCCTGGCGAGCGGCCCTTGCACGCGCTGCGCGAGCGCGGCGTGGAGTATGTGGAAGTGCGCCTGATGGACCTGAACCCGTTTGAGCCGGTAGGCATTACCGCGCAAACGCTGCGTTTTCTGGATGTGTTTTTGTTGCACTGCCTGCGGGCCCCCAGCCCGGATGACACCCCGCAAGAGATTGCCGCCATGGCGCGCAACCAGCACCAAACCGCCGAGCGCGGACGCGAGCCCGGCCTGCAACTGGAGCGTGGCGACGGCACGGTCACGCTCACCGCGTGGGGGCTGGAGATCATTGCCCAGCTCAAACCCATTGCGGCCCAGCTCGATGCGGCGCATGGCACACAGGCTTATTCGCAAGCGGTGAATGATGCAGAGCACGCCTTGCACCACCCCGAAGCCACGCCATCCGCACGCGTGCTGCAGGTGATGGAGTCCGAGTTTGATGGCTCGTTTGTGGCTTTTGTGCGCGCCCAGTCGCTCAAGACCAAGGCGGCGATGCTGGCTTTGCCTGTGACGCCTGCGCAAGAGGCCGCATGGGCGGCACAAAGCGCCCAGTCGCTGCAAGATCAGGCGGACATTGAAGCGGGGGACTCCATGCCCTTTGACATTTATTTGCAGGAATACCTTTCGCCCAAACGCTTGGTGGCTAAGCCGGTGGTGGTTTCACCGTAATGCGGTTGCGCGCAGGATGTCTGGGTGGCAAGGCGTTCGGCGTAAGTGAAGGAGGCGCCCGCTTCAGCGGGCGGGGTGCATGGAGCAGAGCGCTTTGCCATCCAGACGTTTAACCGACAATCAACGCCTTTAGTTTCTAGGTTCAGCGGCATGGCAATTCAGTGGTTCCCCGGGCATATGCATTTGACGCGCAAGGCGATTGCCGAGCGCATCAAAGACATTGATGTGGTCATCGAGTTGCTGGACGCGCGCCTGCCCGGCAGCAGCGCCAACCCCATGTTGGCCGAAATCACCAAGGGCAAGCCCGCCCTCAAGGTACTCAACAAACAAGACCTGGCGGACCCCGAGCGCACCGCCTTGTGGTTGGCCCACTTCAACGCCCAAAGCAGCGTGCGTGCGTTGCCTCTGGACGCCAGCATGAGCACTCCGGCCAAGGCCTTAGTGAATGCCTGCCACGAACTGGCACCCAACCGGGGCGGCATGGCCAAGCCCATGCGGGTACTGATTTGCGGCATCCCCAATGTGGGCAAATCCACGCTGATCAACACCCTCAAGGGCAAGCGCGCGGCCAAGACCGGCGACGAGGCCGGTGTGACCAAGCTGGAGCAGCGCATCACCATTGCCGACGACTTTTATCTGTACGACACGCCCGGCGTGCTGTGGCCGCGCATCATCGTTGCCAAGAGCGGCTACAACCTGGCCGCCAGCGGCGCCATTGGCCGCAACGCGTTTGACGACGAAGAGGTGGCCCTGGAACTGCTGGACTACCTGCGCCAGCACTACGCTGCCGGGCTGGAGGCGCGTTACAAGCTCAGCGGTGTGGCGGCACTCAGCGACGAACAACTGCTGGACGCCGTGGGTCGCAAGCGCGGCGCGCTGCGCAGCGGCGGCAAGGTGGACAGCACCAAGGCCGCAGAAATCGTGATCCACGACTTCCGTTCCGGCAGCATGGGCCGCATCACCTTGGAAACGCCGGATGAGTTTGCCGCCTGGCTGCAGGCGGGTGAAAAACTGGACGCCGAACGCCAGCTCAAAAAAGACGCGATTGAAGAGGCCCGCCTCATCCGTTTGAAGAAAATTCCACGCCCGCCCAAACCCGGCAGCCGCGGCGCCAAAGAAGCGGACGACGAGCCCAGCGACTGAGCGGGCCTCCTTCGCGTGCAGCGTGTGCACGTCGTTGACGTAAGTCAAAACAATGCGTGCAGCATGCGCGCATGATGCCTCCATCGACAACACTTTTTAGCGAGGCATATATGTTCAAGAACATTCTTTTGGCTACCGACGGTTCTGCCGCTTCCGAGCACGCCGCCAAGCTCGCTGTGAGCATGGCTCGCACGCACGGTGCCACCCTCACAGCCCTGTATGTGTCCGACCCCTATCCCTACCTGGGCGTGGGTGAGGTCAACCCCATGGGCTACCAGGCTTACTCCGCTGCGGCCCAGGCCCATGCGGCACAAGCCCATGCGCAGGTGGAAGCACTGTGCAAGGCGGATGGCCCGGCAGTCACCCTGCAAGCCCGTTTGGTGGAAGACGTAGCCGCTGCCAGTGGCATTGTGGAAAGCGCCAAGGAACTGGGCTCCGACCTGATCATCATGGGTTCGCACGGCCGTACCGGCATTGCCCGCCTGATGCTGGGCAGCGTGGCCACCAAGGTAGTGGCTGAGTCGACCGTGCCGGTGCTGGTTACGCGCTAAGACGTCGCCCCCACGCTCCGCCGCTGCGCGGGTCGCTGCCCCCCAAGGGGGCGTGTTCTGCCTTGGGGCGGCCCGGCGGCCAAACCGGCGCTTAGCTTAGCCCCAGCAATTGCGCCAACGCAGCGGTATCCATAGCCCCTGTGTTGGCCACCACCGCGCCGGTGGCGGCGTTCTTGCCCACGATGTGCGGCACTGAGGTGACGCCCAGGGCGTTGAGCAGGTCGGTATTTTTCTTGATGGCTGCAGCAATGTCGTCCGGGATGCTGGACGAGGCCGACGTTCCGCCTGTGCCGGCCAGAATTGATGCTTCGTGCGCAGTCATGGCCTCCAGCGGGTTGGCCGCGGTCAGCAAGGCTGCACCTTGCGACGTGCTGGTGGCGTTGATGATGGACACCGGCAGCCACACAAACTTGGCCTTCTTGTGCAGCGGCAGCGACTGTTGCCACAAATGGCCGCAGTGCGGGCATTGCGGGTCGAACAGCACATACACCGTGTTGTTGCTCATCAGTGCACCCACGGTAAAACCTTTTCCGTCTTTGGCCAGTGCGTCATATGACTCTGCAGTTTTGAGGCTGCCGGGTTCCGGCTTGTTGTCTTGCGGTGAGCAGGCCAGCAGGCTTGCGCCCACTGTGGCGGCAAAAGGAATGGACAGGGTGCGCAACGCGGTGCGGCGGGTAAGTGAGATGGTGTGAGAGGTCATGGCAAAAGTATAGAAGGGGTGCTTTTTAGCCTTGGGCGCGCTGCCAGAACAGCAACAAATTGTTTGCGGGCATCGCGATGCGGCGGGCCAATGCAAGCCCGGCTTCGCGGGCCTGGGCCTCCACGTCTTCCCGTCTGCGGATGCCCCACGCCGGGTTCTCCGCGCGCAGCTTCTGGTCAAAGTCCAGGTTGCCTTGTGTGGTGGCGACTTCGTCTTCCAGATAGGGGCCGTAGGTCATCAACACACCACCAGCCGCCAGGTGCTGTGCGCTGCCTTGCATGAGCGCAGCGCAGGTGGCCCAGGGCGAGATGTGCAGCATGTTGGCGCAATAGATTGCGTCAAATTGCGTAGAGGGTGAAAGCCATGGCGACGCCAGCACGTCCAGCAATACCGGCGGCCGCACGTTGCGCAAATTTGCCTCTGCAACGCGCTCGGCAATGCTGTCCAACGCATCAGCGTAGGTGTCGGTGGGCTGCCACTGCCAGGCGCTGAGGTGTTGCGCAAACCAGGCCACATGCTGGCCGGTGCCCGAGGCAATTTCCAGCGCAGTGCCACGCGCAGGCAGCACCTGTTGGAGTGCTTCCAGAATGGGCTGCTTGTTGCGGTCGGCGGCGGGGCTGAACAGCATCGCGGGGCGTGTGGCTATTCGTCTTCAGCTGGGCGGGGGGCACGCACTTGGCGGTGCCCATGCTTGGCCAAAATTTCCACGTAAAACTGGGTGCCCTGGCTCTTGACCAAAGCGTCAATCAAGGGAATGAGTTCGGCCAGATGGGCAACTTGGGCGGTGTCGGCGGTGGTGCCGAATTTGCAGTCAAAGTCCCAGAAGTCCACGCCTGGGGGCAGTGCGCGGCGGCGTTCGCGTTGGATGTATTTGCGGATTTCGTGCTTGGTGGCTTCGAGCAGGCGTTCGGGGTGTTTGCCCTCAACGTGGAGGGGGAATGTTTTTTTCATGGGGTTTCCTTAAGCGGCGATGATACGGCCCATGCATACACGCCACGCCACCCCCGACAAAGACGCCATCGCCTTGCTGCCCCCGTTTGAGCGTCTGGGGTTGGAGCGCATCACGCTGGTGAGCACGGAAGAGCAAGCGCGTGTGGCGGCAGCCGCGTTGACCAAGGCCACGGCATGGGGCTTTGATACCGAGTCCAAGCCCACGTTTAAAGTGGGGGAGGTGTCGGATGGGCCGCACATCGTGCAGCTGGCCACGGCTGCGCATGCTTGGGTGTTCCAGTTGCATGAGCCGGAGTGCAGCGCCATCACGGCTGAGTTGCTGGCACGGCCGGGGATAGACAAGGCAGGCTTTGGCCTGGGCGATGACCGCAAGCGCATCATCCACAAACTGGGCGTGGAGCCGCAGGGCATTCTGGAACTCAACACGGTGTTTCGTGAGCGCGGCTACCGCAAAGACATGGGCGTGAAAGGGGCGGTGGCGGTGTTGTTCAACCAGCGCTTTATCAAATCCAAAAAAGCCGCCACCAGCAATTGGGCCAACGCGCGTTTGACCGAAGCACAACTGGTGTACGCCGCCAACGATGCCTATGCCGCGCTACGGGTCTGGGAAAAACTGCAGCAGACCTGACGACACCGCGTTTGATCAACGCGGCATGTTGTGTTGCACCCAGCGCACGATGTCACTGCTCCCCATGGCGCCAGCTTGGCGCGCCACTTCACGGCCATTGAGAAACAACGCCAGCGTCGGGATGCTGCGAATCTGAAAACGTGCGCCTAGCGCGGGATGCGCTTCGGTATCCACCTTGGCCACACGCATGCGCGGCTCCAATTGCCCGGCGGCCTGCACGTAGGCGGGCGCCATCTGACGGCAGGGGGCGCACCAAGGCGCCCAAAAGTCCACCAGCAAGGGAATGTGGTTGCGCAACAGGTGCTTGTCAAAAGCCACTTCGTCCAGCGCCACGGGGTGTCCGGTGAATAGCGGCTTTTTGCAGTGGCCGCAGTCGGGCGCGCTTGCCAGTTGGTCCGTGCGGACGCGGTTGGTGGTGTGGCAATGTGGGCAGACGATGTGCAGTGATTCGGTCATGCCCAGGAGTTGGAGGCGCCCCTGCCGGAAAACAAGGGCGCTTGCGCGTCAGTGGGTGACGAATTCGTAGGCCACTTCCTCGCTCTCCACCATATCGAGGATGTCATTGAGCTGGTCTTCGTCTTCGGTGCTGGACCAGGTTTCTTCGGGATCGGTGGCAAACAGCGGTTCGACGGCGATATCCAGAAACTGGCCGTTGGGCAACTTCAAAACCGGCGTGCCCTCCGAGGTTTCAACCAGTTCCCAGTCGTCGGGAACGGACATGTCGAGCTTGAGGGTGACGTGGAGTTTTTTCATGGGGTTCTTTCAAAGAGAGGCGGCGAGGGTAACCGATGCGCTGCGGCGCGGGGTACGGCTCACACGAGGTCGCGAATCAGCGTCACTACCTTGGTGGTGATCATGTCCACCGCCGGCCCATTAGCGCCGTGCGGCAGGATCACGTCGGCATGCACCTTGGTGGGCTCAATGAACTGCTTGTGCATGGGGCGCACCGTGTCCATGTATTGCTGGATCACGCTCTCGGTGCTGCGCCCACGCTCGGAGATGTCGCGCTGCAGGCGGCGGATAAAGCGAACGTCGGCAGCCGTGTCCACAAAAATCTTGAGCGACATCATCTCGCGCAGGTCGGCATCAAACAGCGCAAACAGGCCCTCAATCACGATCACCGGCGCAGACTTGACCGCAATGGTGTCGCTGGAGCGGTTGTCCTGGGTGAAGTCGTAACGCGGCATGGCAATCGTCTCACCCCGGCACAGCGCCTGCACATGCTGCACCATCAGCGGCCAGTCAAAGGCGTGCGGGTGGTCGTAGTTGGTCTTGCGCCGCTCCTCGCGTGCCAGGTGGGATTGGTCCAGGTAGTAGTCGTCCTGGTACACCACCGAGGCCATCTCCGGCCCGATGGAGGCCAGCACCTGTCGCGTGACGGTGGACTTGCCACTGCCGCTGCCGCCAGCTACGCCGATGACGAAGGGGGTGGGCTTAGGCGAGTTCATCCAGCAACGAGTGCACAGCACTCAGCAAACTCGGCAGTGATGCCTGCGCAATGTTCCACACCGTTCGGTCGCTAACCGTGGCGTAGCCATGGATCAGCTGATTTCTAAATGCAACGATTTGAGGCAAATCGGGAATGCGCGCTGCCAAGTGCCCATCGAGCTTCGACAGTTGATTGAGAGCTTCACCAATCACTTCAAATTTACGCTCCACCGCAGCTTGAACCAGTGCATTGGCTGCATACGCCGAAGCATCCATTCCATGGGTGAACGATTGAATTGCCAGTGCAGCTTCACGCACATCCCAGAGATAGGCGCGCGGATCACGCTGCATAAACGGCTTCCCTGCTGTTGTTGATGCTGGCTAACACATAGGGGTTGCGCACGGCGCTGGGCTCTATCAAGTCAACTCCGCGGCCCAGCAAAGCCTCTAGCTCGGCTTTTGCACCAAAAAAGTTGGTGAGTCCTGGTTGCACGCCTGCTTCAAATTCCACCAAGAAGTCCGCATCGCTATGCGCCGGATCAAAGTCACCTGCACGCGCAGCAGAGCCAAATACCTCCAACCGCTGAATGCGATAGCGTTGGCAGATGGCAGATATGCCGGAGCGATGCTGTGAGATGGCGGGGTGCATGGATGGCAGTTTACTGGAGTGCCTCTATACGCTGCACGCAGCACCGGTGGACGTGGAACTGCGTGGGCAGAAACTGAGGCACAGTTTGTCCTGCAAAAAAACTCAGAACGAGGACCCAGGCCCACTCAGAAACTCCAACTCGTCCGCAGTAGAACTACGTCCCAATATGCCATTGCGGTGTGGGTAGCGGCCAAAGCGGTCGATGATGGCTTTGTGGTGCAACTCAAAGCGAAGAGTGTCTTCCATACCCGGCTGCGAGAACACTGCCACCGCCTGCGCATGCACCACCGCAGACTCGCTGTGCATATAGGGCATATAGGCAAAGCCGCGTTGCACCAGGGGCAGGCTGCGGTCTTGTCCACTGGCTACCAACTCTTGCGCCAAGGCCAAAGCGAGCGGGTCTTGCGCGAAGGCTTGTGGAGTATCGCGGTACACATTGCGTGAGAACTGGTCCAAGACAATGATTTCTGCCAGCCGTCCTTCTGGCGTGGTGCGCCAGGCAAACATCTCACACCGCGCAGCAGCCTCTAATGTGAGGCCGAAGCGGGCGCGGATGGCTTCGTCCAGCGCAGCGTCCTTGGCGAAGTGCTGCTTGGGGGATAGCTCCGTGAACCAGAAGTCGAGAACAGCTTGGGCCTGCATGGAATTGCCAAAGAGCTACGGGTTCAAGGGGGTTACTTCCCCCAAGAATCCTTCAACCCCACCGCCAGGTTAAACACGGGCTTGCTGCCTTGAACATGGTCCACGCGGTCCGCCACAAAGTAACCATGCCGCTCAAACTGGAACTTCTGGTCTGGCACAGCGTTGGCTAGTGAGGGCTCAACAATCGCGGTCACCACTTTCAGGCTGTTGGGGTTCAGGCTCTCAATAAAGTCCTTGCCGCCCGCATCGGGTTGTGCATCGCTGAACAGGCGGTCGTACATGCGGACTTCGGCGTTCACGCCATCGGCCGCGCCCACCCAGGTGATGGCGGCTTTGGCTTTGACGCTGTCGGCGCCGGGGGTGCCGCTCTTGGTGTCGGCGATGACCTTGGCGTGCACTTCGGTGATGGCGCCAGCCGCGTCTTTGGCGCAGCCGGTGCATTCGATCACGTAGCCGCCTTTTAGGCGAACGACGTTGCCGGGGAACAGGCGCTTGTAGCCCTTGGGGGGCACTTCTTCAAAGTCTTCGCGCTCAATCCACACTTCTTTGCCGATGTTGAACACGCGGTCGGGTGGCGGCGTTTGGCCCTCAGCGATCGCGCTGTGGGGCAGGGCGGGTTGGGTGCAGGCTTCCAGGTAGCCGTCTGCGCCAAACACGTCGGCCCAGTTGGTCAGCACCAGTTTGACGGGGTTGAGCACGGCAAAGCCGCGGTGGGCTTTGTTTTCCAGGTCTTCGCGCAGGCAGCCTTCCAGCGTGGAGTAGTCAATCCAGCTGTCGCTCTTGGTCACGCCAATGCGTTCGGCAAAGGCTTGCAGGCTTTGCGGTGTGTAACCCCGGCGGCGCAGGCCGACTATTGTTGGCATGCGCGGGTCGTCCCAGCCGTTAACCTTGTGGTCGTACACCAGTTGCGCCAGCTTGCGTTTGCTGGTGATCACGTAGGTGAGGTTCAGGCGCGCAAACTCGTACTGCTTGGGCGGAGGGCTGCTCAGCAAACCACCTTCGCACAAGCGCTCCATCAGCCAGTCGTAAAACGGGCGCTGGTCTTCAAATTCCAGCGTGCAGATGCTGTGGGTGATCTGCTCCAGCGCGTCCTCAATCGGGTGTGCGTAGGTGTACATAGGGTAGATGCACCAGGTGTCGCCCGTGTTGTGGTGCGTGGCGCGGCGGATGCGGTAGATGGCCGGGTCGCGCATGTTGATGTTGGGGCTGGCCATGTCGATCTTGGCGCGCAAGACCATGCTGCCGTCTTCATGCAGGCCGTCGCGCATTTCACGAAAACGCGCCAGATTTTCGGCGGGCGTGCGGGTGCGAAACGGGCTGTCCACGCCGGGCTTGCTGAAGTCGCCGCGGTTGACGCGCATTTGCTCCGCAGTTTGCTCGTCCACATAGGCCAAGCCCGCTTCAATCAGGTGTTCCGCTGCGCGGTACATGAATCCGAAATAGTCGCTGGCCTGGTAGGCCTTGTCGTTGCCCGGTTGGCTCCAGCTAAAGCCCAGCCACTGCACCGCGTCGATGATGCTGTTGACGTATTCGGTGTCTTCTTTTTCAGGGTTGGTGTCGTCAAAGCGCAGGTGGCACACACCGCCGTAATCACGCGCCAGACCGAAGTTGATGCAGATACTTTTGGCGTGGCCCACGTGCAAGTAGCCGTTGGGCTCGGGCGGGAAGCGGGTGCGGATTTTGGCGGGGTCAGGCTCGCCCTTGGCGTGATGGGCTGCATCGCCGGGGCTGCCAGCCCAACGGCGGGATGCGTAAGTGCCTTTGTCCAGGTCGGACTCGATGATCTGGCGCAGGAAGTTGCTGGTCTTGGCGGCTTCGGGCGCAGCAGCCGCTGCGTTCTTGGTGTTGGCGGGGGGGGTACTCATGCATTGATTTTAGACGGCGCCTATAAGATGCCTGCATGCCCAAACCTTCAGCAACCCGCATAGCCCTGACGCAGCACGATGTGCAGGCCGCAGCCCGGCAAGGGCTGATTACCGTGCAACAGGCCGACGCCTTGTGGCAACACTGGTCTGAGGCCATGGATGCTGGGGAAACCACCCAACCCATGCCGCTTGCCGCGCACCACGACGGCCCGGTGTTTGGGCTGGTGAACGTGTTGTATTACTTCGGTGGCATGGTGGCCGTTGGCGCCATGTCGCTGTTCATGACGCTGGGCTTCGAGCAGATGGGCGTGCCCGGTTTGCTGCTGATTGGCCTGGGCTATTTGGTGGCTTGCCTCAAGGTGGCGGACTATTTCAAGGCCCGGGGCCTGGATGTTGCTGCTGGCAATCTGGCAACCTTGGCGGTGGTGCTGGTGCCGCTGGTGGTGTGGTGCGTGCAAAGCCTGCTGGGCTTGTGGCCCCCTGGCGGTGATACGCGTTTTTCGGCCTACCACACCCATATCAACTGGCGCTGGCTCACGCTGGAATTTGCCACGCTGGCGGCGGGTGCTGTCATGCTGTGGCGCTACAAGCTGCCCTACATGGTGATGCCGCTGGCGGTCACGGTCTGGTACATGAGCATGGACCTGGCCCACGGGTTGATGCAATACGAGGGTTTTGACTGGCAGTTCACGCGCGATGTGTCGCTGGTGTTTGGTATTGCCACCTGCGCGCTGGCTATGTGGGTGGATGTTCGTAGCCGACGCTCCAGCGATGTGCATGCACGGCAGGACTTTGCTTTCTGGTTGTACCTGTTTGGCGCCATCATGTTCTGGGGCGGATTGAGCCTGCGTGATTCAAGCAACGAATGGGGCAAGCTGGGCTACTGCCTGATCAATCTGGTGCTGATTTTTGGCGGTGCCGTGATTGGCCGACGGGTGTTTACCGTGCCGGGCGCTCTGGGTGTGGCGGGCTACCTGGGTTATCTGTCGCACCGCGTCTTTCAGGACAGTTTGCTGTTTCCGTTTGCCCTGACTTTGTTGGGCCTGGGCTTTGTGTGGCTGGGCGTGTGGTGGCAGCGCAATGAGCATCACATCCATGCCCGGTTGCGCAAATATTCGCCCATCTGAGCGGGCATGAAAAAAGCGCACCGGAGTGCGCTTTTTTCTGGAAGCGGGCAAGTTGCCCGCCAACTGGAGCCGCTGATTAGCGGATCACAGCCAGTTCTTCCAGCTTGCCGCCCTTGATGGTCTTGAGGGTCAGAGCACCACCAATGATGTCGCCCTTGGCGTCAAAGCCGATGGGGCCGGTCACGCCTTGGAAGTCCTTGGTAGCAGCCAGTGTGGGCAGGTACTTGGCGGGGTCGGAAGAACCGGCCTTCACCATGGCTGCAACCATCAGCTTCACGCTGTCGTACACGTAGGGTGCGTACACCTGAACGTCCACACCAAACTTGGCCTTGAACTTCTTGTCGAAGGCGTCTTTGGCGGCTGCAAACTTGCTGCCCTTTTCAACACCGCCGGCTTCCGCGCAGAACACTTGGTTGTCGGCCACAGAGTCACCAGCCAGCTTGACCAGCTCGGTAGAGCAGATGCCGTCGCCGCCCAGGAACTTGGCGCTGATGCCCAGAGACTTCATCTGGCGCAGCATGGGGCCAGCAACAGCGTCCATACCGCCGAAGAACACCACGTCAGGCTTCTTGCCCTTGATGGTGGTCAGGATGGCGTTGAAGTCGGTAGCCTTGTCGGTGGTGTACTCACGTGCAACCACTTGGGCACCGGCTGCTTCAGCGGCCTTCTTGAACTCTTCAGCCACGCCTTGGCCGTAGGCAGTACGGTCGTCGATCACGGCCATGGTCTTGCCCTTGAGGGTGTTCACAGCGTAACGGCCCAGGGTGCCACCGAGTTGGGTGTCATCAGCCACCACGCGGAAGGTGGTCTTGAAACCTTGGCGTGTGTACTTGGGGTTGGTAGCAGAGGGAGAGATCTGGGGAATGCCAGCATCGCTGTAGATCTTGGATGCGGGAATGGAAGTACCCGAGTTCAGGTGACCCACCACGCCAACAACCTTGGCATCAGCCAGCTTCTGGGCCACAGCGGTGCCTTGCTTGGGATCAGCAGCATCGTCTTCGGTCATCAGCTTGATGGTGACCTTCTGGCCACCGATGGTGACGCCAGCGGCATTGAGTTCTTCAACGGCCATGATGGCACCGTTTTCGTTGTCCTTACCCAAGTGGGCAATCGCACCGCTGGTGGGGCCAACGTGGGCGATAGTCACGGTAGTTTGAGCAAAGGCAGCACCGGCAGAGATAGCGAGTACGGCAGCAGCAACGGATTTCATCTTCATGAGTTTCAAACTCCAGTATTTAAGTTAAACAAAAAAATGTGAATTGTTCTTCCACGGAAGTAGAAGGTAACGCACTTTTCTACGATTGGACATAGGGCTTATGCCTAAGCCTTGCGCCAGACTGCCAGTATAAGCAGCGTGCAATCCATTTCGTATCGTGGGGATTGCAGGCAATTTGCATGCCACTTGATGACGATCAGCGATGGCGTTATTGCAGCAAAGTTGCCACGAAGGCGTTGATAGCGTTCAGGTCAGGCGGCAGCACGGTGTAGGGAATGCTTTCGCGGTCCATGATTTCGCGCAAGCCGCGGTCAATGGCAACGGCTTGCTCTTCTTCCTGAAAGCGTCCGGCGCGCACATAGCGCTTGTTGCTGCGCTCCACCATCACGTTGATGTTGTCGTGCTGGCCGTACCACTCCAGTATTTGGGCGCGGGTTTTGGCCACATCGCAGATGTTGTGCTCGTAGGTCTCGTTGTAGAACAGCACCTGGGGCAGCGAGCCTTCGGTGATGAGGAACTGCACCTGCCCGTCAATCAGGTTGATCATTTCAAACTGGCGCTGGGCAATGAAATACTGGTTCTTCAGCACCTCAAAGTTGCGCTGCCAGACCAAGGCCTTGGCGTGGTCCGGAATCGTCTCAATCGTCTTGCCGTGCTGGTGCAACTGCAGCACGATGGCTGCGGCGTACATCGACTTGTCACACCCCGGGCCACCAATGATGTTGATGACCTTGGTGGGGTACATGCGCAACTTGGTTTCGGGCAGGATGTTGTTTACGTTGGTGTAGCGAATCGTCATGCGTTTACCTGTGGCTGGAACATGGGTTTGACTTTAAACGCTTTGGCTACATGGCACGGAACTGGTGCGCGTAAAAACGGCTCACTGGCAGCAGCTCCGGGCGGCCGCGCCAGAAAAGCGGTTTGCGACGAAACACCAGAAAAAGTGCGTGAAATGCAGCTGACATGCGCCCGTGCCACACTGCACTTCTTTTTTACAGAAGGAGAAGATCCCATGGGTTTACTGGATTCCGTGATCGGTGCCGTGTCCGGCCAATTGCAAGGCGGCGAGGGTTTGCAAGGTTTGGCGGGCATGTTGGGTGCCAAGCCCGAACTGCTGCAAGCCGCTACCAGCTTGCTGGGCAACGACGGTGGTTTGCATGGGTTGATTGAGAAGTTCCAGCAAGGCGGTTTGGGCGACGTGGTGAGCTCCTGGATTGGTACGGGCGAGAACCTGCCGATCTCTGGCGAGCAGCTCCGCAGCGTGCTCGGCAGCGATGCTCTGGCGGGCATCGCCTCCCAGTTCGGCATGGACGGCAATGCCTTGGCCGACCAGCTCTCCAGCTTGTTGCCTGGCTTGGTGGACAAGCTCACCCCCGATGGCCAAGTGCCCGCAGCAGGCTTGGGCAATGGCGGTGATTTGGCGGGCATATTGGGCGGCTTGCTCAAGGGCTGATAGCGCACCCGACCTTTACCCCAGCTTCACAGCAAAAGGGGCCTTTCAGCCAGTGGGTTGAAAGGCCCTTTTCTACAATAGACCCATGAAAAAACGAGTGTGGATCGCAGGCTTTGCATTGCTTGCATTGGCCGGTGGTGGTGGCTACTGGTGGAGCCAGCGTGCGGCCTCTGATGCAGTGCAATACCGCACCGCAAAAATAGAGCGCGGCAACCTGCAAGCCACCGTGGCCGCCAGTGGTGCAGTGAACCCCGTGGCGCTGGTAACAGTGGGCACCCAGGTGAGTGGCCAGATACGCGACCTGTTGGTGGACTTCAATTCGGAAGTCAAAGCCGGGCAACTGCTGGCGCAAATAGACCCCGAAACCTTTGAGTACCGCGTGCGCTCCGCACAAGCCGATGTGGACGCCGCCCGTGCAGCTGTTGCCACCGCGCAGGCCAACCAGCTTGCCGCACAAACGCAGGTGTCGCGCGCGCAGGTGGATTTGACGGAAGCCCAGCGCGATCTGGACCGCAAGCAAAGCCTGGTCGAAAAACAATTCATTGCCCAAAGTGAGGCGGACAAAGCCCGTGCGCTGGTCAACACCAGCCAGGAGGCGCTGAAAGCCGTGCAAGCCCAGGTGGGCGTGGCGCAAGCCGGTGTGAAGTCGGCCCAGGCCAACGTGGCGCAGCGCGATGCGGCGCTGGCGCAGGCCCGCATCGATTTGGCGCGCACGCGCATCACCTCGCCAGTGAATGGCATCGTTATCAAGCGCGCCATTGAGCGAGGCCAGACCGTGGCTGCCAGCCTGCAGGCCCCTGAGCTATTCATCATTGCCCAGAACCTGCGCGACATGCAGGTGGATGCCGCCATTGACGAAAGCGATGTGGGCCGCCTGCACACCGGCCAGAAAGCCAGCTTCACGGTGGATGCGTTTCCGGGGCAGACCTTTGAAGGCCAGATCAAACAGGTGCGCAAGGCCGCCACCAACGTGGCCAATGTGGTGACCTATGTGGCGGTGGTGGGCTTCTCCAACCCCGACGGCAAACTGCTGCCAGGCATGACTGCCAATGTGCGTGTGGTGACCGAAGAGCGCCAGGGTGTACTCAAGGTGCCCAACGGTGCATTGCGTGTGCGCATAGCGGGTGTAGAGCCAGCAGATGCCGCCAGAAAACCGGCGGCTGCAGCTTTCGGCGCTGTACCGGAAACAAAACCTAGCCCCACGGCACCGGCCGGTGCCGAGGGTAAGGGCGGCGGTGGCCCCATGGTGGAGTTTCGCAACAAACTGGTCAGCGAACTGCAACTCAAGCCAGAACAGGTCGAGAGGGTGGATGCGATTTATGCCAACGCCCGCCCCCAATTCATGCAAATGCGCGATTTGCCCGCTGATCAAAAGCTCCGTGCGCGTGAAAAAATCATGGGGGAGGTGCGTGCACAAATCGAGGCACAGTTGTCTGCGGAACAGAAGGCCAAATATGCTGTACTGGTAGCCGAGGCCGCCAGTCGGAACTCTGCTCGTGGGCGCATCTACGTATTGGATGCCGACGGCAAACCCAAGGCCTTGAACGTGCGCCTGGGGGTGAGCGACGGCAGCATGACCGAGCTGCTGCCGGGCCGTGCAGATGCCGTGGAGTGGAAAGAGGGTGCCGAGGTCATCGTTGGCACCAAGTCATCCGCCAGCGCTGGCGCGGCACCCAAGTCCAATGGCCCACGTCCGCCGTTCTGACGCACCATGAGCCAATCCGAGCGCGTGCTGATTCAGGCACGCCACCTCACCAAGACCTACCAAATGGGCACTCCCGCGCAGCAGCGTGCAGGGCAGGGCCAGACGGTGCAGGCTTTGCGCGATGTCGCGCTGGATATTGCCGAGGGCGATTTCGTGGCCATCATGGGCGCATCGGGCTCGGGCAAATCCACGTTGATGAACATCCTGGGCTGTTTAGATTTGCCCACTTCCGGCACGTACCACCTCGCCGGCGAAGCGGTAGAGGCCATGGCGCAAGACCAGCTGGCCTCTATTCGCAACCGGCGCATTGGCTTTGTGTTCCAACAGTTCAACCTGTTGCCACGCACGTCGGCACTGGAAAACGTGGAGCTACCCATGGTGTACAGCGGTGTGAAAGCCGCAGTGCGGCGCGAACGCGCAACTCAGGCATTGCAACGCGTGGGCTTGGGTGAACGCATGGGGCACACGCCAGCCGAACTCTCCGGCGGGCAGCAACAGCGCGTGGCCATTGCCCGCGCGCTGGTGAACCAGCCGCAGCTCATATTGGCTGACGAGCCCACGGGCGCGCTGGATTCGCAAACCAGCGAAGACATCATGCGGTTGCTGGCGGACCTCAACCACCAAGGCATGACGGTGGTGATCGTCACACACGAGGCCGACATTGCCGCATGGGCGCGGCGCACGCTGGTGTTCAAAGACGGGCAGATGGCAACAGACAGCGCACAAGCCGCAACGCAAACACAATCCGTGAGCGCAGCCATGCCGCCCCAAGGCGCGAGCGCACCTTTGGGTGGCAGCGACCCGCAGAGTGTCGGAGCGTGTGAATGAACACGCTCGCCGCTTTGCGCAGTGCCCTGCGCGCACTGGGTGCCAATGCCCTGCGCAGCGTGCTCACCATGCTGGGCATCATCATTGGTGTGGCGGCGGTCATCACCATGATTGCAGTGGGGCGCGGTGCCACCGACCGGGTGCAGGAGCAAATGAAGGGCCTGGGCTCCAACATCATGTTGGTGATACCCGGCGGCGTGTCGCAAGCCGGGGTTCGCTTGGGCGCGCAGACGCGCCAGCGCCTGACCGAAGAAGACGCCACGGCCATCGCCGTGGAAATACCCGAGGTGCAAGTGGCTGCACCCACGTCCCGCACCAGCGGTCAGCTGGTGTACGGCAATACCAACTGGGGCACCAGCATCATTGGGGTGAACAACGATTATTTGGAGGCGCGCGACTGGCCCCTGGCCAGTGGCCGCCTGTTCGATGCAGCCGAGTTGGCTGGCTCTGCCAAGGTGGCTTGGATAGGAAGCACCGTGGCGCGCGAACTTTTTGGTGAGCAAGACCCGGTGGAGCAGATGATCCGCGTGCGCAACATCCCCATGACGGTGGTGGGCGTGCTGTCATCCAAAGGCCAGAACTCCATGGGCCAGGACCAGGACGATGCCATCATGGTGCCCCTGAGCACCCTGCGCAACCGCATCTGGGGCGGTGATGCCACCAGCCGCCTAAAGCGCGTGGGCTCCATCTCTGTCAAGGTGCGCGATGGCCAGGACATGAAAGGCGTGGAGCAGTCCATCAACGACCTGCTGCGCCAGCGCTTCAAGGTGGCGCCCGGTAGCGAAGATCCGTTCGTGGTGAAAAACCTCACCGAAATATTGCAGGCGCAAGAAGAGTCCAGCCGTGTGATGACGCTGCTGCTCGCGGCTGTGGCAGGCATCAGCCTTTTGATTGGCGGCATTGGCATCATGAACATTATGCTGGTCAGCGTGACCGAACGTACCCGCGAGATCGGTTTGCGTATGGCCGTGGGCGCACGGGGGCGCGACATCCTGGCGCAGTTTTTGATTGAGGCTGTGACGCTGAGTTTGATCGGCGGTGCGGTGGGGGTAGCCCTGGGCGCCGCGGCCACCTGGGGTGTGGGCGAGTTTGCCGGCTGGCAGGTGTCGTTGAGCGCAGGCTCGGTGGTGCTGGCTGTGGGCTTCTCGGGCTTTGTGGGTGTGTTCTTCGGTTTCTACCCTGCAAGGCGGGCATCTAAACTACTGCCCATTCAAGCCTTGCGTTACGAATAGTTTTTGAATCTTTTGGGAGTGTATTTTGGATATTGTGTTGCTAATCAAGGCCACCATCATGGGCATCGTGGAGGGGCTGACCGAGTTTCTGCCCATCTCCAGCACCGGGCATCTCATCCTCACCGGCGCGCTGCTCGGCTTTGACGACGACAAGGCCAAGGTCTTTGACATCGCCATCCAGACCGGCGCCATTCTGGCCGTGGTGATCGTCTATTGGGACAAGCTGCGCAGCACCTTGGTGGGCTTGGGCAGCAGCCGCAGGGCGCAGCGCTTTGCGGCCAATGTGACCATCGGTTTCTTGCCTGCCGGGATCATTGGCTTCACCGTCTACAAAATGATCAAGGCGTACCTGTTCACTCCAGCGGTGGTGGCGGGCGCTTTCATCGTGGGTGGCTTCATTATTTTGTGGGTGGAAAAACTAGCCAAACCCGCGCCGCGCATCCACGACATTGACGACATGTCCGGCCTGGATGCGCTCAAGGTGGGGTTGGTGCAATGCCTGGGCATGATCCCCGGCACCAGCCGCAGCGGCGCCACCATCATCGGCGGCATGTTGCTCGGCTTGTCGCGCAAGGTGGCCGCAGAGTTCTCGTTCTTTCTGGCCATCCCCACACTGGTGGGTGCAGGTGCGTACAGCCTTTACAAAGAGCGCGCCATGCTGAGCGCGGCCGACCTGCCGCTGTTTGGCGTGGGATTTGTGGTGTCGTTTATCGCGGCCTGGTTGTGCATCCGCTGGTTGCTCAAGTTCATTGCAAACCACAGCTTCGTCGGCTTCGCCTATTACCGCATCGCCTTTGGCATCGTGGTGCTGGCCACAGCCCACTTCAACTGGGTGCAGTGGACCGCGTGATCCGTAGGGCGGCTGGCGGCGGAGCACTCTGCTCCGTGTCCCCCGCCCGCTGCGCGGTCTCCTCCTTTACCTGCGCAGAGCGCTCCGCCGCCAGCCGCCCTACTATTTGGTAGTGGGTGACATCGCGCGGATTGCGTCTTCAATAGCCGCAGCGGTCTCAATGGGCCGCTCCATCGGAAACAGGTGGCTGCCGTCCATCATGCTGATGCGGCCTTTCACGATTTTGTTAGTCAGCGCCATACCCACTTGGCGCATTTCCGCCGAATCCGTGCCACCAATAAAGTGCACCGGACACTGCAAAGGGTGGCGCTTGAGTTGACGCTCCAAGTTGTGCGGCAGACCGTTATAAATGGCGGTCTCCACGTCGCGGTCAAAACACAGCACCCGCTTGCCGTCACGCTCTTCGGTACCGTAGTTCACATAGTCGCGCAGCATCTGCTCGTCCCAATGCGCAAATGCTTTTTTGGGGCGAAAGTGGGCAAAGGCTTCGTCCACATTGGCCCAGGTATTGCGGCGGCGCTTGCTCACAGCGCCCGGCGAAAAAGAACCCACCAAACCGGTGCGTTTGGCAAGGCTGATGGCGCTGGACTTCCAGCCGCCCAGCACGGGTGAGTCAAGCATCACCACCCCCTTGACCACGCTGGGCAAACGCATGGCCGCCATCAGGCTCAGATAGCCGCCTAGCGAGTGGCCCACCAGCCAGACGGGTTGCCCTGCCTGTGCCGCTTCAAGCTCCACAAACGCACACAGCTGCTGCACCAATTTTGGCCAGTTGCTGGTGACCGGGTAGGCCGGGTCGTGGCCAAACTTCTCTATCGCCTTGACGGTAAAACCACGCCCCCGCAGGCTGCGAAACAGCACTCGGTAGGTGCTGGCAGGAAAGCTGTTGGCGTGCGAGAAAACAATCACGGCGCGGTGGGCCTTAAATCAGGCGTTCGTCGGGCGTGCTGATTTTCTTGAGGGGCAGGCTGCGCGCGGAGGCCACCATCAGTGGAACGTCGGTCTTGCCACCATCCCATGCCGGGTCTTCGATGCTGTCGAACACCTCGCGCAGCTTCTGGCCCCAGCTACCGTGCAGCATCTGGAAGTAGGGGTTGTGCTCGTCAATGCACACCACTTTGTCGGTGTGGAACTGGTTGACTTCGTACACCACCATGTCCAGCGGCAGGCCCACCGAGAGGTTGGATTTGAGCGTGGAGTCCATGGACACCAGCGCGCATTTGGCGGCTTCATCCAAGGGCGTAGTGGGTGTGATCACGCGGTCCAGCACGGGCTTGCCGTACTTGGACTCGCCGACTTGGAAGTAGGGCGTCTCGGGCGTGGCTTCAATAAAGTTGCCTGCCGAATAGACTTGGAACAGGCGCATGCCTTCCCCCTTGATCTGGCCACCAAAGATGAGCGACACATTGAAGTCCACGCCGCTTTGCTTGAGCGAAGCGGCATCGCGCTCATACACCTTGCGGATGGCTGAGCCCAGCACGCGGGCTGCGTCAAACATGCTTTTGGCGTTCCAGATGGTGACGCCTTCGTCTTCGTCGTTTTCCTTGAGGCGCTCGACCTGCAAGATTTCTCGCACCGATTGCGAGATGCTGAGGTTGCCGGCCGACAGCAAGACCATGAAGCGGTCGTCGGCCTTCTCGTAAACAATCATTTTGCGGAAGGTGCTGATCTGGTCCAGTCCGGCGTTGGTGCGGGAGTCGGAGAGGAACACCAGGCCGGCGTTGAGTTTGATGGCGACGCAGTAAGTCATTGTTCTTCGGGGGGCGGGTAAAGGGTTAAGTGTAAATGGCCGGTATTTTTGGGGCGCTTCTTGGGAGTCCTCTGAGCGTCGGGGGCAGGCCTATGGGCCTTGCGCTCATGAACCTGCGGTTTCGAAATCGCGCAAAACCCATAGGCCTGCCCCCGACGCTCAGAGGACATGGTGTTACGCGCCGGTGGCGCTGCACCATGGGGGCACGTGGGCCGGACACTTTGTTGGTCGTCGCTATTTTGCAAACGTGTTCGGAGACAGCGTCACGCCGACCAAGCCCTTACCCCTTGCTGCGCGCCCAGCCGGAGAAAAAATCTAAGCCTTAGAAGCCAACCCCTTCAACACATACAAAGCCTCCAGCGCCTCCCGCGGGCTCATCGCATCCGGGTTCAGCGCGACCACCGCAGCCTCCACCGCAGAGGCAGTAGCGACCAATTCCACCGGCGGCGCAGCAAACAGATCCACCTGCCGCTGCGACGCAGTGGCCTGCGCCTCCAAGGCTTCCAGCGTGTGCCGCGCTTGGTTCAGCACCGCCGCCGGCATGCCCGCCAACCTCGCCACCTGCACGCCATAGCTCTTGCTGGCCGGGCCGGGCTCGATGGCGTGCAAAAACACAATGTCGCGGCCGGACTCGGTGGCGCTCACATGCACGTTCATCGCCGCGTGGTGCGTAGCGGGGAATTCGGTGAGTTCAAAGTAGTGCGTGGCAAACAGCGTGAAGGCTTGGGTTTTGTCATGCAGCTGCGTGGCGATGGCACTGGCCAAAGCCAGGCCGTCAAAGGTGGAGGTGCCACGGCCAATTTCGTCCATCAGCACCAAGCTGTTGGGTGTGGCCGCGTGCAGGATTTGCGCGCCTTCGGTCATCTCCAGCATGAAGGTGGACTGCGCGTTGGCCAAGTCGTCTGCCGCGCCAATGCGGGTGTGGATGGCGTCTATGGGGCCCAAGGTGCAGGCGCTGGCGGGCACATAGCTGCCTATGCTGGCCAGCAAAACGATAAGCGCGACCTGGCGCATGTAGGTGGACTTACCGCCCATGTTGGGGCCGGTGATGATCTGCATGCGCTGCCGGGCACCCAGGTGCGTGTCGTTGGCAATGAAGTTTCCGCTGCTGAGTTCGGCCAAGCGTGCTTGCACCACCGGGTGGCGGCCTTGCGTGATGTCGATACAGGGTTGCTCCACAAACTGTGGCGCGCACCAGTCCAGCGTGAGCGCGCGCTCGGTCAACGCGCACAGCGCGTCAAGCGCGGCCAGGGCTTGCGCGGTACGGGTGAGTTGGGGCACAAAGGCTTGCAACTGGTCCAGCACCTGCTCGAACAAATACTTCTCGCGGGCCAGCGCGCGCTCTTGGGCGGAGAGGGCCTTGTCTTCAAAGGCTTTGAGTTCAGGCGTGATGAAGCGCTCAGCGTTCTTGAGCGTCTGGCGGCGGCGGTAGTCGTCGGGCACCTTGTCAGCCTGGCCCGTGGTGACTTCGATGTAGAAGCCGTGCACGCGGTTGAATTGCACGCGCAAATTGGCAATGCCGGTGCGGGCTTTTTCGCGCACTTCCAGGTCCAGCAAAAAGGCGTCGCAGTTGGTCTGGATGCCGCGCAGCTCGTCCAGGTCGGCATCAAAGCCATCGGCAATCACGCCGCCGTCGCGCACCAGCGCGGCTGGCTCAGGTGCAATGGCGGCCGCAATGAGCTGCGCGCATTCCGGCGGCGAGAGCAAGGCCTGGGCGATGCTGTTCAGGTGGCCGCTGAGTGGCTGCAGTTGTTGCGAGAGGCTGTGGGTTTTTTGCAGCGTGAGCAAGAGCGCCACCAGCTCACGCGGGCGCACTTGGCGCAAGGCCATGCGGGCTGTGATGCGCTCCACATCGGCGCAGCCCTTGAGCTGCTGGCGCAGGGTTTGCCACAGGTTGGCGTGGGCGCCGGTGTGCAGCGTGTGGATGGCGTGCAGGCGCTCTCTGGCCTCGCGGCGGTCGCGCTGCGGCTCCAGCAGCCAGCGCTTGAGGGCACGGCTGCCCATGCCGGTCATGCAAGTGTCCAGCAAAGAAAAGAGCGTGGGCGCGTCTTCGCCGCGCAGGGTTTGCGTCAGCTCCAGATTGCGGCGGGTGGTGATGGGCAGGTCGATGAGTGCGTCATCGCGCTGCACTTGCACGCTGCTGATGTGGGTGAGGCTGCGGCCCTGGGTGTGCTCGGCGTAGGCCAGCAGGGCCGCTGCGGCGGCGTGGCCCAGGGGCAGGTCGTTGGCGTTCCAGGTAACCAGGCTGGCGGCTTGCAAGGCATCTAGCAATTTGCGCTCGCCCAAGGCACCGTCAAATTGCCATTCGGGCCGCGCAGTGAGGAATAGTGCGGTGCCGTTGCGCATGCGCTTCAAGCGGTCTTCAAAGCTGCCGGTCACGGTGGCGCTGTAGGCCAGCTCGCTGGGGGCCACGCGGCTCACCCAGGCGGCCAGCTCATCCGGCGCGCATTCAGCCAAGAAGACGATGCCTTGCGTGACGGACAACCACGCCAAGCCGCAGCGGTTGCGTGGGCCTTGGTGCACGGCCATCAGCATGGACTCGGTTTTTTCGTTCAACAGCTCGGAGTCAGTGAGAGTGCCGGGGGTGACCACGCGCACCACCTTGCGCTCCACGGGGCCCTTGCCACCCACTTCGCCCACTTGCTCGCAAATGGCTACGGATTCGCCTTGGCGGATCAGCTTGGCCAGGTACCCTTCCATGGCGTGAAAGGGCACGCCAGCCATTTGGATGGGCTGCCCCGCGCTTTGGCCGCGCACGGTCAGGGTGATGTCCAAGAGGCGCGCGGCCTTCTCGGCATCGCCGTAAAACATCTCGTAGAAATCCCCCATTCTGTAAAAAAGCAGTGTGTTCGGATGCGCTGACTTGAGGGTCAGGTACTGCTGCATCATGGGGGTGTGGGCGGCCAGTGGTGCCTCGGAATGGGGTGTGGGGGAATTCTCTTTTTGCATCACAGGCTCAGGCGGTCATCAGGGCAGTCGCTTACGGAATGCCCGCATTGTCGGGCATACGCTTGGGCCCTGAGACCGCAGCCTGCAACGGTTTAGTCCCTGTTTTTGGTCACCGCGGCGAATGCGTCGGTTTCATTGGCTGGTGGGGCAGGGGGAGCTTCGGGTTCGCCTTTTACGGTGACGCCATGGGAGTCATCGGGGTATTGGCTGTCCTGAAAAGCGACGGAGTCCTCCCATAGTGCCCACGCTTCATCGTCGTTGGACTCTATGGACTCGGGTACCGGAATGTCTACCGGAAGTGCATTGACGTTGCGCGCAGCCGGCGCACGCCCCTTTTTTGGAAGGTCAGTCATTTTTGGTTACTCCCTTTTTGTACTCTGCAAGCAGAGCTTGTTAAGGTGCATTTTTGTGGAATGCGCCTGTATCAATCGAGCTTTTTACGTGATGCGCGATTTAACTTGCAATTGCAAGGGTTAAGTGGCCGTATTGATCGTGTTGACCGCCCCGTTTTGGGCGAAGATACTGGCACTATGCAATTTGTTGACTTCCATGGCTGACACGCCTGACTCCCCGCCAAGCCCGAAGCCCGTGGCCTACCTCCAAGAGCCGATGAAAGACCTGGCTGCTTGGACCCGTTTTTTCCTGCATGCGGAGATACCGGTCTTGGCCAAGACCTCATTGGCGTTAGAGGAACTTCGCGAGCGCGAAGAAGACGTGAACGCCGGCATGCTGGCCGACTTGATTGATACCGACCCCTTCCTCACCATGAAGGTGCTGGCCTACGTCTCGGCCAAGCGCCGCAACACCGAAACGACCCAGACTGAGACGGTCATCAGCTCGATGGTGATGATGGGTGTTGCTCCGTTCTTCAGAAACTTTGGTTTGCAGCCCACGGTTGAAGACCAGTTGCAAAGCCAACCTGCAGCTTTGGACGTACTTTTGGGCCTGATTGAACGTGCCCGGCGTGCGGCACATTTCGCTACGGGTTTTGCAGTGCACCGGGGTGATACCGATGTGGCGGTGATCCGGCAGGCGGCCTTTCTGCACGATTTCGCGGAGATGCTGATGTGCTGCTACGCACCGGCCATGGAGATGGAGATCCGGGCCATGCAAAAAGCCAACCCGACCTTGCGCTCCCTTGCCTTGCAGCGTTTTGTGTTCAACATCGATTTGAACGATTTGCGCCAGGAGCTGATGAAGTACTGGGGCTTCTCGGAGTTGTTGGTGCGTATCAGCGACGGCAAGCACCCGGAGCATCCCACTGTGCGCAATGTGCTGCTGGCAGTGCGCCTGGCGCGCCACACGGAAAAGGGCTGGGATAACCCGGCGTTGCCGGACGATATAGAAGACATATCCAAGCTGCTCAATGCGCCACCCCGGGTGGTGCGAGGCTTTGTTTACAAGATAGATCAGACGGCTTGATCAGGCTTTGTGCCAGGCGCTTCCTAGGCGCAAGTTGATGTGAAACAATACCTACCTATGTATTCAAGTTCATGGGTGGCTTGGCGCCTTCGCAGAAAGGCGCAGTGGCCTGTGAAGCAGAGAGGGAGAGAGTTTTGAACCACACTGGTTTTCGTCGCGCTGACGTCCTGTATCCGGCCCTGCTGGGTTGTGCCGGGGCGGTGTCTGTGCTGGTAACCGCAGACTTCAATTGGCTGTCGGGACTGTTGGCCTTTTTGTTGGTCACAGCGGGTGTGGGCTTGGGCTGGTTTGATGCCGGGCGTCGCCGGGCAGTTGCCCGCCGGCAAATGGAGCGTTACCTCTCGGCCGAGCAGGACTTCGGCGCGCAAGTGGCACCCGTGTGGGCCGGGCATATTGAGACGGCCCGCTCCCAAATGGAGCAAAACATCACTGCGCTGACGGCTCAGTTTGCAGAAATTGTGGATCGCCTGGATGCCACCGTGGATACCGCTGCACGTACCACCTCCGATATCGAAGACCAGGGCAACGGCTTGGTTGCCGTTTTTTCCCGCAGTGAAAACGAGTTGCAACAGGTGCTGTCTTCACAGACCGCAGCCATGAGCAGCATGAACACTATGCTGGAGAAGGTGGAGGGCCTCAACCAGTTCACCAAGCAGCTTGAAGACATGGCCGCCGAGGTGGCCAAGATTGCCGCACAAACCAATCTGCTGGCCCTCAATGCCGCCATTGAAGCCGCCCGTGCGGGCGAGCTGGGGCGCGGGTTTGCCGTGGTGGCCAAGGAATTTCGCATGCTGTCCAACCAGTCGGGCGATACCGGCAGGCGCATTACCGAAATGGTGGGTGTCATCAATGAAGCGATCACCACCACCTGTGCGGTGGCGCAGGCTTCGGTGCAGCAGGAAGACAACTCCATGCAGGCCTCGGAGCAGCGCATCAAATCGGTGCTGGATGGCTTCAGGGGCGTGACCGACGCCTTGGTGCAATCAGGTGACTTGCTCAAGCAAGAGAGCATTTCTATCAAATCCGACATTGGGCATGCACTGGTGGCCTTGCAGTTCCAAGACCGCGTAAGCCAGATCCTGTCGCAGGTGCGGACCAACGTAGAGCACTTCCCGCGCTACCTCGCCGAACACGAACAAAAGTGCCTGACTTTGGGGCACTTCGAGCCGATGGAGGCTGAAGGGTTTATGGCGGAGATGAAGAAGAGCTACGTGATGTCCGATCAGCACCTGACTCACAACACCGGCAAGGCAGTGGACAGTGATGCCAAGGCCGATGACGAAATTACTTTTTTCTAGGCGACGCGCATGCTTGCGGGCAATGAAGATTGATTCAAATCAACTTGGCACTTGTAAGTTAAGCGCAATATCGACACCAAGATAAACAGATTCACCGCAAAGCGGCAGAGGTAAGCAAAGTGGCTAAAACCATCATGATCGTGGACGACTCGGCATCCATTCGGACCGTTGTCGGGATTGCCCTCCGGGGGGAGGGCTACCAGGTGATAGAAGCCAAGGATGGGCAGGACGCCATCAACAAACTCACTGGCCAAAAGGTGAACCTGATCATCAGCGACGTCAACATGCCCATCATGGACGGCATTACCTTCGTCAAGAACGTGAAGCAGATGCCCGCCTACCGCTTCACCCCCATCATCATGCTGACCACCGAATCCGACGAGTCCAAAAAGCATGAAGGGCAGATGGCTGGTGCCAAGGCCTGGGTGGTCAAGCCCTTCAAGCCCGAGCAAATGCTCAGCGCCGTTCAGAGGCTGTGCTTGCCCTAAGGGTAGAGAAAAAGGGAGTCTGTTATGTCCAATGAAGCAGCCCAGAAACAAGTGGATTTGCGCATTGAAGGTGAGCTCAGCATTTACCGCGCTGACGAACTCAAGCGCATGCTGATTGAACCCCTGCAGCCCGATGTGAGGCTGGTGGTCGATCTGGCCGCGGTCACCGAGGTTGACACCTGCGGGTTGCAACTGCTGATGCTGGCCAAGCGCACTGCGGCCAAAGTGGGTAGCCAGTTGCAGCTGGTGTCGCACAGCCCGGCCGTGTTGGAAGTGTTTGAACTGTTGAATGTGGCAGCCTTTTTTGGCGACCATCTGGTGATTCCGCCCAGCAGCGCGGATGTCCGCTGAGCCGGACTCAGGACTGTTCTGATTTCTCTTCACGCTCCCATCACACCCTGAGAAGACCGCCATGGATCTGGACCAAGCACTGCAGATATTTATTGCCGAGAGCCGTGAGCTGTTGGAGGACATGGAAACCTCGCTGCTCGCGCTGGAGCATGCAGACGACAAGACGGAGCTGATCAACTCCATATTTCGCGCGGCGCACACCATCAAAGGTTCTTCGGGTCTGTTCAGCTTGGACCATGTGGTGGCCTTTACCCATGTGGTGGAAAACGTGCTCGACAAAGTGCGCGCGGGCAAGCTGCCGATTGGCGATCAGCAAGTGGCTGCCTTGCTGCTGTGCTGCGACCATATTTCGTCCTTGATTGACGGCGTTGCTGCCGGGCAGACTGAAGACGACGAGACAAGCAAGGCCGCTGGCGAGCCGCTGATTGCACAGCTCAACCAATTTCTGGGCAAGGCCCCGGCGGTGGGCGCAGCACTGGTGCCCGATGGCCCCTTGCATGAGGTGGATGGAACGCAGCGCATTGGCGGGCAGCGCAACGGTTCGGACCATTGGCATATCTCCCTGCAGTTTGGCCGCGAGGTGCTGCGCAATGGCCTGGACCCGCTTTCATTCATCCGCTACCTCACCACACTGGGCCGCATTGTTGACATCCTGACGATCCCGGACGGTCTGCCCGAAGCGCTGGAGATGGACCCCGAGGCCTGCTACCTGGCCTATGAGTTGCAGCTCGACACCAAGGCAGACCGTGCCGCGATTGAGCGGGCATTTGAGTTCGTGCGCGACGAGTGCACCCTGCGCATGGTGCCGCCCAACAGCCGCTTGGACGACTATGTGCGCCTGCTCAAAGAATCGGCGGACGTGCAAGACCGTATTGGCGACATGATGGTGCGCTGCGGTGCTATCACGGCGCAGGAGTTGCGCGATGCCTTGGCAACACAGGCGGCTGAAGCGGGCCCTGAAAAGCCGCTGCTGGGCGACATTCTGGTGCAGCAACAAGCCGTACACCCCGAAGTGGTGGACGCTGCGGTGCAAAAGCAAAAGCAGGTGAAGGAAGTTCTGGCGCAAGAGAACCGCTCCATCCGTGTGGATGCCGACAAGCTGGACCAGCTCATCAACCTGGTGGGCGAACTCATCATCGTGGGCGCAGGCGTGAAGCTGGTTGCCCGTAAGGCCGGCGTGGCCGATTTGCTGCAAAGAACCACCAAGCTCTCAGGCCTGGTGGAGAAGGTGCGCGACAGCGCCTTGCAACTGCGCATGGTGAAGATTGCGGCCACCTTCAACCGCTTCCAGCGCGTGGTGCATGACGTGTCGCGTGACCTGGGCAAGAACATCGGCCTGGTTATCAACGGTGAAGACACCGAGCTCGACAAGACCGTGGTGGAAAAAATTGGCGATCCGCTGATGCACTTGGTGCGCAACTCCATGGACCATGGCATTGAGTCTGCCGAGCTGCGCCTGGCGCGGGGCAAGCCCGAGCAGGGCATGGTGCGGCTCAATGCATTCCACGACTCGGGCAACATCGTCATCACCGTGGAAGACGACGGCGGTGGCTTGAAGCGCGACCGCATTGTGGCCAAGGCCATAGAGCGTGGCCTGATTGATGCGGGCCACAACCTGAGCGACAAAGAGGTTTACGGCCTGATCTTCGAGCCGGGCTTTTCCACGGCGGAAAAAATCACCAACCTGTCCGGCCGCGGTGTGGGGCTGGATGTGGTCAAGCGCAACATCACCGCCCTGCGCGGACAGGTGGAGATCAACAGCCAGGACGGCGTGGGCACCATCGTTACCGTGCGCCTGCCGCTCACGCTGGCCATCATTGATGGCTTCCTGGTGGAAGTGGGCAAATCGGTGTTTGCCATTCCGCTGGACATGATTGAAGAGTGCGTGGCGTATTCCGCCGAGCCGGGCCACAACTACACCGACTTGCGCGGCGAAGTGCTGCCCTTTGTGCGGTTGCGTGAGCTGTTCAATGTGCGGGGCGCCATCACGCGGCGCGAAAACATTGTGGTGCTCAAGTACATGGGCAAAAAAGTAGGGCTGGTGGTGGACACCTTGCTGGGCGAGTTCCAGACGGTGATCAAGCCACTGGACGAAGTGTTCAACCAGGTCAAGTGCATCAGCGGCTCCACCATTTTGGGCAGCGGCGAGGTTGCCTTGATTCTGGATGTGCCGCAGCTGGTGGCGCAAGCTACCTCCGGTGAGGCCGACGCACGCGCGGCGGAAGTTGCGAATGCGTCTGCATAAGGTGCCTGCCTAGGCGGGCTGCCGTGTGAAAGTTTTGGCGGGTCTTTGGTTTTCGTTTTGGAGGAGATGTAAATGTTTAGCAATATGAAGATAGGTGTGCGGCTGGCCATGGGCTTTGCAGCCACATTGGTTCTGCTGATTGTGATTGCCGTGATCGGTGTGAGCCGCATCTCTGCGCTCAATGCCGAGGTTACGGACTTGGCCAAAGACAAATTTCCGAAGAGTGTGATGGCTGCCGATATCAATGAATCGGTGGCCACCATTGCCCGCCAGTTGCGCAATGCCTACATTTTTTCCGACGCTGAGCGCCAGAAGTCCCTGGATGCGATTGGCGAAGAACGCAAGAAGATCACCGACACCCTGGACAAACTCGACAAGGTGGTGACGTCTGAGAAGGGCAAGGAGCTGCTGGTCAAGATCAAGACCGCGCGCTTGGCTTATGTTGCGTCCCAAGAGAAGGCCATTGAAATGATCAAGGCCAATGCCAAGCAAAGTGATTTTGCGGCTCTGTTGCAAGGTGAATTGCGCAAGACGCAGACCGAATACAACACTGCGGTGATGGACTTCAGCAATCTGCAAAACGACTTGGTGGAGAAGGCCGGCGTGACTGCAGAAGAAGAAGCTGCCAGTGGCACCCGTTTGCTGACCATTCTGGGTGTGGTGGCAGCCATTCTGACCATCTTGGCCGCCTGGGTCATTACCCGCAGCATTACCGCTCCCACCGCCAAGCTGGTGGAAGGCGCCAACAAGATGGCCAAGGGTGACTTTGCGTTCACCATGGACATTGATAGCAAGGATGAAATTGGCGAGTTGGCCAACGCCATCAAGACAATGCAGGCCGCTGTGCAGGCCATGATTGCCGATGCTGCCATGCTGTCCAAGGCTGCGGTAGAGGGCAAGCTGGCTACCCGTGCCGATGCTTCCAAGCACCAAGGTGATTTCAACAAGATCGTCAGCGGTGTGAACGACACGCTGGACGCGGTGATTGGCCCGCTGAACGTTACCGCCAAGTACGTGGACGACATCTCGAAGGGCGTGATCCCGCCCGTCATCACCGACAACTACAACGGTGACTTCAACATCATCAAGGGCAACCTGAACAACGTGGTCAAGATGATGAGCGACTTGCTGGCGCAGACCGACATCATCATCCAGGGTGCTGCCAACGGCGAGCTGGAAAAGCGTGCCAATGCTGACCTGTTCGTGGGCGGCTGGAACAAGCTGGTGGTGGGCGTGAACGAGACGGTGACCAACATCGTCAACCCGCTGAACGTGACCGCGAAGTATGTGGACGACATCTCCAAGGGCGTTATTCCCCCGGTCATCACCACCGACTACAAGGGCCAGTACAACGTTATCAAGGGTAACCTGAACAACATGGTCAAGATGATGAGCGACCTGCTAGCGCAGACCGACATCATCATTCAGGGTGCGGCCAACGGCGAACTGGAAAAGCGCGCGAATGCCGACCTGTTCGTGGGCGGTTGGAACAAGCTGGTGGTGGGCGTGAACGAGACGGTGACCAACATCGTCAACCCGCTGAACGTGACGGCCAAGTATGTGGACGACATCTCCAAGGGCGTGATTCCCCCGGTCATCACCACCGATTACAAGGGCCAGTACAACGTCATCAAGGGCAACCTGAACAACATGGTCAAGATGATGAGCGACCTGCTGGCGCAGACCGACATCATCATCAAGGGCGCCGCCGATGGCGAGCTCGACAAGCGTGCCAATGCCGACCTGTTCGTAGGCGGCTGGAACCAGCTGGTGCGCGGCGTGAACGAGACGGTGACCAACATTGTCAACCCACTCAACGTGACGGCCGACTATGTGGACAAGGTGTCCAAGGGTGTGATTCCCCCGATCATCACCACCGAGTACAAGGGCCAGTACAACATCATCAAGGGCAACCTGAACAACGTGGTCAAGATGATGAGCGACCTGCTGGCGCAGACCGACATCATCATCCAGGCAGCGGCCGACGGCGAGCTCAAGAAGCGCGCCAATGCCGACATGTTTGTGGGCGGATGGAACCAGTTGGTCAAGGGTGTGAACGACACCATCACCAACATCGTCAACCCGCTGAACGTGACGGCCAACTATGTGGAACGCATCTCGGTGGGCGATATCCCGAAGCCGATTACCGATCCGTACAACGGCGACTACAACATCATCAAGAACAACCTCAATGCCTTGATTGAGGCGACCAACCAGCAAGCCAATGCGGCCAAGTCGATCTCGCAGGGTGACCTGTCGGTGTCGGTCAACATCCGCTCCGAGCAGGACGTGCTGGCCAAGGCCTTGGTGAACGTGATCCGCGCGGTGACTGCGCTGGTTGCCGACGCCAACATGCTGCATGCCGCGGTCGAAGAGGGCAAGCTCAGCGTGCGTGCCGACGCCACCAAGCACGAAGGCGACTATCGCAAGGTTATTGAAGGCATTAACGAGACCCTGGAGTCCGTGGTGGGCCCGGTCAATGAAGTCATGTCGGTCATGTCTGCGGTGGAAGGTGGTGACCTGACTCGCCATGTGACGGGCAACTACCAAGGCAACTTGCTGGAGCTTAAGGACACGGTCAACAACACCGTGGCCAAGGTGGCCAGCGTGATCAACGAGGTGTTGACTGCATCTGAAGCGCTGGCCAGCGCTTCGGAAGAGGTGAGTGCCACCGCCCAGTCTCTCTCGCAAGCGTCCAGCGAACAGGCCGCCAGCGTGGAAGAAACCAGCGCCTCGGTGGAGCAAATGTCGTCCAGCATTGCCCAGAACACCGAGAACGCCAAGGTCACCGACGGCATGGCCAGCAAGGCTGCCAAGGAAGCTGCAGAGGGCGGTGAGTCGGTCACCGCGACCGTGGCTGCGATGAAGCAGATTGCCAAGAAGATCGGCATCATTGACGACATCGCTTACCAGACCAATCTGCTGGCACTGAACGCGGCTATTGAAGCAGCGCGTGCCGGTGAGCATGGCCAGGGCTTTGCCGTGGTGGCTGCTGAGGTGCGCAACTTGGCCGAACGCAGCCAGGTGGCCGCGCAGGAAATTGGCGAACTGGCTGGTTCCAGCGTGGAGTTGGCAGAAAAGGCCGGCCGACTGCTTGATGAAATCGTGCCCAGCATCAAGAAGACATCCGACCTGGTGCAAGAGATCACCGCTGCATCGGAAGAACAATCTTCTGGCGCGGGCCAGATCAACTCTGCCGTGAGCCAGCTCAGCCAGACCACGCAGCAAAACGCCTCCAGCTCCGAAGAGCTGGCCGCCACCTCAGAAGAGATGAGCAGCCAGGTGGAACAGTTGCAGCAGACCATGTCCTTCTTCAAGTTGGACAACAGTGCGCGCAAGGCCGCACCGGCCCACAAGTCTGGCGGATCCGGCAAGAAGGCACATGCCCGTGCATCGACCTCTTTCAAGCTGGATACGGCTGGTGTCGGCATGACGGGCTCCGACATTGATGAATCCAAGTTCAGCAAGTTCTGAAGGTGGCCACCATGAGCGATATTGTTCCTGCGCGGGGCAGGCAGCTGACCAGTGAGGCTGCTACCCAGGCCCTCAACACCAAGCAGTATTTGACCTTCATGTTGGGGGGGGAGGTGTTTGCCATCGGCATCCTCAGCATCAAGGAAATCATCGAATACACAGGCTTGACCGAAGTGCCTCTCATGCCCGCGTGCATACGCGGCGTGATCAACCTGCGCGGTGCGGTGGTACCGGTGCTGGACCTGGCGGTGCGCTTCGGCAAGCACCCCAGCGATGTCACCAAAAAGACTTGCGTGGTGATTGTGGAAGTCAACACGGGCGAAGAGCGCCACGTCATGGGCGTGGTGGTGGATGCGGTCAACGCGGTGCTGAAAATTGCCGCGAGCGAGATCGAACCGCCACCCGGCTTTGGTGCCAAGATCCGCAACGACTTTATTGAGGGAATGGGCAAGGTGAATGGCAAGTTCGTCATCCTGCTCAACGTCAACCAGGTGCTGTCCACCGAAGAAATTGGTGCGCTTGCGCGCGCCGAAGACGCCGGAGCAGAGCAACTGGAAGCAGCGCAGGATGCACCTGCGCTGAGTGCCTCCTAGTGCCGCGACTGCGAGGACTATGCGGCCCATTACCGACAAAGAGTTTTCACAGTTCCAGCAGTTCATCTTCGATGCCGCCGGCATCACGCTGCCCAACTCCAAAAAAATACTGGTTAGCGGCCGCCTGACCCGGCGGCTGCACGCCCATAACCTGGATACGTTCACCCAGTATCTTGCGCTGCTGGGTAGTGGGGAGCGGACTGACGAGGTGCAGCGCGCCGTCGATCTGCTCACCACCAACGAAACCTATTTTTTCCGCGAGACCAAGCACTTCGACTTTTTACGGGCCCAGGCCACAGCGGCGCGTGGGCGTCTGGACCCTTTCAGGGTGTGGAGTGCGGCCAGTTCCAGCGGGGAAGAGGCGTTCAGCATCGCGATGGTCCTGGCCGACGTGCTGGGTGATGTGCCTTGGGAGGTGATAGGCTCCGACATCAGTACCCGGGTGCTGGCCGGTGCCCAGCGAGCGCTCTACACCATGGAGCGCGGGCGGCACATTCCGCCGGAATACCTCAAGCGTTTTTGCATGAAGGGGCAAGACGAGTTTGAAGGCTCGTTTTTGATCCACCGTGCGCTGCGCAACCGGGTGAAGTTTCGGCAGGTCAACCTGAATGACACGCTGCCAGACCTTGGCACCTTTGACATTATTTTTTTGCGCAACGTGATGATTTATTTCAGCGACGACACCAAGCGGCAAGTGGTGGCGCGCCTGCTGTCGCCCCTGAAAAAAGGCGGTTACTTTTTGGTTGGGCATTCCGAGAGCCTGAACGACATCAGTAGCGCCGTGCAGCCCATCGCACCGTCCATTTACCGCAAGGTCCCTTGAGATGGCCAAGCTCAAGGATTTGATGGACATTTTTCTGCAGCCGGGGGAGTACTTCGTTGCGGATTCCGAATACCAGTTGCGCACCATGTTGGGGTCGTGCGTGTCCATCACTTTGTGGCATCCCTTGAGCCGCATTGGCGCCATGTCGCATTTTTTGTTGCCCACGCGCGGGCAGCACGCAGGGCCGGTTCAAGAACTGGACGGTCGCTATGGCGATGAGGCTTTGGAATTGATGCGGCTGGACTTGCTGCGCGCGGGGGTGCGCATCACGCAATGCCAGGCCAAGATATTTGGCGGGGGCAATATGTTCCCCGGCCATGCGCGCACCGAGCGCATGCATGTGGGGCGCAAAAACGGCGAGGCCGCCCGCAAGATGCTGAACCACCATGGCATTCCCATCGTGTCGGAAAGCCTGTTTGGCGTGGGCCACCGGCAGATTATTTTTGACGTCAGCAACGGCGACGTCTGGGCCTACCAGGTCAAGCTCTCGACTGAAGAAGCGCGGGCAAACGGATTGGATTCATGAAAAAAATCAAGGTGATGGTGGTGGACGATTCCGCCGTCGTGCGCAAGGTGGTAACCGAGGTGTTGGCAGCGGACCCGGAGATCGAAGTCATTGCCGCTGTGGCCGACCCCATTCTGGCCATGACGCGCATGCAAACCATGTGGCCCGATGTGCTGGTGCTGGACATCGAGATGCCCCGCATGGATGGCATCACTTTTCTCAAAAAAATCATGGCCGAGCGCCCCACGCCGGTGGTGATTTGCTCCACCTTGGCAGAGGCGGGCACGCAGTCGTCCATGGCGGCCTTGGCGGCAGGTGCTGTGTCCATCATGACCAAGCCCAAGATAGGGCTCAAACAATTTTTGACCGATGCCTCCGATGACATGGTGGCGGTGGTCAAGGCGGCGGCGCGTGCCAATGTGCGCAAGTTGCAGGTGACGGAGAAGTTCAATGCCGATGTGATCCTGCCCGCCGTGGAGGGCCGCAGCGCCATGCTGCAAACCACCGAGCGGGTGGTGGCGATTGGCACCTCCACCGGTGGCACACAGGCGCTGGAAGTGGTGTTGCGGGCCTTGCCCCGGGTGAGTCCGGGCATTGTCATCGTGCAGCACATGCCGGAAAAGTTCACCGCCGCTTTTGCCGCGCGCCTGGACGGCATCTGCCAGATCAAGGTCAAAGAGGCGCAAAACAATGACCGCGTGGTGCCCGGCCAAGCCCTGATTGCGCCGGGCGGCAAGCACATGATGCTCAGGCGCAATGGCGCGCAGTACCACGTGGAGGTGGTGGATGGCCCGTTGGTGAACCGCCACCGTCCCTCGGTGGATGTGCTGTTTCGCTCCGTTGCCAAATGCGCAGGCGCCAATGCGCTGGGCGTCATCATGACCGGCATGGGAGACGACGGCGCGGTAGGCCTGCTGGAGATGCGCAAGGCCGGTGCCATGACGGTGGGGCAGGATGAAGAGAGTTGTGTTGTCTACGGTATGCCCAAAGAGGCGGTGAAGCGCGGCGGGGTTGGCAAGGTCGTCACACTGACCGCCATTGCCCGTGAAATCCAGGCGCAACTGAGCATGTGACCGGGCAGGCAGTCTGTCTTTGCGGGCTGCGGTTGATGTGGCGCAAGCCTCCTTACCCGGGCCGTGCGATCAGTGTGCAACGCACAACGTAAAATTGGGCCTCGTTTGCAGCACACCGTTTCATGGCCACATTCCGTATAAAAAATTCCAATAAGTGGCTGGCGCTTGTCTTTGCAGCGCTTTCTCTGTTGAGCCCCTTGTCGATTGCCGCGAGTTCGGTCTTCCTGGAGGACTTGAGTTCGTTTGAGCTGCGCGCTGCAGTGGCCAAAGGCACCACTACCGTGTTGGTGCCCATAGGCGGCACCGAGCAAAACGGCCCCCATATTGCCTTGGGCAAACACAATGTGCGGGTCAGGGCACTGGCCGGGCAAATTGCCCAGCGCCTGGGCAATGCGGTGGTAGCGCCGGTGCTGGCTTATGTGCCCGAGGGCGCCATTTTTCCGCCGGTGGCTCATATGCGGTTCAGCGGCACCATCTCTATCTCGGAAGCCACCTTTGAGTCGATTCTGGAGTCCACGGCCCGAAGCTTCAAGCAGCACGGCTTTCGTGACATCGTGTTTTTGGGCGACCACGGGGGCTACCAAAAGAGCGAAGTGCGTGCCGCAGACAAAATCAACAAAGAGTTTGCCAAGGACGGCGCAGCCCGTGCCTTGGCGCTGACGGCCTATTACGAGGCGTCCCAAGCACCCTACATCCAGGCACTACGCGGCAAGGGTTTCTCGGATGCCGAGATTGGCACCCACGCCGGTTTGGCGGACACCTCGTTGATGCTGGCTATCGACAAATCGCTGGTGCGTACCGATCTGCTGGCCGAAGGCGCCAAAACCAGTCCCGCAGACGGTGTTTACGGTGACCCTCGCAAGTCATCTGCCGAGTGGGGGCAACTGGGTGTGCGCCTCATCGTGGACCAATCCGTGCATGCCATCCAAGAGGCGACGAAGCGCGCCGGGCACTAATTTTTCGTCATTTCACGTTACCAAGAGTCTTCACAATGAACTACAAAAAAAGCAGCATCCTGGCCCTTTCTGTTATCGCTGTTGCCGTTGTATCCAGTTTGGGCAACGCAGCAAGCAACGCGCCTGCCGCGCCCAAGGCAGTGGTCAACACGGTGCCAGGCATGCCTTCGGTGCCTGATTCGGACAACCTCTATAGCGAGACCCGCACGGATCAAATGTTGCCCGAGGTAAAGGCTGATCTGGAGCGCGTGTACGTGCCCAATCTGCGAGGCAACAATGTCTCGGTGATTGACCCCAACACGCTGAAGGTGGTGGATAAGTTCAAGGTGGGGCGCGCGCCTCAGCACATCGTTCCGTCGTGGGACATGCGCACGCTGTGGGTGGCTAACAATGCCGAGCGCGGCAATGACGGCAGCCTCACGCCGGTCAATCCCCGCACCGGCAAACCGGGCACGGCTATTCCGGTTGATGACCCCTACAACGTGTACTTCACGCCGGACGGGCAATCCACCATCGTGGTGGCCGAAGCTAAACACCGCCTGGATTTCCGCGACCCCAAGACGCTGAAGCTGCAGTACGCGATTGAAGTGCCGCAGTGTGGTGGCATCAACCACGGCGACTTTTCCATCGATGGCCGCTACGCCATCTTTACCTGCGAATTCAAGGGAACGATTGCCAAGATCGATTTGGTGAACAAGACCGTGCTGGGTTACCTGAAGTTGGAGTTGCCCAAGACGCGTTTCAAAGACAACGCCAAACCTTTGAACCCGCTGGAAACCGAGATTTGCACCGCCAAAAAAGGCATGCCGCAAGACATTCGCATATCACCCAATGGCAAGACTTTTTATGTGGCCGATATGGAAGCCGATGGCGTGCATTTGGTTGATGGGGAGTCTTTTAAAGAGATCGGCTTCATCACCACGGGCGTTGCCGCGCATGGCCTGTACCCGAGCCGCGATGCCAAGCAGATGTATGTTGCCAACCGCGGGTCGCACGCGATCCATGGCAAACCCAATGGCCCGGGAAGCGTGTCGGTGATCGACATTGCCACCAACAAAATGGTGGGCAATTGGCCTATTCCTGGCGGTGGCAGCCCCGACATGGGCAACGTGAGCAACGACGGTAAGTGGCTCTGGTTGTCAGGCCGTTTTGACGATGAGGTCTATCGCATTGAGACTGCCACTGGCAAAGTGGACAAGATTGATGTGGGCTTGGAGCCTCACGGTTTGGCGGTGTGGCCGCAGCCCGGGCGCTATTCGCTGGGCCACACGGGCAACTTCCGTTAAGCGGTCTTTCCGCGCGCCAAGGCGCACACCTGCTCCACCTGGAGTGCGATAGGGGGAGGAACGGGCGTATCGCCTTGAAGTACTGCCTTGATGTACGAGGCGGTACTGGCTGCATCACATCCTGCAGGCAGATCGGGGAGTGCATGCAGGGCGCCACCCTGGTGTTCCGTCACGCTGAGTACCGCTCCGTTGGCAATGCTGCTCATCTTGGGGTGCCTGCGGGCATCCGCCACAGGTTCCCCTTCCGTACCACGCAACAGCAGCGCCGTGGTGTGCATGGCGCAGAGCACATTGGCCATGGACTCGGCGTATTCCGGGTGGGTGTAGCTTGTAATCAAAAGCTGCTCGCCTTCGCACGGGAGCAGCAACTTGACCAAGCTGTGCGCGGGATTGCGTAGGCCCACCACCCGGCGGACATCCAGGAGGCGCTTCAACCCACCGTGCAGATTTTCGGTTGGCACGAAGGCTACTTCTCCTGGCTTCAACTGCACTGAGGTGCCTTGTGCATGGATTTCGAGTGCGTCCAATACTTCAGAGGTAAACACCCTCCGGTCTTCCGTTGCGGTTCCGTGCATCACGACCGGAAACCCCCTTTTAGCCAGCAGCATCGCCAGCAGGGGAACGAGCCCCGGCAATTTGCGTGCGCCGTTGTAGGTGGGAATAACCACCGCAGGCAATGCTGTGCTTGTAGGGCAAATCTGAATCTTGTTCAGGCGTTGCTGTGCGGCATCCAGGAAACCACACATCTCATCCGTGGTTTCTCCTTTGATACGCATTGCCAAGCAGAAGGCGCCAACCTCCAGGTCGCTTACCGCTCCGTCCAGCAGTTGGCCGAACAAATTGGAAGAATCCTCTCTGGAAAGAGCCCTCGCTCCGTCTTTTCCGCGCCCGATTTCCTTGATGAAGTGTCCGATGGTCATATCTAGATTGTCTGCGAATGTTCAATGCAATGGTGCTTCAGTCACCGGGCTCACGGAGGAGTTTTGGCCATCATTTTCTGATCAAGCGCTTTGTATGTGCATTGGGCAACATCAATCCATGTTTAACCCGGAAGCGGTTGCGATAACAAGCACCAGAGAGAGGATCATGAACAGCAAATCAAAACCAAACCAAGCCTTGCAAGTGGTTTTGGGTAGCCAGACCATCAAAGCCTTTGTGGCTGCACCCAAAGAGTTCAAAGTGTTGGGTATCGTTCGGATGGGCATGGAGTTTGGTCTTCTGGCCACAACGGCTTCGGGTGCCTACGTGCGGGTTAACGGCTCGACAGTCAAGGCGCTGAGCACGGACGCTGTGGAGGATGCGATTCGCATAGCGCGTGCCAGTGGTCGGGGAGAGTCATACGCGGCCTCTCGCTCGCATTCACCAGTTGTTGGTATTGCAAGTTCTTCGGCTCCTGCAGTGATCGTTCGCAAGCGCCGCCGCCACGTTCAAATACCGGAATACCGTCAGGAATCCGCCGTCAACTCGGCCAACCAAACCGTTGCGGCTTAATTGTCCTTGCGCCAATAGTGGTAGCGCCACGCCGTCTGGAAGCCCAGACGGCGGTAAAGGGCAACGGCAGTCATATTGCCTTCCTCTACCTGCAAAAAGCATTTCACCATGTGTTTTGACCGCGCATAACTCACTAAGCCATCAATCAGCGCTTGGGCGCATCCTTGCCTCTGTGCACGCTTGACCGTGCGAAGGCCATGCAAGCTCATCCAGCCTTGGCTCATTGCCGCAGTGGCTGCAGCGATAGTTTCTTCTTTATCCTCAATCCAAGCGTAGGTCACGCATTCACTGCGACTGAGTGCTTTGACTCGGTTGGCACCATCTAAAGGATCAAAGTCTGCCGCCAGATAGACAGTCTCCCATTCAGTGGTGGGCGTGTCGTTCATGCGGACACGCCAGCTGTGGGGAGTGTCCTGCCATTGCGCGATATCGCATGTCATCGTCAATGTGGGTTGATGCGCTCGGTACCCCAGCATCCTGAGATGGCTCTGTACCTCTGCCAAGCCAGTGACATCTGCGATGCGAAATTGCGTCCGCATGCCACGAGCGGCGTAACGGGCTTCGATCAATTCAATGTCTGGTGGATGCAGCGAGTGGTGTTTTAGGGGAACAGCCGATATGGCACGGCCCACGGTACTTTGATCGAAAGGCAGTAGCCAATCCGACAAAACTTCAATCGCTTCAGGTGCGACAGCGTCAAGGGTTGCGCGTTCCAGTGCTTCAACATCAAGGGGCATGTGGGTACTCTACACTCTGCGCCCTATGCATCAAAAGTTGTTGGTCTTGGGAATCGAATCGTCGTGCGATGAGACAGGTGTTGCCTTGGTTCGGTGCGATGTGGGTGGGGCCGAAGCGCCTATTCCGTCCCTCCTTGCCCATGCCTTATTCAGCCAGATTGAGATGCACCAGGCCTTTGGCGGTGTGGTACCGGAATTGGCTAGCCGAGACCATATTCGCCGTGTCTTGCCCCTTGCCAGCGAAGTCATGGCGCAAACCCCCCATGCTTTGTCTGAAGTGGATGTGGTGGCGTATACCCGTGGCCCTGGATTGGCCGGCGCTTTGCTGGTGGGGGCTGGAGTGGCCTGTGCTTTGGGAGCCGCCTTGGGCAAACCTGTGCTGGGTGTGCACCACTTGGAAGGGCACTTGCTCTCGCCATTTTTAAGTGAGGACGCGCCTCAGTTCCCGTTTATTGCGCTGCTGGTGTCAGGCGGACATACCCAACTCATGCGGGTGGATGGGGTAGGGTGCTACACCTTGCTGGGTGAATCGATTGACGATGCGGCAGGCGAGGCGTTTGATAAATCAGCCAAACTCATGGGCTTGGCTTACCCAGGTGGCCCTTTGTTGGCGCGCTTGGCAGAAGGCGGCAATCCCAAAGCGTTTTCACTACCCAGACCACTGCTCCATAGCGGCAATCTGGATTTCTCATTTGCGGGTTTGAAGACTGCGGTTTTGGTTCAGTCTCAAAAGATGATCGCAGCAGCGGGCGTGGCTTGTTTCGAAGAGTTGCCGCAGACGGAACGCTGCGACTTGGCTGCGTCCACACAGGCCGCCATCGTCGATGTCTTGGTGAAAAAATCCATGACGGCACTGAAGGAAAGTGGCTTGGACCGCCTCGTCGTTGCGGGCGGTGTCGGAGCCAATCGCCAACTCCGTCAGCAACTCAATATGGCCTGCGAAAAGCGGAAGGTGCGCGTGCACTATCCAGAATTGCATCTCTGTACGGACAATGGTGCAATGATTGCGCTTGCGGCCGCGATGCGATTACAAAGCGGCCAACAAGCAGCTGCCCGTCACTACGCGTTTGACGTCAAGCCCCGCTGGCCTTTGGGCGACGCGTGACCGGCAAAATCACTGAATGGTGAGTTCCACGGCGCTGCTTGCCGCTATTTTCTTGGTGAGCTTGAGTGTCAGCACACCATTTTCGAGCTTGGCCTCGCTTTCCGAGGCATTGATCTCCGCAGGGAGTTCGTAGGCCGCGCGGTAAGTCCGGGGGGCACCTTCCCGGCTACTGATACGCACCACAGAGTCTTCAATCGCAATGCTCAGGTGTTCGCGTGATACGCCAGGCACATCCAGCGTCAGATGAAAAGCGACTTCGTCCTGCTTGTATTGTGGCGAAGCGTTGCGGTTTTCGGCTATCGCCTCACCCAAAAAACGCTCCAAGGCCCGACCGGTCGGGGCATACACATTGCGACGCAAAACGGGGTGGCTGCTTGCAAACATCATGGTGATCTCCTACTGCGCTGGGCGGCGCTCACCGTGAGCCCCGCATGGTTCCAAACTGTGCGCACTGGCAGTGAATTCAAGGGAGAAAGTTGGAATTTATTACTGTGCGTCACGTCTTGAAAATGCCGGTTTTGACCCTATCGGCACTTCGCTTGAGGGCTATCACTGGCGCAGTGGCAAAAGCCCGGGCGGCATCAGTGGATGGCCTTGAATTTCACTCGGCTATAATCCGACGGCTTTGCCAGCCGCAAGGCGCACGTTTGGAGCAGTTCCAGCACCAAGCGCAAGTTCATCAACCGGGACGTCACTCAGTGGAGTGGGGTTTCATAAAAGGAAATTAAACATGATCGCTTCCAGCATCAAAGCCGCAGTTGTCAAAGACAACGCCCGTAGCGCCGGTGACACCGGATCTCCCGAAGTTCAAGTTGCATTGCTGACCGCACGCATCAACGAACTCACCCCCCACTTCAAGACCCACGCAAAAGACCACCACGGTCGCCGCGGTCTGCTGCGCATGGTGAGCCGTCGTCGCAAGCTGCTCGACTACCTGAAGAGCAAAGACGCTGACCGTTACACCGCACTGATCGCCAAGCTGGGTCTGCGCAAGTAAGCGAAAGCCAAAATAAGAGAGGCGCCTGAGTTAGGACACTAGCTCAGGCGTTTTTTACTTCGGAGGCGGCAAAAGCAGAGCGAAGCTGTGTCATTCCAGCGCCATTTGGTGCAAGTGCCGCTGGAATGGCATCGTGGACTGCGACGTTGACTCCGGGCTAGGGCGAGGTGGCCTGCACCTCCCGTTTCATATCCGCAATCAATGGAGAAAAGCAAAATGACGATGTTCAAAAAAGTAAGCAAGACCTTCCAGTGGGGTCAACACACAGTCACCATGGAAACCGGCGAAGTCGCTCGCCAATCCACTGGCGCAGTGCTGCTGGACATGGATGGCACCGTGGTCTTGGCCACTGTGGTCGCCAAGACCGAAGGCAAGGCAGGCCAGGACTTCTTCCCGTTAACCGTGGACTACCTGGAAAAAAGCTACGCCGCAGGCAAGATCCCCGGTAGCTTCTTCAAGCGCGAAGGCCGCCCCAGCGAGTTCGAAACACTGACCAGCCGACTGATCGACCGCCCCATTCGTCCCCTGTTCCCCGAAGGCTTCTTTAACGAAGTGCATGTGGTCGTGCACACCGTGTCCCTGAATCCCGAAGTGGACGCCGACATCGCTGCCATGATTGCTGTGAGCGCCGCTTTGTCGGTCTCCGGCGTGCCATTCAGTGGTCCCATTGGTGCAGCCCGTGTGGGTTACGTCAATGGTGAATATGTGCTCAACCCTGGCCAGACGGCACGCAAAGATTCCGTCATGGATCTGGTGGTTGCTGGTACTGAAGCCGCCGTGTTGATGGTGGAGTCTGAGGCTCAGCAGCTGTCTGAAGAAATCATGTTGGGTGCCGTGGTCTATGGTCACCAGCAAGGCAACATTGCTATCAACGCAATCCATGAACTGGTGCGCGAAGCGGGCAAGCCTGTATGGGACTGGAAAGCGCCCGCCAAGGACGAAGCCCTGATCGCCAAGATCGACGGCCTGGCCAAAGACAAATTGGTAGCGGCTTACCAAATCCGCAACAAGCAAGCCCGTACCCAAGCTTGCCGCGCCGCCTATTCCGAAGTGATGGCGGCTCTGAAGGCGGATGGCGCTGCATTCGACAGCGTGGCTGTTGAAGGTCTGTTGTTCGAAATCGAAGCCAAGATCGTGCGCAGCCAGATTCTGGCCGGTGAGCCACGCATCGACGGTCGCGACACCCGCACCGTGCGCCCCATCGAAATCCGCAACAGCGTGCTGCCCCGTACCCACGGTTCTGCACTGTTTACCCGTGGCGAGACCCAGGCATTGGTGGTGACCACTTTGGGCACCGAGCGCGATGCCCAGCGTATTGACGCCTTGAGCGGTGAGTACGAAGACCGCTTCATGCTCCACTACAACATGCCTCCCTTCGCCACCGGCGAAACTGGTCGCGTAGGCACACCTAAGCGCCGCGAAATCGGTCACGGCCGTTTGGCCAAGCGTGCTTTGGTGGCTTGCTTGCCTGATAAGGATGCTTTCCCCTACACCATGCGTGTTGTCTCGGAAATCACCGAGTCCAATGGTTCTTCTTCCATGGCATCGGTCTGCGGTGGTTGCTTGTCCTTGATGGATGCTGGTGTGCCTATGAAGGCGCACGTGGCGGGTATCGCCATGGGCTTGATCAAGGAAGACAACCGCTTCGCGGTGTTGACCGACATCCTGGGTGACGAAGACCACCTAGGTGATATGGACTTCAAGGTGGCCGGTACCACCAATGGCATTACTGCTCTGCAGATGGACATCAAGATCCAGGGCATTACCAAGGAAATCATGCAAGTGGCGCTGGCGCAGGCCAAGGAAGCCCGCATGCACATCCTGGGCAAGATGCAGGAAGCGATGAGCGAGGCCAAGACCGAAGTGTCCAACTTCGCTCCGCGCCTGTTCACCATGAAGATCAACCCCGAGAAGATCCGTGACGTGATTGGCAAGGGTGGCTCCGTGATCCGTGCGCTGACCGAAGAAACCGGTACCCAGATCAATATCGAAGAAGACGGCACCATCACCATTGCGTCCAGCGATCCGGCCAAAGCCGAAGAAGCCAAGCGCCGCATCGAGCAGATTACCGCCGAAGTGGAAATCGGCAAGGTCTACGAAGGCCCGATCACCAAGATACTGGACTTCGGTGCCCTGGTCAATTTGCTGCCCGGCAAGGATGGTCTGCTGCATATCAGCCAGATCGCCCATGAGCGCGTCGAGAAGGTGACCGACTATCTGTCCGAAGGCCAGATCGTCAAGGTCAAGGTTCTCGAAACCGATGAAAAGGGTCGTATCAAGCTGTCCATGAAGGCGTTGCTGGAGCGCTCGGCTCCCGCGGACCAGCAAGGTTAAGCGTTAATGCGTGCGAGGACTGGTCGAGCTCGTCTCGGTTGGTCCTTGCTGCACAGGTCCGTATGAAAGTTATCGAAATAGCATCCTTTGGCGGGCCAGACGTTTTGCGTTTGGCGGATCGCCCCATGCCGGTGGCCGGCAGCGGGGAGGTGTGCATTCGCGTTACGGCCAGCGGCGTGAATCGCCCGGATGTGCTGCAACGTGGGGGCCATTACCCCGCTCCTGCAGGCGCATCGGATATTCCCGGGCTCGAGGTTGCGGGCACGATTGCCGGTGGTGATGTCCAGGCTATGGATTCCGCGGGCTTGAAGCTGGGTGACCGCGTTTGTGCGTTGGTGGCGGGTGGCGGGTATGCCGAGTACTGCGTTGCCCCTGTTGCGCAGTGCCTGCCTGTGCCCAAGGGCTTGACCGATATTGAGGCGGCCAGCCTGCCCGAGACCTTTTTTACCGTCTGGAGCAATGTATTTGACCGTGGCCAATTGAAGGCCAGCGAAACGTTGCTGGTGCAAGGCGGAACCAGTGGTATCGGCGTGACGGCCATTCAGTTGGCCAAGGCCATGGGTGCGGTGGTGGTTGCGACGGCAGGCAGTGACGACAAGTGTGATGCGATTCGTGCACTCGGCGCGGACCACGCAATCAACTACAAGACGCAGGACTTCGAGACCGAGGTTGCTCGCCTGACCCAAGGTCGTGGCGTGGATGTGATCCTTGACATGGTGGCGGGCTCCTATGTCGCCCGCGAGGTGAACTGCTTGGCCGAAGATGGCCGTCTGGTCATCATTGCTGTGCAGGGCGGTGTGAAAAGCGAGATCAATGCCGGTCTTGTTTTGCGCAAACGTTTGACGGTGACAGGTTCCACTTTGCGTGTGCGTCCTGTGGCTTTCAAGCAGGCCATTGCACAGGCTTGTTTGCGTGTTGTGTGGCCCCTGTTGGAGTCTGGGCGAATCAAGCCGGTCATTCACAGCGTATTTAACGCAGTTGATACGGCTAACGCCACAGGCAGTGGTGCATCGGCTGCCCATGCCTTGATGGAGTCGAACACGCATGTGGGGAAAATTGTTTTGAATTGGGGAACAGCATGAAGAAAAAACTGATCGCCGGTAACTGGAAGATGAATGGCAATGCGGCCTCCAATGCGGCTTTGCTTCAGGCTTTGTTGGCCGACTCTGCCGGATGGACAAGTCTGGTGGCGGTATGCGTGCCTTCGGTGTATCTGGCGCAAGTTCAGCAACTGGTGGCAGGCTCGGGTATTGATCTGGGTGCACAGGATGTGTCTGCTCAAGAGAGTGGTGCTTACACAGGTGAAATCTCCGCAAGCATGCTCAAAGACTTTGGCACACGCTATGCCATCGTTGGGCATTCCGAGCGCCGCCAGTACCACGGAGAAACGGATGCCGTTGTAGCGACCAAGGCGCAGCGTGCGCTGGCTGCTGGTATCACGCCTATTGTGTGTGTCGGTGAGACGCTGGCAGAGCGTGAAGTAGGGCGAACGGAAGAGGTCGTCAAGCGCCAGTTGGCTGCAGTGATTCATGCCAATGGACATTGCATCAGTGAGATTGTGGTTGCGTATGAGCCGGTGTGGGCTATTGGCACAGGCAAGACGGCGACGCCAGAGATGGCTCAGAGCGTGCATGCTGTGTTGCGCGCCCAGTTGCATGCGGCCACAGAAAAGGCGGATCGTGTGCACATTCTGTATGGCGGCAGCATGAATGCTGCCAACGCGCAGCAGCTGCTGGCGCAGCCGGATATTGACGGTGGTTTGGTTGGTGGAGCGGCTCTGAAGGCTGCAGATTTTTTGTCCATCATTGCTGCGGCTAGCTAGCCGTGCGAAGTGGATTAGCACATTAGGAGAAGAAGATGGGTATTGTTGTAACGATTATTTTGACGGTTCAAATGTTGTCCGCGTTGGCCATGATTGGGTTGATTTTGGTCCAGCACGGCAAAGGCGCAGACATGGGGGCGGCCTTTGGTAGCGGTGGATCGGGCAGTTTGTTTGGCGCGAGCGGTAGCGCCAACTTCTTGTCGCGCACCACAGCCATTCTGGCGACCGTGTTTTTTGTCTGTACTCTGGCCTTGGCCTACTTTGGAAATCAGCGTTCGGCTGGTTCGGGAAGTGTGCTGGAGTCGGTTGCTCCGGCTGTTGAAGTGGCTCCCGCAGTTCCTGCTGCGCCTGCATCTGGCGCTGCTCAAATTCCAGCGAAGTAATTCCCTTCACCCCACAAGAACCGGGGTGAATTCGGGGTAAACTCTAGGGCTGTCGGGTAAGCAAAAGCTGCAAAGCTCCTCAAGCAAATCCGATAAGTTAAAGCCGCCGTCGTGGTGAAATTGGTAGACACGCTATCTTGAGGTGGTAGTGGCGAAAGCTGTGCGAGTTCGAGTCTCGCCGACGGCACCAAAAATGTTACTGGCATTGATTTTTTCGGTGCTGGTATTTACCGGTGATTAGATCCAAAGATGAACCTAGATCAATATCTCCCCGTTCTCCTCTTCATCTTGGTTGGCATCGGTATTGGTGTCGCTCCCCAGGTAATCGGTTATGTGCTTGGCCCCAATCGGCCAGATGCTGCCAAAAACTCCCCTTATGAATGTGGCTTCGAGGCGTTTGAAGACGCTCGTATGAAGTTTGATGTGCGCTACTACCTAGTGGCCATTTTGTTTATTCTTTTCGACTTGGAAACTGCGTTTCTGTTTCCCTGGGCGGTTGTTCTTAAGGAAATTGGACTGCTAGGCTTCTTGGTGGGTTTGGAGTTTGTGGCAATTCTGACGCTCGGCTTTGTCTACATGTGGAAAAAAGGCGCCCTCGATTGGGAGTAAACAGATGATTGAAGGTGTACTCAAAGAAGGATTTGTCACCACGAGTTACGACTCGGTGATGAACTGGGCTAAAACTGGCTCCATATGGCCCATGACATTTGGTTTGGCGTGCTGTGCGGTGGAGATGATGCACTCTGCTGTTGCGCGTTACGACTTGAGCCGTTTTGGTGCTGAGGTGTTTCGTGCCAGTCCGCGTCAATCGGATCTGATGATCGTTGCGGGCACCTTGACCAACAAAATGGCGCCTGCCTTTCGTAAGGTGTACGACCAGATGTCCGAGCCTCGCTGGGTATTGAGCATGGGTTCGTGCGCCAATGGCGGTGGTTACTACCACTACAGCTATTCGGTGGTGCGTGGTTGCGACCGGATTGTGCCGGTGGATGTGTATGTGCCAGGGTGTCCCCCTACGGCTGAGGCACTGATCTATGGCATCTTGCAATTGCAGCAAAAAATTCGTCGCACTGAGACGATTGCGCGGGCGTAAAGGATTGGCATGACTACATATTCTGTGCGTCCCGAAGTCACGCGTGATGCGGTTGTGGCTGCATTGGGTGAGAAGGTCCAAAGCATTTCTATCGCGCTGGGCGAAGTCACTGTTTGTGTTGCTGTGGTTGACTATCTGTCTGCTGCCCAGTTGCTGCGCGATTCGGTGGGCTGCAAATTTGAGCAGCTCATTGATTTGTGTGGTGTCGACTATTCTGAGTACAAGGACGGCGCATATGAAGGCTTGCGCTTTTGCGTTGTTTCTCACTTGTTGTCAGTGCAGCTCAATCAGCGCGTGCGCCTGAAGGTGTTTGCTTCTGATGATGGTATGCCTGTATTGCCCACGGTAAGTAAGTTGTGGGCTTCTGCCAATTGGTTTGAGCGCGAGGCGTTTGACTTGTTCGGCATTGTGTTTGAAGGCCATGAAGACCTTCGTCGAATCCTGACGGACTATGGCTTCATTGGTCATCCCTTCCGTAAGGACTTCCCAACTGAGGGGCATGTGGAGATGCGTTACGACGCTGAGAAAGCGCGCGTTGTATACCAACCCGTCACCATTGAGGCGCGCGAAATTACGCCGCGCGTAATCCGTGAAGACAATTACGGAGGCCTGCAATAAGCAGTAGAACGCATGGCTGAAATAAAGAACTACACCCTGAACTTTGGACCCCAGCACCCGGCTGCGCACGGTGTGTTGCGTCTGGTGTTGGAGCTGGATGGCGAAGTCATTCAGCGCGCCGATCCGCACATTGGCTTGCTGCACCGCGCCACAGAAAAACTGGCTGAGAGCAAAACCTACATCCAGTCCTTGCCCTACATGGATCGCTTGGACTATGTGTCCATGATGAGCAATGAGCATGCCTATTGCTTGGCCATCGAAAAGTTGCTGGGCATCGAGGTGCCGATTCGCGCACAGTACATCCGTGTTTTGTTTGCAGAAATTACCCGCTTGCTGAACCATCTTATGTGGCTTGGTTCGGTGGGTAATGACCTGGGTAGCTCAACGATTTTGATTTACACCTTCCGTGAGCGCGAAGACCTGTTTGACATGTACGAGGCCGTCAGTGGCGCCCGTATGCATGCAGCATATTTCCGTCCAGGTGGTGTCTACCGTGACCTGCCGGAAACCATGCCGCAGTTCAAGGCCAACAAGGTTCGTAACGCCAAGGGAATTGCTGAGCTGAACCGTAATCGTCAAGGCTCATTGTTGGATTACGTCGATGACTTCACCCAGCGCTTCCCGAAGTGCATGGAGGAATACCACACGCTGTTGACAGATAACCGCATCTGGAAGCAGCGCACGGTAGATATTGGTATTGTTACTGCTGAGCGCGCTTTGAATTTGGGCTTTACTGGACCGATGCTGCGTGGCTCCGGGATTGCATGGGATTTGCGCAAGCAGCAGCCTTATGAGGTCTATGGCGACCTAGACTTCGATATCCCGGTTGGAAAAACAGGTGATGTGTACGACCGCTATCTCGTCCGCATGGAAGAGATGAAGCAGTCCAATGAGCTCATCAAGCAATGCGTGAAATGGCTGCGTGCTAACCCGGGTCCGGTGATTACCGACAACCACAAGGTTGCGCCTCCGGCACGTGAAGCGATGAAAACCAGCATGGAAGAGCTTATTCACCACTTTAAGCTGTTCTCCGAAGGGTTTCGTGTACCTGAAGGTGAGGCCTACGCTGCTGTCGAGCACCCTAAAGGCGAGTTTGGTATTTATATCGTCAGTGATGGGGCGAACAAGCCTTATCGGTTGAAGATTCGCCCGCCAGGCTTTGTTCATTTGTCCGGCCTGAATGAACTCTCCACGGGGCACATGATTGCCGACGCGGTGGCTGTGATTGGCACGATTGATATTGTTTTTGGAGAGATTGATCGATGATCTCTGACGCAACAAAGGCGCGCTTCGCCAAAGAAGTTGCCAAGTACCCTGCTGATCAAAAGCAGTCGGCAGTAATGGCTTGTTTGACGATTGTCCAGCACGAGTTGGGCTATGTCAGTGCGGATAGTGAAAAGGTCATTGCTGACTATTTGGGTATGGCGCCAATGGCCGTGCATGAAGTCACGACGTTTTACAACATGTACAACCAGCGTCCGGTCGGCAAGTTCAAACTCAATGTTTGCACCAATCTGCCTTGCCAATTGCGTGATGGACAAAAGGCGTTGCACCATCTGGAAAAGAAGCTTGGTGTCGCTATGGGTGAGACCACCAAAGATGGTTTGTTTACACTCCAGCAAAGCGAATGTCTGGGCGCGTGCGCAGACTCACCTGTACTGCTGGTCAACGACCGCAAGATGTGCAGTTTCATGTCGAACGAAAAGCTGGACCAGCTGGTAGACGGCATCCGTGCCGCGGAGGGGAAGGCATGAGCGCGCAAGACATCATCAACCAATTCTGCGCGACCGGTGTTCAGACCTGCTTCCATGACCGCCATATCAATCCGCAGATTTACGCCGATCTGAATGGCTCCAACTGGCGCTTGAAGGACTACGAATCGCGTGGTGGATACCAAGCTCTGCGCAAGATTCTGGGTAAAGACGGTGGTGAGGGTCTGAATCAGGACCAAGTTATTTCTACGGTGAAGGAATCCGGTCTGCGCGGTCGTGGCGGTGCAGGTTTTCCAACTGGGCTGAAGTGGAGCTTTATGCCCCGCAAGTTCCCCGGGCAAAAGTACCTCGTTTGCAATTCCGACGAAGGGGAACCAGGAACCTGCAAAGACCGTGATATTCTGCAATTCAATCCGCATACCGTGATTGAAGGGATGATCATCGCGGCCTACGCCATGGGCATCAGCGTGGGTTACAACTATATCCATGGCGAAATATTTGCAACCTACGAGCGTTTCGAAGAAGCATTGGAAGAAGCGCGTGCTGCTGGTTATTTGGGCGACCACATCTTGGGTAGCGATTTCAGCTTCCAGTTGCATGCTGCTCACGGTTTTGGCGCTTACATCTGCGGCGAAGAAACTGCGCTGTTGGAGTCGCTCGAAGGCAAGAAGGGGCAGCCCCGTTTCAAGCCACCATTCCCTGCCAGCTTTGGCCTCTATGGCAAGCCAACGACCATTAACAACACCGAAACATTCGCTGCTGTGCCTTGGATCATTCGAAATGGTGCGCAGGCATATCTGGAGTGCGGCAAGCCCAATAACGGTGGCACCAAGATTTTCTCTGTGAGCGGTGATGTGGAGCGCCCAGGCAATTACGAAGTGCCTATGGGGACCCCATTTTCCAAACTGCTGGAACTGGCTGGTGGTGTTCGCACAGGCCGCACGCTCAAGGCGGTGATTCCCGGTGGATCTTCCTCCCCTGTATTGCCTGCGTCGGTCATCATGGAATGCACCATGGACTACGACTCCATTTCTAAAGCAGGTTCCATGTTGGGCTCCGGCGCGGTCATCGTGATGGACGACAGCCGCTGCATGGTCAAAGCGTTGCAACGACTGAGCTACTTCTACGCCCACGAGTCATGTGGCCAGTGCACGCCGTGCCGTGAAGGCACGGGCTGGCTCTCCCGTGTGGTAGATCGCATCGAAGGTGGTGAAGGTCGCCCCGCGGATATGGACCTGCTGGACAACGTAGCTGAGAACATCATGGGGCGCACCATTTGCGCGCTGGGCGATGCAGCGGCTATGCCGGTGCGAGCCATGATCAAGCACTTCCGGCACGAATTTGTGCACCACGTTGAGCACAAGACCTGCATGGTCGCGGCCAACGTTTGAGCGAGTTAACAGCATGATTGAAATCGAACTCGACGGTAAAAAGGTTGAAATCTCTGAAGGCAGCATGATCATGCATGCGGCCGACAAAGCTGGAACCTATATCCCCCACTTTTGTTACCACAAGAAGCTCAGCATTGCAGCCAACTGCCGCATGTGCTTGGTTGATGTAGAGAAGATGCCCAAGCCCATGCCGGCTTGTGCGACGCCGGTTACACAAGGCATGATTGTTCGCACCAAGAGTGACAAGGCGATCAAGGCCCAGAAGTCGGTGATGGAATTCCTGCTGATCAACCATCCTCTGGATTGCCCGATTTGCGACCAAGGCGGTGAGTGCCAGTTGCAGGATTTGGCGGTGGGCTATGGTGGTTCTACCTCCCGTTACGAAGAAGAAAAGCGGGTCGTGTTCCACAAGGATGTGGGGCCGCTGATTTCCATGGAGGAAATGAGCCGTTGCATCCATTGCACACGCTGCGTGCGCTTTGGCCAGGAAGTTGCCGGTGTGATGGAGTTGGGTATGTCACATCGCGGCGAACATGCCGAAATCGAGACCTTTATTGGCCAGTCCGTGGACTCGGAATTGTCCGGCAACATGATTGATATTTGCCCGGTTGGTGCACTCACCAGCAAACCCTTCCGCTACAGCGCGCGTACTTGGGAATTGTCGCGTCGCAAGTCGGTGAGCCCCCACGACTCTACGGGTTCCAACCTGATTGTTCAGGTCAAGAACAACAAGGTGTTGCGTGTCGTTCCGCTGGAAAATGAAGCAGTCAACGAGTGCTGGATTGCAGACCGCGATCGTTTCTCCTATGAATCCCTCAACGGCGACGATCGCCTCACTGCCCCCATGCTCAAGCAAGGCGGCGAGTGGAAAACAGTCGATTGGCAAACCGCATTGGAGTATGTTGCCAACGGGCTCAAGCAGATCAAGACCAATCATGGAGCGCAAAGCATTGGTGCCTTGGTAAGCCCGCACAGCACGCTCGAAGAGCTCCACCTCACAGGTGCCTTGGTGCGCGGTTTGGGCAGTCAAAATATCGACTACCGTTTGCGCAACGCCGAGTTTGAAGCTTCTGCCCAGTCGCGCTATTTGGGTACGTCCATCGCATCGCTTTCGCATCTCGAACGCGTGTTGGTTCTTGGCTCCAACCTGCGCAAAGACCATCCGCTTTTCGCGCAGCGTATTCGCCAGGCAGTCAAAGTGGGCGCCCAAGTGAATGTGGTGAATGCGCAGTCTGCGGATTGGGCGATGCCGCTTGCCAATGTGTTGCTGGCGCCCGCAACCCACTGGGCGCAGTCCTTGGCGGATATTGCGTTTGCGGTGGCGGCCGAGAAGGGCATTACGGCGCCTGCGGCAGGTTCCGCCAGTGCGCACGCGCAAGCGATTGCCCGAAGTTTGCTGGGTGGTGAGCGCAAGGCCATTTTGTTGGGCAATGCCGCAGCACACCACGCCAAGGCTTCCAGCCTGCTGGCCCTGGCCAACTGGATTGGTGCACAAACCGGTGCGACGGTGGGTTACCTTACCGAGGCCGCCAATACCGTGGGTGCCCAGGTGGCTGGTGCTCTCCCGGGCGCAGGTGGCTTGAATGCCGGTCAGATGTTGTCCGGTGGCTTGAAGGCTGCAATTCTGCTCAACACAGAGCCTGTTTTTGACAGTGCAGCAGGAGCCCAAGCCGCACAAGATCTGAGCAAGTCTGAAATGGTCGTGACATTGAGCCCTTTCAAAGCCAATATGGCTTTTAGTGACGTGCTGCTTCCTATCGCACCGTTCACCGAGACAGCAGGCACTTTTGTAAATGCAGAAGGCCGTATTCAGAGCTTCCATGCGGTGGTGCGGCCTGCTGGTGAGGCCCGTCCGGCATGGAAGGTTGTTCGTGTGCTTGCTAATCTGCTGGGCCTTCCAGGTTTTGACCATGAGTCGGCGCAGGACGTGTTGTTGGCCATGCACAAAGACCAAGGCGGTGTACCTGCATCAGTGCCCGCAGAGCGTTTGGGTAATGGAACAGCGGCCAGCATTGATCTTACGCCTGCTGCCTCCACGCCTGTTGTTGCATCCATTTATCAGCTTGACGGATTGGTGCGCAGGGCTTCGTCTTTGCAGTTGACTGCAGATGCGCGATTGGCAACACAGCAATCGGCACAGGAGGCTTTGGCATGATCGATGCAATCTTCAATGCAGGCGCAGGCCTGTTGAGTGACGCATGGTGGACCGGCTTGGCCTGGCCCGTTCTGTGGACGCTCATCAAAATTGTTGCGGTGGTCGCACCGCTTATGGGCGCCGTGGCTTACACCACGTTGTGGGAGCGTAAATTTCTGGGCTGGATGCAGGTGCGTTTGGGGCCAAATCGTGTAGGTCCTTGGGGCATGTTGCAACCCATTGCGGATGCGCTCAAGCTTCTGACCAAGGAAATTTTGGTTCCCACTGCGGCTAACAAAAGCCTGTTCTTCATTGGTCCTGTGTTGACCATCATGCCCGCGATGGCGACCTGGGCCGTGGTGCCCTTCGGTCCCGACTTTGCTTTGGCAAACGTCAATGCGGGTCTTTTGTACATCATGGCCATTGCGTCCATGGAGGTGTATGGCATTGTGATTTCCGGCTGGGCCTCGAATTCGAAATACGCCTTCTTGGGTGCCATCCGTGCCTCGGCCCAGATGGTGAGCTATGAAATCGCGATGGGTTTTTGCTTAGTCATTGTGCTGATGGTCAGTGGCAGCATGAACCTCACACAAATTGTGCTCACCCAAGGTAAGGGACAGTTCGTTGACATGGGAATTGGTTTCTTGTCTTGGAACTGGTTGCCCCTGTTGCCCATTTTCGTGGTGTACATCATCTCTGGTTTGGCCGAAACCAATCGCCATCCCTTTGACGTGGTGGAAGGGGAGGCCGAAATTGTGGCCGGTCACATGGTGGAGTACTCCGGTATGTCGTACGCCATGTTTTATCTGTCCGAATACGCCAGCATGTGGTTGATTTCCATGCTCGCCACGGTCATGTTCCTGGGCGGCTGGTTGTCTCCGCTGGCTGCGCTGGATTGGATTCCTGGCTGGATTTGGCTGGGTATCAAATCGTTTGCCATCATTAGTTTCTTTATCTGGGTGCGTGCCACGTTCCCCCGTTTCCGCTATGACCAGGTCATGCGTTTGGGCTGGAAGGTCTTCATTCCCGTCACGCTGTTCTGGCTGACGGTGGTGGGTATCTGGATGCAGACTTCCTTCAACATCTGGAAGTGAAGGATCGAATCAACATGTCTCTAAATACTGTGAATCGCGCACCGCTGCCGTTTTCTGTCAAAGACTTTCTGTACAGCTTCCTCTTGGTGGAGTTGTTCAAGGGTTTGGCGTTGACGGGGCGTTATCTGTTTCGTCGCAAAGTCACCATCGAGTTCCCGGAAGAGAAGACGCCTTTGTCACCCCGTTTCCGCGGTATGCATGCGCTGCGCCGTTATGAGAATGGTGAAGAGCGTTGCATCGCTTGCAAGCTGTGTGAAGCAGTGTGCCCGGCTATGGCCATTACCATCGAGTCCGATGTGCGTGATGACGGCTCGCGTCGCACGACGCGTTACGACATCGATATGACCAAATGCATCTTCTGCGGTTTCTGCGAAGAGAGCTGCCCAGTGGATTCGATCGTGGAAACCCATTTGTTTGAGTTCCACGGCGAAAAGCGCGGTGACTTGTACTTCACCAAAGACATGTTGCTGGCCGTTGGCGACCGCTACGAAAGCGAAATTGCAGCCAACAAGGCGATTGACGCCAAGTATCGCTAAGACCCATTCCTGAAAGAATTTGAATCATGAGTGTTACGACGGGTCTTTTTTATATATTTTCCACCGTGCTGTTGTTCGCGGCATTCCGGGTGATCACGGCACGCAATCCAGTGCATGCGGTCTTGTTTTTGGTGCTGACCTTCTTCCAGGCTGCCATGATCTGGATGCTGCTCAAGGCAGAGTTCTTGTCGATCGTTTTGGTGCTGGTCTATGTGGGCGCTGTGATGGTGCTGTTCCTCTTCGTTGTGATGATGATGGATATCAACATAGAGAATCTGCGCCACGGTTTCTGGAAGCATTTTCCCTTTGCTGCTTTGGTGGGTGTAGTGATTGCGCTTGAAATGGCAGCCGTGCTGATGGGTGGCTTCCGTGGAACAGAAGCGGTTGTCGGTACCGGTGCACCATCGATTTCGAATACACAGGAACTCGGCAAGGTACTGTTTACGCAATATCTTTTCCCGTTGGAAGTCGCTGCAGCCATCCTGCTGGTCGCCATGTTTGCGGCCATTGCCCTGACCTTACGTGCTCGCAAAGATAGCAAACACGTCAGCGCAGGACAACAAGTGCGCGTAAAGGCAAAAGATCGTATGACGGTGCTCAAGGTCGCAGCAACCCAGGTTGCTCCGGAGCCTGCGCCTGAAGCAACTGCGGAGGTAAAAGCATGACGCTCACACTGGGTCACTTTCTGGCATTGGGAGCCATCTTGTTCGCCATGTCGGTCGTTGGCATTTTTTTGAACCGCCGCAATTTGATTGTGCTGCTGATGGCACTGGAGTTGATGCTGTTGGCTGTGAACACCAACTTCGTCGCGTTCTCTTATTACCTGCACGACATGCACGGTCAGATTTTTGTGTTCTTTATTCTGACCGTTGCTGCTGCTGAATCTGCCATTGGCCTGGCAATTCTCGTCTTGCTGTTCCGCAACAAGTCCACAGTCAATGTGGATGAACTTCACTCGCTCAAGGGTTAATAAAGATGAGTCAAACCCTTTCTGCTTCTACCCTGGTTTGGGTGCCGCTCGCGCCGCTCGTTGGCTCCGTACTGGCTGGTGTCTTGGGAACCAAATTTGGTGGCAATCGCATTGGTCGCAACGCTAGTCACTCGCTCACCATTCTGGGTGTATTTGTTGCCTTTGTACTTTCTGCCATGACGTTGCTGAGCGTCATCCAGGATGGCGCTCGCTTTAATGAGACCCTGTACACCTGGATGACGGTGGGAGGTCTCAAGATGGAAGTTGGTTTCCTCGTAGATGGTCTCACCGCCATGATGATGTGTGTGGTGACCTTCGTGTCCTTGATGGTTCACCTCTACACCATCGGTTACATGCATGAAGACGAAGGCTACAACCGCTTCTTTGCCTACATCTCGCTGTTCACCTTCTCCATGCTGATGCTGGTTATGAGCAACAACCTGCTGCAACTGTTCTTCGGTTGGGAAGCGGTGGGCTTGGTCTCGTACCTGCTGATCGGGTTTTGGTACAACAAACCTACGGCCATTTTTGCCAATATGAAGGCGTTCCTGGTGAACCGCGTGGGTGACTTCGGCTTCATTTTGGGCATTGGCTTGATCGTTGCCTTTGCCGGAACGCTGAACTACGCAGAGGTGTTTTCCAAGTCCGAAGAGTTGTCTAAGCTGGCTTTCCCCGGTACCGACTGGATGTTGTTGACCGTGACCTGCATCTGCTTGTTCATTGGTGCGATGGGCAAGTCCGCGCAATTCCCTTTGCATGTCTGGCTGCCAGACTCCATGGAAGGCCCGACACCCATCTCTGCCTTGATTCACGCGGCGACGATGGTGACGGCAGGTATCTTCATGGTTGCACGTATGTCGCCCTTGTTTGAGCTGAGCGACGCCGCCTTGAACTTCATCATGGTGATTGGTGCGATCACGGCACTGTTCATGGGTTTTCTGGGCATTATTCAGAACGACATCAAGCGCGTGGTGGCCTACTCCACTCTTTCGCAGTTGGGGTACATGACGGTGGCGCTGGGAGCTTCTGCCTACTCGGTAGCAGTGTTCCACCTGATGACTCACGCGTTCTTCAAGGCCTTGTTGTTCCTTGGCGCTGGCTCTGTGATCATGGGTTGCCACCACAACCAGGATATTCGTTGGATGGGCGGCCTGCGCAAGTACATGCCTGTCACCTGGATCACTTCCTTGCTGGGTTCTTTGGCGCTTATTGGTACACCGTTCTTCTCGGGTTTCTATTCCAAGGACAGCATCATTGAAGCGGTTGCTGAAAGCCATTTACCTGGCGCTGGCTTCGCGTCCTTCGCCGTGCTGGCCGGTGTGTTTGTGACAGCGTTCTATTCGTTCCGTATGTATTTCCTGGTGTTCCATGGCAAAGAGCGCTTTGACCAGAATCCGGATGCACACCATGATCATGATGACCACCACGGTCACCATGGAGATCATCATCCCCATGAGTCGCCGTGGGTGGTTTGGGTGCCGCTGGTGTTGTTGGCCATTCCCTCTGTGCTCATCGGTTATCTGACGATTGAACCCATGGTGTACGGAGAGTTCTTCAAGGGTGCGATATTCATTGATGCTGAAAAGCATGCGGCGCTGGAAGAAATGGCCCATGCATTCCACGGCCCTTTTGCTATGGCTGTGCATGCCTTGACCAGTGCGCCCTTCTGGCTGGCACTGTCTGGCGTGGCGCTGTCGTATTACATGTACATGGTCAATCCGGCACTGCCCGCTGCCATCAAACGTGGTGTGTCTCCCATCTATACCTTGTTGGAAAACAAGTACTACATGGACTGGATCAACGAAAACATTCTGGCGCGCGCTGCACGCGGTCTGGGTCTGGGATTGTGGAAGGGCGGTGACCAGATGCTGATTGACGGTGCCTTGGTCAATGGATCTTGGAAACTTGTCGGATGGGTTGCCGGAGGTGTGCGCAAATTGCAAAGCGGTTATCTGTACCACTACGCACTGGTCATGGTTCTGGGCATTTTCGTCCTGATGACGTATTTCGTTTGGCTCAAGTAGGAGATAGAAAAAATGGGATTGTTGAGCCTTGCGATTTGGACGCCAATCGCGTTTGGTATTGTTCTTCTCGCCCTCGGTCGTGATGACCAGGCAAAGACCGTACGCTGGGTTGCGCTGATTGGTGCAATGGTCAGTCTGCTGGTGACTTTGCCGCTGTATGGGCAGTTTGATACCCACTCTGCTGCCATGCAGTTTGTGGAAAACGCGCCCTGGATTGAGCGCTTCAATATCAACTACCACTTGGGTCTGGACGGTATTTCCTTCTGGTTCGTGCTGTTGACCGCTTTCATCAACGTGATTGTGGTGATTGCTGGTTGGGAAGTGATTACCTCCCGCGTGAACCAGTACATGGGTGCGTTCCTGATCCTGAGCGGTGCAATGATCGGTGTATTCTGCGCACTGGACGGGATGCTGTTTTATGTGTTCTTTGAAGCCACGCTGATTCCCATGTACCTGATCATTGGTATCTGGGGTGGCCCGAACAAGATTTACGCCGCGTTCAAGTTCTTCCTCTACACGTTGGCAGGTTCTCTGCTGCTGCTGGTTGCCTTGATTTATCTCTACACCCAGTCGGGCGGCAGCTTTGATCTGACGGTTTGGTATGCCTTACCCTTGGGCCGCACGGCACAGACTTTCATCTTCTTTGCCTTCTTTGCGGCGTTTGCGGTCAAGGTACCCATGTGGCCGGTTCACACCTGGTTGCCCGATGTGCACGTGGAAGCGCCTACCGGTGGCTCTGCTGTGCTGGCAGCCATCATGCTGAAACTGGGTGCCTATGGTTTCCTTCGCTTCTCTCTCCCGATCGCCCCCGACGCAGCACATGAATGGGCGACCTTCATGATCGCTCTGTCTTTGGTGGCCGTGGTGTATGTGGGCTTGGTTGCCATGGTGCAGCAAGACATGAAGAAACTGGTGGCCTATTCGTCCGTAGCGCACATGGGCTTTGTGACCCTGGGCTTCTTTATCTTCAATGATCTTGGCGTGTCTGGCGGCATTGTGCAGATGATTGCCCACGGTTTTGTGTCGGGCGCCATGTTCTTGTCCATTGGCGTGCTGTACGACCGTGTGCACTCGCGTGAAATCGCAGCGTATGGTGGCGTGGTCAACACCATGCCCAAGTTCGCAGCGTTTGCCTTGTTGTTCGCGATGGCCAATTGCGGCCTGCCAGGCACTGCCGGTTTTGTGGGTGAGTGGATGGTGATTCTGGGTGCTGTGAAATACAACTTCTGGATCGGCTTTGCTGCCGCCAGTGCCTTGATCTTTGGTGCGGCTTACACCCTGTGGATGTTCAAGCGCGTGTACCTGGGTGCTATTGGCAATGACCATGTGCGTGACCTGTTGGACATCAATGCCCGCGAATTCCTGATGCTGGCTTTGCTGGCAATAGCGGTGCTGTACATGGGCATTTATCCCAAGCCTTTCACCGATGTGATGGACGCTTCGGTCGCGCAACTGCTCAAGCAGATCGCGGTATCCAAGTTGCCCATGTAATTGATCACACTGAATTGAGAGATACACGATGATTGACAAAATCAGTTTGATCGCGGTTTACCCCGAGATTATTTTGTTCGCGATGACCTGCTTGATTGCCCTGTTTGACTTGGGCGTCAAGACAGCACTGCGCGGTGCGACCTATGCGCTGACTTTGATGACCTTGGCAGTGGTGGCTGTGCTGGAAGCCATGTACGCTTCGGGCGGTGGCACTACTTACGCCTTTGGCAATATGGTGGTCAGCGACTCCATGGGCAATTGGTTGAAATGCTTCTCCACTGTTGCAGTGATGGTGACTTTGGTCTATGGCCGCCCGTACGCAGGTCAACGCGACATGTTGCGCGGCGGTGAGTTCTTCACCCTGAGCCTGTTTGCCTTGTTGGGTATGTTCGTAATGATCTCCGGCAACAACTTCTTAGTGATCTATTTGGGCCTGGAGTTGCTGACTCTTTCCAGCTACGCGCTGGTGGCTCTGCGCCGTGACCATGTCGTTGCGACTGAAGCTGCTATCAAGTACTTTGTTCTTGGTGCCATGGCATCTGGTTTTCTGCTCTATGGTATGTCCATGTTGTACGGTGCGACCGGCTCTTTGGACATCACGTCGGTCTTCAAAGCCATTTCTTCTGGCAACGTCACCCACCAAGTCTTGGTGTTTGGTGTGGTGTTCATCGTGGCAGGCCTGGCGTTCAAACTGGGTGTGGTTCCGTTTCACATGTGGATTCCTGACGTGTACCAAGGTGCTCCCACTGCAGTGACTTTGATGGTCGGTGGTGCGCCCAAGCTGGCGGCGTTTGCGATGACCATGCGCCTTCTGGTGGAGGGCATGTTGCCCCTGGCCATCGACTGGCAGCAGATGCTGTTGGTTTTGTCGATTGGCTCGCTGCTGATTGGTAACTTGGCTGCGGTGATGCAGACCAATGTGAAGCGCATGCTGGCTTTCTCCACCATCTCGCAAATGGGCTTTGTGTTGCTAGGCGTGATTGCCGGCGTGGTCAACGGCAACACCTTGTCTGCAGCAAACGCCTACAGCTCCTCGATGTTCTACGTCATCACTTATGTGTTGACCACCTTGGCAAGCTTCGGTGTCTTGCTGCTGCTGTCCCGCGAAGGCTTTGAGAGTGAAGAGATCGCAGACTTTGCCGGCTTGAACCAGCGCAGCCCCTTGTACGCAGGCATCATGGCAGTGTCCATGTTCTCTCTGGCTGGTATCCCTCCCATGGCGGGCTTTTACGCCAAGTTGTCGGTTCTGCAGGCCTTGATCGCCTCAGGCAACCCTGTGTACCTGTATTTGGCGGTCTTTGCTGTGGTGATGTCGCTGATCGGCGCCTTCTACTACCTGCGCCTGATCAAGGTGATGTACTTTGACGCACCCATTACCGCCAGCAACGTGGTTGCAGGCGCCGATGTGCGCGTGGTACTGTGCCTCAACGGTGCGCTCATCATTGTGTTGGGCTTGTTGCCGGGTGGTTTGATGGCACTGTGCGCTCAATCTGTGTTGCAGATGCTGGGCACCTGAGCTGCCCCGGCCCTTTGAGCCACCAACGGGCTGCATACACTGCAGCCCGTTTTTCATTGGAAACAGGAAATTCTCCGTTGGCACATTCTGAATTCGCCCACTTGGTTGAAACCCAAAAGTCCTCGCAAGAGATAGTCAAAGGCAGTTTCTTGCACGCCTTCCGTGACGAGGTCACACTTCCCGATGGAAAGGTGGCCACCCGCGAATACGTGGTGCATCCGGGCGCGGTGATGGTGGTGCCATTGCTTCAGGATGAAAGTGGTGTCTGGCGCGTCGTCTTGGAGCGGCAGTTTCGCTACCCCATTGGCCAAGTGATGATCGAATTCCCCGCAGGCAAGCTGGATGCGGGGGAGTCGGTTGCAAGCTGCGCGCGGCGTGAGTTGCTGGAAGAAACCGGATACACCGCACAAGAGTGGGCCCGCGCAGGGCAGATGCATCCGGTCATTGCCTACTCCACCGAGTTCATTGATGTCTGGTTTGCACGTGGCCTTACCGCTGGCCCGCAACATCTGGACGCGGGCGAGTTTCTGGATGTTTTTACCGCCACACCAGAAGAGCTATTGCATTGGTGCATGCAGGGAAAGGTGACCGATGCCAAGACTTTGGCAGGTGCCTTGTGGCTACAAAATGTGCTGGCGGGCAACTGGGCCTTAGATTGGCGGCCTGCACAAGCTTGGGCTGCGGACTGACAATACGCCCATGAAAGTTCTGGATCTTCAGTGCGCGCACGGTCATACCTTTGAAGGCTGGTTTGCTTCAGAGGAAGACTTCGTTTCCCAATGCGAGCGCACTCTGGTGCAGTGCCCAATCTGCGGTAATGCCGATGTGCAAAAGAAGCTCAGTGCACCCCGCCTGAACCTCACCACCAGCCGTCATGACACGGTAGCGCCGTTGGAAGTGGTCAGCAAACCGCCCGCAGACAACGCGCTTCTGATGGCCTGGCTGGAACTGTCGCGCCGGATTGTGGCCAACACCCAGGACGTGGGCGCGCAGTTTGCAGAAGAAGCACGCAAGATGCATTACGGTGAGACCGAAGAGCGTGCCATCCGCGGCCAGACTACGGTGGACGAGGCCCGGGAATTGCTGGACGAGGGCATTGAAGTGCTGCCCATGCTGCTGCCCCAGGCGCTCAAAGAGCCGCTGCAATAGCGGCCCCTTGAGCGGGCTCCATCAAGGGTAAAGGCCGCGCAGTTCGCGTGCGCGCAGCATGCGGGTACAGGCCACGATGAAAGTGGCCGTGCGCAGGCTGACTTTCTTTTCTTGCGCTACTTGCCACACACCGGCAAACGCCTCTTTCATGATGCGCACCAGGCGGGCATTGATCTCGTCCTCGCTCCAGAAGAAGCTGGAAAAGTCCTGCACCCATTCAAAGTAGCTGACGGTCACGCCACCGGCGTTGGCAATCACATCCGGCAGGACCAGGATGTTGCGCTCCTTCAGGATGTCGTCGGCTTCCGGCGTCGTGGGGCCGTTGGCGCCTTCAATTACCATGCGTGCCTTGATGCGCCCAGCGTTGGCCAAGGTGATCTGCTGCTCAAGGGCTGCGGGAATCAGGATGTCGCAATCCACATCCCAGAACGCGTCATTGGCGATCACTTCGGCCTTGCTGAAACCTGCCACCGAGCCATGCTCTGCCACGTGGGCCAGCAAGGCTGAAACGTCCAGACCGGACTCCTGGTAAATGGTTCCACCATGGTCTTGCACGGCCACGATGCGCGCACCGGCCTGGGCAAACAGCTTGCCCGCAATGCCGCCCACATTGCCAAAGCCTTGCACTGCCACGCGGGCGTGGCTGATGTCCAGGCCAATGTGGTGTGCGGCTTCCACGCCAACGGTGTACACCCCGCGCCCCGTGGCTTCGCGGCGGCCCAATGAACCACCCAGGTCAATCGGCTTGCCTGTCACCACGCCCGTGGCGGTGGCGCCTTCGTTCATGGAATAGGTGTCCATCATCCAGGCCATGATTTGCTCATTGGTGTTCACGTCCGGCGCTGGAATGTCTTTGGTTGGTCCGATGATGATGCCGATCTCGCTGGTGTAGCGGCGCGTCATGCGCTCCAGTTCGCCACGCGACAGGGTCTTGGGATCGACCCGAATACCGCCCTTGGCGCCGCCATAAGGCACGTTGACGGCGGCGTTTTTCACCGACATCCAGGCTGACAAGGCCATCACTTCGGACAGCGTCACATCCTGGTGAAAGCGAACGCCGCCTTTGCCGGGGCCGCGCGAGGTGTTGTGTTGCACGCGGTAGCCCTCAAAGTGGGCCACGGTGCCGTTGTCCAGCTCGATAGGCACATCGACGATCAGGGCGCGCTTGGGGCGCTTGAGGGTTTCCGCCCAGCGGGCCAGGTGGCCTAGGTAGGGAATCACGCGATCGACCTGCTGCAAATACACGCCCCAAGGACCCAGATGGTCTGCCTGCAGGTAGGAGGGCAGGGGGTGGTTGTACGGGTTGGAAATCAGGGCGGAAGGGCTCTGGACGTTTGTGCTGCTATTCATATTGGCTCCGTTATGGCACGAGAAGCCCGCACTGTATGCGTCCGCTTGGGAACTGTCTAAGGCCGGTTAAGCGTCGAACTATGCAAAATATTTATGAGCGTGCTTGCACACGTCGGTCGACCTTCAAGCCGTCTGATTGACCAACTGACCGCTGAATATCTTCTGGTTGGCGCTCGCCCAGACATTCGCTGCCGACTTGAGCGGGTTGCTGGGGAAGGAGAAATTGTTGCTGGCCGCCTCTGCCACGGGCGCCAGAAATTGCTGCACTTGCTTGGACTCCGCCGTGGCCACTTTCTTGCGCAATTGCGAGCTGTAGGTGCTGTCTGCCTGAGCCACCTGGTCGCTCAATGCGCCCACTTTGGCCTGGCCTTGCTGGGCCTGCTGCTCGGCCTGGTTGGCTTGGTCGCGTAACTGCTTGGCATAGGCCTCGGCCTGATCGGCCTCATTGCGGGCCTGCGCTAGCCGCGCACGACTCAGCATCGCCTGCGGGCTAGGCGTTGCGTAGTTGGTGGCGGTGATGGCAACCATGGTGTGCCTCGAAGTGCGTTGCTGGTTTTAGGCAACCGCGTTCAGATGCTGGCCCAGCTTCTCACCACGGGTGTTGGTCGTCGGCTTGGGCTGCTCGTATGCCGACTTCTTCACAGCAGTAGCTTCAGGCTTGGGCGCCTGCTTGGTGTCTGCCTGGGTTTTCTGGACGGCCTGTGTGCGCTTGGGGGCTTCTGGCGCTGGAACAGGCTGTGCAGATTTGGCTTTGACGGCATCCATAGGGGACTCCAGAAGTGAACGGTGTGTTACGTCCAAGTGTACGAGCCCACCCCCGCCAATTCAAGCGTTTTACCTCTGCAGCAGAGGCCTCAGGCGTTGAACTGCAAGGCCGCCAGACCAGCGTACACGCCACCGTGCGCCACCAGTTCCGCATGCGTGCCTTGTTCCACCAGATGGCCATGGTCCAGCACCACGATGAGGTCGGCCTTTTGCACCGTGGCCAGGCGGTGGGCAATTACCAGTGTGGTGCGGTTGCGCATGGCCGATTCGAGCGCGTCTTGCACCACACGTTCGCTCTCGGCATCCAGCGCGCTGGTGGCTTCGTCCAGCAGCAGCAGCGGCGGGTTTTTGAGCATGGCGCGGGCAATGGCGATGCGCTGACGCTGGCCCCCGGACAGGCGCACACCGCGCTCGCCCAAAAAGGTGTCATAGCCCTCGGGCAGGGCGCTGATAAAGCCGTCGGCAAAGGCGGCCTTGGCCGCCGCGCGCACCTCCTCATCGGTGGCGTCGGGCCTGCCGTAGCGGATGTTTTCTAGCGCCGAGGTGGAGAAGATCACCGCATCCTGCGGCACGATGCCCACGCGCTGGCGCAGGGCCTGCAGCGACATGCTGCGCGTGTTCACGCCGTCCAGCACAATGCCGCCGCTTTGCGGGTCATAAAAGCGCAGCAGCAACTGGAATACCGTGCTCTTGCCCGCGCCGCTGGGCCCCACGATGGCCACGGTTTGGCCGGGCTGGATGGTCAGCGAAAAGTCGCTCAAGGCCGCTTGTGTGGGGCGTGACGGGTAGTGAAAGCCAATGCCTTCAAACGCAATCGCGCTGCCCGCGGCGGGCATGGGTGCTGCCACCGGGTGGGTGGGCGATGTCACCGGGCTTTGCGTGCCCAGCAGTTCCATTAACCGCTCGGTGGCCCCTGCCGCACGCAGCAGGTCGCCATACACCTCACCCAGCACGGCAAAGGCACCGGCAAGAATGATCACGTACACCACGGTCTGGCCCAGATCGCCCGCGGTGATGCGCCCGGCCATCACCGCCTGCGTGCCCTGGTACAGGCCCCAGAGCAGTGCCGCTGAGGTGGCAATGATGATGAAGGCGACCAGCACCGAGCGCGCCCGCGCGCGGCGCACGGCGGTATCAAACGCGTTGCTGGTGGAGGTGGTGAAGCGGCTGGATTCGCGGTGCTCGGCGGTGTAGCTTTGCACAACCGGAATGGCGTTGAGCACCTCGGCGGCAATCGCGCTGGAGTCGGCCACGCGGTCCTGGCTGGCACGTGAGAGCTTGCGCACACGCCGCCCAAACCACAGGCTGGGCATCACGATGAGCACCAGCACCAGCGCCACCTGCAGCATCACCACCGGGTTGGTCCAGATCAGCACACCCAGGGCTCCCACGCCCATCACCAGATTGCGCAAGCCCATGCTCAGTGAGGAGCCCACCACGGTTTGCACCAGCGTGGTGTCGGCCGACAGGCGCGAGAGCACTTCGCCGGTTTGCGTGGTCTCGAAAAACTCGGGGCTTTGGTGCAGCACATGGCTGTACACCGCGTTGCGCAAATCAGCTGTGACGCGTTCGCCCAGCCAGGTCACCATGTAAAAGCGCGCCGCCGAAAACAGGCCCAGCGCCACCGCCACGCCAAACAGCAGCGCAAAGTGCTCGCGCATGGCCATCATTTGCTCGCCTTGGGAGCCTTTGAGTAAGCCCGCGTCAATCAGGCTGCGCAGCGCCAGCGGAAAGGCCAGCGTGGCCATGGCGGCCAATACCAGAAAGCACAACGCCAGCCCAATTTGCAGGCGGTAGGGTTTCAGAAACGGCAGCAGGCCGGAGAGGGATTTGGGGTTGGTGGCCTTGGCGCGTTCTTTTGTCATGGGAGCGGATATGGGGGCAAAAGCCCGGTTTGCAATGGCGTCGTGCCAAGGTCTGGTGCGTCAGCTTTGCAGCCTGAGCGGCGAAGCATATCCGGTCATCTCCAGATAGCCGCGCCCCACCAAGCGCTGGTTGCTGTCCCACACCTCGCACAGGCCTTCCCAGTAGATGGCGCCGGTGGAGTTGGTGCTGTCCAACTCCTGGTTTTCGAGCACGGCTTTGACGGTGTAGAAGTCCGCCGGTGTGCGCACCATCCACTCCACGGGGTAGCTGGCCCGGCTCAGCGGGCTGCGCCACAGGCGGGTGGGTTTGAAGATGACTTCGCCGCGCTTGAAAACATAGTGCGTGCTGCCGGAGCGGAAAGACCCGCCGTCCCACACCGCAGCGCCGCTTGCATCGCGCAACTGAAAAGCCGTGAGCGCGCTGCCGTCCAGCAGGTTGATGCCTAGCCAGTCCCAGCCCACGGCGCCACCGGCCTCACCCGAAAGAATGTCTTCGCTCCATTCATGGTCCAGCCACGCGGTGCCGCCACCCAACTCCAGCGCCTTGCCCTGCAGTGTGAGCGTGCCGCCCACGCGCAACTGCGGCAGGCTGTAGTAGTAGCTGGCCTGGCGCGGGTCTGGCCCCTTGCGTGACAAACCCTTGTCGCCTTGCAGCAGCACGGGCTGGGTGGCGGCACATTGCAGGTCCATGCTGAAGTCCGTGGCCTGCACGCGCGCCCGTAGTGTGTTGCCCTCGCGCAGCAAAGACCAGTCGCGCAACACCACGCCGGTGTCTTGCGTGCTGGCCGACGCGCTGTCGGTGGGGTTGTGGCCCGGCGCCTCGCCAGACCAGCGTGCCATGCGCTGGTCGTGCCACAGGCGCTTGCCTTTCACGTCGGTGATGGCCGCATGCGCAAACAGCAGTTGCCTCGCTGCCAGCCGCGATTGCATGCTCTGTGTGCCGTCCACGCGGCTGCGAAAAAAGGTGACTTGAAAACCATAGTCCGCTTGCGCACCGACCCAGCCTGTGATGTACCACCACTCGGTTTTGAACTCCGGGTGCGCGCCTGCATCGCGCGGAAACAGCAGCGTGCGGGGCGTCACCCGTGCGAGCGTTTGCGCGGCGGATGCACTGCCCCCGCGCGTACCCGTGGCACCTACCATGCCCGCAGCACCAGAGCCAGCCAACGCCAGAGTGGCCGCCATCCAGCGGCGGCGCAAGGGGCTTGGCAGCCCGGCTGGCCTCATGGCTGCGCGCCTCTTGTCAGGGCCATCACTGCATGGCCTCGCGCACACGGGCTTGCGCATCGGCGCAGTCGCCCAGGGTGCGGCTCACCCAGGATGCATCGTGGTAGCTGGGCAAGTAGCGCTCGCCTGCATCGCACAGCAGCGAGAGGATGGAGCCCTGTTCGCCACGCGCTTTCATCTCTTGTGCCAACGCCAGCATGCCGATGAAGTTGGTGCCGGTGGAAGGCCCCACCTTGCGACCCAAGAGCGCAGAAAGTTCGCGCATGGCGGCCACCGAATCCACATCGGGCACTTCCAGCATGCGGTCAATCAGCGTGCGGACAAAGCTGGCTTCCACGCGAGGGCGGCCTATGCCTTCAATGCGCGAGCCTGTGCCGGTCAGGCTGGCGTCTCCTGTGCGGTGGTAGGCGCCAAACACCGAGCCCACCGGGTCGGGCACGCAGAGCTGCGTGGCATGGCGTTGGTAGCGGATGAAGCGGCCTATGGTGGCGCTCGTCCCGCCCGTGCCCGCACCCACAACCACCCAGCGCGGCACCGGGTGCCGCTCGCGTGCCATCTGGCTGAACATGCTTTGCGCAATGTTGTTGTTGCCGCGCCAGTCGGTCGCGCGCTCGGCATAGGTGAACTGGTCCATGTAGTGGCCGCCGGTGGCGTCAGCAATCGCTTGCGCGCGGGCATAGACCTCGGCTGCGCTGTCCACCAGCTCGCAGCGCCCGCCGTAGAAGGCAATTTGCGCAATCTTTTCCGGCGAGGTGCTGCGCGCCATCACTGCCACAAAGGGCAGCCCCAACAGCCGTGCGAAGTAGGCCTCGCTCACCGCCGTGGAGCCGCTGGAAGCCTCCACGATGGTGGAGCCCGCGTGCACCCAGCCATTGCACAGCGCGTACAAAAACAGCGAGCGCGCTAGGCGGTGCTTGAGGCTGCCGGTGGGGTGGGTGGACTCGTCCTTGAGGTACAGGTCAATGCCGTGCGCGGCTAGGCCGGGCAGGGGCAGCGGAATGAGGTGCGTGTCCGCGCTGCGCTGGTAGTCGGCCTCGATGCGGGCAATGGCTTGGCTCAGCCAAGTCTGGTGTGGGGTAGGGGTGTGCATACGGTGTTTTTACCAATCTTCTTTAACGGCCATCACGCTGTCGCGCCCCGCAGCGGCTTGGCCAGACAGCCATGCGGTCACGGTGCCTGCTGCTACCACGGCCAGTGCCAGGGCCGTCAGACGCAGCCAGGGGAGGTTCAGCTCCATGGTCCAGTGAAAGCTTTGCGGGTTGACCACATGCACCAGCACCACGGCCACGGCCAGGCCCAGCGCCACACCGGCCAGCGCGCCTAGGCTGGTCCAGGCTGCGCCCTCGGCGGCCACCACGCGCAGGATTTGTGTGCGCGTGAGCCCCAGGTGCGCCAGCAGGCCAAACTCCTTGCGCCGCGCCAGCACCTGCGCGCTGAAGCTGGTCGCCACGCCAAACAGCCCAATGCCCACCGCCACCGCCTGCAGCCAGTAGGTCACGGCAAAGCTGCGGTCAAAAATTCTCAGCGTGGTGGCGCGTATCTGTGCGGCAGAACCAAATTCAAGCAGTTGCCCGGCTTGGCCATCGCTGGTGTTTGATAGCCGATCCGCCAGCTCTCGCAAAGCCTGTTCCACGTCCGAAGTGCTGGCCTCCGGGCTGAGCCAGAAGGCCATGTCATTCACGCGCGGGTCGTCGCGCAGGCGGGCAAAGTCGGTGCGGTCCATGGCGATGGTGCCGAACTGCCGCGCATAGTCGCGCCAAACCCCGGCCACAAAAAACTGCGGGGCCTGCGCTGCACCCGACGCCGTGCTGGTGGCAAACAGCTGCTCCAGCGGTGCAAAGCTGGCACCCACGCGCGCGCCGTACAGGTCGATGACCGCCTCGCTCACGTAAATGCCCATCTGCCCGGCGGGCACGGGCAGCACGTCACCTACCAAGGGCAGTGTCAGGGTGCCTGCGGCGTCGTGCAGATCCCGCACGATGAGCGACACCGCCGGTTTGGCTGCGTCCAGATTCAGCGGCAGCGTGCGTTGAACGGTGACGCGTTCCACGCCCGGAAGCCGGGCCGCCGCTTGCACAAATTCGGGTTCAAAGTAGGCCAGCTCGTTGGCACTGCCGCTGGCCGCGCTGCGCACATAGAGCGACGCGGGCAGCACCGTGTCCAGCCAGGTAGTGACCGAATGCCGGAAGCTGCTCACCATCACCGTCAATGCCACGGCCAGGCTGAGCGAAGCCACCACGCCGCTCACCGCCACGGCCGCACTTTCACGCACCCGGCGGGCCCGCTCCACCGCCAGCAGCGGCAGCGCGCGCTGCGCCACCCATGGCGCCACCCGGTCCAGCACCACGCCCACCAGCCACGGCAGCGACATAATGCCGCCCACCAGCAGCAGCGCCACGCTCATATAGGCACCCAGCGGCATGCCTTGGATAGGGGGCAGCAAGGTCAGCAGCGCGCCGGTGAGCAGCAGCACCGGGCCCACCCAGGCGCGCAGAGGATGCGCCGGGCCCGCGCCCAGACCTTTGAGCGTTTGTGCGGGTGGCAAGGCCTGCGCCAACCGTGCGGGCCACCAAGCACCGGCCAGCGCGGTAGCCACGCCCATGGCGGCAAAGCCCAGCGCCGCCCAGGCACTCCATTGCAAGTGCGGGGATGCACCCAAAAAATACCCACCGCCCAAGTCACCGCCCAGCAGCTCCAACGCCAACGCGGCCAACCCGGTGCCCAGGCCCAATCCCAAGGCGCTGCCCAGCAGCCCGAGCGTGGCAGCCTCCAGCAAGACGAGCTGCTGGCGTTGCCGCCCGGTCAAGCCCAGAACCCCCAGCAACGCAAACTGCTGCGAACGCCGTGTCACGCTAAGCGCCAGCACCGAGAACACCAGAAAGCCGCCGGTAAACAGCGCAATCAAGGCCAGCACCGTGAGGTTGACCCGGTAGGCCCGCGACAGATTGCCTATGCGTTCTGCCGCGTCGCCCGGCGGCGCCACTTGCGCACCCGCAGGCCATGCGGATGCGCTGCGCAAGGCGCGTACCAAGTCGTCCCGGTCGGTACCCGCTTTTAGGCGGATGTCCACCCGTGTGAGTTGCCCGGCCTTGCCAAAAAAGTCCTGCGCCGCGCCAATGTCCATCACCGCCAGCGCGCTGCCACCAGCGCGCACGCTGCCGCCCACCTGTGCCGTGCGGAGTTGCATGCCTTGCTGCAACTGCACCGTGTCGCCGCCCAGGGCCAGGCGTGCAGCGGCATTCAGGAAAACAGTGTCGGGGGCGAAAAGTGACAGGCGCTGGTTTCCACTTCGGGCTTGCTCCGGCATGGGCATGAGGTCGGGCGCAATGGTGGCAACTTGCAATGCATCCACGCCCACCACCCGCAGCAACACGCGTTTGGGCGTGCTGCCGTCTGTGCTGCGCGGCAGCGCGTAGGTGTTGAGCTCCAGCACCGGGGATGCTGAAACCACTTCGGCGCGTTGCAGGATGGGGCCTAGCACGGCTTCGTCCAGCGCGGTGGAAACGCCGTTGCTGCGCACTTCCAGATCGGCCTGGCCACCCACCGCGCGCACGGCCTGTGCAAATTCATCCAGCGCCGAGGCGTTGATCAGGTGCACCGAAAACGCCAGCGCCACACCCAGCATGACCGACACCACCGCGGCCAAGTTGCGCCAGGGGTGGTGGCGCAACTCCTGTGCCGAGAAGGTGGCCAGCAGAGGCCACAAGGGTGCGCGCATGGCGGGTGTGTGGGTTGGGTTTCAGCCCTGTGCCACCGGGCGGGCCGGGTCGCTGCACCACTCGCTCCAGCTTCCGGCAAACAGGCTGCTGTTGCCCAAGCCTGCAATCTCCATGGCCAGGATGTTGGGCACCGCGCTCACGCCGCTGCCGCAGTGGTGCACCACGTCAGCGGGGTTGCGTTGGCCCAGCAAGGCACTGAATTCGGCACGCAAGGTGGCCGCATCTTTGAACTTGCCGTCTGCGCCCAGGTTGAGGTTGAAGGGGCGGTTGAGCGCGCCGGGAATGTGCCCGGCCACCGGGTCAATCGGCTCCGTCTCGCCCCGAAAACGCGGTGCGCCCCGGGCGTCCAGAATGTGCTGGTCGGCCAGGCCCACACGGTGTGCCACGGTGTCCACATCCACCAGACGGACCAGGGCGTCGCCCACCTGAAAAACGGTCGCTGCACGTGGCGCTTCTGAACCGCTGGACACGGCGCCGCCCATTGCTTGCCAAGCTTGAAAACCACCGTCCAGCACGGCCACGTTCTGATGGCCCAACCACTTGAGCATCCACCACAGACGGCCGCAGTAATTGGCGCCTTGGCGGTCGTACACCACGGCTTGCATGTCGTTGCCAAAGCCCACACTGCCCAGCCACTGCGCAAACGTTTCGCGGGCAGGCAGCGGGTGGCGTCCGCCGGACGCGGCGCCTGTTGCCGCGCGGTCGCCTTTGGCGCTCAGGTTGTTGTCCAAATGCGCGTACACGGCGCCCGCAATATGGGCCTCCTGGTACTGCGCCGGGCCGGTGGCGGGCTGCATCAAATCGCAGCTGCAATCAAACACCATGCAGGGCTGGCCGCTGGCTTGCAGGGCTTGTAGTTCGGTGGCGGAAATCAGGGTGGTGAAACGGGATGGCATGGGCAAAAGGCTCCTCTCAAGTTGGGCACACAAACGGGCGCTGGCACGCTGCTCGGGGCAGTGTAGCCAGCGCAGCGGTTCAGTGTTCTTCGGCGGGGGTATTGGGCAGGGCGCGTGAACGCAGGACCGTGGCCAGCACGCCGCTGGTAACGATGACTGCAATGCCCAGCCAGCCCATGGGCGCAATGTGGTCGCCAAACAGCGTGATGCTGAAGATGGACGCAAACACAATGCCCGAGTACTGCATGGCCGCCACCACCAGCGTGGCTCCTTTGGCGTAGGCGCGGGTCATGCACCACTGGCCCAGCGAGGCAAGGATGCCGATGGGCACGACCCACGCCGCGTCTTGCATGCGCACCTCGGCCCAGGGCGTGGTCTGCGTCAGCAGCATGCCCATGGCGCCCACCAAGCTGGTGCCAATGGAAAAGTAAAACACGGTGCGTTCTTCGGGCTCGCCCACCTTGCCCAGCGCGGTGACCTGCATGTACGCCAGCGCGGAACCCATGCCCGAGAGCAGACCAATCACCCCGGCAAACAGCTGGTCATGGTCTATGGTGGGGCGCAGCGTCATCACCACGCCGGCAAAGCCCAGCAGCACGGTAAACAGCAGCGGGCCTTGCTTGTCGGCCTTGCCGTAGAGCAGCGCGCCGCCGACGATGAAGGCCGCCACCCAGACGCCGCTCATGTAGTTGAGTGTCATGGACGTAGCCAAAGGCAAATGCGCAATGCCGTAAAACCAGCCGCTCATGGACGTCACACCCACGATGCTGCGGGTCACATGCATCATGGGCACCTGGGTGCCCAGCGTGGTGCCACGGGCGCGCACCACAATGGCCATGAACACGATACTGACCAGGCCACGGTAAAAAACGATTTCAGCGGTGTTGAAACTGTGCGCCGCGAACTTGATCCCCACCGCCATGCTGGCGAAGAAGAACGAGGCCGCGATCATCCACAGCGCTTGCACTATGCGAGTGTCCCCATGGTCTTGCGGTACCACTCGTGGAAATGCTGCATGCCGTCTTCCATTGGGCTCTGATACGGCCCCACTTCGTTATCTCCACGGGCCAGCAGGGCGGCGCGGCCTGCGTCCATGCGCTCGCCGATTTCGTCGTCCTCGATGCAGGTTTCCATGTAGGCGGCCTGCTGGGCTTCGACAAACTCGCGCTCGAACGCCGCGATTTCTTCGGGGTAATAGAACTCCACCATGTTCATGGTCTTGTTCACGCCCATGGGGTGCAGGGTGGACACGGTCAGCACATGCGGGTACCACTCCACCATGATGTGCGGGTAGTAGGTGAGCCAGATGGCGCCGTACTGGGGCGGCAGGTTGTTGCGGTAGTTCAGCAGGGCCTTGTGCCAGCGCTCGTACACGGGGCTGCCAGCCTTGCCCAGGCGGTTGGCCACACCCACGGTTTGCACCGAGTGGTGGTCGCCAAATTCCCAACGCAGGTCATCGCAGGTGACGAACTGGCCCAAGCCCGGGTGGAAGGGGCCTACGTGGTAGTCCTCCAGATAGACCTCGATAAAGGTCTTCCAGTTGTAGTTGCACTCGTGCATTTCCACGCGGTCCAGCACATAGCCGTCAAAGCTCAGGTCGGCACGCGGGCCCATGTTCGCCAGTTGCGCAGCTACGTCCACACCGTTTTGCTCAAACAACAGGCCGTTCCATTCCTGCAACTTGTAGTTGTTGAGGTTCAGGCAGGGGTCATGCGCGAAATGCGGGGCACCCAGCAAAGTGCCTGCAGGGGCGCCGTTGTTGCTGTGGGCGCCGCTGTAAGTCCAGCGGTGCAGTGGGCAGACGATGTTGCCGCCTGCAACAGCGCCGTTGGCGTTGTGCGTGAGCGAGCCGCGCCCTTTGATCATCACGGCCTGGCGGTGGCGGCAGACGTTGGATACCAGTTCAATGCCCGAGGCATTGCGCACCAGTGCGCGACCTTCGCCCTCTTGGGGCAGGGCGTAGTAGTCGCCCAGGTTGGGTACGCTCAACGCGTGGCCCACGTAGCGCGGGCCTTTTCGGAAGATGGTTTCCATCTCCTGCGCGTAGAGCGCTGGATCAAAATAACTGGAAACGGGTAATTGGCTCTGGGCCTGTTGCAGTGAAAAGCTCAGGTCAGACATGGATCACCTGAACAAAAGCCTGCGCGGGGGAGAATGTTTTGCACAAAGTTTGCACAACTCGGTCCTTAAAAGGGTCAAAAAACCCCTCGCAAAGAGGGGCTTGGAGGGCAGTTACCTCGAGAGCTGCCGGGCCGCTATTGTAAGCGGGTAATGCATATTTGCCCTGCAGGGCTTGTGCCCCCACTCTTAGCCAGTGGTGAGCGCCTAAAATCAGCGCTCGCGGGTTGAACCTCGCCATCAATTTTTGAAAAGAAACATGCCCAAGGCCAGTGCCACCCCTTCCGCCGCATCTGCGGTGTCTGCGTTGCAAGACGCGCCCCCTCTGCCAGCAAGTTACGAAGACGCGATGCAGGAGCTTGAAACCCTGGTGCGCCGCCTGGAGTCGGGGGACATGCCGCTGGATCAGTTGCTCAGTGGCTACCAACGGGGCGCGGCCTTGCTTCAGCTGTGCCGCGACAAGCTCACTGCCGTAGAAGACCAGATCAAGGTGCTGGACGACGGCGCTCTGAAAACCTGGAAGGCGCAGTAATGGCGGCATTGGACAACACCGGCTTTGTGCTGGACGCCTGGATCAAAGCCCGCCTGGACCAGGTGGAGCGCGCCTTGGAGCGCTGGATTACCGCCGATGCCTCCCCCGGCAGCAACCATGCCGCGCCCGCCGCGCTGGTGGATGCCATGCGCTACTCGGTGCTGGACGGTGGCAAGCGCTTGCGCCCGCTGCTGGTGCTGGCAGCCCATGAAGCCGTAGCCGCCGATGTGGCACAAAGCGCACAAGCCGCCTTGCGTGCGGCCTGCGCGGTGGAACTCATCCATGCCTATTCCCTGGTGCACGACGACATGCCCTGCATGGACAACGACGTGCTGCGCCGGGGCAAGCCCACGGTGCATGTGCAGTTCGGCGAAGCCAGTGCGCTGCTGGCGGGTGACGCCTTGCAGGCACTCGCGTTTGAGCTGCTGACGCCGCTGGACAACAGCGTGGACTGCCCGACCCAGGCACGCCTGTGCGCCTTGCTGGCCCGTGCGGCGGGTAGCTCCGGCATGGCAGGTGGCCAGGCGATTGATTTGGCCAGCGTGGGCCACCAGCTCACCGAGGCTGAGCTGAAAGAAATGCACCAGCTCAAAACCGGCGCCTTGCTGCAAGGCAGTGTGCTCATGGGCGCCCATTGCGGCACGCCCACTGCCCAAGCGCTGGCTGCCTTGCAAGACTATGGCGCAGCCATCGGCCTGGCGTTCCAGGTGGTGGACGATATTCTGGACGTCACCGCCGACTCGGCCACCCTGGGCAAGACCGCCGGCAAAGACGCAGACAACGACAAACCCACCTATGTGTCCCTCATGGGGCTGCCCCGCAGCCAGGCCTATGCGCAAGAGTTGCTCGCACAGGCACAGCAGGCCTTGCAAAAGAGCGGCCTGGCCAACACGCAAGCGCTTGCCGCGCTGGCCGATATGGTGGTGAACCGCGCAAGCTGAACCGCGCAAAACAAAAGAATATCCATGCCGAACACAACCTATCCCTTGCTGGAAACCATCAATAGCCCGGAGGAGCTGCGCAAGCTGCCGCGCACAGAGTTGCCCTTGTTGGCCCAGGAGCTGCGGCAGTTCCTGCTCAACAGCGTGGCCCGCACGGGCGGGCACCTGAGTTCCAACCTGGGCACGGTGGAACTCACCGTGGCGCTGCACTATGTGTTCAACACCCCGGATGACCGCCTGGTGTGGGACGTGGGCCACCAGACCTACCCGCACAAAATCCTCACCGGCCGCCGCGAGCGCATGCCCACGCTGCGCCAACTGGGCGGCCTGAGCGGCTTTCCGCAGCGCACCGAAAGTGAATTCGACACCTTCGGTACGGCCCACTCCAGCACTTCTATTTCGGCAGCCTTGGGCATGGCGCTGGCTTCCAAAATCAAGGGCGAAGACCGCCGCGCCATTGCCATCATTGGCGACGGCGCCATGACGGCGGGTATGGCTTTTGAAGCGCTCAACAACGGCGGCGTGACCGATTGCAACCTGCTGGTCATCCTCAACGACAACGACATGAGCATCAGCCCGCCGGTGGGAGCTTTGAACCGCTACCTCGCGCAGTTGCTCAGCGGCCAGTTCTACGCTGCCGCCAAGAACGTGGGCAAGAGCGTGCTCAAAGGTGCACCGCCCCTGTTTGAGTTGGCCAAGCGCATTGAAGAAACCGCCAAGGGCATCGTGGTGCCTGCCACTTTGTTTGAGAAGTTTGGCTTCAACTACATCGGGCCGATCGACGGGCATGACCTGGACTCACTCGTCCCGACGCTGGAAAACCTCAAGCACCTCAAAGGCCCGCAGTTCCTGCATGTGGTGACAAAAAAAGGACAGGGCTACCAACTGGCCGAGGCCGACCCGGTGGCCTACCACGGGCCGGGCAAGTTCGATCCGGCTGTGGGCTTGCAAAAGTCCACCGCGCCTGCGGCGCCCACCTTCACCCAGGTGTTTGGCCAATGGCTGTGCGACCAGGGCCAGGCCGATTTGCGGCTGGTGGGCATTACCCCGGCCATGCGGGAAGGCTCGGGCATGGTGGAGTTTGAGCGGCGCTTTCCCGAACGTTACTTTGACGTAGGCATTGCCGAGCAGCATGCGGTGACCTTTGCCGCTGGCCTGGCCACCGAAGGCCTCAAGCCAGTTGTGGCGATTTACTCCACCTTCTTGCAGCGCGCCTACGACCAGTTGATCCACGACGTGGCGATTCAAAACTTGCCGGTGGTTTTCGCGCTGGACCGCGCGGGCTTGGTCGGTGCCGACGGCGCAACCCACGCGGGTGCCTATGACATTCCCTTTGTGCGCTGCATTCCCAATATGAGCCTGGCCTGTCCTGCAGACGAAAACGAATGCCGCCAGTTGCTCAGCACCGCCTACGCTCAAAACCACCCGGTGGCGGTGCGCTATCCGCGTGGCGTAGGGGCCGGTGTGGCAGTTGGCACGAGTCTGGAAGGCCTGCCTTTTGGCAAGGGCGAGGTGCGCAAACAAGGCCAGAAGATCGCCATCCTGAGCTTTGGCACGCTGCTGTATCCCGCGCTGCAGGCCGCAGAGGCACTGGGCGCCACGGTGGTCAATATGCGCTGGGCCAAGCCGCTGGATGTGGAGTTGCTCAAATCAGTGGCACAGTCACACCAGGCGCTGGTCACGGTGGAAGAGGGCGCCTTGATGGGCGGCGCAGGCAGTGCGGTACTGGAGGCCTTGCAGGCCGCAGGTCTGGTGCTGCCGGTGTTGCAACTGGGCTTGCCTGACCAGTTCATCGAGCATGGTGATCCGGCCAAGTTACTGGCCCTGCAGGGCCTGGACGCTGCGGGCATGGAGGCCTCGATCCGTGCGCGCTTTGCCCACTTGCTGCCGGTGGCGGCGTTGGCTGCCTGAAAGCTTTGGAGGGGAAAACCCGCAAGCCCTGGGGGCGCCGGATTTCTACAATGCTCCCAGCACATGCTGAGACCACAACAAACGGAGTAACAACCATGGATCGTCGCTCAATCATCAAAAATGCCGGTATCGCTGGCGTGTTAGCAGCCGGTGCTGCTCCTGCTGTGCACGCCCAGGCAGCCATTCGTTGGCGCTTGGCATCGAGCTTTCCCAAGTCGCTGGATACGCTCTTTGGCGCGGCAGAAACCATTGCCAAAAAAGTGACGGAACTCTCGGGTGGCAAGTTCACCATCACCACCCATGCGGCCGGTGAAATCGTGCCACCCTTCGGCGTGGTGGACGCGGTGCAAGACGGCACCATCGAATGTGCCCACACGGCCTCGTATTACTTCTTTGGCAAGGACGAAGCCTTTGCCCTGAGCTGCGCTGTGCCCTTCGGCCTGAACAGCCGCCAGACCACTGCCTGGATGTACGAGGGCAACGGCATGAAGTTGATGCGCGAGTTCTACAAGGGCTACAACATGCTCAACTTCCCGGCGGGCAACACCGGTGCCCAGATGGGCGGCTGGTACCGCAAGGAAATCAAGAGCGTGGCCGACTTCAAGGGCCTGAAGTTCCGCACCGCGCCCATGGCCGGCAAGGTGATTGACCGAATGGGCGGTGTGCCGCAAAACATCCCCGCCGGTGAGATTTACCAGGCGCTGGAAAAAGGCACCATTGACGCGGCCGAGTTCGTGGGCCCTTACGATGACCAGAAGCTGGGCCTGAGCAAGGTGGCGCCGTACTACTACTACCCTGCGTGGTGGGAAGGCGGCCCGCAGGTGGAGTTGTTTGTCAACGCCAAGGCCTACGAGGCGCTCTCCACGGAGAATAAGGCCATCATCGAAGCCGCATGTGCTTTCACGCACATTGACGTGCAAGCCAAATACGACGCACGCAACCCGCTGGCCTTGAAGCAGTTGGTGGCCAACAAGACCAAGGTGCTGCCTTTCCCCAAAGAGTTGATGGACTTGGCATTCAAGGAGTCCATGGCCGTGTGCGATGAGATCAGCGCCAAGAACCCGCGTTGGAAAAAAATCTACGACGATTACTCCAACTTCCGCCGTGACCAGAACCTGTGGTTCCGTTTTGCGGAAGCGCGCTTCGACAGCTTTATGCAGTCACAAAAACTCTGAACGCAGTTTTGGCGTACGAATGATGAGGCCCCGCAAGGGGCCTTTTTTGTTGCCCTCAGGGGGCGGCCAGAAAGAGCGATACCGACTTCATGCCAGCCACCGTCAGCAGCAAGGAGCCTAGCAAATGCAGGCCAGCGGTGCCCAATGCCAGTGCATAGCGCTGCTGCATGAGCATGCTCACTACTTCGGCAGAAAAACTGGAGAAGGTGGTGAGCGCACCCAGGAAACCGGTCACCAGCGCCAGGCGCCATAGCGGGTCCAGTTGCGGCATGGCCTGGAACACGGCCACGCACACGCCCACCAAATAGCCGCCGATGAGGTTGGCACTCAGGGTGCCCAAAGGGAGTACCGTGCCCGCCACCGTGACGGACGTCGGGTTTAGCCACAAGGCCAGTTGCCAGCGCGCTAGGGCGCCCAAGCATGCGCCTACGCAAATGGTGAAAACAGACAACATCATGGTGTTTTATCCATGGCTTTAGGGGCAGAAAAAGACTGCTCGTTGACCGTTAGGCCGCCGGCAGAGAGTTTTTCTGCATTGGCGGGTTTGATGCCTTTGACGCGCTGCATCAGATCGGCCCAGTCCTTGAAAGCGCCTTGCTCGCGTGCTTTCAGGATGCGGGCGGTGCTGCTGGGGCCCAGGCCTTTGACGCCGTCGAGTTCGGCCTCGTTTGCCGTATTGGCATCCACCGCGCCAGCGGACACGCACAGACCGCACACCAACGATACAAGCAGGCGCTTCAACACAGCGGGTTCAGTGTTTGGAGAGCCATTCCACATACTTGGCCACGCCGGTTTGCACATCGGCAAACTGGTGGTTGCAGCCGGTGGCGCGCAGGGCGCTCAAGTCCGCTTGTGTGTAGCTCTGGTACTTGCCGCGCAACGCGTCGGGAAAGGCGATGTACTCCAGCTGGCCTTGCTGCACCATGGCGTCCAGCGACAGCGCAGCTTCTCCACGGCTAGCGCGCAAGGTGTTGACCACGGAGCTGGCCACGTCGTTGAACGGCTGTGCCCGGCCTGTGCCCAGGTTGAAAATGCCGCACTGGCTGGGGTTGTCAAAGAACCAGAGGTTGACGGCAACCACGTCGTCGATGAACACAAAGTCGCGCATCTGGCCACCTGCCGGGTAGCCGCCGTACTCGCCAAACAACTTCACCTTGCCATCGGCCTTGAACTGGTTGAACTGGTGGAAGGCCACGCTGGCCATACGGCCCTTGTGTTGCTCGCGTGGGCCGTACACATTGAAGTAGCGAAAGCCCACCACCTGCTGCGTGCGGCCGCCTTTGGTGCGCTCGAAGTTGGCACCGCATTCGCGGCGCATGCGCTGGTCAAACAGCAGCTTGGAGTAGCCGTACACATTGAGCGGTGCCTCAAAGGCCGGGTCTTCGCGGAAGGTGTCGGAGCCGCCGTAAGTGGCTGCGGACGATGCATACAAGAGGCGTGCGCCACGCTTCTGGCAGGCCTGGAACAGGTTCCACGACAGGGTGTAGTTGTTGCCCATCATGTACTTTCCGTCCTGCTCCATGGTGTCGCTGCAGGCACCTTCATGAAACACGGCCTCAATCTGGCCGAAGTGGCCGCCGGCGAAGGCGCTGTAGAAGTCGTCAGCGTCCACGTAGTCGGCAATTTTCAGGTCTGCCAGGTTGCGAAACTTGTCACCCTGGGTGAGGTCGTCCACGGCAATGATGTCGTCAATGCCACGGGCGTTCAGGCCCTGGATGATGTTGCTGCCAATGAATCCGGCTGCGCCGGTTACAACGATGCGGGTCATGCAAATAGTTCCTCGTAAGACACAGTAGCCGTTCCAAATTTCCCCACCACAATGCCACCGGCCCGGTTGGCCAGGGGCATGGCTTCGCGCAGGCTCAGGCCCGCACCCACCAGGGCCGCCATGGTGGCAATCACCGTGTCACCGGCACCGGTGACGTCAAACACCTCGCGCGCTTGGGCGCTCACATGCAGTTCGCCCGCCGCGTCAAACAAGGTCATGCCTTCTTCGCTGCGGGTGAGCAGCACCGCGTCCAGGTTCAACTGCTGGCGCAGGTTGTGGGCTTTGGTGCGCAAGTCGGACTCATCGCTCCAGTTGCCAATGACTTGCTGCAACTCGGCACGGTTGGGCGTGATGACGGTGGCGTTCTGGTAGCGCGCATAGTCGCTGCCCTTGGGGTCGATGAGGATGGGTTTGCCTGCAGCACGGGCACGCGCAATCATGTCGATCACATGGGCCAGGCCGCCTTTGCCGTAGTCGGAAAACAGCACGGCGTTGTGGGCGGGCAGGATGCGCTCGAAGGTGTTGGTCTGGCCCGCCAGGATTTCGTTCTTGGGGGTGTTCTCGAAGTCCAGGCGGATAAGCTGCTGCTGGCGGCCAATGACGCGCAGCTTCACCGTGGTCTTGAGGTCCACATCGCGGCCGAAATGGGTTTCTATGCCGGTCTTGGCCACCAGCGCTTCCAGATGGTGGCTGGCGTCGTCGTCACCCACCACCGTGAGCAGGCTGGCATGCGCGCCCAGGCTGACCGCGTTGTAGGCCACGTTGGCAGCGCCACCCGCGCGCTCTTCCTCGCGGGTCACGCGCACCACGGGCACCGGGGCTTCCGGGCTGATGCGGTCCACCGCGCCGTACCAGTAGCGGTCCAGCATCACGTCACCCACGACCAGCACGCGGGCCGTGGCCAATTGTTCTTTTGTAATGTTCATAGTTCTTCTACGCGAAGCGCGGGGTAACTGTCCCAGGCCTGGCAACCGGGGCACTGCCAGAAGTGGCGCTTGGCCTCAAATCCGCAGGCAGCACAGCGGTAACGGGTCAGCGGTTTGACTGCGTGGTCGAGTGCACGCTGCACTTGGGGGTGGAACTGCTCGTGCTCCAGCTTTTCGCCGGCAATCCACTTGGCCGCAGCCACCAATGAGGGCTCTTTTTCCAGGTGCCGGGCATACCACTGGCGGGCCGTGACCGCAGCGTCGCCCTGGGCTGCTTCCAAGCTGACGATGGCGTCCAGCACGTCAATGCAGGCGCTTTGTTCGTAGCGGGTTTTCAGGGCCGCCAGGGCAGGGGCAATGGAATGTGCTGCGATGGCAGCATCGGCCAACAAGGGCGCGATCAAAGGGGTGGCGGCAGGTGCTTGTTGCAAGGCGTCGTTCAGCGTCAGCAGCGCCTGGCTGTGGGCACCTTGCTGGCGCTGCAATGCGGCCAGGTCCATGCGGGGGCGGGGGGCTTGCGGGGCTTTGGCAATGGCTTGTTTCAGCAAGGTCTCGGCTTCGGTGCTGCGTTGTGCAGCCACCGCAGAGGCGGCCTGTTCACACAGGTAGTGGGCCAGGCGCCCCGCGAAACTGCCTTGGCCGGAGGCTTCGAGCTTCTGCGCAATGCCGGCTGCGTGTTCCCAGTCGCGCGAGCGCTCGTAGTTGGCCAGCAAGGCCAAACGGGCCTGTGCTTCAAAGCGCGTGCCTTCCAGCTTGAGCAGGGCGTCTTCTGCACGGTCCAGCAGACCGGCCTTGAGGTAGTCCAGCGCCAGCGCGTGCTGTGCGCGGTGGCGGTCGTCTTCGATGAGGTCTGCCCGCGACAGTAAATGCTGGTGCACGCGCACTGCCCGCTCATACTCGCCCCGGCGGCGAAACAGGTTGCCTAGGGCGAAGTGCAGCTCACTGGTGTCGGGGTCGTTTTGCACTGCCTCAATAAACGCATCAATGGCCTGGTCCTGCTGCTCATTGAGCAGGAAGTTCAGGCCCTTGAAATAGGCTTTGGGTGCTTGGCGGCTTTCCATGCGCAACTGGCGAATGTCAAAGCGCGAGGCCATCCAGCCCAGCAAAAAAACCACCGGCAATGCCAGCAGCATCAGGCTGAAATCAAACTCCATGGAGGGTCGAGTCGCTGTAGGCTTCAGCCGCCTGTGGGGCCGGTGCGGGTTTAACGACAGCGGGCTCAGTAGGCACTTGCTGCGCCGCATGCGCCTTGCGGCGTTGCCGCCACCAGCGTGGCACCATGCCCATCACGCCCACCAAAAGGCCCGCGGCAAATGCAACCAGCACCACCAACACCATGGGCGCCGTCCACTGCTGTCCGAAGAAAAAGCGCACGGTCACGTCGCTCTGGTTGTTGAGAGCGAAGGCGAACAGGGTAAAAAAAATGGCCGCTTTAAGTGTCCACTTAAAGAGCCATGCGATTGGGTTCATTGATCTCCTCGGGGCTGAGGCGATTCTACTTCGGAGGGGTTAGGTCTTGGTCTTGGATTCGGCTGTCAGATCCATCGTGGCGGTGCGCTCATCTACGGCTTCACGCAGGGCTTTGCCGGGCTTGAAGTGGGGCACGCGTTTTTCGGGAATGGCCACGCTTTCGCCGCTGCGCGGGTTGCGTCCAATGCGGGGAGGGCGGCGGTTGATGGAGAAGCTGCCGAAGCCGCGAATCTCGATGCGGTGTCCGCGCACTAGGGCGTCGTTCATGGCGTCCAGAATGGCTTTCACAGCGAACTCGGCATCGCGATGGGTCAATTGACCAAAGCGGTTGGCCAGTTCTTCAACGAGGTCGGAGCGGGTCATCAGGGGAAAGAAATAAAAGGCAACGTTGGACAAAAAAACGACCGGCGCACAGGTGCAGCCGGTCGTTTCCTTCGTTCAATGACGTCGGGTCAGCAACTACAGATTAGTTGTTGTCCAACTTGGCGCGCAGCAGAGCGCCCAGGCTGGTGGTACCGGCGTTTTCACGGGCAGACTGCTGGCTCAGGTTCTGCATGGCTTCGTTTTGGTCTGCCATGTCCTTGGCCTTGATGGACAGCTGGATGTTGCGGGTCTTGCGATCCACGTTCACCACCACAGCGGTCACTTCGTCGCCTTCTTTCAGTACGTTGCGAGCGTCTTCAACGCGGTCGCGGCTGATTTCGGAAGCGCGCAGGTAGCCGATGATGTCGTCACCCAGGTCGATTTCAGCGCCCTTGGCGTCAACGGTCTTGACCTTACCGGAAACGGTCTGGCCCTTGTCGTTGATAGACACAAAGGTGGTGAAAGGATCGGAGTCGAGCTGCTTGATACCCAGGGAGATGCGCTCGCGGTCCACGTCCACAGCCAAGACCAAAGCCTCAACTTCTTGACCCTTCTTGTACTCGCGCACGGCCACTTCGCCGGACTCGTTCCAAGACAGGTCGGACAGGTGCACCAGGCCGTCGATACCGGCAGCCAGGCCCACGAACACGCCGAAGTCGGTGATCGACTTGATCGGGCCCTTGACGCGGTCGCCGCGCTTGGTGTTCTGTGCGAATTCTTGCCAGGGGTTGGCCTTGCACTGCTTCATGCCCAGGGAGATGCGACGCTTGTCTTCGTCGATTTCCAGAACCATGACTTCGACTTCGTCACCCAGGGCAACGATCTTGGAAGGAGCAACGTTCTTGTTGGTCCAGTCCATTTCGGACACGTGCACCAGACCTTCGATACCGGGTTCCAGTTCCACAAACGCGCCGTAGTCGGCGATGTTGGTGATCTTGCCGAACATGCGGGTACCTTGGGGGTAGCGGCGGTTGACGCCCATCCAGGGATCGTCGCCCATTTGCTTGAGGCCCAGGGACACGCGGTTCTTTTCGGTGTCGAACTTGAGAATCTTGGCGGTGATTTCCTGACCGGCTTGCACCACTTCAGAGGGGTGACGCACACGACGCCATGCCATGTCGGTGATGTGCAGCAGGCCGTCGATGCCGCCCAGGTCCACGAACGCACCGTATTCGGTGATGTTCTTGACCACGCCTTGCACCACAGAACCTTCTTTGAGGGTGTGCATCAGCTTAGCGCGCTCTTCGCCCATGGAGGCTTCCACCACAGCACGGCGGCTCAGCACCACGTTGTTGCGCTTGCGGTCCAGCTTGATGACCTTGAATTCCATGGTCTTGTTTTCGTAGGGAGACAGGTCCTTGGTAGGACGTGTATCGACCAACGAACCGGGCAGGAATGCGCGGATGCCATTGACCAGAACGGTCAGGCCGCCCTTGACCTTGCCGGAGGTGGTGCCGGTGACGAATTCGCCAGATTCCAGGGCCTTTTCCAGGCTCATCCAGGAAGCCAGACGCTTGGCCTTGTCGCGGGACAGGATGGTGTCGCCATAACCGTTTTCCACGGAGTCGATGGCCACGGACACGAAGTCACCCACTTGGACTTCGATTTCGCCCTTGTCGCTCTTGAACTCTTCGATTGGCACATAGGCTTCGGACTTGAGGCCAGCGTTGACCACAACGAAGCTGTGCTCGATACGGACCACTTCAGCGGTGATGACTTCACCGGTGCGCATCTCGGAGCGTTGCAAGGATTCTTCAAATAGGGCTGCGAAAGATTCAGACATGTAGTTTGTGGTTTGCACCACGGGTTAAGTTGTTGATCCCCTTGGCCAGTGCGCTGTCGCGCGAGGTGAGCCTTGGGGGCCAGATTTCTTTCAGGAGGCCCTGAAAGGTTGTTTGCCTTGCCACCAGTCCAACACGGTTTCCACAGTGGCTTGCACTGTCAAATCCGAGTTGTCAAGCAACTTGGCATCTTCTGCCGGCTTCAAGGGCGCAACGCTACGGGAGGTGTCCCGGGCATCACGCGCTTCCAAGTCAGCGCGAAGACTGTCGAGTGTAGCTGGAATTCCCTTTGAAATCAACTGCTTATACCGCCGCTCGGCACGGCAGGCGGCGCTGGCCGTCAGGTACACCTTGAGTGGCGCGGTGGGGAAAATCACGGTGCCCATGTCGCGGCCGTCGGCAACCAGGCCGGGCAGCTTGCGAAAACTGCGCTGAAAGTCCACCAGCGCCTCGCGCACCATGGGGAAGGCCGACACCTTGGATGCGTTCATGCCCGCTTCTTCGGTGCGAATGGCCTCGCTCACGTCTTCGCAGGAGCCCTTCGACTCCAGCAGGATGTGGCTGCCTTCAAAGTGGATCGGCAAGCTGCGCACGATGGCGGCGATGCGCTCCTGGTTACCCACCTCCAGTGCAATGCCCGCACGCGTGGCGACCAGACCGGTGATGCGATAAAGCGAGCCGGAGTCCAGAAAGTGGTAGCCCAGCTGCTTGGCCAGTTCGGCTGCCAAAGTACCCTTGCCGGAGGCTGTGGGGCCGTCCATGCACAGCACCGGGATCTGTTGCACGTCGGCATGTGCCACCGAGAACAGCGTCTCGAAATAGTCGGGGAAGGTCTTAGCCACGCATTTGGGATCTTCGATCCGCACCGGAATGCCGGCCGGGTTGAACGCTGCCAACGAGAAGCACATGGCCACACGGTGGTCGTCATACGTGTGGATGGTCCCGGCCTTCCAAGCGCCTATGGACGCGGGCGGAGTGACGCGGATGTAGTCCGCCCCTTCTTCCACCGTGGCGCCCAGCTTGCGCAGTTCTTTGGCCATGGCGGCGATGCGGTCCGTTTCCTTGACGCGCCAGCTGGCGATGTTGCGCAGGGTGGTGGTGCCGTCGGCGTACAAGGCCATTACCGCCAGCGTCATGGCGGCATCGGGGATGTGGTTGCAGTCCAGATCGATGGCCTTGAGGGGCCAGCTGCCACGGCGAATGTGCAGCCAGTTGGGGCCGCTCTCGATCTGCGCGCCCATCTGCTGCGCGGCTTCCATGAAGCGGATATCGCCCTGAATGGAGTCTGCGCCCACGCCCTGCACACGAATGCCGCTTCTGCCAGCTGCGCCTGTGGCAATCGCACCCAAGGCAATGAAATAGCTGGCGCTGGACGCATCGGCTTCCACGTGCAAATCACCGGGCGAGCGCAGTTGGCAACCGGCCGGAATGGTGAAACGCTGCCAGCCGTCGCGCTGCACTTGCACGCCAAAGCGGGCTAGCAGGTTCAGCGTGATTTCAATGTAGGGGCGTGAGATCAGTTCGCCCACGACCTCAATCACGATGTCTTTGGCTGCCACCAGGGGCAGGGCCATCAGCAAGGCGGTCAGGAACTGGCTGGACACATCGCCGCGCACCCGGATGGGCTGGTCTACCTGCAAGGCGGGCTTGCCGATGTGCAGCGGCGGGAATCGGTCATTTCCCAAGTAATCCACGCTGCAACCCAGTTGGCGTAGCGCGTCCACCAGGTCGCCAATGGGGCGCTCATGCATGCGCGGAATGCCACCCAGCTCAAAGTCGCCACCCAGCACCGCCAAGGCGGCCGTGAGGGGGCGCATGGCGGTGCCCGCATTGCCCAAAAACAGCTTGGCCTGTGCCGCACTGAGCTTGCCGGCCAGGCCGCTGATGCGCACCGTGGAGCCGGTTTGCACAATGTCGCAGCCTAGCGTTTTGAGTGCCACCAGCATGACGCGGGTGTCATCGCTGTCCAGCAGGTCGTGGATGGTGGTGACGCCTTCGCACAGCGCAGCCATCAGCAGCACGCGGTTAGAAATGCTTTTGGAGCCGGGCAGGGTGACGGTGCCAGCGGCACCGCGCAGGGGCGGCAGGTCTAGGAATTCGGTGGCAAACATCAGGCTTTGTTTTTTGCGTTCATGCTCCAGCCGGCGCGCGTCCGGCTGGCGTGTTCAATCAAGGCCTCCAGGCCTTGTTCATCGTTGCTGGTAATCAGGTTTTCCAGCTCTTGCAGGTTGCGTTGGAACTTCTGGCTTTGCGCCAACAGCTCTTCGCGGTTGGCGAGCAAGATGTCGCGCCACACCTTGGGCTCACTGGCTGCAATACGGGAGAAGTCCCGAAAGCCAGGGCCCGCCAAGGCCAAAAATTCATCGCCTTGCGGCTGACCGGTGATTGCGTTCATCAGCGCAAACGCAATCAGGTGGGGCAGGTGGCTGACTGCGGCAAACGCGGCGTCATGGCGCTCCGGTGTCATTGTGACCACATTGCAACCAAGACGTGTCCAGAGTTCCTGCGCTTTCTGCAACTGGGGCGCCAAGGTCCGTTCCGTGGGTGTGAGGATGACCTGTTTGCCCACGTACAACTGCGCGTCGGCGCTCTCCACGCCAGACACCTCTTTGCCCGCGATAGGGTGGGCCGGCACAAACAGGCCCACGTGCTCGCGCAGCGTGCGCTGGGCGGCGTCGATCACGTCGCGCTTGGTGGAGCCCACGTCCATGATCAGCATGTCGGGCGTTACCAGGTGCTTGATGGCCTTGAAGCTGTCCTCGGTGGATGCCACTGGCACGGCAATCAGCACGATGTCGGCGCCCGATACCGCCAGCAAGGCCGAAGGTGCTTCGATGTCGATGATGCCCAGCTGCCGCGCACGTTCGGTGGTGCTGGGTGACTTGCTGTAGCCCACCACGCGCTTGACCAAGCCGGCCTCCTTGAGCGCCAGGGCAAACGAGCCGCCCATGAGGCCGCATCCAATGAGTCCGAGTTGTTCAAACATGGCGGCTCCTGCGTCGCTCAGTCGGCCAGGGGGTAGGTGCCCAGCACTTTGTAGAAGGCGCAGATGCCACGCAGGTCCTGCAACGCGGCTGCCACATTGGGTTCCGACGGATGGCCTTGCAGGTCGATGTAAAAAAAGTATTCCCACTGGCCCGAGCGCGCAGGGCGCGACTCGAAGCGCGTCATGGACACGCCGTGTAGCTTGAGCGGCACCAGCATGTCGTGCACCGCGCCGGGGCGGTTGGGCACCGACACGACGAGGCTGGTGCAGTCTTTGCCTGACGCTTGCGGTGCGGGCATCACGGCAGGCAGGCAGACCATCACAAAGCGGGTGCGGTTAAAGGCTTCGTCTTGGATGGCTTGGGCTGCGGTGTGCAGGCCAAATTCGGCGCCGGCACGTTCGCTGGCAATGGCTGCCCATTGCGGGTGCTCCGCGGCGAGACGCGCACCTTCAGCGTTGCTGGATACGGCGCGGCGCTCGGCGTGGGGCAGGTGGGTGGTGAGCCACTGTTGGCACTGGGCCAGCGCCTGCGGGTGGGCCAAGACGACTTCAATGCCATCCAGCGAAGCCTGGGTGCGCAGCAAGTGGTGGCGCACCAGCAGGCTGATTTCACCCACGATGTGCAGCGGTGAATTCAGCAGCAAATCGAGCGAACGGGTGACCACGCCCTCGGTGCTGTTTTCCACCGGAATGACGCCAAACTCGGCGGCACCGGAGGTGGCGGCGTGAAACACTTCATCAAAATTTCCGCAGGGCACGTGCTGGATGCTGGAGCCAAAAAAGCGCAACGCAGCTTCTTCGCTGTAAGTGCCTTTGGGGCCGAGGTAGGCCACACGCTGCGGTGCTTCCAGCGCGCGGCAGGCCGACATAATTTCACGCCAGATCAGCGCCAGACTGGAGTCCTTGATGGGGCCTTGGTTGGCATTTTGCAGGCCGTGGATGACCTGGGCTTCGCGCTCGGGGCGGAACACAGCAGAGCCTTCGCCGCGCTTGAGTTCACCCACCTCATTGGCCAGCGAGGCACGGCGGTTGAGGGCGAGCAGCAGCTCCTGGTCTACCGCGTCAATCAGGACGCGCAATTCGGAAAGCGTTTTGGCCATGGGGCTTTATCCGTGGGTACGTTCGAACTCTTGCATGTAAGACACCAGCGCCTGTACGCCTTCCAGCGGCATGGCGTTGTAGATGCTGGCGCGCATGCCGCCTACCGATTTGTGGCCCTTGAGCTGCAGCAGACCAGCGTCTTTGGCACCGCTCAAAAAGGCATCGTTGAGTGCTTCATTGCGCAGGAAGAAGGGCACGTTCATGCGCGAGCGGCAGTCGGCCTGCACCTTGTTGAAGTACAAGCTAGAGCTGTCAATGGCGCGGTACAGCAGGTCGGCCTTGGCAATGTTTTGTGCCTCGATGGCAGCAACACCACCCTGGCGCTTGAGCCACTGAAACACCAGGCCCGCCATGTAAATGGAGTACGTGGGTGGCGTGTTGTACATGGACTGGTTTTTGGCCACCGTCTGGTAGTTGAAGGCGCTGGGGCAAATGGCCAGGGCATGACCCAGCAGGTCTTCGCGCACCACCACCAAGGTTAGGCCCGCAGGCCCCAGGTTTTTTTGCGCGCCGCCAAAGGCCAGGCCCACGCGGCTCCAGTCCACTGGGCGGGAGGCCACATGGGAAGAAAAGTCCACCACCAGCTCCGCCTGTGAGCCCAGTGCTTTCAGGTCGGGTAGTTCGTGGAACTCCACGCCGTTGATGGTTTCGTTGGAGCAGATGTGCACATAGCTGGCGTTCTCGCTCAGGCTCCAGGAAGCGGCGTCGGGAATACGCGTGAAGCCATCCGCCTTGCCGCTGGCAGCGGTATGGGCCAAGCAGTATTTGCCTGCTTCCGCATGGGACTTTTCGCTCCAGCTGCCGGTGACCACAAAGTCGGCTAAGCCACGCGCGTCCGAGTTCGTCCGGAGTGCACTCAGGTTCAGCGGCACGATAGCGTTTTCTGCCAATCCGCCACCTTGCATGAACAAAATCTGAAAGTTCGCAGGCACCGCCAGCAACTCGCGCAGGTCGGCTTCTGCTTGTGTGTAGATGGATAGAAACTCTTTGCCACGGTGGCTCATTTCCATTACGCCCATGCCGCAACGCTTGCCGCTGGCGTCGGGCCAGTTGAGCATCTCGTCTGCGGCCTGGGCCAAGACTTCCTGCGGCATGGCCGCAGGGCCGGCGGAAAAGTTGTAGGGGCGTTGCATCAGGCCGGGTTCCTTATTCCGCAGCCTCGTCACCGCCCTCATCGGCTTCGCTTGCCTGGGCATCGTTTTCCACAATGCGCTGCAGGCCACTGAGCTTGGAGCCCTCGTCCAGACCGATGAGCGTGACGCCTTGGGTGGCACGGCCGAGTTCGCGGATTTCTGACACGCGGGTGCGCACCAGCACGCCCTTGTCGGTGATCAGCATGATTTCGTCGTCGGTATGCACCAGCGTGGCCGCAACCACCTTGCCGTTGCGCTCAGACTGCTGGATGGCAATCATGCCCTTGGTGCCACGGCCGTGGCGGGTGTATTCGGTGATGCTGGTGCGTTTGCCGTAGCCGTTCTCGGTGGCGGTGAGCACGCTTTGTTGCTCGTCTTCAGCCACCAGCATGGCAATCACGCCTTGGCCTTCTTCGAGCATCATGCCGCGCACGCCGCGGGCATTGCGGCCCATGGGGCGCACATCGTTTTCGTCAAAGCGCACGGCCTTGCCGCCATCGCTGAACAGCATCACGTCGTGCTTGCCGTCGGTGAGAGCCGCACCAATCAGGTAGTCGCCTTCGTCCAGGTCCACGGCAATGATGCCGGCCTTACGCGGGTTGCTGAATTCGTCCAGAGCGGTCTTTTTGACCGTGCCCATGCTGGTAGCCATGAACACATATTGGTCGGCCGGGAAGGTGCGCTTCTCGCCTGTAAGGGCCAGCACCACCGTGATCTTCTCGCCCTCTTGCAAGGGGAACATGTTGACGATGGGGCGGCCGCGTGAACCGCGCGAACCTTGCGGCACTTCCCAGACCTTGAGCCAGTAAAGACGGCCGCGGTTGGAGAAGCACAGGATGTAGTCGTGGGTGTTGGCCACGAACAGTTGATCTACCCAATCGTCTTCTTTAGTGGCGGTGGCTTGCTTGCCGCGCCCGCCACGCTTTTGGGCACGGTACTCGCCCAACGGTTGGCTCTTGATGTAGCCGCTGTGGCTCATGGTCACCACCATGTCGGTGGGGGTGATCAAATCTTCGGTGGATAGATCGAACGAGGAGTGTTCGACTTGGCTGCGGCGTGCACCGATCTTGGTCTGGCCAAATTCCTGCTTCACATGGCCCAGCTCGTCGCCAATGATGGTGGACACGCGTTCGGGCTTGGCCAGAATGTCCAGCAAGTCCTCGATCTCGGCCATGACTTCTTTGTACTCGCCGACGATCTTGTCCTGCTCCAGGCCGGTCAGACGTTGCAAACGCATCTGCAAAATTTCCTGGGCTTGGGTTTCCGACAGGCGGTACAAGCCGTCTGCACCCATGCCGAATTCTTTTTCCAGGCCATCGGGGCGGTAGTCGTCTGCATTCACCACGCCGCCATCCGCACGGGTGCGGGTGAGCATTTCGCGCACCAGCTTGCTGTCCCATGGGCGGTTCATCAGTTCCAGCTTGGCCACAGGGGGGGTGGGCGACTCGCGGATGATGCGGATGAAGTCGTCGATGTTGGCCAGGGCCACGGCCAGGCCTTCGAGCACGTGGCCGCGCTCGCGCGCCTTACGCAGATTGAAGATGGTGCGGCGAGTCACCACTTCGCGGCGGTGGTTGAGGAAGACCTCGATCAGGTCCTTCAGGTTGCATAGCTTGGGTTGCCCATTGACCAAAGCCACCATGTTGATGCCGAAGGTGTCCTGTAACTGTGTCTGCTTGTACAGGTTGTTCAGCACCACTTCAGGCACTTCGCCACGTTTGAGTTCGATCACCAAACGCATGCCAGACTTGTCGGACTCGTCCTGGATGTGGCTGATGCCTTCGATCTTCTTCTCGTGCACCAGCTCGGCCATGCGTTCCTGCAGGGTCTTCTTGTTCACCTGGTAGGGCAGCTCGTCCACGATGATGGCCTGGCGCTGGCCCTTGTCGATGTCTTCAAAGTGGCACTTGGCGCGCATCACCACGCGGCCACGGCCAGTGCGATAGCCTTCCTTCACGCCGTTGATGCCGTAGATGATGCCGGCAGTGGGGAAGTCGGGCGCCGGGATGATGTCCATCAGTTCATCAATGCTGGCTTGTGGATTGCGCAACAAATGCAGGCAGGCGTCCACCACTTCATTGAGGTTGTGCGGCGGGATGTTGGTGGCCATGCCCACGGCGATACCACCGGAGCCGTTGACCAGCAGGTTGGGAATGCGAGTCGGCATCACCAACGGTTCTTTTTCCGAGCCGTCGTAGTTGGGGCCGAAGTCCACGGTCTCTTTGTCCAGATCGGCCAGCAGCTCATGCGCGATCTTGGCCAATCGGATTTCGGTGTATCGCATAGCGGCAGCGCTGTCGCCGTCCACGGAGCCGAAGTTGCCCTGGCCGTCCACCAGCATGTGGCGCATGGAGAAATCCTGTGCCATGCGCACGATGGTGTCGTATACCGACTGGTCGCCGTGCGGGTGGTACTTACCGATCACATCACCGACGATACGGGCAGACTTTTTGTAAGCCCGGTTCCAATCGTTGTTGAGCTCGTGCATGGCAAACAGCACGCGCCTGTGCACGGGCTTCAGGCCGTCTCGGGCGTCCGGCAAAGCACGCCCCACGATCACACTCATGGCGTAGTCGAGGTAACTGCGCCGCATTTCCTCTTCAAGGCTGATCGGCAGGGTTTCTTTTGCGAACTGTGTCATGTGGGGTCGTAGCTATGTCAGGGACAACCCAACATTGTAGTTCTAGGTATCCATGCGAACTTTTAGGTGCCGAGCCGTCAGGCAAACACAACTATTCGCCTGTTGTTTGTAAGCGCATTCGCGGGGTCGAGCGTTGTGGATGTGGCACAATCGTGCCCAACGAACCTAGAGGCCAATCGCTCTTAGGCCGTTGTCAATTTAATCGCAGCGCCGCTGCAGTTTGCTCCGTATAAAGGAAAGTCATGAAACTAATCAACAAAGTAGCAATCGTCATCGCTACCGCAGCACTTGCTTCCGTAGCTGGCGCCCAAGAAATTCACAACTGGAAGAGTGCAGCTGGCGACGTCTGGAAAGACGCTGCTGGCGAATGCTGGCGTGATGGCAACTGGACTCCCGCAACCGCTGCCGTTGGTTGCGACGGCGCCATCGCTGCTCCCAAGGCTGCACCTGCCCCCGCTCCGGTGGCTGCTCCTGCTGCTCCCGCTCCCAAGGCCGCTCCTGCTGCTCCCGTAGCTGCTGCTCCAGCGGCTCCTGTAGCCGCTGCCGCACCCGCCAAGGTTACTTACGCAGCTGACGCGTTCTTTGACTTTGACAAGTCGGTGCTGAAGCCCGAAGGCAAAGCCAAGCTGGACGATCTGGTGAGCAAGGTCAAGGCCATCAGCCTGGAAGTCATCATTGCTGTGGGTCACACCGACTCTGTTGGTACCGATGCATACAACCAAAAGCTGTCTGTTGCACGTTCTGAAGCTGTCAAGGCTTACTTGGTGTCCAAGGGCATCGAAAAGAACCGTGTCTACACCGAAGGCAAGGGCGAAAAGAATCCCGTTGCTGACAACAAGACTTCCGAAGGCCGCGCCAAGAACCGCCGCGTGGAAATCGAAGTGGTTGGCACACGTTCCAACTAAATCGACCATTCTGGTTTGCGAGAAGCCCGCTTCGGCGGGCTTTTTGCTGTCCGAATATCATTCAAATATGACTACACACGCCAACGCCGATCCAGCCGAACTCGCTAAATTTTCAGACCTTGCCCACCGCTGGTGGGATACCGAAAGCGAGTTTCGTCCCCTGCACCAGATCAATCCTTTGCGGCTGGAGTGGATCAATGGCCTCTCTCCCGTTCAAGGTTTGCGTACCGTGGACGTGGGGTGCGGCGGCGGAATTCTGACGGATTCGTTGGCGCGCAAAGGTGCAACCGCTTTGGGCATTGACCTGTCCACAAAAGCGCTGAAGGTGGCTCAGTTGCACGCCTTGGAAGCGCAAACTGCAAACGTGACGTACCGCGAAATCAGCGCTGAAGGCTTGGCAGAAGAGGCACCGGGGCAGTTTGATATGGTGACATGCATGGAGATGCTGGAGCACGTCCCAGACCCCGCATCCATTGTGCGTGCCTGTTCCAAGCTGGTGAAGCCGGGCGGCTGGGTGTTTTTCTCTACGCTCAACCGCAACTCCAAGTCATTTTTGTTGGCGATTGTGGGTGCTGAATATGTGCTAAATATGCTTCCACGCGGTACCCACGAGTACGCCAAGATGGTGCGGCCCAGTGAACTTTCTGCCTTTTGCCGTGCGGCGGGGCTCGATTTGCGGCACACCAAGGGCATGTCCTACAACCCCTTGACGCGCCGCTACTGGCTCAACAACGACACCAGCGTCAACTACCTGTTCGCCACCCAGAAACCGCTGGTATAGCCATGGCCCGTTTTGGAAATATTGCTGCCGTGTTGTTCGATCTGGACGGCACCCTCATCGACAGTGCCCCGGATCTGGGCGCAGCGGTCGACCAGATGCGTACCAGCCGTGGCATGGCGTCCTTGGGTCTTGATGCATACCGCCACATGGCGGGCGCTGGAGCGAGGGGGATGCTGCAAGTGGCTTTCGGTATGACGCCACAGGATTCGCAGTTCGATGCCTTTCGGGAGGAATTTTTCTCCAACTACCAGGCCTGTATGACCCAACGCACCTACGCCTTCGACGGCGTGGCTGAACTCATTCAGGCCTTGTCGCAAGCCAACTTGCCTTGGGGGGTGGTGACCAATAAATCTGCCCGCTTCACCGAACCCCTGACCCGAGCCATGCCCTTGTTTGCTACTGCGGGCGCGGTGGTGAGTGGGGACACGACTCCTTACTCCAAACCCCACCCTGCACCTTTGCTGGAGGCCGCCAAGCGGCTGGGCATGGAGCCTTCCCGCTGCGTGTATGTGGGGGACGACGAACGGGACATCGTGGCGGGCAGGGCCGCGGGCATGGTGACGGTGGCTGCAGACTACGGATATCTTGGCGACAAGGCCGACACACAGGCCTGGGGAGCTGATGCGCGGATTAAATCTCCGTTGGAGCTCTTGCAATTGCTGTAAGACGCCTAAAATAGGCAATGAGGGGCTGCACTGGTTTCGACGTGGATTCGGACGCGTAGCAGGGCATGTCGAGCTGAATGCGCTCGTAAAACAGATTCAAACAAACTAACTGCAAACGACGAACGTTTCGCACTCGCTGCTTAATTGCACGTGAGCCTCACAACAGCAAGCCGATAGGCTGGGCAAGGGTGGCGCAAGCTGTCCAGGCTGTGGGGTAATTTCATTCGGCTGGGCTTGCCTTGGGTAACTTAGGGCAGGTCGAGAAAATAGGTTGCTGGCGTCTTGCATAGCGTGCCACTGCGCGATGCAAGGGGTGAGATCCAAATCAGACGGCTACACATGTAGAACTGTTCGAAGAAGGTTTGCGGACGGGGGTTCAAATCCCCCCAGCTCCACCACATAAATAATCCAATCGGGTAACCGGTTGGATTTTTTATTATTTGCGAATCTATTTCCTCGCAATTACTTGCCAAGTAAATCGAAAAGGTTCAATTTCATTGAAAACCCAGACGATATAAGGTCATGCGAATGTGATAAACCACGGATCGCATTGCAATCCGATATATGTCCAACTTATCCGACAAGGAACTCGCGCGCCACGTTCGGGAACACACACCGATGGTGGAGGCGCTTGCGCGAAATCTGGTGCGCAAGTTGCCCGCCAATGTAGAGCGCGACGATCTGGTACAGGACGGACAGGTGGCCTTGATCAACGCGATACTGACTACCTCCAAGAAAATCACAGCGGAGCACTTCAAGAATTACGTGGGCTTGCGCGTGCAAGGTGCCATGCTGGACGGTTTGCGGGTGATGGACCACGGCTCGCGCCAGTTGCGCAAAGACATGCGTGCGGTGGAGCTGGCTATTCAGCGGCTCGGCCATCAATTGGGCCGCGCCCCTCAGGAAAACGAAGTGGCAGCGGCCTTGGATATGCCGCTCAGGAAGTACCAGCGCATGCTGCAGGAAGCTTCGGACTACACGCTGATTTCCTTGGAGGACATCATGGAGTCCGATGGGCCGCCTTTGCTGCCTGTCGCTGCATTGGACTCTGACCCCTTGCAAGTGCTGGAGCGCGCAGCACTCAAAGAGTCTCTGTCACAGGCCCTGGATGCGCTGTCTGCCCAAAGCAGTGAGGTGCTACGTTTGTATTACGTGGACGATCTGAAAATGCACGAGGTCGGCAAACACATGCAAGTCAGCGAGGCCCGTGTCAGCCAGATACACGCCCAAGCCATCGCTGAACTGCGCTCCACAATGGTGGACGGTTCGGGCGTCATACCCGTGTTGAAGCCACGCCGCTCACCCCGGGCACGAAAAATCCTCTGACCGCCCTTTATTCGGCGTGTCCCTGGTCACCATGTCTATCGCATCGACTGGGCAGCGCTTGGCGCACAGGCCACAGCCGGTGCAGGCTTGCGGAGCTACGAGCACTGCAAACTTTTTCCAGCACACGGTTTCAAAGGATATGAGCGGCAGCGGACAGGCGGCTATGCACCGTCCGCAACCCGTGCACCGTTGGGCGTCTATGTGGGCCAATTCCGGTATGCGTGGCATGGCAATCTGGGATGGAATGGGGGGTGAGTTGGCTTGCGGCTAAACGGCACTGCGATACTACGCTCCATGCAATTGCAAGACATTCTTTACTCCCAAGGCTTCGGCACGCGTCGGGTATGTGCTGGTTTGATTCAACAGGGTTTTGTGCAGGTGTTTGGCCCCGCAACGGGTGACGCCGCGCAGACCTGCACCCAGGCCAGCGAGGACTTCGATACCGAGGGCTTACGCTTTCGCGTGCAGGGCGTGGAGTGGCCGTATGCGGAGAAAGCCTATCTGGTGCTGAACAAACCCACGGCCACCGAGTGCTCCCAAAAACCATCGACCTATCCCAGCATTTACACCCTGCTGCCTTCGCCATTGCGCATGCGCCCGCAAAAGGCCGCCGTGCAAGGTGTACAGGCCGTAGGAAGGCTGGACCAGGACACTACGGGGATGCTGCTGCTCACGGACGATGGCAAGTTCATCCACCGCATGAGTTCACCGCGCCACCATGTGCCCAAGGTGTATGAGGTGCGGGTCAAACATCCGCTGGACGAGCGGCAGGTCAAAAAACTTCTGGACGGCGTGGTGTTGGAAGACGACCCCAAGCCAGTCCGTGCCGCTGCGTGTGAGGCGGTGGGCGAATTCGATTTGCGCCTCACTCTTACGGAAGGCAAATACCACCAGGTCAAACGCATGTTGGCTGCGGTCAGCAACCGTGTGGAAGGCCTGCACCGCTCACAGATCGGTGGCTTGGCTTTGCCGGCGGATTTGGTCCCAGGCCAGTGGCGCTGGCTCACTGCCGCAGACCTTGCTTGTATCGCTGGAACATGAGCGCGTATCTCAAAAAAATGCTGGTGTGCGTGCTGGTGGGCACAGCAGGTCTGGCGTTCGCGGCAGACACAAAACCTGTTGCTGCGTGTGCCAACCCGGTTTACCTCACAGTAGACCCCGGCCGCATGGAGTTCGCTCCCCGTATCGCCGATGTCTTGCGACGCAGCCAAGTCAAGGCGGCGTTTTTTGTTTCCAACTTAGGGACCCGCAATGGTGAAGCCTTGGGAGACCAGTGGGGCAGTTGGTGGAAGGTAGCGGCCGAGCAAGGGCATGAACTGGTCTCGCAGACCTACGATCACCTAACGTGGCATGGCGACCTTCCGGGCTACAAGCCAGCATTTCGCATGGGCGTGGGCTCGGGTGCTTTTGCCGGGCGCGAGTTCACGTTCGACCCGCCCAAGTACTGCGAGCAGATCAGCCACGCGGCAGACCGCGTGGCCTATTTCACGGGCAAGAAACCGCTGCCGCTGTTTCATGCGCCCGGTGGACGCGCTTCTTCTAAATTGGTGGCCGCCGCCAATGCGTGTGGCTATGCGCATGTGGGTGCCACCGGGGCGGGGCATTTGACGGGCGGCGTGTCGCTCAAGGCCGCCATCGGAGGTATCCGCAGCGGTGATGTATTGGTGGCGGACCTGAATGCCACGGGGGGCGCCGAGCCCTGGGCCGTTGCGAACTTAGAGCCGCTCATTGCAGGGCTGAAAGAGCGGGGCCTGTGTTTTGAGTCCTTGCGCAACCACCCCAACTACAAAGACTGGATCGCAAACCACGGCGGCTGATGGGGCCTGCGGCCACACGGTATGCTTGCTGCATGCATCTGTTTTTGGACTCTTTTTGGCGGGCGGCGCTGTACTGCGTGCGGCCCCGCGTCATCTGGCTTTCTGCGCTGCCTTTGCTGATCATGGCCGTGCTGACCCTGGTGCTGGGCTACCTGTATTGGGACGCTGCGCTGGACCAGGTGCGCACCTGGATGGTGTCGTTCCCTTCGCTGGAAAGGGCTTCTCAGTGGCTTGAGAGCGTGGGGCTGGGCCGACTCCAATCAGTGGTGGCGCCGTTGCTGGTTGTGTTCTGCGTCATGCCGCTTGTGGTGGTGCTCTCCCTCTTGTCTGTTGCGCTGCTGATGACACCTGCGCTGGTCAAATTGGTGGCGGCCAATCGCTTTGTAGGTCTAGAGGCCAAAGAGGGCGGGGGCATGGCTTCCAGCCTGGCGTGGTCGCTGGTGTCCGTCGCGCTGGCGGGCTTTGCCATGGTGCTGTCCTTGCCCTTGTGGCTGTTGCCCCCGCTGGTGCTCGTGGTGCCGCCGCTGATTTGGGGCTGGCTTACCTACCGCGTGATGGCTTTCGATGCGCTGGCACTGCACGCCAGCTCTGATGAGCGCCGCGCCCTGTTCAAGCAACACGGCGGCTGGTTGTTGCTGATGGGCGTGGTGTGTGGCTACCTTGGCGCTGCCCCCAATCTGGTGTGGGTCATGGGGGCGGGCTTTGCGCCTGCGTTTGTGCTGCTGGTGCCCCTGGCTATTTGGGTTTACACACTGGTGTTTGCCTTTGCATCGCTGTGGTTTGCCCACTACTGTCTGGCAGCCTTGCACGCGTTGCGGTTGCAACCCTTGGCTTCAGAGACCTCCCTTTCATCGGCCGCCGAAGCATTGCCCGGCACCGCCCCCACCATCCTCCTGAAAGACGCGCCATGAACTTCGGCATCATCATCATTGGCGACGAAATACTGTCCGGCCGCCGTGAAGACAAGCACCTGTCCAAAGCCATTGAACTCTTGGGTGCGCGGGGCCTGCAATTGGCCTACGCCGACTACGTGGGCGACTCGCCTGAGCGCATCACGGCCACTTTGGCGCGCGCCTTTGCGTCCGGCGATGCGGTGTTCTCCTTCGGTGGCATAGGTGCCACCCCGGACGACCACACCCGCCAGTGCGCCGCTGCTGCCCTGGGCCGCCCCCTGCAATTGCACCCAGAAGCCAAGCTGTTGATCCAAGAGCGCATGCGCACACTGGCCGCCGAAAAAGGTGTTCCCTACGAGCCCGAGCGCGATGACAACCAGCACCGCTTGAACATGGGTGTCTTCCCCGAGGGCGCACGCATCATCCCCAACCCGTACAACAAAATTCCCGGTTTCACCTGTGATGGCGCGGGCTCTGGCGCCGTGCATTTCGTGCCAGGCTTCCCGGTGATGGCGCACCCCATGGTCGAGTGGGTGCTGGACACGCACTACCAAGCGCACTTCACCCAAAACGCCTGGCAAGAAAATTCGCTGATTGTTTTTGGTGCGATGGAGGCTTCGCTCACCCCCTTGATGGAGCACATTGAGCGCATCCACCCCGTCAAAGTATTCAGCCTGCCCAGCGTGGACCACCCTGAATACGGCCGCCACATTGAGCTGGGCGTCAAGGGGCTGCCTTCGGTTGTGCAGGCTGCTTACGACGAAATGGTGGGCGCGCTGCAGCAAATGCAAATCCCACTTGGCCCTGAAATGGTGCGCAAATAAGAGTGCATCAATATGGTGCACTCAATGGGTGCATTTATTTGGTGCGTTGCGTGATAACTTGTTCCGAACCCGTATCCTGCCCGCGGGGAAACTTCGCAATCTCAGGGCAAAATAGCGTGCTTTCTCAAAATGGTTCGCCGGAAGCTTCTGGCACAAAAGCTGCATTGAGATTCCGGCAAACCTTTTTACAACCGTGCAACAGGAGTTATTGATGGCCAAGACCGTCGCAGACGTGATGAAGATGGTGAAAGAGAACGAAGTCAAGTTTGTTGACTTCCGCTTCACCGATACCCGTGGCAAGCAGCAGCACACCACCGTGCCTGTCTCGCACTTTGATGAAGACAAATTCACCTCCGGCCACGCGTTCGACGGTTCCTCGATCGCCGGCTGGAAGGGCATTGAAGCATCCGACATGTTGTTGATGCCCGATCCCAACACCGCCAACATCGACCCCTTCTTCGAAGAAACCACGTTGTTGATGAACTGCGACGTGGTCGAGCCCGCAGATGGTAAGTCGTATGACCGCGACCCCCGTTCCATCGCCAAGCGCGCTGAAGCCTATCTGAAGTCCTCCGGCATTGGTGACACCGCCTTCTTCGGCCCCGAGCCAGAATTCTTCATCTTCGACGGTATCCGTTGGAGCACCGATCCCCAGAACACCTTCTACGAAATCGAAGAGTACGAAGCCCCCTGGAACACCGGCTCCAAGCTCGAAGGCGGCAACCGCGGCCACCGTCCCACCGTCAAGGGCGGCTATTTCCCCGTTCCTCCCGTTGACAGCACGCAAGACATGCGCGCCGAAATGTCCCTGATCCTCGAATCCCTGGGCATTCCGGTTGAAGTGTTCCACCACGAAGTGGCGGGCGCTGGCCAAAACGAAATCGGCACCAAGTTCTCCACCCTGGTGGAACGCGCTGACTGGACCATGCTGCAAAAGTACGTGGTGCACAACGTGGCCAATGCCTACGGCAAGACCGCTACCTTCATGCCCAAGCCCTACCACGGTGACAACGGTTCCGGCATGCACGTGCACCAGTCCGTGTGGAAAGACGGCAAGAACCTGTTCGCTGGCGACGGCTATGCAGGTCTGTCTGACTTCGCGCTGTACTACATCGGCGGCATCATCAAGCACGCACGTGCCCTGAACGCCATCACCAACCCTGGCACCAACAGCTACAAGCGCCTGGTTCCTCACTTCGAAGCCCCGGTCAAGCTGGCGTACTCCGCCAAGAACCGTTCTGCTTCCATCCGCATTCCCTTTGTGGCAAACCCCAAGGGCCGTCGCGTGGAAGCCCGCTTCCCCGATCCACTGATGAACCCCTACCTGGGCTTTGCCGCCTTGTTGATGGCCGGTCTGGACGGCGTGGAAAACAAGATCCATCCCGGCGAAGCAGCCACCAAGGATCTGTACCATCTGCCTCCCGAGGAAGACGCACTGGTGCCTACCGTGTGCCACAGCCTCGACCAAGCGCTGGAACACCTGGACAAGGACCGCGCGTTCCTGACCAAGGGCGGCGTGTTCACTGACTCCATGATCGATGCCTACATCGAACTCAAGATGGCCGAAGTGACCCGCTACCGCATGTCCGTTCACCCCGTTGAATTCGACATGTACTACTCCCTGTAATCCAGGGCGTCCCCATGCACCGCCACCGTGCGGTGCAGACCAGAAGGACTGCGCAAGCAGTCCTTTTTTCTTGGTGGGCTTGTCAGCCGCACGGCAGTGCGTTGGTGGGACTTTGGGTACATTCGGTGCATTGCCGTTTTAGGCGCATACTGCTTTTTTGACCCTGGCATTCGCAATGGGTGGACTGAAAATGAAACTTGTTTTTTCCCTTGTGCTGATCAGCGCAACCCTGGGCCAGGCGCAGGCCGCGGATGACCGCATTTACCGCTGCGGCAACGAATACACCAACACCGTCACCGAAGCGCAGTCCAAGACCTGCAAGCTGATTTCGGGTGGTAACGTCACCGTGATTCAGGCGGTCAAGCCCCAGGCCGCCAAAGCAGGCGCATCCGCGCCGCGCACGGACTCTGCAGACCAGCGCGCCAAGGAGTCCGACGCCCGGATGATTTTGGAATCCGAACTCAAACGCGCAGAGGCCAAGCAGGCTGAGTTGCTCAAGGAATACAACAACGGCGAACCTGAAAAGCTCGCACCCGAAACCCGCAACCACCAGAAGTACCTGGACCGCGTGGCCGAGCTCAAAGCCGCCATTGCGCGCAACGATGGCGATATTGCGGGCATCAAGCGCGAGCTTGCCCGCGTGGCTCCGCAGTCGGCCTCTACGGGCTCTGGCACGTCGTCCAGTCCGAATGGCAAGTAAGCCCTTGGATGCCACCGGCCACGCGTTTGGTGGTGTAGCGTATGCGGGAGGCGGCCATGTCCAGCTACACCTCCTTTGACCTGCTGGCCACCCTGGTAACGGTGGTGGACCGCAAGGGTCTGGTGCTGTTCTCCAACGCTGCGTTGGAAGACGTGCTGGGCATATCGCGCCGCACCATGGTGGGCTCCGAATTTGCCGAGGCCTTCACCGAACCCAGCCAGTTGCAGAACGCGCTGGATGGCGCCAACGAAAACGAATTCGCCGCGCTGCGCTACGACGCCTGGCTCAAGCGCGTGGGGCTGGATCCGCTGCCGGTGCACGTCATCATCACCCGCACCGAGCCCAGCGAGGACATCATCGTGGAGATGGTGCCGCTGGAGCAGCAGACCCGGCAGGACCGCGAAGAACGGCTGATGGAGCAGTCGCAAACCAACAAAGAGCTGATCCGCAACCTGGCGCATGAAATCAAGAATCCGCTGGGCGGCATTCGCGGTGCGGCGCAGTTGCTGGAACTGGAGATCGATTCGGCCGAACTCACCGAATACACCCAGGTCATCATCCACGAAGCCGACCGCCTGCAAAGCCTGGTGGATCGCCTGTTGGCACCGCACCGCAGGCCGCACATGGTGGGCGATGTGAACATCCACGAAGTGTGCGAACGCGTGCGCTCGCTCATCCTGGCCGAGTTCCCCAAAGGCCTGAAGGTCATACGCGACTACGACACCTCCATCCCCGAGTTCCGTGGCGACCGCGAGCAGCTCATTCAGACCGTGCTCAACATCGCCCACAACGCAGCGCAAGCACTGGCAGAGCGCATCACAGCAGGCGATGCAGAACTCACTTTCAAGACCCGCGTGATGCGCCAAATTACCTTTGGCAAACAGCGTTACCGGTTGGCACTGGAATTGCATGTCATAGACAACGGACCTGGCGTGCCAGATTCGATCAAGGACCGCATTTTCTATCCCCTGGTTTCAGGCAGAGACGGCGGCTCCGGCTTGGGGCTGACATTGGCGCAAACCTTTGTGCAACAGCACCACGGCTCGATCGAAGTCGATAGCGTGCCCGGCCGTACGGATTTCAAAATCTTGATTCCGTTACCGTAACGCCAGACACAAGGGATAAGAAAACATGAAGCCGATTTGGATCGTTGATGATGACCAGTCCATACGCTTCGTGCTTGAGAAAGCATTGCTGCGTGAGCACCTGCCCACGCGTAGCTTTTCCAACTCACGCGAAGTACTGGCCGCCTTGTCCACTTCGGCCGATGACGAGGGCCCGCAAATCCTGGTGAGCGATATCCGCATGCCGGGTGGCTCGGGTCTGGAGTTGTTGGAGAAAGTCAAGGCCAAGTTCCCCGGCTTGCCGGTGATCATCATGACCGCCTTCTCCGATCTGGACAGCGCGGTCAGCGCCTTTCAGGGTGGGGCGTTTGAATACCTGCCCAAGCCCTTCGATTTGCCCAAAGCGGTGGAGCTGATCCGTCGCGCGGTGGAAGAAAGCCAGCGCGAGGAGGTCAGCGAAGAGCGCATGAGTGAGGCCCCCGAAATGCTGGGCCAGGCACCGGCCATGCAGGACGTGTTCCGGGCCATTGGCCGCCTTTCGCAAAGCAACGTCACGGTGCTCATCACCGGCGAGTCGGGTTCCGGCAAAGAGCTGGTGGCACGTGCGCTGCACAAGCATTCGCCGCGCGCCAGCGGCCCGTTTGTGGCCATCAACACCGCAGCTATCCCGAAGGACCTTCTGGAAAGCGAACTCTTCGGCCATGAGCGTGGCGCCTTCACCGGCGCGCAAACCATGCGCCGCGGCCGCTTTGAGCAGGCCGATGGTGGCACGCTGTTTCTGGATGAAATTGGCGACATGCCTTTCGAGCTGCAAACGCGCTTGTTGCGCGTGCTGTCCGACGGGCACTTCTACCGCGTTGGCGGCCACAGCGCGGTCAAGACCAATGTGCGCGTGATTGCTGCCACCCACCAGGACCTGGAGCAGCGCGTCAAGGAAGGCGTGTTCCGCGAAGACTTGTTCCACCGCCTCAACGTGATCCGCCTGCGCTTGCCCGCCCTGCGCGAGCGCAAGGAAGACGTGGCCATGCTCACCCGCCACTTTTTGCAGGAGAGTGCCAAGCAGTTGGGCGTAGAGCCCAAGCGCATCTCCGAGGCAGCGCTTACTTGGCTGGAGAGCTTCAACTTCCCCGGCAATGTGCGTCAACTGGAAAACCTGTGCCATTGGCTCACCGTCATGGCACCGGCCCAGCTGATTGAGCCCAAGGACCTTCCCCCTGAAGTGGGCGTGGGCCGTGCAGAGGGCGCGCAGCCCAAGGCACCTGTGCTGGCGGCCAGCACTGTGGTTGCCGAGCCCGATGTTGCGGGCGTCGAGCAACCTTATGCGCCGCTGCCAACGCCGGCGCTTGCAGGCGCGGCATCCACAGAGCCACTGCAAGAGTGGGAAAACGGCTTGGAGAGTGAAGCCATTGCCTTGCTGGGCTCTGGTCGTTTGGATGTGTGGGACGTGCTTACCAAGCGCTTTGAGTCCCGCTTGATTTTGGCGGCCCTGGCCAGCACCAAGGGCCGTCGCATCGAAGCGGCACACAAGCTGGGCATAGGCCGCAACACCATCACCCGCAAGATCCAGGAACTGGGGCTGGAGTAGCCCGCTAACTTGCGGCCGCGTGCCCATCAGGGCGCTGCAGCCGCAACGGTTCAGTCTATGGTGACCACCACCGGGGCGTGGTCGCTGGGGCGCTCGTTCTTGCGCGGGGTCTTGTCAATCACGCAGGCAGTCACCTGGGGTTTGAGCGCGTTGCTCACCAGAATGTGGTCGATGCGCAGGCCCCGGTTGCGGCGGAAGCCCAGGTCGCGGTAGTCCCACCAGCTAAAGCTTTTGGGCGGCTGTGGGAACAGGCGCAGGCTGTCGGTGAGCCCCAGCGCAATGAGCGCGCGCAGGTGGTAGCGCTCGTCCTCCGTGCAGTGGATCTGGTCGCGCAGGCCTTCGGGGTCCCACACATCGTCGTCATCAAAAGTGATGTTGTAGTCGCCCATGAGCAGCAGGCGAGGGTGGGCTACCAGCTCGTCCTTGAGCCAGTTGCGCAGGCCTTTGAGCCATTCCATCTTGTATTCAAACTTGTCGCTGCCGGGCTCCTGACCATTGGGGAAATAGGCGCCCACCACGCGCACACTGCTGGAGCCTTCGCCCACGGTGCCGGTGATCACGCGGGCCATGTCGTCATCAAAGCCCGGAATGTTTTTCACCACATCGGTGGCCGGTGTGCGGCTGAGCAAGGCCACCCCGTTGTAGGTCTTTTGGCCAAAGCACTGGGCGTGGTATCCGGCTTGAGCAAAGGCCTCAAACGGGAATTTGTCGTCCGTCATCTTCAGCTCTTGCAGCACCAGCACATCTACCGGATTGGGGATAAGCCAGTCCAGCACTTGGGGCAAGCGCACGCTTAAAGAGTTGACGTTCCAGGTGGCGTATTTCATGGTGTTTGGGGGCAGTCGGATGGGGGAGGGCGCAACAGGGTTGCAATGGGTGTGCAATATAGTTTGCGCATTGTGCCAACACGCAGGAGCCTATCGATGATGCCGTGCAAACCAAGTCTGACTCCTCGTGCCGTAACAGGCCCATGGCGCCACACAACGCAGTGGCTGCGCGTTGGCTTTGTTCTCTGGATGCTTTGTGGCTTGGCCGTGTATGCCGATGCGCCCGTGCGCGTATCGCTGATTGCCCTCAATGACTTTCACGGCAACATCCTGCCGCCCTCGGGCAGTGTGCTGATGCCAGACACTGCCAACCCGCAAGGCGCACGCGTGGCGGCGGGTGGTGCGGCCTATCTGTCGGGCTTGGTGCGCGACCTCAAGGCCTTGAATCCAGGGCGTACGCTGGTGGTGGGTGCGGGCGATCTGGTGGGTGCCACGCCGCTGGCGTCTGGTTTGTTCCATGACGAGCCCGCCATCGATGTGCTCAACCAGATCGGGTTGGATGTGTCCAGCGTGGGCAACCATGAATTCGACAAAGGCCGCACCGAGCTGCTGCGCCTGCAAAACGGCGGCTGCTACCCACGTGAAGACGATGGCTCGGTGGGCGTGGTGGGCAAAGACACGTGCATGAACGCGGGCACTTTCAGTGGCGCGCGCTTTCAGTACCTGGCCGCCAATGTGGTGGACAACCGCACCGAGCAAACGCTGCTGCCCGCCACCGCCCTGCGCGAAGTGGGTGGCGTCAAGATCGGCTTCATTGGCCTGACGCTGCGCTCTACGCCGTCGGTGGTCACGCCCGCAGGCGTGGTGGGCCTGCGGTTTCTGAACGAGGTGAGCACGGTGAACAAGCTCGTGCCGGTCTTGAAGGCGCAAGGCGCCGCGGCTGTGGTGGTGCTGATCCACCAAGGCGGCCAAACCAGTGCGCGCACCGTGCAGGACAAAACCTGCCCGGACTTTAGCGGCCCGATTCTGGAACTGGCTGACGCCTTTGATGCGGCAGTGGACGTGGTGGTCAGCGGCCACACGCACCAGGAATACGTGTGCACCCGGCCTGATGGCAAGTTGGTGACGCAGACCGGCTTTTACGGGCGCTTGCTCACGCACATCGATCTGCTGATAGATCCCCAAAGCCGCAGGGTAGTGGCCCAGGACGCCAACAACCATGTGGTGCTCAACGGCGGCGTGGTCAAAGACGCCAACGGCAATGCCTTGCCCTTGCCGCAGGGCGCCCATGCCGTGGTGCCCGATGCTGAAGTAGGGCGCATCGTGCAGCGCTACGGCGACCTCACCGCACCGTTGTCCGAGATGGAGGTCGGCCGTCTGGCCGCGCCGCTGGACCGGCGCCTGAACGCGGCGGGTGAGAGCACCCTGGGCGCGGTAGTGGCCGATGCGTATCTCGCGGGTTCGTCTGACACCAGCTATGGCGACCGCCCGGCGCAGATTGCTTTCACCAACCCCGGCGGCCTGCGTGCCGATTTGAGCAATCTGGCGGTGACCTTTGGGCAACTGTTCAACGTGCTGCCCTTCAACAACACACTGGTCACCATGGACCTGACCGGGCGACAGATTCTGCGTGTGCTGGAGCAGCAGTGGGAGCGACCGCAGCCCGAAGGCGGGCGCATCCTGCCGGTGTCCAGTGGTTTTAGCTACACATGGGATGCCAGCCAACCGGCCGGGGCTGCGCCCGGCATCGGCCACCGCGTGGTGCCAGGCTCCATGCGCCTGCACGGAGAGCCCATGGAGATGGACAAGCTGTACCGCGTCACCGTCAACAGCTTCATGGCCAGCGGGGGCGACAGCTTCAACGTGTTCAAGAACGGGCGCAACTACCAGGAAGGCGAGGTCGATCTGGTGGTAGCCAAACTGTATTTCCGCTTGAAGGGCGTGGTGAGTGCACCGCAGATGGGGCGCATCCAGCGCATGAACTAACGCGCCAACAAAAACGGCGCCACATGGGCGCCGTTGTTGGTCAAGGCATGTGCGCTTACATATGCAAGGCAGCCAGGCCGCCCACGATCACACCCAGACCGCCCACGCCAAACATGGCGTATTCCAGCCACTTCTTTTTGGTCAGCAAGGCAATGGCGGCCAGTGCGATGGCCACTTGCAGCACGGTGGTGGCCTGCGCCCAGCGGTGGTGCTGGTGCATCTGCTCATCGCTTTGGTGGTCCCACTCGGTGGCCTCGCCTTCCAGCTTTTCGGCAATGACCTTGATCTCGCTCTTTTCCTTTTCGTAGCGCTCAATCTTGGCGACGTAAGACTCTTTCTTTTCTTCAGGTGCAAAGTCGCGCGCCAGTTCGGCCAGGGCTTGCTTGGTGCTCTTGGCCTGGAAGTAGTTCCACTGGTTGGAGGCTTCTGCCTTTTTGAGCGCTGCGTTGTTTTTGAACAGACCCGCATTGGCCTGCGTTGCGCCGCCCATATAGGCAAAGATGGCGCCCACCGTGGCAATGATGGCGGTGAACATGGCGATCTGGTTGATCATGCCGCCGCCCTTGCCGTGGTCTCCATGGCCGCCCTGCACGGCGTGCTCCAGTTCGTGGTCATGCGGTCCGTGCACGTGAAATCCATCTCCAGACATTCTTCAAGCTCCTGTATGTTGTTCAAGGGTAATAAAACGGTATGTCAAACCGTTGACAGCCGTGTGTTCTTCGCGGGCGGTTTC